>Ga0209673_1000016_pt1 | contig 506202 bp, 427 predicted proteins | sample AraplaCol_mMS_r2_2_FD_184274 | JGI IMG/M metagenome (GOLD analysis project Ga0209673, IMG submission 184274) | Arabidopsis root microbial communities from North Carolina, USA - plate scrape MF_Col_mMS_r2 (SPAdes) (version 3) | ecosystem: Host-associated > Plants > Roots > Endosphere | place... | reverse complement strand
GCTGATTAGCAGTTGATGGTGATATCAGCTTCAGCGGTCATTTCAAGACGAACTTCCAGTTGTACGATGCTTAACTCTTTCATGGTAATTGTTTTTAAAAGATTAATGAATGTGTTGTTGTTTTAACATGCGGCTGCTGATTAGCAGTTGATCTCGATGCTTGCTTCAGCAGTCATTTCAAGACGGGCTTCCAGCTGTACGATGCTTAATTCTTTCATGGTAATTTGTTTTTAAAGATTAAGAAAAGAAAAATGATGATTTGATGCGATGTTATACGGTCTGGTCCGGCGCTACAGGCAGGTTCCAACCAGGGAAGCAGTTGCCGTCTGTGGTTTCAGAAACCATTTCGAGGCGTACTTCCAGCTGTACAATGCTTAATTCTTCCATGTTGATTTGTTTTTAAGGGTAAAAATGATGGTGTTGCGTTGCTTATACAACCGACAGGTGCGTTACATCATAGATGCGGTCGGAGAGTGTTCCGATAGTTTTGAAGCTTTCTTCGCCAAAGTCAGAGGCTTCCAGCTCAAATTCGGACATCAGCACCGAGGTAACTTCCAGGACGGCCAGGGAATCATCGAACAGTCCCGGGTTTTCGTCGGTTCCAAAAAGCGGCTGATCATTGGTTAGTTCATCAGCGGTTTTCTTAAGGTTTAATACACTAATTAGTATTTCCTTTGTTTTTTGTTCAATTAATTTGCGTTCCATAATTATTAGTTTTTTTGGTTATTATATTTGGTTATTAGAATGCTCGCCATATTTCCGCCAAACCCGAACGAGTTTGACAGGACTGTATTCAGTGGGATGCCGGATTTGTTCTTCGTGACAAATTCTATCTTTTCAGATGCCGGCAGATCGGTTGCATCGTAGTTTGCATACAGCGCATTGTGCCTGATGCTGAGGATGCTGATGATGGCCTCTATGCTGCCCGCTGCGCCCAGGGTATGCCCGGTAAGGCATTTGGTTGAGCCTACGAAGGTTTTGGATGTCTTTTCCTGTAAAAATGCCTCGCAGGCCTTTAGTTCTGCACTATCGTTTTTCCCGGTCCCGGTCCCATGGGCATTGATATAATCCACATCTTCCACGTTCATACTGCCATAGGCCAGGGCACTCTTCATACATTTCAATGCGTACTTACCGTCAGGGTGGGGGGCCGTAGCATGATAGGCTTCATTTAATATGTGGTATCCCTTTATTTCCGCGTAGATCTGCGCCCCCCTTGCGAGTGCCGAGTCCAGGCTTTCCAGGATCAGGATGGCGCAGCCATCGCCCAGGGACATTCCATCTCTTGTATTACTGAAGGGTTTGCATTTTGTTTTCGAGATGGCGAGCAGGGAATTAAACCCGGTATAAGTCAGCTCCGTGAAAATATCCATGCCCCCGCTGATCATAATTTCCGCCTTTCCATTCTCGATCAGGTCAAATGCCCTCCCTATGGAGTTCGTGCCGGAGGCACAGGCGGTAGAAATGGCCGAAACATATCCTTTCAGTTTAAAGGCCCTTGCTATTTTGCCCAGTATTTTCGGTGTTGAGTACAGCGCCAGCTCATAATCATCTTCGTTTTTCTCCACTGTTTTTTTGATCCGCTGCAATATCGGGAAGCTGGCTCCTACGGATGTTCCGATGCATAGGCCGGCTGTGTGCTGCTCCAGCTCTTCCTCCGACAGCTGAGCGCTTTCCAGCGCTTCGCTGATACATTTAACTGCCACCTCGCTCATAATGGATACATCTGTTTCCCAGGAGTCCTTATACAGTCCGTAATCCATCATAAATCCTTTGTTGTTGGCAAACAACTTGTGGCTGGTGGAAAACCTGTCCTGGGGAATGGCATCGTATTTCACCCTGCCATTTTCGAGGCTATCAGTCATTTCGGCTATATTATTGCCTAAGGACGATATCGCGCCTATACCCGTAACAACAACTCTGTTTTTCATGTTACAAATGTTTTTAGTTCATACCTCCGTCGATAACGATTTCCTGGTTGATCAAAAACTGGGGAGATTCCAGCGCCAGGTAAGCAATCAGGTTGGATATTTCGTCAGTTGTACCCATTCTTTTGAGCAAACTGTTACCCACTCTGCCTGTCACATATTTGTCGGGCAGGTTCTCCACCATTTCCGTTTCTATAAAGCCCGGGGCCACGCAGTTGATAATGATGCCCATGCCTCCCACTTCCTTTGACAGTGATTTTGAAAAGCAATTGATGGCTGCTTTGGAGGCCGCATAGGCAGATTGCCCCGGGTTTCCCTTAATCCCTGCCAGCGAGGTCACATTAATGATCCTCCCGTTTTTTCTTTTTATCATCGAGGGTAATACGGCACGGCAGGTATTGATAACGCCATTCATATTATTATACATCACCTCCCACCATTCTTTTGAAGACGTCATGATAAAGGGTTTGGGATTGGCGTTGAGCTTACTGTCCCGGATCCCGGCGTTGTTGATCAGCACATCCACCTCTTTCAGAATATCCCGCTGCTCCCTGAACAGTGCTTTCACTTCTTCGTCATTGCCCATGTCACATTTAAAAGCCTTTACATGATGGAAACCTTCTGCCTGCAGTGAGGCAACCAGCTCCCGGGCGCTTTCTGCTGAATATTGATAGGTAAAGGAGACATGATGTCCACGCTGAACAAATGCTTTTACCAGTTGTTTTCCGATTCCTTTTGAACCGCCTGTGATAAGAATATTTTTCATGGTTATAGATTTAAAATGTTTTCCTGAGTAATAGATGAGAACTGCCGCCACCCTCATGAGCTGTGTTTACCAATGCATATCCGAAGTCGGAAGGATACTGCCCGAAGGCAAGCGGTACCGGGAAACGGTTATTGTAGAGTACCTGGCTTGCAATGCTGGCCCCCATGATGCCGCTCGCCGATTTCATATCCCCGGTATATGCTTTATGCCGCAGGCTGTAAGTTTCGTTGCTCCTGTTCAGGCCATCCAGCACATGCCGTTCGCTTCTTTCCATCTGTTCAGCGGTTGTATAGGCGCTGAGGTAAACTACCTTCTCTTTCGGTTCCAATATTGCCCTGAGCGCATCAATGGCAGTTTCAACAACATCGGCAGACCGTTGGGTGGTATCCTCTATATTCCGGTAGTCGAAACAGCTGCTGTACTCTACCAGTTCCGCATACCTTCTGGCCTTTCTCCGCAGGGCGCTTGCTTCACTTTCCAGCACTATAAAGGCGGCGCCGTCTCCCAGGATGTTTCGCTGGCTATTGGTTTCGCTTGCTGTTGCACTGAGCGCATTGGGGTGGTCAGCTACGCGCACCAGGTGGTCGTTTTCCTGTTCACTCAGCACCCGGTATTCCGTATAGTGGTCTACCCCTCCGCATATCACGATCTCGGCTGCGCCTTTCCTGATCAGGTCAAACCCGTAGGTTATGCTGTTTGAATTATAGATCAATGAGCTGGGACCGTTTAATTTGAATATTCTTGAAATATCTCCCAGTACCGTATTGGCAACTGTTTTGGTGAATTTTACCGGGCTTATTTTCTGAAGGCCGTAGCGGTACAGGTCGTAGAGATAATCCTCCACAGAAGCGGTTGCACCCAGGCTTGTTTCTATCACCAGGCCTATCTCATTGTCCAGCGCTTCCAGCACAATCCCTGCATCATCGATGGCCTTTTTGCAAGCCAGTATCCCGAGTTTTGAGTATTGCTGGGGAGGAAAACGATCATCCCATTTTACCTCATTGTCAAATTCTACTGCAGGTGTCTCTCCAAAAAACTGGGCTTGTATACCGGCATGCTCCCAATCGCTTTTTACCCTCAGCCCATTTTCTCCTGCCAGCATCTTTTCCCACGCGGCTGCCGCGCCGTAACCCAGGGCGGATATGTTGCCCAGGCCTGTTATCAGTATTTTTGTATTGCTTTTCATATGCTGATAGATAAGGTTATTTCAGCTTTGCATACTACTTCACCGTTCACGGTAGCTATCGCTTTATACTCGCTGAAGTTTAAAATATTGTTGATTCGTTCAGATGTGATCACCAGCCTTGCCCCTGGCAGCACTTCTTTATAAAACACTGCAGATTTTACCTTTACCGCCTTACCGATCCGTTTTTTCTGCTGGGGTGTTGCTTTATTATCCGGTGTAGCTACCCTGTTCAGGATACCGGAGGCCTGGAACATTGCTTCCAGGATGCACACACCTGGCAGCAGCTGGTAACCCGGAAAATGCCCTTTCAGAAAAATGAGGTCTTCCCGTATTACTGTTTCCGTTGTGATGGTGCTGTTAAAATCGGTGTACAATACCCGGTCCACCAACAGCATCGGTTCTCTATGTGGTAAAAGCACAGCGGGTTTTAGCGTATCAAAATCTGTCGTTGTCATATAATCAATGTTTTAATTTGTTCAGTTGTATCCAAATAGGTTGCAGATGATATGGATACCATGTAATGATCTTTAACAAGAAACTGCCTGGTGTAGTGCTCTTCCGATAGCAGCCTGCCATAGAAAATATCTGCAAGCCCTTTATCATTGTATAATTTGGCTATTGATTCTATCTGTGTCCATAGCGAGAAAAAATCCATTGTATCTGTCACTTTCCTTTTCGTCAGCTTTTCCAGTAAATCCCTGGATCTTATTCCTGGCTGTTGACGGATGTCTTCCACATCTATACCTATCTTATTGTTGCTTATCACGCAAACCACTATACCCGTGCTGTAGGAGATGGATATATTCGGTTCGCCTGTGTCCATCATCAATTTTCCGTGTCTGTTGTAATGCAGCCCTTTCAGCCCCGATGTATCCAGTCTAAGTTCTTTGAAGATCCTTACCAGCATCAGCCTCGAAGTGATCCGCTTTAACTGGTGCCCCGGCCCCGGGGACTTATCTAACCTGTTCACTATTTCATCGCTGAAGTAACAGCGTAGCATGTCCATTTTGCTTTTTTCAGCCTCCGGCACTACTTCAGCTATGAAAACATGGGTCATTTATAGTAGGTATTGTTGAACTCTATCAGCTTCAGATGATAATTGTCACCGTAATGCAGGTCATATTTCTCTTTCAGCGCCTGCTGTATTTCCGGAACAGAGATCTTATTCCTGTGAAAGATGCCTATCTCCAGCTTGTCTTCCTGGTCTTTCCGGATGTTTACTTTCAATATTTCCGGGGCGTGGTACAGCTCATCCGACAGGCTGTTAAACCAGATGATCCTGTCTTTATACTCGATGAAATCACCTTCCCTTCCCAGTACAAAAAATCGGTTGTCTTTTTTTATGCAGATATCTTTTGTGGTAAGCACCGTGTCTGATTTGGGCCGGTCCAGCTCGTTCCCTTTTATATACCCGAGGTAGATAGAGGGACTGTTTATCTGCAGGTAGCCAATGGGCGTATCATCATATTTTCCCTGGTACTTTTCGCTGGCGGTCACTTTGAGATGTATACCGGGGTTCACGCCTCCTATGCACAGTTCACTCTCCGGCCCGGGCGGCGCGGTGTACCTGTTGGTGGCTACCCTTGGCCCTGCCTCTGCTAGTCCGTAGGTACTGTAAACAGGGCAATTGAAAAGTTGGAATATTTTCTGAAGCGTGGGCAGGTGTGGCTTGTCGCCTCCCAGGGTTATGAACTTCAGGTTATTTTTAAGCTTTGGAATTTTCTGGTAATAGTACAGGATAAGCCTGGCCAGCAAGGGCGTCATAAAGACGTTTGTTATCTGATGCCGCTGGAAAAGCTGTGGCAGCTGTAATATCCCCAGGAGTCTTTCACCCAGTACTATCCTGGCCCCTGTAAAGAAATGCGTTAGGAATTGTGCGATGAGACCGTAGGAGTAAGACACTGGTAACAGTATCAAAGTAGCATCTTCTTTCGTGACAGACAGCGCTTCCCTGTTGGATGCTATGTTGGCAATTGTTTGCTGCTTACCCAGTAATATCTTTTTGGGTGTACCGGCTGTTGTTCCGGAGCTTGACACTATCAGCAGGTCGTTTTCATCGCCCACGTATGCATCTTCGTGTATATTATAGTAGAGATGATCGCCTTGTATGATCTCCAGATCTGCCTTTTCAGTCAGGCTGTCTGCGATGGGCGCTTCCGAAAAGATCCCATTGAACTTCAGATCGGTTATTTTAGAAAGCCCTCCTGCTTCTACAATAAAAGGGATCAGATCACATTTCAAACAGGAGAAGAACAACACCAGCGATTTGAATGTATTCTTGTACCCATAAATTACAACGATGGTGTGCCTGGCTATCTGCAGCTTTTCAATACCGGAAGCGATATCGGCAACCTGGCCGTACACTTCACCATAAGTATAACTCTTCGACTGTGTGGCATCCACTATAAGCGAGTCCTGGTGTTCTTTGAACGGGTTGAAAAACGCTTCTTTATACATTTGCCAGGGCTTTAAGGGTGATATGTTTTAAACAATCGTCTGCTATCGTTGCTACATGGGCAGACAGGAATTCCATATCTATCTCCTGGTGGCTTACAAACGTCACATCTTCCAGTCTCTTTTCAACAATGAACCGCATCAGCCTGGCTTCATAGCAGTCGTTTTTGATCACGATGGACTTGCCGATACATTCGCCATACTGCTGGATGTATTTACCTTTCTGTATTAAACCGGAAGCTTCCTTTGCCATCATGGCATAACAAAAAGCCTGGTAGGCATATTTTTCCGGCACCGCCAGATCCGCCTTTTTGATCGCATCGATCAGGTCTTCTATTTTTGCTTCAGCATGCACCACCTTGTAGAAGGAATTGGATACTGTGCTGTAATTTTTAATTTCCATGATTGCTATTTTCGATTTTGATTGTGTCCTAAAATTCCGGTGAAACGCTGTCCTGAAAAATTTTTTTAGACAAGATGACCGTTTCTACACCACCAAATTCCATTTTTATAAGATCTTGTTTCATCTGGCAGTAAGATCAGAACTGTGATTGTTGTCGTTTTGTTCGTGATGATCATTCCTGCTTTGATGACTCAAAACTCGTATAAAGCAATTGCAGCAAAAACTCTTTTAGACGAAAGTGAAGCTTGCCCCAACGAAATACTATTCCGTTCAGACATGACGGTAATAGGAGTGGTGGAAAAGGGATGATTGCGGGGCTGCATAGGGGCCTTAAGTCCCGTCATTGCGAGGAGTTACAAGGGAAGGATGCTTGATTGTACCGTCATTGCGAGGAGCAATAAGGGAAGGATACTTGATTATACCGTCATTGCGAGGAGCAGTAAAGCCTTTTGTGCGCGGGGCAACGAAGCAATCTCCTAACGTAATCTTCGCGGAGATTATGGTAGGAGATTGTGCTAAGAGATTGCTTCGTCGCCCTACGCTCTAATCCTTGCTGCTCCTCGCAATGACGGGGAGGAAGACCCATAACCGCAATGACGGGACTGAAGGCCCGATTAGTAATACTAAAAGCTGGTTGTATAGAAGTGGATTCCTTACTTAACAGGTGGGATGCAGCAGCAAGGCTGCTGTTATTTGTTCTTACCGTCTATACCCAATCTTTCAATAAGCTCTTGTTTATGCTGCTTTGAAATAATGATAGACTCATTATTCACCAGCTCAATAGAATTCCCAAGCACGGATTTTATAGCAGGAATGTGAATAATGTAGGATTTATGTATGCGGATAAACTGGCTCTCCGGCAGCACTTCCTCTATACTCTTCATCCGCATATAGGTAACAATACTCTTTTGTTTGGTGACTATTTTGATATAGTCTTTCATTCCTTCAACGTATAGGATATCCTCAAAAAGTATCTTGGATAAGCGGAGGCCATCCTTTACAAAAAGATGCTGCACCTGTTGCTTGTTGTTTACTACGGTGTTTTCTCCGCTCTTCTGATCAATGTCTTTTTTGGCCTTGTTGATCGCTTTCAGGAAACGTTCAAAGGAAATGGGCTTCAGTAAGAAGTCTACTGCATTCAGATCATAACCTTCAATAGCATAATTGGAAAAAGCGGTGGCGAATATAATGAAGGGCGGGTTAGACAAAGACTTTATGAGTTCCAGACCATTTATCCTGGGCATCTGTATATCTGTTATCAGGAGCTCTACGGTGTCTGTCTGTAATACATCTATTGCATCAAAAGCGTCTGCACATGATTTTACAAGCTCTAAGAAGGGAATGCGCTCAATGTGATTTTCCAAAAGTTCTCGGGATAGGGGCTCATCGTCAACGATGATGCATTTTATTTTTTTGCTCATAGTCAAATAAGGATTATGTTAAGGTTGATACTATGGGAGTCGGGATTATTGTTGATCGATAGGGTATATTTATCCTGGTATAACAGGGAAAGGCGTTTCTTGGTGTTGGCAATACCTATTCCGCCTGTTCCGTTTCCATTGTTGTGCTTAAATAGTGCTGCATCGCCTTTACTGTTGGCTATTTCAAAATAAAGGGTATCGTCCGCCACCTGGAAGGAGATCTTCAACCAGGGATTAGTAGTAGTAGTGTCCAGCCCATGCTTAAATGAATTTTCTATAAAAGGAAATGTCAGCAGCGGAACGATCTTATATCCTTTGAGCGTATCAGGATCATATAAAAACTGGATATCAACATCCTTTGCGTACCTGGCCCGTTCCAGTTCTACATAGTTATACAGGAAGTCGGCTTCTTTTGATAAATCCACCTTTTCCAGGTTCGATTCATATAAAGTATAGCGCAGCATATCAGAGAGCTGCATGATCAGCACCGGGGCGCGCGGGTTATTTCTTACGGAAAGGGAATAGATATTGTTGAGCGTATTGAATAAAAAGTGCGGGTTCAGCTGCGATCGCAAAAAGCTGACCTCCAGGTTCAGGTTGTCTCTTTCCAACCGCAGGGTCCTGGTAGCCGATCTTGAGATCTCCGCCACCAGTTTAATGGTAATAGGGGGTGAAACGATCATCAGCACTCCTATGGATGTTTGAACAATAGCCTGGGGGGCCAGGATCTGCCAGATGGGTTTGTCGGCTATCACTTTTACGGAAGCCAGCAGATCCTTGTCGTCTATCGTGAAGTACTTATGCAGGAGGGTCATGAACGAGTAATTGATGATCGCCCATACCCAGAAAGGAACCAGCAATCCAATCACAAACAGTACCCGCCGGTTCTTCCTCAGTAATACGGGTACAAGCAGGTAAAAAATGAAATAATAAAAGAAGATAGCTCCTAGCAGGTTCCTCAGGGCAAACATGAGGGAAAGCCGCACATTGGTCGAGTAAAGGAACATAATATTCAAGGTATACATGATTAGTAGTATACACCAGAACGTTACGTGTACATATTTTATATTCTCCGGGGTATAAAGACGGGTAAAACTAAAGGGTTTCGTTTTCATGTACTCTTCTAGACGTTGTAAATCAATAGATTCTGGCGGCCAATTCTCGTGTCTGCTATGAAGATATGTTTTTTTTGTTGTAAAATCACCCTGGCTCCCCCCAATTTACCCCTCAAAAGCCCCCAATTTCCCTCAAAACCGGAAACCTTGATGCCTGCGGAGTGATCATTTCGTATAGAATCCTGTGAATTTGGTCTAAAAGAATTTTTGCAGGGGGGGAAAAGTTGAAAGTTTGCCTTGTAATCAAACAAAAACATAAAGCCATGAAAAACACAAAACAGAATAAAGCTAAAAACAGCATCCCCAGCCTCTGCAAAGACATCATCTGCAAAATGGATGTTTCAAACCTGAACCGTGCATCCCGCAAGTTTGATGACGGTCCCGTAATACCACCGTCCACTATACCTACTGGTCTTACTGGTATAGGCGGCTATTAGAATCACTCATCGTAAATCTTATATCTGCCGGTAATGATATTAACGTGCATTATTATAGATGAAGATCCGCTTAGCGTTGATATGCTGGAATACTATATCAGCCAAACGGATGGGATCGGGCTCATCACCAAATCCCGCAAAGCCTCGGAAATCATCGAAACGATAAAAAAGGTTGCTCCGGATATCGTTTTTATAGACATCAGCATGTCTGGCATAGAGAACCTGGTATTTGAGGATATTTTTCAGAAGAACATTGTATATGTATTTGTAACAAAATATCCGCATGACTATATACTGGATATCCTGCCCAAGCAACTAATCAATATTGGTTACTTAAGCAAGCCTGTAAGCTTCTTACTCTTCAAAAAGGAAATCGGAAGAATAAAAGATCTGCACGCTTCCCAGAATTAGAACCATTACAACGATTGTTAAGCTGCTAACTTTTTACTGTATGCGTACAAAGATCCTGACCATATTATGCTTGTTTTTTACCTCGCTTGCTTTTGGACAGGCGCAGATAAACGGCTGGGTTAAAGACAATAAAAAGCAAGGTATTCCCGGAGTATCCATTGCCTTGAAAAATACCTATGATGGCGCCATCACCGATTCTACCGGTTATTTCCGCATCAATACCATGGAAAAAGGCGCACAGATACTGGTAGTTTCCGCTACCGGCTATGCAAGCCAGGAACAAGCAGTTACGCTTACAGCCAAGGCGCTGCAGGTAGATTTTACCCTAAAGGAAAAGATCAATGAACTAAATGCAGTAACTGTTACGGCGGGGGCATTTGGTGGGGGCATGGGTAAAAAGGGCGTTACCGTGCTCAGTGCCCTGGATGTACAAACCACTGCCGGGGCCAATGCAGACATCTCGAAGGCGGTAAATACCTTGCCCGGCGCTCAGCAAATCAGCAACCAGGAAGGTTTGTTTGTAAGGGGAGGGAACAGCTATGAAGCCAAGCAGTTCATTGACGGCTCGCTGGTAAACAGGCCTTATTACCTGAGCGCCACTAATATACCCAGCCGCGGCAGGTATCCGGCCACCCTGTTCAAGGGTTTTGCTTTCAGCACCGGCGGCTATTCGGCGCTGTACGGACAGGCCCTTTCCTCTGTACTGATCATGGAAACCATAGATTTTCCCGAACAGTCGGAAGCCAATGCCTTTGTGTCACCTATCCAGAACAGCGCAGGGATGCAACACCTGGCAAAAGACAGGAAATCTTCATGGGGTTTCAACTATCAATATACCAACACGGGTTTGTATTACTCGCTGGTAAAACAAACACCGGACTATTTTATCCGTCCGCGCTTTCATAATGCCGATGCCAATTTCCGCATCAAAACAAAGAACGGCATTATTAAGTATTATACCACCTTCAGCTTCAATAAACTGGGCCTGCGTACGGCTAATATTGATTCGGCCGGCATGAAAAATGCCCTCACCCTCAGCAACTATAACTGGTTCAATGCCCTGAGCTGGAAGGAAAACCTGTCAAAGGGCTGGAAGCTGACACTTTCCGGTAGCGTAAGCCTTAGCCGAGATAGTATCGCCAGCCAGCTGCAGGATGCCCACAATGTACCACAGGACTATTCCGCAAAATTCTGGCTGGATACGGTGAATTTTCACCTGAGACGGAATGAAAACCTGTTCCAGGCCAAGGCGGTAGTGGAGAAGAAATTCAGTAATCTGAATGCGGTTCGTTTCGGCAGCGAATACTGGTACAGCCAATATGATCTTAACTACAACAGCATCAGCGTACAGCTGCGGGATCATCTCAGCGCCGGCTTCGCAGAGGCGGAGCTCTATTTTACCAATGCACTGGTGGCTACCATCGGCGCACGTGCAGAATATTCTTCCGTCCTGCAAAAAGCCAACCTGGCGCCGCGCGCCTCACTGGCTTACCGGATGGGCAAGGGCTCCTCTGTGTCGGCGGCTTTCGGGCAGTTCTACCAGAAACCCGAAAATGATTACCTGCAGGTCACCCAATCGCTTGCTTATACAAAAGCCACTCACTATATCCTTAATTATCAAAGGCAGGTGAAAGGAACTTTCTTAAGGCTGGAAGCTTTTTATAAACAGTATGAAGACCTGGTTAAAACATGGCCATCCTATAATAATAAAGGAAGCGGTTATGCAAAAGGGCTTGAACTATACTGGCGCGACAGGAAAACGTTTAAACGCCTTGACTATAGCCTGAGCTACTCCTACCTGGATACCGAACGTGATTACCTGAACTATCCGCAGCAGCTGATGCCTGGCTTTGCCGCGCATCATACCGCCACCGTTTCAGTGAAGCGTTTCTTTGACAAAATTGCCACCGGTACCAGCCTGAGCTACTCTTTTGCTACCGGACGGCCTTACTATGCTTTTGCACCGGACAGCAGCCGCACCGCCTATTATATCAAAGACCAGGGGAGAACAAACGGCTACCAGACCCTGGACCTGAGTATTTATCACCTCAGCAAATTAGGAAAAGCAGCCGCTATATGGTATGCTTCCATCACCAACCTCACCGGGCGCAATAATATTGGCGGTTATAACTACTCCTACAACGGACTGGTTAAACAGGCGATTCTTCCGCCGGCTAAACGCTCCTTCTTCATCGGGCTTATTTTGAACTGGGGTATAGACAGAAGACAGGACACTATTGATAATCTCTGAAACACTATTTAAAACAATATAAAAATACAGCAATGAAAAAATGTATCCTCGCCATTATTTTACTGGCAACCATCAGTGCACATGCACAAAGCGAAAAATATACAGCCGCTATGCAGCAAAACCTGCAGCTGCTTGATTCTGCCAAAACAAGCGAACAGCTGGCAGCAGTGTCCCAGGCTTTTGAGCGCATCGGCGATGCTGAAAAAACACAATGGCTTCCTTATTACTACGCAGCACTTGCGCAAACCCGCATTGGATTCAGCAATGCTAAGTCCGACAGGGACGCCATCGGCCAGAAAGCGAATGAGCTGGCAGAAAAAGGAGAAGCCATCGAAAAAAATGCTGACCTCTGCAGCATTCATAATATGGCTGCCACCATCCAGATGCTGGTAAATCCTATGGAACGCTGGAAAACTTATGGCGTAAAAGCAAATACTGCCCTGCAGGAAGGATATAAGCTGGATCCCAATAATCCCCGCTTGTATTTCCTGGAAGGCACCTCTTTGTTCAGCAAGCCCGAATACATTGGTGGCGGGAAGGATAAAGCCAGGCCTGTTTTTGAAAAAGCAGTGCAGCTGTTTCATGACGAAAAAGTGGCCGCTTTACATCCCAGCTGGGGCTTGAGGGAAACTGAGAATTATTTGGCAAAGTGTAAGTGATTTCATGCAGCGCCGGGGCTTATCCCCGTCATTGCGAGGAGCAGCGAAGGTTGGAGCCTGGGGCGACGAAGCAATCTCCTGACGCAATCTTCAAAATGATCTTCGCGAGGATTGCGTCAGGAGATTGCTTCGTCGCGGCCAACTCACCGGGCCCTGGGCTCCTCGCAATGACGAGGATGAAGACCCGTCCTCGCCAAACAGGAAGCGTAGTATTTCGAAAGATGATGATAAATAACCAGTTCATGCAACCTATGGTTGGCAATAAAAAGCCGGTTAATGAACAAGTGCACGAAATTGTTAACCATTGTCTGTATCACCGCAGGATCTTCGTTTCTTTGCCTGATCCTGTCCTGCAAGCTTTCCAATATCCCACAGGCATCTTCAGACCGTTGTGCTATCAGCTCCAGGAAAAACGCAGGAAGGCTGTTTTGTGGTGCTTCCAGCACATTGTGAATGCTTTGTTTTTCATTCCTGTACTTTTTGCTCAGCTGCAAGGAAAGCGCTTTGCTGCCGTTGAACTCTTTAAAGAATGAATCGAAGCAATGCTCCATCAGCTTTACTTTCTGTGAAAGCCCATAATTAAAATCCGTCAGCAGGCTGTCCACCCCTTTCACCGCCATCAGCCATCTTTTTTCTTCATCTTTACTGTGCCAGATAAAATCAACCGCGCCTGCCACCAATGTGCTGTCTGCATGAAAGAACCGTTCACACAAATCAATTGCCCAGGGCGTATATTTCTCTGTTTCCCTGAAATAGGTATCATATTCCAGTCGCTGAATAAGCCTGTTTTTAATAAAGCCAGCAGCTGCCTTGCCCACCGCTTTCATGATCTGGTGGCAAACTGCCGGTGTCCGGGCATGGAATCTCACCCGCAGATGGTTGTCGGGGTCCTGGTAACGGATAAAAAACCACTGGCTGATTTTTCCTTTTGCGCTCAGCTGCTTCGCCAGCGGATAGATAATCTGCGACAGGATCGTATCTATCGATTTTTGGCCGGCGTAGATCTTCAGGTATAACCATTCGCTGCCAGGCGTAAAGAAAGGCGTTGCATCAAAATTGTAGGTGTTAAAACGGCTGCCGATCGCGGGCACTGGCGCAAATTCCCGGTTTTTAACAGGGATGATCACTTCATTGTCGAACTGTTTGTCTTTGTCTGTTAGTAAAGCACCCTGATGATCATTTAAAAATTCATACAGTATTACATCCCCCTTGTTCATTTTCGATGCCAGAATAGACCGGGATATATCATTCCTGAGATCCAGCAACAGCTCATTATCTCCCTCAATAAGCAATACCAGGTCGGGGACCTGGTACTTTTCCCGGAATGCTGCCAGGGCCTTTTCCTGCCTGGCCTGCTGAACAGGCGCTTTCCCGCGTTCTATGAACCAGCGGCTGCGTTTCAGGATAATGTTTTTGTAAACCACCCTGGGCAAAAAGGGCATTTTATTGAGCATCCCCCAGTTCCATGCCACGGCCATGCTTTCATCCTGGAACTGCAGCTCGCAAAGAAACTTGTATACCGGTAGCCCTGTTGAAAAATTATGGGCGCTTGTCAGCCTGGGTAATATTTCCTTTTCCAGCTTTCCTGAGCGGAGGATGATCCTGCCTTCTTTTACTGAAACCCAAAGATCGCTTACATCGATAATAAACTCGTCAGCGGTAGCGGCCTTTCCGAGGAAAGGTATTTCATAGTCAAATGTCCTGGGCCTGATCAGCACATTTCCGGCACGGCCTTCAGGGAGATGAATGATCTCTGCCAGTATTTTGCCGGGAACCAGCTTGTTTTCATAAGTAACCACTTCTTTCAATGCCTGGGCAATATCCGCTCTCTCGCTCCCGAAGCGGCTCATCAGGGAAATGGCACTGCTCTCCCCGCAATTTTTCAGGAGGAAGGAGAAATTCATTTGGTCAAAATCTTGCTGCGAATGTGCAAGAATGCTGCCCAGTATGGAAAACGTCGCAGGCAGGCTTTGTTTTTTCCGGCTGCTCAGGGAGAGCGCTTCCAGGTCCTCGTCGCTAATGTTGATCGTGGTGCTTCCTGTTTGCTGGCTTTTGATAAAATGTTCCAGTACAAAATGCTCATATGGCCCCCATTTCCCGGTATCATCGCCTGCTTTTCCTTCCATTACCAGGTCGTCAATTACCGGTGTATAAAAGGTTTCTGCTCCGCTTACCGCTCCATAGCCAATGCCGATATCATTATCCAAGGCTTCCAGCAATGGAATTTCCCTGTCTTCAAATTTCCGGTAGAACTGTTGTTTGAACTGTTCCAGGTTGTTTCGGGGAACGGGATTATTCAGTGGCAAAAGCTGTGCTATCTGCGAAACAATTGTATTGACAGCGGCTTTGTTGAGCGTGTTGTGCGCCAGGTCAAAGAACAGGTCTGCCTGGATGCAGTCTTTCTGTTGCAGGTCAGGTACCATTTTTTTCAATCCCTGTTCAACAGACACATATTTGTTGACGGAGCCTTCCCCCTGCGATAGCGCCGCCTTTAAGCTGCCTATTTCCGTTAAAATGCCCTGCTTCTGCAGCTGCTTTATTTCCAGCTGGGCGGTCAGCCTGTCCAGGTGACACCCATCAGTAAGTGCTGGCATATATTCAGCAACCAGAATCTGGTTTTTTATCAGGGTTTCCAGGAAAGCAATGGCTTCCGAAGCCGCCACATTCTTTTCGACCAATGCCCCGGTTAATTTTTCGAAGCTGGCGCCGCGGGCCGCAGCGGACAGCACGTCATCGACAAACTCGTTCCGGGAAAAGGAGCTGAGATAATAGGATCGCTTTCCTTCGTTGATCCTGTATTCATAGTACCGGTATATAATGCCCGTTTTATAAATGCTTGTATTGGGGAAGAAGACGGTCTGGCGCAGGATATTTTCATCCAGGAAAGGTATATTGTCCGTTAGTGCCGCAATACAGCCGATATCTATCCTGTAGATCTTCTCCTCCGTTCTTTCTGCCAGCCCTATGCTGGTAGACCGCTCGGCAAGTTTGCCCAGTGCGCAGCCGGCAAACAGTCCGTAGGGCGTGCTCCTGGTGGCCATCCGCAGCAGGTATTTATAAATAGTGGTATCAAGCTTACCTTTCCTGGTATCAGAAAGCGCTGCCGGCCATTTCTGTATTTCTGTATGCAGGGATTCACTTGCCAGGAAAACGGCATCGGAGAATGAAGAGGCGTCAACAAATTCTTCCAGCTCGGCGGCTATATTGCTATTGTACCGGAGCCGGTCTACCAGGTGGTTATATGGCAATACCGGCATTCTCAAAATATAGAAATCGAATGGCTCGAATTGATTCATAGGTTCGGGGTAAAGTTTATTTTAAATTATCTACTAAAGATATTATCTTTAGTTAACTCTACCATTCAGAGCCGGTTATTATTTCAATCATTTAAAGTATAGTCCCCTCAAACCCTATAAGACGTGGAAAATCTGGCCCTAGTTCTAATCTACATACACGCATTTTTCGGTGGCATAGGCCTTATCAGTGGCATTGCAGCTATTACTCTAAAGAAAGGAAGCAAGCCGCATAAACGAAGCGGGAAGATCTTTTCTTATGCTATGATCATCAGTTCCCTTACATCATTGATTATAGCACGAATGCCTGGCCATGAAAACCTGTTCCTGTTTTTGATCGGCGTATTCACTATTTACCTGGTGCTGGCCGGCAACCGGGTGCTGACCTTAAAGAGCAAGGCGAAGAGCAGTGCAGATATGATTGACAAGACGATATCAGGCGTAATGCTTCTTGCCTCCGTACTGATGCTGATCATCGGCATCGTTCAACTGATCCGCCATACCGGCGGGAATGAGATCCTGTTTCTTTTCTTTGGCGCTTTTGGCCTGTATATGACATTGAAGGATTTTCACACTTTCAGGGTTTTCAAAGAGCAAAAGAATGCCTGGCTCAGGAGCCATTTAGGGAGAATGATTGCAGCCCTGATAGCCTCTATAACGGCTTTTATGGTGGCAGGGCTGCATATCCAGACACTTATAGCCTGGATGCTTCCTTCTGTGATCGGCACCGTCTATATAGGATATTGGAATTCGAAGATGAAAGAACGTGTTCCATCCCCGGTTCCACAGAAAACGGCGGAGGCTAAATAGATTATTGCTTTAAAGATGCCATGTCGATCACAAACCGGTATTTCACATCGCCTTTCAGCAAACGTTCATAGGCTTCATTAATTTGCTGAATGTTTATCATCTCGATATCTGACACAATATTGTGCTTACCACAGAAGTCCAGCATTTCCTGTGTTTCAGGAAGGCCGCCGATCATTGAACCGGCGAAGCTCCTGCGATAGGGAATAAGGCTGAATGCTTCAACAGGAAGGGGATGTTCTGGTGCGCCCACTAAGGCCAGTGTACCATCTACCCGCAGCAGCTTTAAGTAAAGGTTGATGTCGTGCTGCGCAGAAACGGCATCCAATATAAAATGCAGCTTCCCTGCGTATGCCTTCATTTGTTTTTTGTCTGTTGACAATACCACTTCATCGGCGCCCAGGCGTTTGGCGTCTGCTACCTTTGAAGCCGATGTTGTAAATACGATCACTTCGGCGCCCATGGCTTTGGCGAGTTTAACCCCCATATGTCCCAGACCGCCCAGGCCAACGATCCCTACTTTTTTACCCGGCCCTACATTCCAATGTTTCAGCGGAGAATAGGTAGTAATGCCTGCACACAGCAATGGCGCGGTGGCTGCCAGGTCAAGGTTCTCAGGCACCCGTAGCACGAAGTCTTCATGCACTACAATACTTTCTGAGTAACCGCCATAAGTTTGCCTGCCCAGGTATTTATCCGGCGAATTGTAGGTTTGCACATTGGCAACTTCACAGTATTGTTCCAGGCCGTCTTTACAGTACTGGCATTCCCGGCAGCTATCTACCAGGCAGCCTACTGCGGCAAGGTCGCCTACCTTAAATTTTTTAACATGGTCTCCGACACTTACGATCTTCCCCACTATTTCATGACCAGGCACACACGGATAGATGGTGCCGTGCCATTCATTCCTGGCTGTGTGCAGGTCGGAATGGCAAACACCGCAAAACAGAATATCTATCTCCACGTCATGCGGCGTAGGATATCTTCGCCCGATGTTTAACTGTTGTAAGGCAGCTTCTGCTGCTTCTGTACCGAAGGCTTTGACGTTTTTTGTTTGCATGGCGGTTGCGCCTTCCGCTGATGTTTTGGTAGCTCCCATAATTTTTAATTTAGTGCTTGATGAATTTGTGGATGCTCTAACCCGAACTTATTTTACTGTTTCCTTTGAGTCGATAGATTTGATGATTTTAGCAGGAACGCCTGCCACAATGGTATTGTCGGGAACATCGGTAGTAACAACCGCACCGGCTGCTACTACTGCATTCTCTCCGATAGTTACGCCGGGCAGTATGGTGGCTGCCGCGCCGATCCATGCATTCCGTTTCACCAGTATCGGCTTTGAAATAAGTGCTCTTCTGTCTGCAGGTGTTAAAGGATGATTTTCGGTTACAAGGTTTACCTTCGGTCCGATCAATACATGATCTTCGATGGTGATACCGCCCATGTCGAGGAACGAACAGGCATGATTAATAAAAACGTTTTTGCCGATCTGAATGAACCTCCCGAAGTTAGTATAAAATGGGGGAAATATGATGGTAGTCTCGTCCAGCTGTGAACCGATGATCTCACTTAATCTTTCACGGATCTGGCCGGTGTCAGTAGCAGCATTAAGGGCGGCAGACAGCCTGATAGTACGGGAAACAATTTCCTGTACTTTAGGATATTCAGGGTCATGCAGCCGGATCGGTGCTCCGGCTTTCATTCTTGCGAAAATGTCTTGCATCATAGCGCAAAGGTATGGTGACCGCTACTTGCTCAGGTTAAAACTATCAAACCGATCATTAAGAATTTCAAACCTGCTGGCTTCTTAAGGCTTTGGGATTGGTGCCGGTCATCTTTTTGAAGAAGTTGTTGAAGTAGGAGGGGTATTCAAAGCCCAGCGAATAGCCGATATCTGCTATGTTCCAGTCTGTATGCTGCAGGAGGGCCTTTGCTTCTGTAATGATCCGTTCGCTGATGTGTGTGGTAGTAGGTTTCCCGGTTACTTCTTTCACCGCACGGTTCAGATAATTAACATGTACGGAAAGCGATTTTGCGTAGTCAGCTGCGGTTCTTAAGGCAAGTGGCCGCTCGGTACTTTCCACCGGGAATTGTCTTTCCAGCAGTTCCAGGAATACGGAGGTAATACGCGAAAAGGCATTGTTGTGTTTGTCAAAGTTTTCGGAGGGCTGCAGTTTCAGGGCTTCATGGATAATAAGGTGGATATAGTTTCGTATCAACTCATCTTTGTAGGTATATTCTGTCTTTTGCTCATCGATCATCTTCCGGAAAATAGTATTCAGAAACTCCCGCTGGGCTTCATTTATTTTCAGGATGGGGGTTCCGCCTATTTTGAATAAAGGTGATTGCTGCAGGCTTTCTGAGCGATCGGACAGCTGCAGGAAGTCTTCTGAAAACAGGCAGGTATAGCCTACATAGCTCCTGGAAATGGTCTCCCAGGAGTAGGGGATGTGCGGATTGCCGAAGAATAGAATGGTGCCATCCATTTCAAAGCTTCTGTCCGCATAATGGATCAGGCTTTTGCCGGTGGTGAGGCAGATCTTATAGAAGTCCTTTCTGCTGTAGATGCGTGTAGCCTGGCTATCGCCGTCTATCTGAAAGGCGTTAAACCCTTTTAGTTTCAGTTCAGTGTTGAAAGGGGAGATGGAGCGTATGTTGTACTTTTCCATAACACAAAGTTAAGGAAATCAAAACATAGGAAAACAGCTACATCGATGACCTTTCCCCGCCAACCTCCTTGTATTCCCAATACTTTGAAAAAAAAACATATTTCATATTAAAAAAACAACTTATATTAGCTATACTTCGAAAATCACATTTGTACAAAAAAAACAACTTAAATGAAGAAATTGCTCTCTTATTTAGTAGCATGTGTAATGCTTATTTCCTGCTCGAAAGATGAAGACAAGAAAGAAACTGGTAGCAAGTTATCAGATACCCCAACTGCCAAAGCAACGTACGACAACAAAAACTATGGCATTTATAAAGGGGTTTTCGTAGGATCAACCGGAAATATTTTAATCAATTTTAAAAATGACGGCGCCACGTTATCGGCAAGTTTGGTAATTGGTGACAAATCGTATACTTACACCTCCAATAATTCAACCACGGAAGGCATAAATAGCACTATTACTTTCCGCTATAATAGTGACTATTTTGATTTTACGGTGAATGCAGACGGAAGCACCCCAACTATTACAAATATTCATATCAGCGGTCATGCCAATGCAGTAATTCAGGTGCTTAAAGAAGCGTCTAATGCACAAGCATATTGCTTTGAAGGCACTTTTACCGAACAAGGTGGTAATGGCACCCTGAATTTGGTGATCAAAAAAGATAAAGTTGAAGGATTATTTATTCCTGCCGACTTCCAGAACATCCCTCCTTTAAAAGGTTCAGTAACTAACAATAACATTACGGCTACTATCGGGGAGGAGCCCAATCGGATCGCAACAATTACAGGTACTGTTAGCGGAAACAATATTAAGGGCGATTGGAGTTCGAATACTGGTTCTGGCAGCTGGGAAGCCCACAGGACCTTATAATATTACTGTTGCCCGGGAAAATAATGGGAAAAAGTAGTATAAGGAGGGGGCTTTGCCCCCTTTTATTCTCCCGCTGATGCGTGGGGAACTTCAATTGGGCATGATTGGACTGGTACACGGTGTTAGAATACACCTCCTCCTGCTCCTATATTTTGCCCGGTGATCCACCTGCCTGCATCGCTGGCCAGGAAGACAGTCACGTCGGCTACATCTTCCGGTTCGCCTATACGTTTAAAGGGAGACATGTCTGCTGCTACTGCACGGTCCCGCTCGGGTAAAAGATCGGTATTTGTAAAGCCAGGAGAAACTGCATTAACGGTAATATTACGTGTTCCCAGTTCCCGGGACAGCACTCTGACGAATTGTTCTACAGCGCCTTTACTACCCAGGTAAATGGAGTTCATGGTGAAATACATTTGTGTGCCACCGGTGGAGGTGACGATGATACGGCCGCCGTCTTTTACCCGTTTGGCGGCTTCCTGTAGTACGAAGAAGATGCCTTTGGTATTGGTGTTGAAGACAGTGTCGTATTGCTCTTCTGTAGCTTCTGATAGTAAAGCAGGGATATAGTTGGCAGCATTGGCAATGACGATATCGGGCTTGCCTAGTGATGCTTCTGCTTTATCAAAAAGGGATTTAATGGCGGGTAGTTGGGAGATGTCTGCTTGTATGGCGACAGCTTTGCCACCTTGTTGACGGATCTTTTCTGCGATCTCTTCTGCGGCGGTAGCGCTGTTTACGTAGTTAATGGCGACTGCCGCACCGGCGGCGGCTAAACGTTCTGCGATGGCTTTGCCGATACCGCGGGAGCCGCCGACTACGATGGCGGTTTTGCCTTGGAAGGCGTTGGGGGAGAAGGTTGTCATGATTAGTACTTTTATGGGTTTGGAGATGGTGTTGTTCTTCAGTCAAGTTGTATCTCGATTCTCTATTATTACCCCCTCTCCCCAATCCCGTACGCGGCCTCCACCAATCCTTCCAATCTCTTAAACAAAAACAGCAACTCCCATCTTTTTCCCGCTTCTTCATACCCCGCATACTTCGCGGCCATAGCCGCCATCAACCAATCCCACATCTGCTCTTTCACCGTCTCTTTATCCGACCAGTCACAAAACTCTTCTATAACCGTCATCGGCCCTTTTGCATTTTCATTCAACTCCGTGTAGTAAACTATTTTTTCTTTGGCTTGCATAACAATGGATTTTTAGTATTATGAAAGTAACCCTTTTTTTTAAAATTGTGAGTTCTCACAATCTTTTTTTTGAATAATTCTTCCATCTTGTTCTAAATGGAAAACGATAACGAAGAAATACTAACGAAACTGGGACAAACCCTTCGACAAGCCAGGCTTAAGAAAAAACTTACCCAGCTTGACCTGGAAGTCCTTACCGGCATACCCGAAGCCGATATATCAAGAATTGAAAATGGCAGAAAAAACTTTGCTGTCACCACGCTTATTAAACTCGCTAAAGGACTGGAAGTCCCAGTTTCCAAGCTTTTATCCGATTTTTAATAATACCGTTGTTATCTCCCATTCCGTTTAAGCCAGTCATACATTGTTTCCTTAGCTATTTCCTCATGGCTTTCTGGGGTTTTCTTAGTCAACTCTTAGTACATTCCTCATCTTTTCCTAGTCAAACCTTAGTCCTCCCCTAATCGAAGCTTGATGAGAGCTTAGTGATATCCTAGTAAAACCTTAGTGGAAGCTTAGCAGGAGTTTAGTGAGCGCTTAGTGAACCTTAGTCGCTCTTAGTCAAGGAGACGTTAAAAGGTTGTATCTTGTTTATTATGGAAGCCCCCAAAATCAAATCCCTCCAATCCCGCCTGATAGTTATAGCCCAATCTATCGCTATTGGCATGCTGGTACTGCTTGCCGGGACCATCCCACGTAACATTCTCTTCGCTGCTAACCTCCATTACTTTACAAAGATACCATGGGCCGTGGCGCTCATCGCGATATTCCTGTGGTTCTTCTGGTGGTATTTGAATGGGGGAGGCGGTCCTGAATCTACAGCAGCTGAAAGGCGCATCATGCTGCGCGCCCGGAAACTCCCGGGTATAGTATGGGCATGGGCGCTTTTCGCAGGCGCTTTGGGTATTGTTACCCTGGTATTGGGCCTTCGCCTGCTTAATACACTGATAACATTGCCTGAGCAACAATTACCTGATTTCAGCGGCGTGCCCAGGTTCACAGTTTTCACCCTGCTGCTTGCAGCAGCACCCATTGCAGGTATTGTCGAAGAAGCAGCATTCCGGGGATATATGCAAAGGCCAATTGAAAAATACTGTGGATTGCCCATAGCCATCCTGATTACAGGAACAATGTTTGCAATAGCTCATTTAGACTTTACCTTGATTCTTTGGCCGTATTATGTAGCCGTAGCAGCTATTTATGGCATTGTAACACACCTGGCAGGATCAATACTTCCCGCTATCGTTCTACATACAGGAGGGAATATCTATTCTAATATGGATCTTTGGCTGCATGATAAGGCGGAATGGCAAGCGATTGCAAACGGAAGTGGAATAGCACAATCAAATGGGGCCGGGTGGCTGGGACTGGAAACCTTATTGCTGCTGTTGCTGACCATTTGGGCATATTGGAAATTGGCAAAAGTTGCAAATGTTGCAGCCTTTTCCCGGTGAGTCCTGGTGGATTCCGGGAAGATTCGATTCATATCCGACTCACACTCGGTTGACACATAAGCATCTTGCGTTGTATTCATCTAATATTTCTGTAGATGTTCTGTATCTATTAAGATACAGAACATCTACAGAACATATACATAACATCTACAGAACATCCCCCTGGTGTATAGTCCTAAAATAGCAATACAATACTTATAATTTCAATGTCGGAATATCAATCGTATTTTAACGAATAGAATAGGGGGGTGGTGTTTCACCGGAGTTTCATAGGGGTTTCATAGGGCAAAAACACGCTTTTCAGGGGAAATTACCGGAGCAACAGTGTTAAGGACAGGCATACGGGGTGACGATGCTGTTCACTTTCTGCCAAAACCGCCATTTCCGCCAAAACGGCCACTACTTTTTTTTCGTTTCTTGTTTTGGGTTAGTATTGCATTGTCTAACTAAAATTTAAAAACATGCAATACTATCGAAGTGGTGAAATGCTTTGCAATTTACAGGTCATTAACGATTTGTCAGTTGCCTATCAATTAATTTAGCGGCGGTAAATACAGTACGAATGGAAAATAATCAAATCTTCATTTATCAAACGCCGGACGGACAGACGACGGTGGATGTTATTATGGACCAAGATACAGTCTGGCTCGATCAGGAGAAAATCTCTGATCTTTTTCAGACGGACAGATCTTCTATTACCAAGCATATTAAAAATATATATAAATTGTCGGAATTATCTGAGGAGGCAACTTGTGCAAAATTTGCACAAGTTCAAACGGAAGGGGAAAGACGGATTACCCGTAAGATTTCCCACTATAATCTCGATATGATCATATCCATAGGCTATCGTGTGAATTCTATACGTGGTACGCAGTTTCGTATCTGGGCAAACCAGGTATTGAAAGAGTACCTTATTAAAGGCTATGCCTTAAACGAAAAGCGCCTGAATGACCAACATCAACAATTCGAAGCGCTTAAACAAACGGTGCGTTTAATGGGCAATTTATTGGATAAACAGGAATTAACATCCGATGAATCTAACGGTCTGTTAAAAGTTATCACCGATTACACCTATGCGCTGGATGTTTTGGATAAGTACGACCACCGCACTTTGACAATTGAAGCTACTCATCTCAAACAGCTATTCATCGCTACATATGAAACAGCGCTAAAAGCTATTCAAGGCCTGAAAGATAAATTCGGCGGAAGCAGCTTATTCGGCAATGAAAAGGATGAGTCTTTTCAAAGCTCTATTGCCACTATTTATCAATCTTTTGCCGGACAAGAGCTTTACCCCAGTATCGAAGAAAAGGCTGCTCACCTTTTGTATTTCGTTGTCAAAAATCATTCATTTTCAGATGGAAATAAGCGGATCGCAGCTTTTCTGTTTGTATGGTTCCTTGAAAAGAATGGCATTTTATACCGGGAAGATGGTATGAAGCGAATTGCCGATAACGCACTTGTTGCACTAACATTGATGATTGCAGAAAGTAAGCCGGACGAAAAGGATATTATCGCCCAGGTAGTTGTCAGTCTTATTAATGGGTACAATTAATACCGGGTTTTACTGCAGAATTTATAGGCATTTATGCGGTAATTCCCGATGGAAGTAGCATTCAGATTGCTATTGTGTTAGTATATCTCTCATTACTACCACAATATTACCCCAAAGTTGTCCCATTCCTTTAAAAGAAATGGAATAACTATGGGACGGATATGGGACATGTACGGGATATCCGGGAAGCCAAAGGCAACTTCTATCGGGTTTGGGTCGGACATTGGGGTGATTTTACCGGACAATAACCGCCTTCTCAACAAAGCATCTTCCGCCTTTTAAACAAACCACCCCCATCCCTCAAGCCCCGAACTTTGCATTATCAAAACGATTTAAAACATGCAAACTAAAACCGATAATTACAACGGCGCCTTACAACGCCCCCTCAACTCCGGCTTCGACGCAGCATCCACCGCCACAGACGTGATAAAAGGCATCAATCTCAGCGGGAAAACCGCCATCGTAACCGGCGGCTACTCCGGCATCGGGGTAGCAACCGTCAAAGCCCTGGCTACGGCAGGGGCAACCGTATACGTACCCGCCAGAACGACAGAAAAGGCTGAAAAGAACCTCGCCGGCATCCTCAACGTAAGCGTATGGGAGCTAGACCTGATGGATCCGGCCTCGATCAATGCCTTTGCCGACCGCTTCCTGGCGCTCAATAAGCCATTAGACCTGCTGATTAACAACGCAGGCATCATGTGGACGCCCCTGCGCCGAGATGCACGTGGTTACGAATCACAGTTTTCCACTAATCACCTGGGACATTTCCAACTGACCGCCCGCCTCTGGCCCGCCTTAAAGAAGGCCCAAAACGCCCGGGTAGTGAATGTTTCCTCCTGGGGCCATCATATGGCCACGCTGGACCTCAATGATCCTAATTTTGAGCAGCAGCCTTACGATCTCTCCGCCAGCTATGCCCGTTCAAAAACGGCTAATATCCTGTTTTCCGTAGAGCTGGACAAACGCGGACAGGCCCACGGCGTACGAGCATACAGCCTGCATCCGGGAGCTATCGCAGGTACCGATCTTGGACGGGATCTCTCCCAGGAAACCCTGGCCGCTTTCGGGATCTATAACGAAGACGGCAGCTTCCGCCACGATCCTTACAATGGATACAAAACCCTGGAAGAAGGCGCTTCTACCACCGTTTGGTGCGCCACCAGTCCGCAGCTGGCCAATATCGGCGGCGTGTACTGCGAAGATACCGATGTAGCGCCCCTCGATACGGAATGGAAAGGCTTCAATCCTGAAAATTTCGTGATGACAAAAGGTGTAACGCCTGAGGCCGTTAGCGCAGAAAATGCCCAACAACTCTGGACACTGAGCGAAAAATTAACCGGCACTACATTCGCCGTGAATTAATCCATCAAAGGAACGCATCTGTTCATTTGGAATAAATGCGTTCCTTTGTAACATCAAAAGCTATCAGCCATGTCAACATACTGGACTGCTCCGCAGGAGATCATGCTGCCCTGTATCCAGGATAAGTATTTTAAATTTGAACTGCTTTCCGGCGATCACACCTTCGGCTACCTCATATCCGGTGAGGTGAAGGTCATTATCGCCGATCAAACCCATATTTTAAAGCCGGGAGATACCTGGTTCTGTCCCCGTAACCAGCTGGCTACTTTCATCAAATACGCGAAAGACGGACAATCCTACCGGTCAGTAACGATCAGCCTGAGAACAGAGCGCCTGAAAGACTATTATACCCGTCATGAGGTGAGGCCCGAACCACGTCAGAACTGTGGTATTAAATACTACGACAAGCATCCCCTGCTCGATAGCTTTTTTGGTTCCCTGCTCCCTTACTTTGAAATGGAAGAAGGTATTCCACCTGAAATAGTGGCCGTAAAGATGGAGGAAGCCATCACGGTGCTGCGTATACTCGATCCCAGTGTAGACCGCTGCCTCGCAAATTTCTCCGAGCCTGGTAAGATTGATCTGGCAGATTTTATGGAGAAGAACTTTATGTTCAACATGCCGTTACAGAAATTCGCTTACTTCACCGGCCGCAGTCTCACTACCTTTAAAACAGATTTTAAAAAAGCCTTTGACCTCAGTCCCCAGCGCTGGCTTACACAAAAGCGGCTGGAACTGGCCCATTATCATCTCAGTGAGAAGAACCAGAAACCAGCAGATATCTACCTGGAAGCGGGATTTGAAAACCTCTCACATTTCTCTTTTGCTTTCAAAAAACACTTCGGCTATTCACCAACAGAAGTGATCACGCGCAATCAACAACATGCGAATAGCATTTAAAAATGAAATGATATATCTTTACCGCAACAAACCAGCTTTTTTAACCTATCTACCCTCCGGCAATCATCATGAAAAGCATCACAGTTTTTTGCGGTTCCAGTTTCGGCAATGATAATATCTTCGAATCAACGGCTAAAGTACTCGGACAAACCCTCGCCCAGCAAGGCATTACCCTCGTTTACGGCGGCGCTAAAGTTGGCCTCATGGGCGCTATTGCTGACGGCGCATTGGCTGCCGGTGGTAAGGTATACGGCGTGCTTCCTAACTTTTTAAGAACAAAAGAGATCGGCCACGAAGGCCTCACAGAACTCATCCTGGTAGAAAGTATGCACGAACGCAAAACCAAAATGCACGAGCTCTGTGACGGCGTCATCGCCCTGCCCGGCGGATTCGGCACCATGGAAGAATTCTTCGAAATGCTCACCTGGTCTCAGCTTGGACTGCATAAAAAACCTATCGGATTACTCAACGTAGACGGCTTCTACGATCCGCTCATCACCCTCGCAGATTCCATGGTAGAAAGAGGCTTCTTAAAAGCAACATACCGCCAGATGCTCCTGGTAAGCGATAACATCGAAGATCTCCTCAACCAGATGAGAGACTACGTTGCTCCTGCTGTTGGCAAATGGATAGAGAAAGATAAAACCTGAAGTCAACAGACCCCTGTTAACTCTCTATAATTTCTCCCCGCATTTTTATAACTTGTGGACTTCGCTTAATGCTAAATATTCCACATTCATGAGACGTCAGGTCAAAAAGTTATCAACTTTTCTTGTACTGTCGTGCCTAACTGTTTCTGTTGCTAAAAGCCAGTCTAACACCGGTTACACACAGTACGTCAACACATTCGTCGGCACCGCTCCGATGACAGATCCTAAGATCTTAGGCTACACGCTTCCCGAAGGATGGAGATCCTGGGCAGGATTAACCTTCCCGGGTAGCTCATTGCCCAATGCCATGGTACAGCTCAGTCCCATGACAGAATACGGCTCCGGCGCGGGTTATGAGTACGAGGATTCCGTTATTATTGGTTTCACCCACACGAACAAAGGCCACTGGAATCTCTGCAACATCCCGGTGCTGCCGATGTCTGATCCGGGTGAGAAATTCGGATCGCACTTTTCTCATCAAAAGGAAAGCGCGTCCCCAGGATTCTACCAGGTATTCCTCGACGATTACAAGGTAAACGTCAGCCTTACATCCACCCTGCGTTGCGGCTATCACCGTTACGAATACAGGAACAATAAAGCCAGGCAGATCTTATTTGATCTCGCACGCGCCAATAATCACGTATCTAACTGGCATATTGAAAAGGTAGGAGATAAGGTCCTCCAGGGATACCAGCAAGCCGGTGGTAAGATCTATTTCTACGCGGTGCTGAACACCAGCATCGACAAACTGGAAACTAAAGAAGAAGGACAGCGCAGCGGCTACGCCATTGCGCACTTAGCGGATGGATCATCCGCTCCCGTAGAAATGAAAATAGCCCTGTCTTTTGTCAGCACAGACAACGCAAAGCAGAACCTGGAAAAGGAGATCGGTAACCAATCTTTTTCCGATATCCGCAATGCTGCCAACCGTACCTGGGAGAACCTCTTATCCACCATCGAGGTAAAAGGCGGTACGGATAAACAACGGCGCATGTTCTACTCCTGCCTTTACCGGTCCTTCCTCTGGCCGGCTCTTCGCAGTGATGTGAACGGCGAATACACCGACGCCAAAGGCGATGTGGTTAAAGCTGCTTTTAACTACTATACCGAACCTTCCCTCTGGGATACTTACCGCAACAAGGATGTGTTATTAGGACTGATCACACCCCGTGTAACCCTCGACGTTATCAAGTCGATGAAGGATGTAGGGGATAAGAGAGGGTTCATTCCTACCTTCTTCCACGGCGATCACGGCGCTTCCTCCATCGCAGGTGCGTACCTGAGAGGTATCGACCAGTTCGATGTGAAAGGTACTTACGAGATATTATTGAAGAATGCCAACACGCCCGGTGGCGCGCGTCCGCACATCGCGGAGTACAAAGAGAAAGGCTTCATCTCTGATCCGGATGTGCAAAATCCGAATGTAGAGACCAAAGCCAATGCCGGTGTATCCAAAACCCTGGAGTACTCTTATGATGACTACTCCGTGGCGCAGATCGCTAAGAAGCTTGGTGATACTGCCAACTACAGGATCCTCATGGCTAGGTCCCGTAACTATAAGAACATGTTCGATCCGGGTACCCGCTTTATGCGCGGGCGACTGGCAGACGGCAGCTGGATCACACCATTCAACCCGCAGTACCCGTACTATGAATACATGTACCGTGAAGCCAATGCCTGGCAGGTATCCTTCTTTGCGCCGCACGATATGAAAGGATTGATCGAACTATACGGCGGAAACGCAGGCTTTGAATCCAAACTGGATTCGCTCTTCACCCTGCCCTGGAACCCGGAGTATAAAGCCCGTAACGTGGAAACTATGATCGGACAGTACTGCCATGGCAACCAGCCGGACCATGAAGCGCCCTTCGCTTATTATTTCATCGGTAAGCCTGAGAAGTCTCAGCATATTATCGACACCATCCTCAATACTTTATACGGCATTGGCGATGAAGGCATCGCGCTCTGCGGAATGGATGATGCAGGGGAGATGTCTGCCTGGTATGTATTTAGCGCGGCAGGTCTCTATACCTTTTCGGCCACCGATCCTGAATACCTGGTAACCGTACCGCTCTTTGATGAGGTGAAATGGAAGACCAGCACCGGTAAGCTCTTAACATTAACCAGGACGGGCAAAGGGCGTGCATTGACGGCCATAAAAGTGAATGGTAAACCGATCAAAGGCTATTTTGTTCCGCATGAGCTGTTTAAGAACGGCGGACGAATAGAGATCGTTACGAAGTAACAAAGCTGTTGAGCGTAAGGAGATTGTTAACCGCATCTCCTGCCGTATTATTGAAGTAAACAAACACATCTTTCCCTTCATGCAGCCATTCCTGGATGGCATTGGCCTGCTGGCGCAGATGATCATCGGTATAAGTACCTTTGTAATCGCCGGCAGGCCCATGAAAGCGGAGATATACGAAGTTGGCCTGCTTATTCTGCTGCTCATTCCTCGATTTGGGAATATCCTGCAGTACAACACTACACGCATATTCATCCGCCAGCTCATACACTTCGCCAATATACCAGGATGGGTGCCGGAATTCTAAAGCGATCTTCCACTCATGCGGTGGATCTATGCCTTGCAGGATGTCCAGCAACTGCTCCACCTGTGCAAATAATTCAACAGTAAAAGAAGGAGGGAACTGTATCAGCAAACAACCCTTTTTTGTGCCCGCCTGGCTGATCACTTCCATAAACCGCAATACATCTTCCGGCTGATACGCCAGGCCTTTTACATGCGTGATCTCCCGCCACAGCTTAAAGGTAAAAGCAAAGTTATCCGGTACACTGTCTGCCCACTTCTTCACCGTAGCCGCCTGCGGTATCTTGTAAAAAGAACTGTTGATCTCAATGCTGTTGAATAAAGACCCATAGTAAGTAAGCCGGCTCTTATCCATAAACTCCGGCGGAAATGCTTTTTTATTGGGGACGGGCAGCACCAGTCCGCTGGTGCCCGATCTGTAGTTGCCTGCATGCTTGCGTTTCATATCAGCAGGAAGGCAAAAATTCAGCCATCTTTTGTAGATGTCCCGGTATTATGTACTTTTGAAAGTACATTTAAACCCTCAATATCCAATGAAGAATAATCCTAAGCCGCACCTCCCGAATAACACCACTATTTCTCCTGAGTCAGCCATTGCCCGTACCAAAACATGGCGTTCATTCATTACAAAACATAGTGGTCTCGGGCCTGAGAGGATCCCGCGCGGTTGCCGTATCTCTATGGACGATATAATCCGGCTCAGCCGTGATCCGCGCTTTACAGGAGAGAACATCGGCGGTGTACGCGCCTATTTCACCTGTGCTGAAAACGACACGCCGGATAATGTGACGGAGATCACGTTGATCTTTGTACCCATCGATAAAGACGGCAATGATATGATGGTGATAGACCTGCCCCAGGAAGGCGTGGTGGTATCTGCCGTGGAAGATTTTACCAAACCTTGCCCCAGCGCTTGTGATGTGAATAGCCCGCTCTATTGATCATGTCTTCTCTTACATCATTATATCTTGGCGTGATCGTACCGGCTTCCACCCTTATACCGATCACTATAGGGATCATTAAATACCGCCGCCTGGCGAGCAGGCAGCGGGCTTTATTGTTATACCTGTGCATAGCCGTAACGGTGAATGCGATCGCTACGATCTATTCGCATCACAATAACCTGCCGCTGCTGCACATCTATACCATGCTGGAGTTCATACTCCTGGTAAGGTATTATGTACTGGTGTTCTCCGGCAGGAAGACAGTGCCTTACCTGGTGGCCGCCGCTATCATCTTTCCCGTTTTTTGTGTGGCCAACTTCCTGTTCATTCAAAGCATCTACACCTATAACTCCTATACAAGGCCGGTGGAAGCCATCTTCCTGGTGCTTTGCAGCCTGCTGTATTTTGCGGCGCCTGAAACAGGAGAGAAGCCATGGGCGGATGTACCGGATAACTGGGTGAATGCAGGCATCCTGCTCTATTTCTCCGGAGCCCTGGCACAGTTCTCTTTCAGTAATGTACTGGAAGCCACTGCGCCTCATTCCGTCATCATGCTGATCCTGGTGCTGCATGCTACCCTGGTGCTCATCATGTACATCCTCTTCACCATAAGCTTTTATAAATGCAGCAGCTGACGGATAATATCTATGTAGTAGTGATCTTTGCGATGGTCGGCACTTTCCTGATCGTCAGCATCATGCTCTACCTGCATGCGTTTAACCGTAACCGTTTATTGCAGCAAAAACAGCTCCTGCAGCAAACGGAGATCGCGCATCAGAAAAAGCTGCTGCTCGCCATCTTTGCATCGCAGGAAGAGGAGCGGAGAAGGATCGGCAGCGATCTGCATGACAGCGTAGGCGCAGCTTTATCCTCCCTGCGGCTTAGCATCAGCAGTATACCTGCGGAGCAAGCAGCGCGCTGTAAGATCATGATCGATCAGATCATTGAGGATGTACGTCACATCGCACATAATATCTCTCCTGCCGTGCTGAATCTTTACGGGCTTTCAGAAGCAGTTGCAGAGCTGGCAGACAGGATCAACCAGGCGGGCCGGATCAGGGTAGATACAGACAACCAGGTGGCAGACCAGCTGGATCAGCTGCCGCACGCTGTCATGTTATCACTCTACCGTGTACTGGAAGAGCTGCTGAATAATACCATCCGCCATGCTGATGCCAGCGCCGTGCAGATCGCTTTTTTCCGGGAAGGCGATCGGCTCGTCATGACTTACGCTGATAATGGTAAGGGCTTACCTGCTGAAATACAGCAAGGCATGGGCCTGGCCAATATAACCAACCGCCTGGAAGTGGCGGGCGCCAGCTGGCAATTCGCAGGAGCAGAACGGCCTGGTTTCTTTATCCGTATTGAATTATAAAAGGGACAAAATAAGCAACATGATCAGGATTGTCATTGCAGATGATCACACTTTATTCCGCCAAAGCCTGGCCTTGCTCCTGCAGCAGGATGCAGGAATTGAACTGGTAGCGGAAGCACCCGATGGTCCCGCATTGCTGCAGGCCCTGGCGGGGATGACCGCACTACCCGATATCGCTCTTATTGATATAGACATGCCCGGTATGAACGGCGTAGAACTAAACGAACGCCTGCAGGCAAATTATCCGCAGATCAAGGTAGTGGTGCTGTCTATCTATACGCAGGAAAGGATCATCTCCCGGATGATCAATGCCGGTGCATCCGCCTATCTTTTCAAGAACTGCGAGAGAGAGGAATTCATCCAGGCAATAGAGACCACTTACAAAAGCGGCTTTTATGTGAACAAACAGGTGTTCGAAGCATTGCAGCGCGTAAAGAAGCCGCCCACTGAGCTGAAGAATATCAACGCTATCGCCATAGAGCTGACTAACCGCGAAACGGAAATACTACGACTCATTTGCCAGGAGTATAATAACAACGAGATCGCAGAAAAGCTTTCCCTGAGCGTGCGAACGGTAGAAGGGCACCGCAATAACCTCTTGCTGAAGACAGGCTGCCGCAATACCGCCGGACTGGTGCTGTTCGCTATCCGTTACGGCCTTTTTGTGGCCTGAGCAGGTAGAAATACCTGGTTTTTAAAAGGGTACTTCTGCGCTGAAGGGGGCGCTGAGAATGCAGCAATTTGCAGGCATCAACATTATTTCATCACCTTAAAATCCTGCAAAGATGAAAAATCCTGCAAAACTCAGAAGTACTTCCTTGCTGGCTACTACCCAGCCAACGACCCAGCAGCTGGCAGATTATGCTAACGCATTGATTGCTGTTAACAGCTACGCCTACGCGATCACCAATCAGCAATTACCTGTGCTGAACTCACCACCGCCTGATTATGCTGAATTTGCCAGCGCCTTTGCTCCTGCAAAGCAACACGCACTGGACTGGTCAACGGATATTTTTGTATCCATGATCCAGCTGCCGCTAACGATCATGAACCAGGCGGCTAATCTCTTCGGTACAGAGGATACCCTGATCACGGAATACCTGAAACAGCTGATCACTGATCCCAATAATGCCAGTGCGCTACAGGGAGTGCAAGAAGCGCTGAGCACCACACAAAAGCTGATCAAAAATCAGCTGGCCACTGTTTCCACCATCAACACACAGCTGGATCAGTTCCTGGGCAACATACAGGGGGATGCCGCCACCCTCAATAGTATAGCCGGTGCGGCGCTCCTGGACGCCGGCAATGATCAAGCCGCAATCGAACAGCTGAAGGCCGATATTGTCAGCATGAATCAACAGATAGCCACTTACCAAACCGTATTGACCGCTTCAGAGATAGGGATCCCCTTATCCATTTTCGTGGGATTGATCGGTGGCATCGTTTGTACCATCCCGGGTGCACAGGGCATTGGTGCGGGGCTTATCATTGCAGGGGTGGCTGGCACAGGCGCTTCCATTGCCGGTACGGTGATCGCTTCCAAGAACATCCGTGCATTGCAAGGCGCCATCACCGCTGAAAAGGATCAGATCTCCAGCCTCAACCAGGATGTGATCCAGCTGCAGGCGGTAAGCACACAGTTTGCCGCATTGCTTGCAGCCAGTCTGCAGGCGCAGAATGCCCTTACCACTATTCAAAATATGTGGACCGATATGAACACCGTGGTCACTTCCGTAAGCACAGAGCTGGGCGTTGTAGCAAATGATATGACAAGCGATGACTACCTGCAGGCACTAACAGATTTCGGGCAGGCAGTAGACGCCTGGACAGATGTGATTAATTTCGCCGAGGGTCTGGCCACCATCAATTACTCCTGGCAGGATACCAGTGGTAACTGGCATCAGTATGGTTCAGAGAATCCGGGTAGCAACAATGGTTATGTAAATCAGATACAGGCGGCTTAGGTTAGTCGTAAGTCGTTAGTCGTTAGGTGTCACTAACGACTAACGACTTTTCCTGTCATTTAGCAAAGTAATTCCTTAGCTCCCCGCTATTCTCCCCATAGTTCCATCTCACCTGGTCGGCCTTTCCATCACCATTGATATCGGTAAAGTAAAAGCGTGTGTTCTCACTCTGCGAGGTGCCTCTCAGCGAGTATACGGGCCCGTTAAAAGTATTGGCGGTGCCTGCATAATATACTTTCGGTTCGCCCAGGTAATTACCGGGGTTCCAGTAGATCTTATCAGCCCGGTTATCACCATTTACATCTGCGAAATAGAAACCGGTAGCAGCAGATCCGCTGGTAGCGCCGGAGTTGCTGAAGCTGGAAGAGGCAGTGAAGGTACCATCGCCATCAGACAGGTACACCATTGTTTTACCGGAGTTCAGCGAAGGGTGCCACAGGATCTTATCCGCCTTTCCATCTGCATTCACATCTGCATAATAGAAAGAAGTACCGACAGTGGTGCTGGCGCCTTCGGTACCTGAAACCACTGAGCCGCTGAAGCTACCGCCGGAGGTAGCCAGGTACACCCTGGTATGACCGTCGTCAAAGGTGGCGTTCCAGTAGATCTTATCTGCTTTGCCATCGCCGTTCACGTCTGCAAAATTGTAAATGGTGGTGGCGCCTGCGCTGGTGCCTTCGGGATTATCTACTACAGCGCTGCTGAAATTGCCATTGCTGGTAGCCAGGTACACGCGTGTATGTCCGGAGTTGGTAGTTGGGTCCCACAGGATCTCATCTGCTTTGCCATCGCCATTTACATCGGCATAATGATAACGGGTAGTGGAAAGGGTAGAGGCGCCTGCAGCATGTACTACCGCAGGAGAAGCAAAGGTACCGTCGCCATTAGACAGGAATACCTGCGGACGGCCGCTGTCGTAAGTACGGTTCCAGTAGATCTTGTCTTTCTTACCATCGCCGTTCACATCTGCGAAATAGAAATTGGTCAGCGAGCTGGCGCTTTTACCGTTGGCGTCAGTATGAGGCCCGCCAAAGACGCCAGGTATATAAGAAGCCATTACGGGGAAGTGATCTGAAGGCCACAGCGTTTGTCCGTTCACGGTAAAGCTGGTGGTCAGCACTTTAGAGCTGGTGAATGCCATGTCGCGTGTGCTCATGATGTAATCGATCTTGCTGGTACCCGTAGCTTCCCAGCGGTGAAACGTAGGATCGCCCTGATTTTCAAAGAGCGCATCCACCATATTGAAGTTGCTGGCGTTCTTTATTTTGACGATCTCCGGCGTGCCGGGCAGGGCGTTGAAATCACCGAAGCAGATCACCGGCAGGTCCTGGGTGTTGTTGGTGAGGATGGCATCCAGCACGGTATCGGCATCCATGCTTCTTTCTGCGGAGCTGACGGTGGTCCAGTGGCTGTTCACGATGAAATAGCTGTTGGCGGTACTGAGCTTGTCCTGCAGGATCACCCATTTACCGCTGCGGTAGTCGGGTGTATGCATGGTGAACCAGCCGGCATTGGTGCGGGTAAAGCGGGCGTTCTTGTAAAAGATGGACTTGGGAGAACCGTTGGCCGCGCCGGTGTTATACACGCCGTAACCTGCGGCAGCTAACTGGGTATTGAACCAGGCTTCAATGTCATTGTCTGCCATTTCCTGTACGCCGAGGACGTCCACGTTGTTATCGAGGATCACCTGCAGGATATAGCTTTTTCTTTCCTCCAGGGTAAAGGGATCGGCGGGATCGGTTTTCCGGATGTTGAATGACATGACCTTGATCTCATTGGCGCCGTTGGGAGCCAGGGCAGCCGTAAAGGCTTTGACATCAGGCGCGGGAAGGTTTTGCCGCTCATTCTTTCTGCATGCGGTAATGCTGACAGTAAGGAACAGGCATAGGGCGATAAATGGCATAGCATGTCTGCCATGCAGTTTTGCATGTGGTTTTCTCATTTGATAATAATTGGGTTTAAAGGAGGGATTAAAAAAATGCTACAGTTATATATAAAAATAAGGTTTTTTAACCTTCGTTAAGTTGGTTATTTAATTTAATTAAAGATTATTTAATGGTTGTAAAGCGGGCGGAAAAGAGAGGAAATTACAGAAAGAGCTGATCATCAATCCTTTTCTTCTGCCGGAAGTGATGGCGCATATGCATTTCGGCAAACTGCAGCCATTCGGCGGCATTAAAGAACCAGAATCCGGGGTGTTGGGTCTTTCCGGTGGCTTCAGAGAAATCATAGGTGTTACAGAGGGCATTGACCTTGTCCCTGATGGCAGTCAGGTCTTGTAGCAGCGCTGCTTTATCCTGGGGTTGGCGGATGCTGACATTGGTAGAAGGGCCTTCTACTTTCATATCGGGGAAACCATTGTTCGCAAATATGGATTTTGCATGTTTATGCATCTCTTTGTCGCTGTTATCATGGGTGTTCAGTGCGATAGCTATTTGTTCAACAAAATAATTGGTGTCATCTATGATATGTACGTACACTTGCCCGATAGACCAGGAGCCGGCTATAGGCTGACGCTGCAGCATGTCTACCGTATAATCATCCAGGTAGGCGATCCATTGGTTGATGGTGTCGTTGAATTGATGGAGTATGTGTTGAGTGTGTTGATGCATAAGCAATATCGATTGACGGCTAATTTAGCATAATTTTAAGAATCCTGGATCCTGCGAGCATGCACTGTATTTGTATATTTAACTAAGCTATCAATACTGTATGAAATTATCCCTTATCTTATTTGCGTGTATGCTGCTGGCATTCGCATCCTGTACTGAATCCCGTCCACAGGAAAAGCCGGCACCGGAAGTTCCCAAAGCGTTGCAAGACGACAAAAGCATTTCAATAGATATTGTTAAGAGAGGTGGTAAGCGACGCGCCTCCAATATCCTGGAAGGTGTATATGAAGAACTTGCTGACAGAACACCGGAGTTAAAAGGTCTGGGAGAGGAAATTTATAATCTGAAGCTAAGTCACAATGATTCAACCCGGCAGTACAACGAGTTCCGGGAAAAGAATGACGAGTATTTCAAAGAAGCAAATAATTATACCGGGGAGATAGGTGATTCACTTTTGCGTACCAGGCTAAAAGACCTGATTGCCGCCAGCATGGTCAGGTACAATTCGTCCATTTCCCGGCATCAGGATATCATGAAGACCTTGCGCCCTAAAGAGAATACGCTGGACGACCTTTTTACAGCTTTAAAGATCATCAGAACATTGCCACTTATGGAACAATATCAGCGGGAGAACCTGCCGGATATAAAACCACTGGCAGGTTATCAGCAACGGCTTGATGAAGCCATAAAACATGTAGATACATTAACAAAGAGATAGATTTTTCCTAGTCACAAATATACCTTAATGCATTAAACCGCTTTTTATGTCCCGCCCCGTTTCCCCCGTTTGTTGCCTGGCAATAATATTATCATTTATTGCCGGCAGCGCCTGCAACCGTCCCCAGAAAGAGATTAAACAGCCGGTTTTCAAAGACGCCTTGCCGGGGCCGAAGCGTGAAACGAAACTGCCCGTTACATGGCTTCCCCGGGCATCCCTATTAAAAGATACATTGCTTTCCAGGGCTGCCACCGTGAAAGCAATGGAATTGGATGAATCCGATCCATTTCTCTCTTTCAGATCCGGCTATATTCTGAATAGGTCAGTGAAAAATGCTTTCATAGCAATGCCGTCATCAGACAGTACTTTCGGGATCAGGCTATATGAATTTCTGCATGGTAAATGGGAATTGCAGGATAGCATTAATCCCCTGGAAATATCCATGGTTTATCATGATGTAACATTCAAAGACTACAACTTTGATGGCCAAAATGATATCTACATACAGCTAAATGCGTCCAATGGTTTATGTAATGTCCCGCGGACATTTGATCACGATCGACCCGGTTTCCCGGAAAATGATACTGCATCCTGAGGCAAGATGGTTGGCCAATATGAAACCGGTCTTAAGGACAAAAACGGTGCTTTCAGATAGTCTGTATGATTGCAGAGATGGGTTCAAACTTACTCCTTGTACAGTAAGCAACAAATGGGTCAAGGGAAAATTAACGATGATGGAGGGGCTAAAATGTGATTGCGATACGACGAATAAAAAGATCGCAGTGCTTCAGCAATGATCCGGCAACGGCACATTGTTCACTGCTACCAGTGTATCCAGCCGCAATACCAGCCCATTGTCCAACCGCATATATTCCACCTTGTTGAGGGTATACACATCCTCAATCCTGGCTGATACCTCGCTATACTCGCCTTTATCGTCAAAGAAGACGATCTTGCAAATGGTGCGCATAGTGGCCCAGGCTTCCAGGCGGTCATAATAATTGCAGTCAATGGGCTGGTATGGCTTTTCCGGAGTGTTCATAATGGTACCAAATAGTACCTAAAGATAATTTTTCTTTTACCTTATTGCAAGCCCTGCATAGCGCCTTGTGCGCCTTCTGCCTCACCTTTCATGTTCTTGCGTTTGAAGAGCGACATATCCATCTTTCCGAAGCGGTAAGCAAAGTTTAACCGGAACATCGGCACATCAGCCAGGCGATGGCTGAACTGGGTATAAAAGCTGCTTTCTGAATACTGGTCAAAGCGGCGGGTGCGGAATATATCACTCACGCTGAGGGTGATCGAAGCAGCATTGTTTTTCAGGAAGCTTTTCTGCAAGGCGATATCTATTCCGTAATTGGATTTGATATAGCCCTGGGCAGCGCTTTGTGCGCCTCCGCCGAAGGGACCGCCACCACCACCGGGACCGTTATTACCCTGGTTTACAGGGAGATTGGTCTTGGACTGATAAGTGCCAGACAGCTGTACCTTGAAGCTGGCGGGCAGCTTGAAAGTGCTGTTCATTTTGGCGAACCAGCTCCACATCGCATCCTGCGAAGCGCCCGCAACATTGTCCGTATTGATCCGGGAGTTGTATACGTTCACATTCGTGTTCATGTCCCACCATTTGGTCAGCGTGTTCTGGGAGGTCAGCTCTGCACCTACAGAACGGCTGGAATTGGCATTCACATAAGTACTGATCGGATGCCTGCTGCCGGAGGCGGTGGTGACCGTATCCAGGTAACGGGTAATCAGATCGGTAGCGTATTTGTAATACACAGAGGCCATCAGCGTATTGTTACCGGCAAAAGTCTTAGACCAGGAAGCCTCTACAGAGTTGGTGAACTCCGGCTTCAGGCCCGCATTACCACGCGTCCAGTTCAGCTGGTCGGTACTGTCAATGAATGGGATCAGCTGCAGGAAGAAAGGCCGGTTAATGCGGCGGGTATAGCTCAGCTGTACTTCCTGCTTGTTCTTCAGTTTCTGGCTTAAGAACACAGATGGGAAGAGGCTGATGGGATAATTGTTGACAAACTGCTGTTTGGTATCTACCAGCTCACCGGTATAATCCGAACGCTCAGCGCGTAAGCCTACTTTATATCCGAAATCCTTGATGGCGCTGGTGAAAGACAGGTACGCCGCATACACATTATCCTTGTTCTTATAATTGCTGGTAGCGGAAGGTACCAGCTGATAATCGCCGGTGGCAGTGTTGTAGTAGTAATTCTCCTGGTTGTTGCTCATCTTGCGTAGCTGTGCCCGCAGCCCTGCTTCCAGTTTTGAAGAGCCCTGGAGCGGTTTCACGTAATCTGTCTGCACGGTCATGAAGCGGGTAGAGCCGTTGCCCAGGATCTGCTGTTGTATGTTGCCTGTTTTGGCGCCTTCAGCGGCGGTGAAGACATCCGTATTATAATAGGCGCTGTTATTGCTCTTGCCGGAGAAGTAATTAAAATCAGCGGTCAGCTCTTCTCCCTGTTTCGGGAAGAGATATTTAAATCCGCCCTGCAGGCCATTGGCATTGAACTCCCGTTTGTTGCTGGTATTCCGCTCACTGTAGCTGATATAGTTGCTGTTCTCGTAAGAGCTGTCTGCCCGCAGTACATCTTTGGGGTCAAAGCTGCCATGTACTTTAATTGCGCCGATAGAAAGGGTGGTGCGGTTGCTCACAAAATAATCCAGTCCTACACGGCCGAACAGGAATCCGCCGTTCATGCGGGTATTGCTCCGCTGGCTTACCAGCAGGGCAGGATCAGAGAGCATGCTCCTGATATCTGTGGAGCCGCTATTGCGGTTCTTCATCTGGTTGCCGAAACCGCTCAGGGAAAGATTGAACTTGTCTTGCCGTACATTAAAGCTCACACCGCCATTCACTCCACCGCGTTTGTCTACCCCTGCGCTGATGTTGCCGTTGTAACCACTCTTTTTATTCTTTTTGAGGACGATGTTCAGGATACCGGCGTTCCCGCCTGATGCGTCGTATTTGGCGGAGGGGTTGGTGATCACTTCCACGCTCTCGATGGCGTCTGCGGGTATCTGATCCAGGGTGAGGGTAGTTGGCCGGCTGTCGATATAGATCTGCGGCGTGGCGTTACGCAGGGTCACGTTGCCGTCTATATCGACGTTTACGGAAGGCACGTTCTTCATCACATCCACGGCTGTACCGCCGGCGCTGACGATATTCTGGGTCACGTTAAAGACTTTCTTGTCGATCTCCATACGCAGTGCAGGCGCGCTGGCGCTGACTGTTACCCCGGCCAGCTGTCTTACGTCTGGTTTCATCTGGATCTTGCCCAGGTCTTTGTCAAAATTGGGTGGGCCGGCCGGTTGCCCGGCAGCTGGTTTGGAGAAAAAGGTCACCACCTGCTGGTAAGGTGCATACCCGATGGCGGAGATATTGATCTTCAGTGATCCCATCACTGGCAGGTCTTCCAGGCTGAAATCGCCGTTGGCCTGCGTGGTAGTGCCTTTCAGCAGCTTATCCTTCATTTTGCCGGTCAGGCTGTCTTTCCGGGACTGTAAGATCACTACCGTGGCATCACGGAGGCCTTTGCCGGTGCTGTCGATCGCTTTACCAAAAATATGGCCGACACTGGGAGGTGCCGGCCTGTTTGTACCGCCGGGCGCGCCCGCTGGAGGCTGGGCCGCCACGGAAAGCGTTATTAAAAGGGCTGTAAGAAGTAGCAGAATTTTTTGCATGTACTCGAATTTGATTTGAACCATCAGCGGCAAAAATACATGCAAAGATGTTGTGCGGCTGCACAAATGAGATGAGAGCGAAAAATACCGCGACGAAAAACGCCTTTATATCCCTATTTTCGTTTGCACAAAATGCTTTTATGATACGCTTAAGTGAAATTACTGCAAAAGAGATAATACCAGGATTCGAGGCGAGATTTATCCATACCCCTTCCATGACACTGAGCTACTGGGATGTTAAGAAAGGATCCGTGCTGCCCAATCACAAGCACGTTCATGAGCAGGTAACACAGGTAGAGGAAGGAGAGTTTGAATTAACGGTAGGAGGAGAAACAAAAGTGTATACCAAAGGTATGGTAGCTGTGATCCCTTCATGGGTGGAACACAGCGGTGTGGCGCTTACGGACTGTAAGATCTTTGATGTTTTCAGTCCAGTGCGGGAAGATTACAAGGCGCTGTAATCATCCGGGCCGTCCGATCAGCTGAAAGAATTTCTCCCGGTAGTTCTCACTGATGGGTAGTTCCATTGATTCAATGAAGACGCTGTTCTTCCGAACGGAGGTAATCGCATGGATGGAAACAATGTAAGATTTATGGATGCGGATGAATTCTGCAGGCGACAATTCCTCTTCAATAGATTTGATGCTCATACGGGTCACTACCGGTTTGGGCGAGCTCTCAAGATGGATGCGGATATAATCTTTCAGGCCTTCTATCCAGCGGATGTCTGATTTCTGGATCTTCAGCAGGCTATAGTCGGCATTAACAAAAAGATAGCTGGCGGCAGGCGCATCTCCGCCATTTTTGCCTCTGCTACGTAGCTGATGCAGTTCCAGGGCCTTGTTACAGGCCTTAATAAAGCGATCCAGCTCTACCGGTTTTACCAGGTAATCCACTACGTTCAGGTTAAATCCTTCCAGGGCGTACTTTTCGTAAGCCGTGATGAGGATGAACATGCAGGGCACAGGACTGCTCTGGATAAATTGCAGTCCGCTCAGGCCGGGCATCTGTATGTCCAGGAATACCAGGTCCACCGGCTGTTCCTGCAATATTTTGATCGCCTCCAGCGGATCACTGCAGCTGGCTACCAGCTGCAGGTAAGGCACTTTGCGGATGTTATCTTCCAGCAATTCCAGCGCCAGCTCTTCATCGTCTATAGCAATACAACGTAACATTAATGCAGCTTCAGTTGAAGTAATACAGTAAAGGTCCCATCTGTTTTATCCATCACCAGGGTATGGTTTCCGCCGTAGGATAAATTTAAACGTCTTTTTACATTATTGAGCCCTATACCAGCCGTTTTATCCTTGATTTCATTCCCTTTCAGATTGTAGCGGTTGCTGACAGAAAACTCCAGTTGTCCCTGCTGTACACGCAGGTTAATGTTGATCTCTGCATTTGGGATCAGGCCGGTGCCATGCTTGAAGGCGTTTTCCACAAAGGGGATCAGCAGCATAGGCTCGATGGTGTAACCCGCTGCTGTTTCAGGAAAACAGGCGTTTATCTGCACTTTTTTTCCAAAACGCTGCCGCTGCAGCTCGATATAGCTTTGCAGATACTCCACCTCTTTTTCCAGCAATACTTTGTCGACATGCGCTTCATAAAGCATGTAGCGCAACAGGGAAGAGAGCTTGATCAGCGAAGGTTCCAGCGTATCGGATTTCTTTCGTGCCAGGGCCACCATATTGTTCAGCACATTGAACATGAAGTGGGGACTTACCTGTGATCTTAAAAAGGCCAGCTCTGTCTTTAGGTTCTCCGTTTCCTTTTCACGGGCGCGCTGGTTTTCCTCGATCCTGTCACGGATCATACGGAAGGCCGCAGAGGCAATAATGATGAAGAAGAAAACAGGGAGGTTGAATGCGAAGAAGTTCCATACTTTATAATGCTCCTTATATTCAGGGATCAGGAGTAAAAAGAAGAAGCGGTCGCAAACAAGCATGATGCCAAGAGCGACTATTAAAGACAGTACATACTGGCCGTACTTCTTTTTATAGATCAGGTGCGGGATCAGCAGCTGTGCGTTGGCATAGAAGAGCAGCAGGCGGAGCACATTATCGAGAAAATGCAGGACGTAGAAGCCTGTTTTATCAAGAGGCACGTGTTTAGTGCTTTCATCGCCGAAGTCGGGCCGCAGCAGGTAGGGAAATACGAAGAAAAGGGCCCAGAAAAGAATGTGTAAGCTCAATGCAACCCATTTTCTTGTATACCATTCACCATTCATGGCTGCAATATATCAAGTAATTGCCCATGGAAAGGGAATTTTGCGACGAAATTGAAGAATTCGTCTGTTAAAATCGGGGCAAATGGTATCCGCTTAACATTTTATATGCGAGTTTCAACAAAAACTGCCTTCCAGTAAGGAGAAATTATTATTTTAAGCAAATTTCACGTTTTTTCTTATGCGGTTTCCCATTAAAAGTTTGCACCGTTTGTCGGGAATTGTAATAGCATGTTTTCTGCTGTTGCATATCACTAACCATTTATTTGCGCTTGGCGGCCCGGCTTTGCACATTGCTGTCATGCGTTTCTTCAGGCATCTTTACAGGTTTCCTCCTGTTGAAATATTCTTATTGCTATGCGTACTGTTCCAGGTCATCAGCGGGCTATGGCTGGTTTTTAGCAGAGGATTCCGCCGCCAGCCCTTTTATGTGGTCATACAGGTACTGAGTGGACTGTACCTATCTTTCTTCATGATATACCATGTACGGGCAGTGCTCACGGGACGGTATCAGTGGAAGGTGCCAACCGATTTCTATTTTGCGGCAGGCGTCGCTAACCGTTATCCCGAAAAGCTGTTTTTTATTCCCTATTATGCGCTTTCACTTATAAGCGTGTTTGCACATATTGCCTGCGTGCATTACACAAAGCGAGTGGAGCAAATGAAGGGTGCTGCCGCTCCGGAAGCTTTCCGCAAAAAGTACATCAGGGAAACAACAGGGATCTGTATTGCGGGCGCTGTGATCACTTTTCTGATCATGATCGCTCTTACGGGAATGTTATATCCCGTTTTATAGTTTATAACTTAAAGTATGCGGATGGAAGCGCTCCCAGGAATGCCAGAACTCCTGGTAAGCCTGTATGGGCTTTAACTGCCTGCCTTTTAAAGGCCCATCTGTGCAAAGCCCGTTCATATCCCACAGGGATTGTGTATTTATATCTTTGAATGCATCGCCCTCTTTTACAAAGCGGAGGTAGTTAGTATCCAGCTGCCTGTTCCATACATGAAAGGACGTGCTGTCTTTCTCCAGCAGGATCACCAGCGGTAATCCCGGTATAGAGTCCTGTATGATCCCTTTATCGAGCAGGTTGTTCCAGTCATATGCTTTGGCTGTTTGATCATGCGTAACACCGATCACCCATGATTTGAATTTCCAGGATGCGGAATCTCTTTTCTCCAGGCCGCTTTTGATGGTGCCTTTGTCGAAGAGGGCCAGGTGATCATATTCTGCTGTAAAGGCGCTATCCGGCTGGAATACCAGTGAATGCGGATATTGCCGCAGCCAGGCAGCCAGCGTGAGCTGTTTAGACGGTATTTCGGGTAAGGCTGTTCCTTTCAGCGGTCCGGCAATGGCTACACCGGTAGCCTGCTGCCACCAGCTTTTGGTAGTGGCGTCTTCAAACATAGCATTGAAATGATCCATGCCTACCAGGCGGAAGTTTTCCATTTTGCCATTCACAAATGGGCTGAATACCCGGCCTGTTCTGCATACCGTGCAATAGGTGACCATCACGGGCGTATTGCCGATGGTATCTCTTACCTGGTGGTGGTAGCCGATCAGCTGGATGGGATAGGCTTTGGCGGCGTTGTTAATGACGACGCCGATCACCAGCTTTTCCGGCGCTATCCTGTTACCAGCTGCATCTGCGAAGCGCTTTTGCTGCGGCTGATAGAACATCTTATCTGCCAGGAAGCGGAAGTTGAAGGCGTAAAAGATCAGCGCATACAGGAACAAGCCAACGCACAGCAGTATTTTCTTCCAGGTACGTGCCTGTTTGAAAACATACACTACCGGCCAGGCGATCATTAATAAGCCCAGGAGCCGCAGCCAGACGATATTATTATTGAGCCAGTAAGCGATGTTGATTGTTTCATTCCACTGGCTGCCGGGAAAGGGCATGATGAAGTATACACGCAGTATTTCGGCTGCTATTAAAAGCAGCAAGCCGGTGATTAAGAGGAGTGTTCTCATGTAGTGATGGCGGGTGATTTATTCAGTTCTTTTTCCGCAAGCCTGGTGCCTTCCAGTCTTGCTGAGATTTTGGCAAAAGCTGTTTCCCTGGAAGTGGATCTGTCATCTGCAAAGGGAGAGAACCCGCAATCGTCTGTCGTGCCCAATTGTTCCAGGGGAATGATGGCCGCGGCTTCGAGTATCCTGTCTCTTATTTCTTCCGGTGTTTCCACCCGCGGGTCCAGTACATTGGTTACGCCGATAAATATACGCTGGTTCGGCCGTGCATATTCCCTAATGGTCTGCAGCACAGTGTGTTTATCATTTTCAGCGGCATATTCCAGGTAGAAATTACCGGCCTTCAGTTCGAAAAGGTAAGGTAATAAATCGGTATAACTGACATCTGCGCTGTGGGTAGAATCATGATCGCCACCGGGGCAGGTGTGCACGCCGATCTTTTTCCGTTGTTCGGGCGTGAAGCGATCCAGCACCTGGTTGTTCAGGTCAATGAATGCTTTGAGCAGTCCTTTGGAAGGATCCAGCTTAATGGCCAGTCTTGCTTCGGTGAAATCGATCTGCACATTATAGGCGCCATTGTTCAGGCAGAGGCGTATATCTCTTTCTGCTTCATCCAGCAGGTCGCTGATGAACTGCTCCCTTGAATAGCCGTCGATACCGTTCTGGGGGTACAGGAGGCTAAGGGCGGATGCAGAAATGACCGCCTGTTTGACCGGCCGCTGTGTAAGCGACCTGGCTTTCTGCAGGTAGCTGCCTGCATAGGACTGGTAGCGGAACGGGCCTGCGCTTAATGCAGGCAGTTGACGGGTATGACCGTCTGCAAAGGGGATCACTACTCCGTTTGCCGACAGGGTGCTTAGTCCGTGTATGGGATAGGTGGCGAAGCTTGGTTTGGTTTGTTCGCCGTCTGTAATAACCGGTGAGCCGGTGGCTTCAAAGGCCCGGATCGTTTCCTCCAGGGCTTTGTCAAATAGTTTCGCCAGTTCCTGTTCGGGCAGTTCCTGCTTTGAGAATGCAGTCATGGCGTCAATTAAGTAATGGGGGCGTGGAATACTGCCGATTGGTTCAGTAGGGATTGTCATACAATGCGCTTTTTTAAGGTGAATAATGGCCAAAATGCTAGCAGGGGGAGTTCACTGACACCCTTTGAAGTTACAGAATTATTTGCCCTTCCGGCAGATATTTTTTATATTAGGATATGCCCCAGTCCACGTTGTTACGCTTGTTGGATAGATACTCTTAATTGTATAATTGTTCCAGTATGAATGGACATATCCTGAAGCATGTAATACTCCTGTTTGTGTTGTTGCTCCCTGTTCCCAGCTGTTGCGAAGGGCAGGCGCTTTGGGGAAAGACGCCCTCAGAAAGGAACCTGATGAAGCACCTCCGCGAAATTGCTTCCTATGCCCGCCATCTCAGTGATGACCGTGAAGATGCTTTAAGTCCGGCTGCCCGGGAACAACTGGATACCATCAACAGCCAGGTGAATGATATATTAGTTATCCTGCCCAAAAGTTTCGAGGCCGCCTGGCATTTATCGCCTCCGGATGGTTCCGAAAATTATCATAAAACAGTCAGCAACTATGAACAAATCCTGTTATGGTTTGATACGGCCATGCAGGTAAAGAATGCGCCCGACGATACCCGGTTGTTCGGCAAAATAGCAGACACGCTGGGTAAAACGCTGGCATTTATAAGGGAGGATGTGCGGCTGCAGTATGTAGCTTGTGGTCTGGGTAAAGAGCGGATGCTGGTAGATGTAAAAGTAAGGGATGCCGCAGGTGTAGAGCAGTTGGGTTACCAGGTATTTGTAAAGCCGTATATTTCTTCTGATCCTTCGCTGATCACAGCGTTTAACACGGCATCCAAAGATCTTCCGGCCGGCTGGAAGCTTTGCTGGATATCGAAAGACGAGCGATGCTTACAGCAGCAGGAGTGGCGTGTGAAAGGGAATGACACTTCCACACACCACCTGGTATTTATCCTGAAATAGTTATTTGTCTTTTAATTCGATCCATACCGGCGCATGGTCGCTGGACTTTTCCCATCCACGTACATCTTTGTCTACACCGGCTGATTTTAGCCGCTTGCTCACATCGGGGCTGAGCAGGAAGTGATCGATGCGCAGGCCTGCGTTGCGGCCGTAAGCGTTGCGGAAATAATCCCAGAAGGTGTAGATCTTTTCTTCGGGATAGAGTGTACGGATGGCGTCTGTCCAACCCTGATCCACCAGCTTTTTGAAGGCGGCGCGGGTTTCCGGTCGGAACAGGGCATCATCTACCCAGCTTTCGGGTTTATATACATCCAGTTCGGTGGGCATCACGTTATAGTCGCCTGTCAGCACTACCGGCTGTTTAGATGCCAGGAGTTGTGCGGCATGGGCCTGCAGCCGTTCAAACCAGCTAAGCTTATAATCGAATTTAGGGCCGGGAGCAGGGTTACCGTTCGGCAGATACAGGCAACCGATCTGGATGCCGTTCACCAATGCCTCTATATAGCGGCTGTGCAGGTCTTCCGGATCGCCGGGCAGGGCACGGCAGATCTCCTGCGGCTTGCCCAGGCGCGACAGGATGGCAACGCCGTTCCAGCTTTTTTGTCCGTGCCAGATGGCGTCGTAGCCGGCATCTCTGATGGCTTGTTCCGGGAATTTTTCCTGCGGGGCTTTCAGCTCCTGCAGGCAGGCAACATCCGGCGCTGTTTCATTCAGCCAGCGCAGCAGTACAGGCAGGTGGCCGTTCACGCCATTTATGTTATAAGTCGCTATTCTCATGAGCAATCAGGTGAGGTTTACCGGCCGAAGATAAGGATTTGTATGTAGAATAATCTACTCAGCAGTAATGGTTTAGCGAGGGGAGGCGTAGCGGCACAGAATATGTAACTGATCTTATATCATCAAAAAAGAACGTAATGAAACAGTTTACTTATGGCATGTTGGCTTTTATGGCAATGGCGCTTACAGGTTGTGAGATAATAGGCGGGATTTTTAAAGCCGGGGTATGGTCGGGTATATTGCTCGTGGTGGTCGTGGTAGGGCTGATCATCTGGTTGATATCAAGAGCACGCAGGTAGCGGCGCATTGGCACAAAAACACCCTTAAATTGGCGTACGGCCATCCTTCCGAAGCTTTGATTATGATTTAGCTTGCAGGTAATTATTGACCGTAAATCATGATCAAATGACCACACAAGCAATAGCAGACAAGATCATCGCCAACTGTATCAGCGGTGATTTCTTCGCCAATTACAATGAATTATATGCGGATGATGTAGTGGCCTACGAGCCCAGGGACAGCCAGTTGGGTGAGCGGGAGACCAAAGGCCTTCCCGCCATTATTGCCCGTGCGGAACAGTTCCATCAGCTGATAGAAAAGGTGTTAAGCAAAAAGGTGTCCGAGCCGATAGTGGCGGGTAACTACTTCAGTTTCAGGCTTACCCAGGAGTTTGAGCTGAAGAACATTGGTTATCTCAAGCTGGATGAATTGTGTATGTTCAGGGTGAAAGATGGCAAGATTGTCTATGAAGAGTACTTCTATTGACATATCCCCGCAGAAAAAATTACAGTTTGGGGCCCCTGTCAGGTACTAATTGGCAGGGGCTGCTGCTATTATTGCAGTTATTTTACCCTGGCACAAGTGTTGCTGGTTTACCGGTGGAGTTAATTATTAGTTTAAATTAAAGAATCATTAGCATGGAAAACCTGATTAATCAAGTTGAACCGAAGGGAGAGGTTTTTAAGAACCTCATGTTCTGCGCACTTACTTTAACAGCCGGTATATTTTACTTCTTCTTCAAAATATCCGGTCATGGTAGTCTGGAATGGTATGATGGGCTGGTGCTGACAGCGATAGGAGCTGGCGCCGGCTTTTTTTATAAGCAGGCGCAGGTGAATGAGAAGAATGTGCAGGAGGAATAGCTATATTTGAGCAAACTATACCTTTGAAGCGTAGGTCACTGCTTATTTTCACTATCACCTTTTTTCTGGTTGTAAATACTTCTTATTTCTGGTCAGGGGGTATTCCTCCCCCTGGAGCCTGTTGATATTGCTGCTGCTTATCGGCCTATATGGCGTGTTGATCGTGGCGCTCGTGTTGCAAGTGGCTTACGCATCGGAGGAAAAGTTCAGGAATAAGCAACGATATGCCAACATCGTCGTAGTGGCTCTTGCAGTATTTTTAGTAGGGTACAGCCCCACCGGCATGATCGATTTTGAGCGGTTTGAGAGTAAAGACTTGTTAATTGCCCGGCGGGAAGGGGTTGCCAAATGTATGACGACTGTCCAGCTTAAAAAGAATAAAAGATTCCGTGAAAGGGATGTTTGTTTTGGCGTCAAGAAGGTGGAAGGGAGATATTCAGTCCATAATGATACCATCACTTTCTCCGATATCGATAAAGACTTCTACAAATTTGCGGTGATAAAGCCATCTGACAGCTTGAGTGGGGGAAATATTGGCGACTTGATCTTATATCGCGGGTTAAAGGATACAACACCACTCAGATTATGGATTATTAAGAATGAGCTAGGGGAATAGGTGGCTAAATACCGAGGCCCTCAGATACATGTATGCCGAATCCAAATTCCTTACAATCAGACCTTTGTTAGTAGGTCATTAATCATCAAAGCTATTAAAATATTTTGCTCTCCCGCGGATTATCTGCCGGAGAGCAAAATGTTTTTGGGCTTACTTTTTAATACTCGCCATCTATGTGATGACATTGTCATTGCCGGTCAATGTTCGCTATTGACTTGCTGATAAGTTGACAACGGTGAATTATTATTTGGTTATAGGCATTTAAATGCGCTGGAAGCGGAAAAATGGCTTACTTAATTTTTATTATAATGGTAACAAAATTGTATACTTGAGATGGAGGTTATTATTATGAAATTATTGGTGTCATTGCTGTGAAGGGGAATTCCTTAAAATAGATAGGAGCTATTTTAGATGCAGGCTAAGGGGTGAACGTTACCGCAGTAAAAGTAATTTGAGAAATGATAGCAATTTCTATTCTATTTGCATGGATGCCAGTTTCTGTTTTCTTTCGGCATGAATTTCAATAAGCCTTTTCATAGCCGATATTACCCGATCTTTTAACTCATCGTTCTTGCATCTCTCCTCCATTACATACCATATCTTCTTGCTTTTTAAATCAGGCAGAAGTTTTTGCAGGTCCGCCATATAACGGTGCGGTAGCTTTTCGCGTAGCGCGATAAATACAGGATTGATTGTGGCCATCTTGTGTTTGTATTTTAATATGTTGTTTCGTAAGCTTTTCGTAAATAATTAGTAGCTTACGATTGTAACATAAATTTATGAAACGTTGATGGTTATGTCAAAAAATGTTGACATTAATGATGACAATAATTTTAGACAAGACGAATGGACGATTGCTTTTTGTGAGAAGTTTAGAGAGCTGAGAGAAGTGAGAATTATTCCGACAAACAAAGTCTTCGCTGACGAGATCGGACTGGCTCAAACAGGCTTAAGCCACATACTTGGAGGACGCCGTAATTTCCCCGAAGAGGGGCGCCTGCACGCAGAAAAAGTGCTTGCGAAGTACGATTTGGATAAACGATATTTACAATCGCAAAATGACTTAAATGCGATTAATGGTTTGGCAACAGAGGAACAAATAACCGATAAGCATAGAAAATCAGACCCGATTACCAATACTGTGTTGACAGAGCGGCGTAACAGGTTGCAGGAGGAAGTTATACATCTCGAAAAAGAAAGGTCAAGAATAGAACAGGAAATTGACAGTCTGAAAAACAAGGTCATTAAATTGCAAACTATCATCATTGAAAGGTTAGAACAAATAAATGAGAAACAGCCTTCGAATGATGCATAGAACATCTCTCGAAGGCTGTAAATAATGCTCAATACTCGCCATCCAATCCAAACACCGGCTTTCTATCTATCCATTTTCCTCTTGTAAAATCCGGTATATACTGTACCGCGCCTCCTTCTGCCACAGATTGCTCACTTAATGGCGTTATGGCATACCAGGTGGCCAGATCATACACATCCAGCGCATAAGGTGTTCCGCGTTTGATGCTTTCAACAAAAGAATTGAGCACAAACCAGTCCATTCCGCCATGGCCTGCACCAGCTGCATCGCCGGCATACCTTTTCCAGAGCGGATGATCATACTTACCCATATAGCTGCCTGTATCTTCCGGTTCACCGGCTTTTTCCCAGGTGTGCGGTTTGCTTTTGCCTTCTACATACACAGACTGCACATCATCCATCCATAAACCGTTCGTGCCTTGTACGCGGAAGTTCAGGGAGTAGGGACGGGGAGCGTTGGTATCATGCGAAAGCATGATCGTTTCTCCGTTATTGGTTTTAATAAGCGAAGTAACGATGTCGCCCAGCTTGAATTCCACTTTTGCATTGGGATGATCAGCACCGCCATGGTCTACAACGTATTTATGCAGGCCACGGGATTTGGTAGCGACAGAAGTAAGCGTAAGTAAGCGGTTACCGCGGTTGATGTTGATCATATTGGCCACTGGTCCTAAGCCGTGCGTGGGATAAAGATCTCCGTTACGATGCACGGAATGGTTGGTACGCCATTTGGCTTCTGACAACGCTTTCTCTCCGAACTCCACACCACCCCCATAATATTGTTTGCCGTTATTGAACTTCACCTCCCGGAGGTCATGCTGATAGCCGCCCTGCAGGTGGAGCAGCTCACCGAAAAGACCTTGCCGTACCATGTTCAGCACCGCCATCACATCACGGCGATAACATACATTCTCCATACCGAATACCGGTACGCCGGTGGCTTCGCTGGTGTTCACCAGCTCCCAGCATTCCTGGATATCTGATGCGCCGCATACTTCTACGGCGGGCGTTTTTCCTGCTTTCATGGCAGCCACTGCCTGTATGGTATGCCATTCCCAGGGAGTGGCAATGATCACGGCGTCGATATCGTCACGTTTGAGCAGGTTACGATAATCTTCGGGCCCATTGCTGTACTCTGCTACCTTCTTCGCGCCATAGGCTTTGCTGATCAAATCTCTTGCCCTGGGCAGCGTATAGGCGGTGTCCGGATCGGCAATGGCGATCACTTCCACATCGCTGCGGCGAAGACATAGCTCCAGGTGGCCGAGCCCGCGGGCGCCTACGCCTATCAATCCTAGTCTTACTTTAGCTTTCTTTTCGGCGGCCAGCAGTCTGGCAGGCGTATGCAGCAGGGATAAGCCCAGTCCTGCTGTTGCCGTGTTCCGTAAAAATTCTCTTCTTCTCATGCGATTATAATTTGAAGAATATCTTTTTCTGATATAACCAATAACACAGATACCATTCCAGGGCCCATACGACGAGGGCGGATAATACTGCCTGCCCGCTTGCAGGTACCAGCAACCATCCCGTAAAGCCTTTTACAAATACGCCTACGGCCCCGTTCAGCCATTGTGCACCTACTGTTTCGAAAAACAGGTAGATGAAAATGGAGTTCATCCCGATCACAACGGCTATCCAGGTAAAACGCTTGTGGTCTTTGATGTCTATCCACCAGTAAAGCGCTGCCAGCAATAAAGTAACCCAACCCAGCGAGGTAAGTGTGAAACCGGCGGTACAGATCCTTTTGATAATGGGTGAAATGCCGCTAATATCCAGGCCATAGCCCAGCAACAAGGCAATCCCAGCTGCTATCGCCAGCGCCTTTATTTTGAAGGCATTGGACCAGGGCTGCATCAGCAGCTTGCCTGCTGTTACGCCCAGGATAGTATGCGCCGAGGTGGAAACACAATTGAAGGCCACCCAGCCATCCGGGTTGATCTTGCCCATGAGCAATGTATCCACATAGGCGCCGAAGTTATGCCCCTGTACAAAGGGCTGGTCAAAACCCGGCACCTGTACAATGTGGTACAGGATCTCGCTAAGCAACACCATTCCCAACGCTACACCTATCTGCACACCGAAAGAGCGGCGTATCAGGAAATAAGCTACCAGCGAAGTGAAGGACAGCTGTGTGAGCACATTCCAGAGCTCCCATACCAGCCGGCCTGCGTAGATGCAATGTAAACCCGTGCCTGCCAGGAAGAGCTTCAGACAACGCAAAGCGATGTGCCGGAAATTATCCTGTTCAGATACACCTTTGGCGCGCTTACGCTCCACCGAAATATACATGGCGGTACCGGCCATGAACATGAAGGCCGGCTGTACCAGGTCCCACAGGCGCAAGCCATGCCAGGGATGATGAAAGAACTGTGTGATAATACTGTTGAACAGGCCGCCCCATTCCAGCTCGTGTAAGGATTCGTATACGCGGCAGCTTTCAGCGGCCAGCAGCAGCATGATAACGCCGCGCATTACATCGAGGGAGAGCAGCCTGTTATTGGCTTTTAATTGATCCATAGGGTTTATTCAAAATTAATCTGGATAGCAGCGCCGCCAGGAGACGGTACACGGCCAAGACCGGCGGACCAGTCACTTTTGGTAGAGAAAATAGCGAATTTGAATGCAGTTGCTGCGGCCAGCCCCTTCAGCTTGCTGCGGGAAAGGCGCATCTCAAATTTAAAGGTGCCGCCACTTTCTGCATTGTAACCGATATTGTAAAATTCTGTAGCACCGGTGAGATCCCAGTCGAAGGCGTTCTGTGCGCCCTTGTGATTGAATGCATCCAGCCAGTTGCCGAATACAGAGCCTTCCAGCAATACATCGAAACCGGCGCCGGTAACGTCGGTGGTATAGCCGGTACCCGGGTCGTTGTCCGTATCCAGGTAGAAATCATAGATGTCGCCATTGGCCTTTTTGGTAGCAGCTTCAATGTACAGGTATATATACTGCGCATCATAGTCTACCTTCAGTTTTTTGAAATAGGTCTCAGTAGCAGGAGGCGTTACCACATATTGGGTGACGTTATCCCAATCTGCAAATGAGTTATCATCCAGTTTAACCGGCGACGTTTTGGCGATAAAGATCACAGTAGATCCTTCGGCCACAGCACCGTCTTTATTGGTGGCATAGAGCGTAGGTACGTATTTGCCTTTACCGGGATAAGTATGCACCGGACTTTGCTCTGTAGAGGTTTCGCCATCACCGAAATCCCATTTGTAGGATACGGCGCCGCTGGTCTCGTTCTTAAAGGTAACGGTCCTGTCTGCGATCGTTACGGTGTAAAAAACATCTGCTGCAGGCGTTGTTTCGTCTTTCTTACATCCGCCTGCCACAGCAGCCAGCAGGAGGCTATAGCATATATATTTGATGATCTTCATGATAATACGGATTAATGATTAAGGATTCTGCCTGCACAGTTTATTGGTCTGCACTTCATCGATCGGTATGAAATAAATGATCCTGTTGGCGTCCCATTTAACGATCATATTGGCATAACCGGCAGGAGTAGCAGACAGGTTGATGTCTGACTCCTTCAGGCCGGGCAGATGGTAGCCCCAATAGCTGCGGTTCATATCCCGCTTATTGCGGTACACATCAAAATTGCGATGTCCTTCAAAAGCCAGCTCTATGCGTCTTTCCTTCAATACAATATCCAGCGCAGTTTTGCCGGCAGGCAGCACACGGTTGTACAATGCATTCTCCAGGCCACGGTTCTTGCGGATCATATCTACATTATCCAGCGCATCGGCTGTATTGCCTTTCTTCGCAGCAGCTTCCGCTTTGTTCAGGTACATCTCTGCGAGGCGGAAGAGGATAGGGGAGCTCAGCGTAGGGCTGCCTCCCTGGAAAGAGAACTTGGTGATATAGTAAGTTTCGATACCATTCTTCTTCTGGATCACACCGCTGCCGTCTTTCAGGACCTGGATATAAGACCAGCGCACATCTTCCGGGTGGCCAGACATGGTATCGCGCAGGGACTGAGAAGCGAATTCTTCGCCCCAACCGGAGTTACCGTCTGAATACAGCATGGAGGCAATGGAACCGGCTTTTCCATAATCATCAGCCGTGGTGAGCGCAATGCAGAAGATAGTTTCCTTACCTGCCAGGGCATTGGCAAACAGTTGTGGGAAGGTCTGTTTTGTTTCCAGGGAGAAACGGTTGGAGCCGATCACTTTATCCGCATATAATGCGGTGCTGTCATTATCTCCTTTATAGAGATATGCCCTTGATAACAATGCCCAGGCAGCTTCTTTGGAGCCGAATTGTACACCACGGGGACGGTTCATCAGCTCAGCGCCTTTCTGTGCATCTGCAATCACAGAAGCATACACCTCCGCAACGGTGGATCTTCCTTTTAATGCATCATCGCTGGTAGAAGTACGCAGGATGATGCCGTCTGCTCCTGCGTTCTGTGTATAGGGCCTTGCAAACAGGCGCACCAGGCTGAAATGGCAGAAGGCGCGGAGGAAATAGCATTCGCCTACCAGCTGCTTTATGTTATCGTCCGGGTTGGCAATCTTCTCCGCAGACTCGATCACGGTGTTGGCATCGTTGATGATCTTGTAGGAGATATACCAGAAGTAGCGGCTGTTGGTCTGGGTAGCGGTATGATCCAGCGAGAAGCTGTAGTACAGCGGATCGGTAGTGGTCTGCGCGCAGACAATATCATCCGAAGCAAAATCGCTGAGCTGGAAGTACTGGCGCAGGTACATGTTGTTACCGTCTACTGTTCCGTTAAAGGACACGTGATCCTTAAACAGCGCATAAGCGCCGTTCAATGCCTGCTGTAAGCCCTGCTGCGTGCCGGTAAGCTGGCCGGTGTTCAGCGCATCGCTGGGATTTACATCTTTCAGGCAGCCGGCCATCAGCAGCGGTAAACAAAGTATGATAAGAAGGTATCTTGTACGCATGAGTTTAAATTTTATCAGAACCGGAGGTTCACATTTAACAGGTACTGGCGGTTATTGGGATACTTGAAGTCGGACACGCCCGGCATGATATAACTGCCAGTGGTAATGGTGGTAGACGGGTCCTGTCCCAGGAACTTCGTGAATGTATGCACGTTATCCGCAGAGAGGGATACCGTTACATCATCCAGGTGTAGGCGGTTCACCCATAACTTTGGCAGCGTGTATCCCAGCGTGATATTGCGGATGGCGAAGAAGCTGCCATCTTTCAGGAAACGGGTAGAGGTTTCCGTGGCGTTGGCGGCATTCTGCGGACTAGGCTCTGTGGCATTGTCGCCGGGCTTTGTCCAGGTACTGTAGCCATCCGGCAGTACTATCTGGTTATAGTAGGGTTCTATCCCGTCATTCATTACAAAGCGCAGTGAGTTGCTGAACACTTTATTGCCGGAGAGGAAATAAGCATTTACACTGAGCGAGAGATTCCGGTACTTCCACTGTGAATTGATACCACCCTGGAATTTCGGCAGGGCAGAGCCTACTTCCTGGTAGGTGGCGCTGGAATAATCGGAGGTAGCCTCGCGGGAGATCTCCTTACCATCTGCATCACGGTTCACCTTTTCCCATTGGGGAGCGCCGGTTTCTGCGTTCACGCCTAACCATTTGGGCATATAGAATTCATACAGGTTACCGCCGTTACGGTAGATCTGTGAAATACTCCAGGTAGGCTGTGTGCGGGTAATATCGCTGGGTAGCTTTTGCAGCTTGTTGGAATTGAAGTTGATGTTAATGTCGGTATTCCACTCAAAGTCCCTTGTTTTGATATTTATGCTGCTCACTGCGATCTCAATGCCTTTATTCACGATCTCACCGGCATTCTCCCAGCGTTGTTCAAAGCCGATAGAGAGCGGTTGGGATACCTGGAGCAGCAGGTTCTTGGTGGTGTTATTGTAAGCATCTACCGTGAGGTTGATGCGCTTGAAGATGCCAAGATCTACACCTGCATTCATCTGGTGCTTGCTTTCCCAGGTAAGGTCCGGACTGGGCAACTGCAGGGGCACGGCTGCGGTGCCGCCATTGTACTGGCTGTTGAGCGCATAGAGGCCCAGGTAACGGGAAGAGCCGATGTCCTGCGTACCGGTAACGCCATAGCTTACACGCAATTTTAAATTATCTACAATGCTATTCTGCTGCAGGAAAGGTTCATTGCTGATTAACCAGGCGGCAGAAATAGCAGGGAAGGAGCCGTAGCGGTTAGAGCGGGGGAAGTTGGTAGAACCGTCCACCCGGTAGGAACCTGTCAGGAAGTATTTTTCCTTATAGCCATAGCTTATCTGCGAGATAAGGGATTGCAGAATAGCCTGGTCGTCATAACCATTCACGAGCTGTGAGTTGGATACCACGTTCAATACTTTCAGTCCTTCCGGTAATCCTTTACCGGAGGCGCCTACTACTTCTGTTTTGCTGTTCTCTATGGCAATACCGGCCAGGCCGTTAAGAGAGTGGTCTCCGAAGCGGAAATTGAACTTCAGCAGGTCGTTGGAGATAATGCCGTAGTTCAGGGTGCCCAGCTCGTTGAGGAAGCCGGTATTATTATATTGTCCGGCCACCACAGGAGAGTAGTAATCCTTCGCTTTATTGTAATTCACCGCGCCGCGGTTGTTGCTGGAAAATGAGAGCCAGTCGGTGATCTGTACATTGAGGTTCAGGTCGTAATTGGCGTTGAAGCTCTTGTATGGATGGTTTGAGTTCTGGATGGTATGGATCGGGTTGGTCTTATCCCTTGACCACCATTTGGCGGTGGTGTTGCCGTCTACGTATACCGGTTGGCCGTTGGCATCGTAAGGATTATCCCAGGGCATGTTCAGGTATGCGTAGAAGATGTCGTCATAGTTGAAGCTCTTACCTGTTGCCACGCTGAGGTTGATGTTATTGGTCACGTTCACGCTTTTGGTAAAGTGATGCGTGGAGTTGGCGCGGAGGTTGACGCGCTGGAAACTGGTATTGAGAAAAGTGCCTTTTTCGTGGTAATAGGAGATACTGGTATAGTATTCGGTCTTCTCATTGCCGCCGCTGGCAGACAGGAAGATGTTCTGCATCGGTGCGGTTTGGAACATGGTGGTGAGCCAGTTATAGTTCTGGTTACGCAGTTCACGGGGGCGTTCATCGTAGAATTTCAGCAGGTCGATCTTGTAGGAGTTGTCATTGGCGCCGGGAATGTAGTCGCGGTAAAACTCTTTGTGACGTTCATACAGCTGGCTGCCGTTCATCATGGTCATCTTCCCGAAGTCGGGTTTGCGGAAGCCGGTAGTGATTTTGGTTTCGAAACGGGTTTTACCGCCGCGGCCTTTTTTGGTGGTGACGATGATAACGCCTGCATTGGCTTGTGAGCCGTACATGGCGGTAGCGCCGGCATCTTTCAGTACGGTGATGTTATCTACATCGTTCGGATCGAAGTTGCCACCAATGATACCATCTACTACATATAAAGGCGTTTGGGAAGCGTTCACCGAAGAAACGCCCCTGAGGCGGATCTCGGCCTGGCTGCCCGGTACGCCGGAACTATTGATCACCTGGAGGCCGGGCACCTTACCTTGCAGCATGGAGCCAACATCGTTGGTGGTTACATCCTTTAGTTTTTCAGCAGAAACAACGCTGACGGCGCTGGTAAGCTCTGCTTTCTTCTTGTCACTGTAGCCTACCACCACTACTTCATTGAAGTTCCTGGTATCCTCAGAGAGGCTGATGAATGCTACTTTACCGGCTGGTATGGGTGTTTCACTGCTTACATAGCCGATATTGCTGATCACCAGGATACCGCCCGCAGGGATGTCTTTGAGCTGGAAGTGCCCCTGCTCATTGGTTTGCGTGCCCCTGGAGGTGCCTTTCACCATTACAGTAGCACCGGGCAGCGGTATATTACCGGCGCCTGTTACGGTACCGGTAACGGTAATGAGGGTATCGGCCAATAGCTGTGGGGGCGCATTCCCTGCAGAAATGCGCCTGATCACGAAGCTGCTGCCTTCCAGCGAGTAGGTGAGCTGCTGCTGTTTCAGGCACTGTTCCAGCACTTCCTGAACGGTGGCGTCTTTTACCTTGATGGAAACAGGCCGGGCGCCGGTCAGCACTTTTTCGGAGTACACGATAGACACGCCGGTTTGTGTGATGATCTCCGCAAACACTTTCTGCAGGGGCATCTGTTTAACGGACAAGGTTACCCGCTGCGAGTATGCGGTTGCGCTTACTTGCAGGCAGGAGATCAGGAGAAGGAATGCGGTTCCTTTGATCTGCATAATGATCTTTCTTTTAAGGTCCCGGTCTGTACGGACACGGTAAATTTTGGTTGAGGGCCCGCGCCAATAGCGGGCCAATGCATGACAAATGAATTGCATACTTTTGTGATGTTTGGTAAGTGATTGATCTCAGCGATTATTCTGTTGCCAGACATTCGCCGGGTTCCGATGGCAGTCGGGCCCGGTTCTTTTTTCTGATCCTGGTTGTTTCTATTTTGGTTGTTATTGTCCCCTTTTAAGGCAGTACTATTACCTTTCTTCCCTCTATCTTGAAATGATTGAATCCGTTGGCTTCCAGCAGGTCCAGCACACCGGAGAGCTGCAGGCTGCGGGAGATACCGCCTCCGTACAGTTCAGCGCTGGGCGTCACTGTATATACGATCTCCACATCATACCAGCGGGCTACTTCCCGGAGGATGGCGGTGAGCGTCATGTTGTTGAACACAAATAAGCCGTTCTTCCAGGCGATGATCTTCTGGATATCAGCTTCCTGGACGGTCAGCGTGTGCTGGTTTTGGTTCAGTACGGCCTGCTGACCGGGTTTCAGCAGACGGGCCTTGCTGCCTTCCTTTACCTGTACCGATCCTTCCACGAGCGTAGTATTGACCGTGGCTTCATCTCCATAGGCCATAATATCAAAGCCGGTGCCCAGTACCTGTACTTCCATGGTACGGACCTTCACTTTAAAGGGCTGCGCGGCGTTCTGTGCTACTTCGAAATAACCTTGTCCCTCGAGTTCCACTCTTCTGTCCTTATCATTGAAAGCGGTGGGATAGCGGAGAGAGGAGGCAGAATTCAGCCATACTTTGGTGCCGTCCGGCAGGGTCAACCTGAATTGTCCGCCGCGGGGCGTGCTCAAGGTATGATAATGCACATGACCGTCTGTTTCGGCTCCGTTGTAGACCAGCTGTCCATTCTGACGGGAGATGCTGGTGTTCCCGGCATTGATCACCTGCTGACCGGCGCTGTCCAATGGGATGGTGGTGCCATCTGGCAGCGTCAGGACGGCCTTGTTGGTACCGGGTGTGATAAGCGCCTTTGTGTGGCTGGCCAGCGGGGTAGCTGTTTTAACAGCAGTACCGGGCCGCAGCCATAGGAATGCCAGGGCGGCAACAGCCAGTAATACCGCTGCTGCAGCTGCATAGCGCAGGGGGAAGATGCGTTTGTGTTGCACAGGCGCCGGGGAGATGATGTTCCGGTATACACTATCGAGGTCTACTTCGGGGAGCACTTCAGCGGGAGAGAGATCCCGGTAAATGTCTTCCATAAATCCGTGGAGCGTGGTATCATCGGGCGTTGCTGCGATGTATGCAAACAATTCTTCCAGCTCCTGGCGGGTGCAGGTGCTGCTGGTGTAGCGTTGCAAGAGGTATTTTATCCTGGAAGTATCTTGTGGCATCATGGCATTGCTTGTATAGATAAAGACGTATGGGAATAAAGAAAGGACCGTTTTAGGTAAAAAAAATTAGTTGGCAGTGCGCAGTGGGCGGTTGGCAGTCATAGGAGCGACTATAGAACTGACTGCTCACTGCCAATTGCTCACTGCCAACTGGAACAATGCGGCGAGCAGCAGGGAGTGTTGCGACAGGTAGTGGCGGATATGTTTCAGGGTTTCTACCAACAGGTTTTTTACCCGGCTTTTAGACAGCCTAAGCTGCTGGCCTATCTCCTCATGGCTTAGGCCCTCCTGGCGGCTCAGCTGAAAGATAGCCTGTTTCTGGGGAGATAGCTGGGTGAGTGCCTGCTGGATAAGGGCTTTACTTTCGCGGGCATCCAGCTGCAGCTCGAGGTCGTTAGAGATCTCGGAGATATTGGCCCAGACCTGGTCGATCAGCTTTTGCTGGAGGGATACCTTGCGGAGGTGGTCCAGGGTCTTATTACGGGCGATAATAAAGATGTAATTACCCACATGGGTGATGTCCGGCAGCTCATACCTGCCTGTCCACAAACGGAGGAAGGTTTCCTGGAGGATATCCTCCGCATCGATGGCCGAATGCGTCATGTGACAGGCAAAGGCCAGCACGCGCCTGCTATGCCGGGCGTATAGCTCACGGAAAGCAGGTTCATCTCCTTCCCTTAATTTTTTCAGTAGATCGTGGTCTGTTATTATTACAGGCATCTAACCCAATTTTAGGGAATTTCCGGGGCTAAAAAAAGGGAAATCCTAAAATTTTGCCTTTACTTGTTCAATAGTGTATGTTCTTCCAATGAGGCCTTGATTGTTTTCAGCACAAAGTTTGAAATAGTTCTGTTCAGCACCACCTTAGCGCCGATCCAAAGCAGGAACTTATTGAGCCCTGAAATGTTGACGGCCTTGATCAGCAAGGCCTGAACCCGCTGTTTTACCATGGGTTGGAACCGGTCGATATCCTTTTCCTGCAACACCGGCCAATTACTGCCGTTGGAGAAGGTGGGGATGGGAAAACTACCAGCGGGAGGGGCAAAGATGGGGATGATCTGGATAGAGCCATCCTTTGCCCTGAACGGGGTCATATCAATACCGGCATAGCCATTTTTGAAGATGGTATTGTTTTGCAAGGCGCTTGCCGGGATCGTGAAATAATTACGCAGGAAGATCTCACAATTGAACCTGCCCAGGAAGTAGTCGTGTACCCTGAATTCTTTATTCAGGAAGCCGCTGAAGCCACCCAGGGCGCCGCAGGCAATGGCCATATCGCCGGCTATATCTTCTGTAGTGCCGTCTGGTGCCGTTCTTTTGCGGGAGGGCGCGATCAGTAACTGGCCAAACATTTTGGGGTCCATGGCTTCATGCAGGACCTGTGGTTTGGCCCGCATCTGCGACAGCATAGCGCTGAAGGTAGCGCCCATCACTTTAAACAGGCCGGTATCTGCCTTGAATGGCTTGGGTTTACTGCTGGGGAAGGGGTCGATCATCACTACAATGCTGCGGGCTTTGTTGGGGTCCTGGTAGTCATCATATTCTGGTTGGCTGGTCTTTTCTTTCAATATGTCCCTTACCTTTTCGAAAGGCTCATTGTTGATAATGCCGCCGTCCACATTCAATGTTTCCCAGGGCTCCTGTGTGATGGGGAAGGGTTTGGTAATGTTCACGCACCAGGGAATGTTATTGACATTTAAGCATGCCCGTTTTACTTTCCGGGACTGCAGTCCGAGCGGGAAAGCGCCGGTGGCCATGGCGGCGTCTCTGGCAATATCTGTATTGATGTTCTGCTTGAAGTCCAGGTGGATCCATCCGTCTTCCGGTTTATCTACTCCATTCAGTTTGAAGCATGCATAATCGTTGTGGATGCACATGTAGTATTTATCGGCCGGGGTGTTGGTATTGAAACCGATGTTATAGCCAAAGCCTTCGAGGTTGGTGAGGGTGGTGAATATTTTCATCTCCGGATCAATGAAGGCAGGGCGTTCGGGGCCTTGCTGGCCTGTCTGTAAGGCAGTTTTGGCCACGTCGTCAATAAAGGAGGAATTCAGCAGGGATACGATACCGTTACCGTGAATATCGCCGGTATCCAGCAGGTGGGGGAACATATCCTGGTCAGTAAGGTCTACCCAGGAGTGATAGAGCTTGTTTTCCGGATGTGCGGCCATCACATCGGCGCCCGGGTATACGGGTTTAATGCCATTGGCCAGCGCCGCTGCCGTAATGATGGCTGTCATGCCGCCGGCGGAGGCGCCGCCTATAACCGGGATCACTACGTTGTGCGATGGGGTGCCAGGCTCGTTTTTGTTTTTTCTTGCCTGCCATTCCTGTAAGGCTTCGATGAGGTAGTCCATTACGCCGGCGGTGTAGGCTCCGGCAGATACTGCGCCTGCCATGCAGAGGCCTAAATAGAAGGTGTTATCCGGATTGGTTGAATGCGGTTGCATAAAAAAGCATTTTGGGGTTAGTAGTAAGTTATGCTGATGTAGCTGTTCAGGCTATTTGTTCCGCTTCCTCTTCTTCTTCCTGGTCAAATACCAGTGCTGTCAGCGGGGCGCCATTCAGCAGCATGGAATTAGCCAGGTTCCCGATCCAGTAAGGGGCGGTGTTCTCTTTTCCCACAGCGCTGTTATTGCCATGACCGAAGGTGTACATCTCTGTGGTATTGTCTACCGCATGCACGCTTTCATGGATAATAGTAGCTGCTATGCTTTCGGCGCTTCTATCCAGCTTTTTGAAGTTGAGGAACAGGCGGTTGGGGAACCTGGTATCTGTATAGGCCAGCGTTTTTCTATATTTGAACGTTAGCAGGTTGGGGTAGAAAAGCTCAACTGCAAAGACAAGGTTGCTGTTTTGTAACACTTCAGCCACAACCGGGGGCGGGGCTGTGCTGAGGTCAAAATGGTCCTTTGCAGCGATGTTGCTGTAAAACATAGGATCATTCAACAGCTGGTTGGCAAGGCTCACTGCCTTAATAACATGAAGGTGCTCCTCCTGGAAGCTAATCTGAACAGGCATTTTCAGCGATTTAAGTGAAGTAATAGCGTGTTTAAAAAGGATCTCTAACCCGGGAATATGGGGCAATTACTAAAGCATTGAGAGCATTCACGACATGTGGACTAAGGTAATATTTTTTTTTATATTTAACGGGTTATTCCCGGGTAATAAACACTTAACTATGTATGATCTCAGGAATGCAGATCCGGACGATATCAGTTTTTTACTGATAGATATTGAAAAGTCCTTTGGTTTCAGTTTTGGTGAAACATCACTGGAAGATGTAAGCACTTTCGGTGAGCTTTGCGATGTTATAGCAGGAAAACTGCATGAACGCGATGCGCACGATTGCACTACTCAGCAGGCTTTCTACAAGCTTCGTGAAGTACTGGCTACTACGCTTAGTATTGACAGAAGCAGTATAGCGCCAGGTACAGACCTGGTTACGCTCTTATCCGGTGGACAAATGCAGCAAAAGGTGAAAGAAATAAATGGCAAACTGGGAGCGAAAGTAATACATCGCTATATCAAAACATGGCTGGGTTATGTTATCCTGGCGGGAGCTGCTCTCGCATTAATTGCCTTCTTATTTGACTGGAGGCTGGCATTATCCGGTTTATGTGCCAGCATAGCTACTGGCATAATAGCCAACAGATTCTTTGCCTCGGATGTAGAACATATAACGATTGGGCAGCTGGCGGAAAAGTTCTCCCGCGAACATTACCTGAAGGCCAGGCGTAACCCGGAAACGGTAAACCGGGCGGAGATTGAGCAGAAGGTAAGGCAGCTTTTCAGCGATAAACTGGGTTTGGATGAATCTGTCCTCACCAGAGAAGCCACCTGGATGTAGTTATTTTTTCGTATATTTAGGTCTATGGCAGCTATATCACATAATAACAAGCCATTTACGGTCCTTATCCGGTACTTCATTGCCGGTGTAAGGAACTGTTATATCTGCTCTTTTACAGAGTTTTATCCTTTCTGCCGCAAGCTTTATTATTTCTCCACTTACAAGGCATTTGAGACCGCTGCCGCCTAAGTATTAAGGGCGGGGCATTGTTCCCCTATTCATTACAAATAATCCATCAATTTTCAAGCATCGTACTATGTCGCCAAATCCGTATAAGATTTCGGCCGGCAGTGTGATGGTCTGTCTGAATGTACTGCTCAATGCAATTGTATTGAGGGGCGGACTGATCGCAGGCGGACAATGGTACCGGTTCTTACCGGTGACCGCTACGCTGTTGCTGGCCTCACTTGTTGCACTGCTTTGGAAGAAGCGGTGAACTAAACTGTCACATAAAAATCATGATATATGAAGACGAATGAACTGAACCCGGTGGTGATCACCCGGGAAGACTATGAATTGCTTAAACCCCTGATCGAACGAAGGGTGGACAAGCAGGATGAGATGTCCTTAGGACATGAGCTGGGCCGGGCTATTGTCGTGAACAAAGACGCATTGCCACCATTCACCGTGAGACTGAACTCCAAGGTTACAGTAGTGAACCAGGAAACACAAAGGGTAATGGAGTTTATGATCGTGATGCCCGAGCAGGCTGATATTGGTCAGCAGAAGGTATCTATTCTGAGCCCGATGGGCACAGCCCTGATAGGCTTCAGGAAAGGAGAGGAAGTGTTGTGGCAGGTGCCTGCCGGGATGAAGCGCTTCCGGATACTGGATGTGGTGAACAGACCTGAAGTGACTGAAAAGATGTAGCACATTTTTCAGCAAGACCATGGGCCTGCCTGTAAAGCATGGCCCATGCCTTTAATTGCGGCACGGTGATTGCAGGATCGCTGGCCAGCGCTTTTTTACAGGCTGTTTGGTGTGTACGGAAGAGGCGGCTGCAACATGACGTTGAAATTAGAAAAAATAAAGTATTAAATTACCTGCAAAGAACCGCGTTATGACCATTCAGAGCAAGCCATTCACCTGGCTTTTTGCATTATTATTCATAGTCGCCATCTCTATACTTGGAATTCAGTTACGCGCTATCCACAATGCTGCCGGCACATTGGGCAAGGTAAAAGTGGAAGGTGGATATATATCTGGTACATTAAACGCGGCAGATGATGTATATATCTTCAAAGGTATCCCCTTTGCAGCGCCACCGGTGGGCGACCTGCGCTGGAGAGCGCCCGGACCGGTAAAACCATGGAGCGGCGTCAGAAAGTGCAATGCCTTCGGGCCTAGTCCCATGCAGCGTAAACCAGCGCCCTTTAGCATGTGGTCTACCGAGTTCCTGATCCCTGCTGAACCGATCAGCGAAGATTGCCTCTACCTCAATGTATGGACGGGTGCACAAACATCACAGGAGAAAAGGCCTGTGCTGGTATGGATATACGGAGGTGGTTTTGTAAGTGGTGGCAGCGGTGTACCTATTTATGATGGGGAAGCCATGGCGAAGAAAGGAGTGGTGTTCGTGAGCATTAACTACCGGGTAGGCATCTTCGGTTTCTTTGCACATCCGCAATTGACCACCCAATCAGGCCGCCGGGCTTCCGGTAACTATGGCCTGATGGACCAGATAGCTGCTTTGAAATGGGTGCAGCACAACATTGCTGCCTTTGGCGGCGACCCTAAGAATGTAACGATCGCCGGACAATCGGCGGGTTCTATGAGCGTGAACTGCCTGGTGGCGTCGCCACAGGCAAAAGGATTGTTTCACCGCGCGATCGCTGAGAGCGGCGCCGGGTTTATCAACCGGACCGTAGGATTACAGAAAGCAGAAGCCGAAGGCATCAAAGTAATGCGGGGTTTCCATCTTACATCTATTAATGATCTGCGCGCTGTACCGGCAGAAGAGCTGATGAAACTAAGACCGGATTATACCGGGCCTATTATAGACGGATATGTGTTGCCTGATGCTATTCCCAATATTTTCAAGAAAGGTAAAGCCAATAAAGTAGACCTGCTTACCGGCTGGAATGAAGAGGAAGGGCTGACATTAGGACCCATCAAAAATGCGCTGGATTTTCAGCAGGAAGCAAAGGAAAAGTACGGAGAGAGTGCAGTTTCCTTTTTGCAGTATTATCCTGCCAGTAATGACACGCAGGCGGAGGTTTCGCAATTGAAACTTGCCCGTGATATTATCTTCGGTGTGCAGAATTATACGTGGGCGAATATACAAAGTGCGCTGGGCGCGAAAACTTATGTGTACCGCTTTGTCCACCGGCCGCCTGCTACCGGTGAGTATTCCAAATACGGTGCATTCCATACAGCAGAAGTGCCCTATGCCTTCAATAACCTGCAATTCGTGAACAGGCCCTGGAAGGAAGAGGATCGTGCATTGGCAGAGATCATGTCTTCTTACTGGGCAAATTTTGCAAGAACAGGGAACCCTAACTGGAAAGGTTTGCCGGTGTGGGAAGTGTATAAGAAAGGAGATAAGCGCATTATGCTGCTGGGAGAACAACCGAAAATGGCGATGCTGGAAGATGAAGGCGCGCTGGAGTTTATGTCGAAAAGGATGGCCGGAAATTAATATATTTACTGTTTATAGCTATCCCTATACCACCTGTGAGATTACTAAGACCTGTTTATATCATTGTTACCTTTATTTGCCTGACTGTGCTCACACAGATTGGAGGCCTTGTATACCTGCTTTCTCTGACTACACACGGATTTATTAACCGGAGATTCGACAAGCGGATACAAAGGGTCACGTTAAAGACGGGCTCTTTCCTTGTGCTTTATTCTATCGCTACATTCCTGCTCATTCCCCCAATTGCGAGGCAGTTTAACCGGGTTCCATTACCACTGATAAAAGACAATAACCTGCAGCCGTTGCATTTTGTTACTTGTTTGCTGAACAGGCATTATGTAAGGCCTGAGCTGAAACACGCGGTAGGGGACGTTGCAAGGCAGATGGGCAACAAATTCCCTGGCACAGTGGTAAATTACCTGGATGGAAATTTTCCTTTCGGGAGTTATTTCCCTTTATTTCCGCACCTGAGCCATCATGACGGTAAAAAACTGGACATTGCTTTTTGCTACCTGGATAGCGGAACTGGAAAGCAAACAAATGAAGCGCCGTCTATAATAGGCTACGGTGTCTGTGAAGAGCCGGGGCCTGGAGAAATAAATACGGCCGTGTCCTGTGAGCGGGAGGGGCATTGGCAATACAGTATATTGATGAAGATCGTTCCTCAAGGTAGTAAAGAAGACTTTATATTTGATGCCCTGCGGACAAAGACACTCATCAACCTCTTTGCTGTTAAACCAGCGATCGGGAAGCTATTTATTGAACCGCATTTGAAAGAGCGGCTTGGCTTAACAAGCCCGAAGATAAGGTTTCAAGGTTGCCAGGCAGTACGTCATGATGACCATCTGCATGTACAGGTGAAATGAGTATTTTTGCCGGAAACACATCAACCTACGACAATGGCAACCATCGATGACTTTTATCAACTGGATATCCGTGTAGGCAAAATATTAGCCGTAGACGACTTCCCGCAAGCAAAGAAACCTGCCTATAAACTCACCATCGACCTGGGAGATGAGATCGGCATCAAAAGATCATCCGCCCAGATAACGGAAAATTATATCAAAGAAGACCTCATGGGCGTACTGGTACTCTGCGTGGTAAACTTCCCTCCCCGCCAGATAGGGCCCTTTGTTTCAGAAGTATTGACACTGGGCGTGCCCGATAAGCATAACAAAGTTGTGCTGGTAAAACCAGAAAGAGGCGTACCCGTAGGCGGAAGATTGTATTAGGCCCGCCATTCGTCCAAAAACCAGGGCCCGTCTCATAATTTCCTGTATATTCACCGGCCAATACGCAACGTATAATAATTTTTTATAACAACAATGGGTAAATACCTGCTGGCTTCAGCATTGCTGACTGTTACAACAATCGCCACCGCTCAAGAGCACACTGCTTTATCTGTAAGAGACTATGAACGCGCCGAGCGCATGTTAGACTACAAAACCGATCCACTGGTAGACAATACCTGGAGCCGGATGAACTGGTTGCCGGACAAACGTGTCTGGTATCGCGTAGTCAGCGCTAAAGGCAGTGAGTTTATCCTGGTAAATCCTGCCAAAGGAAGCCGTTCCGCCGCCTTTGACCAGCAAAAGCTGGCTGCTGCCTTGTCAACAGCAAGCGGTAAGGAATACGACGCTTACGCTCTGCCATTCACCACCTTCAACTACACTGCAGACGGGAAGGCCATTCTCTTCACTGCTGCTGGTCAACGCTGGAAATGTGATCTGGGTAGCTACGCCTGCGTTATTGACAAGAGCACGGCTGCACTCGCGAATAATACCATCAGGCTGAACGGAGGAAGGGGCCGGACCAAAGAGAACCCTGAAGTGATCTCTCCCAACGGTAAATACGCCGCCTTACTGAAAGCGGATAACCTGTGGGTACGCGAAATAGCGACCGGCGAAGAGATCCAGCTAACTACCGACGGTATCAAAGATTTTGGCTATGCTACCGACAATGCCGGATGGAGCCATGGTACCAAGCTGGTATTGAGCTGGTCGCCTGATTCCAAAAAGATCGCTACTTTCAAACAGGATCAGCGTCATGTGAAGGATATGTACCTGGTGACCACCAATGTAGGCAGCCCTACATTGCAGGCCTGGAAATACCCGCTGCCGGGAGATTCGGCAGTGGCGATGATCCACCGTGTGATCATTGATGTGGAGGCCCGCAAGGTGATCAATATACAAGTGCCGCCAGATCCGCATCGCGCAACGCTGAGCGACGATATTTCCAGCACCGGTTCTTTCGATGATGTGGAATGGAGTAATGATAATTCACAACTGGCCTTTGTTTCTACTTCCCGCGATCATAAGCAGGAAAAGCTGCGCATCGCAGATGCCGCTACCGGCGCTGTACGCGAAGTGCTCGAAGAAACAGTGGCCACACAATATGAATCTGGCCAGGGCAATATTAATTGGCACTACCTGAAAAGTTCCAATGAGATCATCTGGTATTCTGAACGCGATAACTGGGGCCATCTTTACCTGTATGACGCTACTACCGGAAAGCTGAAGAACCAGATCACCAAAGGAGACTGGGTAGTAACAAGCCTGCTCAATGTTGATGAAAAGAACCGTACGCTGTACTTCATGGGTGCCGGCCGGGAGCCCGGCAACCCGTACTTCAGGCATTTCTACAAAGTACAGTTTGACGGTAAAGGCCTTACAGCACTGACGCCTGAAACCGGCAACCACCAGGTGATGCTGTCGCCCACTAACGATTGTTTTATCGACATCTATTCCCAACCGGATGTTCCACCTGTAACCGTGCTGCGTAAAATGGACGGGAAGATAGCCGTGAACCTGGAGAAGGCGGACATTTCAAAGCTCAGCGCCAATGGATGGCAGGCGCCTAAAACCTTTTCTGTAAAGGCGCATGACGGCCAGACAGATATTTACGGCTTGCTGTTCACACCGAAAGATCTTGATCCGCAGAAGAAATATCCTGTTATAGATTACATCTATCCCGGCCCGCAGGGCGGCAGCATAGGCAGTGGCAGCAGCGCGTGGTCTTTTGCTCCTTCCCGGCTGGATCACCAGGCCCTGGCCGAGTTAGGGTTTGTGGTGGTACTGATAGAAGGCACCAGCAACCCGTTGCGTTCTAAAAGCTTCCATGATATGAGCTACGGCAATATGGCGGAGAACACACTGCCCGACCAGGTAGGCGGTATTCGCCAGCTTGCACAGCAATACAGCTATATGGATACTACCCGCATCGGCATCTGGGGACATTCAGGCGGAGGCTTTGCTACGGCTGCAGCTATGTTCCGCTATCCCGACTTCTTTAAAGTAGGCATCTCTGAATCAGGCAACCATGATAACCGCAATTATGAAGATGACTGGGGAGAGCGTTACAACGGCCTGGCTAGTGCATCAGATTATGCCGCACAGGCTAACCAGCTCTATGCAAAAAACCTGAAAGGAAAGCTGATGCTGGCGCATGGCCTGATGGATGATAACGTGCCTCCTTATAATACCTGGCTGGTAGTAGAAGCGCTGGAAAAAGCAAACAAGGATTATGACCTGGTTATCTTCCCTGCTGCAAGACACAGCTTTGGAGCGTTTAGGCCTTATATGATGCGCCGCCGCTGGGATTACTTTGTACGCAATTTACTGCACGCAGAGCCGCCGAAGGAGTATGAGCTGAAGGCAAAAGAAGCATCGGAAGATTAATAAGCGCTCATGAAATGATATGCAATTCCCAACGCCGGCAGATGAACCGGTGTTGGGAATTTTTTATTATTCTACCCTGCCGATACCAAACTGGTTGCCGGCTTGTATAGCTTTGTTCCCATTGAAATGCACTTCTACCATCTTCTCACTGGCTACGCTGTTATTGAATTCATCCTTTAAGGTAAGCAGGGTCTTACGGCTCTTTACATCGATCACTTCACCACTGGAAGGGTAAGCGTATTTACCATCCAGGCTGAAGGTAATCCATCCCGGCATATCCTGTACAGGTATGGTGGTGAGCTGCTGGTAAGGAGGTGTTGCATTGAACACATGCAGGCGCATATTATGTCCGTCGCAGAGCCAGAGCTCCTTTTCATCCGGCGTGAGGCCGATGCCATGACTGGGATTGCCATGCCGTCTTACGGGTCCTGCTTCCCAGCCTTCTACGTCCACATGGGCAAGCTTATTGCCTTGTTTCAGATCGCCTACTTCGAAGCCCAGGAGGCTGTCTACCGTTACGTATACGAGTGTTTCCTTACCATTGACGGTAAAGGGCCGTACATTGTTTGCAAACACGCCTACCTTGCTTTTAATTGTATGCGTTTTTGCATCGGCGATATAAAGCCAGGGGCTTCCGATATCATCCAGGTATACGAGATTGCCGGTATGGCTGTAGATGGTATTGTGCGCGCGTTTATAGACGTCTATCTTTTTGATGATGTTACCTGTCCTGCAATCTACCACATTCCAGAAGCCTTTCTCCAGTGAGGGCAGGTACATGGTAAGGCCGTCCGGGGAAATGGCCATACGGTCGCAGCCGCCTTCAAAAGGTTTTTCCCACACGATCTTCTCTGTGCTAAGGTCAATACGCTGCAGCGATTCCAGTGTGCTGATATAGATGCTGTTCAGCGGAATGCTGACGGCGATGCCTTTTACGTTGGAGGGTTTGCCGTTAGGATGCAGTCCCTGTGTGGGGATCCTTTTTACGAAGCGGTGATGATCGTCCATATCAAAGACGAGGAGGCCATGGCCGCCAAATCCCAGGTAGTCGCGGATACCGGGTGTGGCCACATACAGGTAATGTTTTGTCTGCGCAGCGGCAGATAATGCAAAGCAGATGAGGAGGAGGGCAGTCAGCATCCGCCTGCCTGCTTTGTGTCTTTTAAGCATAAGCAATGGATAGTACATACGTGGATGGCATTGATGGTTATTGTATAAAAACATCCTCACGGGTGAGGTCGTAGAACAGGTTTTGCAGCTGGTGCAGATGTACCAGGGGGCGCCCATAGGGAACGAGCCCGGCAGACGAGGAAGTGAGCGGCTGAAAAGCCCCTGCGGTTTCGCGTATATAAATGCTGCTGTTGCGGTTATATCTATAGGAGTAAGTGTGTACGTCCTCTCCGTATTCCTTTTCTCCTGCCAGGAAACCGAATTGCAGCAGATGGTCTACTTCCAGCGTAACCGGGTGCACTTTTGAAAGGGGCAACCTGCTCTTTGGTAAGCCGGAGTTATACACGTGCCCTTCCAGGATCCCTTCTACCCTGAACACGGTCTCGATCATATTATAATCGTAGTACCATACCATATTGCCAATTCTCACATCAGTTTCTTCGATCATAATTACCAGGAATTATGATGCAAGTATACCTAAAAAATCATCTAATTTTAGTAAATGACTGTACTATCATCGCAGCGGCATCTATTTGACATACCGCCTGATATCGCTTACTTTAATTGCGCTTATAATGCGCCCCAGCTAAACGAGACCAGCCGCCGCCTGGCAGCCGGTATTACTGTAAAGAACCATCCCTGGGAGATCATGCCTGCAGATTATTTTACGGATGCAGAAACAGTACGGAACCTTGCGGTTGCCGTATTTGGCGGAGAGGCAGACGGATATGCCGTAATACCGGCAGCCAGTTACGGACTGAGCGCTGCCGCCCGTGCTATCGAACCGCAGCTGCAGGCAGGCGATGGTATTCTTATGATGGAAGAGGAATTTCCCAGCAATGTACTGCCCTGGAGGCGCATCGCACAGGAAAAGAACGTGCATATTATTACCGTGCCTGTTCCCGCTGACGGGGACTGGACCAAAGCCATACTGGAGCGGATGGACCGCCGTATTAAAGTAGCTTCCTTATCGCCCTGCCACTGGACGAATGGGGCTTTTGTCAACCTCGCTGCAGTAAGACAGGCCTGTAATGCTACAGGCAGCCTGCTGGTGGTAGATGCTACACAGGTATTGGGCGCCATGCCTTTCTCCATAGAAGAGATCCAACCGGATTTTATGACCGCCGCAGGATATAAATGGCTCTTAAGTCCTTATGGTTTCGGATTAATGTATGTAGCGAAACAATGGAGGGATGCACGCCCGCTGGAAGAGTCCTGGCAGGCGAGAGAAAATGCGGAAGATTTTGCATCGCTGGTAAGATATTCTGATCACTATATGCCAGGCGCCAGGCGTTTTGACGTGGGAGAGAAGTGCAGGCCTACCATCCTGCCCGGCGCTATTGCCGCGCTGGAACAGCTGCGCAGCTGGACGGTACCCGCCATCGCAGCATCGCTTGCCGTGATCAATCAGCAGATCGCTTCGCATCTTGAACAGCTGGGATTCCGTTTACCGCCGGTGGCACAACGATGCCCGCATCTATTCGGCGCAGCCATCCCTGCACATTACAAAGGAAATCTTGTTACTGAATTAAGGAACAGGAAGATCTTTATCAGTCAGCGCGGCAGTTCCGTGCGTTTCGCGCCTCACCTGTTCATTACTGCTGACGATATTGCGCGTTTACTGGGAGCGATGGATGATCTGATAAGATCAGTATAAAACCCCCTTTTTACAGGATTACTTTCCCGGGGCTTTTGGTTTAAATTGGGTTTTGTTAATCTTTTAAAATCCGATCCTATTATGAAAAAGAAAACCTCTCAGAAACTGCAGCTTACAAAGATCAAGATCTCTAAGCTGAACAAAAGCAACCAACCTTTAGTAGGAAACCGTACGCTGCCAACCACACAATTTATTTCCTGTGGTCCTACGTACTGGGTTTGCTAAAAACGCCGGTCATTAAAGAACACAAAGAGCTTATTAAACGTGAAAGGGCAAAGTATTTTTGCCCTTTCACGTTTTTATGAGGGACGTTTCAGCTTTTGCTGTGGATCTTTGTTGGCCTGCTGTAGCTGAGCGGTGGTGCGTGCAGCATCTTTTTCACTTTCCTGTAATGTCTTAGTGCCGCTTTCCAGCTCCAGCGGCTGAATGGCAACGGCATAGTCATTAGGCTTTATCTCTGAGCCAAATTTGATCGCATAACATTTGGTGAATTCCGCCCCTGAATAAAGGACGATGGATGAGAAGTAGATCCATAGCAACAGTACTACCAGCGAGCCTGCCGTTCCGTAGGCGCTGCCCACATCGCTGCGGCCGATGTAAAAAGTAATGAGAAACTTTCCTGCCATAAACAGCAGCGCGGTGAAAAGCGCGCCGGCCATTACATCTTTCCAGCGGATCCTGGCATCCGGCAATACTTTGAAGATGATGGCAAAGAGGAACCAGATGATTAAAAATGTAAGGGCCAGGTTCAGTATATAAAACAGTGTTAGGGTAATATCCGGAAACAGCTGCCTGAGCCGGTCCATAAAGCCTTCCATCAGGGCATTGATCAGCAGAGACACCAGCAGCAGGAAGGCTAGTCCTACAACCAGCGAAAATGACAGCAGCCTGCTGAGGAGAAATTTGCTGAAGCCTTGTTTGGGTTTCACCCGCAGCTTCCAGACGATATTGATAGAGTCCTGGATTTCGGCAAAGACAGTGGTGGCGCCGATGAACAGCGTAATAAACCCTACGACGGTGGTGAGTGTATTGCTGCTGTCGATCGTGGCGTTTTTGATCACCTCCTGTATCTGGATAGCGGCCTTGCTGCCTACCAGGTCCTGGATCTGCGAGTAAAGACGTTCCTGGATGGCCTCTCTTCCCCAGAACAGGTCTGCCAGGAACAGAATGACGATCATCATTGGTCCCAGGGAGAAGATGGTATAATAAGCCAGCGAAGCGCTCAGTTTGAGCACATTATCCGAACCAAAACCTTTCAGGGTTTGTTTCAGTACTGTCCAGAACGCTTTTGGAGTCAATCGTTCCATATCTTATAAGACTATCTACAGCTGAGATACCAAAAGCGGGCCAATCAGGTCAATTGGCACAGCGGCTTTACCAGCGGCACATAATTTGATCCCAATGAGGCAGCTTTCTTACATGAGTAAATATCAACCGATAGAAAATTATGGCATCATCGGCGACCTGAATACGGTAGCTCTCGTAGGGCTGAATGGCAGCATTGATTTTATGTGCTTTCCCGACTATGACTCGCCTTCTGTTTTCGCCGCCCTGCTGGACAGTGATAAAGGCGGCAGCTTTGCGATAAGGCCACAGTTTGCGCAAATGAAAACCAAGCAGCTGTATCTTCCTGACACTAATGTGCTGTTGACGCGCTTTCTTTCTTCCGAAGGGGTGGGGGAGATCACGGACTTTATGCCGGTGGAAGAATTGTATGCAGGCAAAGAGCTGATCCGAAGAGTTACCACTGTAAGAGGTGAGGTGAACTACTGCATGAAATGCGCGCCCAGGTTCAACTACGGAAAGGCCAGCCATCATATAGAACAGCGATCTGATAAAGAGATCCTGTTCATCAGTGAAGGGGAAGATGAGACCGTGCTACGCCTGCAGAGCACTGTTCCTTTAGTGATAGCCGAAGGAACGGTAACAGCTGAGTTCAGGCTTAATGCCGGCGCTACTGCAGATTTCCTGCTGGAGCATGTGGGAAAAACGCATAGGGAAGCGCGTGACTTCAAGGCATTCGTTACCGAGAGCCTGTTTCGTACTGTTAATTACTGGAAGAACTGGGTAGCACAATCCTCTTACAGGGGGCGCTGGATGGAAGTAGTGAACCGCTCAGCCCTTGTACTGAAGCTGCTTACCTCGTACCGGTACGGCGCCATTATCGCCGCGCCCACCTTCGGTCTTCCTGAAAGCATTGGCGGCAAACGGAACTGGGATTACCGTTATACCTGGATCCGCGACGCTTCTTTTACCGTGTATGCGTTGATCCGCCTGGGCTATACCAAAGAGGCAGGCGCCTTTATGCACTGGATGGAGAAACAGTGTCGTGACATCAAAGGCCAGACAAGGTTGGGGATCATGTATGCAATAGACGGCAGCAGGCAGCTGGAGGAATCGGAGCTTGACCATTTTGAAGGCTACAAAGGATCAAGGCCGGTGCGGGTGGGCAATGATGCCTACAGTCAGCTGCAGCTGGATATTTATGGTGAACTGCTGGATGCGGTATACCTGTATAACAAGTATGGCGAACCTATTTCGTACGATTTCTGGAAAGACCTGGAGAAGCAGGTAGACTGGCTTTCGGGGAACTGGCAGCAACCGGACGAAGGCATCTGGGAGGTACGCGGTGGCAAGCAGCACTTTTTATATTCACGGCTTCAGAGCTGGGTGTGCCTGGACAGAGCGATCAAGATCGCACAGCGGCGGTCTATCCCCTTCAATAAAAAATGGAAAGAACAGCGTGATAAGATCTTCAATTCTATCTATGCTGATTTCTGGAATGAAGAACAAAAAGCCTTTATGCAATACCCGGGCTCAGCAACGGTGGACGCATCTTCTTTACTGATGCCGCTGGCGCGTTTCATCAGCCCGAAAGATCCACGGTGGTTGTCTACGCTTGAACGGATAGACCAGGAGCTGGTATCAGATTCGCTGGTGTACCGCTATGTGCCTAAGATAGCCGCGCCCGATGGATTTGTTGCCCATGAGGGCACGTTTTCCATGTGTACCTTCTGGTATGTTGAATGCCTTTCACGTGCAGGCCGGCTGGAGAAAGCCCGTTTTTACTTTGAGAAAATGCTGGGTTATGCCAATCATCTTGGTCTTTACTCAGAACAGCTGGGATTTGAAGGAGAGCACCTGGGTAATTTTCCGCAGGCCTTTACACATATGGGGCTGATCAGCGCAGCTTACAACCTGGATCAACAGCTGAACGACAGTCGTAATAAGAATGTAAACTACTGAAGTATGAAGGCCATTGCGATTAAGCCCGGTACTCCACAGGTACGTTTTACAGAGCGTCCTGAACCGGATATTCAAGCGGAAACCGATATTAAAATAAAGGTGCTGCAGGTAGGCATTTGCGGTACAGACCGTGAAGAAGCAGCCGGAGGCCGTGCCGATCCTCCCGCAGGCAGTGATGAGCTGGTGATCGGGCATGAAATGTTCGGACAGGTAGTTGCAACCGGTAGCGCTGTTACAAAAGTGCAAACAGGCGACTATGCGGTTTTTACTGTACGCCGGGGATGCGGCCAGTGCGCTCCCTGCCTGAATAACCGCAGTGATATGTGTTATACCGGCCAGTATACCGAAAGGGGCATCAAGGGTCGTGATGGCTATCAAACTGAGTATGTAGTAGATGCAGCGCAGTATGCAGTAAAAGTGCCGGAGGAGATCCGGAGTATTGGCGTGTTAACAGAACCTATGTCGGTAGCAGCTAAAGCTATTGATGAAGCGCTGCAGATCCAGACAGCGAGATTGAAAGGTTTTGTTGATACCGGTAACTGGCTGAAAGGTAAACGGGCATTGGTAGCAGGGATCGGTCCCATTGGACTGCTGGCCGCATTTGCTTTGCGGCTGCGCGGTGCTGAAGTGCTTGGACTGGATATTGTGCCGGAGGATAATCTGCGGGCGCGGCTGCTCCGGGAGATCGGAGGCCGGTACCTTAATGGCAACCATATCAAGGTGACTGATATTGACCAGCAGATCGGTCCTGTTGATTTTGCTTTCGAAGCTGCAGGTATCGCACAATTGCAGATCCAGCTGATCGATACCCTGGCGCCTAACGGTATTTATGTGGCTACGGGCATTCCTTCCGGCGAGCGGCCGCTTACCATTGCAGGCGGCGCTTTAATGCAACAGCTGGTGCTGAACAACCAGGTGGTGATCGGCAGTGTGAATGCCAGCATGCAACATTTTGCCCAGGCAGTGGATTACCTCTTGGAGAGCAAGAAAAAATGGCCGGAGGCTATTGAGCAGGTGATTACGGAACGGCTGCCGGTGTCGCGGTTTGAAGAAGCATTGCACCGGCATGATGCTGATGAGATAAAAGTGGTGATTGACTGGACAGCATAAAAAAAGGAGCTTCATCTTTACAGCATGAAGCTCCTTTTTATTTGTATTGTGTTTTGTTAAGCTAATTTCAATTCGTGCTTTCTGCCTGTTTTGCAGGCTGCATAGATCGCATCAATGATCTTCAGATCTCTTACGCCTTCTTCTCCATCAACAGGTACCGGGGGCTGTTTACCTTCGAGAATAATACCAGCCATCTCATCCATCTGTACGGTTTGATGGGTCATGTGCGGCTGTGTTAGCTCGCCCCTGTGCGTGCGGCCTTTAATAGGTCCGTAACCGGTAGAGGGCTGCAGTTCTGCAAAGCCTTTTTCACCATTCAGGAAGAAACGGTCGAGGTTGTTCATGTTGTAAGTGGAAAGGCAGGAAGCTACCGCGCCGCTGGGGAAGCCCAGCTGGAACTGAATAGTCTCATCTACCCCTTCCTTGAACTTTACCTTGTCTGTTTTGGTTTCCTGTGCCGTTACCCAGATGGGATCTTCACCGATCATGTAACGCGAGCCGTTGATGGCGTAGATGCCGATATCCATCATTGAGCCGCCGCCGGCCAGCTGCCTGTTCAGGCGCCATTGGGTAGGATCGCCGATCCTGAAACCGCATTGTCCCTGGAAGAACAGTACTTTCCCAAACTCGCCGTCTTTACGCATGCGGATCACTTCCAGTGTCTTGGGCTCGAAGTGCATGCGGTAGCCCACCAGTAATTTTACTTTGTTGTGCTTGCAGGCATCTACCATTTCCTGGCCTTCTTTGGCGTTCACAGCCATCGGCTTTTCGCATATCACATGCTTACCGGCCTTAGCCACGCGGATCACCTGGTCGTGGTGAAGGGCATTGGGCGTGATCACATATACAGCGTCTATATCGGGATTGTCTTTGATGCGGTCAAAGTTCTCGTAATTGTAACAGTTCTTTTCCGGGATGTTGTACTTGGCCTGCCAGGCGGTGATCTTGGCGGGGGTGCCGCTGATCACGCCTACCAGTTTGGCGCGTTTACAGGATTGCATGGCTTCGGCCACCCGTGTGCCGTAGCTGCCCAGTCCCATGATAGCCACACGCAATACCGGCCCCTCATAGGTAGCGGACAGGATGCTATGTTTGCTTGCGGAGCTGATCAGCGGCATAAAAGGAATTGCCGCTGCTGAGACAGCCAATTTTTGCAGAAAATCACGACGAGAATTCATAAATAAAGGTTCTGGATTTTAAGATAATAACTTTCCGGTAAGTCTTGCTATAGTTTTCCGCTCACTAAAAAGATAGTATCTAAATATACACAAATTCCCCTTAATCATTTGGCGCATGAGAGCAGCGGCACCGGCGAGGTGATGGTCTTGTCTATGCGGTATATCACAGCGTCTGCTGCGGGCACAGTAACAGTGAGTGTGCCGGTGATGGCGCTCATATTACCCGAGAACAGTTCTTTTACCGAGGAATAAGTGCCGCTGGTGTTGAGACCTATCCTTCCCATATTCACCGTAAAGGTTTTGGGTGCAGCGCTGTAGTTGATGATAGCCAGGTAGTGATAACGGCCGATGCAGGTTGTGAAGAGCTCATTGGGCTGATCGCCGGTATTGCCTTCTACCGGCTGGAATGCTTTGCCATTACCGTTGCGGGCGATGTTCAGCAGGTCCTGCTTTTGTAGCAGTGATTGTGCGGTAGTGGTCCAGGTACCGGTGCTGGAATAATCATCGCCGGTGATGAGCGTACCGGTCACAAGGCCGGAGGTAAGCCGGGCGCGGTTCTCACCAATGGGTTCCGTAGCGAATACCAGGTGATCTGCATCCATGTAATGGTAGAGCTCATTTTGCCACCATCCGTAGGTAGTGCTGTTGAGGGTATAAGCTGTTTCGCTGATATCCTTGTAAGCATCACAGGCAATGCGGCGCATGTGCACATACCTGCCGGTGGCCAGGTTAGGACTGATAGCAGCATAGGTGAGCATGGTGCCGGCTAATTGATCTACTACGTATTCCATGCCTTTGCGGAAAGCTTCCATACCGGTGTGGATGGTATTATCGGAGTAGCTGTCTGCTTCGAGCGAGGCATGGCCTAAGAAATCCAGTTTGATCATCTGGAAGCCGCAGGCTTTGAATTTGCCGATCAGGTAGGCAATACGGCCGCGTGTACCGGGATGGGTAGGGTCCATAGCGCGGGCGCCGTCAAGGTCTACGGGCTGGCCGTTCACTTTTGTCCAGCAGGCCTGGTACTGATAGGAGGTGCCTTCTACTGTGCCGGTAGCATTCTTGCCCCAGTCTACAAAAGGCGCCCAGTAGATGCCGGGTTTAAAGCCCTTGCTTTTGCAGTAATTGGCGAAGTCGGTCAGCTGGCTGAAATCGCCGGTCCACCCGCCGGAAGCGAGATTATCCCAGTAAGAATCCAGGTCTATATACAAGGTGCTGTCGCTGTTGCGGAAGGCCTTACAGTTATTGGCAAAGAAGTCGACCACGGCCTTTGCTTTGGCCAGGGTGAGGCTTGATTGTATAGCGCCCCAGCTGTTCCAGCCAAAGGGTGTAGCGCCGGTCCAGCTGGAGATATAACGCGGTTCTGCCAGTACATTGGCCTTGCCGTACAGCTCAAAAGCATTACGCCAATCGGCATCATAGTTCACGAAGATCCTGGGAGAACGGCAGCTGGTACCGCCCACATTTACCCAGCCGTGGCCGCGGCCGTCGCGGGTGATGGATCCATCTGTAAAGCCACCGAAGACGCTGAGGTTGGAAAGGGCATTGTTCGTACTGCCAACAATGGAAACGCCCGTTTTCCAGGTCTTGTGTTCTACGGATCCGATCACGAGGCCGTTGCGGCTGCCGTTGTCATAGAGGCCGGTTACTTCGGAAGCGGTGAAGTTGGCGCCGTTGATGGACTGTGCATTATACCTGATCCAGGCATCGTTGTCGAAAGGTACTTTCAGTGCGCGCATATCGCTGCCATTGGGCAGCTGCACACTGCCGGAAGTAAGCGGCGACATGCGGTAGCAGTTGGAGCCGGGGCCGTTCAGCAGCACTTCTGTATAGAAGTAAGGCTTGCCGCTGTAGGTGTAGAACACCTGCTGCATTTGCAGGAGCCCGCCTCCACTGAGGGTGATCACATGTTTGGTGCCACTGCCGAAAGCATCGTTTACCGGCGAGGAGGAATAGGTACGGCTGGTATAACCCGTATGACTATAGTAAACAGCGTCTGAATTGCAGGTGGCGTAGGCGTCGCTGATCACCAGGTTGTTGTTAAAATAAACGTTGTACTTACCGGTACTGAGATTGTAGTAGATGTTGTTGCCTGAACCGAAGTTGATGGCAGTAGCCGGCTGCAGGGTGATCCGGTCTATATTGGGCGCGTAGTCGCCTGCGCCGTTATCCAGCCTGATGGTATTACTGCCGGCCTGCAGGGTAAGGTTCATACTGGTACTGGCAACAGCAGACCATCCGCCGGAAGGCGGGCAGCTGATGCCCACATAGTTGCCGTTGTTGGGCGTGACGTAGATAGTACGCGGATCGGCGGTGGAATACCAGATGGTGAGGTTGTAGAGGCCTGCCGTGCTGACGTTGACAGGCACTACTACGGCGCCGTTGGAAGGGCCGCCCAGGAAGCCTACCTGGGAGCCGCCGGAGCAGCCGCTGCAACTTTGCAGGCTGGCGCCATTGCTTAATGTACCCGACTCCGCTTCAAATGATTGTGCAAAAAGGGCTGGGACATAGAAAAGACAGCTCAAAACTGTGGTGAACAAGTTTTTCATAAAGGGTTCTTTTGATGACGTGTAATAAATGTGAAGCGCGTGTCGCGGCTTTTATTGGAGATGAAAATACTCAAAAAATAAGATATATATTTACCCCATTATTGGTTGGGACATATATACCTGTGAAAGTAAAGTGTACCCCCTTAAAACAAACAACAACACATGAGCCAGAAACCTTCTGCGGCCTTTGTCGCCACTTCCTGGGTTGCCCTCGGAGCCGGCATGATAGGCTATTTAATCGGACTTTGGAGAGCTGAAATGCAGCTAAACGAAAAAGGTTATTACTTCGCTGTTTTAATGTACGGGCTGTTCTCTGTAGTATCCCTGCAGAAGAGCGTAAGAGACAAGCTGGAAGGCGTGCCTGTAACAGAGATCTATTATGGATTGAGCTGGTTTTCCACCATTCTTTGCATTGTATTGCTGACAGTAGGTTTGTGGAATGCCACCCTGCTGCCCAGTGAAAAAGGCTTTTATGCATTTGCCTTTTTGCTGGCGCTTTTCGGAGCAGTTGCCGTGCAGAAGAACACGAGGGACGCGCAGGCAGCGGTGAAGAAAGAGGCGTAAGATTATTCAGATGTTTCAAAAGGGGAGGCCGGCAGGCCTTCCCTGTTATACAAATTAGCCCCTTCAGGATTGTTAGCCCAGGCATACCTTACTGCTACCGGGTGTGTAATTTCTTTACTCCACACGATCACTTCCTTACCTCTTATCACTGCATCTGCTTTAATGAATTTCCTGTCTTTCCCGGCGATGGAAAAGTGATGTAATGCTGTGTTACCAGCTGCTATAAGTCCGCTGCCGGTATTGGTAAATGTGAGTATAATACTATCGCCGCTTATTTTCATGGATTGGTATAATGGGCCGGCGGCTACTACCTGCTTATCATTATAAGCAAGACGCATCGCCTGCAGCGCTAAGCGGACGCCTACATCCTTTTTATTGAGCGGATGGATGTCGTTCCATTCGCCAAGATCAATGGTTACAGCCATGCCTGTACGTGGCACGGATAAGGTGTTGAATTGCTGTTGTCTCAGCTCCGCCCAATCGCTTTCTGTAGCAGTGGTATCCGGCGCCATGAAGTTGGCAAGCTGCACGAAGATAAAAGGAAAATCGCCTTGTTTCCAACGTGCGCGCCAGTCTTTGATAAGGGTACTGAGCAGGCTTTGATATTCGCGTGCGTTGTAGGTGTTCCCTTCGCCCTGGTACCAGATAGCGCCTTTGATGGAATAGTTGAGCAAGGGGGCGATCATAGCGTTGAACAGGCCCGTCGGCTTCCATCTCACATAAGTTTGTCCGGGCAGGGCATCCATGGTGGCGCCCATCTGATATTTCCAGGCGCCGCTGAGGTCTATGTGCTGATCACCGGTAAAAAGCGTATAGGGTTTATCTGGTACAAAGCCGCCGTTCCCGGCGGAGTTGATCACACGTACAGCGATCAGGTTTTTTCCTTCTTTGAGCAAACCGGCGGGCACATCGTATTTCCGGGGAGGGTATTGATAAGCGGTGGTACCCACGAAAACGCCGTTGACATACACGGAGTCTGCATCTACAATCCTCCCCAGCCAGAGACGAACGGATTGTCCGGCCATGGAGGCGGGTACATTGATCTCTTTCCTGAACCAGGCAGCGCCGTTGAGGGGCTGTTGATCTGACCAGTAACCGGGAATGGTGAATGACTGCCAGGAGGCATCGTTAAAAGAGGGATCTTTCCAGTCTTGTTTCAAACCTTCATCACGGCTGTTCAGGAGATCATACCAGTTGGCCCTGTTAGTGCTGTCTTTGGCTTCGATGCGGGTGATCAGTGATTGATCTTTGAACTGCTGTGCCTCATTGTAATAAGCAGGGAATTTTTTCAAGGCATCTGCGCTGATCCATGCCTGCACAGGAGAGCCGCCGAGAGCGGCATTGATCAGTCCTATAGGTACATGATATTTTTCAAACAACTCATTTGCAAAGAAGAAAGCGACGCCGGAGAAGCCTGGGATATTCTTTCCCGTGGCGGGCAGCCAGGCGCCGTTATCTACATCTTCCCGGGATTGATTGAAATCGTATTTATCGGGCACCAGGAATTGCCGTATATGGTCATTGCCCGGGCCTGCGATGACGGCGGGGTATTTGTCTTTGAGCCTGTCCATGGGCAGCTCCATATTGGATTGACCGGAGCAGAGCCATACATCGCCAAAGAGGATGTTGGTTATTTCGATGCGATTGCTGCCGGAGATAGTCATCTTATGCGGGCCGCCTGCGGGCTGGGGTGGCAGGAGAATGCTCCAGTTGCCGTTCCTGTCTGCAGTGGTGGTAAAATCTTTTTGTGAAAAGTGCAGGCTTACTTTTTCAAGGGGAGCTGCCCATCCCCAGATCTTTATTTTGCTGTCGCGCTGCAGGATCATGCCATCACTGATCAGTTTTGGCAGCCTTACCTGGGCGTAGCTGAAAGGCAATAGCAGGTATAATGAAAAGACTAAGGTGGCAATTTTCTTCATCGTGGATATTTTATACCGGTGAAACAATGTACAAAAAAATCTCAGCCGTTTTGTTTTATCTTCGGGGTCGTATGAAGCGTATACTCTTACTGCTACTGGTAGCATCCTGCGTTTTTTCCTGTGTGAATCCTGCTGCAGAACAGCAAGCTGCAAACAAGGACAGCATCGTATTGAATGAGCCTTCGCCGGAAGGACGAGCAGATTTTAAAACGCTGGATACGGCACTGAGCTTTGCCGGCCTTTGGGTGAATGAAGCGTATATAGATAACATTCACAAAACGAGATCTCCCCGCCAGTCGCAGGATGTAATGGAAAGCTGTATCACTATCCCATCCAGGACCTTACAGGTAACCCGTATGGTGGCTGGCTTTCACGAGGGCGCTGAAGATATGGTGGTGGTAAAGGATCGTGACAGGTATAAACTGTATGATGCGGATCTGAGCGCTTTACAAAAGGAGATGGAACTGATCTCTCCTACCCGTATCAGGATAGGCGACCAGTATTTCAGCAGGATGGCTCATCATGATACTACGCTCAGTGATCTGGGCATACTGGAAGAACTGCTGTTCAGCGGGCGGTATGAGCGGGAAGGAGGGAAGGAAGTAATATTCACAGCAGATGGTCGTGTACAGGGCTTAGACAGCTTTGCACGTTATGCTCCGGTCATTGACTATACTGCCGGTTCGCTTGGTGAATTTGACCTTGTTAATATGGGATCGGGCAAAGGCAAAGATTATGGCTACCGCTTTAAAGGCGACACCTTGCAGATCTTCCGTACTATCTGCGCAACTGCCGGTGGAGATGGCAACTTCTGCGATTCTCTCACCGCAGGGGCTACGCTTTACAAGCTGGTGCGTAAAAAAGACTAATGTTTCTGCTTCTCTATTTTATCATGATATTTCAAGTACAGTGGTAAGGCGGCAGAGCCATACCACTGGTATAATTCCGCATCCAGCAGTTTGGATTTTACAGCAGGATCGGTGTTCAGCAGCGCTGTTGCTTCTTCTATGGTTTTAGCATTGAGAATAAAGATACCGCGATAGGTTTTATCATTCTTCTTTAAAGGACCGGCCACTACCAGTTTCCCATTCTCCGCCAGGCGGTTGATGTTGTTCATGTGCCCCCTGAACAGGCTGTCCAGCGTTTCCTTTTTTTCCACTTTGTTAGGACCGGTTTTCAGTATCACCAGCACATAAGGTTTCATGCCGTATTCATCGCCGCCCAGGGAATCTGCCAGGGCTTTGTCGTATTGGGGATTGTCTGCCTGCGCATAGCCGGCGGCGCGCAGCAGCAAAAGCAGTGCAATGATCAGTGCTCTTTTCATACAATAAGGATGTGTACCTGTCAAAGGTACTGTATTATCTTATCTCAAAGCGGTATTTACCAGCGGCTGCTTCATAGGGTTTGCTGCTGTTCACAACAGCGTTGCCCTGCCCGTAGATCTGTTTCCCCGGGGGGATGCTGAAGCGGATGGAAGCAGTAGCGCCTGCGGGTACCGTTACCGTATATACAATAGCGTTGCCTGTTCTTTCCCATGCAGAAATGATGTTGCCGTAAGGGCTTGCATGGGAGGATTCATAGCTGTTAAGCCCTGCCACAAAATGCGGCTCCAGCAGGATATGACGGAAGCCGGGCGCTTTTTCATCCGGCTTTATACCGCCAATGCCTTTGTACAGCCAGGCGCCTATTTCACCGAACATGATATGATTGCGGGAGATGTCTGACTTAGCATCAATGGGCCAGTTCTCATAAAGTGTGGTGGCGCCGTTCACGATCCACCATCCCCAGGAGGGGAATGTTTCCTGGCTGGCTATTTTATAGGCCACGTCTGCATAGCCGTTCTCGCTGAGTGCATTGAGAATGGCTTTGGTGCCCAGTAATCCAACATCCAGGTGGAAGCTATCCTGTTCCACCCGGCGGGCAAGATTGGCAGCTACTTTGGCCTTCAATGCATCCGGCGTCACGCCCCAATAGAGCGGTACGCTCAATTCTGTTTGCACGCCTTTGCCGTAGATGCCGGTGGCAGTATCCAGGTATTTAGTGTTGATGGCATTCCTGATCTTATCAGCAAGCGCGGTATATTTCTGCTGATCCTCGCGGTGGCCCAGTATGCCGGCTGCTTTGGAGAGGATGCGAACATCTGTGAAATAATATACGGAAGAGGTCAGCTCAACAGGTGTGGTAGATTTTACCGGTACCCAATCGCCCAATCCCCAGGTAGTAAGGCCGGTGGGGCTTAGTTCCGTGATATGATCCACATAGCGTTTGATGTTGTCATAGCTTTTTGCCAGCAGGCTGGTATCGCCATAAAAGAGATAGATATTCCAGGGGATGATGGCAATGGTGCTGGTCCAGTCCGGACCATTGGCCCACTCGTAACCCCAGCCGGCGGTGGGAATAATAGCAGGCAATACACCGTTGGGCTGTTGCTCGTCACGATGATCGGCCAGCCATTTTTCGTATATGGTAATGCCGTCGAAACTGTACAGCCCTGTTTCGATGGCAATATGTGCGTCGCCGGTCCAGCCGTTCTTTTCTCTTTGCGGGCAATCTGTGGGATAGCCGAAGAGGTTAGAGAGATAGGAATTGTTGGTGGCTTCCCAGAGCTTATTGATCATGGGATTGGAAGTATGTATATGTCCTGCCGGCGGTACATTGCTATGCATGAAATGCCCGGTAAGGCTTTCTTTGGTCAGCTCAACAGGCTGGCTGCTGGTAACTTCCACATATTGAAAACCTTTGTAGTTGAAACGGGGCATGAAGGATTCACGGCCTTTGCCAGTGAGGATGAAGATGTCTGTCTGGAAAGGATCTTTATCATCCGTAGGGCGGTAATGCACGTCGATATTAGACTGATCTGCATGGCCGTCTGCTTTTAACTGCTCGGCATGTTTCAGGCGTAATACCGTGCCTGCAGGCCCGCTAACAGTGATACGGCTAACACCGGCAATATTCCGGCCCAGGTCAAAAACATAGGTGGTATCATTGATCTTGTTGAGTGCTTTTGCCGGGATCTCCGCCACTTGTTCAATTGGGCGCAGGGCCTGTGCTACGATGTTGTTGGAAGGTGCGGCGCGATAGATCACGTCTTTCCAGGCGGTATCTGCAAATGCAGGCGTGTTCCATCCGGTTTGTTCTTTCCGGGCATCGTAATGTTCTGCAGTATAGATGCTGTTGAAGATCACCGGGCCCAGGGATGTTTTCCAGTCCTTCCCGGAGCTGATCGTTTCTGTAATGCCATCCTCGTAAGTAATGCGGAGGTCAAGACAGAAGGTAGGCCTGCCGCGCCAGGGAGCCTGGTGAAAATACCAAACGGCGGTAGACTGGTGATTGTACCAGCCGTTGCCCAGCATGACGCCGATGGCATTTTTGCCGGTCCTGAGCTGTGCCGTTACATCGTAAGTAACATACAGTGTGCGGCGGTCAAAGCGGGTATACATGGGATCAAGGCGATGTGTGCCGATGCGTTCACCGTTGATGTATAACTCGTACAACCCGGCAACGGCAATGTAAGCCCGGGCGGATTGAACCTTTTTGCCGGTTTCAAATACTTTTCTGAACAGGGGAGCCGGTTTCAAAGCTACATTATTGTTATCGCTGATCCAGGCGCCTTTCCAGTTCTTCATGTCCATCATACCAGTTTCAAAGCTGGCTGGCTGTGCGCTGACGCTTCTTTTTCCGTCTTTATCCCATATGGCCACTTTCCAGTAATAGCGGGTAAAGGGCTGCAGGGCTTTACCTGCATACAGCGCCAGGCTGGCATTGCCGTTGATGCGGGGAGAGGTCCATACATTCCCTTTCTCTACTGCCTGCGGATCTGTGGAAACAAAGAGCTGGTAAGCCGTTTGCTTTGCGCCGGGACGCTCATCCTCCAGGCGCCAGCTCAGGCGGGGACGGGCCGCATCAATGCCAATAGGGTCCGGCAGGTATTCGCATTGCAGTCCGGCGGGAACGCAGCTGCCCTGGCTGTAGGCATCGGGCAGCAGAAAAAATAAACCAGCTATGCAGCAGATGCAGTAAAGAAAATGTAGATGGCGCCTTTTCATGCTAATTAGTTGACTATCTGTTGAGTATATGTGTTCAAATATAAGGGGCATTAAAATAATTAAAATGCTTTTACCCTGCAACCCATGGTGTCCTGCTGGCATCTTTGTTGTGCAGTGAAAAGCATAAAACCGGCAAGTTATGGCAACATCGCAAAGGCCCTGGTGGGAAGCAGGCGTTATTTACCAGGTGTATCCCCGTTCTTTCCAGGACAGCAACGGCGATGGGGTAGGCGATCTGCCCGGCATTCACAGACGGCTGGATTACCTGGAATGGCTGGGTATTGATGCTTTATGGCTGTCTCCCATCTTTCCTTCCCCGATGGCCGATTTTGGCTATGACATCAGCGACTATACGAATATCCATCCCCTGTTCGGCACACTGAAGGATTTTGATGAGCTGCTGGAAGCCGTGCATGCCAGGGGAATAAAGCTGCTGCTGGACCTGGTGCCCAACCATACCTCCAACCTGCATCCCTGGTTCCTGGAATCCCGTTCTTCGCGAAATAATCCGAAACGGGACTGGTATATCTGGCATGATCCGAAGCCGGGTGGCGGTCCGCCTAATAACTGGCTGAGCGTTTTTGGCGGCGGTGCCTGGGAATGGGATGAACAAACCAGTCAGTACTATTACCACGCCTTTTTAAAGGAGCAGCCAGACCTGAACTGGCGAAATCCCGAGGTGCAGCAGGCCATGCTGGATGTAATGCGTTTCTGGCTAAAAAGGGGAGTGGATGGTTTCCGGGTGGATGTGATGTGGTATATGATCAAAGACAGCCAGCTACGCGACAATCCGCCTAATCCGCATTATGAGCCGCACAGGCCTACCCACGAGCAGCTGTTGGACGTATACTCTACTGACCAGCCGGAAGTGCATGAGATCGTCCGCAAAATGCGGGATGTAATGGAAGAGATTGACCATGAACGATTGCTGATCGGAGAGATCTATCTGCCGGTACAACAGCTGGTCACCTATTACGGTATTGATAACAGAGGTGCGCATCTTCCCTTTAATTTCCAGCTGCTTTCGCTACCCTGGGAGGCCGCACAAATGGCCGCCGCTATAGACTTCTACGAAGGCGCCCTGCCGGAGAGGGGTTGGCCCAACTGGGTGCTGAGCAATCATGACCGGCCCCGTATTGCCAGCAGGGTGGGACAACAGCAGGCCCGGGTAGCGGCCATGCTATTATTAACGCTGCGTGGCACGCCTACTATTTATTACGGCGACGAGATCGGTATGCGGGATGTGGCTATTCCCTTCGAAGAAGTACAGGACCCACAGGGATTGAATATGCCCGATAAGAACCTGAGCCGCGACCCCTCCCGCACGCCTATGCAGTGGGACAACAGCGCGCATGCAGGCTTTACGGAAGCGAAGCCCTGGCTGCGGCTGGATAAAACCTTCAGCCGTGTGAATGTGCACGCGGAAAAAGAAGACAATTACTCCATGCTCTCTTTATACCGGCGCCTGATCCGGTTGCGCAGGCAGGAGCCTTCGCTGGCGACAGGGCGGTATACCCATGTGTATGCAGACCAGCAAATGATCGCCTATACCAGGACGCAGGAAGGACACCCTGCTTTTCTGGTGATGCTCAATCTTACACACCGGCCTTGTTATTTCAGGCAGGACCATTTTCCTTTCAAAGGAGTCGTCGAAATAGCCACTATTCCGGAAACGGAAGGCAATGTGGTAACGAATACCATCAGTCTTGACGGAGACGAAGGCATGGTGATCCGTCTTGTCTGAGCTGATCTGCTGTTCGCTTATTTTTGTCGCAAGCGCCCCCTCATAATGTCGTATTTGCAACCCGCGAAACCAAAAGCTTCCACTTACATTTGCATTGACGAATCGGGCGAAACGATGAACAGGAAAGGGGGAACAGGCAACCTGGTTTACTTGTTTTCTGCTTATCATGTTAAAAGGAAATGTTGCAGATATGTGTGTTTTCTTATATTTGCATCCTCCATGTAACATCGCTCCCGTCATATCGTTTCACTAAACATTTAAAACCTTACCACCATGGCCTCAGTAAATCCATACTTAACATTTAACGGCAATTGCGAAGAAGCATTTGATTTTTACAAGTCTGTGTTCGGTGGAGAGTTTGCGATGAAGTCACGTTTTGGCGAAATGCCTTCAGAGCAGAGCTGCAGCGAAGCAGAGGCCAACAAGATCATGCACGTGGCATTGCCTATAGGGAAGGACTCCATACTCATGGGAAGCGATCAGCCGGATGGATACGGGGCATTGAATGCTGGTAACAATTTCAACATCGCTGTGTCTCCCGATAGCGAGGAACAGGCTACCAACATATTCAATGGTCTCTCTGGCGGAGGACAGGTGATCATGCCAATGGAAAAGACCTTCTGGGGCGCATACTTCGGTATGTTAAAGGATAAATACGGTATTCAGTGGATGGTTAACTACCAGTTCGAGCAACCGAAATAAGATAGTCTAACCTGCTTTCTGTTAACTGAAAAACCCGTAGCATCCTATCCGGCAACAGCCACGTTGTTGCCGGGCGTGTACACCATATTCACGTATATATCCCGCCATCCGATAACAATGCCGTTCATTCTATTGTATATTATTTAAAAGACACTTACTTATGCCGCAACAGTCAATGACTACCAACAAGGTATCTTATTACTTTTCGCTGATCAGACAATCGCTGAAAGGAGAAGATATGGATTACACCACCGGCAGCTTGCGAAGGGCCGTATTTACGCTGGCAATTCCTATGATCCTCGAAATGTGTATGGAATCAGTATTTGCAGTAGTGGATCTTTACTTCGTAGGGCATCTGCCGGACAGCAGCCATGCCATACAAACCGTAGGGCTGACAGAATCAGTGATCACGATCGTATATTCCCTGGCCATCGGTATCAGTATGGCCGCCACCGCACTGGTAGCCCGCCGTGTAGGTGAGAAGAATCCTGATGCCGCCGCTTACGCAGGTATGCAGGCAATATGGTTGTCTGTTTTTGTGACCATCACTATCAGCCTGCTGGGTTTCATCTTTGCCGCTGACATCCTGCGATTGATGGGTGCAGAAGAAACCACCGTACAGAGGGGCGCCGGCTATACCCGTTTGATGATGGGCGGCAGCCTGGTGATCATGCTGCTGTTTATGATCAACGGTATCTTCCGCGGTGCTGGTAATGCATCTATGGCGATGAAGAGCCTTTGGCTGGCCAACATCTGCAACATCATTCTGTGCCCTTTGTTTATCAGGGGCTTTGGGCCGATCCCTGCCTTTGGGCTGACCGGCGCTGCCATGGCCACTACCACCGGCCGCGGAATAGGCGTGCTGTACCAGCTGTATCACCTGTTTAAAGGCAAGAGCCAAGTAAGGATCAAAGCACATCATCTGAAGATAGACTGGTCTATTATCAGATCGGTGGTGAAGATCGCATCTCCCGGTACTTTCCAGTTCATCATCGCATCCTGCAGCTGGATCTTCCTGGCGAAGCTGGTGGCAGAAACCGGTGGTGATCATGGTTCTGCCGGTTATCAGACAGCAGTGCGCCTGCTGATCTTCTTTATCCTGCCGGCCTGGGGCCTGAGCAATGCCGCTGCTACACTGGTAGGACAGAACCTGGGCGCCAAGCAGCCGGAAAGAGCGGAAGAGTCAGTACTAAAGACCGCGAAGTACAACGTGATCTTCATGTTGCTCGTGACCATGCTGTTCCTCTTCGGTGCAGAATTCTTTATCTCCTTCTTTACGCAGGATCCTGATGTGAAGGCAATTGCTGTGAAAGCGCTGCGCATCATGAGCGCCGGTTATGTATTCTACGGCATCGGTATGGTAACGATCAATGCCTTTAACGGAGCCGGCGATACCTGGACGCCCACCTGGATCAACTTTATCGGCTTCTGGTTGTTTCAAATACCACTGGCCTACCTGCTGGCAAGGTACCTGCAAATGGGACCGCTGGGCGTGTTCATCGCCGTGCCGGTAGCAGAAACGGCTATTAGTATTACTGCATTCGTGTTGTTCAGGAGAGGGAAATGGAAGAAAGTTATGATATAAACATTTTTATATAAACACACCTAAACCTAAAAACCTAAACATGAAACAGATCAAGATCATTTACTGGATCTCTACCATCCTGATAGCGGGGCTCATGCTATTCTCCGGTATCACTAATGCGATCTCTACCAAGGAAGCGCTGGATCTCTTCAAGGCATTGGGATATCCTGCTTATTTGTCGCCTTTCCTGGGCATTGCCAAAATACTGGGCGCCATCGCGATACTGGTGCCGGGTTACCCCAGGCTGAAAGAATGGGCATATGCAGGCCTTACTTTTGACCTGCTGGGCGCTGCTTATTCCGGTGTGGCAGTAGGCGGCCCCCTGGGAGGATTGCTGTTCTTCGCCGTGATATTAGCGGTACTGGCAGTATCTTATATTTATCATCACAAAAAGCTCAAGGCGTCTCCAATACCGGCGCCTGCGCTGTAAAATAGAAAGAGGGCTTTTCACAAAGCCCTCTTTTGTTTTAGTTATAGGTCATAGGAGTAAGTCAGGGCCGTTCTGTAATATCCGTTACAGGTTTGCCTACACAGCCGTTAGGCATTTGTATATGCAGCATGGCGGCAATGGTAGGCGCGATGTCTGTCATATGTACTGTTTTATTGCTGGCGCCGTGTTTCACATGCCAGCCCATAAATACCAGAGGGATATGTACATCGTAAGCGTTCCAGTTGCCATGTGTAGTGCCTTTTTCAAAGCCCTGGTACCAGCCTGGTTCAGGGATGATCATCACAGCGCCGGTGCGTTTCGGGTTATAGCCGTTGATCACCATGCTCTTCACCGGTTCCGGTAAGGGGCTGATACCTATATTATCTACATCTGCCGCGAACTGTATACCCGGCTGGCGTTGCAGGAATTTCACCGTTTCTTTCTTGATTGCATCATAGTCCAGCTTAGCAGAATCAATCTTGCCGATGTTATAATTCACATGATAATTGGCGCCGGAGCGTACCAGTCCTTTTACACCGAAGCGTACATTGAGCAGGCTGTCCAGCGACGCCAGCATCTGCCTGTCTCTCACAAAGCCGGCAGGTATGTTATGTTCCTGCAAGAAGCCTACTGAATGCGCTGCACCATGATCTGCTGTCAGGAACACCAGGTATTTGCCTTTGCCCACGCGCTGATCCAGGAAGCGGAAGAAGGCAGCGAGGTCTTTATCCAGGCGCAGGTAAGTGTCTTCCACTTCTATGGAATTAGGGCCGAACTTGTGCCCTACGTAATCTGTGGAGGCGCAGTTGATGGTCAGGAAATCAGTAACAGTACCGGTTCCCAGGTTGTAGCCTTCCACGGCGGCTTTGGCAAAGTCCAGTGTAAGGGTATTGCCGGAAGGAGTGGAGCGCAGGCTGCCCGGATCTTTTGGATAGATAGCGGACATGTTATGCGGGAATACGGTGCCTGTTTCACCAACGAAGTTACCTTCCCAGTTAGTCTGGTCGGCAGTGCTTTGTATATAGGTATTGATGGGGTATAATGTTTCCCATGCTTTGGACATTAATTGTGCAGGCTCTTTACGCTCGTTAAAACGCTTTACCCAATCAGGCAGCTCCTGCATGTAATAGGTGCTGGTGATAAAGCTGGCGTTGGCGTCATCGAACCAGAAGGCGCCGTTGGGTGTATGTCCGGCGGGCAGGATAGAAGCACGGTCTTTCAGCGATACACCTACTACCTTGGAGCGGAAATTGGTGGCCATACGCAGCTCATCCGTGATCGTAGAGGCGAGCAGGTTACGTGGCGACATCTGGCCTGCGCTGGAGGTAGTACCTACAGATTTTGCCACTGTATCTTCCGTGCAATACCAGGAGCGGCCGCTTTGCTGATCGATCCAGTCATTACCCGTGATGCCGTGAATAGCAGGCACTGAGCCGGTGTATACCGTACTATGGCCTACTGCGGTAAAGGAGGGGAGGTGGCTGATGAAAGTGTTCTCGCAGGAAAACCCTTCTCCCAGCATGCGTTTGAAGCCGCCGGCTTCATAGCGGTCGTAGTAACGGTACAAATAATCCCAGCGCATCTGATCTACTACGATGCCTACTACCAGTTTTGGTTCATCTTTTACCTGTGCTTTAACAGGCGCCTGTGCTTTGGCAGGAGCGTGCTGCAATACGGCGAAGCTGCCTGCAAGCAGCAGGGTTGAAAGCGTTTTGGTTCCGTACATAAAATAGATTTAAAAAGTTTGAGGTTTGAAACAATGTCCAAACCTCAAACTTACAATTAATATTGCGGATTCTGTTCCAGGGCCGGGTTCAGGTCCCTTTCTCCCAATGGGATAGGCCACCAGTAATCCCTTGCCGGGTTGAAGCTTCTCTTCTCCAGGTATTTGCCGCTCCAGCTGTAGATGTTAGTGTTTAACACGGTTTCAGCTATTTTCCAGCGACGTACATCATTGTAGTATAACCCTTCACCGCCCAGCTCTGAGCGCCTTTCGTGACGGATCTCTGCTCTCAGCTGATCTTTTGTAAGACCTGGTGTGATATGCGGCATTTTTACACGGTCGCGGATAGCGTCCAGTGCTGCGTATACAGTAGCATCGGGGCCTGCGAATTCGTTCTGTGCTTCCGCATACATGAGCAGGATGTCGGCATACCGCAGCACCATGAAGTTGATGTCCGACTGGCCATCCTTCAGGTCTGATTTATCAGCGGGAGGAACGATGCTGTCATAGATACCGTACTTCTTCATGCCGTAGCCGGTGATGGCGAAGCGGGTAGAGTCTATCTTTTTGCCCCTGTACACATCACCGGGATAGGTAAAGGTGGCATAGAGGCGCGGATCGCGGTTGGCGTATGGATTGGCCGGATCATAACCTGATGCAGGATCTGTGATGGGCAGGCCATTCTTCATATAGTAGGAGCGGGCAAATTCTAACAGCGGCGCATTGGTATTGTACTGGGTGCAGATCAGGTCGAAAGAGCTGCCCTGGTTAGGGAAGAGGTACTGCACATCGAAGATGGATTCTTTGCTGCCTTCATTGGCCTGCAGGAACAATGCACGGTAATCATTGAACAGGGAATAAGTGCCCAGGTTCATTACGGCTTTGGCAGCATCTGCAGCGGCTTTCCACTTGTTAACATCGTTGGCGGTGTTCAGCAGCGGGCTGGCCTCATACAGCAATACTCTTGCTTTCAGGGCCATAGCGGCGCCTTTGGTGGCTCTACCCTTGTTGGTGCCGGAGTAGGAAGCAGGTAACATTCCGGCTGCATCGTCCAGGTCTCTCAGGATCTGCGCTACTACTTCAGCACGGGGAGTACGGGGAAGATCTCCCTGTGTTTCATTATTGGGAGGATCCAGGATCAGCGGCACGCCTCCGTAATAGTTCTGCAGGATGAAGTAGTAGAGCGCACGCAGGAAAGTGGCTTCGCCTTTCATGCGGGTCACTATTTCGGGATCCATGTTGGGTACTTCATCCACTTTTGCCAGAAAGGTATTGCAGCGGCCGATACCACCGTAGCAGTCGCCATAACGGCCGGTGATAACACCGCCGGTGCTGGAGTTGTGCTGACCGGAGGCCACTGTGTTAAAGCTGTAAGAGTTGCTGTAGTTATAGGCGTTAGGAGAGAGTGTTTCATCCCAGATGGCGGTGGCAGAGCCGCCGTTGGAGTTCTTGCCTCCAAAGATACCGTCATTGCGCAGTACAGAATAACAACCTACCAGTGCGGCGTTGGCGGCCTCCGGTGTTTCCCAGAATGTGCTTTCTGTATACCGGTCATGCGGCCTAACATCCAGCAGGCTGGTGTTGCAACCTGACGCCAGGAGACCTGCGCAGGTGATCAGGAGATATATCTTTTTCATGTTTGTCATTGTTTAGCTGGTTTAGAAAGTTACGTTCAGGCCTCCGCTATATGTTTTCAGCATGGGATAGAAGTACAGCGTGGTCTGGTTCAGGATGGCCTCAGGGTCAAAGTCCTTGTACTTGGAAATGGTCCACAGGTTCTGACCATTCACGAACAGTGATACTTTGCTGATCTTCACTTTAGATAACCAGCGTTCAGGCAGTGCATAAGCCAGCTGAATGTTCTTCATGCGCAGGTAAGAGTTGTCCCTGATCCAGAAGGTAGAGCGCTGGAAGTTGTCGATAGAGCCGGTGCTGGTAGTTACGATTGGCAGTTTGGCGTTAGTGTTTCCGGGAGTCCATGCATCGGTAGCCCATTCCCAGGTGGCGTTGGCGCCGTTGTTGAAGGGATAGGCCAGGTTGGCGGTGGGCAGCACTTTTACGCCGGAGATGCCCTGGAAGGAAGCGTTCAGTGAGATGCCTTTATAGCCGAAATTCAGTCCGAAACCGTAGGTGAGCTTAGGCATTTGCGGAGAAGCGTCTACTATAACACGGTCGTCGCCGTTGATAATGCCATCATTATTCACATCGCGGAACTTGATATAACCAGGTTTGGTGTTTACGCTTTGTTTGGCGCTACGGGCCACTTCATCTTCAGTCTGAAAGATGCCGTCCGCCTGCAGAACATAAAAGGAGCCCATGGTGACGCCTTCTTTGGTGATAGTACCACCGCTGCCGTATATAATCTCACCATTGAGGTCTACCACTTTGTTCTTGTTATAGGATACGTTGCCGCTAAAGCCATAGTCAAACTGACCAATATTGTTGCGGTACTGCAGGGTAAGCTCGATGCCGGTGTTGTCTACAACGCCGATGTTCTTTTTAGGTCCGCCGAGGTTACCTACCTGGGCAGGGATGTTTACAGGTCGCAGAATGTCTGCGGTACGGCGCTTGTATGCGTCCAATGTAACGCCGATGCGGTTGTCCCACAGGTTGATGTCGAGACCTCCATTGTACATGGTGGTCTTTTCCCAGCGAATGGAGATATCGGTATAGTCTAATATAGCAGCGCCGGGATTCAGTGTACCTCCAAAGCTATACTCCTGGCCTAATCTTACGGCAGACTCATAGCTATAGGGATCTACTGCCTGGTTCCCCATCTGGCCTACAGAAGCGCGCAGTTTCAGCTGGTTGATAAGTTTAGATTTAAAGAAATTCTCTTTATCTATACGCCAGCCTGCAAATACAGAAGGGTAGAAGCCCCAGCGGTTACCCGGGCCAAATTTGGAGGAACCGTCGGAACGGAAGGCGAACTCAAACAGGTATTTGCCATCGTAGTCATAGTTCACACGGCCGAAGTAAGATTCCAGCCTGTCGCTGATCATGTTACCGGAAGTTGCATTCCAGGTAGTACCTGCATCTAATGCATCCAGTTTGCCGTCCAGGTAACCATACATACTGGTGGCCCACTCGTCCGTTTCAAAGTTGTCATAGGCGGCGCCGAACATCAATGCCAGGTTGTGTTTCTGTGCGAACTGATGTTGCCAGTTCAGGGTATTGTAGAAGTGGATATTCAGATTGTTATAATCCTCTTTGGCAGCCCTGGGTGCGGTGGCCGGACTGTTCCAGTTAATGGCAGCCCCTGTTTTCGGGTTGAAGGTCTGCATACGGGGAGTAAAGCCGTTCAGCATACCATCGTATTTGTCAACACCGAATTTGATATTGTAAGTGATGTCAAAAGGCAGTTTATATTCTGCAAAAACGGTAGCGAGGAAACGCTGTACTACTTTTGTCTGCAGACCGTTATAAGCCAGCATGCGGGGATTTTCCCAGTTGTTGCGGCCGGGTGTTCTCAGCCAGGAGTTGCCATAGCGGCCGTCTGCCAGGGTATCTGTGAGAATGGGAAGGGTTCTTGACAGATATTGCCAGGTAGCATCATAGAAAGGTACTGTATAGTTGCGGTAATAACCATCCATGGTGACACCTACCTTCAGCCTTTCATTTACATTGGCGCTGGCGTTGAGGCCGAGTGAATATTTCTTCTCGTGGTTGCCGGGGCCGAAGAGGATCCCGTCCCTGTCCAGGTAACCCAATGAAAAGCGGTATTGATATTTATCTGTACTGGCGGCCACGCTGAGGTCGTGTTTCTGTATCACACCATTCTTCAGCGCGATATCATACCAGTTATTAGCAGGGTAAGTGATCCTGTCTGTCAGCATGCCTTTTTCATACTCGGCTATTTCCGCATCAGAATAGTCGGGGGCTTTACCTTCATTGGCAAGGGCCTGATTCTTCAGCTTCATATAAGCAATGGGATCGTCGATCACATCAGGCAGGTAAGTTGCTTTCTGTTGACCATAGTAGTAGCTATAGTTCACTTTCGCAGTACCGCGGCCTTTTTTGGTGGTTACCAATATTACGCCGTTAGCTGCCCTTGAACCGTAAATGGCGGCGGCAGCATCTTTCAGTACGGTTACCGTTTCTATATCATTCGGGTTCAGTTCATCCATGGAATATTCTATACCATCTACCAGTATCAGCGGATTGGAGTTATTAAGCGTGCCGAAACCCCTGATGCGGATGGTGCTTCTGTCCACGCCCGGCTGGCTGTTACTGAGGTTGGCAAAGATGCCTGGTGTTCCTGCAAGCGCATTACTTACGTTTGTGAGGGGCTGCCCGTCTTTGTCCGCCATATTTACAGTGGTGACAGCGCCTGTAAGCGTTGCTTTTTTCTGAGTACCGTAACCTACTACCACTACATCATTCAGCTTCTGTATATCTTCTTCCAGCGTTATGTTCAGCGGTGCAGTGTTACTTACTTTAAATTCTTTCGGCAGGTAGCCGACGAAAGTGAATTTCAAGGTAGATCCGGAAGCAGCGTTCAGCTTAAAGCTGCCGTCCGGGGCAGTGGATGTGCCATGTGCGGTACCGGCCACCTGTACGGTCACGCCGGGAAGGGGCGTGCCGTTGGCGGCGCTGACTTTTCCGGTAATAGGCAGGTCCTGGGCCTGCAGGGATAAGGAGGAGATGCAGAGGATCCCCATTAGCAGCATCAAAGCGTTTCGGCATGATGCGAGGGATCTTTTGTACAGTTTCATAAACGTTTTGTTTTACTTTGATTAGTTGGTTGATAAAATGCTATAACCCTGCCTGTTGCAGCCTGTTGGGATAATCGGTGATGATGCCGTCTACCCCGGTTGTGCTAAGCCTTTTCATTTCGGCAGGGTCCTGTACCGTCCACGGAACGATCTTAATGTGCTTTGCATGGCATTTGTTCACCAGCTCCGGTGTTACCAGGTGGTATTCCGGGTTGTAGAAGAATGGTGTAAAGCCCAGTTGTTCCAGGTGTTGTTCGAAGGTTGCCTTTTTATCGCTTGTGAGAAATCCCAGTTTAATGTGCGGATGTGTGCGGTGCAGCACCTGTAAGGGGCGCATGTCGAAAGATTGTATCAGCAGCCTGTGTCCCAGCGGCTGCAGTTCTTTTACCCCCATCAGTATGCGCATGTACTCTTCTGGTGCAGGTTGTTCCGTACCATCTGTTTTTTCGGAAGATTTGATCTCCAGCAGGTAATATGCCGGCGGAAGGTGGTGTGTTTTCGTATACGCCTCAACGGAGTCGATCATTTCGGACAAGGTAGGTGCATAAGAACGCATACGTTGTTGTTCCGGGAAGGCCGGATAAGGCTTTTCGCCGATGATGAACTGCCGGATATTGGCATAGTCCATCTGGTAGAAAGTGTACTTGTCCTTATCTGCCGCGGGAATGTCGCTGCCATCCGGCATGGTGGTATAGGAAGGCGTAAAGTGGGCGTCGTGGTACACCACCACCTGTTTGTCTTTCGTGATGTGCACGTCGAACTCAATGGTGTTGGCGCCTGTCTCTAAACCCTTGGTCATTGCAGGGATGGTGTTCTCCGGCATTAGTCCTCTTGTGCCGCGGTGCCCTACTTTGTAAAATTCCGGTAAGCCCTTATCGCTGCCGGCAGTTTGATGGCTGGTACTGCAGGCAAAGAACATGCTGCCTGCTATCCCGATGGCAAATGCCACCAGGGAAAAGCTTCGCTTTTTCATGTATGAATGTTTGTTTGTTTAATGCTACGTACTCAGTGCTACAGTATACTTGCTACAGTTTACCTGCTACAGTTTTTGTCCCCCCCGGAGGGTATGATGCCACAATACAGCTACAGATAGGCAACGGTTATGATCACTTATTTAATGAACAGGTATAAAGCGGCTGCCAGTGCGCCGCCTGCCAGTGGTCCTGCAATGGGTACCCAGGCATAAGCCCAGTCGCTCCCTTGTTTTCCTTTGATAGGCAGCAGGGCATGCATAATACGCGGGCCCATATCCCTTGCGGGGTTGATGGCATAGCCCGTGGTGCCGCCCAGTGAAAGCCCGATAGACCATACCAGCAAGGCTACGGGTAATGCTCCCAGCGAGCCCAGCCCGATCGGTGTTTTATCCTGCCCCAATTCTGCATTGGTGAAATAGAAGATGGTAATCATCAGGACAAAAGTGCCGGTGAGCTCACAGATGAAGTTCCTGCCTGTTTTGCGTATGGCCGGCTCCGTGCAGAACACGGCGCGTTGCAGGCCGGTATCTGTGGTTTCATCCAGGTGGTCTTTATAGTTGAGCCATACGGCCAGTGCGCCTGCCATAGCGCCCAGCATTTGTGCGGTGATGAACAGCGGCACCTGGCTCCATTCGAATTTACCGGCAAGCGCCAATGTAATGGTTACCGCCGGGTTCAGGTGAGCGCCGCTGTAAGGGCCTGCCAGCACAACGCCTACAAATACTGCCAGGGCCCAGCCGGTGGTGATAACTATCCAGCCGCTGCTGTTACCTTTTGTTTTATGGAGCACCACATTTGCCACAACGCCGTTACCCAGTAAGAGCAGCAGTGCAGTGCCCAGAAATTCCGCTAAAAAGGGATGCATGATGATGGATTGATTTTGGTTTAGTGAACGTGGTATTATTGTATTATCAGTTAGCAGCCCAGCTCTTAGCGGCTTTCACTGCTTTGTTCCAGCCGCTGATCCATTCTTCCCGGTTGTTTTGATCTCCATCCGGCACGAAGGATTTATCCATCTGCCATTGGCTGCCGATCTCCTCCAGGTCTTTCCAGTAGCCAACGGCCAGCCCGGCAAGGTAAGCTGCGCCCATAGCAGTGGTCTCCGTAATGCGGGGCCTTACTACTTTGGTATGCAGTATATCTGCCTGGAATTGCATGAGCAGGTTGTTGCCGGTAGCGCCACCGTCTACACGCAGTTCTTTTATGCTGATGTTGGCATCGGCTTCCATCGCCTTTAATACTTCCATGGTTTGGTAAGCGATGCTTTCAAGCGCCGCGCGGGCAATGTGTGCAGCGGTAGTGCCGCGTGTCATGCCTACCAGGGTGCCGCGTGCATGCTGTTCCCAATGTGGAGCGCCCAGGCCGGCAAATGCGGGTACCAGGTATACGCCTTCATTGGCGGTGGTACTGGCGGCCAGCGCTTCCACTTCTGCAGAAGAACGGATGATGCCCAGTCCGTCGCGCAGCCATTGTACAATAGCGCCGGCTATAAAAATGCTGCCTTCCAATGCGTATTGTACCTGGCCATTCACTTTCCAGGCCACGGTAGTCAGCAGGTTGTTACGGCTGATGATAGGTTTGTCGCCAATATTCATCAGCATAAAACAGCCGGTGCCGTAAGTATTCTTTACCATACCGGGAGCAGTGCACATTTGTCCGAACAGTGCGGCATGCTGATCGCCTGCGATACCGGAGATGGGTATCTGTGCGGCGAAGACACCGGCGGCAGTTTCAGCTACTACTTCACTGGATTCTTTTACAGTTGGCAGTATGGAAGCGGGGATGTCCAGCAATTGCAGCAGTTCAGTATCCCATTGTTGGGTATGAATATTAAAGAGCATCGTACGCGATGCATTGGTAATGTCGGTAACATGTGCGGCGCCATGGCTAAGGTTCCATACCAGCCATGCATCTACAGTGCCGAAGGCCAGCTTTCCCTGGGTGGCGCGTTCTCTTGCACCCGGTACGTTATCGAGGATCCATTTCACTTTGGTGCCGGAGAAATAGGCGTCTATCACGAGGCCTGTTTTCTCCCGGATCATTTTTTCGTGGCCGGCGGCTTTCAGGTGATCGCAATAATCAGCGGTGCGGCGGTCTTGCCATACGATAGCATTATGTACAGGTTTACCGGTTTCTCGGTCCCATACGATCGTCGTCTCCCGTTGGTTGGTGATGCCGATGGCGGCAATGTGCCCGCCTTCCAGTCCGGCTTTGGCGATGGCTTCTGTAGCTACGCCTATCTGGCTGCTCCAGATCTCAGCGGGATCATGTTCCACCCATCCCGGCTGCGGAAAGATCTGTGTGAATTCTTTTTGCGCCACTGAAACAATAGCGCCTGCCTTGTCAAACAGGATGGCCCTTGAGCTGGTAGTGCCCTGGTCAAGCGCCATGATGTATTTGTTCGTGTCTTTCATCGGGAATATTAGTCGTTAGTTGTCAGTTATCAGTTATCAGTTTATGCTGTTGCGCGCTGCTGTTCTTTTGTATTGACCGGCTGCAGCAGGTAATGCTGTGCCATGGCCGTGAATGCGCTGACCTGCGCTTTTTGCCAGGCAGTGTCCTGCTGCAGTTCTGCTGCCATGAGTGCAGCTACCTGCGGAGCCATATCGATGGCTGCCTGCGCATCGAGGAAAAGGGCGCGGAGCCTTCTTGCCAGCACATCTTCTACAGTACGCGCCATCTCATGTTGTACGGCCCAGATCACCTGTGCTTTGATATAGGGTAGGCGCGGGTGAAGCTGTTGTCCCAGCTCAGGATGCAGGGCGGTCATGGCCTGCAGCATAGCGGCATCGCTGCCGTAAACATTCAGCGGCGCGGCGAAGGCGGGCTGCGGAGCATATCCATGTATGCGCAGCTCTTTGGTACGGCAGGGCACAGCGGAGAGGTTACCGGTGCGGATCGCTTCGTTCACGGTATCTTCCGCCATCTTCCGGAAGGTGGTCCACTTACCGCCGGTGATGGTGATCAGGCGGGAAGGCGCTACCAGGATCTTATGGCTACGGGATATTTCCTTTGTGCTACCGGTTTCTTTCTGCGGGGCTGCCAGCGGCCGCAGGCCTGCAAATACGCTCAGTACGTCTGTGCGGGCAGGAGGGCGGGAGAGGTATTTGGTAGCGGTTCTCAGGATGAAATCAATCTCCGCTTCCAGCGCTACAGGTTCCATGCTATGTTCGTTCAGCGGTGTATCGGTGGTGCCCAGTAATACTTTATTATGCCAGGGTACGGCAAACAGTACCCTGCCGTCGTCGGTCTTCGGGATCATGATGGCGCTGCTGCTTTGCAGGAAGGAGCGGTCCAGCACTACGTGCACACCCTGGCTGGGCCTTACCATGGGGCGTGCGCCCGGGTTGTCCAGCTGGAGGATCTCATCCACAAATACGCCGGTAGCGTTAATCACTACTTTGGCCGGGAGGGTATAACTACGGCCGGTTTCCAGGTCTTTCGCTTTTACCCCGTTGATGCGTCCGTCGGGTTGTTTTTCCAGTCCTGTTACCTTAAAATAGTTCAGCAGTACGGCGCCGTTCTCTGCGGCGGTCTGGGCTATGTTCACGGCCAGGCGGGCATCGTCAAATTGTCCGTCATGATATAAGATACCGCCTTTCAGTCCCTGGCGGCGGATGGTAGGCAGTTTCTCCAGTATTTCATTCCTGCCGATATGCCGGGAGCGGCCCAGGCTGAGTTTACCAGACAGGAGGTCGTAGAGCTTAAGTCCGATAGTATAGAAGGGCCCCTGCCACCAGGTATATTGCGGGATGATAAAGTCCTGGTTATGGGCCAGGTGCGGAGCATTGGCCAGCAGCAGGCCTCTTTCATACAGGGCTTCTTTTACCAGGGATACATCTCCCTGGGCCAGGTAGCGTACGCCGCCGTGCACCAGTTTGGTGCTGCGGCTGGAAGTGCCTTTGGCAAAGTCTGCCTGTTCTAATAATAAGGTTTTATATCCACGGGTAGCGGCGTCCATGGCTATTCCAAGGCCGGTGGCGCCTCCCCCGATAATGACAAGGTCCCAGGGTTTTTCCGGTAGTCCGGCTATTTGATCTACGAATACGCTTCTGTTCATTTTATTTCTTATGGCTTTTGAATACTTTCATTATGTTTTAATTAATTCACGACATAAAAGTAAAGCCAATAAATTGAAACCAAAATATAAAATAATATGAAAAAGCAAAAATATTTTGGTTAAGCGGAAAATGAGTAGCAGGAAACTTGGTTAAGAGTTAATTATGAACGGTTTATAGAAATTGGTGATTTTTGTAAATTTCTATTGATTTCGAATTATTTTCTTTTTATCCTACATTTAGCATGCCGATTTGATCAATTGAAAGTGATAAATACCAATTGTGTAACAGGAAGGAAGGAGGACAGCCGGTAAAATTCTCTTGTCAACAAGCGGCAATACATTAATTTTAGGAGATATGTCTATGATCAATATAGCTGAACGTCATAAGTTTATCCTTGACAGGCTGCAGGAAAAGGGCTACATCAGTGTGGTGGATCTCTGCAAGGAGCTGGATGTTTCCGGCGTAACCATCCGCAAAGACCTGAAGCTCCTGGAGGACAGGTCGCTGTTGTTCCGCTCGCATGGCGGCGCTACTCTCAATAATCCCTATACGAACGACAAGCCCGTTAATGAAAAGGAGAAGATACGCCGGGATGAAAAGCACGATATCGGCCAGGCAGCCGCTGCCCTGATCGCACCTAATGATGCTATCATTATTGCTTCTGGCACCTCCGTGCTGGCATTGGCAAGATGTATCCACCCCAAAGGGCATCTTACCGTGATCACGGCCGCCCTCAACGTAGCCATCGAGCTACTCCGTCATCCGGAGATAGAAGTGATCCAGCTGGGCGGCTTGCTGCGCAACAGCTCTTCATCAGTTACCGGACCCTATGCGGAGAAGATCCTGGAGGATTTTTCCTGCAGCAAATTATTCCTGGGGGTAGATGGTATTGATGTTGACTTCGGCCTTACCACTACCAATATTATGGAAGCTCATCTGAACCAGAAGATGATCGCTACGGTACAGAAGACGATCGTGCTGGCAGATTCCAGTAAATTCGGCAAACGGGGATTTGGCCGGATCTGCGGAATGGAGGAGATAGATGAGATCATAACGGACAGGGGTATATCAGATCATACGGTAAAAATGATGGAAGAGATGGGGATTAAGGTAACCATCGTATAAAATTTTTCAATCAGTCTCAACAGTTAGCATCTTTATCCAGTCTGACTAAGGTAATAAGCGATCATTGTATCATCCGCTCAGGGTGAAAAAACTGTTTTTGTTATACCCTATTTCTCATATATTTGTTTTACTGCGAACGACGGAGACCCTGTGAAGCTAATGTCAACCAAAGATAGTCTCCGGCCCCAGCTATCCTGCGTTCTGTTTTCTACTATACCGCTAATTTTTTGCGTAACCATAGCCACGTTTTTCTTAGAGCCAAATACTGTTATTGCCCTCTTTTCACCTGCGTATCGGCTAATAGTCCGCGTAATGATTTTAGTATCCTATGGAAAGACAATGGTACGGGGGGGCTTTTATTCCGATCGCAATTGGTCTGTCAGTTTATCCCCTGTTTGTTGTGTTGTTACAGAGAGCAAGAGGCCGTCCGTAGAGGGAGACGGCCTCTTTAATATTTAGATATACTATTTTAACCCTCTTCTCCAAGTCCTTTATATGTGTTCTCTATGTGTTCTCCTTGCTCTCAGCATGTGTCAGCGCATTTTGTTAATATAATATCACTCCCTTTGAAATTCTCCATTCCGGTATACTTTTTCTCCGCTCCGGTATATCCTTTTGGTTTTTGCTAAAGGAAATTTGTAACAACAAAATTTTAAAGCTATGCGTCAATCAAGAAACAGCATCATGCGTGGAGCAAGTGGTGCATTAGGAGATGAACTTGTATTCAGACAACGTGCGGGAAAGACGGTCATCAGTATACCGGCGTTTCGCAGAGTTGACAAGCGGACAAATGAACAGCTGATCTTCAGGGAAAGATTCAGACAGGCCGCTATTTATGCTACCGCGGTGATTGCTGATCCTGCACGTAAGGTGCTTTATCAGGCTATTGCTAAACTGGGAACATCTGCCTACAACATGGCCTTCCGGGACCGCTTCAAAGCACCCGTAATCACAGCAATAGACATCGGTAATTACAGCGGATCGCCTGGAGATATCATTCGTATAGGAGCAGAAGACGATTTTCGGGTAGAAAGTGTTCAGGTAACTATAATAGATGCCGCTGAAGTAATCGTGGAAGATGGGTTCGCAGTTGCTAACCCGGAAGGAACCTGGTTATACACTGCTGCTAATGCTAACGCAACACCAGCAGGAGGAAAGGTATTGGTAGACGTCAGGGATCTGCCTGGAAATATCACCACTGGCGAAGCACGTTTATAAAACGGCTTTCAACAACAAGGGCCGGAGCTATGTTTACTCCGCCCCTTGTTAAGAATGATATCAATCCCAGTTAAATTGTACCACTTCGCCGTTCAGCTTCCATTTCTGCGGGAAAGGATTTTCCATCCAGTCCAGTGGTTCGCCTACAGGCAATGGTTGTGAAGCCCAGCGGAAACATTCCTTGATGAAAGCCTTCTGCTCAGTGCCTGTAGCCTCCGGCTGTGCAGATATAAAGAGCGGCGTACCGCTTTTTGCTACCAGTTCCATCCACTGTTTGTTCTTTTCCCAGGGAATTTTGGTGGTGAGCCCTACACAATCGCCATCCGCCCCGTAGAAGGTACCCTGCTGCAATCCCCGGAAGGCAACGGTATTAACGCCCATCTTGCGGGTTCTGGCCCATTCATTGCCGGAAGTATCGTCGCCTATACGGCATAGTTCAAATACGCCGGCAGACAAATGACTGATGGTGTTGCAGCCTATAACGTAGGTGTCGCCTGCTGCTTCGCGGATCACCTGGTAAAGGCTGGTAATGATCTCTGCATTGGTGCGGGTATTATCATGCATGCGCCAGCCGGGTGCTGTCATAGCGCCCGCCTTCATCATTTCGAAGCCCCATCTTCCGAAGATATCATTAGAAGTGAAATCGAACTTCACCATCTCATATCCCCACTCATTATACAGCTTAAAATAGTGTTTTACACGTTCCAGGTTTTCCGGTATGGTTGGATCCAGCACCGGCCTGTTCTCCGATCTTCCCTGGATAATGGGCAGCATCAATGACTTCGGATCTTTGTAACTTCCGCAAAGCGGACGTGTCCAAATACCCGGACGCATGCCTATCTGTTTGATCTTTTCCGCCATGCGGTGCATATCGCCGAAGCGTGCATTGATCAGGTCCATACGATCGCCCCAGCCTGCATCATCCGGGGAATCAGGAGGCCCCTGGTACCAGCCTGCGTCTACTACGGAGAAGGGCCGGTTCTCCAGTCCTTCCGCCATTGGCGCTAACAGTTCCGTATGTTGTACGATCAGCTGTTCCGAGTTTTTACCGTAGCTGAAATACCAGTCGTTTATACCATACACCGGTTGTTTAGGCGTCCGTGGGTTATCGCACATTATGCCGGTGAACCGGCGTGTAGCAGCAAAGGCAGATTCGCCTGCTTTGCTTTTGATGGTCACGATCTCTGCGGCCTTCAGCTTACGCTTGCCTAATTGCACGCCGTTGCCGCCGGAAAGGGTATCCAGCGTAAGGCTTAGCTGAGTGTTATTAAGTTGCCAGGAGCAGAAAGCATTCGCGCCGGTTTTCACTCCAAAGCCGTTGGTACTTTTACCATTGTATTCCATAAAGTACCAGGGCAGTATTTCCTGTGCCTTGGGTGCATGCCAGGATATATCGCCGTAGGTACGCTCCCAATGATCGTTTAAGACGAGTGCAGCAGCTTGTCCTGGTTTCTTCCAGTGTAAAGTAACGGAACTAAGACTGACCTGCGGCGCTTCAATTTCAATCAGGATACCTTTAGGGCCTGACTGCAAGCTCACTTGCAGATTGTCGTGCGTCCAGCTCTTTTTTCCTATGCCCTTTAACGTTACCGGCTGATCATTAACAATGGCGGTAACTTCATCCGGTAAATTGATCAATTGTACCTGCCTGCCAGTAAAAGCTGACAAATGATCACTCACCAGGAATGCTCCTAATGAGATACCTGTGGTCTTAATAAAATGTCTGCGATTCATTATTCTACTCCTTTTACCTTCATGCGTAAGGTATATACTGATTCTGATGCGGTGATGAATAAGGTTTGATGGTCTTTACCGCCGAAGCACACGTTGGCGGTCCACTTCGGAGAAACAGGGATATTGCCGATCTTATTGCCGGCAGCATCAAAGATGGTGACGCCTTTACCTGTTAGGTAGAGATTGCCTTCATTGTCCAGGGTCATGCCATCGGAGCCTTTAGACACGAACAGCTGCTTATCTGTCAGGCTGCCGTCTGCATTGATCTTGTATTTATAGGTTTTATCGGCATGAATATCTGCTACGTACAGGTATTTGCCATCCGGCGTACCTACAATACCGTTAGGTTGCTCCAGCTGGTCTTCTACCACCACAGGCTCTTTAGCTCCCTTGGCCAGGTAGTATACTTTCTGTCCTTCGACCTCGGGTTGTTTACGCTCCCAGTAATCTCTTTGATAATAAGGGTCGGTAAAATAGATGCCACCCTTTGGATCTATCCAGAGGTCATTGGGACCGTTCAGCAGCTTGCCCTGGTATTTGCCTAAGAGCACTTTGACCTTCTTATCCGGGCTGATGGCCCACAGCTCATTCTTATTATCGGCGCAGGAAATAATGTTGCCTTTGGCGTCAAAATACAAGCCGTTGGAGCGGCCGGTTTTATCCATGAAGAGGGATAGTTTTCCCTCTGTATCATATTTCCAGATCTTATCATTGGGCTGATCGGTGAAATAGATATCACCGCGCTTGTTGACTGCCGGTCCTTCTGTGAATCTGAATTGTGAGGACACCTGTTGCACCGTGGCGCCGGGCGCTACTACAGGGATGGAGTCCAGCTGCTGGCACTGGCCCTGCAGCGCTGCAAAAACGGGAAAGATCAGTACAAGTCCTGTACGGAGATGTTTGCTCATGGAACTGTTTTTAAGTAGGTACAACAACGTGGTAGTATCATAGCATGGCTATTCTCACAAATATAATTCAACGCAGCATATTCTCATATACCTTCTGTGCCTGCTCATAGGCAGCTTGTGCTGCGGCCCGTTCTGCGGGCCGTATATTATCCTGCTTCATTTTCCAGCATTGTTCTACTGCATGCCCGCACCATTCCGCGCTTTGCTTTACGCGGATAGGTTTCCCGTCTACAATAATGAATACCGGGTTGGTATGCGCGCTGGGAAAGATCCTGAGCGCCGCCCAGCCGGATTGCTGCAGGGAAGGAGCGAACTGTATATCGTGCAGTTGACCATCAGCGGTGATCTGCGCAGTATCTACCGGGATACCATTGATGAGCAATTCAACATTTACCTGCCGTGTGTTGCCGATGCGGGCACGCTCAATGTGCCAGTAAGGCTGTTCTGTTAAAGGCCTGCCGGCGATCTGCTTTCCTTTCTCATCCTGTTCGGCGGGTAGAAAGGCGGCTGCTTTTGCGGTAACCGTTACAGTCTGTGGACGCTGTAAGGAAACCTCGCTGTTGGCTGTACCGGCTTCCAATCCATTCACCTTGAAATCAATGATGTGGGAATAACCATCAGACACATAGCATCTTCCTTTTTTGATGGCAGCGATGTAGGCATCGTAATTCAAAGGGCCATCCGGCTTGAAATAGCTGCGGGCAATGCCCACGCGCTCATCAAAGATGCAGGGGAAATCCGTTTCGCCGCTAAGCCTTGTTCTGAAGCCGCAATTGAGGGTATGGTACCACATATTCAATTCCCAGGGGGCGGGCGTATCACCGGCGCTGTAAAAGTCTACCAGTCCTTCTGTTACGGTCACTACATATTCATTGGCCCCGATGCCGTCCATTTTGGGCAGCACATCATTGGGTAATCCTTTGGCGGGCTGCGTTGGCTCCAGTCCCCAACCGGAATGCGCATAGCCGGTCACTGCCTCTTGCGACCTGGCCCATTGCAGTACCGGTTGTGTCCAGCTGGGCCAGTCTTCAATGCTGCTGGCACCAGGGTAATCATCTTCTTTCAGCCGCAGCAGTACTACATGCCCCGCGTGGGAAGAAGGGAATCCGGATACTTCCACATCATAACGCATGATATTGCTGGCGGTAGAAAGGGAGTCGTTCTTACCTGTGAAATATTCTTTTTGATGATACCAGCCTGGTCCCCAGGCCAGTACGGCGCCGATGCGGAGATCTTCGCCAATGATCTGCCGCCACATATCGGGCGGGCGCACACCTTCTTCCGGGCTTTCGTAATGACTGCAGCCGGCGGCGTGTATATGATGATCCGCGCTGTACAATCCCAGAGCGGCCATGTTGATCCAGCGTTGCAGGCGGAACGTCGCTGCCATGGAAGCCTGTCCTGCTTTCACTTCCAGCGTTTGAGTCAGCGGAATGTATTCTGGTCCCCTGGTAAAAACAACCTGGTATTTGCCTGGCGGCAGCAGTATATGCTCTCCGTCTGCCCGGTATACCTGCGGCTGGAAGAAGAAATCAGGATATTCGTCTGTTGCCGCTACGCGGCGGGAGGGCAGGGGATAGATGCCCGTAAGTGCCTTTGAAGGTACCTGGTATTCATTGCTGGCGAGGGTTAAACGGTAATCGGGCTTTCGAAGGCTGTCCCGGCTGATGCGGTCAACACCGTCGGTAATGGTGAAAGAACCCATCACGGGAGAGCCGTCCTCATCCTGTACGCGCAATACTACTTTAACAGAGGGACGGATCTCGAACAGCACCGGTATGGCATTCCGGAAACCGATATCCTGTGTGCCCTGGCCTATGTCGAAGCTCAGCTGCGCTTCCCGCTTACCGGCTTCTTTACTATAGATCTGTACAACGGCATATTCCGCCTTAAGTCCTGACAGGTGCTGGAGCAGTGGCGGGTTTTGGTATAGTTGCATCTCCAGGAAACGGCTTTGTACTTGCCCGGGAGAAAGCTTGTTTTTGGGCAGCATCCGGGGCGAATAAGTGGAAATATGTAAAGCCTGTAGTGCCTGCGGACTGGCAGCTCTCAGCTGTGCCGTAATGCCTGCCTCATTATGCACCTTTACCAGGAAGCTGGTCCAACCGCCCTGTACCAGTTTGGCTGCCGCTGGTCCTCTGCTCACTTTTACCCTTGCTTCGGGATTGATGTGCACCATGGCCAGGCAATAAGGGTCCAGGATCTGTTGTACAGCGTCTGCCGTGGCCGGCGTTAGGGGGGCGTGCTGCAGGGCCTGCAGGCGTTTGCTGTCTTCTTTGGAGAGCGCGCTGCCCAGGAAACTAAGGGCTTCATCCAGGCGTAAGGCCTGGGCCAATAAAGGCTGCGGTTCCACATCGGGGATCAGGTCGCGGTCCTGCGCGCGGAGCGCCGTTGTTGAGCCGGTAAATATGACCAGCGCCAGACAAAGCAGTATATGCAGAATAGGTCTCACTTTAGGTCGGATTTATATGGGTAAACAGCGGGATTTATGGCGAAAGTGGCGAAAATGTGCCAATAATCCTGAGTTATTAGCTACTTTTGTTACTTATTTGTTATCATTTATTGGAAGCACATGTACGATATCTGTTGTATTGGGCATATCACACTCGACAAGGTTGTTACGACTAAATCTGTGGTGCATATGGCGGGCGGCACTTCTTTTTACTTCTCCAACGCCATCCGCAACATGAATGTAAAATATACTTTGGTGACCGCGCTGGCTGAAAGCGAAATGCATGTAGTAGAGGAATTGCGGGCCAAAGGGATCGAGGTGAATGTATTACCGAGCGAGCACACTGTTTACTTCGAGAATATTTATTCAGAGAACCAGGACCACCGCACACAAAGAGTTCTGCAGAAAGCTGATCCCTTTACAGTGGAGCAGCTGTTGAATATCAATGCCCGTATTTTTCACCTGGGGCCGCTGCTCGCTGATGATATCCCGGTAGAGCTGATCAAGGCGCTGGCTGCCAAAGGCAAAGTATCACTGGATGTACAGGGATATTTGCGCAAGGTGGAGAACAAGCAGGTTATTCCCATTGACTGGCAGGCCAAGAAAGAAGGGCTGCAATACATACAAACCCTGAAAGCCAATGAATCTGAAATGGAAGTGCTGACTGGCATTAAGGATGTTCGCAAAGGCGCACAGGTGCTGTATGACTGGGGTGTGAAAGAAGTGGTGATCACCCTCGGCAGCATGGGATCTGTGATCTACAACGGCCGTAACTTCTACAATATTCCCGCTTACGTGCCCGCCGCTGTGATAGACGCCACTGGTTGCGGCGACACCTATATGGCAGGTTTCTTATACCAACGTATCAAAGGCGCTTCCTTACAGGATGCAGGTGAATTTGCCGCTGCGATGGCAACCCTGAAGATCCAGTCCTCCGGGCCTTTTACAGGTACCCGTGAAGATGTATTGAGCCTGCTGGCCAATACAGAAAAGCAGATGGTAATCCCGCAGTGATCTATTCTGCTTTCAGGCTTTTAACAGGATTCACCAGCGCCGCTTTTACCGCTTTATAGCCTACTGTGAGCCAGGCAATGGCAATAGACAGCATAATAGCCAGCACAAAAATGCCTGGGGTCAGTTGTGTGTGATAATGAAAACCTGACAGCCACTGATGCATACAATAATACCCCACAGGAGCAGCTATCAGGAAAGCAATTCCCACCAGTATCGTAAACTCTTTTGAGAACAGGTATACGATGTGCTGCACAGAAGCTCCCAATACCTTGCGTATCCCCACCTCCTTTGTTTTTTGCACCGCCATAAAAGAAACCAGTCCGTATAATCCAAGGCAGGAAATACAAATGGACAGTACGGCGAACATTTTGAACAGCTGGCCCGTCTGTGTTTCAGTTTTGTAGAAGCGTGCTATCCTATCATCAAAAAACGCGCAATCGTAGATATAGGTAGGATAGATTTCCGTAAAGGTTTTTTGTACCTGCTTTAAAGTATTATTGATGGCTTCGGGCCTCAAACGGAGCGCGATTGTACTATAGTAATTGTAATCCGTTGTGATAGCCGCCGGATGTATGGAACTCTGTAGCGGAGTATTATTGAAATCCTTTAACACACCCACCACGGGGAGCGCTTTCGTCTCCTGGTTGAAGGTGATGGTTTTGCCCAATATTTCCCCGGCAGACTGTAATCCTAATTTTTTTACCAATGTTTCATTTACGACCAGTTCCCTCGCCGTATCGCTGGGGTAGGGATAGCGGCCTGCTGCCAGGCTTATACGGAATGTGTTGAGATATCCGCTGTCCGCACACAACATTCTTATACTGTAGGGTTGTTTATCCGGACTGTGATTAAAGGAAAAGTCTCCCCGGTACCAGGCCCCGCCGGAACTGGGTTCCCTGGAACATAAACTGGCAGCTGCCACGCCGGGCAATTGCAACATCCGGGTTTTCAGGTAGGCGTACTTTACTTTCAGTGAGCTATCGCTGGGCAGATCGATCAGCACGACCGCCTCTTTTTCAAATCCCAGTGGCTGGTTCCTGAAAAACTGAAGCTGTTTTAACACTACCAGCGTGCCGATCACCAGCAGCTGCGCGATTATGAACTGGAACACTACCAGTCCGCGGCGCAGGGAAATACCTCCTATTGTTCTTGTGCTGATCTTACTTTTTATAGCCGCTATAGGATTAAAACCAGACAGGACCATTGCGGGGTAAAAGCCGGACAGCAGTGTAACCAAGGCGCCGGTTAACAGCAGGTATATTAAGATAGAAGGATAATGCAAGAGATCCAGCGCGAGCTTTTTCTCCATCAGCCGGCTCAGGTAAGGAACGGCCATCCAGGCAAGTATGCAACCTATTATCAGCGCAATGGACGTGATCAGTGCGGTTTCACCCAGGTACTGTTTCAATAATTGATTGCGGCTGCTGCCCAATACTTTGCGTACGCCGATCTCCCTGGAGCGGTTAACAGACTGCGCCGTTGCAAGGTTGATAAAATTGATACAGGCCACCAGCAAAAGAAAAATGCCGATGAGGGCCAAGGCTCTTAATTGTCCGGGAGACAGGCTATCGCCCTTCAGCGTACCGAAACGTTTATCCAGGTGCACTTCCGACAGGGGTTGAAAAGTCAGGGTGCTAACGTCGGTTGTACCATACTCATCCTCCTTATAGTTCCTTTTAACAAAGCCCGGCAGCTGCGCCTGCAGCGGCTTAATATCCTGCCCTTTCCTTAACAGCACAAAGCATTGTGAACTGCCCGAGAGAGAACGCCAGTCGCTTTCCTCGGCTTTTAAGTGGGCTCCGTTATCGAGGCGTTCGAGGGTGGCAAAAGAAGCAGCGATACGTAAGGGAACATCCGTATTCTCCGGCAGATCTTTAAAAACACCAACAATGCGTAAAGGCACGCGGTAAGACCATAATTGTATAGTTCTTCCTATCGCGTTAGTATAGTTGCCAAAATAAGCCTCTGCTACACTTTGGGAGATCGCAGCGGTGTTAGGTTCTGCCAATTCCCTGAAAGTGCCTGCTGCCCAGTTAAAATCGAATATGTCAAATAGCGCAGGCTCTACGAAAGAGACTCCGTTAAGCTCCTTAAACCTCTTTTCATCAGTTCCGTCTTTTCCGGGAATATATATCTGCGCGCCACCAACTGATTCCAGTGCGGCTACTTTTTCCAGGGATGGGAAATTCCGCCGCAGGCCATTAGGCAGCGGGGCAGGGGCATAGCTATGTTGCCAGCCTATCTCACCATTACTGCGGCTGCGGGAAGTAGTCACCATCCTGAAGATCCGGTCGCGCTTACTTTGATAGCTATCATAGCTCATTTCATTGCGGATCACCAGGAAGATCAGCAGGCTCGCGCCGATGCCTATTGCCAGGCCCAGGATGTTAAGCAGGGAGAAAGACTTGTTCCGCCATAATGTGCGGAAAGACAGTTTGAAATAGCTGTTGATCATAACAAGGATGTATGCCGTTTGCATGCAAAAAGCAGGTCAGAAAGCTATTTATTTAACTATCAATCGACTATGTGTAATGTAAGGGCTGTGGATGTTCAATACCGGACAATGTTCGTTCGCTACCGAACAGGTATTAAAGATATTTTGTATTTTGAAACGATAGTCTGTTAAGACAACCTATAGAAAAACCCTCAATTGAAAAACCAATGAAATGTAGCATCTGGCTTTTATCCGCCTGTACTTTATTGCATGTATCCTGTACGAAAACAAGACTCGTATCATCAGACAAAGAACCTGAGTTAAAGACTCCTAAAGTGGAAGCTGCTGCAAGGGCAGTAAGCATTACGGTGGATTGTGCGTCCAATAAAGGTCCCGTAAATCCCCTGGCCTGGGGTGTGGGCGCGCCCGACAAGTACATGTGGTGGCCTGGCAACGCCACATTAAAGCAACGGATCCTCGACGCAAAGATCAGGATCGTGCGTGTAGGTCCCGTACAGCTGGGCCATTACAATGGCCGGGATATCTACCCTGCAACAGACAGCTGGAACTTCACCGACCTCGACCTGATACTGAACAGTATCTTTGACGCAGGCGCACAACCTTCCTTCACGGTAGTGGGCTATCCGCAGGGTATTGCTGCAAAAGACTTTGCCGCCTATGCTCATTTTATGGAAGGCATCGTAAAAAGATACAATGTACAGAAGGCGCTGGGCGCTAACCGCACAGTGAAGTACTGGGAAATGTGGAATGAGCCTACCGATGAAGGAGATGGTAAGCTGACACAAGCCGAATACAAAACATTTGTGCAAACTGTTGGCAATGCTATGAAAGCCCAGGACCCTACTATTAAGTTGATCGGTCCTGTGCACACCTGGTCTGACCTTGGCAATGGTGGTTGGGTATCTTTCGCTGCCAGGAACCTGGAAGCGCAGCTGGACATCCTTTCCTGGCATGATTATGGTCCGGATCCATCCAGCACTGACAGTGCAAGAATGATCTGGCAAACGCCGCATTATTATGATAACATTGTGCTGGCTAAATCCGGTGGCCAGGGCGGTGCATTAACCGGTCCTTCTGGCAAAAAGTATGGGGCAGCTATCACCGAATACAACATGAGCCATGCCGATGGCGGCGCCACTTATAACCTGAAATACCATAACGAATTTAATGCCGCTTATGCAGGCAGCGCCATTATCAATGCGCTGAAGGCGAATGCAGATCTTTTTTGTTTCTATAATCTTTCAGAAACAGGCACTAACCTCTTAGGATTGTTGAAGAATACTGACTTCTCGCCCTACAAGCCTTATTATGTGTTCTACCTGTTTGGTAATTATACCGGCGGCAGAGCCTTATCTGCAACCGGCGGTACGGGCAGCCTGGACTACTTCGCATCCAGGGATACCCTTACAGGTAAATACTATATTACACTGGTGAATAAGAATGTGAACGGCGTCACCTTTGATGTTACTGTTAAACTGAATAATATTACCAATGCCAGTGGAACAGTGAAGATCCGCAAGCTGGATGCCGTCACTAATCCTACCAGTTCAATCATAGGCAGCTACGCTGCATCGGCGTTTAATTATAGTATAGCGCCTTACAGCGTGGTCTCATTTGAGATACTGCCTTAAGCTCGCTTGTCGCATTGTTTTGCTTACCTGAGGCAGCGACAGCTCCACCGCTAAGCGGTTACACTACCGGCGGCATTTTAGATAATATCTTCCGGTCTATATAAAACGTACCGAAAGGGATGATGCAGGCCAGCAGCACCTTCCACGTGGTGCTGCTGAACTGCCATCTGTAAGCCACCCCAACACTAATGGTATTTACTATAAACAGCAGGAACAGCAAGCCATGAACAGGGCCCATCATCTTTACCAGTGAAGGATCGCCCCAGGCGTATTTTAACGGAACCCCGACGCCTGCCAGTACGAGTAAAGAAATGCCTTCCAGGAAACCGATCAGGCGCAGGCGCCCAAGCTTGGTGGTGAATAATGTTCTCATAGTTTAAAAGTGTCTTGAGTAAGGCCTGTTTGCCAGCGGCGAAAAAGGCCAGGGTATGGTAACGAATATCATGAGCAGAGCCAACGTAAACCAGAACGCCATTACACTGAATTTTTCCCGGTCTGTGGCCTGGCGTTTGGACATGGACGAACCAACGGTGATGAGCACAATGGACATGGTCATTCCAATGACATGGATCAGCCCGAAGAACAGGAATTCCGGCTGGCGTACGGCCGTGTGGAAATTGCTCCTGAAGTAACTGATCACCGGGCTGTTGAAATACAGCGCATAACCAATGATCAGCTGGATGTGTGCAATAGTGGCGGTGAAATGCCTGGCCCTGTTGTCGGTGGCCGTAAAGGGAAGCTGCCTTATCCGTCCCCTGATCCCCCTGAATATAGCATAGACAAGACTGATCAGCACGAGCCATCTCCATAGCGAGTGTGTGAATAACAGTAAAGAGTACATGAATGATATGCTTTGCGTTTTTGCAGTGCAAAGCTCCGAACGGAGCTCACTCATTGTTAGGACGGATGATGGGATTGTTAGGACTTTTCAATCCTTGCCCGGAACTCGGATGGAGTGGCGCCTTCATACTTCCGGAACAGCCTTGTGAAGTAAGACTGGTCATCTATGCCTACTTCTGTGGCTATCTCACTGATAGAAAGCCGGGTTTGGCTTAACAGTACCTTGGCTTCCAGCACTATGGTCTCATCTATCCACCTGGTGGGAGATTTGCCGGTAATGGCCTTTACGGATTTGTTCAGGTGATTGGGGGAGATATTCAGTAAGGCGGCATAGTCGCTTACCAGGTGTTGGCTGCGGATGTGAGCGAACAACAGTGCCTTGAACCTGTTGGTAATATTTACCGCCATGGTTTGTGTACTGGCGGATACTGGCTGATAGGCAGTATTTACTTCACACAGGAGCGCAATAAAATAAGGTTGGATGATATTAGGGGTATTGAGCCCGTTCTGCGTGTACTCATGCAATATGCGCCTGAAAAGCTGTAATACGAACTTTGATGTTTGCTGCGGCAGCACAATACGTGGATTGCCCCATACCTGCAGGAACTCGAAATCCTTTAACAGCTCGCTGCCTCCGAATTTGCCGGTCAGTATATCTTCATGGAAAGTACAGAAGTAGCCTTTATTTACGTCCTTCTCACCGAAGGAGAAAACCTGTCCCGCAGGTACGAACAGCATCTGGTCTTTATGGATGGTATAAGACTCGCTGCCGATCTTCATATTCGCTTCTCCCGAGGTCAGGTACAGGCAGGAGTGTGTGAGCGACCTGCTGGCAGGTACGGCATTTGTGACGTGCCGGTACATGTCTTCCAGTTTTACGATCAGGAATTTTTCGTAACCTGCTTTCATGAGGCCCATCAGCTCATCGGAAGGCATGAACCTGGGCAGAAAGGAGGTAGGGTCATATACGTTGATCTTGCTTTTGCTGCGCATGGATAAAACTTATTCTGATTCTTGCGGACTTTTCCAACGGACCGGTAAAATTAGGATTTTAGGCTTACTTTGTGCTTATGCTGGATCAAACCAGGCTGCTGGACAGTTTAAAGCAGCATAACAGTCTGAACATACGGGTGATCACGAATTGCAATGTGAAGGTGCCGGAGGAGATCTACCGGCAGCTCCTCACCCCGCATAGAAGCCTGCATTACGTATTTCTGCTGGTGGGGAAAGGCCATTCTGAGCATGCAATAGACATGCAGCCTGTCACTGTAAATGAGGGACAGCTGTTGTTTGTGCTGCCACACCAGATCCATCTTATTTCACAACAGGTACGGCCGCTGAATTATGCCGTACTGCATTTTGACCAGCGCTGTTTATCCCTGCTGCCTAAGCCTTTTCTGTTCCTGCTCAATCCCCTGGGTAATCAGCTGCTTACTTTTGAAGACAAGACCTTGCAACGGGTAAGGACCCTTTTCGGCCTGCTGATCCAGCTGCTGCAGGAACCGGATGCCAACCCTGAGCTGGTATTGTCTAACCTGAACACCCTGCTGACCGAGTTCAATCATACCTACCTTACCAATAATAAGCAACCGAACGATCCGGAGGGGCAGCTCTCAAAGTTTATCGGTTTTAAGCTGATGGTGGAAGAGCAATTCATGGAGCAGCCTGCCATTCAAACGATCGCATATAATCTGTCACTAACCACCAATAGCCTCTACAATATCGTAAAGCATTATTCAGGCGTCTCTCCCAAGGAATTCATCACTAATCGCCTGATGGTGGAAGCGCAACGCCGCTTATACTATTCTGAGACCTCCATAAAAGAGCTGGCCTATGAACTGGGCTTCACCGATCCGGGTTATTTCTCCCGTCTGTTTAAAAAGACAACCGGGAAAAGCACTACGGAGTTTATGAAAGCCATTCAGGATTTGTGGCATCATTAAAGTGATTTGTCCCCCTCCTTCAAGCCGGTGTTGATGAATTTTGTGCTTATCAAAATTATCATCACATGAAAATGAAAACGGCATTGATCACCGGCGCCAATAAAGGTATTGGTTTCGAAACAGCAAAATATTTACTACAGCAGGGGTACTTTGTTTACCTGGGAAGCAGGCAAATTAGCAATGGGCAATTGGCAATTGACAGCCTCAAAGGAGAAGGGCTTGGCAACTGCGAATTAGTAACGTTGGATGTTACCAGTCAATCATCCGTAGATGCGGCGGCCGCTGCTCTCAGCGCAAAAGGGATTACATTGGATGTATTGATTAATAATGCAGGCGTTCTGGGCACTTACCCTGCGCCGGAGGGCGAAGCAGGGACCCTGAATGCGCAGCAGGTATTTGATACGAATTACTTCGGCCCTGTCAGGGTAACCAGCGCCATGCTGCCTTTATTGCAAAGATCTGCACAACCCAGGATCGTGAATGTATCCAGTGAAGTAGGCTCCCTGCAATTACACCAGGATCCCACCTGGGCATTCTATCAATTGAAAGACAAAGCCTATGGACCTTCCAAAACGGCGCTGAACTGTTACACTATCATGCTGGCTTATCAGCTCGCCGATACGCCTTTTAAAGTAAACAGTGTTTGTCCGGGCTATACCGCCACGGCAATGAACAACTTCAATGGCGCAGGAAAAGCAGCAGATGCTGCCCGTACCATCGCAGGATATGCCATGCTGGATGATGCAGGGCCAAGTGGTAAATTCTTTAATGCCGCAGGAGAGATACCCTGGTAAAGGCACGCGAATAAAAGAGCAAAAGGCAGGAGCGAATACTCCTGCCTTTTCTGTTACCCAAAAATAATAGTATAATCCATCAACATAGCAGATTTGTCTATTTCCTGTTAAACGCGATGAGAATAGTTTTACCCTGAATTACTGATAAACATTTGGGCGTTATGAAGTAGGCGCCAGTAGTGGGGCTACCGGAGACCGATCTTCCATGTTTTGAAAATAAAACTTACAAAGATGTATGTATCACGTCAGCGTGGCTTTCAGCAAACGCATTACCTGAACTATTCCCTGTCATCAATGAAAAAGCGCAGCCTTGTGATAACAGTATTCACCTGGCTGCTGCTGCAACTTTCTACCATCGCACATGCACAATCTATTACTGTCCAGGGCAGAGTGAGCGGGGGAGGCACTCCATTGCCCGGCGCCGTAATAAGAGTGGCAGATGGTACAAGCGGAACGGCAACAGCAGCGGATGGATCTTACAGGATCAGTGTTCCGGGCACTGCTATCCTGCTGATCACGTCTTACGGCTACAAACAGCAAACCGTTAACGTGAACAACCGCACTAACATCGACATCACGATGGAAGTGGATCCTAAATCACTGGAGGAAGTCGTGGTAGTGGGTTACGGTACACAAAAGAAAGTGAACCTTACCGGCGCAGTGGCCACAGTGAACGGGGCTGATTTGTTAAAACGTCCTGTCACCAATCCCAGCGCCATGTTGCAAGGTACTATGCCGGGCGTACAGGTAACCCAGGGCACCGGAGAACCGGGCAATGAGAATACCAGCATCCGGATCAGGGGCACCGGTACTTTCAGTAATGCAGGTTCAGATCCATTGGTATTGATAGATGGTGTAGAAGGTAAACTGTCTGACCTTAACCCTAATAATATTGAGAACGTTTCTGTGTTAAAAGATGCAGCTTCCGCTTCCATCTACGGCGCCCGCGCCGCCAACGGTGTGGTACTGGTCACTACCAAACAGGGTGTGGAAGGCAAGCTGCAGGTGCAATATGATTTCAACTATGGTATTTATAAACCTACCAAACTGTTTAAGCTGATCACCAATTCTGCGGAGTACATGGAGTTGTTCAATGAGGCGCGTATCAACTCCGGTTTGAATTCCGGTTTATATACACAGGAGCAGATAGACCAGTACCGTAACGCTACCGACAGGACATTATATCCTAACACAGACTGGTTGAGCCTCATTTTCCAGACAGCTCCTACACAGAGCCATAACCTGAATTTCAGCGGTGGTCGTAATGGTACTACTTTCAATGCTTCCATCGGTTATGTAGACCAGGAAGGCATCATGAAAGGTTTTAACTATAAGAAGTACAACGCCCGCCTGAATATATCATCCCAGGTAAATAAGCGGATCCGTTTCGGTTCCAATATCGCTTTGAAGTATGGCCACCGGGAAGCGCCCGTATTTGGTTCTGAAGATATGTTCCTTTCTGCTATGGCGCAGGCGCCTACCTATTCGCCCAAACTGGCAGATGGCAGCGGCCATTATACTTACAAGGCCTACGACCTGGAATATAACAACAAGAACCCGATTGCCCTGCTGGACGGAAAGATCAACCACAATACGGATGATTATTCTGTGATGGCGCAGGGCTGGGTGGAAGTATCGCTGTTCAAACATCTGAGCTGGTACACCAAAGGCGGGGTGAATGCCTTCTTCGATAAATACAAGGATTTCCGTCCGCCTTTACAGCTGTATAATTTCCGCACCAACCAGCTGATGACCATACTGGATCTGGGCGGCGGACTGGAAGTGCAGGATCAGCAGAACATCTACACCAATATCTATTCTTACCTGAACTACGAGCGTGGCTTCAATGGCGGCCATGGTATCAAAGTGCAGGCAGGCTACAGCACGGAGAAAAGCACTTATCAATACCTCAAGGCATCGCGCAAGCAGTTTTCTACAGACCTGTTAAGAGAGCTGGATGCAGGTAGTCCCGCTATCCAGTATGCTAACGGCACACAGAACAGCTGGGCCTTGCTGTCTTTCTTTGGCCGGCTGGACTATAACTATAAAGAACGCTACCTCTTCGAAGCCAATATGCGCTACGATGGATCATCCCGTCTGAATCCGGATGGCCGCTGGGGCGTATTCCCTTCTTTCTCTGCCGGCTGGCGTGTTACAGAAGAGGAATTTGTGAAGAACATGCATCTGTCCTGGTTGGATAACATGAAGATACGCGGCTCCTGGGGACAGCTGGGTAACCAGAACATTGGTAACTATCCTTACCAGGCCATCCTGAATTTCACCGGCAACTATTCATTTGATGATGCATCGCTGACATCCGGTGTGGCCCAGCAAAGTCTTTCCAATGCCAATATCAAGTGGGAAACGACTACTATCACAGATGTTGGCGTAGACCTGTCTGTATTGCAGGGACTGAACCTGACAGCAGACTGGTACAAGAAGAGAACTTCCGACATTCTGCGGATCTCTCAGGTAACCGGTGCGGTAGGTATGGATGCGCCCACCGTTAACAGCGGCACACTGGAGAACACCGGTGTTGAGCTGGGACTGTCTTATAATCACACTGTAAACAACGGCGCGCTGAAAGGATTGAACTATACAATAGGCGGTAACCTGGAGCATTATAAAAATAAGGTGGTGAAATTCGGCCAGAAAGAAATAGACGGTTACCGTGTTCGCCAGGAAGGGCAGGAGTGGAACGCCTACTACATGCTGCAGATGATTGGCATCTTCCAGACCCAGGATGAGGTACAGCGCTCTCCCAAACAATACAACGATGCCACCGTGCCCGGAGATATCAAATACAAAGATCAGAACGGGGATGGGGTGATCAATGATAACGACCGCGTTGTAATGGGAGGTAACTATCCCTCCCTGAACTACTCTTTTAGCGCGTCTGCACAGTGGAAAGGTTTTGACCTGTCAGCTATGGCACAAGGGGTGAGAGGTCAACGGTTTTTTGTGGGTGAATGGGGTACCATTCCATTTGTGCAGGGCGCGCCTCCCACTACCGATTGGCGCGACCGCTGGACGCCGGAGCATCCTTCTGCCACCATGCCCCGCATTTACTGGGGCTGGGGTGCACCAGACAGGGTGAGAAGGGCCTCTTCTTACTACCTGCAGGACGCTTCCTACCTGCGCCTGAAAAATCTTACGCTGGGTTATACCTTACCGCTTAGTGTTACCAGGCGTGCAGGCGTAAACAGTGTTAGGGTATACTTCTCCGGCGACAATCTCTTCACTGTCACCAAATACCGCGGATTGGATCCTGAGCGCGCCGGTAGCGGTAACCTGGTACAGTACCCGCAGAATAAGATCTATTCTTTTGGTTTAAATGTTAAGTTCTAAAGCCATGACGATCAAAAAATATACGTGCACGATATACCTGGTACTGGCTGTGATGATCACAGCATGTACCAACTCACTGGACCAGAACCCGCTGGACCAGATCTCTTCCTCCAACTTCTGGAAATCAAAGGGAGATTTTGACCAGGCATTAGCCGCCTGCTATGCATCCATGCAGGCCGCTGAATTTGCAGTGGAGCTGCCTATATGGGATTGTCTTACGGATGATGGTTATGCGCAGCATAATTCAGGCGGCGCAAAAGAGATCGTGTCCGGCAGCATTAGTCCCTCTTCCGGTGGATTGATCACCAACCTCTATGCAGACTGCTACAAAGGCATTGCCCGGGTGAACCTGTTCATTCAGCAGCTGCACCAATATACCGGTGCTGATCTCTCTGAAGACGACAAGCAACGCTACGAGGCGGAAGTGCGCTTTCTCCGTGCGTTCTACTACTTTGAGCTGTACCATCGCTACGGGGATGTACCGCTGGTGTTGGAACCGCTCACACTTGAAACGCAGCAACAGGCTAAAGTGGCTGCTGCCGATGTATTTAAACAGGTGTTAAATGACCTGGATTTTAGCATTGCTCACCTTAGCACCGCTCCTTATTACCAGAACGGCGGCCATGCTGCTGCCAGCTCTGCACAGGCGCTGAAGGCAAGAGCGCTGATGTTTGCTGCCTATGGTAATAACGGCGTGCCCGATGTTGCACTGCTCACACAGGCAAGAGATCTTACGCAACAAATACAGGCACAATATAGCCTCAGTCCAAACTTTGAAGATGTTTTCCGGGATGCTACACAGAAAGGTAACCGGGAGATCATCTTCTCTGTAAACTTTCTGGCGCCCAACAATACTGCGCCCTGGGATATGTATTATGGCGACTGGATTGTGGCTAGTCCGCTGCAGAACTTTGTCGATGCATTTGAATGTACGGACGGGTTGCCTTACGGCACTTCTCCGTTGACCAATACAAACGCCCCTTTCGAGAACCGCGATCCGCGTTTGAAGAAGACCGTCTTTGTGGATCATCCGGATTTCGGTAACGGCAAGGTGCACACGCCCTCTAACAGCAGGCCCACCGGTTATGGTTTGATGAAGTTCCTGGTGCCTGAAAATATCCCTTACGGATTTTCTACCTTAAGTCAGCAAAATGCCGTAGTATTAAGATTGGGAGAGATCCTGCTGATGTATGCAGAAGCTCAGAATGAGCTGGCCGGACCAGATGCTTCCGTATACAAAGCAATGACCGAGCTCCGGGCGCGTGTAGGCATGCCGGCTTACCCCGCCGGTCTTTCTAAAGAGCAAATGCGCGAGAGGATCCGCCACGAAAGAAGGATGGAGCTGGCATTTGAAGGCCTGCGCTATTATGACCTCATCAGGTGGCACACTGCCGGACAAGTGCTGAATAATGTGAAAGACGGATTGCTGCCTTATCATTTCGAAGATAAGTTCTACCGCTGGCCGCTGCCGCAACCGGAGATCGACAAGAGCGGCGGTATACTGGTACAAAATCCCGATTATAAATAATTGACTGGACATTAACCGTAATAGCAAGCAATGACCTTAAAGCAACTGATCGCCGTTCCTTTACTGCTGACAATGGCCGGCGCCGTTTCCTTCGCGCAGCACAAACCACTGCGTTTATGGTATGACGTACCTGCCGCTGTATGGGAAGAGACCCTGCCGCTGGGCAATGGCCGCCTGGGCATGATGCCCGATGGAGGTGTTGGTACAGAGAAGATCGTTTTGAATGATATTACCCTTTGGTCTGGCGCACCACAGGACGCTAATAATTACGAGGCTTATAAACTGCTGCCGCAGATCAGGCAGTTGCTGGCAGAGGGCCGTAATGATGAAGCGCAGGCCATTATGGATAAGTCCTTTACCTGCACAGGCAAAGGCTCTGCCGATGTACCCTTCGGCTGTTTCCAGACCCTGGGTAACCTGGAGCTCGCATTTGATTACAAAGGAATGACAGATAGTAATATCGCATTCATAGATTACGAAAGAGAATTGTCGCTGAATACGGCTGTGGTAAAAACCACTTATAAAGTGAACGGTGTTACCTACACCCGGGAATACTTCACCAGCTTTGGTGATGATGTGGGCCTGGTGCGGCTCAGGGCATCCCAGCCAGGACAGCTGAGCCTGCGGGTAACGATGAACCGTCCCGAAAGAGCCAGCCTGAGTGTGGCAGGAAGCATACTGCAGATGTCCGGCCAATTGGCAAGCGGTACAGACAAACCCGGTATGCAATACCTGGCACAGGTAACGGCAAAGCTCACCGGCGGGCGTTTAACAACAGATCTTCATTCACTGTTCATCAAAGATGCTACGGAAGTGCTCATCGTTGTTTCGATGGGCACTGATTTCCGTAGCCCGCGCTTTAAGGAGCGCGTACAACAGCTGGTAGCTGCGGCGATGAAAAAGCCTTATTCTACGCAGCTGCAACAGCATACAACTAATTATCAAAAGCTATTTAATCGTTTGAGCCTGCAGTTAGGCACCAGCAGTGCAGATCAGCTGACTACAGATAAAAGACTGGCTGCTTTCCAGGAGCATCCTGAGTCAGATGATGCGTTGTCTGCATTGTTCCTCCAGTTTGGCAGGTACCTTACAATCAGCAGCACGAGGGTAGGACTGCTGCCGCCCAACCTGCAGGGACTTTGGGCCAACCAGATCCAGACGCCCTGGAATGGCGATTACCACCTGGATGTGAATGTACAGATGAACCACTGGCCGGTGGAAGTGACGAACCTGTCTGAACTGAACCTGCCATTGGCAGCGCTGGTAAAAGGCCTGGTGGAACCGGGACAACGCACCGCTAAAGCTTATTACAACGCAGAAGGCTGGGTAGCCCACGTGATCACCAACGTATGGGGATTCACAGAACCTGGTGAAAGCGCTTCCTGGGGTATTACTAAATCCGGCTCCGGCTGGTTGTGCAATAACCTCTGGGAACACTATGCATTCAGCAAGGATGAAAAATACCTGGCCGATATATACCCGGTGCTGAAGGGCGCCGCACAATTTTACAGCAGCATGCTGGTGAAAGACCCACAGAAAGGATGGCTGGTAACCTCGCCTTCCTCATCCCCGGAAAACTCCTTTCTGCTGCCTAACGGCAAATCAACCAGCATATGTAACGGGCCTACCATCGATAACCAGATTATACGGGAATTATTCACCAATATAATCACCGCTGCCACAGAACTGGGAAAAGATGAAGACCTCCGTAAGCAACTGGAAGAACAGCTCCGGCAGATCCCGCCGGCCGGCGTAGTAGGAAAAGACGGCCGCCTGATGGAATGGCTGGAAGAGTATAAAGAGTCTGAACCACATCACCGTCATCTCTCGCATTTATACGGATTATATCCTGCACCTTTGATCACGCCTGAAGGCACGCCCGAACTGGCGGAAGCTTGTAAGAAAACGCTGGAGGCCAGGGGAGATGATGGACCCGGATGGTCTATCGCTTACAAACAGCTCTTCTGGGCCAGGCTGCGCGATGGTAACCGTGCCTACAAATTATTCAAAGACCTGATGAGGCCTACGCTAAAAACACATATCAATTATGGCGGTGGCGGAGGTATTTACCCGAACCTGCTTTCGGCCGGTCCTCCCTTCCAGATAGACGCCAACTTCGGTGGCGAGGCTGCGCTGGCAGAAATGCTGCTGCAAAGTCATGCAGGGTATATAGACCTGCTGCCCGCTATCCCTGACCAGTGGAAATCTTCCGGCGCCATCAAAGGGCTTAAAGCAAGGGGAAATATTAGCGTAGATATCACCTGGAAAGACGGTCGTGTAACAGATTATCGGGTTGCCTCTCCGGTTCCGCAGCAGGTAAAAGTGAAGGTGAATGGAGAAATGAGGCAAATAATGACGGAGAAAATTTAGAAATGTCAGTACGAAACTATAAATTGGATACTCATTTCCGGAATTATTACATCATGCAGGCAAAAGTATATTTAACCACGTTAGCAAGTGTGTTGCTGGCTGCGCAATTCACAGTGGCACAGCAGATCACTATTCCCGTTCAGACAGCGCATCATGCGCAGGTGTTGCAGGTAACAGACAGTAAAGATCTTAACACGGTCTATTTTGGCGAGAAGCTCGCAAACGATGCTGAGTATGCCCTGGTGCAGGGAACTTACTGGCAGTCCGGCGACTACACCAACCAGTTGAGTGCCGCCTATACACCCGCAGGCTCCCGCAATCTTGCCGAACCGGCTATAGCAGTGACCCATGCTGACGGCAATAACTCACTTGATCTGAGATATGTGAGTCACGAAGTGACAAAAATAGATGACAACGTATCCTTGTTGACGATTCGGCTAAAAGACCCGGTATACGACTTCGAGGTAACACTCTTTTATAAAAGCTGGTTCAGGGAAGATGTGGTAGAACAGTGGAGCGAGATTCGCCACCACGAAAAAGGTAATGTTGTGCTGCACAAGTTTGCTTCCGCCAACGTTCATCTGCAGGCGCCTGCGTATTGGCTTACCCAGTATCATGGCGACTGGGCAAAAGAAATGCAGCCAGAGGAATCCAGGCTGACACACGGCATCAAAACACTGGACACCAAGTTGGGCACACGCGCCAACCTGTTCCAACCTTCCGTGTTCATGGTTGCCCTGGGTAAGCCTGCCGCTGAAGACGAAGGCGCTGTGCTGTACGGAGCAATGGAATACAGCGGCAATTTCAGGGTAGACCTGGAACTGGACCCGCAGGATAACCTGCGTATTATCGCCGGCATCAACAACTATGCATCTGACTACACGTTGACTCCTAACGAGGCATTCACTACGCCTGCCTTCCTGTATACTTTCTCTGGCAGCGGTAAGGGTAATGCCAGCCGCAACCTGCAACGCTGGGCCAGGAACTATAAACTGCTGAATGGTAAAGGTGAGCGCCTTACCCTGCTGAATAACTGGGAGTCTACCTATTTTGACTTCAACGAAAAGATCCTGGCGGAGCTCTTTAAAGATACCAAAGCTTTAGGAGTAGATTTGTTCCTGCTGGACGATGGCTGGTTCGCCAACAAGTATCCCAGAAATGACGACCATGCAGGTTTGGGCGACTGGCAGGAGAATAAGACCAAATTGCCCAACGGCGTTGCCTCCCTGGTAAAACAGGCGCAGGCAGACGGCGTGAAATTCGGTATCTGGGTAGAGCCTGAAATGGTGAACCCCAAAAGCGAGTTATACGAGAAACATAAGGATTGGGTGATTCGTCAGCCGAAAAGGGACGAACATTATTTCCGCAACCAGCTGGTGCTGGACCTGAGCAATCCTGAAGTACAGGAGTTTGTTTTCAAGGTAATTGATGACCTGTTCACTAAAAGTCCGGACCTGGCCTATATCAAATGGGACTGCAACGCGGTGATCTATAATGCTTATTCCGCCCATCTGAAAAACCAGTCGCATTTCTTCATTGAATACATGCGCGGCTTGTACAAGGTATTGGAACGCATCCGCAAGAAATATCCTACCGTGCCAATGATGTTATGCTCCGGTGGCGGCGGCCGTGTAGACTATGCAGCCTTGCAATACTTTACCGAGTTCTGGCCCAGCGACAACACTGATCCGCTGGAGCGCATCTTCATACAATGGGAGTATTCTTATTTCTACCCGGCCATCAGCAGCTCCAACCATGTAACAGACTGGGGCAAACAACCCCTGAAGTTCCGTACCGATGTAGCTATGATGGGTAAGCTGGGCTTTGACATTGTAGTCAGCAAGCTCGGTGAGAACGACCTGAAATATGCCCAACAGGCAGTAAAGACTTACGATGCGCTGAAGCACATCATCTGGCAGGGCAACCAGTACCGTCTGGCCAACCCGCGGGAGGGTAGTGTGGCGTCCGTACTCTACCTCAATGAGCAACAGTCTTCCGGTGTTATCTTCAACTATCTCGTGAACAACCGGTATGACGAAGGAAGCAAACTGCCCATCCACCTGAAAGGTCTTAAGGCAAACGGAAAGTATAAGATCAGGGAAGTGAATCTTTATCCCGGTATAAAATCCACCATTGATGCGGACAAAGTGTACTCCGGCGATTTCCTGATGAAGGTTGGTTTCAACCCGGATGTAAATAACCGCCGTACCAGCGTGATCCTGCAGATAGATGAAATATAAGACACATGAAGTACCTGCTTTTACTGGCTTTTAGCATACTGGTTGTTTTTACGGTGTGCGCACAGAACAGCTATATTGAGCACTATGGCAATCTGGGTAATGCGTTTTACCAGATCAAAGTAAAACAGGAAGCAAATGTTGTCTTTCTCGGTGGCTCCATCACCAATATGAAAGGTTGGCGGGATAAGGTGTGTGAATATCTTTCCACCACTTATCCTGCCACCCGGTTTAATTTCATCAATGCAGGCATACCTTCACTGGGTAGTTTGCCGCACGCATTCCGGTTCAACAAAGACGTGATCAGCAAGGGCAGGGTAGACCTTTTATTTGTGGAATCGGCGGTGAACGACAGAGTAAACGGCACGCCTCCTCCAACACAGCAGCGCGCTCTTGAAGGGATTATCCGGCATATGCTGACAGAGAACCCGGCGGCCAATATTGTGATGATGGCCTTTGTAGACCCGGATAAGATGAAGGACTACCGCAGCGGCAAGGTGCCTGCAGAAGTGCAGCTCCACACTGACATTGCGAAATACTACCATCTTCCCTTTATTAACCTGGCAAAAGAGGTAACAGACCGTATTGGCAAGGGAGAATTTACCTGGGAGGGCGATTTTAAAGACCTCCATCCATCTCCCTTTGGCCAGGAACTTTACTTTGCATCCATACAGCGATTATTAGCATTGGAGGGAAGTAAACTTGTTCCGGCAAAGCAGGTGAAAGCAAAACTTCCGCCGCCTGTTGATCCTTCCAGTTACGCACACGCTGATTACTACGATATCCATAATGCTATTAATAAAAAGGGTTTCTCCATAAACGAGTCCTGGCAACCAGCAGATAGTGTAGGCACCCGGCCCGGCTTTGTGCATGTGCCCATGCTGGTGTCTGACGGCAGCGAAGCTTCTCTGGAACTGCCCTTTACCGGAAGGACGATAGGCATCGGTATTGTGTCCGGTCCTGATGCCGGGTATATCCGTTACAGCATAGACGGGCAAGCGATGCAGGAACTGGACCTGCATACACAATGGAGTAAGAGCCTCTACCTGCCCTGGTACGTGTTACTGGGTGATGAATTAAAGCAGGAAAAGCATATTTTGCACTTAGAAACCGGCGGTCCACACCAGGGCTTATCCAAAAATGTATGCCGGATCGTATATTTCCTGGTGAATGAATAGGTCCGCCTCCGCGTTACAGCACATGGGGACGAATAAGCGACGGGACGGATTTGAGGGTCAGCTACTGATCAGTTTACCGGAGGCGGTATGCCTTAATCATGCGCAAAAACATCCTGCTACCAGCCAGATCTACCTTACCCATATCGGTTACTTTCCCAAAGCTATCTTTCATTACAGGTTAAGGAAAAGCGGTTGTAAAGACAACATCCTGTTCTATTGTCTGCGAGGTAAAGGCTGGTACCGGATCGGGAATCGTCATTTTGAAATAGGGCCTAACCAGTACGCGATCATCCCCGCTACCACTCAATACCTTTGTTACGGGGCCGATGAGGAAGATCCCTGGACCATCTACTGGGTACATTTCAGCGGTCCGGATATGGATGGGTTTAACCGCTCACTGAACATTGATGCAAATAACGGTGCAAAAGATCTTCCCTTCAATGAAAAGGGACTGCAGATATGGGAGAACATGTACAAAAGCCTTGAAATGGGCTATAGCACAGAAAACCTTACCAATGCCAACTTTAGCCTGCACCAGTTTATTGCCACCTTCGTATATCCTGACAAACACCTGCAGCATAAGCATACTGCTGAAGAGAACTACATCACCCAGACGATCCATTATATGCGTAGCCGGCTGCACGAAAAGCTGACCGTAGAGGATTTTGCAGCGCGGTATAAGCTCTCGGCCTCCTACTTTTCCTCTCTGTTTCGCAAGGCGACGGGTATGCCGCCGATAGATTATTTCATTCATCTGAAGATCCAGAAAGCCTGTCAGCTCCTGTTCCAGAATAACCTGAAGATAAAGGAGGTTGCGGAAGCAGTAGGCTATGACGACCCTTATCATTTTTCCCGTCTTTTCAAAAAGCACATGAACGTGTCTCCCGAACAATATAAAGCCAGCAACAGAAAGGGCGCATAATCGGATAATTCATCATAATGCACGGATAGATCATTTTGCGGGCTCCCCTAAGGTCTTAATTTCACGCAGCTAATATAGATTCCATGATCAAGGATATAGCCATATTTGATGCACGTTTCCCGTTGAAAGAAGGCTCCGGCAGCGACGCTATACATCGCAACCCGGTATATTCCTATGCTGTCACACAATTAAATGATGACAGCGGGATGAGCGGCACCGGTCTGGCATTTACACTGGGAGAAGGGAATGACCTGGTTTGTAAGGCCGCGCATTTCTACGCTAATCAACTTACGGGCCTCGATATTGAAGCATTGATGGCGGATTTTGGAGCAATCTTTAACCGCTTCTCTAATGAGCAACAGTTTCGCTGGCTGGGGCCGCATAAAGGCATAGTTCACCTGGCGCTGGCATCTGTAACAAATGCCTGTTATGATCTTTGGGCCAAGAAACGTGGTGTGCCGCTCTGGAAACTCCTCATTGATCTGCCGCCTCAATCCATTCTTAATACACTCGACCTTACTTATCTCGAAGATGTGCTGAGCAGGGAGGAAGCCTTGCAGTTACTGCAAACCCACCATACCACTTCGGCAACGCGTATGCGTATTCTGCAACAGGGTTATCCCGGTTATGATACATCTATCGGCTGGTTCAATTATTCTAATGAGCAGGTGCGCGAGAACACCCGTATAGCCGTAGCAGAAGGGTTTACCGCCATGAAATTGAAAGTGGGTTCAGCGGAAGCGGAACGGGATATCCGTCGTGCGCACATCGTAAGAGAGGCGGCTGGCAGTGAAATAAAGGTAATGCTGGATGCAAACCAGCAGTGGAACCTGCCGCAGGCATTAAAGATCTGCCAACAGCTGCGGTCTATGCAACCTTATTGGATAGAAGAGCCTACTCACCCGGATGATGTGCTGGCACATAAAACACTGGCAGAAGCCATTGCACCGGTGCAGCTGGCGCTGGGAGAGCATGTACCCAACCGGGTGATCTTCAAGAACTATCTCCAGACTGGCTGCGCCGGTTTTATACAGGTGGATGCCGTGCGGGTGGGAGGGGTAAGCGAGTTTATCACCGTAAGCCTGTTATGTCGCAAGTATGGCATTCCGGTAGTACCGCACGTAGGAGATATGGGTCAGCTGCATCAGCACCTGGTATTGTTCAATCATATTGTGATGGATCATCCGGCGCTTTTCCTGGAGCATATTCCGCACCTGCAGGAACATTTCCTGCATCCTGTATGTATTCAGCAGGGCGTATACGTTACGCCGCAGGAGCCCGGCAGTAGTTGTGACCTTAAACAGTATGTTGGTAAATGATACAGCCACCTGACCTTATTATCTGTATTCTGTATGTAATTACTATCGTAGCAACAGGACTGTGGACCGGTATCCGGCACAGAAGGAAGCATGCGGACGGCAACAGTGCAGGCGAATATTTCCTTGCTGGTAAAACTTTGAAATGGCCTATGATCGGCCTGGCCCTGTTTGCTACCAATATCTCCTGCGTACACCTGGTAAGCCTGGCTCAAAGTGGTTTTGATACTGGTTTGCTCAATGGTAACTTCGAGTGGATGGCCGCATTTACATTGATATTGCTGGCCCTTTTCTTTGCACCGTTCTATATCCGGTCCGGCGTTGCCACCCTGCCCGATTTTCTCGAACAGCGCTACGACCGCGCGAGTCGCGACTGGCTGGCGATTGTATCTGTGATCTCTGCCATCGTTATTCATATAGCATTTTCATTGCTGGCAGGCGGTATTGTATTGCAAACACTCTTTGGGGTGGATATGTATACCAGCGTAATTGTGATCTCCCTGCTGACGGCGCTGTACACTATTGCAGGTGGCCTTACCGCGGTAGTGGTGACGGAATCTGTGCAGACCATTGTGCTGCTGGCCGGAGCGGTGATCATCAGCATCGCGGCATATCATAAAATGGGAGGCTGGCAACCCATGGTACAGGTACTCCAACAGGAGGGCGCAATGAACAAATTATCCATGCTGCGGGCTCATGGCGATAGCAGTGGCATGCCGTGGTATGCGGTATTTTTGGGCTATCCCGTGCTGGGCATCTGGTACTGGTGTGCCGATCAAACTATCGTGCAAAGAGTATTAGGTGCAAAGGATGAGAACCATGCCAGGGGCGGGGCCTTATTCTGCGGATTCATCAAGATACTGCCGGTATTTATTTTCGTTTTGCCTGGCCTGTTTGCCTATACTCTGGCAAAAACCGGAGCATTGGACATCAGCGCGCTACAAACCGTAGATGCCACCGGAAAGGCCACCCTGAACAGTAAGGGCATCTACACGGTAATGATCACGCAGCTGCTGCCCAGCGGTCTTACCGGCATTGTGGCCGCGGCCCTGTTATCCGGCCTGATGAGCCAGATCTCCGGCGCACTCAATGCCATTGCTACTTTATGCAGCTACGATCTCTATAAACGTTATCATCCGCAAGCTACTGACCGGCAACTGGTGAAGACCGGCAAGATAGCCGCCGGCCTGGCTTTATTGTTCTCCCTGGCGCTGATGCCGTTACTGAACAGTTACGAAAGCATCTTTAACGGGCTGAATGATGTGATCGCGCATATTGCACCGCCCATCACCTGTGTGTTTCTGCTGGGAATTTTCTGGAAGAGAGCTTCTGCCAGCTCGGCTAAGCTTACGTTGTGGACAGGTTCAGCGCTGGGCACTGTAGTGTTTGCAGTAAATAAGTTATGGCCACAGAGTGCTATCGGGCATATTCCTTTTATGATCATGGCTTTTTACCTGTTTGGTGTATGTGTGTTGCTACAGGTGATATTTACTTTCTGTTATCCGGATAAGGCTGTTTCTAATAAGAAAGTACTGTACTGGACTTCTATACGTGAACCTTTGCTGTCTCCCGGCTGGAAAGGTATCGGTAATTATAAAACATTAGCATTAGTGCTGCTGCTGGTGATGGCAGTTCTTTTCTGGCTATTCCGTTAACCATCTTTCAACGATCGAAACCATCTTTTATGTTATTATCTGGTAAAGTCATTTTTTTAACCGGCGGATCAATGGGAATTGGCTATGAGTGCGCCCTAAAATATGCAGAAGCGGGCGCAAAGGTGGTTGTGATCGCTAACGACCCCGGTTCTCTCCATACAGTGATGCAGGAACTTGGACCGCAGCATTTGGGTGTTCTTTGTGATATATCAAGACCTGCAGAAGTAAAAGCTGCGATACAAAAGGTGCTGGATAGCTACGGCAGGATCGATGCCATCCACAATAATGCGGGTATCGCCTCGCCTTCCAAACCCTTGCACCTTACTACAGAGGAAGAATGGGACCGCCTGTTTGAAGTGAACCTGAAAAGCATCTACCTGACTACCCGTTACGGATTGGAAGCGCTGAAAGCCAGTCGCGGCTGCATCCTGAATACCAGTAGCCTGGTAGGGGAGATCGGACAGGAGAATCATGCCGCTTATACTGCCACCAAGGGAGCGGTAAATAGCCTTACAAAATCTATGGCGCTGGATTATGCGCCTTTTCATATCCGGGTAAATGCGATTGCCCCTGCAGCCGTATGGACGCCCATGCTGAGAAAATGGAACAGTGAGCAGGAAGATGAGGCGGTGATGGAAGCCTACCTGAATAAGATCCATCCATTGGGTTATTGTCCGGAGGGTGATGTGATCGCGGATGCAGGTGTTTTCCTGCTATCAGAAAAGGCCCGGTTTATTACCGGCTGTATCCTGCAGGTGAGCGGTGGTGCGGAGCTGGGATACAGAACTGTACTGAAATTACCGGTTAACGGGGAACTGTAGCATTTCGGCAGAGATGTTGACTGCCAGCGTATCCATAGGTTTGAGCCGGACGGTATCTTGTTTTACGATCTGTTCAGCTTTGATACTGTCCATGCCAGGGAGCTCATGAATGATGTTCAACAGGTAAGGATGATCCGGGCGTACAACAAGGTACCTGTGACTCTTAACTATAATTCTAAAGTGGTCCTGTGGTTTCTGAAGGCCGGTTACATCAAGAAATATAGTAGTACCGGTATCTTTCAATGGGCTGTGGCATATAATGATAGCACCTGCCTGCATTTTAATATCCTGAACGATATTGCTTTTTTGCAGCGTATTGTCGGGCAATACTACCTGGCTGAAAAAGAGGAATGGAGCGCGTTTGAGTCCCGTCTTGTAAGGGTTTTTGTATTGCTGCTGTTGTTGTGCCTGTACTGGTTCTGCCACCAGCCTTAAAGCAGCTTTCTGATAGCTGGCGTTTGCGGTATCTGTATACCGGTCAATAATTCCGCGGTTCGTTGTGATGGTATACTTCCCTTCCTTATCTGTTACTGCAGCGGCTAGTTGTGTATCCTTCGCTGATGAAAGAACGGCTTCCAGGCGGATATGGATGCCGGGTACCGGTTGGTTGCTCTTTTCATCCAGCACCTGTCCGGTGATGGTTACGGCGGAAGAGGGTGCTTGTTTGCAGGCCTGTATGATGAATAAGAATAGTAATACAGGTATTAGACGGATATGGTAGGTTGATGTACACATGAGCGCCGCAATATATGTAAAACCCGGGAATATCGCTATTTACTATCCAGGCCAAGTTTTAACCGTGAGCTCATATTTAAGGAATACTGTTCTTCAACGGGAACCGGTTTCCTGGAGTCTTTATTAATATCTTTTCCTTCTTTAGTCCATAAAAAAGGATAGAAGTTATATGTTTTATTGCCGTCAAGCCTGGCTACTTCGTTCTTCCAATTCGTCCAGCGAAGACCGGTGTAGAATTCATTCAGATCTCCGGTGAAACAGAATTGGAGAAAGTCAGTATAGGTCATATCAAGGGCTTCCCATTCAAGGTTGTCCGGGGAAAGATAGTAAACCTTGCCTTGGTCCTTACCTAATCCACCGCCATTAATCGCAAAGAAGCCGCCTACTGCATCGTCTGCTACCAGCAGGAATGAGGATCTCTGTCCGAATTCAGCAAACGTCTTGCCCTTGTTCCAGTCCGGCAGGGATCTGTTAAGCCTGGCATGTCCTGATCCCAGTATTCGTATCCAGCCATTGTCTATCAGAAGACCTCCTGTGGAATAGATGATTGCTCCCATTGGCGACCGGGTAGTTACCTGTGTTTTATAGAGCGCGTCCCTTGCTTTCGTCTGGTTGGAGGGAAGTATCTCAACCTTGTTGGTGGCGGAGTTTATCCATCTTTTTACAAGCTCCCATCCCGGTTCCTTGGTATTTATCAGTTCTTCTACCGGGCGCATTTTGTTTTGGGAAAAGGCAGCCAGAAATAATACGGAAAGAAAGCAAAGTAAGTATATGCGTTTCATAAAATGAATTGAGGTTTTAATTATTTACAGAACGGCCTGGTCATCTTTCTCCAGAACCGTTTCCATTTGTTTGTTTTAACTGTTACATAATATTCTATGCTAGGCTGGGGGGTAACGGTAATAATCCCAAGATCCATTTCACTTTGGCCCTTAATATCAACGGGGATTTCTATTCTTTTATACCCAATTCTTGCTATAACGAGGGTTACCAGTCCACTTTCATCTTTTGAAACATATTTCAATCTGAAGGCTCCGTTTTCATCGCTGACGGTTCCGGTCTTAGTATCTTTTATAAATGCTGACGCGTAAGGGATTGTTTCCCTTCTATTGGTAGTGCTGTCAAAACCTTGGATGATACCCTGTAACCACGTAGTCTGTGCCTGGGGGATTGTGTCGGAAGCTTGTTGATAAACAGGCCCTTGTTCACCGGATTGCTCCATGGCAGCTATATGCAGACTAGGTTGAGCAGAGGCGCTTATCTGCGGCGTGGTAATGGCTGACAGCAAAGCCGTAACACCAATGGCGGCCGGTAGGGCCTTCTTCCTGTTCTCATAATGAGGCAATTGTTCCGGCAAATAGAACCCGCAGACGCCTTCTGCCTGTTCAGACATGAAAAGTGCGATCTCCATATACGTCATACGGGAAAAATCTACGATCCTTTTACTGCATTTCTGGCAATGCCGGCCTCCGGCTACGGGTTTCATTTCGTCCCAGATCTGATCACATTTTTGCAATTGCTGGAGGCTGTGCTTAAAATCTTTCAATTCCATGGGTAAGGGTGTACGCATAAATATAGATATATTTGAAGAAATATAACCCACATGCTTATTATCAATCCCCAATGGCAAGGCTCCGGACTTACAGATGAATTAAAACAGGGCGCTGCCACCCTGAAAGAATATTTTGGAGAGAATGTACCCGAAGTGCCACTCTCCGATAAAGATTTGACCACGGTGAATGCAATAAAAGGATACTGGCCAATCCTGGAACAGGCAGAGAGCTTCCGGAACATGGTTGCTGCAGCCAAACCTGCGAAATTGGTGACCATCGGAGGGGATTGTGGGATAGAGATCATTCCGATATCTTACCTGAATAGTATGTATGGCGGAGATCTTTGTGTTGTATGGATAGACGCCCATGCTGATCTGAATACACCGGCCTCATCCCCCAGCCAGGCTTTTCATGGTATGCCATTGCGTACCTTATTGGGAGAAGGTGATGAGAAAATAAAGGAACAGCTGTTCTCCTTTATCAAACCGGAGCAGATCTGTTATGTGGGATTGCGTGACCTGGATGAGGATGAACGGAGACATATTGTTCACCATCATATTGTATCCCTCGAAGGACCGGACTACAACCGTATTGAACAGGTTGTCGGAGAGAAGGGCTATGGAAAAGTGTACATTCATCTTGACCTGGATGTACTGGATCCGGCGGAATATGAGCATATTTTGTTTCCTACAGCTGACGGCTTCGGCGTGGATGAAGTGGTTGAGATCATTGAAAAGCTCAGGAACGATTTTGATGTGGTAGGCTTGTGTATTACCGAGTCAACTGCAACCACGCAACAGGCGTTGTCGCCGGTGAAAGCAATATTGGAACAGGCTAAAAAGGTATAAGGTATCATCGAGCGCTTATTTGTATATTACCACTAAAAGAGCCCTAGAAATGAGATATTTAAAAAGTTATTTATCCTTAATAGCAGTGGCGATCACATTCCACACAAACGCCCAATCGCTTGCCAATAATAACCAGGCAAAAACCGCTAATGGAATTGTAGAAGGAACCTTGGAGAAAAGTGGTATCCGTTCCTTTAAAGGGGTTCCCTTTGCAGCGCCTCCTGTAGGCGACTTTAGATGGAAAGAGCCCCAGCCGGTTAAAAACTGGGACGGAGTGCGGAAGACTGATCATTTTGGTCCGCGTACGATGCAGCTGCCCGTTTTCGGCGATATGGCCTTCCGTTCTGATGGTATGAGCGAAGATTGTTTGTACCTGAATGTGTGGACGCCCGCAAAATCAGATGAAGAGCGCCTTCCGGTATTGGTTTACTTCTATGGCGGTGGCTTTGTAGCCGGAGACGGATCAGAAGGCCGTTATGATGGTGAAAGTATGGCGCAGAAGGGAATAGTGGCATTGACGGTAAATTATCGTTTAGGCGTATTCGGATTTCTTTCGCATCCCGAATTAACAAAAGAGTCGCCACATCACGCCTCCGGCAATTACGGCCTGCTTGACCAGGCTGCGGCTTTAAAATGGGTACAGCAGAACATTGCCGCTTTTGGCGGCGATCCGGCCAGGGTGACCATTGCTGGTGAGTCTGCCGGTTCTGTTGCTGTAAGTGCGCAAATGGCTTCTCCTTTATCTAAAAAACTGTTTGCTGCAGCTATAGGAGAGAGTGGTTCCATATTAGGTGCATTACCTGCCCTGCCACTCAGCGAAGGGGAGAAAACAGGCCTTGAATTTGCCAAAGTCGCCGGCGCCAATTCCCTGGCTGAGCTCAGAGCTATGGACGCTGATTCCCTCTTAAAGGTGTCTGGGAAATTCGGCCCCTTCCGTTTCAACCGCACGGTAGATGGTTATTTCTTCCCGAAAAACCCTTACGACATTTTTGCAGCAGGCGAACAGGCACAGGTGCCTTTACTGCTTGGCTGGAACAGCCAGGAGGGCGATTATCATGGCATAGTTGGAAATGAGCCCCCTACAAAGGAGAACTTTGAGAAGGCCGTACAAAAGTTATATGGCGACAAGGCCGCAGAAATATTGAAAGTTTATAACCCTGCTTCGGATGAAGAAGTGGCGAAGGTTGCCACAGACCTTGCTGGTGATCGTTTTATCGGCTTCAGCACCTGGCGTTGGGCGGATGTACATACAAAAACCGGTAAAGGGCCGGTATACCGTTACTATTACGAACGCCCCAGGCCTGCTATGCGGCCCGAATTGGGCAATGCAACACCTGGTTTGGCAGGTGGCATACAGCGCAATCCTGACGCGGCTAAAAAGCCACCAGCTCCTCCTGCCAAAGGAGCGGTTCACTCTGCAGAGATCGAGTATGCTATGGGTAACCTGGATAATAATAAAGTATTCGCATGGACAGAAAATGATTATAAAGTATCCCGCATCATGCAGGAATACTTCGCCAACTTTATAATAAAGCATGATCCTAACGGAGCCGGTTTACCTGCATGGCCTGTAGCTAACAGCACCAAGCCTGTTTCTGTGATGCACATTGATGTAAATACAAGGGCGGAGCAGAGCAAACACGAAGAACGCTACCATACCCTGGTTAAATTAGCCGCTAAATAATATTTGGTTCATTACCTGTAAGATGAGGCCTGTAAACCGGATGTTTACAGGCCTTTTTATTTGCCCACCAGCTTATCAAATACCAGCTGCATTTGGTGTATCTGCTTATGCAGGTTATCAATAGCGCTTCTCCCGGATTGGTTTAAACGATTATTTTGAGAATCATCCTACAACAAACAACAGATGGATCGCAGAGATTTTATTAAAACGGGCGCGCTGGCCGGCGGAGGGTTATTCGTTGCTGTTACCGCTGCGGTAGTAGCCAGACATCTCCTTCCCGGAAGCTCTTCTCCGGCCATCAATACAATAAACACCTTCCTGCAGATAGGCGCTGATAACAGTATACATATTACCTTATCCAAAGTAGAAATGGGCCAGGGAATCTGGACTACCTTACCCATGTTGATTGCGGAAGAATTGGACTGCGATTGGAGTAAGATCAAGGTAGCACATCGGCCCCCGGGCAAAGGGAAGGACTTTGAGGAAGACGCTTTTGTACAGGCTACCGGCGGATCAGATTCAACCCGCTCTGAATTTGACCGCTATCGCATTGCAGGGGCTACCGCCCGTACTATGCTGGTGGCCGCTGCGGCAAAGCGATGGAATGTGCAGCCCGAAGCCTGCAGCACAAAGGATGGATTTATAATATATGGTAATCAGCGACTGAGCTATGGAGAAGTGGCTGTTGATGCGGCAAAGCTTCCCATGCCCGTTGTAAAGCTGCGTGAACCCGGTAAATGGAAATACATAGGAAAACCCCGGAAACGCCTGGATAGCCGCGAAAAGGTAAATGGCCAGGCTAAATATGGTATCGATATCCAGTTTCCCGGTTTGCTCACAGCCGTGGTGGCTCATCCTCCTGTTTTCGGCGGAAAGGTGAAGTCATTTGATGCCACCCGGGCAAAGGCCATCAATGGCGTTCGGGATGTGGTGCAGATCCCGGCAGGCATCGCGGTGATTGCGGATCACTTTTGGGCTGCCAAACAAGGACGTGATGCTTTACAGGTGGAATGGGATCTGGGAATAAACGCAAATATTGATAGTAACAATCTGCTGGAAACCTATAGTCACTTATCAAGAACCAAAGGAGATTCTATTCAGCAAAAGGGAAATGTTGCTGCGGCGCTGAAAACAGCGTACAAAACACTTGAAACTGAATTTTCGTTTCCCTACCTGGCTCACGTCCCTATGGAGCCGCTGAATTGTACAGTAAAGATCTCAAAAGACAAATGTGAGATGTGGACCGGTACACAATGGCCATTGTTGCATCAGCAGCAGGTGGCAGCTTTTTTAGGTTTAAAGCCTGAGCAAGTAGAGCTGCATACGCCATACATAGGAGGCAGTTTTGGCAGGCGCGGATCTTTCGGTTCCGATTGGGTGATGGAAGCAGTGCACATTGCCAAAGCAAGCGGGCGATTCATTAAACTCGTATGGTCAAGGGAGAATGATATAAAAGGAGGCTATTACCGGCCTGTTTATTTACACCGGGTGCATATTGGTATTGATAACACCGGTCTGCCAGTGGCGTGGCTACACCGTATTGTAGGCCAGTCTCTTTTTGTTAATACCCCACTCGCCAGCGCCATCGCCCCGAATGGTATTGATTACAGTTCCGTAGATGGGGTGAATGGTTCTCCCTATTTCAATTCCATTCAACATCATTCCCTTGAGTTGCATACCACTACGGCAGGCGTTCCGGTATCGGCATGGCGTTCCGTAGGAAATACCCATACCTGTTTTGTAATGGAAACCTTGATAGATGAACTTGCAGCGATGGCTGGGAAAGATGCTGTGGAATATCGCCGGATTTTGCTTAAAGACCACCCCCGGCACCTGGCCGCGTTAAATCTGGCGGCAGAAAAAGCAAGGTGGGAGCAGGCATTGCCGCCTGGCAGGTTCCGAGGAATAGCGGTACATAAAGCGATGGGCAGTTACGTATCGCAGGTGGTGGAATTGTCTATAGATAATAGCAGGATACGTGTTCACCGGGTGGTCTGCGCTATTGACTGCGGCTTGGCGGTAAACCCTGATGGAGTATGTGCACAGATGGAAAGCGGAATTGTATATGGATTGACAGCAGCCTTGTATGGAGAGATCACCCTGGAACAAGGACAGGTGAAGCAAAGTAACTTTCACGACTATCGTATGCTGCGTATGAATGAGATGCCGTCGATAGAAGTATATATTGTACCTAGTACAGAATCAATGGGTGGGGCAGGGGAGCCGGGTGTGCCACCTATTGCTCCGGCCCTGGCGAATGCGCTTTTTGCAGCGACGCGAAAGCGGATAAGAAAATTGCCGATACGGGTTTAGAAAGCGGGCCTTATCTTTATTGAATGAATATTTACATTATTAAAGCTATAAAGGCTATTTTTAACAGAGCTCCCCTCTCTTCTCAAACAGTTGATGTTCCTGCTATTCTTTATTTTGATCGTGAAGCCTATCTAGCGGGACATATGAAAGCTGTTCAGGAAAAGGCGTTGAAATTAGCTCATATTTATGGTAGCGATTTTAATACTTTTTTCTACAAGCCCGATATTGAGAAAATTATAAAAAAAGACTTGCTGCCGATATTGTGCGAGTATGAATCATCATATGATTGCCTTGATAATGACCATTGGCGGGATAAGCATCCCTTCAACTTTCCCGGTCCTTTTTATAGCGGGGAATCTGATACCTGCGGTACCGGCGATGGTGAGGCTCCGGCAAATATAATCTATGATTCATACACCATGGAATACATCTTTAAACAACCCCAAAGCTTTGCTGAATTGGTATGCGTTATTGACGCTGCTGCCGTTGAAGTGTTTGATAGCTATTCCTGCAATGGGAACAGCTACTGGACCTATGATAAGTGCAAGCAATGGTGGCAAAGTAAGCCGTACCTGCTTGAGCAGTTGAAAGATCCGGAAATTATACGCTCAAACGGAGGGCGGGAGCAGCTTTATATCGACTATCTTAATTCGGATGCAGAAACAGACCTGAAGCACTACTGTTTCTTTTTAGAGAATGGATATTACCCCGGCGAAAACGTCACCTTGCCTGACCTGTAAAAGTCTTTTGCCTTACCCAACCTTTTCCCCATCACTCCCTGTCTTACTAGCAAGTGGCACTAATTGGATACGCTATAACATATTAATCAGCATCTATGAGCTTCTACACAATAGAAACAGCTAAGCTGCAAGACTTGGCCAGGCACCACCGTGACTCCTATGTAACAGGGAAGCCTTTTCCTCACATCTATTTGGATGGTGTTTTCCCGGAAGATGTACTGAACCAGGTTCTGGAGGAATTCCCTAACTCCAAACAAATTGACTGGCAACGTTATCAAAACAATAATGAAGTAAAACTCGCTTCCAGGAATGAATTGGAATTCGGCAGCTTTACCCGGCACTTCATTCATACACTTAATTCCCGCCCCTTCCTGGAATTTCTAGAAACCCTGACAGGCATCAAGGGACTTATCCCTGATCCTTCCCTGGAAGGTGGTGGTCTGCACCAGATACTCCGAGGCGGATTGCTGAAAGTGCATGCGGATTTTAACAAGCACCCGGGGACTGGCCTGGACCGTCGTTTGAATGTGCTGATTTATCTGAATAAAGATTGGGAAGAGGAATATGGTGGGCATTTCGAGCTGTGGGACAGAAATATGGAGAAAGCAGAGGTGAAGATATTACCCCTCTTTAACAGGATGGCTATATTTTCCACCACTTCTTATTCTTATCACGGGCATCCTGATGCATTGAATTGTCCGGAGGATAGATCAAGGAAGTCTATAGCGTTGTACTACTATACTAACGGTCGTCCGGCAGAGGAAATAGATCCCAGTTTGAAATATCATAGTACTTTATTTAAGGTAAGGAAGGATAAATTGGAAGATGCAAAGGCAGATGTTAAAAAGGTATTAAGGGATTTTGTACCGCCGATATTGATTAAGGGGTATATGAGGTTGAAGGGGAAGAAGTAGCAGGGACACTGGTGTTTCATTTAATTCTTAACTGAATGTTGAGTTTCCCATTAGGTACGGTTATTCACCTTATGGGAAATTTTATATCATTTGTAAGTGAATTAGAGGAAAAGTGTATCGGCAATCATTAGCAACTACCTAAGAGCTTAAGAGGTTGTTGGATTTACTGGGGCGGTACATGTGAATAAATCATGATTATGCAATTTCCAAAATTAACTGGCGAACAGGTCGCAGTGCTCAAAGCAGAAGGAAGAACTGGGCATGTTATTACTATTGACGGAGAGTTGTTCAATAAGCATAACAACGATGAAGTTTATCAAATATTCGAAAATATTGCTGCTGCAAGGAAATACATTCTTGAACTCCAAAAAATTAAAGACGAGTTTGAGTTTATTATTTTCGATAGCAATGAACAGATGATAGAATTTATACCCTTTTAGAATATTAGCTAAATGAATTAAAAGGACAGTTCATTTAAATTTCATATTGCTTTATCCGGTAAAAAGTCACGGGGAGAACATTTAAAAATTTTTGCCAGCTCATTTAGATGACGAATAGAATATTTGGCGTTTCTCGTAGTTGATTCTATATCTCCTATAAAACCCTCCGATTGGTCCAACAAAGCCGCTAATGATGCCTGGGACATATTCGCTTCTTGTCTCATTTTCCGAACCTTGTCGATAACATATTGTTCAATTGGTGTCACACCAGCCATAGTTTTTTTTGCGAAAAAATGCCGTAATAAGAAAAAAATCACTCGTGATTAACGAGTGTTTGCTTTTTTCCCTTATCTTTGTTTTACAATAATAGAGGCTTAAATGAATACTTAGCATATATGTGGGTAGGCGATTCCCATTGGAACATCGTTTACAACTATATCTTATTTCCATCCATTTTGTTGACATATAAAAACAGTTAATTATGCAAAAAACGACGACCTCAAAAGTCATAAGCTCGACTTCTGCACAACCTATTTTTGCAGTCCTCCACGACAGAATCAACGAACTCCCCGAAAATTTTTGTGATTTCGTACAAAGCGAATGCAACATGACTCCCGACAAATACGCTCTTTATTTAAAGTATCCGGAAAAATGCCCTCCTGACGAAATGCAAATAATGCTTAAAGTGGCAGGCGATCTTGCTCATGATCTGAAAGCATTAATATCTCACTGCAAGCGGGCTATTGCAGAACCTAAATAGTCCGGAGCTAAGATTGGAAACTAAGCAAGGTGAGCATGCAACGTATTGAATGCATTTTTGGTGAAAGAGGTGAAGAATCGGATGATGACAAATTCGGTTTAATGGAGTGGATGTTGTCAAAGCAGCTAGGAAGTAGATTTTTTTACAAGAAACCTTCGCGAGCTGGCAAAATTTAATGGAATCTTCTGCATGTTAACACCAATTTTCATTACTGGACTGTGAATAGCAACTTTAAACCTTCATGATTGCTGATAAGTAGAACAATTAGGAGTTCATCAACTCGTTTTATCACCTTTGGATGGACGGCCTTCTATCTGCTTACACCCCTGCCCTAAAAAAGAACAGCAAATTGCAGTTATTATTCTCTATTGATCAAGAACAATACCGCAATTTGCTGTTACAAGACACTACCTTTCAGGTACTATGCCTCGTCAGTTGGTTTCGGAGGTACTTTTGCGACGCTACGCCCCGGAAACCGTTGTTTTAAGTCATTTACAATGCTTTGAGTACCCTGTACCCCATTGTCTGCTGCCCTTTTGGCAGAGTTGTAAAAGACGAGAGCCGCGTTGTAGCTCTCATAGCCAGCCACAACCATCGTGTCATCAATAGCCTCTACAAGACTATGCAACGGTTGCATCACCTTGGTAAGTGATTTTACCAATTCAAAATCCTTCTTAAATTCCGGCACCAGCAAATAAGGCGGCACCAGGTGAGGATTGGTTTCTGCATAAGCCAAGGCCTTTTCTACAAACGGCGAAGATTTGTCACCCATACGGGAGTACACTTGCCGCTCACTTGGGCTTAGCTTTAACAAGAACGGCAACTGCGTTTTGATGGTCAAGATGGACTGCAGAATGGTGTCCATCGCAATGTTATCGATAGTAACCGATAACAGATTTTCACTAGACATACGTGGTTGGTTTTAAAAATGGGTCAACGATATATTTATCGGAGTGAAAATAGTAACAATGGTAATACTAGCGTCTGTTCATTTTGTTCATTTTGATTGTGTAGCGAAGCTAAAATGTGAATCTGATGTTAATGATCGGTTCACGTTACTTTTAAAGAATAGATCATCCCACATTATTCCTCTTCCTATACTCCTTCGGAGATATACCCATCAACTTAGAAAACATCCTCGAGAAATAATAAGGATCATCCATACCCAACTTCTGCGCGGTCTCTTTAATAGTAATATCTGGCAGCAATAGATACTGACAAGCCTTTTGCACTTTTAAATGATTAAAATACTCCACCGGCGCATACCCCGTTCTTTCCCTGAATATCGTTGAGAAATAAGACACGGACAGATTTGCAAACTCTGCAAATTCATTCAACGTGATCCTGGTATGCACCTTTTGCTGCATCAGGTCCAGCGTAGAGGCGATCACATCTTTTTCCGGCGAATGCTGGATATAATTGAACTTGTCCTCGTACAACAAAGAAGATAGAAAGTGATAGAAGATCATGTTCACATACCGCAAGTTATCTGCTGTATATCCTCTTTCCAGGTTGGAATAAATATCCTCAAATAATTTTATGCGGTTCTCATTATACGGAAGGTAAGGCTTGTAATTTTTTGCATGCTGCAGAATCAGTTCTACAATGTATGCCGCCAGCTCTCCTTTGAAATGTATCCAGTAGATTGTCCATGGATCATCTTCGTTAGCAGAATACGTATGTGGTGTGTTAATCGGAATAGTAACAAACTGTGATGGTTGGATCTCCACACGTTTCCTGTCTATCTCCACCCATCCGCTGCCTTCCACACAATAGATAATAATATGTTGCCCCACCCCGGCAGAACGCTTGATATAATGCCCCCTGGCTTTGGGATAGTATCCTATGTCGGTAATATAGATCTGCCGGGTGATAGGATCTTTCGTCAGGAAATCAGTGCTGATCTTTTTCGGTAGCACAATAAGACGCTGTCCCTCAAACCCTTCCCGCTTTCTCGCAACTTTCTCTTTCATGCCTAAAGATATATTTTATTCAATTTCGGAAAAACCGAATAAAAATCCATCATCATCGAAAAAAACACTATTCCCTATTTTAATGCCAACCACGAATTTTGAGACAAATCATTTCCACAGGGGACTATTTAATTGAACGCGCCACGTCAACCAGGCTAAAATTCATGTTATGAAGAAATTCTTTACATCCTTCTACCTTTTATTACTGGCCGCAGGTATATGTATCGAGGCGGCCGCACAAACAAGGCAGCTGAGGGGAAAGGTACTCGATGCAGGTACTAAAAAGCCTCTGCCTTTTGTGACCATTGCCAACACAGTGAACAAAAAGGCTTCCCAGAAAACAGATGCAGACGGAAATTTTATCATCAGTATTGATGGTAAGGCTACCTTGGTTTTTAGCTATGTCGGTTATAAATCCTACACGGCAAGCGTATCTCCGTCAGATACTGCCATCACGGCATTGATGGAAACCGATATCTCCGGGCTCAATGAAGTGGTGGTGATCGGTTACGGCTCGCAAAAGAAGAAAGACCTGACCAGCGCCGTGGCCAGTATCTCCGGCAAAGAGCTGAGCGAGCTGCCGGTAACCAATATCAACAGCGCCTTGCAGTCCCGGGTACCTGGTGTGCAGATCAACAGCGGTGGCTATCAGCCCGGCGCAGGTACCAGTATCCGTATCAGGGGTATCAACACCCTCAATACAGACGGGTCAGGCCCTACCTATGTGGTAGACGGTGTGATCATGACGGGCGATATCAGGGAACTGAACCCCTACGATATTGAATCCATAGACGTGCTGAAAGATGCCTCCGCAGCAGCTATCTACGGCGCCAGAGCTGCTTCCGGTGTGGTGATCATCACTACCAAGAAGGCCAAAACAGGCCGGTCCAGCATTGACTATAACGGCTACTATGGTATACAGAAGATCTACCGCAGCTATGATTTTATAGATGGAAAAGATTACGCTAACATCAGGCGGATCGCACTGAGCGATGAAGATCCGAATGCGTGGCCGCTGAACGACCCGGAAACGGATAAGCAGGTATTCAGTCCTACGGAGCTTAAGAGCCTGGCAGAAGGTAAGACATACGACTGGCCCAGCGCTATCACCCGCGTAGCGCCGTTGCAAAGTCATACCTTGAGCATCTCCAATGGTATTGGCCGTAATAAGATCTACTTAAGCGGCAACTACATGAACCAGGATGGTATCATCGTCGGTTCTAACATGAAACGTTATTCTGTAAAAGGTAACATGGAGTCTGCTGTTACAGAAAAGCTCACCATGGGTCTCAACAGTAACTATTCTCATATAGAAACAGATGTAGTAAGCAATGAAACTTACTATAACGCTGTTACCATGAGCCCTCTCCGGCCTATCTACGATTCAACCGGCAAGCCGGTGATAGAGGTAGACCCTGGTACAGGTAATATCAGTGTGAACAATCCGATAGTGTTGGCCAGGGATGCCATCAACCATAGCGTAGATGATCGCCTGATCGGCAACCTGTTCCTGGAGTATAAAGTGCTGAGTAACCTGAATTTCCGTTCCAGCCTGGGGATTGATATCTACAAGAACCAGCGCTTTGAATATTATCCGCGTACTACCGTAGGCGATGGTTACCTCAAACAAGGTGTGGCAAAAGTGCAGAATTTCGGCTATCGCGACTATGTATGGGAAAATACCCTGACTTACGACTATAATCCTTCGGAACAGCATTCCTTCAACGTACTGGGCGGCTTTACCTTTCAGAAAAGAAGGCAGGAATGGAACCAGGAGGTAGCTTCCGGCTTTCCAACAGACGAGCTGACCTACCGTGATATGAAACTGGCTACCCGCCGGGATGCGATCTACAGCGATTATTACGACTGGGCGATCAGCTCCTTCCTGGGAAGGGTGATCTATAAATTCAAAGATCGTTACATCTTCAACCTCACCGCCCGCTATGACGGTTCTTCCCGTTTCGGCGCAGATAACCGCTATGGGTTCTTCCCCTCTGTAAGTGGCGCCTGGCGCATAATCGATGAACCATTTATCGGCTTCAGGCTGAAATCTAAAGTCAACGACGCTAAGATCAGGGTCAGCTACGGCGTGATCGGTAACCAGGATATCAGTTACGACAGGATCTTTGCCCGCTTAAACTCTGCGAGCTATCCATTTAATGGCAGCAGTCAGACCACCGGCTATCAGCAGGGCTCCAGCGAAGGTAACCCAGCCCTGAAATGGGAAAGCCAGCACCAGTTTAATACCGGCTTTGACCTGGCATTCTTTAACTCCAGGATACAGGTAACATTCGACTACTATAATAAGAACATCCGCAACCTGTTGCTGGATCAGACGCTGGCGCCGTCCCAGGGCTTCAGTAGTAAAACCATTAACATTGCTTCCATGAACACCAAAGGGGTGGATATAGGATTGAAGTTATGGCCGGTAAAGACCAATAATTTTGACTGGCAGATCAATCTCAACTGGTCTAAGTATACTTCTAAAATCACTGGATTACTGCCGGGCCGCGATTCTCTTAGCCCAACCCTGAAGGTAGGAGAGGCGCCTAACAGCCTGATCGTTGACTATGTATTTGACGGTCTTTACCAGCAGGGAGATGACTTTAAACTGAACCCCAACGGCAGGCCGGGCGACATTAAAGTGAAAGACCTCAACAATGATGGCATTATCAACCAATATGACCGTACCATCGTTGGCCGCACGAATCCTAAAGGATGGGGCGGTATCTGGAACTACTTCAGGTATAAGCGGATCTCTATGACCATCTTTACCACTTATATGTATGGCCATGACGTGTATAACAAAGCATACACTGATTTTCTGTATGTAGGTGCAGGCCGCAACGTGATCATTAAAGACGGTTTGAACTATTGGACACCTACTAATACAAACACTGATATACCCCGGCCTAACACCTTTGGTAGCGCACTGAGAATGCTGCCGAACGGCTCTTCCAGCTATGCGGTAGAGAAAGGGGATTTCATTCGTGTAAGAGACATTTCCATGGCCTACGATTTTTCTCCGAACCTGCTTAATAAAGTGAAAGTAAGGTCCCTGCGCGCCTATGTGCAGGTAACAGAGCCCTTCCTGTTCACGGGCTTCCGTGGTATCGATCCTGAGATCACTGGCGCCAGCAGCGCAGAGATCTATCCAAGGTACCGTACCTTTTTATTCGGCTTAAATCTGGGTCTATAATCTAAAAACTGAAACAATGATGTCATCAACATATAAATATTCCAATCTACGCGGACTTCTTTTGGGATGTTTGACAATGGCGGGCGTAGCGTTTACCGGTTGTTCAAAGCAGCTGGACATTAAACCGGAATCTTTCATTTCACCGGAAGAGCTATATAAGGATGAGGCCGGGGTTAAGTCCGGACTGGTAGGCATTTACCGCCAGCTGCTTGAATTGAAGCGCAGCGACTATGTAATAGTAGGTATGGTAGGAACAGATGAAGGAAAGACGACTTTGTTCGTACCAACCTGGGGTACCTACTGGCAGAACTTCTGTGCTGTGAACACTTATTCCACCCTGATGACAGCCCAGAACGATGTGGTGCAAAACTTCTGGGTGGTATGTTACAGGGGCATCGGTAATGCCAATGTTGCTATCAAATATATACAGAAGGCTGCGGTAAGTGATGATGTAAAGAGCAAGACAACAGGAGAAGCAAAGTTTATGCGGAGTCTTTTTTACTTCTACCTGGTACAATTGTATGGCGGTGTGCCGCTTCCCACTGAAGTACCGAATCCCGAAGCGGATGCGAAAGGCGGTTATCCCCGCAGCAGTGTGGAAGAAGTGTACAAGCTGATTATATCCGATCTGCAGTTTGCGATGGCCAATCTTGACAGTAAGGCAGGCGGCGGGCAAACTGCCGGCAAAGCAACCAGGGAAGCCGCCAGGGCGCTGCTGGGCAAAGTATACCTGACCCGTAAAGATTACAACAATGCAAAAGCAACATTGGAACCTTTGTTAAATGCATCCAATGTGGCTTTAATGCCGGATTATGCCAATCTATTTGTGGAAGCGAATGAAAATAACATTGAATCGCTGTTCGAAATACAGTTCTCCAATGAAGACGGCAATACGAGCAACCTGGCGCAGAACCTGGGCTGCTGGCAGATCAACGATCCCAGGCTGCCTGGTGCAGGTGGCCATGTGATCATTCCTACAGATTATTATTTTAACAGCTTTGAAAACGGAGATAAACGTAAAGACGCTACTTTCCGTACCCTCTTTTTTGATAAAGACGGTAACCCGGTAGATTACTCCTGGTGGTCTGACGTAGGGAAGCCGCACATGAAGAAGTTCGATATTACAAAAGATGTTTCCGTGAGCGCTTCCTATTCTTCCCGTAATCTTTACTATCTGCGCCTGGCAGATGTGATACTGATGTATGGCGAAGCACAGAATGAGTTGGGTGAAACTCCAGGAGGTTTGCAACAGCTGAACAGGATCCGCGCCAGGGCTGGTTTGCAGAGCTATGAAACAGTATATGGCAGAATGCCTTCCCAGGATCAGCTGCGCAAAGAATTAATGCTGGAACGTATGCGCGAATTAGGCTTTGAAGGATGGCGCTGGTTTGACCTGAAACGCACCGGCACTCTGTTAACAGAAGTAAAGGCCCATAATCCGGATGCTGCGCCTAACATGCAGGAAAAACATCTTTTATATCCTGTGCCAGCCAGAGAATTTGAGAACAATGCAGCTTTACAGCCTTCAGATCAAAACCCGGGTTACTGATGAATTGTATGTATAAAGAATGGATCCTGTCGATAACATGTTTTCTCTTGCTGGGCATGGCGAATGCCCGGCAGATAAACGATAGCCTGGTACTTTCTAATCAGCAGCTCAGACTTGTAGTAGACAAAGGATCCGGTAAGGTCAGCTATTATTTTAAGAACGGCGTAAATCTGCAGAATACGGTAGCCTGTATGGAAGATATCCATGCAGGTTATCTTGTTAGCTCGGCTTACAGCAGGCATCATGTTACCACCGCTCCGGTACAGGATGCTTTTGGTCGCGGCACTCATCTGCAAATTGAACATGAAGATGATAAGTTGCCTTTACGTTTAATACAGCATATTACCCTCTATGAGAACCAGCCCTTTTTGTTGATTAGCGTAGACGCTGGTCCCTCCAAGGGTTCAAAACCCCAGGAGGGATGGGATGGCTTACCCGAAACCAGGTATATATCACCATTGACAATACTGCCTTCTGACAAGGGGCGTGTTTACATCCCCGGTAACGAGCCGCGTATCCTCGATGTGCCCTTCGATAATGACAACTGGGTAAAGATCCTCACACAACAATGGCCGGTTGACCAGGCAAAAGCTGCTACTGGTACCAGCTATGAGTTTGCAGCATTATACGACAAGAGCACGTTGTCTGGTATAGTTACCGGAAGTATTACCCATGATTGCTGGAAAACAGGCATCGCCTACCATACCAGTCCTTTAAAAGGAACATTGGATTCCTTCAGGATATATGGCGGGGCTGCCGTAGAAGATAACAAAGGGCTGCCGCCTGCATACGGAGGACTGGACGGTACACACGATCATGCACCCCATGGCACCGTCCGTGATGCTACGGTGCAATCACCTGTTATATACCTCGCCGGCAGTAATGATATGCGGAACGACTTTATCAGCTATGGTCAGGCTAATGTGATCCTGAACGGCCGGCAGGAATGGAAGGGATATGCCCCCGTCTACTGGAACAGCTTTGGAGTGGAAGGTGTGCTGGGATATTCAAAGGTGATGATGCCGCCAGGCGTGGCCAAAATATCAGATTTTATCTATACTCTGGATAATTTTAACAAGTACGCGAAACCGGTACTGAGCATCGATTCTTACGATCAGAGCATCTACACCACAGACCTGCTTGCCTCGCTGGGCCGATACGGTAAAAAGCGGAATCAGCAACTGGGTTTTTATTTTATTCCCTTTGCCGTATGGACCTGGAAGAATACAGTAGATCAGACTAAGTTGAGCGGTACTGATATTCCTCTGCGGGATGTAGTGCTGAAAGATAAGAACCGGCAACCCATCGCCTATAAAGACGGCGATTGGGGCGCTTATGCTATTGATCCTACGCATCCGGCTGTACGGGAATATATTATCAGCCAGCTGAAGAAGGCCAAAGCCATCAACGCGACTTTTATTAAAATAGATTTTTTAACAGCCGGATCACTGGAGTCTGTTACCCGTTACGACAAACACGTCCGTACCGGTATGCAGGCATATAACCAGGGGATGAAGATGCTGCGCTCACTGGTGGATTCTATCATGGGACCAGATGTATTTATCACCCAGGCGATATCTCCCATGTTCCCGCATCAATATGCGCATACCCGTTTTGTGTCTACGGACGTTTATTCCCATCTCAGGGATGATCAGCCGGGTTTTCCCAGCTGGGGCAGCACGGAAGCATCGATGGCCACAGGTTCGTTCATGTGGTGGGTGCAGGGCACGCTGTGGCCTTATACCAACCTGGACGTAGCTATCATGCAGCATTTTCAGAAAAATCCCGATCTGACGGAACAGGAGATCAAAGTGCGGCTCTATAGTATGATGGCCATGGGCAGCATATTGGGAGATGGTTCTGATTTCAGGGAGAAGCTGGCTGCAGAAAGGGCTAAACGCTTTTTGAACAACCCGGAAGTATGCGCTTTCTTCAGTCATCCGAAAGCATTTACGCCCTTGCGTATGTCGGATGGTGAAACAATGGATCAGCAGCTTTCTTTTTATTTAAAAGGGGACACTACCATGCTGGCCCTTTTTAATTTCGCAACGCAGCAAACATTTACGGAAACTATACCGTTAAAGGATATTGGCTTGGATAACAGGAAATATGCTATTACGGAGTTGTTAACCGGGCAATCATTAGGACAGGTAGCGCCGGGGCAGGCACCCATTTCACTGACAGTACCGGTGAAAGATGCCCTGCTTGTAAAGCTGGTGCCTGTAAGTGATTAGCCCTTAAATGATCTGTTTTGAATACCCAACAGCAAACTTTAACTGTAGCAAGCAAACAGTGCGGCTTCCTGCATGGATCGCCGCTACACCTCGTGACCTTGAAGAACGGAACGGTAACGGTACATATTACCAACCTGGGATGTACGGTAATGTCTGTATATACACCAGACAGGCACGGCGTTGTAAAGAATATCGCCGCTGGTTTTGAACAGCCGGCTGCATATGAGCACAATCCCTGGTATTTTGGTTGTGTAGTGGGGAGATATGCCAATCGGATTGCGGCAGGCCGCTTTACCCTGGATGGGCAACAGGTGCAATTATCTGTCAATAACGATAGCAATCATTTGCACGGAGGTTTTGAAGGTTTCCATAAAAAGGTATGGGAGCTTAGCTCCCTGATCCGGGAGGATATCCATACCGGTGTAGAATTTGAATACACCAGTAAAGACGGGGAAGAAGGTTACCCGGGCAACCTGCGGGTGAAAGTAAAATACCTGCTGAACCAGGACAACCAGCTGGTAATGGAATGTTCCGCAGTATCCGATAAAAGAACACCGGTTAGTTTTACCAATCACAGCTATTTTAACCTTACCGGCTTTGAGCAGGCGCTGATCGGCGACCACCTATTACAGGTGTATGCGCAGCATTATACGGAGAAGAACGACAGGAATACGCCCACCGGCAGGATACTTCCATTGGCCGGTACGGCCGCAGATTTTTCCACGCCGGGCAGGATAGGAGAGCGTTTCGGTCATTTTCCAAAGGATAAGGGCTTTGATCATAATTATGTGCTCACCCGTCAGCAGCCGGGCGCCATTGTGCCAGCCGCTTCACTGGAAGAAAGGCAGACAGGCAGGACGCTGCGTGTATTTACAGACCAGCATGGACTGCAGGTGTATACTGCCAATTTCTGGGATGGCAGCATCACCGGACAACAGGGCAAGCCTTACATGCAGCACGGCGCCATCGCTTTGGAAACACAGGCTTTCCCCGACAGCCCTAATCATCCCAACTTCCCTAACACCATTCTTGAGCCGGGGGAGGATTACAGAACAGTAACCATCTACGAGTTTGGGGTGAAATAGGAGATATTGCGTAAATTTAATAATACACATATCTCCGCTTATGAAAACATATGCAGCCGTTGGTGCAATCATTGGATGGTTGGCGGTAGTAGCCCAGTTCTACCTGATTATCCTCAACAGAACAGCTACTGTACCTGAAACGGTGGTACGCTTCTTCAGCTATTTTACCATCCTCACCAACATCCTCGTGGCTTTAAGCTTTACCGCACTTTTGCTGAGGCAGGAAAGCCAGTGGCGCAATTTCTTTTCCCGGCCCGATGTGCTCACAGCAGTAGCTGTATACATTACCATTGTTGGTGTAGTATATAACGTAATACTAAGAGGAATATGGGCGCCGCAGGGTTTACAGCGCCTGGTAGACGAATTGCTGCATACGTTGATACCTTTATTATTCCTTGTATTCTGGTACATCTATGTATCCCGTCATGCCCTGCAATGGAAGCAGGTTCCTTCATGGCTGTTGTATCCTTTCTTTTATTTCCTGTATGTGCTGATACGGGGTGCATTGTCGGGGTTCTATCCTTACCCGTTTATCAACGTAAAAGAACATGGTTATGGTCCGGTATTGTTAAACAGCCTGTATATCATGTGCGCATTCCTGTTCTTTTCAGTTCTGTTTGTGGGCGTGGGAAAGATCAGGCATAAAACATTATCTTAAGCGTATGAAGCAATATATAGCACACATGGCTTTGGTAGTGGCTGACTATGATGAAGCCATCGGATTCTACACCCGGAAACTTAATTTCACATTGATAGAGGACACTGTTCTAAGCGATGACAAACGCTGGGTATTGGTAGCGCCACCGGGCGCAAAAGAGACCTGTTTGCTATTGGCAAAGGCAGCGGACGAAGAACAGCAAAGCCGTATCGGTAACCAAACCGGTGGCCGGGTTTTTCTTTTTCTGTATACCGATGATCTTAAACGGGATTACGAGCAGATGAAAGACAGTGGTGTGGTATTCGTCAGGGAACCTGTTACAGAAGCCTACGGTACTGTTGCGGTATTTAAAGACCTTTACGGCAACCTGTGGGACTTACTGGAGCCAACCGCCGGAAAGTAATGTTCTCTTGTGCTGATGCGAACGTCATCCGTTTCAAAACCGGACAATTGATAAATATGTTTATATGTAATCTGTTTGTTATTAGTAACAGGTAGTTTGGCATTCTATTCGTGCCGCCCCTTAGGTTAGCTGTGCCTATTCTCTACCTAAACAACAGTCATGATCAGGAATTACATCAAGGTTGCCTGCCGCAATCTTTTCAAGAACAAAGCTTTTTCCTTCATTAATATCTTTGGTCTGGCTATTGGCATGACCGTAGCCATACTGAACGGCCTCTGGCTCTGGGATGAGTTATCTTTCAACCAGTATCACAAGAACTATGGCCGCATTATACAGGTAATGCTACGGAGTACGTACCAGGGAGAGGAGTTTACGAACCACACCATGTCCTACCCCTTTGCTGCTGAAGTTCAAAATGTCTATAACAGCAGCTTTAGCCATGTTGTGAAAGCATCCTGGGTATCGGAATACATATTGTCGGCGGGGGAAGCGAAGCTATCCCGTAAAGGGCAGTTCATGGATGAAGGCGCGCCGGATATGCTGTCCCTGAAGATGATCTACGGCTCCCGTGCGGGACTACGGGATCCTTATTCCATTATGCTTTCAGCCTCTACTGCCAAAGCACTTTTCGGGGATATCAATCCGGTGGACAAGATTGTGCGGATCAATAACGAGAACAGTGTAAAAGTGACCGGTGTATTTGAGGACCTGCCACTTAACAGTGAGTTCAATGCAGTAAAGTTCTTTTCACCCTGGAAACTATGGGAAGCGAATAATGATTGGGTACAGCTACGGGCCGTCAATGAGTGGAATAACCATTTTCTCAGGCTTTACGCTGAATTAAAGCCGGGAGTAAGTATAGTGCAGGCAACGCGTTCGATTAAAGGCGCTGAGCGCCAATACCAGGCACACGCTGATCTGCCGCCGGGAGCATCTGCTCCCCAGGCTCTGCTGTGGCCAATGAGCAAATGGCATCTATCCGGTTTTGAGAGAGGTAAGTACAATGATAAGCCCATCCGCTTTGTATGGATGGTAGGGATCATTGGCATGTTCGTATTGTTACTGGCTTGTATCAACTTTATGAACCTCAGTACTGCCCGTTCTGCAAAGCGTGCTAAAGAGGTGGGCATCCGCAAAGCTATAGGGTCTGTACGCTGGCAGCTGGTGAAACAGTTCTTTAGTGAATCATTACTGATAGCGTTATTGGCATTTGTGGTGGCTATAGTATTTGCGTTGTTGCTGTTACCCTGGTTTAATCAACTGTCGGCAAAAGCTATCAGCATGCCCTGGGCCAATCCCTGGTTCTGGTTGTGCGCTGCAACGTTTATCTTCCTCACCGGCTTACTGGCCGGAAGTTATCCTGCTTTATACCTGTCTTCTTTCCAGCCGGTAAAAGTGCTGAAAGGTACATTCAGGGCAGGGCGTTTTGCTGCGACGCCCCGTAAGGCGCTGGTGGTGCTGCAGTTCACCGTTTCTGTGATACTCGCGATCGCCACTATGATCGTATACCGGCAGATCCGCTATGCCAAAGACCGCCCGGTAGGTTATACCCGTGAGGGATTATTAATGGTGGAAATGAAATCCGCTGATTTTTATGGCAAGAACGAACTATTAAGTAACGAGCTGAAACGTACCGGTGTGGTAGCAGAAATGGCGGCATCTATGGGGCGGCTTACTGAAATAGCTTCGGGCAATAACGGCTTTAACTGGCGGGGTGCAGATACTTCCCTGCTGCAAAACTTTGGTACCCTGGTGGTAACGCCGGAGTATGGCCAAACAATAGGATGGCAGTTTGTGGCCGGCAGAGATTTTTCAAAAGAGCTGGCCACAGATTCGGCCGGAATGGTGATCAACGAATCTGCTGCAAAGTCTATGGGTTTGCAAAGCCCTGTAGGAGAAGATGTAACCTGGAAATGGCGGGATGCACCACTGATACAGTATAAGATATTGGGCGTGGTAAAAGATATGGTGATGGAGTCACCTTATGCACCCGCAGAGCCAACTTTCTTCTTTTTGAAGGCCCCTAATGGCGGGTATAATTATCTGCATATCAAAGTAAAGCCAAACGTGAGTATGAGCCAGGCACTGGCTAAAATAGAAAGGGTATTTAAAACGCTGATACCAACGGCGCCATTTGATTATACTTTCGCAGACGATGAATATGCTCTGAAGTTTGCAGCTGAAGAACGTATTGAAAAGTTGGCTACTTTCTTTGCCGTTCTGGCGATCTTTATTTCCTGTCTTGGTTTATTCGGGTTGGCTTCCTTTGTAGCAGAACAACGTACCAAGGAGATCGGTATCAGGAAAGTGCTGGGCGCTTCTGTATTCAACCTCTGGCGTTTGCTTTCCCGGGATTTTGTGGTGCTGGTGCTGTTATCCTGTGCGATCGCTACCCCGATAGCAGGCTGGCTGCTAAACAAATGGCTGGAGCAATATGCCTATCGTACGGAGGTGTCCTGGTGGCTCCTTGCAGCTGTTGCCGCAGGGGCATTGGCGGTTACCTTACTGACAGTAAGCTTCCAGTCGGTAAAGGCTGCGCTGATGAACCCCGTGAAAAGCTTAAGAACAGAGTAAAGAAAGATGATAAATGTAAAGCGGCGCACCGGTTACCAGTGCGCCGCTTTTTTGTGGGTTTGGAATGAACGTTATTTCGTTTTGTTAAGAAATGCCAGGGCAGTCGGGAACAATGCCGGCGACATGAAAATATTGTAGTGGGTAAGACCGGGCAGAATGGCGAGTTGTGAAGGGATTTGTCCGCTGCCATCCCATCCGCCATCACGCTGGCCGCCGCCCAACAGTCCAAAGATCTCTATGGCATGAGAAGGCGGGAAAATGTCCGCATCTGCAGCTATTAGTAAGGTAGGAGCTTTAACGGCTTTCACTTCAGCTGACAAGTCGTAATCTACTTTCATCGCTTCCCCGATCTTGGTGATGAATTTTGTCCAGTCCTCCGGTTTAGGCGCAAGGCGGGCATACATTTCATACATGGGCGTTTGTTTCAGGAATTCAGCGGCTTGCGGGCCCATTTGCTCCTGTTGCTTGAGGATATCCGGGTAGAATGCGTTGCGTTTAATGGGTGTAGAAACCAGCACAAGTTTCTTTACCAGCTCCGGATGACGGATGGCGGTTTGTAAGGCAACGCCTCCTCCCAGGGAATAACCCATGATGTCGGCCTGTTTGATGCCCAGGTGCTTTAATAGCCCGGCAATATCATCCGCCATGAACGCTATATTCAGCGGGCGATCGATGTCGGCAGTGCGGCCATGCCCCTGCAGGTCTACTGCGATTACCTGCCTGCTTTGGGCGAGCACCGGCAGATTAGGGCCAAACATTTCAATGGCGCCGAGGCCTCCATGTAGTAGCACCAGCGGCTCGCCATTGCCATAGATCTCATAATACAACTGGAGGCCGTTTACGGGGGCATATCCTTTTTTCAGCGGCTGGGTGCTTGCGTTGGCGCTCGCCTGGGCGACAGCGCTCTGTGTTGAAGTTTGTGCCATAGTTTGTATAGATATTAGTCCGGAAATAAGTGCAGTGAATATACCCGTGCTGCGAAGGGGGCGCGTCAGGTATTTTTGAATGGTGAGGTACATAACAGATTTTATTTTAGCAGTGATTGATTTCTGCTAGCAAAGCTAATGTACCCGCCGGACCAGGATGAGGGGTGAAAACGACAAGTTATGGGGTTGAATGCGACGCGGACAGGTGCAATACGGTAGTGTCTTTATAATCAACGATCTTCCATACCATATGTTCCTGATCCTGAATGCTTATATAGGCATTTATCGGAATGTCGTTGCCATAGATTTTGATCTTCATAATGTGTTTTGCACTGTCGTAATCGTATTGACCTGAGCTGAGCTTGCTTTTCTCGATTACATAGGGATTAGGGGAGAAGCTAATGTACCCGTACTGCTCTACATAAATATTTTTCCAGGCGGTAGCGTCATGTAGCCAGGCGTCTTCATCTGCCAGTTGTCCATTCCTGATGAGTGTATCTACCTGCCATTTGCCTAAAAAGCGGAAAGATGATTTGACACTGTTGCCGTAAAAAGTAAATATCAATACAAATGCCAGTGCTGCTATTTGGATCAGGGGTTTAAATATGCCGATGCGAACGGGAGGCAGGTTGTTTGTTGGCCGGAGAAAGAATGCGGTCAGCTCTTTCCATCTTAGCAGTAACAAATATATCAGGCCTAAAGTAAACAATACTGCATTCAGGGTGGCAGCGAACGGGATGCCGTAGAAGATATCGATCAGCATGATATTGATCATCACAGGTAGCAACACCACAATGCCCAGTAAATAGGTGCGCCGGAACACCAACAATACGGATCCGCCGATCTGCAATAAGCCGATAATCAGGGTTAAGGCATAAGAATAAGCGAAATAATTCCAGGTAAGGTCAAATCCGGAAAGAGTGCCCACCAACTTATCATCCCGCAGATAGGAATGCCCAAATTGCAGTCCAAATATTTTGGCAACCCCGTAGGTAGTGATCTGCAAGGCTAGCCAGTAGCGAATAATTCCCCTGAACCAGGCATGTAGCCGGCCGGAGTCTATATTACTCTTTTTCTCTTTACGATGCCAGTAAATGGAGTAAGCAATTGAAAAACCTATTCCACCAATTGTTAATGCAACTCCTGATAACTCGAAGATAGTGTTGATTACCTTGGGTAAATTGCGTGCAAAGCTTAATGACAGGAATACCTGCATGTAAATGATGTTAACGATCGCAATAGATACCAGCAGACATTCAACAAGCTTCAGGAAGAATCTTGAGGTAACAGGAGGCGTAGGGTTCATTGGGCAAATTTTACTAAAAGTAATATTTTAGTATAGAAAACAACATCCATTCATCATTATGCCTGTTGCCGAATTAAAACAAACCTGGCAGGAGCTCATGTCACGGTATTGTACCAACGAAGCATTGATAAACAGTGAGTTCGATAAGCTCGTCGGGCAATACGCTAGTCCCGGCCGGTACTATCATGACCTGCAGCATATTGAAGCATTGTTGACTTTACAGCAGGCCTACGCATCTGACATCCGAAGTAATGAGGTGTTGCAGATGGCCATCTTTTATCATGATATTATCTATAATGTGCTGAAACCTGATAACGAAGAGCAAAGCGCATTGGCCGCCGGTACTTTTTTAAAGCAGACCACATTCCCTCCCTATCAGATCATTACGGTGATGGATTACATCAGGGCTACCAAAACACATACAGGTGATGAACACGATGAAGACCTGGATTTTCTGCTGGATTTTGATCTTTCTATACTGGGCAGTCGGGCGGATGTTTATAGTCAATATGCGCAGCAGATCAGGCAGGAATACACTGTGTATCCCGATGAAGTATATAATCCCGGAAGGAAGAAGGTGCTCATGCATTTCCTGGAAAAGCCGGTGATATACCGGACCGCCATTTTTAGGGAACAATATGAGACGCAGGCCAGACAGAATATCGCTAGTGAATTGCAAGGGTTATAAGGATACTTATTTCACTGCTGTTACCCGCCATATCCTGTCATTCACATCATCTGTCACCAGCATAGAACCGTCAGGAAGCACTGTTACCCCAACCGGCCGTCCATACACTTCTTTACTATCGGCTTTATCCGGCCTGAAACCAGTAAGAAAATCCTCCGGCGGGCCAGCAGGCTTACCGTTCTTAAACGGAACAAATACCACCTTATATCCAGCCAGTTTTGAACGGTTCCATGACCCGTGCTGGGCTATAAAAGCGCCGTTCCGGTATTTAGCAGGGAAAGCAGAACGGGTATAGAAAGCCAGCCCCAGGGAGGCGGTGTGAGAACCCAGCGGCACGTCAGGAACGATGGCTATTTTAACCAAGTCCGGCCGCTGTACTTCCATGCGGGGATCCGGATGCTGGCCGAAATATGCATAAGGCCAGCCATAAAAACCACCTTTTTTCACACTGGTGAGATAATCAGGCACCAGGTCGTCGCCAATTTCGTCCCGTTCGTTAACAGCTGTCCACAAAGTTTTGGTACCCGGCGCCCAGGCCATTCCAACCGGGTTACGCAGGCCCGATGCATATACCTGCTCCCCGTTCCCATCGGGGTTTACTTCTAATATACAGGCCCTTCTCGGGTTTACATCTTTTCCGTTGTCGCCGATGTTATCTACAGACCCTACCGCAATGTATATTTTGGAGCTGTCGGCATTCGTGATAATGTTACGGGTCCAGTGCTGGTTACGTTTTTCAGCCGGCAGGTCCATGAGTACCTGCCCGGCGGAATCCATCTTTAGCTGGCCGGGCTGGTAAGGATAGCGTAGCAGCTCGTTAGTATTGGCTACGTACAACTTATTGCCAATAATGAGCATGCCAAAGGGCTGGTTGAGGCCTTCGAGGAATACCTGCTGTATGTCCGGCTTGCCGTCGCCCGTGGTATCACGCAATATGCTGATACGGTTGGCGCTCTTTTTCATGTTCTCGGCCTTTGCGGCCCCCAGTATCACCGCCCCGGCTTGCATCAGCGTATTTTTGATGGTGTTGGATTCTGCCACCAGTACATCCCCATTGGGCGTGACGTATGTCCACCTGGGGTTCTGAAGGCCCTCAGCATACAAAGTAACTGCAAAACCTTTGGGCGCCACCGGTGTACGGCCATTGCTCCAACCGATGACTTTGCTGAAATTTGTAACAGATTTGGTAGCAAATGGTACAGGAAGCACTGCTGTATCAGCCATGCGGCTTTGAGCCTGCGAGGCGCTTTTCATGAATAATAGCATAAAGACTATTACTATCACTATTACTTTCATAACAGGCGTATTATATTCATGTGAATACAAAAGGCATGCCCGGAAAAGGAATTATTTAGTATCTTTGCGCCACTTTTATTCACTTCCTCACCGGCTTTTGTAGCGCCAATCTTCAAAAAATAGTGCGGCTTTGAGTAAGGCAGGTAAAGTATCAGCTTTTTTTGATAGCCTTACCACTATTTAATCACTTTAAATTTAAAAAATTGTCATTTGAACAATTAGGGCTTATTGCCCCTTTGCTAAAGGCATTGGATAACGAAGGATATAGCAATCCAACCCCTATTCAGCAGCAATCCATCCCCATTGTGCTCCAAAAAAGAGATTTGCTGGGATGTGCACAAACAGGTACCGGTAAAACCGCGGCTTTTGCATTACCTCTTTTACAGTTATTATATCAGCAACCCAGGGAAGTTGCCACCAGGGGACCGCGTTATGTCCGTGCACTAATATTGACGCCTACACGCGAACTGGCGATACAGATAGGCGATAGCTTTGCGGCATACGGTAAGTTTACGGACCTGAAGCATCAGGTGATCTTCGGCGGTGTATCACAACATCCGCAGGTAGAGGCCTTGAAGAGGGGAGTAGATATACTGGTAGCCACACCGGGCCGCTTGCTGGACCTGATCAGCCAGGGCTTTGTCAGCCTGCTGCATCTGAAATTCTTTGTGCTGGATGAGGCAGATCGTATGCTGGATATGGGCTTTGTACATGATGTAAAGCGTGTGATCACCAAGCTGCCTGCCAACCGTCAATCTTTGTTCTTTTCCGCTACCATGCCGCCGGAGATCCAGAAACTGGCCTCCGTGATCCTGAATAATCCCGCCAAGGTGGAGGTAACACCCGTATCTTCTACGGCAGAAACCATCACGCAGTCTGTTTATTTTGTTTCAAAACAGGATAAACGCGGTTTATTACAGCATTTGCTGGAGGATCAGGATATTAAAACGGTATTGGTCTTTACGCGCACCAAGCATGGCGCCGATAAAGTGGTGAAAGACCTGAACAAGGAGGGTATTACCGCTGAGGCCATCCATGGCAATAAATCACAGAATGCGCGTCAGCGTGCCCTGAATAACTTCAAGACCCGGCAAACCAGGGTACTGGTTGCTACAGATATTGCAGCAAGGGGTATTGATATTGACGAGCTTACACATGTGATCAACTATGAGCTGCCCAATGTGCCCGAAACATATGTGCACCGTATAGGCCGTACCGGTAGGGCAGGAGCAAATGGTATTGCTTTCTCTTTCTGCGATATGGAAGAAAGGGCTTTCCTGCAGGATATTCATAAGCTGATAGCACGTAATATTCCGGTGGTAGACACCCATCCGTATCATCATAACAGCACGGCGTCGCCGCTTAAACAACAGCCTGCAAAGCAAGCTGCTGGCGGCAATAAAGAGCAGCGGCCACATCGTGGCCCCGGTAATAATAACCGGCCCGGAAATAATCCAAGAAATAATAACAACAACAGGAACCGGCCACGTAACCGGCAATCTGCGCCGGACAAGCAGCGTTAGAAAACGTGTTGAGCACCAGGTGACTGTTCACTAAATAAGTCAGTATTTGTTTCATTGATATGGGGCAAATGCTGACTTACTATTTTAAACAGGGATTTCTGATCAATAGGTTTCACCAATACGGCGCAGGCCCCGGCTTCAATCAGTGCATCCTGGAACTCGAAGCTTCCTGTACACATGATAACCGGGATATGGTGCAATTGCGGATCCTGTTTAATATGGGCCAGGGTGGCAACGCCATCCATTTCAGGCATTTGATGGTCCAGCAGGATCACATCGGGTAAGCATTTTTCTTTCTCCAGCTTATTGATGACTTCCAGGCCATTAGTGGCGGTGGTAACGGTGCAACCGCACATACTCAGGTATTGCGAGAACAATACATTATTCATTTCGTTATCATCTGCCACCAATACGCGCAGATGGCTCAGATCCATATCTTCTTCTGTTTCCTCCTGGATATCATCCAGGCTGCCACGCTGTAATTTCAGCTTAATGGTAAATGTAGTATCACCCCCTGGAAAGCTTTCGGCCTGGATGTCTCCACCTAGTGTGTGCACCATGTTCTTTACAATGTATAACCCCAGGCCGGTGCCCTCAGTATACCTGTTCTGTTTGTTGGTGACAAACTGGTCAAAAATTACTGACAGTTTTTCTTTGGCTATACCAGCGCCTTTATTGGTAACCTGGATAGACCAGGTAAGGATATTGCATTTATTCAATTTTAAAAGGACCGTACTGTTCCTGTCGCTATACTTTACCGCATTGCTTAACAGGTTAGCCACTATCTGGCTCAGTTTAAAGCTGTCAAAACGGATAATGGGAGGCATTTGCTCATCGATCTGCAACCTGATCTGTATGTTACGCGCCCTGGCAGTTACTTTATGCACGGCTATCAGTCTTTCGAAGAAGAGTTTGATCTCAAAACTCTCTTCCTGTACATCTTCCATTTTGCCTGCTTCGATCTTGGACATGTCCAGCACATTGTTGATGATGTTCCGGGTATTACCTACGGCATTGAAGAGCAGGTTGATATAAGGTTCTGTTTTCTTCAGGCCAGGGTCCATCCTGATCTCCCGTTTTACCAGCTGCGCTATGCAATAAATGGCATTGAGCTGTGTTCTTAATTCGTGTGTGGTCTGGTAGATAAAGATCCTTTTGAAATTGTTGGCCCTGGTCAGTTCATTATTCTGATCGTTGCTCAATACATAGGGCCTTCCTACCACCATGATCAGTAATAATACACCCCCGATAGACAACGCTTTGAAAATGATGGTGAGCTTCAGGCTTAATTGTATAGGCGTTATAAAATTGGAGTAATAATTTGCCTCGATGATAATAAGAATGGCCGTAGCGATGACCAGGCAGATCCTTCTGCGCTTTTTCTCTTTAAATAATAGGAATGTGATCAGGAAGAGGAAGATCACCATCGCCTGCAGCTCAATGACATTTGCCAGCAGCAGGCCGAAATATACGGAGCCGGCGCATTGTACAAGGAAGGTTACAAGAGCCGCGGTTTCATGCCTTTTGCGATAGCTCAGCCATATCGCGGAACTCGCGAATAAAGCCTCAATACCGGCCGGGATAATAATAGACAGCTCGCCGGATAAAATATAGTAGATGCTGCCAATTGTTATGACGAGCAAGCAAAGGGCGCAATTCAAAGAGTTTACCAGCTTTATTTTATGCAAAAGCTCTTTGTCGGCTATTCCTTCCGTGCCAGTTCTCCGGATGGATTGCCAGGTATCAAGCATTTTCATAGCAGTTGGTTTGCAGGCGTTTTAGGGCAATCATTGTCTCTCTTTACGTAACGGGTATAGGACGAACCTTACCAGTACTTGCGTTTGGTAATAGCTGCGGCAGGCCTTTTTACCTTTTAGTCTTTAGATCGTCAAGTTATTTCTTTAGGGCCGGGGGCATTTATCGTATTGTCCAATCCCAATTTACACAAATTATTCATACAAAATATCCCCTCCGGTGCTATCTACGTAGAAACACTTATACCAGACTTAACAACGAACACGCTTCCAATTGAAAAAGAATTTGCTTTTCTCTGAAATACCCCTACCTTTGTTCTGTAATAATTCTAATTACAGTTAAAACAGTATAGCAATGAAAGTCGCATTAATCGGAGCTTCCGGCTTTGTCGGATCACACATCCTGCATGAATTATTAGACCGTGGTCACCAGGTTACCGCAATTGTAAGGCATCCTGAGAAAGTAAATGCCCAGCATTCTAATCTCGTTGTAAAGAAAGGAGATGTATACAATGAAAAGGAGCTGGCTGAATTGGTGAAAGGACAGGAAGCTGTTATCAGCGCATTTAATCCCGGATGGACCAATCCCAATATTTACGAAGACTTTCTCGCTGGTTCAAAAACTATTCAACAGGCTGTGAAAGCCGCAGGCGTGAAAAGGTTGATTGTAATAGGGGGAGCTGGTAGCCTGGAAGTTGCTCCAGGTGTACAGCTGATCGATACGCCCCAGTTCCCGGCGGAATATAAGCCCGGCGCTTCCGGCGCACGTGACTATCTCAATATTATTAAGCAGGAAAAGGACCTTGACTGGACCTTCATCAGCCCAGCCATCGAAATGCACCACGGCACTTCCGGCGTACGCAAAGGCGTTTACCGCACTGGGCTGGACAATCCTGTATTTGATGAGAACGGCAGAAGCATCCTGTCGGTGGAAGATCTGGCGCTGGCCACTGTAGACGAGCTGGAACACTCCAAACATATCCGTCAGCGTTTTACGGCCGCCTATTAAAATGGCTGCTCTTGCCGGCTATGTTCTTTAAGCCATAACGCTTATATTAGCACTATAACCAGACAAACAATCCACTTATGATGTTTAGGAAACTAGTGCTTTTCAGCGGCTTAGTAATGGCTTCATTGAACAGTATGCCGGCAAGCGCTCAAACAGGCCGCCCCCTGCTAAAAGAACACCCGGGCGTAGTATCATACACCTATCGGAAGTCTTTTGCGAAAGATATGCCGGGTACACTGGATATGGTAAAGAAGAACGGGTTTACTGATATAGAGTTCTCCAACCTCTTCGGGCAAACGGCAAAGGATATCCGCAGTATGATAGATGAAAGAGGTATCAAATGTTCTTCCTTCGGGGTAAGCTATGAAGACCTTACTACCAAAACAGATACCGTTGCCAAAAATGCCAGGGCCCTGGGCGCCAAATTTGTAAGGGTGGCCGGATTCCCGCACAGCAAAACCGGCCTTACGTTGGACGAAGCAAAGAACGCGGTGACAGAATTTAACCGCGTTGGCAAGATCCTCAAGGATCAATACGGCCTTACCTTGATATATCATAACCATGGTTTTGAGTTCCAGCCTTACGAGAAAGGTACCCTCTTCGATTATATCGTGCAGCAAACACAGCCCAGGTACGTGAGCCTGGAGATGGACATTCTCTGGGTACATTTCCCGGGGCAGGATCCGGTGGCTTTACTGAAAAAATATGGCGACCGTTTCAGGGCTATGCACGTAAAAGATCTGAAAAAAGGTGTTAAAGGCGACCTCTCCGGCGGCACTTCTCCCGAGAATGATGTAACGCTGGGCACAGGCCAGATCAACATCCCCGCCATACTGAAAGCTGCTAAACGTTCCGCTATCCAGCATTTCTATATAGAAGATGAGAGCAGCAACGTAGAAACACAGGTACCGCAAAGCGTTCAATACCTGTTAAGCCTTAAAGAGTAGAACAGCCTTGCCAGGATGCTCATATTATAGATCAGTACTTTTTGTTCGGGTGTTATCTTGCCGGCACATCTACGGCAAGGTAGCCCTGGCAGCCTGGGACTGATGCTTGCTGCTTTCCTGAGCAGTTGCAGGAACGGGCCCCAATTTGTAGATTTGAAGGAGACAAGCAATTATGATCCGCGTTTTTATTACTGACGACCACCCCCTCGTCCTCGAAGGTTTGCGATCCCTGCTCAGCAACGAAAAAGAAATTGAACTGGCCGGGTATGCCGTGAACGGGCAATCCTGTATCGATTATTTTACTGCTCCGCCACAGTAGATACGCACCGCAAAAGCCTGCTGGCCAAGCTCGATGTGAAGAACACGGTCCTGCTTATCCGTTTTGCCATGGAGCATAAATTGGTAAAGTAGATCAGAATTTTACTTCCGTTACCTCTAACTCCAGTCCTTTTTTATCAGTGGCGATATGACAGGCGTAGTCCCTGAAAGCAGTGATCTCCTGCAGGTGCCAGTTGCGGCCGTCCAACATAACGGATTTCTTGTTGGCTACATCCAGCGCAGTGAGCGCAGTGCTTAAACCGCTGCCGTCTGCTTTCAGAATGGCTTCCTTGCAGGTCCAGAAGCGGTAGAAGGCCTGCAGGGGATTGACGGCAGTTTTGATAATATTCCATTCCTGGTCTGAGAATTGTCCCTTGAAATCATCCAGCTCAATAGGCCTGAGCAATTCCACATCAATACCCACACGGGCCTGCGGGCTCACCACACAGGCTACCATCCGGCCGGCATGGGAGATATTGAAATCGATGCCACCTTCAAGGTAAGGCCTGCCAAAACCACTGTAACGCATGTCATGCAGGGAGGCGTTGTTGCCGTATGCCTTGAGAGCGGTTAATAAAAGGTGTTTGCCCAGCAGGGAAGCGTGGGCGTCTTCCCAGCGTCTGAACTGACCGATTTTCTTTTGCATATAAGCAGGCAATGGTTCCAGCAACGCCTCAAAAGTGGCGGAGGCTAAGGGCATAGGATAGGTGGCGTAATAGATCGTCCCGGTCATGCAGTACTAGAATTGAGCTGTTGAACGTAATAATTTGCTTTCGTGATGCAATTTTGTAAAAATCTCACATAAAATATAATTTTAAATTATCAGAGAAGATCCTTTTGCTAGATGATAGAAGTTTCTTGCAGGCTGACAATATTTTGTTGACAGATCGAAGATGTTTGATGTAAGATGACAGATGTGTCCTGCAAGCTGACAGATGTTCCGCGTAAGCTGACAGATGTATCGTGTAAGATAACAGATATGGCTTGCAAGCTGACAGATGTACCATGTAAGATAACAGATATACCAATCAAGCTGACATAAATCCTTCGAACACCTGTATTTTCAAGTTTTAGCAAGGTTGTATATCGATTTCATAAACCCATCAGCTATAATTTACAACTCCAGGTTTTTGTTTGACATAGTTATTTTTTGCAACTTTCGTCCACAAGCGGTAGCCGAAAAGCTTTGAATAGAGTAGGCCTAAAAGTAACCTATTAAAAATTAAACTATGAAAAACTTTCCGATTGAAAACCTGACCGAATTATCCCCCAACGAATTAAACGAAGTACAAGGCGGTGGACTGTTAACCAATGTTGTTACCGGTTTGAGCAACCTGCTGCAAAACCTGCCCAATACTGTTGGAGGCGTAGGCACCACCCTGAAGAATCTTGTCGATTTTCTCATCTAGTACCCGGACAAGATCTTTCCATTAGTGTAATTACCTATTTGTTGTAATCAAAAAAATTTTAACCATGAGGCACCTCTCAACGGAAGGGTTTACATCCCTATCCCAGGAAGAACTGTTAGCATTGGAAGGAGGCGGTTATCTTACCGACCTCGCCGCCAGGCTGACCGCCGAACTTACCCAGGTACTGGGCGTGGCAAAGGACGTTTCTGCCACTACCGGCGCATTCCTGAAAGCAATAGTTGACATTATTGTTTAGTTTATTGATCTATGTGCTGTCGTCAAGATAGCATACAGCGGGCTCAAAGCGTCCTGGTCCTTAAAGAGGGCCGGGGCGCTTTCCTGTTTTATTACTAAAACCAGTCATTGTTACATTCCTGCAACCGGGAAATCCCGGAAAATTACTGTAGTCGCAATCCGTAGAAGCCGTTTGCCCGTTAGTATAATTATACAACTATCACTAACCAGGATTAGCGCCCTATTTGACTCAATTCTGATTGTCACTCCAGGCACTATCCAACACCCTATTAATCAATTTTGCGTTGGTATGGAAGGTAGAAAACTAAGATGCACACAGCAAGTTGTAGTCCTTATCCGGCATTTACGTAGAAAGAAAGAGTATTCCCAGGAATACATGGCCGCCCATCTGGATATATCACAGAATGCATACAGCAAGCTAGAAACGGGAAAGATACCTATGACCATAGACCGGCTTTGTGAAGTAGCACGCATATTGGATATCGCACCTACAGAGCTGCTCGCAGAAGTGAAGCTCGTCTGATATGCGCACGGACCTATAGCGTAACCCGGTCCCGTTTTCATTCATCATGATCTATAAACTATACCCATGCCTCAGTTATTTCCAATAGAAGTAATGCAGCATTCTTCATACACCTGGTTACCCAGGGTAAAAGTAAGAACGCAGCTGATCTATTTGACAGTGCTGATGGCCGTACTCGCCGCACTCGTAGCATTACCCTTTATTAAAGTAGATGTTTCAGTGAAAGCCAGCGGACTGGTACGCCCGGTCACGGAAAAGCACGAGCTGCGCAACCTGGTAGCCGGCACCATTGCCGAAGTATTGGTGACCGATGGACAAAAGGTGGAGAAAGGCCAGCAGATCCTGCGCCTGCAGGAAGAAGTAAGTAACAGCAAGCTGCAACAGAACTCCTGGGAATTGGGCCAGCGCGGAAAATACATCCAGGATCTTACGATACTCACCGGCGGAGGGGGAGGAGGCTTGCAGTCAGCCCTTTACCAGCAGCAGTACCAACGCTATCAATCTACCCTCAACGAGCAATTAGCCACCGTCAACAAACTGAAGGCGGATATGGATATGTATGAGAAGCTTTTTAAAGAAAAAGTGATCGCCAAAAAAGAATTTGCCGACCGCCAGTATGAATACGTAAAAAGTCAGGCCGCTTATCAATCTACCGTGCAACAGCAGCGCAGTGCCTGGCAGGAGGAGCTGAGCCGCCTGCGGGAAGAGAGCAGCCGTCTGCATGCCGATACCCGGCAGCTGGAGCAGGAAAAGGAATGGAATATTATCAAAGCGCCCGTAAGCGGCACACTGCAGCAGTTCAGTGGTAAATACGCCGGCGGATATCTGCAGGCAGGAGAGCTGCTGGGCATCATCTCCCCCGATTCTAACCTGGTAGCGGAGTGTTATATCACGCCAAAAGATATCGGCTACCTGCAAGCTGGTATGCCCGTGAAATTCCAGATAGATGCTTTTAACTATAATGAATGGGGATTGGTGGAAGGGGTGGTACAGTCGGTAGATAACGACTTTATACTGATGAATGATCAACCCGTGTTCAAAGTGAAGTGCCGCTTTGCCGCCACAGAAGTACATACCAGCAAAGGCATAAAAGGCAGCCTGAAGAAAGGGATGACCTTCCAGGCCCGCTTTATCCTGACCAAACGCAGCCTGTTTCAGCTGCTCTATGATAAAACCGATGACTGGATGAACCCTAACAGAAAGGGGATACAGGAAGCAAAAAGTTGAACCGGAACCCTATGGCAAATACCTCTGCAAGTTTGAAACGCAGCGCCCGCGTAAAGCAGCGCGATATCAGCGATTGCGGCGCTGCCTGCCTGGCGGCTGTGGCCGCTTACTACCATTTGCAATTACCGGTGGCCCGCATCCGGCAATATGCCGGTACCGATAAAAAAGGCACTAATGTCCTGGGCATGATCGAAGCGGCCCAGAAACTCGGCTTTCAGGCCAAAGGCGTAAAAGGTCCGCTGGAAGCACTCGCGAATGTACCCAAACCTGTTATTGCCCATGTGATCATAAAAGGTGCGTTGCAGCATTTTGTGGTGATCTACCAGGTAAGCAAAAAGCATATAGTGTACATGGATCCTATGGATGGCGGTTTTCATCGCCAGACACATGAGCATTTCAAACAGATATGGACCAGCGTATTGATACTGCTGATGCCCGAAGAGGATTTTAAACCGGGCAATGAAAAGGTATCTCACCTGCAACGTTTCTGGTACCTGCTCCGCCCTCACCGTACAGTGCTCTTCCAGGCGCTTTTCGGCGCGATGATCTATACGGTGCTGGGACTTTCCACTTCCATTTATGTACAAAAGATCATAGACAACGTGCTGGTAGACGGAAATAGGAACCTGCTAAACCTTCTCGGTGTGATCATGCTCCTGATTCTTTTACTGCAACTGTTTGTAGGCAACCTGAAAAGCATCTTTGCTATTAAGACCGGGCAGCAGCTCGACGCCCGCCTGATACTGGGTTATTATAAACACCTGTTAAAACTGCCGCAGCAATTCTTTGATACCATGCGTGTGGGAGAGATCACTTCCCGTATTAACGATGCAGTAAAGATCCGCGTGTTCATTAACGATGTGGCCCTTACGCTGGTAGTGAACAGCTTTGTGGTGATCTTCTCCTTCGCTCTCATGTTCACTTACTATTGGAAACTGGCCCTGATCATGCTGGCGATCATCCCCATTTACTTCATCATTTACCAGATCAGCAACCGCGTTAATAAGAGATTGCAGCGCAAGCTGATGGAAGATAATGCGGAACTGGGCAGCCAGCTGGTAGAATCACTGAACGCTGTTGCTACCGTTAAACGTTTCGGGTTGGAAGAGTATGCAAACATGAAAACGGAGAACCGTTTTATCCGTTTGCTACAAACCATTTACCGTTCCACCGTCAGCAACCTCTATATCGGCAGTACAGCCAGTATTATCACCAGCGCCTTTGTGATCGTTATGCTTTGGATAGGCTCCATCTTTGTGATAGAACGGGAACTGAGCCCAGGGGAATTATTGTCTTTCTATGCGCTGGTGGGATATTTCACCGGACCTGCCATGGGCCTCATCACCGCCAATAAAAGCATGCAGGACGCACTGATCGCAGCAGACCGCCTCTTCGAGATCATGGACCTGGAACAGGAAGAAACCACACAAAAAGTGGTGCTGCAACCCAGTATGATCGGCGATATTGTTTTCAATAATGTCACCTTTAGCTATGGCACACGGGTAGAGGTATTCCGGCATTTCAACCTGCTTGTTACAAAAGGAAGAATTACCGCCATAGTAGGAGAGAGTGGATCTGGTAAATCTACGCTAATGTCGTTGTTGCAGAATATTTATTCCTTGAGAGAAGGAACCATTGCCATCGGTAATACAGATATCCGCTATATACAGCATGAAAGCCTGCGCAGGCTGGTAAGTGTAGTGCCGCAACAGATAGACCTGTTTGCAGGAACGGTATCGGAGAATATTGCCGTAGGTGAATTTGACCCGGATATGCAGCAGGTGCTCGCCATTGCACAACAACTGGGTATCCTCGAATTCATAGAAAAACTCCCCGATGGCTTTAATACAATGTTGGGAGAGCACGGTGTAAACCTCTCCGGCGGACAGCGCCAGCGTATTGCCATTGCCCGTGCCTTATACCGGAACCCGGAAATACTCATCCTGGACGAAGCTACTTCCTCGCTGGATCCTGTATCTGATCTCTATGTACAGCATGTAATGCAGAACCTGCGAAACGCCGGTAAAACCATCATAGTGATAGCACATCGTTTAAGCACGGTAGTGAATGCCGATAAGATCGTGGTATTACAGGATGGCACGCTGGCAGAAGAAGGTACTCATGATCAGCTGCTGGCCAGGAATACTGTGTATGCAAAATTATGGAGCCACCACCAGGGAATGATCTCTGCCTGACGGTATTACACCCGATTAAAAAATCGCCTAATGAGGTAGCTTTTCTCTTAATAATCCATATACCCAGGTACCTGCAATGGCGCTGAGTATCATGATGGCTGCGGCAAAGGCGCCGGTGCCGATCATGGCGAAGAAGGGGCCCGGACAAGCGCCGGTCAATGCCCAGCCCAGGCCGAAGATAAGACCACCTATCACCTGTCCTTTGTGAAATTGCTTTTTTGGAAAACTGATCTCCTCACCATCAACCGTCTTAATATTGAAGCGTTTGATCAGCCACACGGCAAGTGCACTGACGGCCACTGCCGAACCGATTACCCCGTACATGTGAAAGCTTTGTAAGCGGAACATCTCCTGTATACGGAACCATGAAATGACCTCTCCTTTTACAAAAACAATTCCCAGCAGAATACCTGCCGCTATATATCTCAGTACCTGCCAGCGTGAATGAGCAGGCGCCGCTGCTGCTGGAGTAAGTGTGTCCAGCGACCGTACTTCGAAATCTGTATTTTTTACCAGTTGTTGAACGTCTGACATGATAGTAACATTAAAGGATATACGGAAGGATCCAGTTCGCCATTAAAAAGCCGCCGGCCATGAAACAACAGGTGGCCACCAGCGAGGCCCACTGCAGGGTAGCCAGGCCGGTAATGGCATGGCCCGAAGTACAGCCACCGGCATAACGGGAGCCGAAACCTACCAGGAAGCCGCCTAGCACCATGATGATGAAGCCCCGGGCACTGAACAGGGAAGAGAACGTAAAGATGTCTTTTGGCACTATCTGGCTGTAGTCATTGATGCCGTGCGTCTTCAGCTCTGCTGCCAGTGCAGGATTGACTTGTACGGGCGCCGGGTTTTGCAGCCATTGCGTGGCGATAAAGGCTCCTGCGGTAATTCCCAGTATAAAAAAGAAGTTCCATGATTCCTTTTTCCAGTCATACCGGAAGAAGGGAATCCCGGCAGGCAGACAGGCCGCGCAGGCATGCCGGAAATTGGCGGAGATCCCGAAGGATTTATTGCCCAGGAGGAACAAGGCTGGCGCCACCAGCCCGATCAGCGGCCCGGCCACATACCAGGGCCAGGGTTGTTTCAGTAATTCAGGCATATCCGATGTTTAAATGTTATAATAGGGTGCTTGGACAGATATAGTCGCTTATATTAAACAGGCCGCTGTCTTTCATCGCTTTAAAGCCTCCTGTAACATCTACCAGGTGTTCATATCCTCTTGCCCGTAATATGGAATTAAATACCATGGACCGGTATCCGCTTGCGCAATGTACGTAATAGGTTCTATCCCTGGCCACTTCCGCCATATTATCGTTGATATAATCCAGGGGAACATTCTCTGCGCCCATCACATGCTCGCTCTCATATTCACTTTTCCTGCGCACATCCAGGATATTTACCGGTTGTTTGTTCATCAGCGCTGCCAGATCTTCCACACTGATGGCCGGTACCTGGTCAAGTTCCCTGCCATCGTTCTTCCAGGCGGCAACACCACCGTCCAGGTAGCCTATTGTGCCGTCGTATCCTACACGGGCCATGCGGGTGATCACTTCTTCTTCGCGACCCTGTTCAGTGATAAGGAGGATCGGCTGTTTGATATCCGGTATCAGGGCGCCTATCCAGGGCGCAAAATTGCCGTTTACGCCAACGTTGATAGAATTGGGGATGAAACCTGCTGCAAATACTTCAGGGTCCCGGGTATCCAGTATCAGGGCGTTGGTTTCATTGGCAGCGGCTTCAAAGGCAGCCGGACTAAGCGCACGTCTGCCTCTTTCCAGTATGGCATCCATGCTTTCATATCCTTGTCGGTTTAACATGGCATTCAGGGGGAAATAGGCGGGAGGTTTTGTAAGGCCGGTGACTAGCTCCCTGATGAATTGTTCTTTGCCTAATCCCGGCCGTAAGGCGTAATTGGTGGACTTCTGGTGCCCGAGGGTATCGGTAGTGGCCTTGCTCATATTTTTCCCGCAGGCGCTGCCGGCGCCATGCCCCGGATAGACTATAATATCGTCTGCTAAAGGCAGGATCTTATTCTGAAGAGAATCATACAAGAGACTGGCCAGCTCTTCCTGCGTCATACGCGCTGCTTTTTGCGCCAGGTCCGGACGTCCCACGTCTCCAATAAACAATGTATCACCGGAGAACAGGGCAGCAGGCTTACCGGTTTCGTCTCTTAACAGGTAACAGGTGCTTTCCAGGGTGTGCCCGGGCGTATGCAGTACTTCAAGGCTGATGTTTCCTACCTTGAATATCTCCCCGTCTTGGGCAATATGTGCGTGAAAAGCCGGCTGGGCGGTAGGTCCGTAAACAATATCAGCCCCGGTCTTTTTCGCAAGGTCCAGGTGACCGGAAACAAAGTCCGCATGAAAATGTGTTTCAAAAACATAACGGATCTGTGCCCCGTTCCTTTCAGCCCTTGTGGTATAGGGCTGTATTTCCCGTAAGGGGTCAATAACAGCTGCTTCTCCATTGCTTTCGATGTAATAGGCGCCATGTGCCAGGCAGCCCGTGTAGATCTGTTCAATTTTCATGGTTGGCATTTTTGTGATACAAAACTATTGATGTGGCATGGTTTAAAACGTGACTAAAGTCACCTCCCGGATAATGACATAAATACCCATGCTTAATATAAAAACTCCAAAACCCGTTTTTAGTTTAGTTCCCGATATCAACCGGCCCAGGTAATTGCCAATAAAAATGCCGGTGATAGCCATTAAGCTGATAATGCCCAGGAAGTTCCAGTTGATTGCATGGCCTGGAATAGCTGCCGCAAAGCCAATAAGCGAATTAGCGGTGATAATGAGCAGGGAGGTGCCTGCAGCCTGGTGTATGCTCATGTTGTTGAACAGCATTAACGCAGGGATGATCAGGAAGCCTCCACCGGCGCCCATCAGCCCTGTAACGATCCCCGTTATAGCGCCCTGTATCAGCAGAACCGGCAGCGGATAAGTGTGGGCTGCAGGTGTTGGTAACCGCCTTTTGCGCAACATGTAGATCGCTGCAAGGATCATCAGCGCCCCGAACAGGAACATTAATGAGATGTCTTTGGTGATGGTAAACCGGTTATGTGTGAACAGTATCTCCGGTATGGCAGGCACTATGAACTTCCTGGTAAGAATAACAGCAGTGATGGAAGGGGCGCCGAAAACGAACGCTGTACGCACGTCCACTAGGCCCTGCCTGTATTTGGGTATGACGCCGGTAAGACTGCTGGCGCCTACCACAAAGAGTGAATAAGTAACGGCAGATACCGGGGGCATATGAAATATGTACACCAGCAGGGGTAATGTAAGTACTGCTCCTCCGCTGCCGGTAAGGCCCAGTGATACGCCGATCAGTATTGATGCAAGGTAACCTAAGAGTTCCATCCTGTACGATTTGAATGCAAATCTCAGGTACTGACAGCGCTTAATCCGTGACCTTTGTCACGATAACAGCTGATCCAGGTTGACGATCTCGATATATTGCTTGTGTAGACGTATGAGGCCTTTGTCAGACAGTTTTTTCATCAACCGGGAGACCACTTCCCGCGAAGAGTTCAGCTCTTGTGCTATCTGTGTAAAGGGGAGGTGAATATGATTGCTCTGCAGTGTTTTCTGATGTTGTTTCAGGTAGAATACGATCCGCTCGTCCATGTTGCGGAACGCGATCTGGTCTATGGTCAGTAGCATTTCTTCCATCCTGCTTCTGTAGGATTCCAGCACAAAGTAATACCAGCTTTTATACTGGTTCATCCAGGTATCCATATATTCCAGGGGAATGCTGATCACAGTAGTATCAGTTGCTGTTTTAGCCATGATCTGGCTGGATTCATGTTTTGCAGCGCATATCATGGATAGCGCACAGGCTTGTCCCGCTTGCAGATGGTAGATAAAGAATTCATTCCCTTCCTCATCTTCCCGGTACACTTTTATTAATCCATCAATAATGAGCATGGTAGAACGGAAGTATTGACCGGTTTTCATCAGCATTTCTCCTGCAGGGAATTCGCGTAGCTCGCCGGTATGGACCAGTTGATCTATCAGTGCCGGCTCAAAGGAAGGAAAATGCTTTTGTATGCTTGCTTTCATGTCGGGCATAAAGGAATGCAATTTAGGATGGGCAATACAATGGGAGCGTGACAAAAGTTACGCAGTTTTTGCTAGATCATCTTTTTTATCACCGCTTTCCCACTGGCCAGTGCGGCTTCCACTGTTCCCATTAAAGCGCCTTCAAACAAAGCTTCGCCTGCAAAGAACAAGGTATTTGCCACAGGTGTACATAATACCGGCTTCGCGGTATTCGTATGTACGGTAGCGTAAGAATACGATCCGCGTGTAAACGGATCGGCTGTCCAGTTAATGATCTTTGCGTCTTCCAGTATGGATTCCAGTGTGGCAGTACGCATGTGGAAGATGGCAGCCAGTGATGCCAATGCCGTTTGTAAGATGCTGTCGTCGCTGGCATCTTTCAGCATTTTGGCGGCAGGGCCACCGAGCCAGCCGGTGAGCAGCGTTGACTTTTCCGGGTACTGTGTCCACCAGGTAGGAACGGCTTCTTCTGAGAAGATGAAAGTAACCGGTTTTGGAAGCACTCCGTTGGGATGCTCCCAGAATGCTTCCCGGAAGTCTAACAGGATCTTTATTACGCCACCCATCCCCATTTTATGGACGGCTTCCTGTTTATCAGGCAGGGGAGGAAAATATCGCAAACTGCCCTTTTCCGTTTCAGGAGCCTGGAGTACACCCAGGGGTACCGTAATCAATGCCTGCCGGCCGGTATAGCGTTGTTCGTTCTCCGCAATGATCTCTACATGGCCCGGCTCCCAGTGAATCTCCTTCACAATGGTAAATAGCAGCATGTGGCCGCCTGCCCTGGTAATATCATTTGCCAGGAAAGTCACCAGCAGATCGTATCCGCCGGCGATCCGGTATTGCGTTTCTTCAGGGGCCAGCCATTCTTTTCGCATGGCTATTGTACTGGCATCGTAAGGGTTGGCGGTATCGTAGCCGGAAGCGAAGTTTTTGATCGTCTCCTTCAGCGCCGTGTATTTGTTATCGGGAAAATATTGTTCCAGGAAAGCCTGTAGTGGCATATCTTCTTCCAATGCTTTTAATTTCCCGACAAAGTCGTTCCAGTGGGGCATATCTATATCGGGATCGGGAATGGGGTAATAGGGGATCCCCGCTTCTTTTAACAGCGCCTGGGTAATGGGCAGCTGGCCATGAACGAACTCTGCCCCGGTATGCTTGTAGATCCTGCCACCTGTGCGGTTACGCGCTTCCAACAGCAACACAGTTTTACCGGCTTTTATCAGTTCCCTGCCAGCCATCAGTCCTGCTGCGCCGGCGCCTATGATAATTACATCTGCCTGATCCATGGACCTTATCTATGTGTTGGAGGTTTCCTGTTTTTTCTTCTGGTAGTACTTCTTCGTTTTTTCAATGCTGCCGCAGGAGTGTGGGTTGCACCAGCGTCGTTTGTTGTTCTTGGTATGATCCAGGAACATCCAGCCGCAGGCCGGGCATTCCTTGATCCGCTGGGGATCTTCGCCTGTTAATACGTCGTAAGCCGATTTCATGACCACCCATAAAGGCTGCAGCAGATCGGTATTGTCCTCTTTCCAATCCTGTTCAAGATGGGTCTTGTTTTTATTGAATCGTATATGAGAAAGGGCGTCTGATAGCACCGTATTAAATTGATGTAAGAGCCCATCGGGAAGCATGGTTATATTGCCGGCGGCAATAAAAGCAAAGAACTGGTAAAGCAGCTGCCGTACTTCTTTTACTTTTTCCAGTGCTTTACCGGCCTGTTCCGCATGTCGGGAAGCATATTGCCGGAGCTGTTTTCTCCTATCGGCAGATAGTATCTCCACTTTAGCGCTCCATTGCACCAGGGCCGGATAGCTGTCCAGGTATTCATGCTCGTTTTCTTCCTTCCAGGAATGTACGGTATTGATAAAATCGAAGCAAAGTATGCCTCCATCCAGGGGCAGGGTGTCTATATTTCTCTCCTTGCTCATAACTTGTTAAGGGAAAGTTACGTAATTTTTACCAGTAAAATTACTTTTGATGGTAAGAAAGAAATGTGTAGATTTATACCGGCAAAAGTGATTTTGCCGGTAATTGGCCGTATTTAACTGTAGTATTAATAATCACGTACATGAAATCAAAGCAAGCTTCACAGGTGCTGGTAATACTGGCTTTTTTGGCCATCTACATCATTTGGGGCACTACTTACCTGGCTATCGCCTTCGGGCTGAAGGGCTTTCCGCCTTTTGTGCTTACGGCCTTCCGGGGGATTATTGCGGGAGCTATCCTCCTGGCCTGGTGCCTGGCCCGTGGTGAGCGATTACCTGATAGAGCCACCCTCGGCAATACCGCTATCAGCGGTATCCTGATGCTGGTAGGGGGTACCGGACTGGTAACCTGGGCAGAGCAGCATGTGAACTCCGGCTATGCCGCCATTATTATGGCTACGGAGCCTTTCTTCTTTGTGCTGCTGGATAAAAAGCAATGGGGAGAGTATTTTTCCAATAAATGGGTGCTGTTCGGCTTGCTGGTGGGTTTTGTGGGGATTATACTTTTCTTCCATTATACAGGCGGAAACGCGGGGGGATCAACCGATGGCGCCATGTTATTGATAGGCAACCTGGTACTGCTGGCAGGCGCTATATTTTGGGTGGTGGGTTCCCTGTATGCACGTAACAAAGTAGATCACAGCCATTCTAATACCATGACAACCGGCCTGCAGCTTCTGGCTGCGGGCCTTTTCAGCAGCCTGATAGCCGGGGTGAACGGGGAGTGGTCCCGCTTTTCTATTCAGCAGGTACCTGTGGCCGCCTGGGGCGGGCTGCTCTATCTCATCACCATGGGATCCCTGGTAGCTTATATGGCTTTTACCTGGTTAATTACCATTCGTCCACCGGCATTGGTAAGTACCCACACTTATGTGAACCCCGTAGTAGCGGTATTGATTGGCTGGGCTTTCGCCAACGAGCATATTTCTTTCCTGCAGGTAATGGCCCTGCTGGTGATCCTGGCAGGAGTGTTGCTCACGAATGTGCCTAACTACAAGTTGAAAACTGCTTAGTTAGAACAGGGAAGAGGCTACTTCAGCTACGCCAAAATAGGATTGCGTTAAGGAGATAGCCTGGTCTTGAGGAAAGTCTTTACAGGTATAGATAATAAGGGAGAAGAATTTTTGCTGCTGCCATATGGCGATATAAATGCCTGAATCTATCAGCGGTATAAAAGCGTCGTAGCCCTGATTTTCTTCCTTACCAGTTCCGCTGGTGGCATGTACAATGGGCTGCCCGTAGGTCCTGAGCGAAAGTCCGGAGGTGATGTGCGCAAAGAAATCCACCAATGTCTGTTCATTCACTTCAATAGTAAAATAGCCTTCAAGCAGCAGTCTTTTGCGGAAAATATCAGGGGCCAGGTTTTTCATGACGGGTATATGTTTTTGTAAAGGTATTTAAAAAACAAAAGGCAGTGACTATGCACTGCCTTTCCGGAGGAAAATACCTTTTTCGCTTTGGCTACAGGTACCTCTTATAGGTTACTGTTGCTGAGCGGTGTCTTTAGCTGGTTTTGCTCCTTTGTGTTTAGCATGTTTTGCCTTGGTTGCTGTAGTATCCACTGCGCGGGTAGCCGTAGTATCGCGGATCACGGCAGTGTCCCGCATGTTAGCAGTGTCTTTTACAAAGGAAGCAGTATCCTTTACAAACAAGGTAGTATCGCGCATTGCTGCAGTATCCTTACGGAAAGAGAAGGCAGTATCTTTAGCAAAAGAAGCAGTATCCTTTACGAAAGATGCTGTGTCTTTTTTAAATGCAGCTGTGTCAACTGCAAATGATGCAGTGTCTTTAAAGAATGCAGTGTCAGGTGCGGAGAATGCAGCGGTGTCCTTTGCAAAAGCTGCCGTGTCTTTTGCAAAAGCGGCAGTGTCAACTGCGAATGCAGCAGTATCCACTTTAAATGCAGCTGTGTCAATTGCGAATGCAGCGGTATCCGTTGCAAGAGCAGTATCTACTGCAAATGCGGCGGTATCAACTGCAAACAACGCAGTATCTTTCAGAAAAGCGGTGTCTCCTTTCAGAAAGGCAGTGTCAGCGGCAAAAGCTGCTGTGTCGCGGTTAGAATTGCCCGAGCTCATTACACCCTTAGCATTTACCTGTGTGAGCACCAGTGCTCCAACGCCTGCGATAAGGCCAATTTTCATGATTTGTTTTCTCATAGTCTTTCAATTTTATGGTTAACTGATAAAAACTAAAGTGTGAACCATATTTGTTTTGTTCTTGTTGCTAGAAGTGCAAAAACCCTGCGAAAATTGAAAAAGAATTGTTAAAACGCCGGGATCCCTCTGTAAATAGGGCGTTTCAGCGATTGGATATTTTAAATGCCATTTTTTTAACAAACGTATTTTTGTAGACGCAGCCCCCACAGGTAGAGTAATTTGTTGACTATGTCCACACGTTTTTATCAGTGTATGGTTGTGCGTTAACTTATCTTTGCATCATGGAACGGCATATACAAATAACAGCCGATGGTTCTCATACCCTTGCTATTCCTGGCTTACAGCTTACTTATCATAGTATGTATGGCGCACTGCAGGAGAGTATGCATGTATTTATTCAGTCGGGATTACATCTTTTGCTGGGTACACAACCGGTACTGCGTATATTCGAAATGGGTTTAGGCACCGGCCTCAATGCCTTGCTCACGTTGCAACAGGCGGGTATGCACCTCCAACAGGTATATTACGAAACAGTAGAACTGTACCCGCTTTCCATTGCTGAGGTACATTCGCTGAACTATAATATTTTGTTAAATAGCAACCAGGAATATTGTCTGCTGGACGATTTGCACACTGCGCCCTGGGATACGGACGCCCAGGTAACCCCACTGTTCACGCTATATAAAAAGCAGCAATCGCTTTTTCAATATCTCGAAAACCCGCAGCAGGAGCCATTTCATCTTATTTATTTCGATGCGTTTGATCCGGCTGCGCAGCCAGCGCTTTGGACACAGCAAGTGTTTGAGCAGCTGTATGCCCGGCTGTACGAAGGTGGAGCCTTGCTTACTTATTGTAGTAAAGGCGCCGTGCGGAGAGCCATGCAGGCAGCAGGTTTTGAGGTGGAGAAATTGTCCGGCCCGCCGGGAAAACGGGAGATTGTGAGGGCCTCAAAAAAAAGCCGTTAGTCATTACTGAGTGTACGTTTTAAAACCATTGGCTCTAAATTGCGACACCACTAACGACTAATGACCATCAACTAACGACTTTTATTTACTTCCCAATATCTTACTCTCCAGTTTCGTCTCATTCCATGCCGGCGGCGCCACCTGCAGCAAATTCTTCACAAAGAAATCCCTTCTCTTTCTTTCTCCGTAATCTCCTCCGGAAGAATGCCCCATACCGGGTACCATTACAAATTCAAAATCTTTATTCGCTTTTATCAGCGCGTTCACCAGCTGCAGGGTAGAAGAGGGATCCACATTATCATCCATTTCTCCGAGTATCAGCATGAGTTTGCCTTGCAGCCGCCAGGCATTGGTTACGTTGGAGCATTCGGCATAATGCGGGCCTACAGGGTAGCCCATCCATTGTTCATTCCACCACATTTTATCCATACGGTTATCGTGACAGCCACAGGAGGATACCGCTACTTTATAGAACTCCGGATGGAACAATACAGCACCCGCTGAATTCTGTCCACCGGCAGAAGTGCCGTAGATGCCTACACGTGTAAGGTCCAGATAAGGATATTTGGCCGCGGCCGCTTTCATCCATAATATTCTGTCGGGGAAGCCGGCGTCTTTCAGGTTCTTCCAGCAAACATCGTGGAAGGCTTTTGAGCGGTTGGAAGTGCCCATGCCGTCTATCTGTACCACGATAAAGCCCAGCTCTGCCAGTTCCTGCATACCGCGGTAGCTGGCCTGAAAAGCTTTGGGTACGAACGAGCTGTGCGGACCTGCATAGATATATTCTATTACAGGGTATTGACGGCTTGCGTCAAAATTGGAAGGCCGGATCAGGATACCCCAGATATCCGTTTTCCCATCCCTGCCTTTGGCAGAGAATACCTCTGGCATCCGCCATCCGCTTTGCTGTAAAGCATTGATGTCTGCTTTCTCCAGTTCCATCACCACTTTTCCGCTCGCATCCCTGAGCACGGTAACAGGCGGCATGTCTACGCGGGAATAAGTGTCTGTAAAATATTGGTAGTCGTTAGAGAACTTGCCCGTATGCTGTGCGTTGTCGCTGGTCAGCGCTTGGAGGTGTTTCCCTTCGAAGTCTGTTTTATAATATTGAAGCAGGTAAGGGTCTTGCCCGCTTTCGCGGCCGCTGCCGGCGAATATAATGGTGCGGGCTTTTTCATCCACTTTTACCACATTACGTACTACCCATTCGCCTTTGGTGATCTGGTTTTTTACCTGCCCGGTCTTACCGTCATACAGATACAGGTGGTTCCAGCCATCGCGTTCAGATGTCCAGATGATCTCCTTACCGTCGTTCACATCGTAACGGTATTGCTTACTGCTGTAATCAATAAATGTCAGGCTCATTTCTTCTACCAGTACCTTTATGGCTCCGGTAGTGGCGTCTGCTTCCAGTACGCGGTACAGCTGGTGTCCGCGCTGGTTATATTCAAAGGTGAAGGCACGGCTGTCTTTTCTCCAGGAGAGGTCTGTCAGGCTGTACTGCTGATTAAAAAGGGTAGGATCCAGCGGTATATGTTTTTTACCATCTACCAGGAATAATTGCGGCACTTTAACAGGCAGGGCATCACCAGGTTTAAGATAATCACGGGTGCTAAGTTTCGGCTGCAGCTGATCATCCGGAGAAGAAGATATAAGATACAGCAGATGTTTCTTATTAGGTCTTACTTTATTGGCCACCAGCTTTTTGGAATCCGGCGACCATACGATATAGGAAGAATAGAATTCCCCTTCAGCGCCATCATAGCTCAGCTGGTATTCCGCCTGTGTTTTACGGTGTTTGATATATACGTTGAAATTCTTGATGTAAGCTACCCAGTTACTGTCTGGTGATGGCTCCGGGTCATTGGATTGCTCATCTCTTTCGGCGCCCCAGTAGCGGTCCGGGTTCTTGTCTTTCTTCCCTTCAGACACTATCTGGCAGCTATAGTCAGAAAGCAGGCAGCGGCAAAGCGTATCGCCAATGCTGACGTGCAGGGTATCCCGGTTATAGCTGTAGCTAATGGCATTGAAAGGCAGCGCATAGGCTTCATAGGAGCGTTGCAGCAGGGTGGAGAGGGCCTTGGCCAGTCGCTCGTGGTCAAAGGCCGGCTGTTTGGTTCGCTGGTCTGCATCTACCATGATAAACTCCTTGCCGCGAGGCGTCTGCTGATAGTACCAGCAGCGGTGGCTTTCCGCGATCCAGTTAACATTGTAAGGAGCGTAATACAGTTTGTTCTTAATCTGGTTGCTCCAGTCATTGGCACGACGATAATCATCTGCAGTACCCTGGGCCTGCAGCAGTCCGTAATGACCAGTTAGCAGAAGGAGCAGCGACAGCTGCATGAGGGAGCGGTAGAAGGAACGTTGCATAACAAGTATGTTTGGTCACAGATTTTTAATGTTCTACATTCTGGAAATAACTGTTCACATAATCACTGGGAGATTGACCAGTCACGCCTTTGAACACCCGGTTAAAATTGGTGATGCTGTTAAACCCGCATGTGTAGGCTACTGTGGCAATATTATCATACGCCCCGTCTGTAAGCTTCTTACAGGCTTCATTGATACGCACTTCGTTAAGGAAAGACACAAACGTATGCAGGGTATGTTTCTTGAAGAAGCGGCAGAAGGCCTGTGGCGTCATATGCGCCTGCCGGGCCGCATCTTCCAGCGTAATTGGCTTATCATACTGCTGCATGATATAATTATAGATATTGCCGATACGTATGCCTTCATGCTCGCTGAACATCGGCGTTTTATTGCCGGAGCTCAGTGGTGTTAGTTCCGGATAGCCGCTCATCAGCTTTAGCAGGTCAATAAAATGCATCAGCTGATCGGCGCCGGAGCTTTGCGAAATGCGTAACATCCGGTTGGACACTTCGATTACATGCTGGGGTGGTAGCTTAAAGCCGGACTGATGCTGCTGCACAAAATTCTTCAGCAGTTTCAGCTCAGGCAGGTTAAAGAAAGATGCCAGCTGTCCGTTGGGATTGAAGAAGATCATCCAGGCCACTATCTTCTTTTTGCTCTTGGGCAAAAAATAAGAAGGTTCGTTCTTAAAGATATGTGGTTGGTTGGCCCCTATCCAGTAGATCTCATTAGAACGGAAGGAGTGCATATTATTGTCAGCCACCAGTGTACCTTCACCTTTCTGTATCCAGGTAAGCTGTACCTCCTGATGCCGGTGCAGGTGTGGGTAAAAATGGGGAAGAACATCCTTTTGCACAATAATAGACTTATCTAATGGCACAGGAATAGTGAATTGTAACACTTTCATAAATTACTCCCTTTACATTAATTTCAAGTTGCGTCGAGTGGTTGACAATGGTTAATCCATAATTATGGATACTACTTGCCCAATATTACAAATTTTACCCCATCCTTTGGGAAAACAGGTTAATATAAGGTAATAATTGATTAGAATAAGGCATGTACGCCACTCGCGTTTGAGATATTTTTGACAAAAATTTGTGTAATATGTCTATTGAATGGAAAGGGATATTTCCTGCAATCACCACTAAGTTCACGGCCAATGACGAATTGGACCTGCCGCTTTTTGAAAAGAACCTGAAAGCGCAAATAGCTGCCGGTATAGATGGTATTATCCTGGGTGGCTCGCTGGGAGAGGCCAGCACACTGACTAATGCAGAAAGGGAAACGCTTGTAAAATATACCGTTGAGAAGGTTGCAGGCAAAATACCCGTTGTGCTGAATATTGCCGAAGGCTCCACCGCAGAAGCGGTAAAGCTGGCCGCACAGGCAAAGGCCTGGGGCGCCCGCGGACTGATGCTTCTGCCCCCCATGCGCTATAAGACTGATGAGCGCGAAACAGCCGCCTATTTTAAAGCGGTAGCAACATCTACCGACCTTCCCATCATGATCTATAACAACCCGGTTGATTATAAGACAGATGTAACCCTGGACGTTTTCGAAGAATTGTCTGCATATAAGAACATACAGGCGGTGAAAGAATCTACCCGCGACGTATCCAACGTTACCCGGATGATCAACCGCTTCGGCAACCGTTTCAAAATATTATGCGGGGTAGATACCCTGGCCCTCGAAGAGATCGTACTGGGCGCCACCGGTTGGGTAGGCGGACTGGTATGCGCTTTCCCGGCAGAAACAGTGGCCATCTACCGCCTGGCAAAGGCTGGCCGCATCGCTGAAGCGCTGGAAGTCTACCGCTGGTTCCTGCCACTCCTCGAGCTAGACCTCCATGCCAAGCTGGTACAGTACATCAAACTGGCTGAAACACAGGCCGGACTGGGCAGCGAATATGTCAGGGCGCCTCGCCTCACCCTCGTAGGGCAGGAGCGCGAACGTATCTTATCTATCATCAATACAGCGCTGGCCAACAGGCCCGAACTGCCTGATTACCTTTCCATAGGCAAGCTGGAAGGCGTAAATTAATGTTTGAAAGTATTAAGTTTGAGGTTTAAGGTTTGAAGTTTGAGGTTGGTTGGAAGTTAAAAGTTCAGAACAGTGTTTCAGATAAGATTACTAGTTTCGAACCTTTAACGTTTAACGAACTTCAAACCTTAAACCTCAAACCCTTAAAAAGCATGACCATGACAGACGTGGATATAGTTATGCAGCAGTCCGCTGCCGCATTCGAAGAATATAAACTGGTACCCGCCACTGGCAGGGCCGGTTTCCTGGAAGCAATAGCCGAAGAACTGGAAGGTCTTCGTGAATCATTAGTAACGACAGCCGGACAGGAGACCAATCTCCCGCCCGCACGTCTGAATGGTGAGTTAACCCGCACCACCAATCAACTGAAACTGTTTGCACGCCTGATCAGAGAAGGCAGCTGGGCAGAGGCAGTAATAGATACTGCCAATCCCGACAGCACACCTCCCCGGCCTGACATCCGTAAAGTGCTATTGCCTGTAGGACCTGTAGTGGTTTTCGGCGCCAGCAACTTTCCCTTTGCCTTCTCCACCGCCGGCGGCGATACTGCCAGCGCACTGGCGGCAGGTGCAACAGTTGTAATAAAAGGCCACCCTGCCCATGAAATTACCTCCCTGAAGGTATTCGGGGCAATGCAGGCCGCCATCAGCAAGACAAAAATGCCGGAGCATACGGTACAGCACGTATCGGCTCCCGGCAATACCATAGGAAAGGACCTGGTAACGCATGCCCTCACCACAGGTGTGGGCTTTACAGGATCTTTCCAGGGCGGAAAAGCATTATTCAACTATGCCAATCAGCGGGAAACGCCCATACCGGTGTTTGCGGAAATGAGCAGCGTAAACCCGGTGGTGTTCCTGCCGGACACCCTTGAAAAGAATGCCGCCTCACTGGCACAGACTTTCGGCGGATCTATTACCCTGGGTATGGGACAATTCTGTACCAATCCGGGCCTGCTGCTGGCCATCCGCAGCAAGGCGCAGGAGCAGTTTGCTGCCCTGCTGGGCCAGGCCATAGCACAATGTGCGCCGCAGAAAATGTTGCACGCCGGTATTCACCAGGCATATGAGCAAGGCCGCAGCCGCCTGCTCTCCCAGCAGGGAGTAACGCTGGTAAGCGAGTCTGCCCAGGCGCCTGCCGAAATGGAAGCCTACCCGGCCCTGGCCAGTGTAACGGCAAAAGACTTCCTGGCCAACCACCTCCTGCATGAAGAGGTATTCGGCCCTTCTTCCCTGCTCATCATTTGCGATAACAAGGAAGAGCTGAAAACCGTATTAAAAAGCCTGAAAGGCCAGCTCACCACCACGGTTGTAGGCACAGAGGCTGATGTGGCTGCAAACGGCGATGTGATCGCCCTGCAAACCACCCTGGCCGGGCGCGTTATTCTGAATGCGCCGCCCACTGGTGTAGAAGTATGCAATGCCATGGTACACGGCGGTCCTTTCCCTGCCACCACAGACGCCCGTTTCACATCCGTAGGCACCAGCGCCATCAAACGCTGGGTTCGCCCCATATGTTTCCAGGGATTCACCAACGCAATGTTACCCGATGCGTTGAAGAATGAAAATCCTTTGGGTATCTGGAGGCTGGTGAACGGCGAGTTTACAAAAGACGCTATTGTATAAAAGGTTTTAAATCGCGTCATTGCGAGGCCTAAACGGCCCCTTTGGGGAGCCGGGCCGAAGCAATCTCCTAACACAATCTCCGCGAAGATTGCATTATAAGATTGCTTCGTCGCCCCACCCTCTTTTTCTCAGCAGCTCCTCGCAATGACGCGACTAGAAGGCCCATTAAGAAATACTTATGTCAGATCAACCAACATCTTTCAAGCGGTCTTTCGGCCTGCTGGACGCCACCATGATTGTAGCCGGCTCTATGATCGGTTCCGGTATCTTCATCGTTAGCGCAGATATTGTAAGAAATGTCAGTTCAGCAGGTTGGCTTACGCTGGTCTGGTTGTTTGCAGGCATACTCACACTCACGGCTGCATTGAGCTACGGAGAGCTCAGCGCCATGTTCCCCAAAGCAGGCGGGCAATATGTTTACCTCAAAGAAGCTTTTAACCCGCTGGTAGGTTTCCTCTACGGCTGGAGTTTTTTCACGGTGATACAAACCGGCACCATTGCAGCAGTAGGTGTCGCCTTCGCTAAATTCGCAGCTTATATCTTTCCGGTGCTAAGCGAAAAGAATGTACTGGCCGACCTGGGATTTATGCAGCTCACGGCGGCGCAGCTTACCTCGGTCTTACTCGTCATTTTACTAACTTATATTAATACTCTGGGTGTAAAAGAAGGGAAGCTGATCCAAACCACTTTCACGCTTACCAAGATCGCCGCACTGTTTGGCCTGATTATTTTCGGACTGCTGCTGGCCGCCCGTAAAGATGTATGGCAGGCCAACTGGCAAACCGGCTTTACATTACAGCAGCTGAAGCCCGAAGGCTTATTGCCTTACGCCGGATTGGCCATATTAGGCGGCATTGCCGGCAGTATGGTGGGTACCTTATTCAGCAGCGACTCCTGGCATAACGTGACCTTCATTGCCGGGGAGATCAAACGCCCGGAAAGAAATATCGGTCTCGCCCTCTTCCTGGGCACCCTGCTGGTGACCATCATTTACGTATCCACCAACATGATGTTCCTGAGCGTAATGCCGCTGCACGAGATCGCCTTTGCAGACAGCGACAGGGTAGGAGTAGCCGCTTCCGTGCACATCTTCGGCAGCGTAGGTACTTATATTATTGCCGCGTTGATCATGGTATCTACTTTTGGTTGTAATAACGGCCTGATCCTCGCCGGCGCCCGTGTGTACTATACCATGGCCACCGATGGCCTCTTCTTTAAACAGCTGGCTGTCTTAAACAAGAACGCCGTTCCCTCCAAAGCCTTGTGGCTGCAGTGCGTATGGGCCTGCCTGCTTTGCATGAGCGGCAAATATGGCCAGCTGCTGGATTACGTGATCTTCGTAGTGCTCATCTTCTATATACTCACTATCATTGGCATCTTTCGCCTCCGTAAAAAACGCCCGGATCTGCCAAGGCCTTACAAAGCCTTCGGCTACCCGGTATTGCCTCTCTTTTATATCATCTCTGCAACAGCGATCTGCCTGGCGCTGCTGGCTTACAAACCCATGTTCACCTGGCCCGGCCTCGGCCTGGTACTACTCGGTATCCCGGTTTATTACCTGGTATGGGGAAAGCAGCAGAACCGTTCAGCCCAGGGAACCCAGTCTGCCGCCACACAGGAACTCCCTGTGCCTGAGCAGGTTGATTAAGAGTTAAAATACGGTAGCAAGCAGCTAAAATTAGTGTGCGACGCTCATCAATAGAATCCTAATTTTAATTGTGTAGTTAACATTTAATGACCGGCCGGTTATTTTAAGTTGCAGCTTCAGGCCACAAGCTGCAAGCTTTACCTATTCACGCTAAGATTTACCCAAACATGCTACTGCTTGCAGCTGGAAGCTTGTAGCTCAATTAATCCCCTCAATAGAAAAACCTAAATGCACACTTATGAAAACAACACTACAGATCCTTGCATGGCTCTTTTTGTCAGCTTACCTATTTGCGCAGAAAACCGTATTCATCCCATCAGAATTTAACTCCAGTCCGCTGAACACCTGGTCCTGGAGCAAATCCTATCAATCCACCAACTTCGTGGTATTCTGGGGGAATATAGTCGGTACCAATCCTGCGAATTATTCAGACCCGAATCTCCGCTTCAATCCGCAATCTGTCTGCGATACCCTGGAAAAGATCTACACTAAATTCGTTACACAGATCGGCTTCTGCTCCGATGCTGCCACCAAGAACCTGGGTAAGTATAAACTGATCATCGTGATGAATGATACCTGGGGCAGCGGTGGTCCCTCCGGCTGGGCCTTTGGCGGTACCTACGGCAATACTATCGGCGCCATGTGGGTACATCCCAACGCTACCCGCGACGGCGCCGTGATCAGTCACGAGCTCACCCACGCCCTGCAGGGCATGATCAGCATCCAGGAAAACACCGTAGGCGGCGGCTATACCGGCTGGGAGCCCGCTGGTTTCTTCTGGGAAGCGCATGCCAACTACATGCGCACTCAGATGTATCCCCGCTTTGCAGGCGACGATCTGCCCAGGTGGTGGGGCACGCAGGGATTCCATCTCAGCTCCACGCGCCATCACTACGGCACTTTTAAATGGCTGTACCGCATCCAGGATACGGACGGACTAAACATGGTGAACCGCCTCTGGAAAGAGTCTGTCGCCAATGAACACCCGGTGATCACTTACCGCCGCCTCAAAGGCTGGAGCCAGGCACAACTCAATGATTTCATGCATGATTATGCCAAACGGGAAGTGAGCTATGATTATACGTCCAATAACTTCGGCGCTATCATGCGCGCAGAATATAACAGGGTTAAATCGCAGGAGCCGCACTACCTTTGGCGCAGGTTCACCGTGCTTACCCAGGTGAATGCCAGCAGCGGCCGCTATGTAGTGCCCGATGCTTTTGCCCCGCAGGATTATGGTTATAACATCATCCCCCTGTATACTACCTGCAGCAGCCGTAATGTAACCGTGAAGTTCAAAGGACATACAGAAGTGAACAGCACCGCTGGCTGGCGCTATGGCTTTGTAGCCGTAAAGGCAGACGGAACGGTATCCCGCTACAGCGCAGTGAATTCGGCTAATGAAAGCCAGGTCAGCTTCCAGCTGAACGCTGATGAAACAGAGCTGTACTTTGTAGTATCAGGAGCGCCCACCACCCACACTTCTTATGTATGGGAACCGGGCTGGCCCAGGATCAAACGTTACCCTTATGAGTTAAGGATCGCCAACGCAGTGCCGGAAGGCTATCAGTCTGATTTCAGGTCTTTCTGGAAAACCAATGGCCATACGCACTCCAACGGCGGCGGCTGGGTAGCTAACACTGCTACCGTTGCGTCTTCCGTTTATGTAGGCCCCAACGCCTTTGTACGCGGCTCCGCCAATATTTCGGGTAATGCGCGCATTGAAGGCACTGCATGGGTAGAGAACGCCACCGTAAGGGATAATGTGAAGATCGGCGGCAATGCCAGCGTGTGGGGCGGTACTTATTCCGGCAGTGCGCAGATCATAGAAAATGCCGTGTTAAGCAACTGTACCGTTTCTGGTGCTGCCATCATTAAAGGCAATGCACTGGAATGGGGTATTACTTTCGGCAGTTCGGTTACAGTGGGTGGCGATGCAGAGATCCCCAACTGTTCTACTCCGGGTGTTTACCTGCAGGTGCCTCACAGCAATAACGGTCGCACTGATTGCGATGGTAAAGGCGCTTCGGATGCTTCCAATGTAGATGTGAACGCTGCTTATACCTTGTTTACCGATACGCAGATGGCGTTCTCCGGCACGGTGAGCTGCCCGGCATCCGCGGCTGCCCTCGTGGCCAATGAGACAGCGCAGCAGGATGATATCCTGGTGTATCCTAACCCTGCGTCATCCTGGTTTAATGTCTCTTTGCGCTCACTCCCCAAAGACGGAAAGCTAACCCTGTTCATTTTCGATAACCAGGGCAGGCAACTGCTGAGAAAGGATCTGAAGGAACGCACGTTGAATCTTGATGCGGCAGCCCTGCAATTGCCCGCAGGCCCTAACTACATTAAAATAGTGGGGAAATACAAAACATACACCACCCAACTCATGGTGACTAAATAAGCCAGCAGGCCGGCAGGTTGATCCTGTCGGCCATTCTTTAACCCTAACTTGCTACGAAATCCCATAATTTATGTTAATTTTTGCAAACCTTTGATCAATACCTGCAATGGTGTCTTCATTGCTTTCGGATATTTTTGTTATGATCCGGATGCCCTTCGGAGCCTGTAATTGTAAGGTAACCAAAGCATTCGTTCACAATAATTGATAATTCGTAAGACTAGCGCTAGTGGCAAAGAAGACGTTTTTTTGTATAGATGCCCATACCTGCGGCAATCCTGTAAGACTGGTAGCCGGCGGAGGACCGGTACTGGAAGGTAACAACATGAGTGAAAAGCGTAACCATTTTTTACGCGAATACGACTGGATCAGAAAAGGGCTGATGTTTGAGCCCCGAGGTCATGATATGATGAGCGGCAGCATTTTATATCCCCCGCACGATCCTGCCAATGATGTAGCAGTGCTCTTCATCGAAACCAGCGGTTGCCTGCCCATGTGCGGCCACGGCACCATCGGTACCATTACCATCGCCATAGAAGAAGGCCTGATTACGCCTAAAACACCCGGCGTGGTGAGAATGGAGGCGCCTGCCGGACTGGTAACCATTACCTACACCCAGGAAGGCAATAAAGTGAAAAGCGTTCGCCTCACCAACGTAGCTTCCTATCTGGAAGCAACAGACCTGGAAGTGGAATGCCCTGACCTGGGCCCGCTGAAAGTGGACGTATCCTACGGTGGTAATTTCTACGCCATTGTAGATGTACAGGAGAACTTCAAAGGACTGGAACACTATCCCGCCTCCCAGCTCATTAGCTGGGCCAGGGAAATGCGTAAACGCATCAATGAAAAATACACCTTTGTACATCCGGATAATCCACACATCAACGGCTGTTCACATGTGCTGTGGACAGGCGCCGTGTTAGACAGTACTTCCACGGCCCGCAATGCGGTGTTTTACGGTGACAAAGCTATTGACCGCTCACCCTGCGGCACCGGCACCTCTGCCCGTATGGCGCAGTGGTATGCAAAAGGAAAACTGAAGAAAGGAGACGAGTTCATACACGAAAGCATCATCGGCTCTAAATTCATCGGCCGCATCGAAGAGGAAACAACCATCGGCGGCAAACCTGCCATTCGTCCCAGTATTGAAGGATGGGCAAGGATCTACGGCTACAACACGATCACCATCGATCCGGAAGATGATCCGTATGCGTATGGTTTACAGGTAATTTAAAAAAGATAAATGTCAAAAGAAGTAATCATCATAGGCGGAGGGATCATTGGCCTGAGCAGTGCGTTCTACCTGCAACAGGCAGGCTATAGTGTAACCGTAATAGATAGCAGCGATATGCGGCAGGGCTGTTCTTACGGCAATGCCGGTTACGTATGCCCCAGCCACTTTGTGCCGCTGGCTACGCCCGGTATCGTAAAGCAGGGCCTGAAATGGATGCTGAATGCGAAAAGCCCCTTTTATGTGCAGCCGCGTTTGAACGGCGAGCTCATTTCCTGGGGATTGAAATTTATGAAAAGCGCTACGCGCGAACATGTGGAACGCTCTGCGGTTCCCCTGCGCGACATCGCCCTGTTAAGTAAACGCCTGTACGAAGAATGGGCCAAGCTGCCGGGAATGGATTTCGCCTATGAGCCGAAAGGCATGCTGGAATTCTTTAAAACAGCAGAGAACCTGCACCACGCAGAAGAAACACTGAAAGAATCCCTGCACCTGGGACTGGACGCCCGCCTGGTAAGTAAAGAAGAGTTAAAGGTCATGGAGCCGGATGCAGAAATAGACGCCCTTGGCGCCCTGTTCTTCGCCTGCGATGCCCAACTCTATCCCAATAAGCTGATGAGCAGCCTCCTGGCTTTCCTGCAACAGAAAGGCGTTCGCTTTGAAAATAACCAGGAAGTGACCGGCTTTTCTACAAACGGTAACCGTATCAAAAGCGTAAAAGCAGGAGGGAAAGAATATACTGCTGAACATATTATACTGGCAGCCGGTGTATGGAGCAGCGGCCTTGCCAAACAATTGAACCTGCGCCTGCCCATGGTAGGCGGACGCGGATACAGTGTTACTTTCGAAAATGCTCCCTATAAGCTGCATCATTCTATTATACTCAGCGAGGCCAGGGTGGCCATTGCACCGATGGATGGCAACAAGATCCGTTTTGGCGGTACCATGGAGATCACGTCACTCAATGCACCGCCCCGTATGCAAAGGGTAGCAGGCATCCTGGAGTCTGTAAAACGCTATTTCCCGGAATACGATATTCCCATGCCAGCTGAAGATAAGGTGTGGTACGGCTATCGTCCCTGCAGCGCAGACGGATTGCCTTATATAGGTAAGGTGCAGAAATATACCAACCTCACGGTGGCTACCGGCCATTCCATGTTAGGCATCAGCCTGGGCGCCGGTACCGGAAAACTGGTAAGCGAATTAGTGCAGGGGGTACCTGCATCTATGGATATAGACCCTTTCAACCCGGAACGGTTGTAAGTAAAACCGCATAACATATGAACTACAAAAAGGAAGTAATAGCATTACTATGGGCAGCGCTTGCCCTTATGGGTGGCTATCAGTCTGCCAGCGCGCAGCAACAGGCGCCATCCTCCCTGTATGCCCAGACCAGCGAGATCAATGATCTGATGGTCCGGTACCAGGCAGACAAGGGTAGTATTGCCAGGTTCTATTTTGTAGTGAATTCGCCCGAACGCCGCCAGCAACTGCAAAAGCTGGATAGCGATTACCTCCGCCAGCTGGATCAAACGGATTTTAACAGCTTACCTGTTGGCTCCCGGGTAGATTATATCCTGTTCAGGAAAAAGCTGCAGGAAGAGCTGCACCAATACCAGGAAGAAGAAACGCAATACAATGGCCTCACTACCTGGTTCCCCTTTGCAGATAAAGTATATGCCATAGAGAAGATCCGCCGCCGTGGCACAGAGCAGAATGCGCAGCAGCTGGCTGCCACCTTTCATGACATGGCCATCGAAGTTGGTAAGAAGACAAAGGAACTGCGGAAGCAGAGCACACTCGATATCAATCTCATTCTCCGCGGCGAAGGTATTGTGAAAGGCCTGCAACAGGCATTGCAAAGCGTAAATACTTTTTACAACGGCTACGATCCCCAATACACCTGGTGGACAGCCGCACCCGGCGAAGAGCTGGACTCTGCGCTGAGCCTATACGCCCGCTCCTGGAAAGCCGCAGAGAAAACAGCGCCCGGCAGCAAGGAAGACAGCAGTGACATCGTTGGCTTTCCTATCGGAAGAGAGGAGCTGATACGTCAGCTGCAGAATGAGCTCATTCCCTATACGCCTGAAGAACTGATCGCCATCGCCAATAAAGAATTTGCCTGGTGCGATGCGGAAATGCTGAAAGCCTCCCGTGAGATGGGCTTCGGCGACGATTGGAAGAAGGCCCTGGAGAAGGTAAAGAACACCTACGTGCCCGCCGGTAAGCAACCGGAAGCCATCATGGATCTTTACAATCAATCTATAGCATTTCTCAAAAAGAATGATCTTGTCACCATACCGCCCATTGCCGAAGAAACCTGGCGCATGATCATGATGACACCCGAAAGACAACGCGTGAATCCCTTCTTTACAGGAGGCGAAACGCTGAGTATTTCCTATCCTACAGACGACATGAGCGAAGCCGATAAGCTGATGAGCATGCGCGGCAACAACCCGCATTTTTCCCGCGCTACCGTGCATCATGAGCTGATAGCCGGCCATCATTTACAGATGTTCATGTGCGATCGTTATAAAGCATACCGCAACTTTAACACGCCTTTCTGGATTGAAGGATGGGCCCTGTATTGGGAAATGCTGTTGTGGGATCTGCACTTTCCACGCTCTCCCGAAGATCGTGTAGGGATGCTGTTCTGGCGTATGCACCGTTGTGCGCGTATTATCTTCTCCCTCAATTTTCACCTGGGCAAATGGACGCCCCAGCAATGTATAGATTTCCTGGTAGACAGGGTAGGTCATGAAAGAGCCAATGCCGAAGGCGAAGTACGCCGTTCTTTTGTTGCCGGACTCGGATACAGTCCCCTTTACCAGCTGGCCTATATGATAGGCGGCTTACAGTTCTATGCTTTAAAGAAAGAGCTGGTAGACGGCGGCAAAATGACCATCAAACAATACCACGACGCCGTGCTGAAAGAAAATCAGCTGCCTGTGGAAATGATCAGGGCCATCCTTACCAATCAGCAGATCTCGAAGGATTTCAAAACCAGCTGGAGATTCTATCAGATTAAATAAATAAGGGTCTTCAATTAAATAAGTGTCTTCAATCCCGTCATTGCGAGGAGCCCTCTCCGAAGAGATACCAGGGTCTCCCTTCACGTCATTGCGAGAAGCCGCGAGGCTTAGTGCGGGGCGCGACGAAGCAATCTCCCAAGGTGGGCAATCATAAACATCTAATAACTCCCGCTGCGAACTAATTGCACTATTTATTCAAATAGTTTCATCACATTTCCATCCTTTCATTATGAATTTTCAATTATTTTTTGTTTGTTTATAGTATACTAGTACGAATGAGCAAAAAATATTGAATATTAACAATAAATATAATTCATTCGATGAGGCGGCACTCACCGCATCGCTCAAAGAAGGTGATATCAACGCCTTCGAAACCATCTACAACGAATACTGGCCCCGCCTTTACGGATACGTTTTCAACCGCTTAAAGAACAAGGAAATAGCAGAAGAGATCATCCAGGAAGTCTTCTATTCCCTCTGGATGAAACATGCCACAATCGACTTTACCAGCTCACTGTCGTCTTACCTGTTCACCGCCGTTAAATACCAGATCTTCAACTATATTAAATCAGACCAGGTTCGTAAAACCTATGCCAGCCATTTTTCCCTTCAAACGGAGAAGCTGACCGACAACTCCAACGAAGAGAATATCGCCGCTTCTGACCTCCGGGATGCTGTAGAAAAAGAGATCTCACGCCTCCCGGAGAAGTGCCAGCAGGTATTCCGGATGAGCCGCATGCAACACCTTTCCGTACGCGATATCGCCAGTACCTTAAATATCTCCCACAAAACCGTTGAAAATCACCTTACTAAAGCGCTGCGCCAGCTCAGGATGGTCTTTGGCCACTACTAACCTGATCCCGCCAGAATCTCTGAAGACACTCTGGAACTGATACAATTTAAACCCGCATCAAGTCCACCTCAAGTCCACCTTACGTCCACCTCACCTTCAGTTCTACTGGCCTTTTCCTGGCCTTTTACACGCCGAATGCCTTTAGTGTTAATTTAGTACCAGCTTACTGGAAGCTTAGTAAGTGCTTAGTAAGTGCTTATTGGGAGTCTGGTGAGCGCCTTGTAAAGGCTTCACCTTAGTCCCTTAACTCACAAATGCCCACTGCCAACTTTTTTTTATTCCTCATAGGTGTTCCCCCTTTCTCAGTTTACTTACTTATATAGACCATACTTTTCCCGCCACTATAAATTCAACTTTGAAGAACTGATGAACCAACAGGAATTTAAAAATCTGATCGATAAATACTCAAAAGGTGAACTGGACGCCTCCGAAGCTGCAAAGTTGGAACAATGGCTGGATGCCATGGCAGATGAAACGGCGTTTGATGCCCTGCCTGCTGAAGAAAAGCAGGAGGCGCAGACAGGTGGTTTCCAGCGTTTGATGCAACGTATCGAAAAGCAACAACGCCCTGCCCTGATCCGCCGTATGTTCACGAATGTGCGTACCATCAGGGTAGCCGCCTCCGTAGCCTGTCTCATCATCGCGGTCTTCGTGTTCAGGAACAGCCTCCTGGACCTGGTAGCGCCGCACCGCCTGACAGCTATGACCAGCACACCGGGGAAGATCAGAAAGCATATTCTTTCAGACGGTTCTATCATCTGGCTGAAAGGGAACAGCAAGCTGATATTCCCTGTTACTTTCGGTGATGGCGACCGTGTAGTGACCCTGGTAGGAGAAGCGCTCTTTGAAGTGGCAAAAGATGCCGCACATCCTTTTAAGATCCATTGCGGATCACTCACCACCCAGGTGCTGGGCACCAGCTTTAATATCCGTAATACCGGCCGGGAAACCCGGGTAACAGTGCTCACAGGCAAGATCTCATTAAGCGCGCCACAGTCAGCCAGGGTGATCCTCTATCCTAAACAGCAGGCAGTGTACTCAGCGCCAGGGACTGCTATCGCCAAACAGGAACAGCATAGTGCCTCCGTACAGGAACTGACCAAAGGCACGGAATACGATATGTCTTTTAACGATGCACGCATGACAGAAGTGATCCATCGCATTGAACGGAAATTTGAAATAGATATACAGACTGAAGACACAACTATTACCAGCAATCTGTTTACAGCAGATCTTACAGACCAGTCATTAAAAAATACGATGGAGATGATCTCCCAGGCGCTCAACCTGGCCTTTGAGATCAAAGGGGAAACAATTTTGTTAAAGCAAAAAAAAGAGTCATGAACCTGTATCAGCCACAATCTGGAATTCACACTTACACTCACAAAAAAATTGTGCCTATGACCAAGCAAACACTAACAAACGTACAGCGAGGGTAGTAACACCCGCTGATAATTATCCTGTGTAGAAGCAACTGCGCACCAGCGCGGGAAGGAAGCTATTGCCTTATATCAACCAGCAATTAAAAACGCAACCAAGATCTATGTGTAGAACTCTAAGACGTCTTTCTATAGGGATGCTGATATTCGGCATTACCTATGCCCATCCGGGGTATTCACAAAGTATACTAAACAAGAAGATCTCCCTGCAGGCAGACGATATGAGCCTGCAACTGGTGCTGAACCAGATCCGCAGCAAGGCGGATGTAAAATTTGTATACAGCTCCAGCCATATCGCACTCGACAAAAAAGTAACGGCCCGTGCCGACCAGGAAGAACTGGGAAAAGTGCTGGATAAAGTGCTGGGTCGTCTTGACATCGGCTTTGTTGTCAATGATGGCTTCATTATCCTGAAAGATAATCACGATGGAACACCCGCTAAAAGCATGCCTGCCCCTGAAGCGGCTCCGATGCGCCCCGTGGCAGACAGCACCATCAAAGGCCATGTGCTGGGCGAGAATGGCGAACCTTTTCCCGGCGCCACCATCGTTGAGAAAGGAACCGGTAATGGCGTAGTATCCGGCGCAGACGGCTCATTCACGCTGCGTGTAAAATCCGGTGCTACATTAGCAGTTACCGCCATAGGTTATAATGTAATGGAAATAAATGCTGCTGCCGCAGAAGTGATCCGCCTCAAAGCAGCGGTGAAGCAGCTACAGGATATAGTGGTAACGGCTGCCGGGATAGCCAGGCAGAAAACAAGCCTCGGCTATTCCGTAACAACCGTTACGTCGGATAAGCTGTCACAGAAATCTGAGCCAGATCCGGTGAGAGCGCTTACTGGCAAAGTAGCCGGTGTAAACATTCAATCAGCCGGCGGAGTGGCAGGCGGCTCCACCAATATTACTATCCGTGGTAACTCTTCCCTGAACGGTAATAACCAGCCGCTGTTTGTAGTGGACGGTGTGCCCTTCGATAATTCCAGCTTCGGTAACGTAGGCGCTACTACTGTAGGCGGCTCCGGCGTGACCAACCGCGCCTTCGACCTGGACCCTAACAACATTCAGAGCATGACCGTGCTGAAAGGGGCAGCGGCAGCCGCTTTGTATGGCTCCAGGGCTGCCAACGGCGCTATCATCATCACCACGAAGGCAGGGAAGAAAAAGAGCAGGAAAGGTACAGAGATCACTTACAATACGTCCTATTCCATTGAAGAAGTATCTGGGTTGCCGGATTACCAGACCAAATACGGTCAGGGTACCAATAACGACTACCGGCAAGGGGTATACGCGTCGTGGGGACAGCCGTTTGAAGGTGTGCAGAGTATGATTCCCTCTAGGGCAACCATCCCGCACCAGCTCACCAGGCAGTTCAGTTCGGCCGTATTCCCCCAGTTCTACGAGGCAGATGGCGTTACGCCCATACAGGTGCCTTACAAGTCTTATGCGAAGGAGAACACCAAAAACTTCTTCCGCCAGGGTAGTGTGTACGAGAACGCCATCACCATCTCTTCCGGTAGCGAGAAAGGTAATTTCAACGGCGGCTTTTCTCATACCATTAACAAAGGCGTAGTGCCGGAGAACGAGATCAAGCGCACTTCCATGAACATAGGCGGTAACATCCGCCTGGATAACAAGTTCTACGCCAGCGGCTCTATCAACTACGTGATGATCCGGCAGAAAACGCCCCCCATCGGCGGTACAACCAGCTCTATCATGTCTACCCTGATGTATGTGCCCACCAGCTATGATCTCACCAATTATCCATACGAGAACCCGATAGATGGTAGTAACGTATATGACTACACCGGTGTAGATAATCCTTACTGGTCGGTAAAGCACAGTCCTTCCACCAGCTCGGTAGACAGGTATTACGGCAACCTGGTACTGGGTTTCGATCCGCTGCCCTGGTTGAACGTGCAGAACACCATCGGCTTTAATGCCTATACAGATCGTCGCATGAGCGTACGCGGCAAAGGCGCCTCTTCCTATCCTAACGGTAGCATCACATCTGATAACATCTACCGCCAGGAATTGGATAATACCTTGTTGTTAACAGCCACCCGCGCGTTGAACCCGGATCTTTCGCTGCGTGCGATAGTAGGTAACAACGTTAACCAGCGCATCACCGACAGGAAAGCTTTCTATGGTGATAACATCATCGTAGCCGATCTGATAGATATGAACAATACCAGTTCTGTTACGCCCATCCAGTTAGTGAATAACAGGAACGTGCTCAAACAGCGCTATTATGCTTTCTTTACCGACATCACACTGGATTATAAGAACTTTGCTTCGCTCAACCTGGTAGGCCGTAACGATGTATCCTCCACACTGCCTGCCAACAACCGAAGCTATTTCTATGGCGGTGTTAATGGTTCTCTTGTCTTTACAGAAGCTTTTCATCTCTCTAAAGAGATCCTGAACTTCGGTAAGGTGCGCGCCGGTTATACCCGCGTAGGTAACGAAGCATCTCCGTACCAGACAGATATCTTCTATCAAACCAATCCCATACTGGGCGCCTCTACTACTCCCGCCAACGTAGGCCTGCCCTTTACACCGGCTGGCGGCATGACTTATAATGTGGTTACGCAGGCCAACCTGCTTACCAATGCCAACCTGAAACCGGAATTCATTACCGAGTTGGAATTAGGCACAGAACTGCAGTTCTTCAACAATCGTATAGGCATTGATTTTACCTACTATAACAAAAGAAGTACTTCCCAGATCTTCGAAGTAACAGCAGCACCTTCTTCCGGCTTTACTACGCAGATCCTGAACCTGGGGGAAGCCACTAACAAAGGCGTGGAAATAGGGCTGAACCTGGCGCCCATACAAACCAGCAACGGTTTCAACTGGGACATTTCCGCCAATTTCACCCGTAACAGGAATATGATCAAAGACCTGGGCGGTTATCAGCGATTCAGCTACGGTGGGACAAACGGAACCAGCAGCGTGCACATCGTAGGGCAACCTTACGGTCAGATCCAGGGCACTGCCTATGCCCGCGATGAGGAAGGTAATGTGCTGATCGATCCCAACACCGGTAAACCGCTGGTGTCCGGCTCCTTAAAGGCCATCGGTAATCCTAACCCGGATTTTATCCTGGGTATTATCAACAACTTTAAGTATAAAAACTTTACGCTGAATGTATTGTTCGATTGGAAACAAGGCGGACAAATGTTCTCCCGTACTGTCGCCGAAATGTTATCCCGCGGCGTAACCCGCGATATGGATAACCGCGAGATCACCATCGTTTCTCCCGGCGTATTGGGTGATATCAGTACCCTCACCGCGCTGCGTGATGAAAGAGGTAACAAGATACCTAACAACGTGGCCCTCTCATGGGAAGACCACTTCTTCAGTGGTAGCATGGGCCCCGGCAACGGTGGTATCAACGAAGGTTCGGTATTCGACGCGACCGTTTTCCGACTGCGTGAAATATCACTGGGTTACGAGATACCGAAGAGCTTCTTAGGTAAAACGCCTTTCGGCTCCGCTTTCATCTCCATCACCGGCCGCAATCTCTGGTATAACGCGCCTAACTTCCCGAAGTACACCAACTTCGATCCTGAAGTAAGTTCCCTGGGTGCAGGCAACTCGCAAGGCTACGATAACCTGACGGTGCCTACCACCAAGCGTTATGGCATTAACCTGAGATGTTCTTTCTGATCTTAAACCTGATATGACGATGACAGTTAAAAATATAGCATATACATTGGGACTGGCAGGCATGTTATCCATTACCGCAGGCTGCAGTAAGTTTGTGGATATCAACACTGATCCCAATAACCCGACAGAAGCAGAGCTGCCCTTATTGTTGCCTGCTACGGAAGTATCGCTGGTAGCCAATATGTACCAGCTCAACAGCGGCGCCTCCACCTATGTGCAGCACGTGATCTTCTCCGGTGCATTAAGCCGTTACCAGCAGCAGGGCACTTCCTTCGACGATTCCTGGACGGGCTTCTACAGTCAAACGCTGAACGACCTGGAAGCCATCATCAGCAAAGGAGCAGAAGAGCAGCAGTGGGGTTATGTTGCCATCGCTAAACTGGAAAAGGCTTACCTCGTAAGCCTCATGGTAGATATGTGGGGCGATATTCCCTACTCTCAAACACAACAGGGGCAAGCTAATACCAGTCCGGCGTTCGAAAAGGGCCAGGAGATCTATGAAAAGATCCTCAGCATGATAGACGAAGGCATCGCCGACGCAGGCAAAGCGACGGCCAGCCCAATGGTACCCGCTTCTTCAGATCTGATCTATTCCGGCAGCAAATCTTCCTGGTTGGCCATGGCCAATTCGCTGAAGCTGAAACTGTATAACACTATCCGCCTGGTAGATCCTGCGCGTTCTGCTACTGCTATCAGGACGCTGATTGCAGATCCTGCTACCCTGATCGGTGGAGCTTCCAACAGCAATACATCAGATTTCACTTTCAAATTTGGTCCGGGCCAGAACCCGAACAACCGCCATCCCTGGCACCGTGTGGATTACCAGGGTGCAAAAACCTTCTACATGAGCCAGTCGCTGATTGATCTGTTGTTTGACAACGATGATCCCCGGCTGCGCTACTACATTGTACGCCAAAACGCTACTGCGGGTCTCAATAATTCAACCAATAGTAATGGCTATTACGGCCGCAATCCGGGCGATGGTACTGCCACACCTGCTGATCTTAACCGCCGTGCTACATTCGGCGTATATCCTGCCGGAGGGCTGTATGACAATGCGCCCATCAACAACCTGCCGGCTACTAATTTTTTTCTTACCAATTCCGGCGCTACCGGCACTCTGAAAGTGGTATCGGTATCAGATGGAACAGGTGCAGGCATCATGCCGATGATCACCAATGCAATGGTGAAATTCATCCGCGCAGAAGCGGCGCTTACTTTGAATACGGGGGATGATGCCCGGCAGGCTTTCCGTGATGGGGTCACCGCGCATCTTACTGCTGTCAGCACTTACGCCGCCGCTAATGGAGGTACACCTTTAACTGCAGGCGCTATCGCTAGCTTTGCAGATGCGCAGCTGCTAAAGTATGATGCTGCAGACGCCAACGGTAAGCTCAACCTGGTAATGACGCAGAAGTACATCGCATCCTATGGTAACGGCATGGAAGCATATACAGATTACCGGCGTACGGGATTGCCTGAATTGCGCCCGCTGTTATCACCGCTTAACAGCTTTCCGATGCGCTTATATTATTCAGAGACAGAGCTGACGGCCAACACGACTGTAGCAGGCAATGCCAGCCAGCTACAAATTGCACAGCAGACAACACCGGTTTTTTGGGACAAATAGCATTTAACAAACTATGAGCACTATGAACAGATATATAGTATTAGCGATATTGATCCTGTCATTGATCATCGGCTCCTGTAAAAAGGCGCACTACGAATGGGAAGATTACACGTATACTGCAGTACCCGTGGTAACGATAGACACTACCAAAACAGCCCTGCCTACCCGGCAGGCCGGTAAAGTGGCCTTCTTTAACCTGAAAGACGCCAACCTGGCCAACCAGGAATTTGCCTTCACGCTCAATTGGGAAGGCTATGGCAAAGAAACCGTTACTTCCATTGAGGTGTACACCAGCTATAACAAGGCCGAATCCAGCGTGCCGGCCTACCCGCTGGTGATCTCCCAGCCGGGTAACCAGTATCCCAACATTGCGCAGTTCCCGCTGCCAAGTATTGTAGGTACCAATGATCATCTGTTCGAAACCGTTACCAGCTTCCCTAAGTCTTATTCTTTCACTGCCGCACAGCTGGCCACTTTGAATAATGTGAACCTGGCTGCTGTAAAGGTGAACGACTATTTTCTGTTCAAATTTATCCTGAACCTGGGTGATGGGCGCAGAATTGTGACTTTCTTTAATAATATTTGTGATGAAGCCAGGGGAGAGCCAGGCGATTGCCGTGTAGGCGTAAGGTTTAAAAATCAGTAAAACAGAAGATAGTCCATATTATGAAGCACTTTGTAAAAGGAATATTAGTTACTGCCACCATGCTCAATGCATCACTGGCAGTTCATGCTCAAAAAGACAAGGAGATCAAAGCCATTGCCGCTAAACCAGCGGTAAAGAAAGCCATGCAGGCCATCATCGACATGCAGCCGCAAACCCTGAGCGATCACATTATGTTGACAGAAATACCGGCGCCTCCCTATAAGGAAACACAACGCGCGGAAAAATATGCTTCAATGATGAAAGCGGCAGGCGCCGATTCTGTCTGGATAGATAACGTAGGCAACGTTATCGCCAAACGTAAAGGCCGCTCCGGTAAAAAAACAGTAGTGCTGGAAGGTCACCTGGATACGGTGTTCCCCGAAGGTACCGATGTAACGGTAAAGCATAAGAACGATACTCTCTATGCCCCCGGTATCATAGACGATACCCGCGCCCTTTCCCTGGTGCACAGCATTCTGAAGATCATGGAACAAACAGGTATTGAAACAGAAGCGGACGTATTGTTCTGCGGTGTAGTAGGAGAGGAGGGACAAGGCGATCTCCGTGGCGTAAAGAATCTCTTCAGCGATAAAGGCCCTGGCAAGATAGACACTTACATCGCTATAGACGGCTGGAGCCTGGACGGCATCACGCACCGCGGCCTGGGCTCTCATCGTTACCGCGTTACGTTCAAGGGGCCCGGCGGTCACTCATCCGGCGCTTTCGGTTTGGCCAACCCGCATAATGCATTAGGCCGGGCTATTCATTACTGGTCCGTAGCGGCGGATTCTTTCACCCGCCAGGAAGGCGTACGTGTAACCTATAACGTTGGGGTGATCGGTGGCGGTACATCCGTTAACTCTATCCCCTTCGAATCCTGGATGGAGGTAGATATGCGTTCTGAAAGCCCTGAGCGCCTGACTGGTATTGATAAACTGCTGCAGGATGCCATCCAGCGCGCCCTGCAGGAAGAGAACGACATGAAACGCAGCGGAGCTCCGCTAACGGTAGACGTGAAGCTGATAGGCGAACGGCCTTCCGGTGGTTCAGATAGCACACTGGCGCTGATCCAGTACGCCAAGTCAGCGATTGCATTTGTGGGCGGCGCTCCCAAGCTGGGGGTAAGTTCTACCAACGCAAACATCCCTATCTCCAAAGGCGTGCCCGCTATTACCATGGGTAGTGGCGGCAAAGGCGGTAATGCCCATGCGCTGGACGAATGGTGGATAGATGATAAATCTTACCTGGCTGCGCAGCGTACCCTGTTGGTATTGCTGGCGGAGGCAGGTATCGCAAAGTAAATATGTGTTTGAGTCGCGGAGAGAATACCCGGGTCTTCCTACCCGCATCGCGGAGAAATACCCGGGTCTCCCTCCCCGTCATTGCGAGGAGCAGCAGCGCCAGGCGTGCGGGGCGACGAAGCAATCTCCTAACGCAATCTCAAACTTCAAACAACAAACCAAAATCTGTTATGAAACATTTCTTTCTCTCTGTAGCCTTATTGCTTGTAATACACGTCATCTTTGCACAGTCCATCCCCTCACCAAAAGATCATTTCGGTTTTAACATTGGCGATGATTACAAACTGGCCAACTACACACAAACAGAAGCCTACTTTAAAAAGCTGTCGGCTTCAGACAGAACCATGCTGGTAGACATCGGCCTTACAGAAGAAGGCCGGCATCAGTATATGCTGATCGTCTCATCACCGGAGAACATAAAACAGCTGAAACGTTATAAAGAAATTTCTCAACAACTGGGGCGTGCAAAAGGGCTGACAGACCAACAGGCCCGCAGCCTTGCCGCCGAAGGTAAGTCCGTCATCTGGATCGACGGCGGCCTGCATGCAACAGAAGTCGTAGGCGCTCACCAGCTCATCGAAACCATGTACCAGCTGGTGACCCGTACCGACCCGGAAACCATGTTTATTCTTGAAAATGACATCATCCTGCTCACCCACGCTAACCCGGATGGGCAGGAGCTGGTGTCTGACTGGTACATGCGGGAGCCCGATCCCAAGAAAAGGGCTACCAATATACCACGCCTGTACGAAAAGTATGTAGGCCACGACAACAACCGCGACTTCTACATGATGAACATGAAGGAGAGCCAGAACATCAGCCGCCAGCTGTTTGTTGAATGGATCCCGCAGATCATGTACAATCATCACCAACGTGGTCCTGCAGGTTCAGTACTGGCAGGCCCTCCTTACCGCGATCCTTTCAACTATGTATACGATCCCCTGATCGTAACCAGTATAGACGCTGTAGGCGCTGCCATGAACAACCGCCTGAACGTGGAAGGCAAACCGGGGTACACCCAGCGCGCCGGTTCCCAGTTCTCTACCTGGTGGAATGGTGGCCTGCGTACTACGCCCTACTTCCATAACATGATCGGCTTGCTCACGGAGATCATCGGTAGTCCTACACCGGAGAAAGTGCCGTTGGTGCCCGAACGTCTCGTTCCCAACGGCGCCACACCTAATCCCGTAGTACCGCAGGAATGGCATTTCCGTCAGTCCATCGATTATTCTGTTTCACTGAATTACGCCGTACTGGATTATGCGGCGCGTTACAGAGACCAGCTCCTGTATAACATCTACCGCATGGGCCGCAACTCCATTGAGCGTGGTGAAAAAGATAACTGGACATTCTATCCCCGTTTTATAGATACGATCAAACTGGCCAGCAAAGCAGAGAAGAAAGAAGATACAGGAGCAGCAGGTGAAGGTGGCGGCGAGTTCTCATTCGGCCGGGAAGACACGATCTCTGTAAAGTATTTTAACGGTGTATTAAAAGAGCCTCGCCTCCGCGATGCCCGTGCTTACATACTCCCCGCAGATCAGCCGGATTTTCCTACTGCAGTGCGTTTTGTGAATGCCTTGATATTATCAGGTATTGAAGTACAAAAGGCTACCGCTTCGTTTGCGGTTGCGGGTAAAAAGTATCCTGCAGGTTCCTACGTCATCAAAACTGCGCAGGCTTTTCGTCCGCATGTGATAGACATGTTCGAGCCACAGGATCATCCCAATGATTTCCAATACCCTGGTGGTCCGCCCATTCGTCCTTACGATGCAGCCGGGTGGACGCTGGCCTTTCAGATGGGCGTACAATTTGATCGCGTGCTGGATGGTGTTGAAGGGCCTTTTCAACAGGTACCATATGGTGAGCTGCAAAGCGCTCCTAAAGGAAACATCACTGCAGGAAAAGCTGGTTATCTCATCGACCCACGTATCAACAATGCCTTCATCGTTGTGAATGATCTGCTTAAAGCCGGGGTTAAAGTATATCGTCTGCCGCAGTCTGCAGGGGCATTCTATATTCCTGTTGCTGCCAAAGCGCAGGCCATCCTTGAGAAAGACGCGGCTGATTTTGGTATAAGTGTTACCGGTACTGATCAGGCGCCTGCTCTTACCACGCCGCTCTCGCCCATGCGTATCGCTATCTGGAACAACTACGGTGGTTCTATTCCCTCAGGCTGGATGAGCTGGTTGATGGAGCAGTATCATTTCTCCTATGAGTTCATTTACTCACAAGCCATCGACGCAGGTAATCTGCGTAAGAAATACGATATGATCATCTTCCCGAGCGGCGCTATTCCAGATACCGGTAAGCCGAAGAAAAACAACCGTGGCGGAGGCTTTGATGCCAAGCCACCCAAACCGGAAGAGCTGCCCGCACAGTTCCGTCCCTGGTTGGGTAAGATTACGGGAGATACTTCTGTTCCGCAGCTAAAACAATTCCTGGAAGCAGGTGGACAAATAGTTACCATTGGTACCAGTACCAACCTGGCCTATCATCTCGGTCTGCCCGTACAAAGCGCATTGATGGAGAAGAACAGCAAAGGCGAGTTAAAACCACTGGCCGGCGCCAAATATTACATCCCCGGCAGCCTGCTAATGGCCGACCTGGATACCACTGCTGCAGAGAACTACGGTATGGCTGCTAAGAATGATGTATACTTTGACCGCAGCCCGGTGTTCAAATTCAATCCCGGCAGCACCCAGCTAAAGAAGCTCATCTGGTTCTCTACTTCCAAACCACTGCACAGCGGTTGGGCCTGGGGCCAGCAATACCTGGAGAACGGCGTTGCTGCTTTTACCGCACCCGTAGGCAAAGGCAAGCTGTATGCCTTTGGACCCGAGATCACTTTCCGCGGACAATCTCACAGTACCTTTAAATTATTATTCAATCAGCTGTACAAACAGAATTAAATGAAACGCATTTTTCTCTTTATAGCTTTTTGTGCGGCAACCCTTCTTGCTGCAGCACAAACCATCCCATCGCCCAAAGACCATTTCGGCTTTAACATCGGCGACGATTACCAACTGGCCAACTACACACAAACCTCCGCCTACTTCAAAAAGCTCGCGGAATCAGACCGTGTGGAGCTGGTAGACATCGGCCAAACAGAAGAAGGCCGGCCGCAATACATGCTCATCATCTCATCGCCGCAGAATATCAAACAACTGGCCCGCTACAAGGAGATCTCCCAACAACTGGCCCGTGCGGAAGACCTAACTATAGCGCAAGCACACGCCCTCGCCAACGAAGGAAAGGCGGTAGTATGGATAGATGGCGGCCTGCACGCCAATGAAGTAGTAGGCGCTCACCAGCTCATCGAAACCGCCTGGCAGCTCACCAGCCGTACCGACCCGGAAACCATGCGAATCCTTGATAACGTGATCGTACTCATGACGCATGCCAATCCCGACGGACAGGAGCTCGTATCCAACTGGTACATGCGTAATCCCGATCCGAAGAAAAGGTCTACTGATCAACTGCCGGTACTTTATCAGAAATACATTGGACATGATAACAACCGCGACTTCTATATCATGAACATGAAGGAGAGCTACAATATGGGTAAGCAGCTCTTCCTGGAATGGATGCCGCAGATCATGTACAATCACCACCAGCGTGGTCCTGAAGGCTCTGTGCTGGCTGGCCCCCCTTACCGCGATCCTTTTAACTATTTCTTTGATCCGCTGATGATCACCGGTATTGATGCTCTCGGCGCCGCCATGTATAACCGCCTGAATGCAGAAGATAAACCAGGATACACCCGCCTGAATGGCTCCAGCTTTTCCACCTGGTACAATGGCGGTCTGCGTACCACTACCCAGTATCATAACATGATCGGACTGCTCACAGAGATCATCGGTAATCCCACACCAGAAAAGATCCCGGTGGTGCCCAATCGTCTCATCCCCAATGGCGCCACACCTAACCCGGTGCGGCCGCAGGATGACTGGCATTTCCGTACTTCCATAGACTACTCCGTTTCCCTGAACTATGCCGTGCTCGATTATGCTGCCCGCCAGCGCGACCAGGTGCTGTTCAACATCTATAAGATGGGCAAGAATGCTATCGACCGCGGTAACCAGGATTCCTGGACGCTCTCGCCGAAAGGCGCAGAAGCTATCACCGCTTCCTATAAAAGAGAACAGGGTAAAGATGGAGAGAAAGACGACGGCAGTGATCCTTACGGCTGGATGAGGCGCGGCAGCAGCATCGACATGAAATATTACGATGCTGTTTACAAGAATCCTAATGGCCGCGATCCGCGTGCTTATATCCTCTCTGCAGATCAGCCGGATTTTCCTACCGCTGTTAAATTTATCAACGCACTTATAAAAACAGGCATTGCCGTGCATAAAGCCACTGCTCCTTTTACGGTGAATGGTAAGCAATACCCAGCTGGTTCTTACATCGTAAAAACCGCCCAGGCTTTCCGTCCGCACGTGCTTGACATGTTCGAGCCGCAGGACCATCCGAACGACTTTCAATATCCCGGCGGTCCTCCCATCCGTCCTTACGATGCAGCCGGTTGGACCCTTGCCTTCCAGATGGGCGTGGAGTTTGACCGGATCCTCGATGGTGTTGATGGTCCTTTCCAACGCCTGCCTTACGGCCAGCTGCAGGATCCGCCTGCTGCTGTCGTTCCTGCAGGTGCATCCGCTGGCTACCTGTTGAACGCGCATGAAAACAATGCTTTCATCGCCGTGAACGATCTCCTGAAAGCAGGTGTGAAAGTATCCCGTCTGCCACAGGAAGCAGCAGGCATGCCGGCCGGAACGTTTTTTGTTCCAGCAGGAGCTAAAGCAAAGGAGATCTTGCAGCAGGCCGCCGCAAAATTAGGCGTGAAAGCAAGCGGTATTAAAAAGAAACCCACCGGCGCCGTGAAACTGGAAGCCAGCCGTATCGCCCTCTGGGATACCTACGGCGGATCAATGCCTTCCGGCTGGATACGCTGGATGATGGAGCAATATCATTTTCCTTTTACCGTCATCTATCCACAGGATATCGATACCGGCGGACTGCGGAAGAAATACGACGTGATCATCTTCGTATCCCGCGCTATACCGCCCGTTTCCGGTACAGAAACCAACCGTTACGGTTTTAACATGAGAGATCCTAAGCCCGAAGAAGTACCTGCACAGTATCAGCATACCCTGGGTAAGATCACGAAAGAAAAGTCGATTCCCCAGCTGAAAACATTCCTGGAAGAAGGCGGTTCCATCATCACTATCGGTACCAGTACTAACCTGGCCTACCATCTTGGTCTGCCAGTGCGCAATGCATTGTCGGAAACCGATAAGGACGGTAAAGAGAAACCGCTTCCCGGCACCAAATACTTCATACCTGGCAGTGTGTTACAGGCAAGCTTTGACAGTACACAAGCCATTGCCTGGGGCATGCCTTCGCTCGCGGATATTAATTTCGATAACAGCCCGGTATTTAAGCTGGATGCCGGTGCTGCAGAGAAAGGTATCAAACCTGTTGCCTGGTTTGCAACGGATAAACCGCTGCGTAGCGGCTGGGCCTGGGGACAGGCTTATCTGAAAGACGGTGTGGCTGCATTCGTGGCTCCAGTGGGTGCAGGTAAATTGTATGCCTTCGGCCCGGAAATCACTTTCCGCGCCCAGCCGCATGGCACTTTCAAATTATTATTTAATGGTTTATACCAGATGAAGTAAGAAACAAAAACAACTGGGGCATCACAAAAGGCCGTCTCCTGGGAACAGGAACGGCCTTACTCATTGTATACTAATCGTCTTTTTATTATCTAGCGAAAGTTGTTTTGTAATCCGGCCACAAAGATGTTTATTTAAAGATTATCAAACAAAGCGATAATATTTAGATCGGTATAGATATAATCTATAGGCGGCAGCTTCCTTAAAATGTATCATTTTCCCCCTCTTTTGTATAATAAGCCCCCCATTGCCTCCCTGTAACTTTGCACCATTCAATCATTTAAAAGTTAAAACAATGGCAAAGACAATTTTTATTACAGGCGCTTCCCGCGGTTTCGGGAAGATCTGGGCAGAAGCCTTCCTGAAACGTGGCGATAAGGTAGCGGCCACTGTCCGCAACCTGGATTCGATCAAAGAACTTAGCCAGCAGTATGGCGATGCACTGTTACCCTTAAAGCTGGACGTAACCGACCGGGCTGCTGTTTTTGCTGCCGTTAACAAGGCGAAAGACCATTTCGGCAGTATCGATGTACTGATCAACAACGCTGGTTATGGTCTTTTCGGCGCCATCGAAGAAACCAGCGAAAAGGAAGCCCGCGACCAGTTCGAAGCCAATGTATTTGGCCTCTTATGGGTTACACAGGCTGCGCTGCCTATTATGAGGGCACAGGGCCATGGTCATATTATCCAGTTATCCAGCATTTTAGGCGTGGGCACCCTGCCTGTACTGGGCTTGTACAATGCCTCCAAATTTGCTGTAGAAGGCTTAAGCGAAACCCTGGCGCAGGAAGTAAAAGGATTCGGTATCAACATTACCCTGGTAGAGCCTAATGGCTTTTCAACAGATTGGGGAGGCGCGTCCGCGGTGCATGCGACTTCAATGTCAGCTTATGAGCCGGTAAAAGCAGCGTTCCAGCAAGGTTTTGAGGAAGCATCGAAAGCTGGTAATTTCGGCGAGCCTGAGGCTACTGCCCCGGCCATCCTGCAGCTGGTAGACAGTTCCAATCCTCCTTTACGTCTTTTCCTTGGTAAAGTAGGTCTGCCCTGGGCCAAACAGCTCTATGCAGAACGCCTGGCCACCTGGGAAGAATGGGCAGAAATTGCAGATACCGCCCATGGTAAGTAACTTTGTAACAAAAGGTATGAGCATATGTACCACTTTAAGAGTCTGAGCGAGATGCACCGGGAGAACGGTTATCCACCGCCCGAGAACCCCATGTTGAGTTTACTGCGCTGCAACCAGCATTGTTCTACCGGGGCAAGCATGTATACCAGCGATTTCTATATGATCGGTTTTAAGAAGCTGAAGGCCGGCGTCATCGAATATGGCAAAACAAAATACGATAACGACAACGGAAGCCTGTATTTCACAAAACCACGGCAGGCAGTGGCTATGAGGGATATTGAGCTGGAGGAAGACGGCTTTGCTATCTATTTCCATGAGGATTACCTGAACGGTCATCCCCTGCACAACGAGATAAAGAAGTATCATTATTTCGACTATGAGGCCAATGAAGCTTTACACCTGTCGCCAAGGGAGGAGGAGATCATCTGGGACTTATATCATAAGATAGAAGCGGAATACCATAACAACCCGGACGAGTACAGCCGGATCATCATGCTTTCTCACATCGATGCCATCCTTAAATATTCCCAGCGCTTTTATAAGCGGCAATTCATTAACCGCGCAGAGCTTTCCGGTAAGGTAGTGTCAAAGTTCAATGACACGCTCTCGGCTTACTTTGAAGGCGGGCTTTTATCCGAAAAGGGATTGCCTACTGTAAAGTACATGGCAGATCAGCTGTATATGTCGCCCGGGTATTTAAGCGATCTTCTGAAGCAGGAAACGGGTAAAACGGGCATCGAGCTCATTCACATCTTTCTCATATCTGAAGCAAAGAACCTGTTGAAAGGCAAGGATACTTCTGTAGCGGAGATAGCGTATACATTGGGTTTTGAGAACTTGCCTTATTTTTCGAGATTGTTTAAACGGGAAGTAGGCGTGAGCCCTAATCAGTATAAAAAGCAAAACTGACCATCACAATATAATAGGGAGAAGTATGATAGTGCTTCTCCCCTTTATTTCAAGCTTTACTACTCTGAACCCCTGGTTGCTAAAAGACGCATGCGGATGCACCCTGCCTATCTCCACAGAATTAAAATAGCTGCACGCATGCTGACTGCACCACCAGGATCCACCTCTGGCATGTACCGCCTGCTCTTTTCCTAAATGCCCCTCGCAAAATTCGAATACATTCCCATACACATCATACAATCCAAAGCCGTTAGGCTTAAAGCTCCCAACAGGCGAGGTATACATATACCCATCCGAACTATCCGCCACCAGGTGGTCGTGCCCATGCCACACATTGGCATATTGTCCTATTACAGATACGTCATCTCCCCAGAAATACCTCGTACGAGACCCTGCCCTTGAAGCAATCTCCCATTCATCAAAAGAAGGCAGCCGTACTTTTGCCCACTTGCAATATGCCTGTATATCGGCATAACTGATCGTTGTCACCGGATGATCCATTTTATCAGTGATACCTCCTCTGCTGATACCATTCGGATATCTCCAGCAGGCAGTGCTATCCTCCAGCCACCTGAATTCCTTCAGTCCGGGTTCAAAGACCATGGCATTATGGAGCCGTTCAGCATCCGTACGATACCCTGTAGCCTGTATAAATGCTTCAAACTGCCGGTTGGTAACTTCCGTAGTAGCGATGTAATAACTGTTTACATGTACTTTCCTTAGCGGGTTTACCTGGTGATCTTTTTGTCCTATCCAGTAGTCACCCGCGGGGATCTGTATAAAAGAAGTATCCCGGACCGATACAGAAAAGCTTAGCAGGTATATTAGCAGCGTAAATGTCATTAGTTACTGCTATTGAAAAGATCCATGGCACGTTTGATGATCAGTTCCTCGTTCGCCTTGTTATATTGCAGAAACGGATAAGAACCGCTTTGGGGCCCATATAATTTGGCATAGGAGGGAGAGGAAATAAATGGAGGATATTTCGCATCTCGCATCAGGTTCAGCAGTACGGTAAGTATATCCAGGTCTTTATGATCGCGGTTATAAAATTCCACCAGGAAAGGGATCATTTCCACGCCATCTATTTCAAGAATAGCATGTTTATAGTTGAGCCCCATCCGCTTGCTTCTGGTGGCTGATTCTTTGATGATTGCCATTACCGAGTCCCTGTTCTCCACAAAGAAATCTGTTTGGCGTCCGCTCCAGGCTTGTTCTCCGAAAATATCCTGTAAATAACCGAAGATTTTTTTCTCTTCGTTGTATTCAGGCAGCGAAGGGTCACAGTTCTGGCTGTAACTCTCCGGGTAGATCATATGATAAGTGAATTTCTCTCTCAATGATAATGCGAGGTAGTCCTTTGTATACAGCGTATTATGTCCATCTTCATATAAAGTGCCGATAAGTGTCTGCACTTTATCCAATCCATACGGAGGGGTGGTCATTTTCATGCGGTATTCATGATAAGCCTTGCTTTCGGCGCTGGGTTCTTTGCCATGATCGTTGTCCTGGGCCAGGGATGTAATGGGTAAAAGTAGGGTAAATAGAATGTTGATTAGTTTCATAGTGTTATTTCCTGCTGTTATAAAAGTCCGTAGCGTATTTGAAGTATATCAATGTCTTTGTGGTCTAAGGTATAAAGTTTTATTATATATTAAACTATCACCGAAATGAAAAAAAGAAACCCCATCTGCAGATCTAACTACAGATGGAGTTATGCTATTTAGATATATCCCCCTTATGCTTTCTGTGCAAACACTTTCCCCAAAGTCACCCCAATCTCCTCCGGCTTCCTTCCCAGCAACTGCTCCAGTGCCGGAAACGCCACATCGAACTCGCCTGCTGCTATTGAATCTGCCAGGCCTGCCATCAAAGGAATATAGATCTCCGGAACACCCGCCTTTCTCATCCCTTCCTGCAGATCTTCCAGTGTAATAGGTATATAATTAACCGGCTTACCTGCAAATCCGCTCACTACCTCTGCAATCTCGCTAAAAGAGTAAGCCTTGCTACCGGTAATCTCATACGTCTTATTCACATGTTTCCCTGGCTCAGCCAGTACATTTGCCAGCGCTTCCGCCATGTCGGTACGGGAAGCAAAATTTGCTTTTGCCTGACCCGCTGCATAATACCAGTTGCCGCTTGCCAGCGCATCTCCCAGGATCATGGGCAGCACATCTGTATAATACGTGTTCCTGAAAAAGGTATAAGAAACACCTGATTTTTTCAGATGCTCCTCCGTATGGTAATGATCAAGGCCCGCTGTGAATTTCGTATCCGGATTTGACCTCAATACACCGGTGTAGATAACATGCTTTACCCCATTGGCCTTCGCTGCATCGATCGCATTAATATGCTGCTGCACACGGTTTTCCATAGACCCCGAGGAGATCAGCAGCAAAGTCTCCACGCCTTTGAACGCACCCGCCAATGAAGCTTGGTCGTTATAATCACCAGTCTTCAATGTCACGCCCAGGCTTTTCAAATCTTCCGCCTTTGACAGGTCCCTTACCAATGCCGCTACTGATCCGGCCGGAACTTTCTTAAATAGGAAATCTATTGTCGCTTTTCCAAGGTGCCCTGTTGCACATGTTACTAATATCATACTGTAATCTTTTTTTTGACAAATTTGAGCTAAGTTTGCTATAGAAAGTATAGCAGTATACCAAAGTATAGCGCTATACTTTGGTATAGCACACCCTTAAACAGTAGAACATGGAGACACTTGCAATGCGGATCAAACTGGCCAAATCCTGCCCGGCCCATTATATCCTGGCGATCAATGATACAATGAACGTGTTGAGCGGGAAGTGGAAACTGCCTATTCTCGGCTCTCTGTTAAAAGGGAGCAAGCGCTTTACAGAGATGCAGCGCCATATACCCGGGATAACTCCCCGTATGTTATCAAAAGAATTAAAAGACCTGGAGATGAACGGTATGGTAAAAAGGATCGTCTATAGTACCCTGCCTGCTTCAGTAGAGTACGTACTCACCCCTTCCGGCGACTCCATGGCAGAAGTGCTGGATAAAATGGTGGAATGGGGCTTAAAACACAGAAAAGAATTTATAGGGAAAAGCGAGCCTCAGGATATTTCCCTGTAGGGCGAAATTTCAAATTGGCTGAGGTATTAATAACGTTTCCCCTATTCCTGAAACCGGTAACTGTCATGTGTCTCATAATCAATCCCGTGCTTTTGTTTTAACTCCTGGATATACTTAAGGGTACGCATAGTATGAGGACTGGCCACCCCATCGCCCACTATTTCAAACGTATGTAATAGTATTTCCTCCATGCAGCTATTGAGACTCATGCGCTTATGCTCCGCCAGATCCTGCATTAAAGCAGCCAGCCGCTTTTCTAAACGAAGCGGCACATCCACCCGTTCAATTTTCACCGCCGGCCCTACACTATATATATAATGACCGAATCCCAACTCATTCCCCCAGGGATCCCTGACCCGGTAATCCCGTAAGCCATAGTCCCGGTCTTCCGGTGCTGCTACGATCTCTACTCCCGTAGCTTTATGGAAATCAAATAGTTCCTCGGCATCTCCCACCACAAAATAGGCAGAGCTGCTGGGCGCTTCCGGATCATTGCTAGACAGGTGCATGGAAACAGTCCCCAGGTTCACCCCCGCAAATCCCGGTGGATCACCCCAGATAAAGCCTAGTTTAAAACCAAGTTGTTGGGTATAATAGTCAACAGCAGCGCTTACATCGCTCACTGGCATCAAGGGAAAAACATGTCCGCAGATCACTTCCGGAGGGGTATTGGATGGCATAACAGGAATTTTACTAAAAAGATACAGGTTTCTGCGCTAAAAGGGATAAGACTGCTTGCTTTCTCCTTTCTTTTACATTATAATTTTAACTATATATTCTTTTTTCGAGCAATTAATTGAAAAATGACATAGTTTGTCTCTGAAAATAAACTTTTAATTAGTTTTTATCTTAAAAACACTTACGTATTTTGTGCGAGGAACCAAAATCTAGTACGTAAGTACTAATTTAAAAACTAACGTTGCTATGAAAGTCACCTGTCTGATTCTAACCAGCCATTTATGTATCGCCAACCTTGCCTCGGCAGGAGGCAAATCTCCGGAGCGCCCTTCGGATATGATAATGCCTTTGTCTGACACCACTGCCCGGGTGGTAAATTTTACCGACAGCACTAAAGTTACCGGGGATCGGAACCTTTTGCCTGAAATCCCGGACTTTCCGGAACTACGTAAGTACTCCTACCTGAAGATGAACAAAAAGGCGGTCCTCAGCGACACTGTTCCTTTCAAGCCATCTATCCAGCTGGGGGCTATTATTCACATGTACGCCTCCGCCGAACAGGACGGTTTTACCAACCCTCATGGCGCGGCTTCACCCACTTCCTGGAAAAGAGGCTTCACCCTCTACCGGGCCCGCGTTTTGGTAGGCGGCCAGCTTACGCCTAAGGCCAGCTTCTTTATGGAGACCGAACTGCCCTCCGCTATCGGCGGCCCTAACGCTGACAGTACCAAGAACGTGAAAGTAGCGCCCATTATATTGGACGCCCAGTTCCAGTACAATTTCTGCAATGCCTTCCAGATCATCGCCGGCCAGCAGCTGGTGTCCAACAACCGCAACGGTCTGCAGGGCGCTGCCGCCATGCTGACGAACGATTTCTCCTTCTTCCAGTATCCGTATAACTTATTTGAGAACAGTCCCTTACAGGGTAACTTCGGTCGCGACCTCGGCGTCAATGCCCGCGGTTTCCTGTTCAACGACAAGTTCGAATACCGTGCAGGCGTATTCACCGGCCGTAATATAGACGGTAAAGGGCCCCTTCGCCTGGTAAGCCGTGTAGCCTACAGCTTCCTGGATCCTGAAAAGGATTACTACTACGCAGGCACCAACCTGGGGAAAGGTAATACGCTCACCTGGGGCGCAGGCGTTGATAAACAAGGCTCTTATTACAGCCTGAGCACAGATGTATTCCTGGATAAGCCGCTGTCTGCAACAGGTTCTATCACCCTGAGCGGCGCCTTTCAATACATGACAGGTGGTACGAACGTAGATTCAAAATATTCCTTCGTATCTCTTATTCCCAAACAAACCGTACAGTTTCTGGAGCTGGGTTATTATTTTAAGAAAGCAAAACTGCAGCCCTGGCTGAAGTTCGAGAACCAGGATATATCCGCCGATGCAGTGCAAACCGGTGGTCTGGATAAGGAAGCCTTCAATAAGATCAGTTCCAGCTCCGTATACGGCGGCGGTATCAATTACTTTTTCAACGGCCTGGGTACTAACCTGCGCCTCTCTTACACCGCCCGTTCCTACAACGTAGCCGGTACAGAAGGATTTGATAAGAAAACCTACGGCCAGGTTTGGGCACAGGTACAGATCTTTATTTTCTAACAAAAGTCATTTCACTATATAAAACGCATTACAATGATCGCCTCTTTTAAAAAATTAATGATTGGCTTAACTGCTTCTCTGCTGTTGTTAACCGTTGCGTCCTGTAATTCCGGCAATAAGCAATCTGCTGCGGATAATAAAGCCGCTGATGCCAACACCGTTAAGATCGGCGTGCTGCACTCACTCAGTGGTACCATGGCTATCTCTGAAGTATCCTTAAGGGATGCGGTACAGATGGCGGTAGATGAGATCAATGCCAGCGGCGGTGTACTGGGCAAAAAGATAGAGCCCGTGATCGTAGATCCCGCATCTGATTGGGATCTCTTTGCAGAAAAATCCAAAGAGCTGCTGATGGATAAGAAAGTAGCAGCTGTATTCGGTTGCTGGACTTCCGTTTCCCGTAAATCCGTACTGCCTGTTTTCGAAGAGAACAACGGATTGTTGTTCTATCCCGTGCAGTATGAAGGGGAGGAGAGCTCAAAGAATGTAGTTTACTCCGGCGCTACGCCTAACCAGCAACTGATCCCTGCTGCTGATTACCTGATGAGCGCTGAAGGTGGCAACTATAAAAGATTCTACCTGCTGGGTACCGATTATGTGTTTCCCCGCACTGCCAACAAGATCCTGAAAGCATACCTGCTTTCCAAAGGCATTGCCAAAGAGGATATCATTGAAGAATATACGCCCTTCCATCACCAGGATTATCAAACCATCGTATCAAAAATAAAGAAGTTCGCTGTGGGCGGTAAGGCCTGTGTGCTTTCAACTATCAACGGTGATTCCAATATTCCTTTCTACAAAGAATTCGCGAACCAGGGCCTTACAGCCGCCACCTGTCCCATTATGGCATTCTCTGTGGCGGAAGATGAGCTGCGCGCCATGGATACCGAATTCCTGGTAGGTCACCTCGCTGCCTGGAACTATTTCCAGTCAAACGATTCTCCTGAGAATAAGAAATTCGTTAAGAGCTTCAAGGCCTATTGTAAGAAAAAGAACCTGCCCGGCGGCGCTGAAAGGGTAACCGACGATCCTATCTGCTGGGCTTATACAGATGTATACCTCTGGGCTAAAGCCGCAGAGAAAGCAGGTTCTTTCGATGTTGATAAAGTACGTGCCGCGCTCCTGGGCTTGTCTTTTGACGCGCCTGCAGGTACGGTGAAAATGGACGACAAGATCAACCACCTCGCTAAATCAGCGATGATCGGTGAGATCAAACCCGATGGACAGTTTTCTGTGATCTGGAAATCGCAGGGGCTTATTGCTCCCCAGCCTTTCTTTACACTGGACGCCACCGCTAAAAAATAGGAACTGTATTACTACTATAGGGAAGAAATGAAAACGGAAATCAAATTAAAGCTATGCATGCTGCTATGCTGCCTGTGCTGGGGTATTGCCCATGCACAGGACAGCACCAGCATATACATTCAACAGGTATTGCACCCGCAGCATGACACTATGCGCGGACAAGCCCTGTCACGGCTGGCTGCACTGCAGCCGCCTGCCGCCCTTCCGTTCCTGGAAGCAGTCAACAGCAGCAGCCTTTATTTATTAAGAGATAAAGCCGTCACTACAGGCGGCAAAAAGAGCGGTGCTGAGGAGTTATTTACAGTATATGAAGTATTTCCTTCGCATCAATTACTAAAAGATGAAAGCGGGCAGCCCCTGATGCTGCCTGCTTCGTCTTTACAGCAGGTACAGATCAGCCGCGTACAACGCTTACAGCTGGCGTCCTTGTCTTCCTGGCTGGGCATCTTCAGCGCAGATCCGCAGAAGCGCGCTATGTCTTACGGACAACTACAACAAACATCAGATACTTCGCAGATCAAGGCTTTAGCGCTTGCTTTGCAGATGGAAACCAATGCTGCCGCACTACGTGCAGGCAAAGAAGCCTGGTATGCTATTCATTTAAATAATACGACAGATGCTGGTTTCGCAAAGCTCTTCATAGATTCATTGGCTGCTAATGGAGGCGATAATGCAGCGGTATTATTACGTGCCTATAGTAAAAAAGCAGGCGCCATACAACAAGCCACCGCATACGCTGCAAAGAAAGCAGAAAAACTGGATAGCAATTATGCCTGGCTGCAACGTATACAAAACCTCTTCAGTGGTATCAGCCTGGGAAGTATCCTCATCCTGGTATCCCTGGGATTGGCCATCGTGTACGGCCTGGCAGGCATCATTAATATGGCTCACGGGGAATTCCTGATGATAGGCGCCTATGCTACGTACTGTACGGAAATGCTTTTCGCCAACGTGCTGCATATACAGAGCAGCAACTGGTTCTTTATCGCCGCGCTGCCAGTCTCTTTTATAGCTGCCGGTTTAATGGGCCTGTTCCTGGAATGGCTGATCATCCGCCGTTTGTATGCACGTCCGCTGGAAAGCCTGCTGGCCACCTGGGGTGTTAGTTTAGTATTGATACAAACAGCCCGCAGCATCTTCGGCGATCTCACTGCAGTAAAGCTGCCCGAGATGCTGGCCGGCGGATGGCAGGTATCGCCGCACCTGGTCTTGCCATATAACCGCATCTTTATCATCCTGCTGACCATCGTTGTCGTCATCGCGCTATACGGTATGTTGTTCCGTACCCGTCTCGGTATGCAGATCCGGGCCGTTACACAGAACCGTAACATGAGCGCCTGCCTGGGTATCGATACCCGCCGCGTAGATGCGTTCACGTTCTTCATTGGCGCCGGTCTTGCAGGCTTAGCAGGTTGCGCCATGACATTGATCGGCAACGTGGTGCCCGATATGGGACAAACTTACATCGTGGACTCCTTCCTGGTGGTAGTCACCGGCGGAGTAGGCAAGCTGGTCGGCACTATCACCGCCGGATTGGGTATCGGTATTTTCTCGAAAGTACTGGAAGCCTTCTTCCAGGCGGTTTACGGAAAAGTGCTCATCCTGCTGCTGATCATGATCTACATGCAGTTTAAACCAAGGGGCTTGTTCCCTGATAAAGGAAGGATCGCTGAAGAATAACAACAAAACTATTATACACCATGCCTGATAAATCATCTAAACTGGTCACCCTGCTGTTTGTGCTGTTCTTTGCAATAGTGCTGCCGGCGGGTCATTTGCTGGGCATTGTCTCCATCAATACCATTTCACTGTGGGGCAGGTACTGCTGCTTCGCTATCGCTGCATTGGGAATAGACCTGATCTGGGGCTATACCGGTATCATGTCTATGTGCCAGGCTTTCTTTTTCTGCCTTGGAGGTTATTGTATGGGCATGCATCTGCTGCTGAAAGCCACTGCTCTCCAGGGACAGGAGCTGCCCGACTTTATGATCTGGAATAACTTTTCCTCATTGCCTGCATTCTGGCAGCCTTTCCATGGCTTTGTTCCTGCCGTGCTGCTGGCGCTGTTGGTACCGGCTGGCATTGCTTTTATCATTGGCTTCTTTGTATTCAGAAGCCGTATCAAAGGCGTTTACATGGCCATCATTACCCAGGCTTTGGCCCTGGGCATGTACTTACTGTTCCTCCGTAATGAAACAAAGCTCGGTGGTACCAACGGTCTCACTAATTTCAAAACGGTATTGGGATTTGATCTGTCTTCATCCGCTACCAAACTGGGTTTATATTTCGCTGCGGTGGTGATGCTTTGCATTTCATATATACTTTGCCGTAAGATCGTCAATTCCAAATTTGGAAAAGTACTGCAGGCTATCCGCGATAGCGAGCCACGGGTGGGTTATACCGCCTACCGCGTACTACATTACAAACTCGCTGTCTTTGTAGTAGCAGCTGTGTTAGCCGGCCTGGCCGGTATGCTGTATGTACCGCAAACTGGTATCATTACGCCCGGCCGCATGAGCGTTACTTCTTCAGTAGAAATGCTCATGTGGGTGGCATTAGGCGGTCGTGGCAGACTGAAAGGCGCTATTATCGGTGCGCTGTTGGTGAATTGCCTTTATAGCCTTTGCACCAGTCTTTTCCCCGAAGGATGGCTCTTCGTGCTGGGTATTCTTTACATATTAACCGTATTATATTTCGATAAAGGCTTTACAGGATTGTTTGACAAGCTTTCTACCTTACTGCATAGCCGCAGGAAAGCTGTTGTTGAAAGCCCCGCCATATCAGGGTCTTCATCCCCGTCATTGCGAGGAGCTGCGAGGCTTAGCGCGGAGCGCGACGAAGCAATCTCCTAAGGGCCTTCAATAAATTTTAGATTTTACAACATATACAATGTTATTATCAGTCAACAACCTCTCCGTCTCCTTCGGTGGCCTCCAGGCCCTCAACCTGTCCCACTTCCAATTAGAAGACAAAGAGCTCCGCGTAGTCATCGGCCCTAACGGCGCCGGTAAGTCCACTTTCATGGACATCCTCTGCGGCAAAACCAAACCCGACACCGGAGAAATATTATTCAACGGCAAACCTACCCACGGTCTCACCGAAGTAGAAATAGCCGAATTAGGCATCGGCCGCAAGTTTCAGAAACCCACCGTCTTCTCCAGCCTCACTGTCTTCGAGAACATGACCCTCGCTGCCCGCATGAAGAAAGACGTCTTCTCCTCGCTCTTCTTTAAAATGTCGCCCGCTTTCAAAAAGCGCATTATAGAAGTAGCCGAGCGGGTAGGATTGACATCCGTCCTCCATCAACAAGCCGGCGCGCTTTCCCATGGCCAAAAGCAATGGCTGGAGATCGCCATCGTCGTTTTGCAGGACCCGAAGCTGTTGCTGATAGACGAACCCGCCGCCGGAATGTCCGACCGCGAAACAGAACGAACCGGTGAGCTTCTCCTGGAACTCTCCAAAGAACACGGCGTTATTGTCATTGAACACGATATGCATTTCGTTCGCCAGATCGCCAACAACCGTGTCAGCGTACTGGTGAACGGTAAATTACTAATGGAAGGTTCTTTCGAGGAAGTAAGGAACGATCAGCGCGTGATCGACTGCTATCTCGGAAGAGCAAATGCGCAACTGGAAAAACTATAATGGTATGAAAGAGGCAAATATCCTGACAGTCAGCGGACTGAAAGCCGCCTACGGCGAAAGCACCATCTTATGGGGCGCCGGTCTTTCTGTAAAGAAAGGCGCCATCACCACCGTGATGGGACGTAACGGGGTAGGCAAGACCACCCTCCTGAAAACAATTATGGGCCTGCTAAAAGCCAAAGAAGGACATATCCTCCTTAACGGACAAGACATCACCAACTGGCCTTCTCATAAAATAACCAGGGCTGGCATCGGTTACGTACCGCAGGGCCGCGAGATCTTTCCCAAACTCAGTGTATACGAAAATCTGAAACTGGGGCTGGAAGCTGCCACTGGTAACAAAGCCGCCTTCCCGGAAGAAGAGATCTATGCCCTGTTTCCCATCCTGAAAGAATTCCGTCGCCGCCTGGGCGGTAACCTGAGCGGTGGTCAGCAGCAGCAATTGGCCATTGCCCGTGTGCTGATCAGTGGTCCTTCGCTGTTATTGCTGGACGAGCCCACCGAAGGTATTCAGCCGTCTATCGCCATCGAAATAGGGAATATCCTCCGTCAGCTGGCTGAAGAAAGGGGCATTGCCGTACTGCTGGTAGAGCAGAAGATCGATTTCGCCAGGCAGGTAACCGACTATTTCTATTTTATGGAAAGGGGTAAGATGGTGAAAGAAGGAGAGGCCCTGAGCCTGGATTTCAGGGAATTGCAGGAACATATTGCCGTGTAGTTGTTTTCGGGTGTTATAATTTCTATTTTTAGAAGAATGAATCATGACCTGGGTATCATATCAGAAGACCGCAAACTCTTCAAATACTTTACCATTCGCTATGGTATCGCCCTTACTTTTATTGCCGTTCTCTCGATACTGAGCCAGGTTCGTATCCAGCAACACCTCAACCGCTCTATGGACGACTCGCACGTGATCAATTTCGCTGCGAGACTGCGCACTTACAGCCAGATCCTGAGTAAATCGGCCTTACAGCTGCAGAACGGTCTCGAATTCGAGAACAACGGCAAAGAGTTCGTAAATACCTTACGGCAATGGGAAAAGGCCCAGGAAGGCCTCCAAACGGGCAGTAAGTTCCTGAACCTTCCTACCGAGGACATGGAGGAGATCAACGAAATGTTTGAGCTCATCAGCCATCCCCGGGCAGAGATCATGCGTGCGGCAGAACATATCGTTACCATCCTGGATACCTCGAAGCCTTTCAACCCGGCCTTGATCCGTCCTTATGTAAAGACTATCATGGACTATGAGCAATCCTACCTCCTGGGAATGGACCTCATTGTATTTGATTACGACCGCTTTTCCAAAGAACGTATCCGCCAGCTGAAGCAGATCGACTACCTGATGCTGAGCCTCGTTTTGCTCACTCTCTTGCTGGAAGCCGCTTTCATCTTCTATCCCATGGCCATCCACATCAAGAAGGTGGTGCTGGGATTGATCTCTTCCGAAGAGAGATCCAAGACACTAAAGGACGAACTGCAAGCGGCCAATGATCGTATGGAGAAGTCCTACAACGAGCTGCGCGAAATGAACTTCGCCCTGGACAAGGCCACGTTCCTCGTAAAAACAGATCCCCAGGGAAGGATCATTTACGCAAACGATAAATACTGCCATCTCACCAAATACACGATGTCCGAGCTGCGTAATAAGCCGGTATTCTATAACAACATGGGTGGCAAGGAAAGTGTGATCTACGAGCACATCCGCGACGATCAGAAGCGGGAAGAAGTGTGGCAGGATGAGATCTTCGACTACGCCTCAGACGGCACCGGCTTCTGGCTGGATGTAACGCTGATCCCTGTATTTGACAATGCAGGAAGTCTCTATCAATATCTGATTATCGGCAACGACGTCACCAACCGTAAGAACACCGAGCGTGAAAACCGGATATTGAACGAAGAGAAAATGCTTCGCGAAGGCGTTGAGCAGAAGATCAAGTCTTACGCTATCATCAACGGTCAGGAGAAGGAACGCAAACGCATTGCTGCCGAGATTCACGACGGCATTGGTCAGATGCTCACCAGCCTCCGCATGAAGCTGGAGCAGATAGAAGACCGCAGTACTACGCCTGATCCGGAAGTAGTCATGGTCAACAATATGCTGTCAAAGCTTATTACCGAGACCCGCCGTATCTGTTCAGACCTCATGCCCAGTGTGCTGGAAGATTTTGGTCTTCGCTCTGCTATCGATGATCTCGTGAAAAGTGTAAAAGATGCCGATCGTAAAATGGAAGTGTTGGTGGATGCCAACATCCGTGTTTCGCCGCTTTCCCGTGAACTGGAAATGAGTGTATATCGCATCCTGCAGGAGGGGCTTAATAATGTGGTCAAACATTCCCAGGCTTCCCTGGTGGAGATCTATGTGGACACTTCCGGCGACTATCTGAATATGATGATCAAGGATAATGGTAAAGGCTTTTACTTTAACAATCATCAATTACACCTGAAAGACCTGGCCCGGAAGATGAATGGTATACGTGGTATGAAAGAGCGGGCAGAACTGCTGAATGGTGCGTTTAACATCAGTACTGAACCAGGAAAAGGGACAATTATACAATTAGAAATACCTTTATAACTATGAGTGCAAAAACGAAGGTCTTTTTGGTAGATGACCACGAGATATTCCGCAACGGGTTAAAGCAATTGGTAGACAGCGAGCCTGATATGGAAGTGGTGGGTGAGGCAGGCGATGGCGAATCTGCATTGCAGGTACTGCATACTGTTTCTCCTGATGTGATCATCATGGATATCCGTATGCCTGGGATCAATGGTATAGAGACCAGCGAGGCGATATTGAGCCGTCAGCCGCAGGCGAAGATCCTTTTCTTCAGTTTATATGACAGCCCGGATTATGTGGCTAAGGCGCTGGAAATGGGCGCTAGCGGGTATATCCTGAAAGATACCAGCAATAAGATCTTCCTGAACGCCATCCGTACCGTATATAGCGGTAAGTTTTATTTCATTGGTGATGTTACTGACATACTGGTGAAAAAGTATATGGACATGCGTAATGCATCTGGCCAGAAATCGGCTTCCAATGTGGATATTTCTCTTTCCAAACGGGAGGAGCAGATATTGCGGATGATAGATAATGACCTGAGCAATAAGGAGATCGCTGAGTCCCTTAATGTCAGCATCCGGACGATAGAGGCCCACCGTTTAAATATTTTGCGTAAATTTCAGACGAATAATATTGAAGAAGTCCTTGCTTCCTGCAAAGAAGCAGATTTATTAAAGTAATTGAAAGCTATGATTGTAACATCGATTGTTCTCATGTGTTTGTTCTTGCTGGGGGTAATAGGCTGGGCGGTGATTAGTATTAATCAGCGTTCCAGGCAATGGAGTGAGTTTGATGATTGAGCTGTAGTGCTTAAACACAGCGGGAGGTTTCTGTTAGCCTTTTTTTGTTATCCTACCTAGAAGTTCTGTCAGCTTGTGACTTTGTTCTGCTGTCTCATTTTTATGTTCTGCTATCTTAAACGGAAGTTCTGTCAGGTGGAGCGTCTGTTCTGTTATCTTACATCGATGTTATTCGATCTGAAGCGCTGTTCTGTCAGGTGGAGCGTCTGTTCTGTTGTCTTACATCGATGTTATTCGATCTGAAGCGCTGTTTTGTTATCTTACATCGATGTTATTCGATCTGCATAGAATTTCTTCGATCTGTCACGGACGTTTTGTCAAATGGGCCAAAGGTGTTGTTGCCGGGATCAGTGAGCAAGTAAATCATAATTTGTAATTATTGTTATAAAACAGGACGGGAGCTTAATCAAGGCGCAATTAAGCTATTGCTGTTTTCTGTACTTTTCGCAGTATTGCCACAGGCTTTGGAAGGTTTCGTTTAATACCGCTACAATTTTATCTTTCTCTGCATTACTTATGCTCTTAGCATCCCTGGATTTTCGGTAAAAAGTGGGGATGCTCCAGGAGCATTCTTCGGAGACTTTGTTCCGAAAGGTAATGGGAAACTCCATGAGTTGAGAGTAGATGTCACTAAGCATGTTTTCAGGGGTGGGGGTGGTTAATTTGTTCATATATTGGTTTGGTTTAAATGTTGTTAAAAAAAAGGGCAGTAGCAATGCTACAGCAGGAGAATCCTCCTGCTATCTAATATTCAATATTTAAAATTTATTGGATTAGAATGACTACATCTACTTCAAAAAAGTATTTAGGAAGGGGTAGAAATCCGTTTGTTTTTTTAAGTTGATATCTTTAGTGTTTGTCTTCGAATTACAGTTGCAATTTAGCTGATCCAAAGTAAAGCACTGTACCCGTACTCGGGTACAATTCCGAAAAAATCCAGAATCTACAACATCTCACAGAGGCGATCCTAAAGGTTCCGATCCGGAGTGATCAATTTTCGTATATTGACGGTTAAAACTAACAATTCATGCTACCCAAGGATTTAACAGACATATTCGACGAGCATGAAGGGGATTTCAATCTCTATATTGTGAAGGCTGATTGTTCTGGAGATGAATTTATTATCGACTTTGTTGTGGATCCTCTGACTATTGAGAACGGATGCCTTGCTTATCAAAAGTGGACGATCTTCGCATCCGGATTGAAGAAAGATAAAGTTGCATTTAGGCCTGCCTCGTTCATAGAAATTAAGGACGATCACCCTTTGCTTTGGGAGTTTACCGATACCTGGTGCCAGCTCTATTTCAAAGGACAGTGCCAGAACTTGGAAAAGCTGTTTTACGACCTTTTTCTAACCCATTATGAAGTCTTTGGCGAATACCAATCCTTCAATATTCCTTTGTTTAAAGCGTCCAACCACTTTAAGCTTTTTCAATATAGCAATGGTCTCCTTACACAGGGCTCCAAGAAGCTCATGGAAAAGTATGCCGCCTGTTTGACAAAAAACGGACTTGATTTTACATTCCTTGGCGAGAGACCGGCGGGGCATTGGTATTATCAACAATTCATTCCCGAAAAGGACTTAAAAGTTTTGTTGATGGGCGACACCTATGTTGTTGCTGAAGATTTTACTTTCATGAAACAGCCAGAGGGTAGTCATTAGCCCTCCCTGTTATTTCTCCAACACAATATCCGCCACACCCTTTGCGATCGGTAACGCATTCGTTGGTTCCGAATTTGTCAACACCACAACCGCCATCCTCTCATCCGGCAACCTGAAATACATCGCCCTAAACCCCGGCAACACCCCTCCGTGATAAACCGCTTTCCTGTTTTTGTAAGTACTGACATACCACCCATATCCATAATTAAAAGGAACACCAGCATCATTGTTACCAGTTTTCGTAGTATCCCCCCACATCTTATCCCAATTATCGCGGGATAAGATCTTCCCGCCTTGTATCAACAACTCCCATTTCATCATATCCTCAATAGTAGACAAGAACGCCCCGCTCGGCCTCAACGCAACATAATTCAACGCATTAACCACCGTATCTTTTCCCAGATTCACATATCCACCTGCTCGTCCATACACAATATCCTGCAGCGTAGTTACCCTTGTTGTCGTCAGGCCATTCTTTTCAAATATCTCCTTCTTCATATACTCCGCAAAGCTCTTTCCGCTAATCTGCCTGATAATATCCGCCAGCATAAAGTAGCCGAGGTTACAATACTGCCATTTACTTCCTGTAGCAAAGACCAACGAATCTTTATACGCCGCCCTGATAAGCGAAGAATCGGTTTGTGTCGCCATCGCGTCAAAAGCAGGTGATTCTCTTATCAACCCTGAAGTATGATTCAACAAATGCCGGATAGTGATCTTATCCCAATGCGGCGGTGCATCCGCAAAGAATTTAGTCACCGGGTCATTCAGCTGCAATTTCCCCTCCTGTATAAATTTCATAATAGCCACCGCGATCATATGCTTACTCACCGAACCCAGTTTAAAAACGGTATTGGTCGTAACCGGGATATTCAACTCAAGATTTGAATACCCATATCCCTTTGTCTTAATTACTTTCCCATCTTTTATTATTCCCACCGCAAAACCAACAATACGTTGCCTCGCCATGCTGTTTTCAATGAATGTATCAATCCTGTCCTTCTGTGCAAACGAATTGGCTGGTAAGATCAATACAAAGCAAATAAAGGCAGATAAGAAGGGTAGTTTGGCTAGATTACTTTTAACGGGCGCTCGCATATATTGGACATTTTATTATCACAGGGGATGTGAAGGTTCATTAAATCTATCTAAATATAAGAAGATGCTGCTATTCTTTTGTACTAATGGAAGCTAAAGTTTATAACCGGCCCATATGATGTCTGGGGAATAACTGTATATTGTGACCACTAAATTAACACGAACCGTTATACGCCGTTAGTATAATGGAATCCCCGTATGAATTACCTGTTCCCGCTATTTTCTATCTCGCGCCTTGGACAATGTCCTATGTAACCATCAGGATCAATCCTCAATTGAGTGCCCGCGAGGCGCTCGGCAGGATCAGTCCCGTATTCACTAAATACAGTCCTGCCGAGCCATTTGATTATAAATTCGTAGATGAGGCTTATGACGCAAAGTTCCGAATTGAATCACGTGTAGGCCAGTTAGCAGGCTTCTTCACTATCCTGGCGATCTTCATATCCTGCCTGGGATTATTTGGCCTCGCTTCCTTTGTGGCAGAGCAACGTACCAAGGAGATCGGTGTCCGGAAAGTGATGGGGGCAACGGTCCTCAACCTCTGGACAATGTTGTCTAAAGACTTTGTGCTTTTAGTTGGCTGCTTCTGTTTGATCGCCATCCCCATTGCCTGGTGGGCGCTTCATGAATGGCTCCAACAATTTGCGTACAGAACAGCAATATCCTCATGGATCTTTGTAATGGCAGGCATTGGAGCGGTCCTTATAACGTTGTTGGCGGTGAGCTATCAGAGTATTAAAGCAGCGTTTATGAATCCGGTTAAAAGCTTACGGACGGAATGACTTTACAGGGCTAATATTCATCTATAACATTCGCTCCCGTCTTCATTTTCTCCATACATCTTCAAAGGCTTGTGGTGAAAGTCCATATTTTTTTGAAAGTGCAATGGCTTTCTCTTCTATGCGTATCGCCTGTCCGCGGTCTTTCTGCTGCTTGTATAATAACCTTGCATAGGTGTCCATAGCTTGAGGGAATTCACAAAAATTGTTAGCATGAGCCGCCCAATGTAAAGCCTTTTCGAGGTGCTCAGGTTGATCGGTGAGGGTATACACACGCCATGCTCCATTGTTTAGCTCCTGGCAATAATACTGTGCAGTGCGCATAAATGAAAATACTACCCTTGACCCATCTTTCGCACCGGCGAGCCGGTTTTTCATCATCGCAGAAAGCTGCAGAGAATCGGTTCTCTTGATAGAATCTGCCGATATTGTCATGTAATAATTATCATAATAGTTGGTGGCAGTCCGCAAGAAGGATGTTGTATCTCCCGTTCCCCAATAGTATTCCATCAAATGATAAGTTTTGGCTTTGAGCCCTTCCTGGTGGTTTCCGTTTATATCCTGGGAAAAGTCGGCAACACGCATTGCCAGTATCCAATCTTTTTCCCGGATCGCCTTTTCGCGCGTCTTAAAGATAATCCGCCTGTTGATTTCAATTCGGTCATTCAGTGGCAGGCCATACCAGGCTTGCCGGAAAAGATCTGGATTGCTTCGCAGAGTAGCGTCTGACTGTGACATTAATATAGGGCTCATTTGTGCGATACGCTGTAAAACAGATATCTTTTCCAGGGAATCTGGTGGCAGCTGCACGACATATTGATCCAGGAGAGAGTCAATAGAATAGTTGAGCTCATTTCTGACCTGTAACAGTTTGTATAAATCGTTTGTACTTAACTTGCCAGCCACCGCGGTCTGCTCCAATTGCCTGATCGCGACACCATTTTCTCTTTGCCTATAAGCGATCTCGCATTCCTTTATATAGCGAGTAGTATGAGTAGTACTCCCATTAAAACGATGTATGAGTGTACCCTGTTTATCCAGGAATAAAACAATATTGCCTCCTTCTGCGTGATAGGTTTGTTGCACGCTAAGTCTTTCAGGATGGTTTACGCCAATGCGGAGAACAATGAATCTTGATCCCAGGTATTGCTTTAGTGCATCATCTTGTAAAGCCTTATCTGCAACCAAATTGCATGTAGTACATGCCCGGGCATCCATCATCAAAAAGATCATTTTATTGTTGGCAGCTGCAGAAGAAAGGGCTGCTTTCAGGGTAGCTTGCCTACTAAGAAATTGAGCTTTTAAAAAAAGGGGAAGAATGGTAATCAGGATAGCTGATAATAGGGGCCTGTTCATGGTTTTACGATCTTTATTACTCCACGCAAGTACCCATTTTTATTTCTTCAAAAGGGTTAATAGATAGTTAATGTCATCTTCACTTCACCTTCCTCGCCACCCACAACGTATCATACTGCCCATAAAACCTAAAACTCCCATTCCACATCACCATATGCTTAATCACCCAAGTCGGTCCCAAATCATCCCGCTCTTCGTAAAAATCATGAAACGCTATAAACCCTCCCCGTACTACCTTCCCCGCATACAACTCAAAATCACTTTTACACCCCTCAATAGAATGATCCCCATCTATAAACAACAGATCAATCTTCTCAAAGTCATTATGAAATTGATAAGAGTACCCCTGCTTTATCACAATATCTTTAAGTACTCCCAAGCTTCCCATATTTCTCTTAAACTGCTCTAACAAATTATTATCTCCTTTCTTACTCAGATATATTTCCCTGCTGCCCTCATCCGCCCCCGCATCTGCATTGAACGGATCAATCGCATATACCTTACCGGATTTAATCCCTTTTGAAAGCACATAGGTGCTCTTTCCCTGCCAGCTGCCAATCTCCACCACTGTCGCATTACGCGGCAGCTTACGTGCCGTCAGATAAAGCCCCAGCGCCTCCTTATCCGTCAGCCAGCCATCCAGGGCACGGAAAGCGCTTATTTTCCTTAACGCAGTTCTTTCTATCAATTGGCGGATCATCGTAATAATTGTTTACTCCTTATTTAGAATTAACTTCTTTAGCCCGAACCGCAGGAACTACCAACGCAAAATATTCCTTCACAATCGCATCCAACACCAGTGCGGGCTTTTCCTTATAAACATAATGACCGCTTCCATAGGCCATCGCACTTTTCCGCTTGGGTGAAGCCGCTGCAAATTGCTCATGACAGCTCTTCCACCGTTTTGCATCCGGTGTTCCTTCAACCGGTGTCCTTTCAGCAACAATATCTGTAACAGAAATGTTCAAAGGAAAAGGAGTGCGCCTCATCAACTCGGCATTTTTCCGCAAGTTGACAGATAAATAATACGCTCCCAGGTTCTCCCGTTTAAATTTTTCCAATTTGGGCTTTGTTTCAAGCTCTACTTGTGTTACATAAGCATCCGTAAAGAAACAGGAAGTACTCGCATCAATCAGCACAGCAGCTTTTACAGCTTTAGGATGCCGGGAAGCATATAAGGTAGCATATAAACCTCCCAGGGAATGCGCCACCAGCATGATGTTACCACCATATCCCAATTTCTTAAGTCCTCTTTCCAACTGTTTCACCTCATTCAAAATCCCCGTATGATTAGTATCAAGCCCGCTTTTCCCAAAACCGGGGCGGTCATAGGTGATCAGCGTGGTTCCTAAAGTATCTGCAACAGCTGGAAGTAAATTTTTCCAGGCACGCCCATCATCCCCTCCGCCAGCCTCGAACAAAATAGGTATGCCTTTGCCTTTGATAATGTGAAAGTGAAGCTTACATCCGCCAACATCTACTAATGTATCAATATGCTGGCCCCTGACAGTTAAAGAACTTAGGAGGATAAGAGCACCCAATATTAACAGCAGCCGGATTTTCATGTTTTTATTATTAAGATACGTAAAAGTTCATCCCTCCACCTGCTAACTATCAATGCTATATTTCCCTACCTTTACGTTGTATATTAAAATATACAACGCTAATCAGCCCATTCTTAAATCATCAGTAATGAAACAATTCCGCCTTTACATACTCGCATCGTCCTGCTGTATCATGACTGTTACTGCTGCTGCGCAGGATAATACGCCTGTTGTTAAAATATCCGGCGAAGTGTCCACCCCACTCAGCCTTTCCGCCGCCGCTCTGTCAAAGATGTCCCGCACTACCGCCACGCTCCATGACCGTGATGGTAAAGCGCACATTTACACCGGTACCCCCATCCAGGAGATCCTGAGCCGCGCTGGCGTTACCACCGGTTCTCAACTCCGGGGCGAAAACCTTTCCAAATACCTCCTCGTTAAATGTGCGGACGGCTATGAAGTGCTCTTCTCTCTCGCTGAACTGGACTCCAGTTTCACCGATCGTGTGGTCATCCTTTCCGACACCCTGGACGGAGGTCCCTTACCAACAGGGAGGGGCCCTTTCCGCCTGGTAGTTCCCGGAGAGAAGAAACCCGCCAGGAGTAGCTTCCAGGTAACGGAGATGGTCATACGTTTTGCGAAAGATTAACCTGATCCGTCAGCAATACTGCTGTGCTATTTACGGTACGTGTTTTGAGCAGTTTTAGCTAAAACAGGATATGACAACGATAATGGTACGATACATGGTCAATGAGCTCGATCCTGCAGTCAATTTCTACACTGAACATCTTGGATTCCAGACCGGACAGCAGGCAGCGCCCTATTTTGCCAAGCTCTCCCGTGACAACATAGAGCTGGTGCTAAGCACACCCTTCGGACCTGGCGGAGCTGCCAAGCCCATGTCAGATGGACAGAAAGCAGAACCCGGAGGCTGGAACCGCCTCATCATTCCCGTGGAAGATCTTCCGGCAACAATCGACAAGCTCCGCGAAGCGCAGATACATTTCCGCAATGAGATCGTAACCGGACCGGGCGGGGCACAGGTAATACTGGATGATCCTTCCGGAAACCCTATTGAGCTCTTTCAACCGGCCTCAGTAGATGCACCGGATGATGAAGCAGCGATCAGGGCGCTTGAAGACAGGTTTGCAGCGGCAGTTAATTCCGGTGATGTTGACGGCATCATGAAAAACTACGTATCGGATAAAAGTCTCCTTGTATTTGATGTCGTACCGAGGGAGGAAATTTTTGGAGATGACGCCTATCGTAAGGATTGGGAAGACTTCTTCTCGCGTTTCAGCGGCAAGCCAACATTGACTATCATTGATCTCCGTATCACAGTAGACGGTAACGTTGGATTTGGTAGCTGTTTCACGAACATCACAGGCACTGACATGCAGGGCCATCCGGTGGATCGTACCGTACGTGTTACCGCGGGTTATCGTAAGATTGGGGGCAACTGGCTGATCGTACATGAACATATCTCCCTGCCCGTTGATCTGGCCACCGGTAAAATAACTCCAGTTAAAACGCCATGATAAGGATTGCTACGGGCTTTCTTCTATGTAGTTTCTCTTGCATCCGATTGCAAAATGTTGTATTTTCTCCCCGTTAGTAATCCATCCACGCATGACACGTATGAAAAAACTATCCATCTTATTACTATTATTCATTATTTCTACTTCCGCCGCAGCTCCAGGCTTTAGCTGGAAAAACATCCGCGTTCTTGTCTACACTAAGAACGGGCAGGGCTATGTGCATCAAAACATCCCCGCTGCCGTGGCTGGTATCCGTGAGCTTGCGCTCAAAAATGGCTTCCAGGTAGATGTCTCCGATACACCTGCCGACTTCACCGATGAAAACCTGAAAAAGTATAACGCGCTGATCTTCGCCAATACCAACAACGATGTCTTTCACACCGATGCCCAGAAACTCGCCCTGATGCGCTTCATCCAGGCCGGTGGAGGCTTTGTGGGTATTCACTCCGCCGTGGGCACCGAACGCAAATGGCCCTGGTTCAAACGAATGGTCGGCGGCACCTTTGTACGCCACCCGCCATTCCAGCCCCTGAAAGAAATTATTGTAGACGCCAGTCATCCATCTACTTCTTTTTTACCTAAGATATGGGAGCTGTCCGATGAATGCTACTTCGTCAAAGAAGTGAATCCGGACATCCACGTGCTCGCTGTTCACGACCTCTCTGGTATCAATGATAAGGAGAAGCCGGATTTCTACGGATCCGTCTTTCCCTCTGTCTGGTGCCATGAATTTGATGGCGGCCGCCAATGGTACACCGCTCTTGGCCATGACGCAAAAGTTTATTCCGATCCCACTTTCCAGCGCCACCTGCTTGGAGGCCTGCAGTGGGTACTAGGTAAACAACAAAAACTGGATTATTCCAAATCGAGGGCCCTCCATCCCGACGATCCTTTGCCCTATTAACATCATTTCTTCCTCACTTTCAAACATCCTTCTTATGCAGCATCAGAATAACCCATCCAGACGAAAATTTCTGAAAGACACTGTTAAAGGCGCGGGCGCCCTGGCGCTCACTTCATTCCCCGCCATCGTTCCTGCACACGTATTAAGCGGCCCGCTGGCGCCCAGCAACCGCATTAACATCGGCGCTATCGGCAATGGCCGCATCTCCCGCGGTCATGACATGCCCGGCGTCTGGAAACATGACCTGGCCCGCATCGTTGCCGTATGCGATCTTGACAGCAACCGCCTCGATGCCGCCAAGCGCCTCGTAAACGAATACTACACGAAGAAAACCGGTAAAGCTTACGATGGGGTAAAAACATATTCCGATTACCAGGAGCTCCTCGCTAATAAAGATATCGATGCTGTTATCATCAGCACGCCCGACCACTGGCATGTCATTCCCGCCATCCACGCGGTGCGCGCTGGTAAAGACGTTTACATGCAAAAGCCCGCTTCGCTCACTATCGCCGAAGGCCGCGCCCTTAGCGATGAGGTACACCATAGCGGACGAATATTACAGATCGGCAGTCAGCAACGTTCCATGCCGCAATTCAAACGCGCCTGTGAGCTGGTCCGCAATGGCCGCATCGGCAAACTGCATACGGTATACGTAGGCCTTCCCATCGACGATCCTAAAGAAAGCACCGTCGAAAAGGAAATGCCCTTGCCCGCTGTGCTCAATTATGAAAAATGGCTCGGCGAAACACCTTATGTTCCCTACACCTTAAAGAGAGTACATCCTTTAGATGATTTCTCCCGTCCCGGATGGCTGCGTTGCGAACAATTCGGCGCGGGCATGATCACCGGCTGGGGCGCTCACCATTTTGACATCGTAAATTGGGGGATGGATACTGAATATACCGGTCCCGTAGAAATTACCGCCAGTGCACAATTCCCCGCCACAGGTAATCTTTGGGATGTGCATGGTCCCTTCAAATCTGAAACTATCTTCGGCAACGGTGTTAAAGTGCTTGCCAGCAACGAATATCCCAACGGGGTGAAATTCGTCGGGTCAGACGGATGGATCTTTGTTACCCGCGGCAATTACGCCGCCACTGCCAGCGATCCGGTATCTAAAGACAAAAAAGACAAAGCGCTCGACGCGAGCGATCCTCGTATACTCGATTCCGTGATAGGGCCCGATGAAATACATCTTTACGAAAGCAAAGACCACCACGGCAACTGGCTGAAGAGCATTGCCTCCCGCCGTCAGCCCATCACACCCATAGAAGTAGGCCATCGCGCCTGTACCGTCTGCCTGCTGAACCATGCCGCCATGAAGCTGCAACGCAAGCTCTACTGGGATCCCGTAAAAGAACACTTTAAGAACGATGACGAAGCCAATGCCATGCTGACACGTCCGCAACGCTGGCCATATACATTAGATTGACGGGCGCTCCCTCTCCGTCATCGCAAGTCGCAAAGAGCAAACCAGGGTCTCCTTCCCCGTCATTGCGAGAAGCGGCAAAGCCTGGAGCGCGGGGCAACGAAGCAATCTCCAAACGTCAATCTCAATGATCAAACGTTAAACTACAAACCAAAAAATACTAATGAACCAATTAAAACTCATTTCACCTCTTCTCTTCCTAACTGTCATGAACTATGCATGCAACACCGGTGCTCCTGAAAAAGAAACATCCGCCGATAGCACGGAAATTCACCTTATCACCCTGGACCCCGGCCACTTCCATGCGGCCCTCGTCCAGAAATCCATGTACCCCGGTATAGACTCCGTCGTACATGTCTACGCTCCCGATGGTCCCGAACTGCAGGAACAGCTGCGCTTTATCGACCAATACAACACCCGCGGCGATGCGCCCACGCACTGGCATGAAGACATCTACAAAGGTCCCGACTTCCTCGAAAAGATGGTCGCCGATAAAAAAGGCAACGTAGTGGTCATGGCGGGCAACAATCAACGTAAAACAGAATACATCCAGCAAGCCGTGTCCGCAGGCATGAATGTCCTGGCCGACAAACCCATGGCTATCAGCACTGCCGGTTTCGATAAACTGCTGCAAACCTTCGCCGATGCAAAGGAAAAGAAAGTGCTGCTCTACGATATCATGACCGAACGCTCCGAGATCACCAACACACTCCAGGGGGAACTCTCCCGGTTAAACGACGTTTTCGGTGAGCTGCAGAAAGGCAGTGAAAAAGATCCCGCCGTAGTAATGGAAAGCGTTCACCACTTCTACAAATACGTATCCGGCAAAGCCCTCAAACGCCCATCCTGGTTCTTTGATCCTAAACAGCAAGGCGACGCCATTGTAGATGTAGGCACCCACCTGGTAGATCTTGTTCAATGGGAATGCTTTCCCGGCGTAGCACTCGACTATAAAACAGATATCCAGCTGCAGGCTGCCCGCCGCTGGCCTACTCCGGTTACATTGTCCCAGTTCAGCATCATCACCGGACTGGATAGCTTCCCTTCTTTTTTACAGCCTTATGCAAAAGATACTGTGCTGAATGTAGCCGCCAACGGTGAAGCTGCCTACACCCTCAAAGGCGTACATGTAAAAGTAACCGCCTTATGGCACTACGCCGCGCCCGAAGGGGGAGGAGATACCCACTATTCTTTATTCCGCGGTACCAAAAGCAACCTGGTGATCCGCCAGGGTAAGGAAGAAAAGTATGAACCTACCCTCTACGTAGAACCGGCCGCAGGCAGCAATACACCGGCTTTTGAAACGGCCTTACAGGCGGCCCTGAAACAGCTGGAAACAAAATACCCCGGACTCGGAACAGAGAAGAGCGCCAAAGGCTGGAAGATCACCATCCCCGCCAAATATAAAAACGGACATGAAGCACACTTCGCCCAGGTGATGGAACGCTACCTGCAATACCTGAAAGATGGTAAGCTGCCTGATTGGGAAGTGCCGAATATGCTGGCTAAATACTACACTACCACAAAAGCATTGGAGATGTCTGCAGAGAAGTAGGCGTTTGTGGAAGGAAAAGAAATAGAGTAACGGATAATTCCCTTAAGGGCATTATCCGTTTTTTTATGAGCTTGCCAGTAAAAAAAATAAAGCAGAAAGCAATGCCGCTTTCCGCTTTATTATTTGTTCATCATTTGATCAAGATGCCTAATCCAAGTTGTATCTGGTGGGTTTTCCAGGAATATCTGTTGTCAATATCATTGATATCGTTCAGCCCCATCACATAGCGTCCGTAGAACCGTACCTGTGATACATGCACGGTCAGTCCCGCCGCAGCACCTACGTCATTCTTTTTGATGGCTCTCCGGCCATTCTGCAGCAGCGTCTCATCATAAGACACCAGCAGGTTGTACTGCGGCCCCAGGTTAAGACTAAGGAACTCATTTACATTATACGTCAGCAATACCGGGATGCTCAGGTAGCCCAGCTGTATCTTGCTGTTGTTGGCATCGCTGGCGCCGCTGTTAACGTAATACTTTGTAAAATCTGTTCCGGCTTTGTTGTTGTACAAGGTGAACAGCAGTTCCGGCTGGATCGCCCACTTTTTGGTGATGTTCAGCTCCCCGAAGGCCCCGGCATTAAAAGCAGGTTTGAAAGTGCCCGCAAGGCCGTCCCCGTGCAGAGAGTTAAAGCTCAGGTCTGCTTTCAGGCCAAAATGAAAGGATTGACTGTAAGCAGCTGTTGTCAGCAACAAAAAACCGGTAATGGTCAGTAGTAGTCTGTTGATCATAGATACGTCTATATGGATATACAAATAAAGTACACCGTAGACGGATCTGCAGCAGCTAATAGATGACCGGGCAGTTTAAAACCATGATACGGGGAAATTTATGGATGATCAGGAAACGAAATGTGCCGTTTTTTACATTTGCTCCAATCACTGGCAGCTACAAATGACTACTTTTTTACGGATCCAGTGGATCAAAAGGATCTTCATGCAAACTCTCTACCACCGGCTCATACTCCAAGCTATTATCATCCAGGCGGTTCACATTTTTATATGGATGATACCGCAGGTCTTTATCACATACTTTGTCAAAGAAAATGCTGTTCACGTAAGTGATATGTGCCTTGCTGCTGGTGCACAGTACCTTCTTATCCATCGGGAACCCGTTACGGAACAAAATGCGGTTGGCATTCCGGATATTAGTGGTGGTATGTCTTGCATGCGGCTCCGCGATGATAGCCGTCTCCGGAATGCCGCAGCTGTCTGCCAGGAACTTTTTCATTTCTATGGCTTCACTGTATTTCGTGCCAAAAGGATGCACATAGCCGCCGGATACAATGATGAAGGGTGCTTTTTTATCCCGGTAGATAGCAGCCCCGGTACGGCAGCGTTCCTTACACATTTCGCTGATAGGCTGGTCGTCTGATGGGCCTGCACCTAATACCAGGATGGCGGCGTAGGGGTAGTTAGCCCATTGAATATTTGGCAATTGCTGATAGGCAGCGTGGTTAAGGGTACTCAGGGGCTCGTGCCTGGCGGCATGATCTTTCTTATTCAGCGCCAGCAGGTCCACTGCAAAATGAAACACCGGTGAGAAGAACAGCCTGGAAGCGTCTTTCTGTTCTGATTCTTCGGCCCAGAGTTTCCTGACTTCCTTCGTATAGTCCGTGCTATGCACATCATAGGCGGCGGAATCTATTTTAGGATAACGTAAGCCCGTGTTCCTGGTATAAGCGGTCAATACATAATTCAGTCCATAGGCTTCCTCTTTCCATCTTTGTGCCAGCAGCTTGTCTTCCGGCATGGAGGCATAGCGCATAAAAACACCGCTTGGCCGGAGGTGGCGTTGCAGAGTTTCCCGGAATGCGGGCTGATTGTTATACATCTCCTGTAAAGTCTGGCTGATAGCGATGATCTGTTGATCACTGAACACAAGTGATTCCGCAAAGCAGGCGGCATCAGGACATGATTTTGCGATCTTAGCGCCCCGCTCAGGGTACACCTGGTACTGCTGCAGCGACCTGTTATTCCGGATGGCTTTCTGTAAAGCAGGCTCCTGTTCAAAAAGTGTCAGCAGATAGAAGTTTTTGTCTTGCACCAGGTTTCCGCTCTGTACAAACTGGTAAGCGGGATCAAAAGTTGGTTCGTTTTGTGCCTGCACTAAACCGGGGGCAATCAACCCGGCCAGGCAGAAGATAAAAAGGAACAGTCTGTGTTGGATCATATACTAATATAGCAAAGGGATACCGCAAAATAGTAAATGTTTTCTTCCCGTCATTGCGAGGCCCCAAGGGACCTTGTGAAGAGCCGGGCCGAAGCAATCTCTTAACACAATCTCCCAACATGATCTTCGCGAGATTATGTTGGGAGATTGCTTCGTCGCCCCGCGCTCAAGGGCTCTACTGCTCCTCGCAATGACGGGGAGGGGTGCCCTTACACCTTCGGTGGTATCAGCTTATACACCACCGGGGTTACTACCCTTGATAACAAAGTAGAACTGATCAATCCACCTATCAGCACTATCGCCAGCGGGGCTATCAGCGGGTTGCTCGATATCGCAATGGGTATTAACCCGCCGATCGCCGTCAGCGATGTCAACACAATGGGTAAGAACCGCACTTCACCGGCTTCCCTTATCGCCTCTTCCAGCGATTTTCCCTGTGTTCTCAGCTGGTTCGTAAAGTCTACCAGCAGGATGGTGTTCTTCACCTCAATGCCCGCCAGCGCTATCATCCCGATGATCGCCACAAAGGAAAGCGAATTGCCCGTCAGCCACAGTCCCACTGCTGCACCCACAACGCCCAGGGGAATAACAGACAGCACGATCAGCGTGCTCTTGAAGGTCCGGAACTCAAGGATCAGCACCGCCACAAACAGGAAGATGGTAACGATCACGATGCTCATAAAACCGCCAAAGGAGTTATTCCTGGATTCTACCTCACCGCCCATCTCATAGCTATATCCTGCGGGGAGGGCCATTTTATCCATTCTTCCGATCACATCATTGATCACGCGGTCTACCAGGAAACCTTTCTGCACAAAGGCTTTTACAGATACTACTCTTCTCTTTTCCTGGTGATTGATGTTCACCGGTGATGATTCCAGCTTCAGATCAGCCACCTGTCCCAGGGGGTAGGGCTTGCCCTGTGTATTGCTCACATACAGGTTGCGGAAGGCATCCAGGGTGGGCCGTCCTTCGCGGCTGCGGGTCAGCAGGATGTCGTAATCATTGTCATTGTTATCGGTGTACTGTCCGATGTTCAGCCCTGCTACGGCCAGGCGTACGGTACGGTCTATATTTACGGAAGGGATGCCCAGCAGCTGTGCTTTTTCCTGTTGGATAGCTACGCGGATATCACTTTTCAGCAGGCTCACCGGGTTGTCTACATACATGGTGCCAGGCGTGCGTTGTAACATGGCCTCCACTCTGCCGGCCATGGACCGGAGGGTATCCAGGTCGTCGCCGAAGAGGCGTACTTCCACCGGTGCAGCCACCGGAGGTCCCTGCTCAAAATTCTTTACTTCCACTTTGGCGCCGGGGTAGGGGGTCCACTGCTTGCGCAGCTTTTCTATCAGCGCCAGCTTCACTTCGGGGTTGGTATGCTCATCCAGCTGTACAAAGATCTCCGCAAAATCGCTATGCTCATTCTCGGGTATTACGTTGTAATAGATCCGCGGATTGCCCCTGCCCACGTTGGTGGCAAAGTATTTCACGGAAGGCTCTTTCTTCAGGATCGATTCTATATCACGCGCCACACTATTAGTGTATTGCAGGTTCGACTGCGGAGGAGCCGTAATGTTGATCAGGAATTGCGGCTTCTCTGATGCAGGGAACAGGCTGAAGCCTATCACGCCAAATAAATAGAGTGCGCCCACAAAGATCACCACCGTAGCGATCAGCGTCAGTGCAGGACGCTGCAAAGCTTTGTCCAGCAAACGCGAATAGCTGCCATGTATCAGGCGTTTCAGCGCGCGCATGAAAATATTTCCATCCGGATGACCACTATGGCTTTTCAGCAGCTTGCTGGACATGAACGGGATGATAGTCAGCGATACCAGCATCGACGCCATTACGCTCAATATCACCGCCAGCGGCAGACTGCGGATAAAATCTCCTGAGCCTTCGGGCAGGAACACCAGCGGCATAAAGGCAATGATCAATGTTGCCGTACAACCTACTACAGCCATGCCTATCTGTTTGGTAGCTTTCAGCGTAGCCTCCATAGCGCTGTGCCCTTCCAGGATCCAGCGTTCTATATTTTCTACCACCACAATGCTGTCATCCACCAGCAGGCCCAGTGCCACTACCAGTCCTACAATACTCAGCTGGTTCAGGTTATAGCCCAGCAGCTGCAGGAGGATGACACCAATAGCAAGAGAGAGCGGAATAGAGATCATCACGATGAGTGAAGGTCTGAAACCCAGTGGCAGCAAAGTAATGGCCACCAGCAGGATCGCGATAATGAAGTCCTTACCCAGGCTGCCTAAGCGGCGGTTCACGTTATCTGCCTGGTCAAAGTTCTGCACCAGGTCTATATTGGCAGGCAGCGTCTTTTTGAACTTCTCGATCACCGGTTTATACAGCTGCTGTGTTTTGCTGATGTTCTCACCTTCCTTCTGTGCAGCCACAAGAAATATGCAGCGAAATCCGTTCAGGCGCGTCTGGTAGGATACATCCTCATAGCCGTAATATACTTTGGCAATATCTTTCAGGAAGAGGTTCCTGCCGTTATTGCTATATACAATGGTATTCTTCACTTCCTCCAGGGTATGATAGTTACCGCTGGTCTTTATGTTGAACACCCGGTTGCCCGCGTCTACACTGCCGCCGGGTATGCTGATGGTTTCATTCTGCAGGCTGTTGATCACATTGCCTACAGGTAGGTTGATCTGGGCCAGCTTTTCCAGGTCCAGTTCCACGCGCACCTGTTGTTCGGGTAAGCCGAAGATCTCTACGTTTTTCAGCGGTGTCAGCTTCTCCAGCTCATCCTGCAGTTTTTCAGCATGGTACTTCAGCTTATCGCGGGGAGCGTTCTCTGAGATCAGCGCTATCTGCATGATGTTCACATCAGAGGGCTGCTGCTTCTGTATATCGATGCTGAGATTGTCCTGCGGCAGGTCACGTCGTTTATTGTTTACTGTTCTTACAATCTCCTGGTATTTGTTGTCTACGTTGCTGCTGTATTTGTACTCCACGCGTAGTACAGCCAGTCCGTCGCTGATGGTGCTGCGGATATGTTTAATATCCTCCAGTCCGTATATTTCTTTTTCCAGCGGATCTACTACCAGCTCTTCCATGTCTTTCGGACTGGTACCGGGATACACCACGATCACGGTGTAGGCGGGCGCATGCATCTCCGGGTCTTCGGAGCGCGGCATATTCATAATGGTGGTGATGCCCAGCGCGATGATCATGATAAAGATCACCAGGGTGAACTGGTAGTTCTTTACCGCGTAATCAGATATTTTCATCTTGAAAAATTGTTAGTGATGCATTATTAGGTTTTAGGCTTGAAACGCCATCATTACGGTTCCTCCTCCCCGTCATTGCGAGGCCCCGTAAGGCTCCGTGGGGAGCGGGCCGAAGCAATCTCTTAACACAATCTTCTAACACGATCTTCGCATAGATTATGTTGGGAGATTGCTTCGTCGCGCCACACTCTGATCTCCGCTGCTCCTCGCAATGACGGGGATGGAGACCATTTTTTGCTTGAAAAGGATGGAGACCCTTTCCTGCCCGATGGCCCCTGAAGACCTGCACTTCGCAGTGACGGCGCCTCAAACCGTTCATGGTTTTACCACGCGTATACTACTACTATCCGTCAAATACGCGCTTCCGGATATGATAAGATCTTTCGCGCCTTCCAGTCCTTTGCTGATGATCACTTTATCCTTTTCCATAGCAGCAACGCTTACCTTTATCTTTCTGGCAGTCTTGCCGTCGTTGGTAACAAATACATAGCCGGAGCCATCATCTCCATCCAGCAGGGCATCATAAGGAATGCTCCAGGGACCTGCCACACTACCGGTAGCAACAGCTGCGCCTTTGGTATGCACATTCGCTTTACCGAACATACCGAATGCGATCGCTGCCGGTTTCTCTCCCGCCAGGCGGATGTCTATCATGAACGAACCGCTTACCGGGTCTATGCCTTCCGCCCTGCGGGATACCACCCCGCGGAAAGTTTTACCGGGCACTGATTCTACTTCCACATCGGCGCTGTCCTGCAGGTGGATGGCAGCCCACTCTTTGTTGCTCACGGCTACACGCAGCAGCCAGTTGCCGGATAATGCACCGTTGGTCTGTATCACAGAGTTGCCTGATTTTACCTGTTGCCCTTCATTCGCCAGTTTACGCAGCACATAACCATTGCGTGGGGCTGTGATCACAGCATGACTGCGGTTGAACTGTGCTGAGCGTAATTGTTGCTGGGCTATATCCAATGCGGTTTTGGCGTTCTGCAATTGTTCGAGCGTAGATACACTGTCTTTGAACAGGTTATTGGTACGCTGATAATCGCGTTGTGCTTTTTCATGCGCCAGCTGCGCCTGTTGCAGCTGTGCATCTATTTCGGTAGGATCCAGTATGGCTACGGTTTGTCCCTGGCGGATCGCATCGCCTTCTTTCACCAGGATGCGTTGTATGATGCCGTCTGTTTTGAACGACAGGAATACTTCATCATCTGTGGTAAATTGTCCGGATACCGGGATGCTCAGCGCCTGTGATTCGGCGTTAAGCGCCTGCAGCTGCACCGGGATGGTGGTTTCGGCCGGAACTTCTGAAGCGGCGGAGTTGCTGCCACAGGCGTTCAACAGGGCAGCGCTGGCCGCTAACAGCAGTAAAGCATGAATAGTTTTCATATAAAAGCTGATTAAATTATTGTTGGTTCGGTAATGGGTAAGTGGCTTGTGCCCGCTCTATTTCCGCCTGTGCGATCTGTACCTGTGCGTAAGTCTGTAATGCTTCCAGTCTGGCGTTCGTGAGCTGTTGCTGCGCATCCAGCAGCTCGAGATATAAAAGCTGGCCTTCCTTATATACTTTCACCTGGTCGGTGTAATATTTTTCTGACAGCTGTAATTGTGTTTGCGCGCTTTGATAATTGCTGCGGGCAGTTTGGAGATTATTCTCCGCAGTGGTCAGTTCCAGCCGCATGTTCTGCGCCGTCTCGTCATACATCGCTTGTGCGGTAAAAGCGTCTGAGGCAGCCTGCTTCGCTTTGGCGCGGCGTTGTCCGCCGGTGAAAAGATCCCACTGCAGGTTAACGCCCCACAGGTAGTAGCGTGAATTATGATTGAAGTTCCAGTTGTAGGCTTGAGATCCAAGGTCCAGGAAAGTGTTCACCTTGGGAATGATACCGGCCTGCTGCTGTTTCTGTTGCAGCAGCGCGATCCGTTTTGTTTTGTCCAGCTGTAATAGTTCCTCCCTGCCGCTAATGTCAATATGATCAAGCCTTCTGCGTTCGTCACTAACGGCTACTGACTGATCACTAACGACTGTCAATGCCGCGCTGTCCATAGTAATACTATCCGTCAGCTGGCGGTTCAGCAGGAAGTTGAAATAGCTCCGTGCATTTTGCTGATTGTTCCTGGCAGCGGTGATGGAAGCTAAAGTCCGCTGCTGCTCTGTCTTTGCGCGGGTAAGGGCCGTGCTGTTACGCACGCCGTTCTTCAGCAGGCTTTCATTCACGCGGATGTTCTCCAGCACCAGTTCCAGTGCGTTCTGGTAAATATCCACGGATCTGGCTGCCTGGAAATAACGATAGTAAGCGCTCTTGATATCCTTCACCAGCTGACGTTTGTAGGCATTCACAGCTGCCTGTTGCCGGGTGATATCTTCCTGCCTGATCTGCTTTGCATACCATATCTCAGTATTGATAAGCGGGAGAGAGGTGCGCACCTTCGCGTCATAGAAATTATCAGGGTTCAGCAGGAAAGACTGGTTACTTACAGACTGGAATTTCTGGCTGCCTGTCAGCTCATTTAATGTGGCATATACAGGATTCATCAGGTCTCCGATGGGCACATCGATCGTACGGCCACCGCTGGATTTTGTATAGCTGCCCAGCAGGCTTACCTGCGGGAGGAACATACCCCTGGCTTCCTCCAATGCATACATCGATTTCTCCAGTTGAAAATTCCTTTGCTGTAAGGCCTGGTTATTCTTGAAGGCCGCCTGTATATATCCTTCCAGTGCTCCGTTCTGCGCTGCTGCCGGTGATGCAGCAGTACTGATAATCAGCATTATTAATATAAATGCCAGTAACTTGATAACCTTTGTTGACATAATGAACACTGTTTAGTGAGTGTGCTAAAAAAAAGCTTTTTTACAAAAGCTTGAGAATCTGTTCTTAGCCTGGCTTTACGCCTTTATCATTTCCAGGTAACTATCGATCGAAAAGTCTATCACTGCTGGTATATCCGCTTCATTCAGTTCTGATACCTGAATACGGCAGCGTACATTTAACGATACCAGGCCATGCAGCATAGACCATATTGACAATGCGGCAACCATCTTGTCCCTGAACCTGATCAGCCCTTTTTCTATACATTCTTCCAGGGTAGCCACCAAATATTGGAAACATGCCTCACCATTTACCCATTTAGTGCCTTCTTCCTCCACTTTGTTCATGGGGGCCCGTATAATGAACATCAGGTCGTAAATATCCGGATGCTCCATGCCGAAATCCACGTAGATCTTGGACATCTGCCCAAGCTTTTTAAAAGGGTCTTCTGCTGTAGCTTTTTGCTGGAAGAGCTCCAGCAGCTGGGCAAAGCCCTGCGCCTGTACATCATATAAAAGCTCGTCCTTATCCTTGTAATACAGGTAAATAGTAGCCGGACTATACTCTATCTTTTCTGCGATGTTCCTGATGGAGGTCTTCTCATAGCCTGCTTCCACGAACATGCGCATTGCCGCGTCCATGATAAGACGCTTCATTTCCAGCTTTTCCCTTTCTTTCCTGTCTGCTATGCCCATGTTATTTTATTTACAATGCAAACTTAATGAACAGTGTTTAGTAATCCAAATTTTTCTTTTGACAATATTTTCTACTTTGCACCGTCTTCAAGGTCTAAATGCTTATACATATAAACTTATCACTATGATACACACTATTCTGGGAGCAGGAGGAATCATTGCAAAGGAATTGACTAAAGAATTATTGGCTAATAATCAGAAAGTTAGACTGGTCAGCCGTCAACCTAAAGCCGTTGCCGTAAATACGGAAGCGAGGGCGGCAGACCTGACGGACTATGAACAGACGAAAGCTGCCGTTGCAGGTTCTTCCGTCGTGTATCTATGCGCCGGCCTTACCTACGACCGGAAGATCTGGGCTGCTTCCTGGCCTAAGATCATGCAGAACGCCATAGACGCCTGCAAAGCTGCCAATGCCCGGCTGATCTTCTTCGATAATGTATATATGTATGGCCTGGTAAAAGGCGCCATGACAGAAAACACGCCTTACAATCCTATCAGTAAGAAAGGGGAGATCCGCGCCCGCATCGCCACTCAGCTGATGGACGAGGCTAAGGCAGGTAATATACAGGCCAGCATCGCCCGCTCAGCTGATTTCTATGGCCCCGGCGCCGATACTACCAGCGTGCTGAACCTCCTGGTGGTACAGAAGCTGGCGAAAGGTCAGAAGGCGAACTGGCTGGGCCGCGATGATGTATCTCATAGCTACACCTATACGCCGGATGCGGGTAAAGGGATGTACCTCCTGGGGAGCGATCCTTCCAGCGATAACCAGGTATGGCACATGCCCACTTATAATCCCGCCCTCACAGGTAAGGAATATATAGAACTGATCGCGTCCCAGCTGGGCGCAAAGCCATCCTACTCCAAGCTGAATGGCTTCATGGTAAAGCTGGCCGGGTTCTTTAATACCACTATCGGCGAGCTGCATGAAATGCTGTACCAGAATACGGAGCCTTATATCTTTGACTCCACAAAATTCGATCAGCGCTTCCATTTCAAGCCGGCCACTTATGAACAAGGCCTGGCAGATACCATTGCCGCTTCAAAATAAACAGATCTGTTAAAAACTCATTTTCCTGAATTCACTGGGCGTAAGCCCAGTGTTTTTTTTGAAGAAGAAATTAAAATTGGGTTGATCAGAGAAGCCAATAGCATAGCTGATCTGTTCCAGCGTCCAGTTGGTTTGAAGCAATAGCGCCTTACACTCATCCAGTATCCTGCCTTTTATATGCGCGCTCACATTTTGCCCGGTATGCTGCTTCAATACCCGGTTCAGGTAGTTGGGATGCAACAGCATGTTAGCTGCAAATTCCTTTGCTGTCCGCATATTCAGCGGTGCGTCGTAATTCACTTTAGCCATCTCACTTTCCAGCAGGCTAAAGAAACGGTGCACATGCCCGTACTCATCGCCTGCGGGTTCTGGTACTAAAAAGTTGGACAGCCGCGCGCTGTCTATCATCATCAATTGCAGATAGGCCTGAATAGCATCGTGACCCAGCTGGCTGGCGTTATGCTGTTCTGCATACATGCTTTCCCACAACCGTATAAAACCGGGTAATACGGCGTCGTCAACACGGATCACACCTTTAGACTTATCGGTAAACAGTGTGATCCTGTCCAGTGTGGCTTTTAATATCGGCTGCTGGTGAATGAATTCTTTCTTGAAAAGCAGGTAATAACCTGCAGATGCACCTGATATCTTTTTCCAGGAAATAATATCATTGGGATGGATGAAGATAATGGCCGGGCTATCGATCACATACTTGTTCAGCCCCAGTGTAAAATTCCCATACCCGCCGGTGATCATGAGCACCTTATAAAACTCTCTGCGGTTAGCTGATAAATAGTTCCTGCAGTCTTCTATCTCCCGGTTAAAAACCCTTACCAGTTTGGATGTAATGGTTTCCCTGTATATCGGCGTAAGATCGGGGAAGTCCCGGAGGGTATCTATGATATTACTTTCTTTTTGCATAAACAGCACATTTTCAGTGCACAAGATAAAAAAACAAACCAAGGTTTGATTTTCATAAAAACAGGCAATTTTCTCCTATAAGCATCCCCTCCCGGCTGCCGTAGGTTTGTATCATCAAAATCACACTTATGGAAATCAATCTTAACGAAGCACGACAGGTGATCCAGCTGGCCAGGGCCAAAGCCATACAGCTGAATGTAAATGTCAACATCGCCGTGTTAGACACCGCAGGCAACCTGAAAGCATTTGAACGGATGGACAATGCATTTTTAGGCACCATAGACCTGGCGCTGAAGAAAGCCAAAACCGCCAGCTTGTTCAGGATGAGCAGCGAAGCAGTAGGGGAGTTCCTTAAACCGGAAGCAGGCGCCTACGGCATGATAAATACCAATGGTGGGTTGGTAGGCTTTGCAGGCGGATTGCCCATCAATAAAGACAAAGAGATCATCGGTTATATCGGAGTATCGGGAGGAGCGGTATCTGAAGACCTGGCCATTGCGACAGCAGGAGCCTCCTTACTGGATCAGCAATAAACAATCAATTTTCATCATCATCTATCAAACCTTTAAAATCTAACACAATGGAAGCAAAGCGTATTTTAATTACAGGAGCCGGTTCCGGGTTCGGCGAAGGAGCAGCCATCGGTCTTGCTAAATTAGGTCACAAAGTAATTGCAGGCGTGCAGATCTCCCCACAGGTAACGGAGCTGCGTAAAAAAGCGATTGAGCTGGGCCTCCAGGACAACCTGCGCGTAGAACGACTCGATCTGCTGGACCCATACGACGTAAAATACGCCCTGACCTGGGATATCGATATTCTCTTCAGCAACGCAGGCATCGGCGAAGCCGGTCCCACCTTTGAAATACCGGTTGACCTGGTGCGCAGGAACTTCGAGACCAATGTGTTTGCTCCCCTCGCGCTGGCGCAGCAGTTCATTGCCAAATTCATCAACGAGAAACGCAAAGGAAAGATCGTATTCACGTCATCTATGGGCGGCCTCTTTACTCCCGCCGGTTATGGGATCTACGTATCCACCAAACATGCCCTGGAAGCCATCGCCGAAGCCCTGCAAATAGAGGTGACTGAGAAATATGGCATCCAGATCCAGACCATCAATCCCGGCGCCTATCTGACCGGTTACAACGAAACCATGGCTGATAACCCTTTCCGCTGGCTGGACGACACTAAGAATTTTACTAAACGTGCTGAGATGAAAGCCACATTTGACAGCCTCCTGGGCACACCGCAAGGCCGCCTGGATCCTGCAGAAATGATTGACGCTATGATAAAGATCGTTCCTGCCGACACCGGGAAGTTCCGTAATGTAGTGCCGCAATTTGTAGAAGATATGCTGAAAGAACATCAGCTGAAAGCATGGGAGAACACAATATAATAATTGCTGAAAAAGAGGAAGCGGACCGCCATTGCAATGGCAGTCCGCTTCCTCTTTGGGCTATTTCTTATCTACCATCTGCTGCATTTGCTGTGGGTACCTTGCTCCCTGAATAGCGATCTTTGACGCAGCGTTTTCTATCTGCTGCAGATCATTCCCGGAAAGTTCTATATCAACCCCGCCAATGTTTTCCTGCAAACGATGCAGTTTAGTGGTACCAGGTATCGGCACGATCCATGGTTTTTGTGCCAGCAGCCATGCCAGCGCGATCTGTGCAGGTGTTGCGTTTTTCGCCTGGGCGATGTTTTTTATCAGATCCACCAAAGCCTGGTTCGCTTTCCTGTTCTCCTCCGCAAAGCGGGGAAGGGAATTGCGGAAATCCGTTTTGTCGAACTGGGTATTTTCATCGATAGCACCTGTCAGAAATCCTCTTCCCAACGGGCTGAAAGGCACAAAGCCAATGCCCAGCTCTTCGAGCACCGGCAGGATTTCCTGTTCGGGCTCGCGCCACCACAGTGAGTATTCGCTCTGCAATGCGGCAACCGGCTGTATAGCATGTGCCTTACGGATAGTGGCAGCTCCGGCTTCTGATAATCCCCAATGTTTGATCTTACCTTCTTTAATTAGGTCCTGGATAGTGCCTGCTACATCTTCTATCGGCACAGCCGGGTCCACACGGTGTTGATAGTAGAGGTCGATATAATCAGTTTTCAGCCTTTTTAAAGCAGCTTCTGCTACGGCCCTGATATTTTCAGGCCTGCTGTCTGTTCCCTGGGCGGGTATGCCATTCTTAAAGCCAAACTTGGTGGCGATAACTACTTCCTTACGAAATGGCGCCAGCGCTTCGCCTAAGAGCTCTTCATTGGCAAGGGGGCCATAAGCCTCCGCCGTATCAAAAAAGGTGATGCCTGCTTCATAGGCCGCGCGTAAAAGTTTGATGCCTTCCTGCTTGTCAACACCGGGGCCGTATGCGAAGCTTAATCCCATACAACCCAGGCCAAGTGCCGATACTTCAAGGCCGCTGTTACCCAGTGATCTCTTTTTCATATAAATTTATTTAAGGTTAATGCTGTTGGTCATTCAAAATATTCCGATGCAAAGGTCGATGTGATTCAAGGGAGTAATGGTATACCTATTACGGATTCACCTACCAAAATTACTGATTGGATCCTTAACCTGTGCGTAGCCAGCTTTTATGTGGTAATTTTGTTTCAGAAACAGGCTACTATGGAAGAAATAATAAAACTGGACAGCGTTGCAAAGTATAATGCGATCCGTGGCGTACCCACCCAGCATCCGCTGGTGAGTGTGCTGGACCTGTCAAAGGCGAATCCGCTACCCGTTGGCAGGTATAATATGGGCTTGTACACAGTGTACCTGAAAGAAGTAAAGTGCGGTGACCTGAAGTATGGACGGAACCTGTATGATTACCAGGAAGGTACGTTGGTGTTCATCGCACCCGGACAAGTGCTGGGTGTCGAGCCCAAGGTAAAGACGTTTACACCCAAAGGATGGTCATTGGTATTTCACCCGGAGCTCATCCGCGGTACCTCACTCGGAAAGCATATCCAGGATTATTCCTTTTTCTCTTATAAAGTAAATGAAGCCCTGCACCTGTCAGACAAGGAAAGACAATTGGTGCTGGATTGCTTCGCGAAAATTGAATATGAATTAGAACATGCGATAGACAAGCACAGTAAAATGCTGATTGCATCCAATATTGAACTGTTCCTGAACTATTGCATCCGTTTTTACGACCGTCAGTTTATCACGCGCGATAACGCCCATAAAGGGGTACTGGAGAAATTAGAACTTTTATTGGATGATTATTTCTCCTCCGATAAACCACTCACGGAAGGCTTACCTGCGGTGGCATGGTGTGCCGCAAAACTTAACCTGTCATCCAATTACTTTGGAGACCTGGTGAAGAAGGAAACAGGGATCTCCGCACAGGAGTATATCCAATCCAAAGTGATCGATATTGCCAAGGAGAAAATATTCGATGCCAGCAAATCGGTCAGCGAAGTAGCGTACGAACTGGGTTTCAAATACCCGCAGCATTTCAGCCGCTTATTTAAACAAAAAGTAGGCCTTACGCCCAATGAGTACAGAAGCGCTCAAAGCTTTTAAAAAAAAGAAAACCACCCAGGATTGGGCGGTTCAACAACTTTGCCTAGAATTTACACTACAATTTGTCAGTGCAAGATTACGCCGCTTAGACTAGAAAATGCATTAATCAGATGTTAATAGAAAGGCGAATCTGATGTTAATGTTCTCCTTCCTCGTCATTGCGAGGAACAGCGGAGGGAATCAGCGTGGGGGGACGAAGCAATCTCCTGACGCAATCTCCGCGTCAATCTCCCCCGTCATTGCGAGGAACAGCAAGGCCAAGGGCGTGGGGTGACGAAGCAATCTCTTAACACAATCTACTACATAATCTTCGCGAAGATTGCGTCAGGAGATTGCTTCGTCGCCCCTCCCTCGAGGCGCTACGGCTCCTCGCAATGACGGTAATTCAAATATGCTTCCTCCAAAATTTTTTTGGAATTCTCATTTCCACCCCTATCTTTGCACCCAGTTCTTTAGATCACTTATCAAGAAAGGCAGAGGGAATTGGCCCGATGAAGCCTTAGCAACCAGTCGCTACCACCATAGCGAACAAGGTGCTACATCCATCCCGGTACATACCGGGGCAGATAAGTCAGTAATAGTTTGCTTTAAATTTTTACACCATAAAGAAAACTCATCTGACTACCAGGTGAGTTTTTTTGTTTTAAGGCAATCTCGGTACTACTCTCACTCTCTTCTTGATAAAGCGCGAAGAACCTGTCTAATCAACATTTTCATCAAACTCAAAAACAAAAAAGAGATGAGCACCATCACACAACTGATCCATTCCATTCCAGTAGATGAACTGACCGGCGCTATTGCAGTACCTATCTACCAAACCTCTACCTTCGTTCAGGAAGCACCCGGCGTTAACAAAGGCTTTGACTACGCCCGCACCAACAACCCTACCCGACAGGCATTGGAAACCATCGTTGCCAAACTGGAAGGCGGCGAAACCGGGATCGCATTTTCCAGCGGCCTTGCAGCAATAGACGCTGTACTCAAACTGTTACAGGCAGGCGATGAGATCGTAGCGGTAGATGATATCTACGGAGGCGCGTTCCGGTTATTCAGCAAAGTCTATGAAAAGTTCGGCATTAAAGTCCACTACGTAGATACTTCTGACCTCCACGCCATTGTCAATGCCATCACCCCGGCTACCCGCCTGATATGGCTGGAAACACCCACCAATCCTACACTCAGGATCTCCGATATCAGCGCCATTGCAGATATTGCAAAAGCGCATCATTGTAAGCTCTGTGTAGACAATACCTTCGCTTCCCCCGTGCTGCAACAGCCGCTCTTACTAGGCGCCGACATTGTAGTGCACAGCGCCACCAAATACCTGGGTGGTCATAGTGATCTCATTGCCGGAGTAGTAGTCACCCGTACCCGCGAGCTGGGCACCGAGATCAAATTCTACCAGAACGCCTGTGGGGCAGTCCTCTCGCCCTTTGATAGCTTCCTGCTTATCCGCGGTATAGAGACCGTTCATCTGCGTGTAAAGCAACATTGCGCCAACGCCCTGGCAGTAGCCCAATTCCTGGAACAACACCCGTTGGTAGAAAAAGTATTCTATCCCGGACTGGCCTCTCATCCGGGCCACGACATTGCCCGTAAGCAGCAGAAAGGTTTCGGCGGCATTGTCTCCTTCACCCTTAAAGAGGATACCGAAGAAGCGGCGCAGGCCTTTGTTACCAGTACAGGCTATTTCAAGCTGGCGGAAAGCCTGGGCGGTATCAAAAGCCTCTTATGCCATCCTGCCTCCATGACCCATAAATCCATCCCGGACGAAAAACGCCGGGCCGCCGGTGTGGCGGATAGCCTGATCCGTTTATCTATCGGTCTCGAAGAACCGGAAGACCTGGTAGCCGACCTGGAACAGGCTTTTAAAAAAGCAGGGAAAAAACTAACTTCGGCAGTCGGTACTGGCGTCTATTGATGCTAAACCAGTACCCATCTTCATATGAACAGCTATCTTATGAACCTGTGCCGCTATCTGCCACTGCTTTTGCTTTGCTGCTCAGGCAGCGCATTCGCCCAGCAGCGTCCTGCTGAGCCGAAGCCCAAGCCTATGTTACTCAGGAACATTACGCTGATAGACGGCACCGGTGCTGCTCCTAAAAAGAAAGTAAGCCTCCTGGTACAGGAAGGTAACATCGCCAAAATACTGCCTGCCACCGCCGTAGCTCCAGCTACCGCCCGCGTGGTAGATGGTACCGGTAAAACAGTGATGCCTACGCTTATCAATATGCACGGGCACCTGGGCCTGCTGAAAGGTAATAAGTCCGGCCCGGAGAACTATTCCCAGAGCAACATCATCTACCAGCTGAAGCTATACCAGGCCTACGGCGTCAGCCAGGTGCTGAGCCTGGGTATGGACCGCGATATTATCTTCCAGCTGCGCGATGCCTCGCATAAAGGCCTGATACCCGGCGCTACCTTTTATACCGCCGGTTACGGCATAGGAGCGCAAGGCGGTGCTCCTCCGGCTACCCTGGCAGATAAGGTGTTACGTCCCGCAACTGCAGATGAAGCCGTAAAGGCCATCCAGCAGCTGGCTGCTCTTAAAGTGGATTTCGTGAAGATCTGGGTAGATGATGGCGGAGGCACCCAGCCCAAAGTACCGGTAGAAGTGTACGAAGCGGCCATCGCCGAAGCACATAAGCAGCACCTGCGTGTAGCCGCACACGTGTACTTCCTGGAAGATGCCCGCCGCCTGGTGAATGCTGGTATAGACGTACTGGCCCATAGCATACGCGACCAGGAAGTAGATAATGCGTTCATCAGCCTTATGAAAGCCAAAGGCACTTATTATATTCCCACCCTTTCACTGGACGAATATAACTTTGTATACGCAGGCCAGCCCGACTGGCTCAATGATAATTTTTTTAAAGCTTCCCTGGAACCGGGTGTATGGGAAATGCTGATCAGCGCTGAGTATAAACAACAACAGCAGAACGATCCTGCCCGTGAGAAGAAGATGAAGGCATTTGCTACTGCCCAGCGTAATCTACACAAACTGGACAGCGCAGGCATCAAGATATTGCTGGGTACGGACTCAGGCGCTTTCCCCGTTCGTGCACAGGGCTTTTCAGAGCACCTGGAACTGCAGCTGATGGTGGAAGCCGGCCTTACGCCGCTGGAAGCCATTACCGCTGCTACCAGCACCGGTGCGCAGGTATTGGGTATAGACAAAGAGTACGGTACTTTACAGCCTGGAAAGAAAGCGGATTTCATCGTCCTGGGCGGCGACCCTACCGTAGATATACGCAACACCCGGAAGATCCTGGAAGTATGGAGAGGAGGTAAGAAGATGGATTTATGGATGGTGCGATAATGGCTACGCAGCATTGGCTTTCGTTCCGGTAAAACGGGTAACTATCATCGCACAAACATTGTCTCCCGTGGCATTCAGCACAGTGGCCAGCGGGTCTACCAATGTGCCGATGATCATCGCCGGCGGCAGGGCTTCCTGCGGAAATCCATATACGGAGATCATCAGCAGCTCGCCAATGTAAGCGCCGTTGGGTACGCCGCCTTCCACCATACTTACTATAACGGTAATGCCTAATGCAATCAGCACGGCATCTGCCGTGTTCAGCGACCTGCCGAACATGGTGAACACCACCGCTATTTTCACGATAGAGGAAATACTGGAACCGTCTTTATGCAGCGTAGCGCCCAGCGGCACTACAATATTCCGGATATGCTGCGGCACGCCCATTTTGGCCGTACCCTCCAGGTTGGCGGGAATAGTGGCAATGCTGCTGCAGGTACCCAGCGCGGTCAGTGAAGGCACCACATTGTAGCGCCAGAAGGTTTTAATGCCGCGCAAACCACCGGCAACAAACGCATACAAGGTGAAGCCTGCAAAGAAGTAGAAGACCCCGAAACCATAATACACGGCCATAGAACGGCCATAGATCCCAAACAGCTGCGGTCCCAGGGTGCCTACCTGGTACGCAAAATAGGCGCCCAGGCCGATAGGTCCGGCTTTCATCACCAGTATCACCAGGCTTTTCATTACTTCATTACCCGCATTCAGGAAGCGGCGGAAGGGTTCTCCTGCCTCGCCGGCCTTTAATACGGCAAAGCCCATCAGTAAAGAGAAGATGATCAGCGGCAGCATGGCCTTGCGGGAGAGGAGCTCAAAGAACTCACCGGTAGTCAGCAGCTCCGTGATCTGTTCCCCCAGGGGGATCTGTTTCACGGTCTCCGTCAGCTTTGCCTGTGTATCTATCTGCTGATGTATCGGGAAGATCCAGATGGTCACGATTGTAAAGAAGGCCGATATCAATACGGTAGACAGAAATACGACCACCATAACAGACATGATCTTTCCCAGTTTCTGCGAGCGGTCCACATTGGCAATGGCAGTGGCGATAGCAAAGAATACCAGGGGGATCACCGCCGTAAACAACAGGTTCAGGAAAATATCGCCGATCGGCTTCAGGATGGTAACGCGGGGGCCCAATATCAATCCCAGTACGCTACCGGCAATAATACCGCATAATAACCAGATCATATTGCCGTAGTTCTTGAGGAAAGTACCGTTCATGATATTACGTTTGCATAAAAATAAGAACTATTGTATTTTGATGAAGGAAAAACTGTTAACTGATAAAAACAACCTATAATAATGATTCCACAATCTGATCGCAGAAGTTTTTTGAAGAAAGCCGCCATGGGCAGTATGATGGCGCTGAGCATGCCCGAGATCGTATCCGCAGCCTTTGCAAAGGAACCCGCTGCCAAAGCAGCTAAATTCACGCTCAAGAAAGACGACGTAATATTGTTCCAGGGTGATTCCATCACCGATGCCGGCCGTAAACGGGAAGACGCCAAGCCCAACGACGTTGGCTCACTGGGCCGTGGCTACTCCTTCCTGGCTGCCGCCTCCCTGTTGGAAAAACATGCTGATAAAAACCTGCAGATCTATAACAAGGGGATCAGCGGCAATAAAGTATACCAGCTGGCCGAACGCTGGGATGCCGACTGTCTTGATCTTAAACCCGATGTGCTGAGTATCCTCATCGGCGTAAATGATTTCTGGCATACCCTCACCAACGGTTACACAGGTACCGTGCAGAAATACCGCGACGATTATAAAGCATTGCTTACCCGCACCAAAGACAAGCTACCCGATGTAAAGCTGATCATCGGCGAGCCCTTTGCTGTAACCGGCGTTAGAGCGGTAGATGATAAATGGTATCCTGCTTTTAATGACTACCGTGCAGCCGCCCGCGAGATCGCTGTCTCATTTGGCGCCACATTCATTCCTTACCAGACCATATTCGACAAAGCACAGAAGCTGGCTCCCGGCGCTTACTGGACCGGCGACGGTGTACATCCCAGCATAGCCGGCAACGCGCTGATGGCACATGCCTGGCAGGAAGCTGTTAAATAAATTATTGCAGCCACTCGCGTTGTCAGTTGTCAGTTATCAGTTATCAGTACCTTCGCTTAGGTCACTCACAACTAGCAACTGACAACTGACGACTTTTTCTTACATTTGCCCTGGTGCGACGTTCGATCAGCATATTACTCCTCTGCATCTATCTGTGCAATGCCACAGAGTGTAACCAGCTGCTCAAGATTCCCATCTTCTTTGCCCATGTGCAGGAACATATGGCCGAGCACCGTTACGCTTCCTTATGGGGCTTTATTACAGAGCACTATCTGATGGAGCAGCCACATGATGCCGACTACGAACGTGATATGCAGCTGCCCTTCAAATCGCACGAATACCTTACTTATACCAACCCGGTGCCTCCGCCGCCCACACAACCGCAGCTCACCATGGTAGTACAGCGCCAGGTAACCGTCATCTATCCCGATTACATTAACAAATTCCATCCCCTTATATACCATCCCGATATCTTCCAGCCTCCCAAAGCTTAATGTGCTGATTTTATTATACATGGATGACAGATGAAGGCTTGTTAGCTGCAGACCTGCGTCCGTCCTATTATTCTGTTTGCACATTAGAAGATCATGCTTAACTATATCATACGTTTTTCGATCCGTAATAAACTGGTCGTAGGCCTCTTTATGCTGGGCCTCATCAGTTATGGCATCTACGAGATCACGCGGCTGCCGATAGACGCAGTGCCGGACATTACAGAGAACCAGGTACAGGTGATCACCGTCAGCCCTTCACTGGGCGCACCCGATGTGGAACGGCTGATCTCCTTTCCGGTAGAACAGGCCAACAGCAACATTCCCGGTCTGAAGAAGATGCGCAGCTTCTCCAGGTTCGGATTATCGGTGGTCACCATTGTATTTGATGACGATGTTGACATCTACTGGGTACGCCAGCAGGTAGCCGAGCGCCTGCAGGAAGTACAGTCGCAGATACCGCCGGGATTGGGCATACCGAAACTGGCCCCTGTCACCACCGGACTGGGAGAAATTTACCAGTACACCCTAAGGCCCAAAAAAGGGTATGAGGACAAGTACTCGCCCATGGAGCTGCGTACCATACAGGACTGGATCGTACGCCGTCAGCTCCTGGGGGTTAAAGGAGTGGCAGAGGTGAGCAGCTTCGGCGGCTTGCTTAAACAATATGAGATCGCCGTAACGCCCGAAAAATTGAGCGCCTACGGCATTACCATCAGCGACATCTTCAGCGCCCTGGAAAACAATAACCAGAACACCGGCGGCGCCTATATAGAGAAAGGTCCCATCGCCCTTTTCATCAGGAGCGAAGGCCTGGTAGGCAACCCGGAAGACATCGGTAAGATCGTCATCAAACACACCGCCGGCGGTGCTCCGCTCCTGGTAAGAGATGTGGCAGAAGTGCGCCTGGGCCATGCCACCCGTTACGGCGCCATGACGTATAACGGTGAACGTGAGGTAGCCGGTGCTGTTGTCATGATGCTCAAAGGCGCCAACAGTAATGAGGTGATCCGCAACATTAAGGAGAGGGTAGCGCAGATCCGGCAAACATTGCCCGAAGGTGTGATCATAGATCCCTTCCTGGATCGTACCAAGATGGTGAACCATGCCATCGGCACCGTAGAGCGCAACCTGCTGGAAGGCGCATTGATCGTGGTGTTTGTATTGGTATTGTTTCTGGGCAATGTACGCGCCGGACTGCTGGTGGCCTCTGTGATCCCGCTGTCTATGCTGGTAGCCGTGATCCTGATGAACATCTTCAAAGTAAGCGGCAACCTGATGAGCCTAGGTGCACTTGACTTTGGCCTGATCGTAGACGGTACACTCATTATTGTGGAAGGCTGTATGTACCGCCTGCACCATTCTTCCCTAAGCCGTCTCACACAAAAAGAGATGGATGGTCTCGTAACGGAAACCTCCGGCAGAATGCTGAATGCAGCGGTTTTCGGAGAGCTCATTATCCTCATCGTATACTTGCCCATCTTTGCATTGGCAGGTATTGAAGGCAAGATGTTTAAGCCGATGGCGCAGACAGTAGCCTTTGCGTTGATAGGCGCCTTCCTGTTGTCTGTTACTTATGTGCCGATGATGAGCGCCCTCTTCTTAAGCAAAAAGATCCCACAGAAAGAAAGCTGGTCAGATAGAATGATGGACAAGCTGGCCAACCGCTACCAGCGCACCCTCGATAAAGTACTGCGCTATCCGCGGATCGTGATCGCCTCCGCCATAGCCCTCCTGACCATCGCTATCATGATCCTCTTCTCATTGGGTGGCGAATTCATCCCGCAGCTGGAAGAAGGGGATTTCGCCGTAGAAACCCGCGTACTCACGGGCAGCAGCTTGCAGGCCTCTGTAGATGCGGTATCCCAGGGTAGTAAAGTGCTGCTGCAAAAATTCCCGGAAGTAGAGAAGGTGGTCAGCAAAACAGGCAGCAGCGAGATCCCCACTGATCCAATGCCACTGGATGCCAGCGACATGATCGTGGTCCTCAAAGATAAAAGTGAATGGACCTCCGCAAGTTCCTTTAATGAACTGGCAGAGAAAATGACCCAGGCCCTGGAAGATGTGCCGGGCGTTACTTTCGGCTTCCAGTATCCCGTACAGATGCGCTTTAATGAACTGATGACGGGCGCACGCCAGGATGTGGTTTGTAAGATCTATGGTGATAACCTCGATACCCTGGCCAACCTGGGAAACCGCCTGGGGGCTGTTACCCGCGGTATCAAAGGCGTGCGCGATCTGTACATAGAACAGCTCACCGGCATGCCGCAGATCGTGATCCGTTATAACCGGGATGCGATCGCCCAATATGGATTGAACATTGCAGATATCAATAAAGTAGTGAACGCCGCCTTCGCCGGACAAAGCAGCGGACTGGTATACGAAGGCGAACAGCGTTTTGACCTGGTAGTACGCGTTAGCGGCACACAACGCAAAGATGTGTCTGATGTACAGCAATTGCTGATACCTACTTCGGCTGGCACACAGATCCCGCTTTACCAGGTAGCCAATGTGAATATTGAAGAAGGGCCTAACCAGATCCAGCGTGAAGACGCCCGCCGAAGGATCATTGTCGGCTTCAATGTGCGGGGCCGCGATGTACAGAGTATTGTAAAAGAAGTGCAGCAGAAAATGCGTCAGCATATCAAACTACCTGCTGGTTACAGCATCTCCTATGGCGGCGCTTTTGAGAACCTGGAAGCAGCCAGGGAAAGATTGGGCATAGCGGTGCCCCTGGCCCTGCTGCTTATCCTGCTGATGCTGTATTTTGCCTTTCATTCTTTCAGGCAGGGACTCATTATTTATTCTGCCATCCCGCTGTCTGCGATTGGTGGTATACTGGCCCTGGCTGTGCGGGGTATGCCTTTCAGTATCTCTGCAGGGGTTGGCTTCATCGCCTTGTTTGGAGTAGCGGTATTGAATGGTATCGTGCTCATAGCGGAATTTAACCGCCTTAAAACTACGGGTCTCACAGATGTTAAACAGATCATCCTGCAGGGCACCAAACTACGTTTAAGACCCGTGTTAATGACTGCTTCCGTGGCCTCCCTGGGTTTCCTGCCAATGGCTTTAAGCCGAGGGGCAGGAGCTGAGGTGCAGCGTCCTCTGGCTACCGTAGTGATAGGCGGCTTGCTGGTGGCCACTTTCCTCACCCTCTTTGTACTGCCGGTACTATATATGCTATTTGAAAAAAGCGCGCACACGCGTGCACCAAAGGCTGCAGCAGTAGCTGTATTAATACCGCTGCTGTTCCTGCTAACGCCGTCTGCCCATGCGCAAACATCCGTTTCTCTCCAGGCAGCTATAGATACTGCCCTGCAGCATAATCTTTCCCTGCGTAACGACAAGCTCTATGCAGATTATCTTCAAAAGCTGAAAGGCAGTGGCTGGGATATGAATCAGACCGTGGTCACCGGCGACTATGGGCAGATCAACAGCGCTTACAATGATACCCGGTTCAGTATCTCGCAAAGCATGAAGTTCCCTACCATCTACACCCGGCAGAAAGCCCTGCTGGCGGCAGAATGGAAGCACGGCATGCTTAGTGTGGCATTAAAGGAAAAGGAGCTGAAGAAAGAAGTAACAGCTGTTTACTACGAGATGCTTTACCTGCAGCAAAAGAAGCAGTTGCTGTCTTATACAGACAGCCTTTACGCTGCCTTCCTGGATAAAGCCTCCCTCCGTTTTGAACAGGGAGAAAGCAACATCGTAGAAAAAGCAACGGCCACCACCCAACGCGGACAGGTCAACCAGCAGCTAAAACAACTGGAACAGGACTACAGCATCCTGCAATCAAAGCTCAAGCTCCTGCTGAATACCGCGAGTGATATAGTACCCGATAGCAATACGCAGTTGAAGATCGCAGCGCCTGCCATCGCCGATACCGGCGCCCTGGCGCAGCATCCCTATCTGCAGCTCCTGGCGCAGCAGCAACAGATCAGCGCTATGCAATATGGTGTGGAGAAAGCCAAACTATTGCCGGATCTCATCGTCGCCTACAATAACCAGAGCTTTAAAGGCACCGGTGCAGACGATAAGTATTATTCGGCAGGCACCCGTTTCCAGTCCGTACAGGTAGGAGTGGGGATCCCCATCTTCTTTCATGCGCAGAAAGCCCGTATCAGCGCACAGAAGGTCAATCAAAGCCTGGCGCAGAACAATTACGAGGCAGGCGTACAACAGGTACAGGCACAATATGACCAGGCTTTAAAACAGTATTACAAAACACAGCAGGCGGTCCGCTACTATGAGGATACCGCGCTGCAGAACGCGGAAACCGTGATCAACGGCGCTAATGAGCAGTTCATTAACGGCCAGATCAATTACCTGGAATGGGTCTTACTCATGAACCAGGCCGTTGGCATCCGTAATGAATATATAGACGCCATCAGGAACCTGAACAGCGCTACCATTGACATCAATGCTTTAATGAACCGATAATTTATGAAACACACGATATATGCCCCCGTCTTATGTTTGCTGCTGGCCTGCGGCCAGCAAAAGACGGCCGAAAAAAAGGAAACCGCTCAACCGGTGGCAGAGAACCTGGTACAGCTAACCGACGCCCAGCTAAAGAACGCCGGTATCACCACTACCCGGGCCGAGAAGCGGAACATTGCCACTGCGCTGAAAGTAAGCGGCCGTATAGACGTGCCGCCGCAGAACATTGTCAGCATCAGCTTTCCCTTGGGCGGCTACCTCAAATCTACTAACCTGCTGCCCGGCATGCACGTGAACAAGGGTACTGTCATCGGCGTGCTGGAAGACCAGCAATTCATCCAGCTGGAGCAGGACTACCTCACTGCCAAAACCCGCCTGGCTTTCCTCGAAAAGGAGTACGAACGGCAGCAGGTATTGAACCGCAGCAAAGCCAGCAGCGATAAACTGTTCCAGCAAAGCGCTGCCGACTTCCAAAGCCAGCAGATCCTGCTCCGCGCCCTTGCCGAAAAGCTGCAGCTGATCGGCGTGAACCCCGGCCGCCTTAGTGAAAACAGCATCTCCCGCAGCGTGAACATCTATTCGCCCATCAATGGCTTTGTCACAAAGGTCAACGTGAACATCGGCAAATACGTCAACCCTACTGACGTACTTTTCGAGATAGTAAACCCGGGCGACATCCACCTGGCCCTGACCGTATTCGAAAAGGATATCAGTAAACTGGCCGTAGGCCAGCGCGTAATAGCCTACACCAATAACGACACCACGAAGAAATACGAATGTGAAGTGATCCTCATCGGCCAGGATGTGGAGACCGACAGGAGCGTACAGGTACATTGCCACTTTGAGTCTTACGACAAGGCCCTCATCCCCGGCACATTCATGAACGCCCTGATTGAAACCGCCGCGGATTCCGTCCTGGCCCTGCCCGAAGACGCCATCGTACGTTATCAAAACCAGCAATACGCCTTTGTACGCAAAGACAGCAACATCTTTGAAATGCTGCCCCTGAAAACTGGCGCCCGTGAGAACGGCTACCTGCAGATCTCCGCCGCAGACGGAAATGACCTTAGCCGCCAGGAATTCGTTACCAAAGGTGCCTATTCACTTTTAATGAAACTGAAGAATACTGCAGAGGAAGAATAGCCCCAAGCTCCAAGCTGCAAGAAAGTATGCTTTTATCAGAAGAATATCGCTTGAAGCTTGGAGCTTGGCGCTTGCAGCTTATTTTTGTTGCATGAAAGCATTCTTATTCGACCTGAACGGAACCATGATCAACGACATGGGCTATCACCTGGACGCCTGGCATTACATGATCAACAACGACCTGGGCGGCTCCCTGGACCGCGACGCGGTAAAGAAGGAAATGTACGGCAAGAACGAAGAGCTCCTGGTAAGGGTATTCGGCGAAGGCCGTTTCTCGCCCGCTCAGATGGCGGAGATCTCCATGGAAAAGGAAAAGCGCTATCAGCAGGTCTATCTGCCTCATTTACAGCTGATAGCAGGCCTGCCTCAATTCCTGGAAAATGCCCGTCAGCAGGGTATACCCATGGCTATCGGCTCTGCTGCCATTAACTTCAATATCGATTTTGTGCTGGACAACCTGCATATCCGCCATTACTTCAAGGCCATCGTAAGCGCTGAAAGCGTTCAGCTGAGCAAGCCCCACCCGGAAACTTACCTCATGGCCGCCAGGCTGCTGGATGTGCCGCCATCCTCCTGCATCGTCTTCGAAGATGCCCCCAAAGGGGTAGAGGCTGCCGCCAATGCAGGTATGCAAAGCGTGGTGCTTACCACCATGCACGCCCGGGAAGAATTTGCGGCCTATAACAACATTATCGCCTTCGCAGATGATTACACTTCGCCTGAAATTGCCCGTCTGTTAAGCATCTGAGCCCTTCCGGAATAATTCTTGTTATTTAATTGTATAATTGACATTTAATTGTATATCTTGTGAAGGAAATGAGGAACTTCCCGTCCCGGCGGGAAGGGTCCCCTATGTTTTAATTAGGTAATTAGTGTAAATATCATTCAGGTGACATATATTAGCGTATAAACTAAAACACCTGGGTGTATGACACGTTATTCCCGGCAAACAAGAATGCTGGTAGCTATTGATTGCATTATTTTCGGATTTGACGGGCAGGACCTAAAATTATTAGTGATAAAGCGTGGCTTTGAGCCGGAAAAAGGTAAATGGAGCCTCATGGGAGGCTTTGTACAGCCGGATGAAGGTTTTGAGGATGCCGCATCACGGATATTAAAGGTACTCACCGGCTTGGAAGGCGTTTACATGGAGCAGTTGCTTGCTTTCGGTAACCCTGATCGCGACCCCATGGAAAGAACCATTTCAGTCGCTTATTTCGCATTGATAGATATCAACGACTATAAGCAGCAGCTGAGTGATGAGTACAGGGCAGAGTGGATCTCCCTTAGCAAGCTGCCTAAGCTGATCTTCGATCACGCTGAAATGGTAGCCCAGGCCCAGGCCAGGTTGCGGTATAAGGCGGCTATTCATCCAATTCTGTTTGAATTGCTGCCGCAGAAGTTTACCATTCCGCAGCTCCAGATCCTGTACGAAGCAGTATACGATAACGTATTCGATAAGCGTAACTTCAGCAGAAAGGTATTATCCACGGGGCTGCTGGTAAAGCAGAAGGACAAGGAAAGGGCCAGCTCAAAAAGAGGAGCGTTCTATTATAAGCTGGACAAAAGGAAATACAGCGCCAAATTCCACGCCTTCCTCAACTTTGTAGCCGACCCGGGCAAACTGAATTAACAAAACAACGTGTGAATAGATAGGATAGAATAGCTTACGGCCTTTATTTTAATAGTCATCAAGGGGCGCAGCTATTTTTTTTATCTGGTCAAATAAATGTCACCACGACAATAAATATCAGCAGTATAGCACATCGTTATGAAAAAAGACGTCTTTGTAATAGGAGTGGATTTTGGTACTGATTCCGTACGGTCCCTCGTAGTGAACGCTGCTACAGGCCAGGAGGCTGGCAGCGCTGTACATTACTACGCCCGCTGGAAACAGGGATTGTATTGTGACGCAGCCACGCAGCAATACCGCCAGCACCCCCTGGATTACCTTGAAGGGTTGGAAGAAAGTATTAAAGGCGCCCTGCAGCAATGTCCTCCCGGTACCGCTGCACTGGTAAAAGGGATCTCCGTAGATACCACCGGCTCTACACTGGTAGCAGTGAACGAACAGGGCACTCCGCTGGCTTTGTTGCCCGGCTTTGAAGAGAATCCCAACGCCATGTTCATCCTCTGGAAAGACCACACTTCCAATGAAGAGGCGGCACTGATCAACGAAGTAGCACATGCAAACGGAATAGATTATACCAAATACTGCGGCGGTATCTATAGCAGCGAATGGTTCTGGGCCAAGATCCTGCACACGGTCAAAACAGATGCAGCTATTAGAGAGCATGCGGTTTCCTGGGTAGAGCATTGCGACTGGATTCCGGGTGTGCTGACCGGCCATAATGAGGTGGCCAGCCTGCCGCGCAGCCGCTGTGCCGCCGGCCATAAAGCCATGTGGCATGAAGCATGGAACGGCCTGCCCCCTGCAGACTTCCTCGAAAAATTACATCCCTGTCTCCGCAAATACGAAAACATGTTCAGCGATACCGTGGTGGCTACTGTCTCCGCGGGCACTATCAGCCCTGAATGGGCAGCGCGCCTGGGTATCCCTGCAGATACCGTGATCGGCACCGGTGCTTTCGACGCCCATATGGGCGCCGTAGGAGCGGGCATACAGCCTTACGCCCTTTGCCGGGTAATAGGCACTTCCACCTGCGATATTCTCATGGCACCCATGGAAGAAGCAGGTCACCTCTTCGTAAAAGGCATCTGCGGCCAGGTAGATGGCTCTGTAGTGCCCGGGATGCTGGGCCTCGAAGCAGGACAGTCTGCCTATGGCGACGTATACGCCTGGCTGCGCAAACTGATCATGCAGCCCTTGTATGCATTGATGAAAGATGATGCGGAGCAGCTGGCGGCAGTAGAAAGCAAACTGCTGGGCTACCTGGCAGAACAGGCGCAGCAACTGCCGCTGAAAGAGCAGGACCCGCTGGTGCTGGATTGGTTTAACGGCCGCCGTACACCGGATGCGAACCATACCCTGAAAAGCTCCGCAGTAGGCCTGCACCTGGGCATAGATGCGGTACAGCTGTTCAGGGCATTGGTTGAAGCAACTGCTTTTGGCGCCCGCAGCATTGTAGAGCGTTTTGTGAAAGAAGGCGTGCCCATTCATGAAGTACTGGCCCTGGGCGGTGTAGCCAAGAAATCGGGATACGCTATGCAGGTACTGGCAGACGTATTGAACCGTCCGATCAAGATCGTACGCAGCGAACATGCCTGTGCATTAGGCGCCTCCATGTTTGCCGCGGTTTGCGCAGGTATTTACCCTGACGTGGCAGCAGCACAAACGGCCATGTCATCCGGCTTTGAAACCTCCTGGCATCCCAGGCCGGAACAGGTGGCATATTATGCCAAACGTTATCCGAAGTTCCTGGAACTGGGCGCATTCACCGAAAAGTTATACGCATGAGTCAGTATAGAACCATCAAAGAACAGGCTTATGAAGCAAACATGCAGCTGCCTAAATTAGGCCTGGTGCTGTTCACCTTCGGCAACGTAAGCGTGGCAGACCATAAAGCAGGTGTTTTTGCGATCAAGCCCAGCGGCGTACCCTACGACGAGCTTACTCCCGATAAGATCGTGGTGGTGGATTTTGACGCCAAAATAGTGGAAGACAATGGTCGTCCCTCATCGGATACAAAAACGCATGCCGTCTTATATAAGCACTGGGAGATAGGAGGGATCGTACATACACATTCCACCTATGCTACTGCCTGGGCACAAGCCCAGCGTGACATTCCCATCTTCGGCACCACACATGCCGATCACCTCACCACAGACGTGCCCTGTGCACCGCCTATGAGCGATGAGATGATCATCGGCGATTACGAGCATCAGACCGGCTTCCAGATCATTAACTGCTTTAAGGAACGTAAGCTGTCCTATAAGGAAGTAGAGATGATCCTGGTAGGCAACCATGCGCCCTTCACCTGGGGAAAGACCGCGGAGAAGGCAGTGTATAATGCCGCCGTACTCGAAGAAGTAGCGCGTATGGCCCTGCTCACGGAACAGATCAATCCGCAGGCGCCCAGGCTGAAGCCCACACTGATACAAAAGCATTTTGAGCGTAAACACGGTCCCGGCGCCTACTATGGCCAGGGATGTTAACATGTACCATATAATCTAATACTGAATGATACAACTTAAGACACTAGAAGCTTGGTTCATTACCGGAAGCCAGCATCTCTACGGAGAGGAGACCTTGAAGCAGGTGGCAGCCCATGCCCAAACCATCGCTGCTTCTTTGGACGCAGCCCCCAACATTCCCGTTCGTATCGTATTCAAGCCCGTTGTGAAAACGCCGGAAGAAATTTATCGTGTTTGCCAGGAAGCTAATACCGCCCCCAACTGTATCGGCGTTATAACCTGGATGCACACATTCTCTCCTGCAAAAATGTGGATCGGTGGATTAAAAGTGTTGCAACGACCTTTATTACATTTACATACACAGTTCAACCGTGATATTCCATGGTCAGATATTGATATGGATTTCATGAACCTGAACCAGTCTGCCCATGGCGACCGTGAATTCGGTTTCATCCAGTCCCGTATGCGCCAGGACCGCAAAGTGGTAGTAGGACACTGGCAGGAAAAAGGCGTACTGAATGAGCTGGAGACCTGGTTACGCGCCGCAGCTGGCTGGTACGACTGGCAGGGCGCCCGTTTTGCCCGTATCGGCGACAACATGCGCCAGGTGGCTGTTACTGAAGGCGATAAGGTAGAGGCAGAGCTGCGCTTCGGTTATGCGGTGAACGGTTACGGCATAGGTGACGTAGTAGCCAAAGTGAACGCTATCAGCGATGCCGAAGTAGTGCGTCTTACAGAAGAATACGCTGATTCTTATCAACTTGCGCCATCTCTCCGCAAAGGGGCAGAAGGTTATAATTCTCTTAAAACTGCTGCGCGGATAGAATTAGGCTTGCGTGCTTTCCTGGAAGAAGGTAACTTTAAAGGATTTACTGATACCTTTGAAGACCTTCATGGCCTCGACCAGCTGCCCGGTATCGCAGTGCAACGTTTGATGGCAGACGGCTACGGCTTTGGCGGTGAAGGCGACTGGAAAACAGCGGCCCTGGTACGTGCAATGAAAGTAATGGGTAGCGGCCTCCCTGGCGGCACCTCGTTTATGGAAGACTATACTTACCATTTTGACCCGGATAACCGTATGGTGCTGGGTGCTCACATGCTCGAGATCTGTGCTTCGATTGCTGACGGTAAGCCTTCCTGCGAAGTGCATCCCCTGGGGATAGGCGGCAAGGCCGATCCGGTGAGGCTGGTGTTCAATGTAGCAGATGGTCCCGCTATCAACGCATCCGTAATTGATATGGGTAACCGCTTCCGCCTGTTGGTGAATGAGGTACAAGCCGTTAAACCGCAGCATCAGCTGCCCAAGCTGCCGGTAGCCCGCGTACTGTGGAAGCCGCTGCCTGACATGGGAACTGCCTGCGCAGCCTGGATCTATGCCGGTGGCGCCCACCATACCTGCTACAGCCAACATCTAACGGCGGCGCATATGCAGGATTTTGCGGATATGGCTGGCATTGAATATGTGCGTATAGATAGTGAAACAAAATTGCACCAATTTCGCAACGAACTGCGTTGGAATGAAGTATATTACCAACTGAACAATAAATGATCAAACTGAATTATCATAATAATAAACTTTGTTGCTGATTAATCAGCCATTGATGACGTGGAATAACAAAAGGCCGGATTCTTCCGGCCTTTTTTATTAATCCTGCTTACTCCTTTATTGCAAAAAAGGCCGGACGACTCCGGCCCTCGCTACATAAACACTAAACACATAAACTCTGCTACTGTTTCCCTCTGGTTCTATCCAGTTCTATACTTGCATTCAGATAATCGTATACGGCTTCCAGGTAGTTCAGCTGTGCAGTGGTCAGCGCCAGCTCTGCATCCGTTAATTCAAGACGGGAAGCAACCCCTTTCTGGTAGCGGTACTGTATGATATCATAGCTTTGACGGGCCGTTTCTTTCACCTGGGCCTGTGTCTGTACTCTTTCAAATGTTTCCTGCAGGTTGGCGATCACTTGCCTTACTTCTGTTTTCAGCTGTTCATACGCATCTGTCAGATCAATACCGGATTGCTGATAGCTCAGCTTTGCCTGTTTGATCTTTGCCAGGTTGCTGTTCCCGCTGAACAAGGGAACCGTAACCTGTGCTCCTGCAAAGGAAGCGCCGGGCCAGGAGGCATCAAAGAACTTGAAGTTCCGGGCCTGGCTTTGCAGCTGGTATTGGCCTACCAATGATACTACTGGCAAGCGTCTGGCTTTAGCCAGGTCAATACCTGCTTCGCTGATCTGCTGGTTCAGGCGCAGCTGCTGCAGGTCCTGGCGGTTACCGCGTGCTTCCTCATACAAGGTAGCTTCCTGTGGAAGCGCGGCCTGTCCGGGATGAGACAGTGTATCCGTCAGGGTTACTGCCTGCAGTGAATCCACTCCGATAAGTGTCACCAATTGCAGCTTGCCCACATCAATGGCTTTGGTTAGCCGCAGAATGTCCGGCTCCAGGTTCTTAACGGAAGTGAATGCACGAAGCGTATCTACCCTGAGGGCGCGGCCTTGCGCCAGTAAGGACCTGGCATCCTGCAAAGCTTTCTCATTACGCTGCAGGCTTTCATGCTGCAGCTTCAGCCGCTCGTTCAATACCAGCAGGCCCAGGTAAGTGCGCTTTACAGCGGCCGTAATATCTATCTCCTTGAAAGTATAGCTGGCGCGGCTGGCCTTTTCCTGTAATGCTGCTTCCCGTTGTGCCGGTTTAGCAGCAGGATTGTACAGCGGCTGCGAAACAGCCAGTGTAGCAGATACCTGGTCCCTTCCGCCGAAACGGCCATAAGGGATCTTGTTCTTGTCAGTGGTCTCCCCAAAGCCAAAGAATACAGGCAGCTCAAAATAATGCGCATATTGGCCGCCCAGGCTCGCAGCAGGCAGAGAGAGGCTTCTGGCCACTCTCCGCTGCTCCTGCGCGATCGCTATATCTATACCGGAGGATTTTAACGTACGGTTATGTTTTATTGCTAAGGACACAGCATCCTGCAACGACAGGTCAAGCGTCTGCCCATGCCCGCTAAAGCCCTTCAACAGCAGGGATACGGCTAAGAGGCTGCTATATGCTATGGATCTTTTATTTGTCATAATACATTGTTTGTGTGGATGGCAACAGGTTGAACAGTGGTAGCGGCGCCTGTATGCGATCCGTTGATGTCAGCCTGCTTTTGTTTAGCGGGCCTGGAGAAATAAGAATAAACAGAAGGGATCACATATAATGTCAGGATACCGGCGAAGATCAGGCCTCCTACTACTACAATGCCCAAAGAAGTACGGCTGCCGGATGAATTGCCCAGCGAGAGCGCAATCGGCAATGCACCAAAGATCATAGCCAGTGTTGTCATTAATATGGGCCTGAACCGCGATACAGCAGCCGATACTACAGCCTCCCGCACGCTGAGCCCTTCCTTTTTATTATGGTTCGCAAATTCCACGATCAGGATCCCGTTCTTCGTGATCAAACCTATCAGCATGATGATACCGATCTCGCTGAAGATGTTCACAGACTGTCCGGTGAGCCAGAGGCTCAGCAAGGCGCCCGTTACCGCCATGGGTACGGTGAGCAGGATGATGAACGGATCTATTAAGCTCTCAAACTGCGCGGCCAGTACCAGGTAGATCAATATGATGGCGAAGATGAACGCGAACACAAGGCTGGAGCTGCTTTCCGCAAAGTCGCGGCTTTGTCCGGCGAGGTCTGTGCTAAAACCTTTCGGCAATACTTTGGCCGTGATATTGTCCAGTTCTTTGATCGATTCGCCCAAGCTCACACCCGGCGGGGGAGTGGCGGAGATGGTGACGCTGTATGCCTGGTTGTAACGGTAAATGGCGGGCGGACTGATACCTTCTTTCAAAGACACCAGGTTATCCAGCGATACCATTTCATTGCTGGCGGTTTTCACAAAGAGGGAGCGCAGGTTCTCCGGCGCAGCCCTTTCTTCACGGTCCAGCTGTCCGATCACTTCATACTGACGGTCGTTGTAGATGAAGTACCCGTAACGCCGGCCGCTCAGCGCCAGTTGCAGCGTACGGCCGATCTCCTGTGTGGAGATACCCAGTTGCGCGGCACGCTGACGGTCAATGGAAATACCGATCTCCGGGCGGTTCACTTTAAAATCAGGGTCCTGGAAACTCAGCTTGCTGCTCTTGTATACTTCGCCCATTAATGCGGGCATCACCTTGATCAGCTGCTGCAGGTCAGGCGCCTGGATCACATACTGGATGGGCTGGGTGGTGGCGAAACCGCCGATGGTGGGTATCTGGATGGGGATGCACAGCACGTTGCGGAACCTGCCTACAGCGCCCATCAGTTTCTGATACACCTGCTGCTGCGATAGCTTGCTCTTACGGTCTTTCGGGTCTTCCAGGAAGATCCACTGGAAGCCGCCGTTCACTGGCTGTACCAGGGTACCCACGCTTGCGGCTATACCAGCATAGGTGCGGCTGCCGTTCAGATCCGGGATGGAGTCTGCCACATAGTTGGCGATCTCTTTCATGGTCTCGTTCATGCTCTCGTAAGAGGTGCCTTCCGGTGCAATCACTGCCAGGCCTATCATGGAGCGGTCTTCCAGCGGCGCCAGCTCAGAGGGCAGCTTGGGCAGCAGCACGTAAGCAATGCCGAAGGAGAGGAGCAGCAAGGCAAAGCCCAGCCATCTCCATTTAAAGAACCATTTCAGCGAGCGTGCGTAACCGTTATTCAGCGCCTCAAACCAGGGCTCTGTTTTGCGGTACAGCCAGCCGTGTGTAGCGCCGGCTTTCAGCAGGTAGGCGCTCATCATGGGAGACAGCGTAAGGGCCACGAATGCAGATACCAGTACGGAACCGGCCACCACGATCGCGAACTCTTTGAAGAGCCGTCCGGTGATCCCTCCCAGGAACAGTATGGGCAGGAACACAGCGGCCAGTGTAATGGTGGTGGAGATCACCGCGAAGTAGATCTCGTTGGATCCCTTCCTGGCGGCCTCCAGCGGGTGCATGCCCTGCTCCACCTTACTATAGATATTCTCCAGCACCACGATGGCGTCGTCCACCACCAGCCCGATGGCCAGCACGAGGCCTAACAGCGTCAGCACATTGATGGAGAAATCACCAATGTACATGATGAAGAAGGCCGATATAATGGATACAGGTATGGCTACAATGGGGATCAATGTGCTTCGCCAGTCGCGCAGGAAGATGAAGATGATCAGCGTTACCAGTCCGAATGCGATGATCAGCGTTTCTTCCACTTCCGATAAAGAGTTGCGCACCGGTACGGTAAAGTCCTTACCCAGCGAAATGATGTACTCTTTCGGGGCCGTTTTCACGATCTCATCGAAACGCTTTTTAAATTCATCCACAATAGCCAGGGAATTGGCGCCGCGTTGCGGCTGAACGCCCGTACCTACTCCGTACAGGGCGGTCTTGCCTTCTACTTCTATCATAGCCGTTCTCTCGTTCTGAGAGGACATAACAGCCGTGCCTACGTCTTTGAACCTTACGATGGCGCCATCCTTCTGACTAACGATCATGTTATTGAAATCATCTTCTGTTACGAGGCGCCCTTGTGTGCGCAGGGTAACTTCTGTATTCTGGCCTTCTATACGGCCGCTGGGCAGGTCAACATTCTCACGCTGCAAGGCGGTTTGTATATCTGAAGGCGTGAGGCCGTAAGCTGCCAGCTTAACGGGGTCCATACGCAGGCGCATGGCGCGTTTACGGCCGGCGTAAGAATCTACGATACGCACGCCGGGAATGGATTGTAAACGCTCTTTAATATTGATGTTCACAAAATCGGTGATATCTTCCAGGCTCTTCGTGGCGCTCTTCACGGTAAGGAACACCAGGAATTCGGGAGGACCAGATTTTTCCACGATGGTAGGCTCAATATCAGTGGGCAGCTGCTGCCTTGATTTGGATACTTTATCACGTACATCGTTGGCCGCGGCTTCCAGGTCGGCGTTCAGGTTGAACTCAACCGTGATCACGCTTACCTGTTCACGGGAAACAGAAGACATGGCGCGGATGCCGTTGGCTTCTGCGATCGCCTCTTCCAGTGGCTTGGTCACCTGCGAGGCAATGATGTCCGCGCTGGCGCCCGGGTATACGGTAGTAACGGTAACGATAGGCGAATCTGTAACGGGATATTCCCGCGTGCCGAGGAACGTATATCCTACGATACCGAAAAGGATGAGCAGTACAGACATCACCCCGGCCAATACAGGCCTGGAGATGCTCATTTGAGAAATAGCACTCATAAAAAATGGGAATAATTATGTGGTAAGAATGGACCTCTGCAGGGAGGTCTTATTTGATGGTCACCAGTTCTACAGCGGCGCCGGGTGTAAGGCGCAGCAGGTTGCTGGTGATAACGGTATCGCCTGCACTGAGTCCTTTTAATATCTGAACGTCATGAGCGCCGCGCTGGCCAATCTGCACAGGTGTGATCTGAACGGTCTTGTTCCGGGTCACATACACGGCATAGCCGTCTGATGATGGCATCAGCGCCTGGCTGGGTATCTTCAGCGCATTGTCTGCGGTGCGCAGGGCCAGGTTCAGGCGGGCGCTTTGTCCGGGTACCAGCGTACGCTTTGCATTGGGCGTAATGCCCCTTACCAGCAGCGTGCGGGTCTGTTCGTTCATGGTGGCCTCTTTCGCAACGATAACGGCGTGGTATTGCGCGGTGTCTGATGCTACGGTAAATACCTGGTCTTTATCCAGGGGTATCAGGTGAGCATACTTTTCAGGCACGGCAAATTCCACTTTGATACGGCTGTCGTCCACGATATTGGTCAGCACCGTATTGGCAGACACCAGCGCGCCGGGATAGGCGTGGATGATACCGATACGGCCGTTAAAAGGCGCGCGGATGCGTGTTTTACCGATGGTCACCTGCAGCTGGCGGATCTCTGCTTCCAGTACTTTCAGGTTGGTGATGGCCTGGTCATAATCCTGCTGTACAGCAGCATCATGTTCTATCAGGTCTTTCAGCCTGGCCTCGTTCAGGGCGGCCAGTTTTTCCTGCTGGCGCAGCCTTTCCAGTTGTGCCTGCAGATCGGCGTCATCCAGCTGGAACAGCAGGGTGCCTTCGCCTACTACATTGCCTTCTTTCACATGTACCTGTACCACCTTCCTGGGCAGCTCGCTCACTATGCTTACTTCCTGGTTGGCTACCAGTGAGCCGGTGATCTGCAGGTCGTCACTGAAAGAGCTGGGCTTTACAATATGACCGTCCGCAGGTACCCCGGCGGGTGCAGCAGCTGCCACGGGCGCCTCTTTTTCATTGGCCTTACTGGCGCAGGCCTGTAGTATAATTACGAACAGGGAAGACAACAGCAGCAGGTGTGTACTGGATCTTAGTGATAATAATAATCGTTGCATAAGGGAATATATTTATTGAATCATTGAAATTCTTCGATAGGTTGGAACCGGAAGAACCTTTAAAGTTTATTTCCGTCACAAAGCTATTGATTAATAGAAATGTTTCGATATGTTAACTGTAAAAAAACTGTCAGCTTTTTAAAGCCTGTAAAAATTCTACGTACTGGTCCAGCATTTTGCTGTTCAGTCTATACTTCACCTGTCGTCCTTCCTTTACTGAAATAACCAGCTCTGCGTCAGTTAATTGTTTAAGATGGTGGGAGATGGATGGCTGGGTAAGATCGATGAATTCATACACTTCGGAACAGTATAAACAATCCTGGCTCTTTCTCAATTCTTTGAGTATCAATAAGCGGTTTGGGTCTGCCAGGGCTTTAGATATCTTCTCTACTTTCTTTGTGTCCATGGTAATGTTATTTTAGCTGCAAAAGCCTCCGATCCTGCAAAAGTACAAGAATAAAATAAGTTATCCAGCTACTTAGAGCGTATGCCAGTCGTGCAGCAGCTCTTTTAACAATTTCTTGCCTTCCGGCCATTCCCCCAGACCTGATTCGGCATTAATATGTCCCCTGGCGCCTGTGTTCACGAAGCGGCTGCCCCAGGCCTGCGCAAAGAACTTAGTCCGCTCCATGGTGGTGTAGCTGTCATTTGTGCTGCCTACTACGATGCTTTTAAAAGGAAGCGACTGCAAAGGAATAGGAGAGAAGCCCTTTGCTTCTGTTGGGAAAGTAGGCCGTTCCGCATCTGCGGGTGCTACCAGCAATGCTCCCCTGATATGCAACTTGGTTTTTGCCGCCCAGTGCACCAGCGCTATACAGGCCAGGCTATGAGCCACTATTACCACCTGTGGTCCAGCTTTGGCAACGGCTGCTTCAATAGCAGCCACCCAATCTGCGCAAACAGGCGCATTCCAGTCTTGTTGTTCTATTCGTAAAATACCGGGTTCCTGCTCCCAGATCGTTTGCCAGTGTGACGGACCAGAACTGCCCAGCCCCGGGGCAGTCAAAACTTTTATCTCCATAGTTAGCGCGGATATTTGAACATCGGATATACAATGTACGCAAAAGCGTGATAAAGAGAAAGGCCGAAGGAATTCGGCCTTTTTAATGCTAAAATTCCACGTTATGGCACTCAGGTCCATAAGATCTTAGCAAAATATTTTTAGTTACAATGTCAGACTTTGCAGATAGAGAAGTGGGATAGTGACAGCTGCAGGTATGTCATCTTATACAAATGTAACATATTAACTAATAAACTTCAAATTACGTTGAATGCCGCTAAACTTTGATCTTTTAAGCGGTGAATGACGGAATATTTCTTTGAAAGCATCTTCTGTAAGCTCCTCCCAGTCTCTTGTGCTGAAGTTCAGGATCGCCGCTACCGGCGTAAATTCTACGGTGGAATGGGGCTTTGCAAAACGGTTCCATGGGCATACATCCTGGCAGATATCACAACCAAACATCCACTGCTCAAACTTGCCCTGCACGTTTTCCGGGATCAGCATCTCTTTCAATTCAATTGTATAATAAGAGATGCAACGGCTGCCATCTACCATACCGGGTTGCACCAATGCCCCGGTAGGGCATGCATCCAGGCAGCGGGTACAGCTGCCGCAATAATCACCCACAGGAGAATCATATTCCAGCGGCAGATCAGTGATCAATGTGGCTATAAAAAAGAAGGAGCCCGCCTGTTTATGTATCAGGTTGCCGTTCTTACCGATCCATCCCAGTCCGCTGCGTTGCGCCCAGCTGCGCTCCAGCACAGGGGCCGAGTCAACAAATCCGCGACCGTTCACCTCGCCGATGTTTTCCTTTATCTGCAGCAGCAGGGTATTGAGTTTGGAACGGATCACCTCGTGATAGTCCTGCCCATAGGCGTACTTCGCCACCTTCGGCGCGTCCGGCCGCTGCTGTTCTGCGGGGTAGTAGTTCAGCAGCAGGGTGATCACAGACTGGGCATTGTCTACCAGCTTACGGGGATCTATACGTTTATCAAAGTAATTCTCCATGTACCGCATGGTGCCGTGCATACCCTTGTGCAGCCACTGTTCCAGCCGCCGGGCGTCCTCGTCCAGCTGCACGGCGCGGGCAATGCCGCAGTGGTCAAATCCCAGGGCCGCGGCTGCCTGCTTGATAAAGGCGGTATTTTTCTCCGTAGGCGTCATTCCGGCCGCAAGTTACGAATCATGTAACTATTTCGTGTCATTCCCGGATTATCAGAAAAATCATACTTTCGCCCCCGTATTCTGTCATTATATCCCTAGCTATATGCAAATTAAAACCAAGGTCATGATCCTGGCCGGCTGTTTGTTAACCTTGTTGGGTACAGCACAATTGGGCACCGCACAGGAGAAAAACAAGATCAGATTCGGAAAGATATCCCCCGAAGATTTCCAGAAAACCAGTTATGATCTGGACACCGGCGCACATGCCGTTATACTGGCCGACATCGGCTCTTCGGAGTTTGAGGCGGAGCAAGCCAGTTTTAAGCTGGTGTATAAACGGCACCGTCGCGTAAAGATATTGGACAAAACCGGCTACGATGCCGCTACAGAAGAACTGTACCTGTTCAAATACGGTAGCAACAAGGAGGATAAGGTCTCCAACCTAAAAGCGGCTACCTATAACCTCGAGAACGGGAAAGTGGTAGAAACCTCGCTGGAAAGTAAAGGCATTTTTACGGAGAACATGAATGACGATGTAATACGTAAAAAATTCACCTTGCCTGCCGTGAAGGAAGGCTCTATCATTGAGTATTCATATACGATCTATTCCCCTTCCACCTACGCGCTGAAGGCCTGGAACTTCCAGGGAGAATATCCCTGTCTCCGGAGCGAATATACCGTAGGGATCCCCGAGTTTTTTGATTACATCTTTATCGCACAGGGTTATCATCAATTCGATTCCAAAACAAGGGAAGATGTGCGCAAGAGCTTCACATTCCGCTTCGACCAGCAAGGCGCTTACGGCACTAAAACCGGCGTTACAGAATCCCAGACAGTTGGCGCTAACGTAAGTATGTACCGCTGGGTGGCAAAAGATGTACCTGCCTTGAAGGAAGAGAGCTTTACCACAAGTATTCGTAATCACATTACCCGCATCGAGTTCCAGCTCTCTGCCCGCAAATATCCCGGTCAGCCTGTGGAACCGGTAATGACCACCTGGCCTAAACTCAGGGAAGACCTGATGAAATACGAGTCTTACGGTATTGCGCTGGGCAAGAATAACGGCTTTATGGCAGACGAGATAGAAATGATCACCGACGGCGCTAAATCAGATGAGGAGAAGGCCAGGAAGATCTACTATTATGTGCGTAATAACTATACCTGTACAGACCATTCCAGCCTCGCAATGGACAAGCCGCTTAAAACGGTGTTCAAAAGCAAGAGTGGTAACGTTTCCGAGATCAATATGGTGCTGGTGGCGATGTTACGTAAGGCAGGACTGAATGCTTACCCGGTGATCCTCAGTACACGGGGTAATGGCTTTGCCAATCCCCTGTACCCGATGCTCGGCCGTTTTAACTATACCATTGCGGAAGTGAGCACGGGCGACAAACTGCATTTCCTGGATGCCTCTTACCCGCTGGGATTCGATAAACTGCATGCTTCCTGCTATAACGGTCATGCACGTATTCTCGATGAGGAGGTTTCCGCTGTGCAGTTTGATGCAGATTCTCTCCTGGAGCAGAAGCTGACCTCCATCATCCTGCGGCAGGAGAACGGTACGCTCAAAGGAACTTTTCAGCAGCGGCCCACCTATTTCGAATCTTACGTGCTTCGCGGCCAGGTAAAGGAAAAAGGGAAGGACGACTATTTCAAGCCTTTGGAAAAAGTGTTTACGAAAGTGAGCAGCCCCACCATTGGTGATCTGGATAGCCTGGAAGGACCTGTAATGGTGAAATACGATTTTGAATACGAGACCAACGGAGATGACATGGTATACCTCAACCCAATGTTCAACGAAGCTACCAAAAGCAATCCCTTTAAATCCCTTGATCGTAAATACCCGGTAGAGATGTACAGTGCGATGGATGAAATATTTACCCTGAACATGGAGATACCCGAAGGCTACGATGTGGAGGAACTGCCTAAATCCACCCTGGTAAAGTTCAATGAAGATGAAGGCCTGTTCCAGTACATGATCGCCAGAACGGATAACTACATCCAGTTCCGCTCCCGCATCAAACTGAACAAAGCTAATTTCCCACCGGAGGAATACGCCACATTGCGCGACTTTTTTGATATGATTGTGAAGAAACAGGGGGAACAGATCGTACTCAAAAAGAAAAAGTAATTATACAATGTACAGACTATTAAACGTCTTATGCCTGTTAATGCTCACGGGGACAGCATTCGCAGGAGATCCTGTATACCCCGCATTAACGATTCCCGCCGAGCTGAAAGAAAGAGCCCATTCGGTAAAACGCTGGGAAGAGATCAATTTCAGGATGACAGCCAGTGGAGAGGCTCACCTTACTGAGCATTATGTGATCACTGTGCTGGACGCCAACGGTGATGAGGAAGCCCAGCTCACTGAAGGTTATGATAAGCTGCGCGAAATCCGTTCCATCAGGGGCGTATTGTATGACGCTTTCGGTAAGACCGTTAAAAAACTAAAACAGTCAGATATAGAAGACCTGAGCAGTAGCGACGGTTTTTCCCTCGCGACAGACGACCGCTTGAAACGGCATAGCTTCAACTACAACGTATATCCTTATACGGTGGAATACGAAATAGAGAAGCGCTACAATTGCACTTTCATCTTCCCTTACTGGCTGCCGCAAAACGGCAGCAGTATGGCGGTGGAACAAAGCCGTGTAGTGGTAACTGTTCCGCAGAGCTACCAGCTCAGGTACCAGCAGTACAATTATTCCGAAGCTCCGCAGATAAGCACTGAAAAAGAGCTGCGTACCTACACCTGGGAGGCTAAGAATATGAAAGTGCCGCCGGATGAAAGCTTTTCACCTGCATGGTGGCGGCGCACTGCCTGTATCCGCTTCTCACCCAGCGATTTTGAAATGGAGCGTTACAAGGGGAAGCTGAACACCTGGGATGACTATGGAAAGTTTATGTATATCCTGAACCAGGACCGCGACCAGCTGCCTGAAACAGTGAAACAAACCGTGCATCAGCTTACAGACGGAGTAAGCAGTCCGGCAGAGAAGATCAAAAGCCTGTACCGTTACCTGCAGCAGAACACCCGCTATGTCAGCGTACAGCTGGGCATTGGCGGCTGGCAAACGTTCGACGCAGCTTATGTGGCTGGTAAAGGCTACGGCGATTGTAAGGCGCTTTCTAACTATATGCATTCCCTGTTGAAAGAAGCTGGCATTCCCTCGTATTGTGCCCTTATATTCGCGGGGCACGGAAAAACTGATTTTGACGAGACCTTCTCTTCCAACCAGTTTAATCACATGATACTTTGTGTGCCCCAGGGTAAGGATACTACCTGGTTGGAGTGTACCAGCCAGTATCTTCAACCCGGTTATCTCAGCGGCTTCACGGCCAACAGGCCCGCACTGCTGCTGACTGAGCAGGGCGGAAAGCTGGTGCATACACCGCACTACAACGCAGAACAGAACCTGCAGCTGCGCCGTATAGATGCACAGCTTACTCCCGAAGGCAACCTGCAGACCAAAATAGCCACACTCTCTACCGGTGAGCAGCAGGATGACCTGATGATGCGTTTTCATTCCCAGTCAAAAGAAAAGATCATGGAATGGATCCGCACTTCCCTTTCCCTGCCCAGCTACGACGTAGCGCAATACGATTATAAAGAACTGGAAAGCGCTATTCCGGCCATCCGGGAAGAGCTCTCGCTTACCGCCCGCAATTATGCCAGCGCCAGCGGCAAGCGCATGTTCATCGAGCCTAATATACTGGCCAAATCAAGGTCGCGTATCACCACGGAGACAGCGCGCCGTTCTGTTATTCATCTTCCTTTTGCGTTTAAAGATGAAGACACGGTGAATATTACCCTGCCCGCAGGCTATACACCAGAGTCTATTCCCAAAGGAACAACACTGAGCACGCGTTTCGGTACTTATACGTCTACTATCACAGTAAAAGATAATACGGTTACTTATATACGTATCATCCGGCACAATGCCGGCGATTATCCAGCCAATACCATCGGCGAACTGGAAAAGTTCTATGATGATATTTATAAAGCGGACAGGTGCAGGGTAGTGCTGGTGAAGAAGGAGTAGGTGAGTAGCGAGAGGAAAATACCCGGGTCTTCATCGCCGTCATTGCGAGGAGCAGTAGAGCTTTTTGTGCGTGGGGCGACGAAGCAATCTCCTGACGCAATCTCCGGGACGATCTTCGCGAAGATTGTGCTAAGAGATTGCTTCGTCGCGCTTCCCACTATGCCCTGCGGCTCCTCGCAATGACGCGAAGGGGTAATCTTACAACAACATCCCCCCCGATACCTCAATCCTTTGCGCCGTCACCCACCGCGCATCTTCCGTACACAAGAACGCTATCACACCGCCTATATCCTCCGGCACACCTGCACGCCCCAACGCAATATGCCCCGCTATCATATCCTCAAAGCCTTCATGTGAATTAAACGCCTCGCTGGTGAAATCTGTCTTAATGATACCCGGCGCCACTACATTCGCTGTAATCCCTCTGCCGCCCAGTTCTTTTGCCAGGTACCGCGTAAACACCTCAATAGCGCCTTTCATGGAAGCATACGCTGCATAACCCGGTGTAACAAACCTTGCCAGTCCTGTAGAAAGATTAATGATACGGCCATGATCCGCCAGTAGCGGTAAAGCCTTCTGTGTAAGAAAATACACGCCTTTGAAATGCACATTCATCAATTCGTCAAATGCTGCTTCTTCGGTTTCATGGATCAAAGACGGACGGTTTATCCCCGCATTGTTCACCAGAAAATCGAGCTGAGGCGTTCCCCATTTATCCTGCAGCAATTGAGACAGCTGTGCAATAAAGCCATCAAATGATGCGATGTCAGCTACATCCAGCTGAATAGCGGCCGACTGCCTGCCCATTCCGCTGATACTGGCGGCTACTTCCTCCGCCTCTTTCCGGTTGCCCCGGTAAGCAATGATGACGTCAAATCCTTTTTCTGCAATGCGCAGCGCTGCATTTTTTCCTAATCCGCGGCTACCGCCGGTTACCAATGCAATTTTGTTCCTGGATGCCATAAACTTAATGTTTAGATTGATGGCACAAAATTGCGACGGAGCGCTGGCAGAATTATGGTGACTACTTCAGATTAAATGGTGACTATTTCCGTTTTTTCGATGGAAGGGTGAGTTTGCTGCCAGCATTGCTCGCGGTACTGCTTGGGTGTAATGCCCTCAAAACGTTTGAAGAACTTGGTGAAGTTGGAAGGGTCAAAAGTAAGCCTGGCCGCTATTTCGGCTACCGCTTGGTTGGTGTCGCGCAGCATGGCGCGGCTGATATCCATGATCTTTGCTTCCATCAGATCGCAGGGCGACTTACCGGTGCTGAGCTTAATGGTATTGCTTAAATGGGTAGGGTGTATGAATTGCAGCGCGGCAAAATCCCTGATCTCGAACATATCTGCCGCCTTTCCGCTGAGGATGTCATCCAGGTGCTGATCCACCTGCAAGAGGAAGGCAGCAGTGATCTCCTGCTGCCTTGCCAGTATCTTCTTAGGGAGTTTGGATGCGCCCATCTCTTTTTTTCATAAAGTTATCATTTCTCCCGTACACTTACCGAAATATGGCGGTCCCTTCTTCTTTCCTCGTCTGGGGCGCTGGCGTCAGCCTTTGCGAATTTGGAGCCGTAGCCTTCCGCTCCCTGCAGCTGCCGTTCGGCGGTACTGAGGTTTTTCAGGGAAGCCAGTACCGTATCCGCACGGGCCTGCGACAGCTTTATATTAGTCAGGCTGTCGCCCGAACGGTCGGTATACCCGCCTATCTTTATCCTGGTATTGGGGAAAGCCTTCAGGATGGCGGCGATGTTTTGTACCTGCTGCCGGCTGTCATCTGTTAATTCAGCGCTGCCGGTCTTGAAATTCAGGTTATCAAAATCGAACCATACGTCTTTCCCTGCCTTTTTGCTATCGTCTTTCAGGAAGGCCACCAGCTGATCTTCAATACCTCCCCTGTAGGCATCCAGTGTTACGCCGTCAGGCAGCGTTACCTTGATGCTTTCGCGGGGCGTTTCGGCGCTGGGAGTGGCCACCTGCGCTACGGCCGTGTCTATCATGGTGTCTGTAGCAACCGTATCGGTGACAGATTCAGTGGTGCTGCCGCCTCCGCAGCCCCTGGCCAGGTACCATAGCAGGATGATGGCTACCAGTAGCAGCAACAGCGACCAGATCCAGCGGTTGCCGCCCGCAGAACGGGTAGCCGCATTGCTGATGTCGGCTGTTCTGGCGCCAAGCCCGGTTCTCAGGCCGGACAGCCGCTTGCTCAGCTCTGAAAGGCTGCCTAGTCCCAGCAGTCCGGCCAGGTTAAATCCGGAAGGCACTGCTTCCAGTATGCTGTCTTTCTGGTTGTTCAGGTAGGCCAGGAAATCGGGCCCGCTCAGGTTCTCATCGGCAGCGTATTCGCCTGCTACGCCCAGCGCCGCGGGTGTGGCGGCATTTAGCAGGGCATTGGCAGATGCGGCTTTGATCCCGGCGTAAGTGGAAACAGCGCCCACCACTGTGCTTACTTTAGTGCCGAACAGGCTTTGCAGCCATTCCATTCCGCGGCTTACCCAGCTGTCTGTTCCGCTTTGCAACGAGCTGAGTATGGTAGAGGTGGAATTGGCGCCCACCGCCTCTCTTGCAATATTGAGCGCGCCATTGGCTTCGCCCTGCGGGCCGGCTTTATATAAAAGGCCGGTCAGTATAGTAGGTATAATGCTGTTAACCGCCTTTTGAACGCCCTGCTCGCTTTCACCCAGCCGCGCGGCAGCCTGGGAAATAACATCATTGGTAAAAAGCCCCTTAACAGTGTTTAGTAGGTCGAAAGACATTTGGTGCTGATTTTAGAGGTGAACAAATCGAGCTAGTAGCCCCGGCTAACTTTTAAAACATCCGTATATCAGATTTGTTTAAAATAGTTTTCCTGAAAAATTAACAGTCAGTCGCTTATAAAACTGAAAAAAGAGCAGCATGTTTCCGCTAAACCTGTCAAAATATCTGATCGGGAAAGCTTGGACCGCCTTTTGTTGATACCTACACCAGTTTACCGGCCGTGATTCTCCCGGTGTTGTGCAATGAGCAGGCCGGTAAACTAATCAACTTAAAAAGAGAAATTTTACAATAATGAATCTCAACAATTTTACCATCAAATCACAGGAAACCTTGCAAAAGGCCCAACAGCTGGCGTTCAATAACCAGAACCAGGCCATTGAATCCGGGCACCTCCTGAAAGCTTTGCTGGATGATGACGACAACGCCATAGAATATCTGCTGAAGAAGAATGATGTGAATGTAGGCTTCATCTCAGGCAAGCTGGATGAACAGCTGAACAGGTACCCCAAGGTATCCGGCGGCACAGAGCCAGGGCAAACCTTAAGCAGGGAGGGAAATAACGCCCTGCTGCGTGCAGGAGCCGCTATCCAGGAATTCAAAGACGAATTCGTAAGCGTGGAGCACCTGCTCCTCGGCATCCTGGGCGGTAACGACGATACCGCCAAGCTACTGAAAGATGCAGGCTTAACGGAAAAAGGCCTGAAAGCAGCTATCAGGGAATTGCGTAAAGGCAATACCGTTAATTCACAAACGGCAGACACCCAATACAACTCTTTACAGAAATATGCCAAGAACCTGAACGAACTGGCCAGGGCAGGTAAGCTGGATCCGGTGATCGGCCGTGATGAGGAGATCAGGAGAACCCTCCACATCCTTTCCCGCCGTTCCAAGAACAACCCTATCCTGGTAGGTGAACCGGGTGTGGGTAAAACAGCCATCGTAGAAGGCCTGGCGCATCGTATCATCAACGGCGACGTGCCCGATAACCTGCGCAGCAAGATCATCTACGCCCTGGATATGGGCGCATTGATGGCCGGCGCCAAGTATCGCGGTGAGTTTGAAGAAAGATTGAAATCAGTAGTGAAGGAAGTATCAGAAAGCGAAGGACAGATCATCCTGTTCATCGATGAGATACATACCCTGATAGGCGCCGGCGCTATGGAAGGCGCCATGGACGCCGCCAACATCCTGAAGCCTGCACTGGCACGCGGTGAGCTGCGCGCCATCGGTGCAACCACGCTGACGGAATACCAGAAATATTTTGAGAAAGATAAAGCGCTGGAACGCCGCTTCCAGCGTGTAATGGTGGATGAGCCTACCGTGGAAGACGCCATCTCTATATTGAGAGGTTTGAAAGAACGCTACGAAAGCCATCACCATGTGCGTATAAAGGATGAAGCGATCATTGCCGCAGTGGAGCTATCACATCGCTATATCACAGACCGTTTCCTGCCCGACAAGGCCATAGATCTGATAGATGAAAGCGCGGCCAAGCTGCGCCTGGAAATGAACTCCATGCCCGAAGAATTAGATGAACTGGAAAGAAGGATCCGCCAGCTGGAAATAGAACGTGAAGCGATCAAACGGGAGAATGATGAAACCAAACTGGCAGAATTGAATGCGGAAATAGCAAGGCTGAGTGAAGAGCGGAACACCTTCAAGGCTAAATGGCAGCAGGAGAAAGAGATAGTAGACAAGATACAGAACGCAAAAGCCGCCATCGAGAACCTGAAACAGGAAGCTGAACAGGCAGAACGTAATGGTGACTATGGTAAGGTGGCAGAGATCCGCTACGGCAAGGTCAAAGAACAGGAAGAACAGGTGGCCAGATCTACAGAAGAGCTGAATAAGCTGTCTGACAACCACAAGCGCCTCCTGAAAGAAGAAGTAGACGCAGAAGACATTGCAGAAAGTGTAGCCAAGGCCACCGGCATACCGGTGACCCGCATGATGCAGAGCGAACGCGATAAGCTGATCCACCTGGAAGATGAGCTGCACAAACGTGTAGTCGGACAGGAAGAGGCGATCATCGCCGTGGCGGATGCCATCCGCCGCAGCCGCGCAGGCCTGCAGGACCCTAAACGTCCGATAGGCTCTTTCATTTTCCTCGGAACTACCGGCGTCGGTAAAACAGAGCTGGCCAAAGCGCTGGCAGAATACCTGTTTGACGACGACAGAATGATGACACGTATAGACATGAGCGAGTACCAGGAGAAACACTCAGTAAGCCGCCTGGTAGGCGCGCCTCCGGGCTATGTAGGATACGAAGAAGGCGGTCAGCTCACTGAGGCCGTACGGCGTAAGCCTTACTCTGTAGTGCTGCTCGACGAAATAGAGAAAGCACACCCGGATACATTCAACATCCTGCTGCAGGTGCTGGACGATGGACGCCTCACTGATAACAAGGGGCGCGTGGTGAACTTCAAGAACACCATCATCATCATGACCAGCAATATGGGCAGCCATATTATACAGGAGAACTTCGAGAAGATCAACGATAAAAACCGTGAGGAAGTAGTAGACAGTACCCGTGAAGAAGTGCTCAACCTGCTGAAGCAGACCATAAGGCCTGAGTTCCTCAACAGGGTGGATGAAGTGATCATGTTCCAGCCGCTGATGCGCCAGGAGATCAAAGGTATCATCAACATCCAGCTGGAACAGCTGAAAGAGCTGGTAGCCCGCAATGGTGGTATTAGCCTGCAGTTCTCTGATTATGCGCTGGAATACCTGGCAGTACAGGGCTATGACCCGCAGTTTGGCGCCCGTCCACTGAAACGCCTGATCCAGAAAGAGATCGTGAACCTGTTAAGCAAGAAGATCCTGTCAGGCGATATTGATAAGACCAAGCCCGTACTGGTAGATGTGTTTGACGGAGTAGTGGTGATCAGGAATAATGGTAACGGCCAGCATTAAACGATTGCATAGAAATATAACGATATACAGTTACAGGTAATACCCGGGCGACTCATCGCCCGGGTTTTTTATTTAAATTTGGATCAAACAGATAAATTATGATAGGTGAAAGAGAAAAACGGTTCATGCAAATGGCGGTAGACTTATCCAGGAAGGGAATGGAGAATGGAGATGGCGGGCCCTTTGGCGCTATAGTGGTAAAAGGAGAGGATGTAGTAGGCAGGGGCTGGAACCAGGTGCTGCTGCTCAATGATCCCACTGCGCATGCAGAAGTGGTAGCGATCCGCGATGCCTGCAAACAGCTGGGCACCTTCCAGCTGCACGACTGTGAGATCTTTACCTCCTGTGAGCCCTGCCCCATGTGCCTGGGCGCTATTTACTGGGCAAGGCCCCAGCGTGTATATTTTGCCAACACCAAAGATGATGCAGCTGCTATCGACTTCGATGATTCCTTCATTTATAAGGAAATAGCCGTGCCGCATAGCGATAAAAAGATCCCCTTTATCTCTTTCCCCGACGCCGATGCTTTGCAGGTGTTCAGGGAGTGGAAAGAAAAAGGGGATAAAACGCTTTATTAGGAGCAGAAGGGTCTTCAGTCTACGTCATTGCGAGGAGCAGCAGCGCACAGGCGCGGGGCGACGAAGCAATCTCCTCAGGGTCTTCAATATACAACGATCGATCGCTTAGATCATCTCTCCCTTTATTTTATCACGAAGTACATCGTCCAGAAACCCGCCAGCAACAAAAACAACACCGCTAACACGATCAGCACCAGCTGTATATAATAATCCGCTGGTCTTCTGCGCCTGGTTCTCCTGCGCAGCTTGCGTAGCAGCTCCCATCTCATCTCTCTAACCCAGAAGGGTATACGTTCTTTCTGGTCGATGGCGGCCAGTCCTTCCAAAGCGTCGCTGCACAGCTCACAATCCGCCACGTGTTTCTCTACCTCGTGCTGGTCTTCGGGGCTCAGCCGGCCTTGTATATAATCCAGCAGCTGTTGCTGCCCGGGACATTGCCTGGTACTTACAAATATGTCATTAAGATCCGCTTTCACAGTATTGCAAATTAACGTTTATGGGTTGGTTGCTTTTCCAGCAAATGTTTCAGGTTCCGTTTTCCGTTCTGTATATAGCTTTTTACCTGTAGCAGGCTGTAGCCTGTCTGTTCGGCTATCTGTTGATAGGACTGCTTTGACAGGTAGAAGAGCCTCACGCAGGTTTTTTGTTCATTGTTCAGCATTTCCAGCGCATGTTCCATATTCTCCAGCTGCTGGTCTTTTTCAACGTACCCTGCAGTATCTTCCTGCGCTGCCGTGCCTGGCATATGCTTGTCCGTTATTTCCTCCTGGTACCTGATATGTTTCTGGCGCAGCTGCATCAGGCAGTGGTTTTTGGCCACCTGGTAAATCCAGGCCCTGAAGAACTGGATCTCGTGTTTGTTGATTTCTGATAGTACTTTGAGGAATACCTGCTGTACGCTGTCTCTGGCGTCCTCTTCATTTTTCAGGTATTTCATGCACATACCCAGCAGCAGTACAGCATAACGGTCAAACAGGATGCCGATCCATTCACTATTCCCGTCCGTCTTGTAGCGCCGTAATAATTCTTCGTCAGTTAGTGGCAGGTTGTTATTCACAGGTTAAGTAAGAATGCTTATCAAATAGATGAACAAAGCTATTAAATTCCACAATTAAGAGGAGACTGTTGGCATAGCATCTTTGTGTCAAACTCTTGCTGTCAGAGGTTATCCAGTGCCTGTTGTGCGGCCTGCTTCATTGTTCCGTCCATGCGTACTACTTCTTTGAACATGCGTTTGGCTTTTCCGGTCTGGCCTTTGCTGCGATAGCAAACGCCCATCTGGTAGCGGGCCATTTCGCCTACACGGCCATTATTGGGAGTGAGGCGTTTATACCGGGAAATGGCTTCGTCCAGGTTGCCCTGTTGCTGATACACCATGGCTGCCTTGTACAGGTATTCGTCTGTGTCCACGATAGCAGAGGAGCTGGGGGCAGCCTTTGTAGCGGCTGGTTTGCTGGCATTGCTGCCATTTTCCTCTTTCTCTTTACTATTATTGTTGTTATCGTCTTTCTTATCTGTCTTGTCTGTTTTGTCTACGGTGGCTGCTGCAGCCATTACAGGGGTATCCTTTTTGATCGCGGGTTTGGCGGCGCTGTCTTTAATGGCTGCCTTTTTCAGCCTGAGGGAGTCTGCTGCTTTAGCGGCCGCAGCTGCAGCGGCCTTTCTGGCAGCGCTGTCAATTGCAGGTTTTTTAACAAGCGCTTTGGCTGTGTCTTTCACTGCGGGCGGAGGCGTTGCCAGGGGAGTGGTGGTGGCGCCTGTTGCAGAAGACAGCATCACAGGTTTGGATGGCGAGGCCTGGCTGTCTGCAGGTGGCGGTGTAGTCGCAATAGCAGCGGCGGGCACTACGGGTACGGCTGCGGGCCGCGCCATTACAGGTTTGTTTCGGTTGTACTGCTGCATGAGGTACAGCAGGGAGCCGCCTCCCACTATAAAGGCTACCAGCCAGAAATAGATCAGCAGGCTTTCCCGTTTCTTTACCCTGCGCAGGTAACGTTCCATTTTCTGCAGCTGGGATACGGGTCTGATGCTTGCCCTGATGTATTGCTGGATGCCGGTGGAAAGGCTGATGTATTTCTCCATCTGCCCGTCCTTATGCAGCACCTGCAATGCATCGAAGCACAGGTCACAGTCTACCAGGTGCTGTTCTACCAGGTGTTTTTCAATATCGGTCAGTCTGCCTTCCAGGTACCTGGGCAGCTGATCTTTATTAAGGCAACGTACGCCTGCGAAGATCTTCAGCAATCGTTCATTATAACTGATACTATTTGACATGGGATTGATTCGTGAGTTGCATGGCCAGCCTGCTCTTGGCTTTTTTAAGGAGTTGCCGGACTTTCTCGGGTGTATATCCTTTTTGAGCAGCCAGATCGGCAAAGGTTTTGTTTTCCAGATAAAATTGTTCTACCAGGTACCGGTCATCTGTGCTAAGCCCTGCAAGCGCCTGTTGTATCTGGGTGATCAATGTTTGTTTTTCTATCGTATTAGAAGCGGCTTTTTCTACCCTGTTTTCAGTATGCAGCTGTTCTCTCGCTTCCCGCGAAGGGTAATAGGGAATCTGCTTATCTGGATGGGCAAAATACGTTTTGGCGGTCTGGTGTACCCATTCACTGGCTTTCTGAATGCTTTGGGTTTTCAGGCCATTGCTCAGGCGTTGGAGCAGAGAGGGGAAAAGGGTCTGAACGCTGGTGCCGGGGTTATTCTTTAAGGTCGGCAAACAGATCGCAACCAGGAGGTGACTGTACCTTTCCAGCAGCACGCCTTCAGCTTCCCGGTCCTTCAATTTCCTGGCCCGGGATATCAACTCTTTGTCGGAAAGATTACTTAGTTGCTGGTACATTGCCTTATTATATATATTTACGTATGAATGCGAAAATGGTTCATTTATTTTTGCATTATTCCATAAAATAATAACATACTATTTACAATTAATATGCCATACGCCATCATCGTTGTACCGGTCAGTCCTCTGCGTGCGGAGCCGTCTCATCGTAGTGAAATGATTTCCCAGGGGTTATGGGGAGAATGTGTAACACTCCTCGAAACCGGGACCGACGGATGGGTAAAAATAAAGACCCAATTCGACGGCTACGAAGGCTGGACAACCGGCAGTCATCTGGAAGCCATTGACCAGCAGTTATTTGATGCGCCTTACACCCACTATGCACCTCACTGGGTAACCCCGGTGAGCCTCAACGGATGGCCCATGTACATTCCTTATGGTTGCCTTATCAAGGCGGAGCCAGGCGCTAAACGAACAACCTGGGGAAAGGCTGAGGTACAGTTTGAGGAAATCCAGCCGTTGGCTTCCTCTGCCGCTGGCGATGTGCCGCAGCAGCTGATGCGCATTGCTTCCAGGTTCCTCAATACCGGCTATCTCTGGGGCGGCCGTTCTGTGTTCGGTATCGACTGTTCGGGCTTCACCCAGTCTGTGTTCAAGATCCTCAATATTTCCCTGCTGCGCGATGCTTACCAGCAGGCTACCCAGGGTGTTACGGTAGACTTCCTGCAGGAGGTGCGTACCGGAGATCTGGCATACTTTGATAATGCCGAAGGCCGTATCACGCATGTGGGTATACTATTGAACGATCATGAGATCATACATGCATCCGGTAAGGTAAGGATCGACCCGATCGATAACCAGGGCATCATTAACAAAGACACAGGCTTGCGCACACACAAGCTGAGGATCATCAAACGCTTGTTGTAAACGGGGGCTTTTTGGGGCCGGGGCTTACTTACTTATTGTCGAAGAACAGCACTTTGATGGCAATTGCCATCATCAGCAGCGCGAAGATCTTTCTGATCAGGTGGTCTGGCAGGTTTACTGCCAGTCTGCCGCCCAGGTATCCGCCCGCCACAAAGCCGGCGGCAATGAACAGCACATAACGGAAATCAATATAGCCCTGCTTGTAATACTGCAGCACAGCCATAATGCCAACCGGGAACATCAGCAGCCCCAGGGTGGTGCCCTGAGCCTGGTGTTGCGAAAGTCCGAAGAGGTACACCAGGGCCGGTACTATGATAATACCGCCCCCGATGCCTACTACACCACTAAAAACGCCTGCCAGCACGCCCAGGATAATTAACCCCAGGATAATGGGAAGGGACATGCGCATTTATTTATTGGTGAACATTTGATCGTACAATTTGATGCTGTCTTTGATGATCTGCTCTGCTACCTGCTTGTTCTGGAACTCTTCCACTTTCACGGTCTTGTTCTCCAGCTTCTTGTATTCTTCGAAGAAGTGACGCATTTCTGCTATGAAGTGGGGAGGCAGTTCTGAAATGTCGTTAATATGGTTCACACTCATATCATTGGCGGCAACAGCAATGATCTTATCGTCGGCCTCGCCGCTGTCTATCATCTGCATTACGCCTATCACCTTGGCATCCATGATGCACAAAGGCACTACGTCTACCTGGGAGAGGATGAGGATATCCAGCGGATCATGATCGTCGCAATAGGTGCGCGGTATAAAGCCATAGTTGGCCGGGTAATAAACGGAAGAATATAACACCCTGTCCAGCTTCAAAAGCCCGCTATCTTTATCCAGTTCGTATTTGGCACGGCAGCCTTTCGGAATTTCAATGATGGCGTTTACAATGTGAGGCACTTCTGATCCGGGACTAACACTATGCCATGGATTTGTTGTCATAATCTGCTTTTCTTTTATTGTTCTCCAATTGATAAAATAACTGATGATGCTTGTTTCACTGTTTGCCCTGCCGTAAACGATTGACGTATAAATGGTTGGCCATAAGCGGTTCCGGCAGTACTGTTAAGCGCTGGCAAAAATAAAGCTCTAAATCCAGATTCCAAATTCCTGAACTAAGGAATTCCCCTTCCCCTCATTGCGGAGCCTTTCCCGACAGAGTCGGGAAAGTGGTCAGGAGATAAGCGCGGGGCGCGGCGAAGCGATCTTTTAACTACTTTACGGGTGGCATCAGCGTATCGGGCTGCATGATGGTGCTGGAATCAAAATTAGCAGGAGGAATATAGTTAGGGATAATGCTCTCAAAAGTGAGGGAGATCTTCCACTGCCCGTGCTCTTTTACCAGCTGCAACATTTCTTTCTGTTTGGAAGATGAGTTGAGCACAGTAACAGTAGCCTTGTCGCCATTTTCCTTGCTGTCGATCACCTCTATTCTTGCCTTCTTGATCTTTTCACGCTCGGTATCATTGCGGCGGGCGTCAAAGAAGGAGTAAAGTTGTATTACCTGTTGCGACTCTTTGGTGGCGTATTCCCTGGCTTGTTCAAAATTGGATTCCTGTATCGCGTGCATAAACTCCAGCGCAACTTCCTGAGGAGTAGCCCGTTTTTTACAACCGCTCAACATAATTCCAATAATAAAGGCCAGGGTAAGAATTCGCAAATAATTGGTCATGCAGTTGCTGAATTAAAATATCATTAACAAAAATAGGGGGAAAGTCGAAATCTACAAAAGAAAGCAGCATGCTATGTTTGACAAATGCAACCTACCCGGCACAACGTCCCCGAATTTCAGGCGTTGAACATACTATAAACGCTGTTAACGAAGTGTTAATTGTGGATAAAGTCCACACTTTAAAAAGCTGCTAGCCACTAGCTGTTAGCTACAAGCAAGCGCCTGTTTGACGGATATCCCAGCAAAAAGGCGAGTGCCAGCAGCTAGCGGCTAATAGCTAACAGCTTCTCACTAATGTTCTTCCCTTTCCTTTGCTCCCTCGTACGCCCTGATAATGGCCTTTACCAGGCGGTGCCTTACCACATCTTCTTCATCCAGCTGCAGGTAGCCGATGCCATCGATATTCCTGAGGATCCGGGTGGCTTTTTCCAGGCCGGATTTCTGGTTCTTGGGCAGGTCTATCTGTGTAAGGTCGCCGGTGATGATCGCTTTGGCAGATGCGCCTATACGGGTCAGGAACATCTTCAGCTGCAGGTCCGTAGCGTTCTGGGCCTCATCCAGGATGATGAAGGAGTTGTCCAGTGTACGGCCACGCATATACGCGAGGGGCGCTATTTCAATTACGCGGTTGGTCATAAAATAGCTGAGCTTATCAGCCGGTATCATATCATCCAGCGCATCGTACAGCGGGCGCAGGTAAGGATCGATCTTCTCTTTCAGATCGCCCGGCAGGAAGCCCAGGCTTTCGCCAGCCTCCACCGCAGGACGGGTGAGTATGATCTTGCGTACGGCCTTGTTCTTAAGCGCGCGTACGGCCAATGCTACCGCGGTATAGGTTTTACCGGTACCGGCAGGGCCAATGGCGAACACTACGTCGTTCTTCTCAGCCAGGGCCACCATCTTCTGCTGGTTGGCAGTCCGGGCCCTTACGGTACGGCCGTTGGGACCAAACACCAGCACATCGTTCGGATTGCGCTCGGTGAAATTGTCTACGCTTTCTTCGTCGCCCAGCAACTGTTCAAAATAGCCATCTGTCAGGTTGCCGTTACGCTCCAGGTATTTCACGATCTGGCCGATCTTATCCTTGGCGGTGGCTACCTCTTCAGGCGCCCCGGATAATTTCAGCTGTGTGCCCCTGGAAAGTATTTTCAGCAGTGGGAATTTCTTTTTGAGCAGATCGAGTTTTCCGTTGTTAACCCCGAAAAACTCGATAGGGTTAATACTATCGAGGTTGATGATTGATTCTGTCAATTATAGTACGGTTTTAAACGAATGATTTGTAATATAAATGATTTCTGTGCAAACCGGATAGCATTTAGGTGTTAAGCAATTACTAAATCCGGAAACCGTTCTGCTTAAAGGCTTCCAGCCGCTCTGCTACCGCCGGATTGCCCAGGGCGAATATACGTGCCGCCAGTACTGCTGCATTCCTGGCGCCTGCTTTGCCTACTGCCAGCGTTCCAACAGGTATGCCTGAAGGCATTTGCACAATAGAATATAAGGCGTCTATACCGCCGGGTAATCCACCTTCCAAAGGTACGCCTAATACAGGTAAATGCGTATAGGCTGCTACAACTCCGGGAAGGTGTGCCGCCATACCGGCCGCTGCAATGATCAGGCCATAGCCGTTCTGCGGTGCGTTCGTTACCGCGTCCTTTACCTTTTCAGGATTACGGTGGGCAGAGGCTACTACCATATCTCCGGTGATGTTAAAATACTGGAGATAGCTCTGCGCTTCCTGCATTACTGGCTTATCGGTTTCTGAACCCATGAGAATCAATACCTTCATCTGTTGTTGTTTTTGCGGGCAAAGATATTTATCCTTGAATAAATCCGGAAAAACTAAAATCCACAAAAGTGGAAAAAAGAGGCCGCATATCCGCATAACATCTTAGGAGCCATAGGATATGCGTAACGGAGCGAAGCAAATTTATTCTTACATTTAAGTTTTGAACAATCCCCTACTATGAACCGGCTCAATTTGATTTTCATCGTGGATGACGATCCGATACACCAGCAGATTGCCAAGATCATGATAGACAGACAGGGGATCAGTAACGCCATGAGGACTTTTTCGGACGCCCAGGAGGCATTGAATTATCTGCGGGACAACCGCCAGAGCAGTGAACAGCTTCCGGACGTCATTCTACTGGATCTTAACATGCCCGTAATGGACGGGTGGGACTTCCTGGAGGAATATGCAGGGTTTTACACCTCCCTGTCCAGGGACATCAGCATCTATGTGTTAACTTCCTCTATTGACGAGAATGACCGCGAGCGCGTAAATGCCTATTCTTTTGTGAAAGGCTATCTGACCAAACCATTGTCAAGGGACATCATCTTACAGCTGGCGGAAAACTAAGTTTGAGGTTTGAAGTTTGATGTTAGTTAAAAGTTAGAAGTTATAAGGCTGTTTACTGGTCCTGAACCTCTAACCTGTAACGAACCTCAAACTTCAAACTTCAAACCTCAAACCAGACAGTTTTTTAGCTGCCTGATCACTTCTTCCGGTCTGGGAGCCGAGAATACCGTGTTCCCCGCCACCAGTACATCTGCACCGGCTTCCACAATGGAGGCCGCATTGTCTACGTTGATGCCGCCGTCCACCTCTATCAGGGCGCGGGACTGGTACTCATTGATCAGCGCCCTCAGCTGGCGGAGCTTAGGAAGGGTTTGCGGGATGAAGGATTGTCCGCCGAAGCCCGGGTTCACGCTCATTACCAGCACCACATCTATATCTTTGATCACATTCTCCAGGATCTGCACGGGGGTATGCGGATTCAGGGCCACACCGGCTTTCATGCCCAGCGACTTTATCTGCTGGATGTTACGATGCAGGTGCACACAGGCTTCCGCATGTACGGTGAGTATATTGGCGCCGGCCTTCTGAAAGGCTTCGGCGTACTGTTCAGGATGTTCTATCATCAAATGCACATCGCATACCTTGCTGGCGCGCCTGGTCACCTGAGATATAACAGGAAGGCCAAAACTGATATTGGGTACAAACTGCCCGTCCATTACGTCCAGGTGCAGCCACTCTGCCTCGCTGCGGTTCACCATATCCACTTCTTTCGCCAGTTCCAGGAAATTAGCAGCCAACAGGGATGGCGCTACTATTACATTCTTCTTTTCCATTTTGTAAATCTAAATTAAAATAGCCTTACCTGCTTACCTTTTCGAGGGCAACCTTTGCTTCAGAATAATCTCTTTTAAAAGAGATCGCTTTCCTGTAGTCATCTGCAGCCGCTGCTTTATTGCCCAGCTGCTCATAGCACTGACCACGATAGTAATAAGCTTCCGCTTCATTGGGCCGGGCCCTGGCTGCAAGGTTAAAAAAGGAGAGCCCTGCTTTCCATTGCCGCCGGGCGGTTTCCTGTTTGCCCAGGGCGATATAGGCCGGGGCATAGCCCGGATCTGTCTCTACACAGCGTTTATACGTGGCGGTGGCCTCCTTTGCCTTGCCCAGCTCTTCGTAATACTTAGCCAGCTCAAAGAGGGGATCGGCATTGGTAGGGTCCAGCTCAAGGGCCAGCTCATAGTATTTAGGCGCATCTGGCGCATGGCGGACATGCAGCAGGTCTGCCAGTTCCAGTACGGCATTGTACTCGCTTTCCTTGCCGCCGGCCGCGATGGCCGCTTTCAGGTGGGCGATGGCCTGGGTGGTGTCTTTCTTGTCTTCCGCAATACGGGCTTTCAGGTAAAAAGATTGTGGCGCCGATGCCTGCTTTTGGCCCATTACCCCGGCCAGGCTGTCTGCCCGTTCATAATGCCCTTTTTCTATCCAGGCCGTGGCCAGGCGGTATTGCAGATAAGTATTGCCAGGTACGGTTTGCAGGGCCTTCTCAAAGAAATTACCTGCTTTTTCATACTGCTCTGTTACCAGTGCGGCTTCTCCCGCGCCTGCCCAATGGTCGGTAACCTTGGGATCGAGCTGTGCTGCTTTCTCAAAATCGTTCAGGGCCAGCGCCGGATCGGTATTGAACAGCAGCAGTCCACGCCTGAAATACAGGTTGGCATTGTCCGGGAACTGGCGGATGGAATCCGTCAGCGGCAGCAGCAGGGGGCTGTGCAACACGGAATCCCCGGGCTTGTCAGCGGTTTGCTTAGTTCCGTTTTGCTGACAGGCAAGGCACAGGAGCAAAAATAACAGAGGCAGATATTTCATAAGATCAGTCTAAACAAGGCACGAAAATAAGAAGGATAGGGAAAAAAAGTAATATCCGGGATCAAAGGGCCGGGAAGGATGCTGCTGAGCGCCTGGCTGATATCCTCCAGAGTCTTATAGATTTACCAGGTTGTTTACGAGATTTAAACAATATTTATCCAGGATAACTGCTATCTATAAAGAGTGCTTATATCCTGGTTATAACCCGGAGATAACCTGCTTATATGGGGCAGATATCCCTAATCAAAGCCAGGTATATAAAGCATTTAAGCCGAATTGACATAAGGAAAGTGATGAATTTAACCAGAGAGGGTAGGGTAAATAGAAAAGACCGGCGAGATTCGCCGGCCTTTTCAGATTAATTATCTATGATTAGCTTAAAAATGCATCATCCATTCTTTAAGCGCTCCGTACTCATTTGGCAGCAGTACGGCATGCTTGGGCTGGGCATACAGCGCCTTCACCCTTTGCGGGATCTCAATAGCCGCCTGCAGGGCTGCAGGGGCCGTATCTGCAAACTTCACAGGATGGGCGGTTTCCAGGAAAATGCCGGTGGCATTATTGCCGGTTTGTCCCAGGTACTGTTGTAAGCCCAGGTAGCCTACGGCTCCGTGAGGGTCCAGCATATAGCCGTCTGTTTTCCATACCTGTTCCATGGCAGCCACGGTTTGCTGGTCTGTAAAGCTGTAGGAAGACATTTTCTGCTGCAGGGAGGGCAGGCTGTTGGAGAACAGCTGCAGGATGCGCACAAAATTGCTCGGATCTGCCACATCCATGGCGTTAGACAGAGTAGGAGTGGCCGGATGCGGCTCATACTGTCCGCTGTTCATGAAACGCGGCACCGTATCGTTCACATTGGTGCTGGCTACAAAATGCCGTACGGGCAGTCCCATGGCGGTGGCCATGATACCTGCGCAGATATTGCCGAAATTACCGCTGGGTACAGAGAACACGATCTCCGGGTTGAGGCCTTCCACTTTTACCTGTTTGCAGGCCAGCAGGTAGTAGAACATCTGCGGCAGCCAGCGGGCTACGTTAATGGAATTGGCGGAGGTGAGCAGGCAACGCTGCTGCAGCTCCTGGTCCAGGAAGGCGGTTTTCACCATACGCTGGCAATCGTCAAAAGTGCCCTGTATCTCCAGGGCAGTGATATTACCGTTGAGGGTGGTGAGCTGTTTTTCCTGCAGGGTGCTCACTTTACCGCTGGGGTAGAGGATCACCACGCGTACGCCCGGTACATGATGGAACCCGGCCGCCACTGCGCCGCCGGTATCGCCGGAAGTGGCTACCAGTACCGTCACCGGCCTTTCGTCATTACGGCGGAAATAACCCAGGCAGCCTGCCATAAAGCGGGCGCCTACATCTTTGAAGGCCAGGGTAGGGCCATGGAACAGTTCCAGGGCGTAGATGCCTTTCTCCACCTGCTGCAGGGGAAAAGGAAAGTTAAGCGTCTCTTGTATGATACTTTGCAGGGTGGCGCTGGGGATCTCGTTGCCAACAAAGGGCTGGATGGCCCTGTAGGCGATATCGAAATCGTCGTAGTTCTCAAGGTAGTTCACCAGGTCTTTTTCCAGCAGGGGAATCTGGTCCGGGAAATACAGCCCTTTATCGGGCGCCAGACCGGCTACCACGGCCTGTTCAAAAGATACGCGGTGTTGTTTATCGTTTAGGCTGAAATATTGCATTCGTTAGTAGTTTTTTGGTAGGTCGCGTCATTGACAATCCAGGTCTTCCATCCCCGTCATTGCGAGGCCCGAAGGGCTTTGGCGGGGAGCCGGGCCGAAGCAATCTCTTAACGCAATCTTCGCGAAGATCATGTTAGAGATTGTGTTAAGAGATTGCTTCGTCGCGCCGCCCTCGTTTCTCTGCGCTGCTTCTCGCAATGACGATGACTGAAGACCCTTTTGTCTATCCAATAACTTTCACTCCCTCTTTATTGATGGGTGAAACATGTACTTTATAATCCACGCCCAGTGGCGCATACACGGTATCCATGGTGGCGGCTACCTGCCGGGCAACGGCTTCTCCTTTGCTCAACATGAATACGGAAGGGCCTGAACCGGAGATGCCTCCGCCCAGGGCGCCTGTTTCCTTGCATTTCAGCTTCAGTTCATAGAAGGCCGGGATCAGAATGGCGCGCACCGGTTCTACGATTACGTCTTCCAGGGCGCGGCTGATCAGGCCGTAGTTCTGTTGGTACAGGCCTGCTACCAGGGCACCTACGTTGCCCCACTGGCGGATGGCGTCTGTCATCAGTACTTTCTGTTTCAGTATTTCGCGGGCATCGGAGGTTTTTACCTCTATCTGCGGGTGGATCACGGTTACCCAGAGGTCATCCGGGGTGTGCAGACCCGTGATGTCCAGTGGTTTGTAGCTTCTTACCAGGGTAAAGCCGCCCATGATGGCGGGGGCCACGTTATCCGCGTGCGCAGCGCCGCTGGCCAGTCTTTCACCTTCCATGGCAAAGCGTACCAGCTGCTTGGGCGTAAAGGGCTGTCCCAGCAGATGGTTGGCGCCTACTACGGCGCCTGCAGAGCTGGCGGCGCTGGAGCCGATACCGCTGCCGGGCTGTATATTTTTAAAGATCTCTACTTCGAAACCGGTTTCGGGGTTGTCATATTTCTGTAGCAATGCCTGTAAAGCCACACCGGCCACGTTTTGCGCAGGGTCGGTAGAAAGACGGGCGCCGTGGACCGCTTTGATCTGCACACCCGGGATCTCGCTTTTCCGGATGATCATTTCATCTCCGGGGGCATCCATGGCCAGTCCTACTACGTCGAACCCGCAGGCTACATTGGCAACGGTAGCGGGGGCAAATACTTTTATACAGTCCATTTGATTTGGTTTATGCGTTGATTCATTTATCTCACTGTTCTGATGATGTCTGCGAAGATCCCGGATGCCGTTACATCTGCGCCTGCTCCTGCTCCTCTTACGATCAGCGGTTGCTGGGAATACCGGTTGGTAGTGTAAAGTACAATATTATCCTTGCCTTCCAGCTTGAAGAAAGGATGATCCGGCGCAACGGATTGCAATCCTACGGATGCTTTCCCGTTCTCATAGCTGGCCACGAATTTCAGGCGTTTGCCTTCATTGTCGGCCTGCTGGCGCAGCTGTTTGAAATGTTCTGCATGTACATCCAGCTGCTCATAGAATTCGGCTACGGAAGGCGCTTCCAGGGCGGCAGCCGGTAAGAAGGAGTGGTTGGTGATATCGTCCAGCTCCATCACAGCCCCGCTTTCGCGCGCCAGGATCAGGATCTTGCGCATTACGTCTGTACCGCTGAGGTCTATGCGCGGATCTGGCTCGGTATAGCCTTCGTCCTGCGCGGCCTGCACTACTTCCCGGAAGGAGGCATCGCCCACAAAATGGTTGAATACGAAGTTAAGGCTGCCGGATAATACGGCTGCAATGCTGTTCACTTTATCGCCGCTGCGTATCAGGTCGTTCAGGGTGTTGATCACCGGGAGGCCGGCGCCCACATTGGTTTCGAACAGGAAAGAGGCGTTATATCGGCGGGCCAGGTCTTTCAGCTTCTTATAGGCTGCATAGTCTGCCGAACAGGCGATCTTGTTACAGGTCACCACGGAGATGCCATGCTGCAGGAACTCGCCGTAAACAGCCGCTACATCCGGACTGGCGGTATTATCAACAAATACGCTGTTGCGCAGGTTCAGGGATTTTATTTTTTGAACGAAAGCCCACATATCGCTGGACTCGCCCTGTTCCTGCAGCTGCTCCCGCCATTTAGACAGGTTGATAGTCTCATGCCCGAACAGCATTTTCTTACTGTTGGCAATGCCGGTCACCCTTATCTGCAGGCCCAGTTCCTGTTGCAGGTAATTGGCCTGTTGTTCCAGCTGCTCCAGCAGTTTGCCGCCTACGTTACCTACACCTGCAATGAACACGTTCACCTGTTTAAGGGGCTCTTCAAAGAAGGCTTCGTGGATCACGTTCAGGGCTTTTTTAATATCGGCCCTGTTGATCACGGCAGAGATGTTCTTTTCAGTAGAGCCTTGTGCAATAGCCCGTACGTTCACGCCGTTGCGGCCCAGTGCGCCGAACAGTTTACCGCTGGTGCCGTGGTGGTTCTTCATCTTATCGCCTACTACGGCTACGATGCACATATCTCTTTCCACGAGGAGCGGTTCTATCTGCTTTTCCTGGATCTCCTGCGCAAACTCGCTGTCCACGGTGGTTTTGGCTTTCAGCATATCTGCTTCGTGGATCCCTACGGTGATGGAGTGCTCGGAAGAGCTTTGGGTGATCAGGATCACGTTGATGCGTTCCTGCAGGAGCGCGTCAAAGAGGCGTTTGGAGAAGCCCGGGATACCGATCATGCCGCTGCCTTCCAGTGTGAGCAGGGCAATGTGCTGGATCCCGGAGATCCCGGTTACCGGGTAGCTGCGGTTATGCCCGTCCTGTATATGGATCAGGGTACCATGATCTTCCGGGGCGAAAGTGTTCTTTACCCAGATGGGGATGCGTTTATTCATCACCGGCTGGATGGTGGGGGGATAGATCACCTTGGCGCCGAAATGGGAGAGCTCCATGGCCTCTTCGTAGCTGATATTGGGAATCGGGATAGCCTGGGATACCAGGCGCGGATCCGCGGTCATCATGCCGCTAACGTCGGTCCAGATATCCAGTACTTCCGCGTTGAGGGCGGCAGCCATGATGGCGGCGGTATAATCAGAACCGCCACGGCCCAGGGTAGTGGTCTCGCCCTCGGGAGTAGCGGCCACAAAGCCCGGTACTACCACGTAATCGGCCTTTTCTTCCTGGAAGTATTCGCCTATCTGGTGATTGGTCGCTAAAAAATTCACGTGTGCGGAGCCGAAGTTGGCGTCTGTAAGGATCAGCTCACGGCTGTCTTTCCATACGGCCGGGGCGCCCAGCTGTTTCAGTTTTTCCGCGAGGAGGTAGGAGGACATCAGTTCTCCGAAGCTCATGATCTTGTCGAGGGAGCGTTTGCTTAGTTCTCCCACCTGGAAAATACCATCGCAAAGGATCTCCAGGGCATTGAGCTTCTTCTTTACCTGGCTTATCAGGCTGCTTTGGGCAGTAATGGGGAAGAGGGTACGGATGGTTTCGAGGTGCTGGGCCTCGATCTCTCCGAGTACGTCCTTATATTGTTCCTGTCCCTGTCCGGCCAGCTGACCGCAGCGGATCAGCTTATCAGTAATGCCGCTCATCGCCGAAGCCACAATAACAAAGCGGCCCTGGGGTTTCTGATGGAGAACGATATTGCAAACCTGTTCTATGGCTCTGGTACTGCCCATGGAAGTACCTCCGAATTTTAATACCTGCATGTGAAAGAATATTTGTGCGTACAAAAGGTGATCTCCCTTTCCGGGATCTTACCACTTAGCTAGTGGTCGCTGGGTGATATGTTAAAATGAACCCCGGAGCGGGGTTGTAATTGTGGTTGTGGTAATAGTGCTGGTGCCAGCTCCGGAGAAGGAGCGGGAAGCAGAAGTGAAATATGTGGATTTCAGTAGCACTATCAAAGAGATTTTACTTTCCGACAACAAAAGTGAACATTTAATCTTTAAAAAACAATACAATTGTCAAAGTTTTGAAATTATTTAAATAAAATTACGTTGTTAAGAGAAATTGACAATTATTGGGGCGGGTGCATATTATTATTAATACTCCTGTGATCATATGAGGCAAAAACTGTTACTCCTGTTTATGCTGGCGGCATTGTTCAGCTGCAGTAAATCAGACGACAAACCAGGGAATGCATTACCGGTAGATTATAACAACAAGGGTACAGGGGCCTCCGCTCATGATCTGCTCAGCAGCTCGCCTTACGGTACCATGAGGGTCGAGATCCAGTATATGACGGGTTTCCGGCCCGAAGATGCGGCTGTGAACCATCTCCTGTCTCTGATCAACGCCCGCCTGAACAAGCCCGGGGGCGTGCAGGTGGTATATAAGGAGATTCCTGTCAGCTCAAAGGAGGTATTGTCACTGGACGAAGTGGCGATGCTGGAAAAGCAATACCGCACCGTGTATACCCGGGGATCGGAAATGGGGATCTACTTTCTCTTTACCAGCGGGGCTTATAATAAAAACAATGTGCTGGGTATTGCCTATCGCAATACGTCTATGTGCCTTTTCGGTAAAACAGTGGCTGAGCACTCCGGTGGGATAGGGCAGTCCAGCCGTACCGTATTAGAGTCTACCGTGATGGAGCATGAGCTGGGGCATTTACTGGGATTGGTGGATATCGGCTCTCCGATGCAAACGCCTCATAAGGATGCCGAACATGGTAATCATTGCAGCAATGAGGACTGCCTGATGTATTACGCCGCTGAAACAACAGATATACTCGGTTCCCTGGGTGGTGTTATCCCGAATTTTGATAATGCCTGCCTGGCAGATCTGAAGGCAAACGGGGGCAAATAGCGTTTATTTAATTTGCTATCTTTGTTAAGAGCCACCGCAGGCTAACCGTTATGACTTACTTCCGCAATTTCACATATCACATCGACAAGAGGAAATGGAAATACTATTTCCTGCTGGCCACGCTGGCGATGGATTCGGTTATACCCGCTACGAAGTAAGCGTGCTTCGTACGCTTGATACCCGTTTCATTTATCATACATCAAAATCATTGTAACAATGCCTCAATATCATCGACTGGGACAAGTTCCCCATAAACGTCATACCCAGTTCCGTAAGCCGGATGGCGGCCTGTATTCAGAGCAGCTGTTCTCTACGGAAGGGTTTTCATCCCACTATTCATTGCTGTACCATTGTCATCCGCCTACCGAGATCACCCGGGTGGACGAGCCTTATTCCGTAGCGCCCCGCATAGCGGAAGAGAAGATGCTGAAACACCGCAGCTTCCAGGGCTTTGAGATCAAACCGGTGGCGGATTACCTGGCCAGCCGCAAGGCGGTGCTGGTGAACAGCGACTGTCATATTTCGCTGGCAGCGCCGCAGCATAGCATGCAGGATTATTTCTATAAAAATGCGGATGCCGATGAGCTGATCTTTGTGCATGAGGGCTCCGGCATTCTGCATACGCAATACGGGCAACTGCCTTTTGGTTATGGTGATTACCTGGTGATCCCCAGGGGTACTATTTACCAGATAGCTTTTGCGGGCAGCGAGAACCGTTTGTTCATCGTAGAATCGTTTAGCCCTATCCGTTTTCCCAAACGGTACCTGAGCCAGTACGGCCAGCTGATGGAGCATGCGCCGTTCTGCGAACGGGATATCCGTCAGCCGCAGGACCTGGTGACGATAGACCAGGCAGGCGATTTCCTGATCCGGATCAAGAAGAAAGGTATGATGTATCCTATTCATTATGGTCATCATCCTTTTGATGTGATTGGCTGGGATGGGTGCGAGTATCCCTTTGCTTTTTCTATTCATGATTTTGAGCCGATCACGGGTCGTGTGCATCAGCCGCCGCCGGTGCATCAGACATTTGAGGGAGGGAATTTTGTGGTGTGTTCTTTTTGTCCGCGCTTGTTTGATTATCATCCGCAGTCTATTCCCGCGCCGTATAATCATAGCAATATAGACAGCGATGAGCTGCTGTACTATGTGGATGGAGATTTTATGAGCCGCAAGCATGTAACAAGGGGGATGATCACGCTGCATCCGGGTGGTATACCGCATGGGCCGCATCCGGGCGCGGTGGAGAAGAGTATCGGGGCAAAGGAGACGAAAGAGCTGGCGGTGATGGTGGATACTTTTCATCCGCTGCAGATAACGGAAGAGGCGCTGGCGATAGAGGATACGAAGTATGTGATGAGCTGGGCGGAATAGAAGATATGCCGGAAGTTTTAGAGGGGCTGACACAGTAGATGGTCAGCCCCTTGTTTGATACTATTGTCCCTTTTTACTTTTTCTTTTTCATTTTTTCTTGTCCGGGATAAGTGGCCGTTCCTATCGCAAAACTGAAATCAGCTGCCCAGTTGGGATTGGTATCACGCGGGGTGGGCGCAATGGTTGCATATTGATGGCAGCTGGTACAAGTCGTGGTCTGCGCGTAAGTTTCCAGGGTGGTATTGGCAACCGGCGTGGTAGGCTGCATGGCGCTCAGGTTGATTGGAACGGTATCCGGCCGTTTAGGGTTATCTGCCGGGTCGGTTGACCATATCACATTTACCAACCGGTAATATTTCCATACTGATCTGGGATATGCCCTTGCAATAGCTTCCCGCATGGTATCGTTCGCAACCTGTGCGTAATTGTCAATAGGAGTTAACCGGTTGACCTGTATGGGCACAGGTTTCGGACCACCCTTAGTGAGATAGTACGGGGGCGAGGTATTGGGGTTACAGCTAACCGTAACCGCTGAGCTGCTGTCCTTGGGAGTTACCATAACGGGCTGGCAGTTGGGATTATAGAAATTATAATTATTCCCGCCGGTAGTGCCGCTGTCCGGTACATTGTCAATATGCTCAAATGTAGCCCATACCCAGGTAGGCTGACTTTCCGTTTTGTGAAGGATGTGCAATCCTACCAGCGCCACTACGGTAAAGCGGTATTCGCCTGTAGACGGGTCCACCACGGCTGCTTTCGACCGTTTGTAACGTTTCCATTTTGCCTCACTGGTGTCGGTCACCTCCATCCATGCGGCTTTCAGTTCAATAGCCCCCGTAGGCCCGTTAGGATAGGAGCCCATTGGGAACACGATAGGCTTGTTTTTCTGAATGGCAGCCAGCTGGTAATTGGCATTATAGAATTGATTTTTCACAACAAAATTGTAGATGTCCTGGTTCTCCCGGATCTCGTACCATACGTTAGTGCCGTTCTGCGCGCCCAGCCAGTTAGGGCCAAATTCAGGAGCGGCTTCCTGGTCGTTGTTAGGGCCGAATCGCTGGACACCCTTTCCCTCGAACTTGGAGGTGGCGGTTAGCAGCTTAGTCGCAGATGTCAGCCTATTATCCAGCATCAACACGTTATCAGGCAATGGGAGAACGCGGCTCTTGCCCCAGGGAGGAGGCGCTGCGCCATGAGGTGGATATAATTCCGCGGCTGTGATGTAGGTTTCCCATTGCACGGGGCCCAGATCGTCCGGATCGCCGAAGCTGACGCCAGGTGTAGTAGGCCAGTTGAGGGAAATGAACTCCCACCAGCCAAAACAATCTGCATTTGATTGAGAGCCGAAGATCGGGGAATCACCAGGCACAATGGAGTCAAACGGAATAGTAAGGAAGCCGCATTTGCAGGATTTTGCCCCCGTGTGCCTGGAACCTGGCATCTGCAACGCTGCAGATGCCAGGCCAATGAACAGCGCCAGGATGACTGCGATGAGCCATGGCCGCCGCAATGATATTTGATTAAGCCTGTTCATTATTTACCTCCTTTGCTTATGGTACCGGGCGCCACCACATTCAGTGCGGCAGGATAAGGAGCCTGCTGCGGCTGACCAACGTTGGTGATGTATATGTTCCTTAATCCCGTTTGGGCATTAGCGTTAATATTTACTGATAAGAACAACGCGGTTGCAGGGGCGGGATAGGAATTACCGGGTGTTGCATAGGTAATGCTGGCTACGGCGGTAATCACTGCCGTAATATCATTGTTGTCAAATGTTACGGCGGGCCAGCTGGCGGCGTTGTTGGGATCTGCCTGAACAGTGGCTCCCAGGAGCACCATCTGAAGGTTGGTGGCGCCTTGTTCGGCCAGCGGAGCGATCAGCGTGCTATTACTGATAAGGGCCATGGGCTCTTTTACCGGGTTCGGTACCGGTGTATCTGCCATAGCCGTAAATATATCCTGGTAAAGCAACTGTAAGGGTTGTGCGTAAGTGCTTTCAGGCGGAGTATTTTTACAGCAATCCTGCACAGCAGGCACCGCTTGTGGAACAGCAGCGCCTACGATCTGCATATTGAAGGTCTTGGCGATCTGTCCCGCCCATTGTATTGGCGCCCCGTTTATCGTGATATCGGAAACAGTATATCCCTTGCTGGCTGGTACTTCGAATACAGCGTGCAGGATAAAGTTGCCTGGCAGGGTAACGCCGTCAACGGTCAGTGTTTCCTGTCCTCTTACAACGGTCCAGAAACTGGCGGCATCCGTACCATCGGGTGTTTGATAACCGCTGAAGTTGGGCAGTTGTATATACAGACCAGGAGGGTTGGCAAGCGTAACAGCATTTTGGGCCGCTACAAGCTTGTTAACACTTTGACCTATATTAGGGTCGCTGTTGCGGTGCGGTTGCCCCGTTTGGTCACAGCAGATCAGTTTATTGGAGTTGTTATTGCCGCAGCTGCGCTGCGAGGTGGCCCCGGCGGCTTCCCCTATTTCTGTCTGCAATGTGTTAGGTGTGGCAGTGAGGTGCATAGCGCCTCCTGCACTGCTGCCTGATACTGTCCCGAAGTTCCATTTATTCAGCGGGTTATAGGCAGGCCTGCCGGTAGAAGGGTCGATCACTATTTTGCCCATCTGGTCATACAGGTAAAGGTCTTCCAGCTGGATCTGTGTTTTGTTCAAAATGCTGCGATAAAGCTCCAGCACGCGTTCGGGGTCAGTCATCCATAAGCTGTTCCAGTACTCGGGGTTTTCACAGGTAAAATCTATCCGTGTGATCTGTCCTGAATTGTTTTTGGTCACTGCCCATTCGCAATACTCATCCTGCCATCCGCGCGGGCCATAGGGGCCATAGCGTTTAGGCTCGGCTGGCAGGCCGTTGCAGGGGTTTTTCTTAATGTCAGGGAAACTGGTGGTGCCATCGAGCTGGTAACCGGTATCAGCCAGGGAAAACACATCGTTTGTTGACAAATGAGGAAAATAGTAACTGATACGGTTAGGGAAGGCATTCCATGTAATTTGCTGTAACGCTGGGTTAGCGGGTAGGGGCGTAAGGGCAGGGTTGATGTAGTTGGTAATGTTTGAAGCATTGGTCAGGTTCCAGGGATCGCGTGTAATGCCCTGTTGTGTAAAACCATTCACATTGATGTTCCATTGGCTGTTCAATGCTGCCTGCCGTTTAGGATCATCAGGAAAATCCTGCTGGTTGGCAGGCGTGAGGAACTGGAAAGCGGTAGCCACGGATTTGGGCGCAGTTTGGACTGTTGTGGACATGATGGTTTGTTTTTTAGTGAAAGATGAAATGGCTATTTGAGGCATGGAGGTTACGATAAGCATGCAGGATCATGCTTTACTACAGACAATCTTTATGTTCAAGACTTATGAGTGCTGTATGTGGTGTTATTAGTCTGATTTTTGTTTTGTGAAATGCCGGTAATGCAGGGTCATAGTTTTGAGGGTTTCTATATAAAGCCTGGCTGCTAAAACGTATTGTGCTTACGAATATAGGGATTTTCATAACATATTGATACATCGTATACAAAAAAATCACTTATTCCCGGCGCTTAAGCGGGAGAGCGCATTGTCTACTACTGCGGCAGCTTTATCCCGCAGGCCTGTATGGCCTTTTTCCATTTTTTTCAGCAGCGCCCTGCATTCAGAGAGGAATACCTTTGCAAAATCAGGATCCTGATCAACAATTTGTCCGGCGTTATCCATGATATCCGCATACTTGATGGTTTGTGCATCGGCACTGGTTTGCTCCATCCTTTCCGCTTCTTTACTTTTTCTTTTACGCCGGTTCCAGTGCGGATAATTCGCCTTTACATACACATCCGTCAGCTCTTCTACCAGCTGAACCGTGCGGGTGACCTGTGTAGCAGGCATCAGGCCTTGCAGAAAATCTGTGATCGCCTGCTTGTTCACCGGCGTATCTTCCAGTACATCATGCAAAAGGGCGGCAGCCAGTATGGGGGTACTGGAAGAATATTCCTGCACGATCGCCATCACCCGTAAGGGATGTTGAATATACCGTTCCGGAGCGTACTTGCGCATCTGCTCCCCATGCGCCTGGTCTGCGAAATCTCTTACCTGTTGTAAAATAGTTTCCATTGTAAAGCAGCTATCCGATTAAATATAATAGTTCTATCAAAAAAAATACCTTTCTCCTCTGCCGAAGGCATGTATTTCCGATTATCTTTGGTACCGTTGTTAGGGAAACCCATTTCTATTAATAAATCTTCAAATCATATGGAATACAGACAATTAGGAGAGAGCAATTTAAAGGTATCGGCTATTACATTCGGCGCATGGGCCATTGGAGGATGGATGTGGGGCGGCGCAGAGCGCAAAGACGCGCTGGAAGCCATACAGGCTTCAGTAGACCATGGCGTAACTTCTATAGATACCGCGCCCATCTATGGCCAGGGATTGAGCGAAGAGATCGTAGGCGAAGCACTGAAAAGTATTCCCAGGGATAAGGTACAGGTGCTCACTAAATTCGGTATGCGCTGGGACGAGACCAAGGGCTCATTGGCTTTCAAGAGTCAGGACAACAACGGTAAGGATATCGACATCTACAAATATGCAGGTAAGGAAAGCGTGATCAAGGAATGTGAAGACAGCCTCAGAAGGCTCGGTACTGATTATATCGACCTGCTGCAGATCCACTGGCCGGATGTGACCACGCCTATTGCTGAAACCTTTGAAGCCGTGCTGCGGCTGCAGGAGCAGGGTAAGGTATTGGCTGCGGGCGTATCTAACTACAATGTGGCGCAGATGAAAGAAGCGGAGCAGACCATTAAGCTGGCTTCTAACCAGGTGCCTTTCAGCATGGTGGAAAGGACCATAGAGGAGGAGCTGGTGCCTTATTGCATCCAACATAAGAAAGGTATCCTGGCTTATAGCCCGCTGCAGCGTGGCATTCTGACGGGTAAGATCAAGCCCGGGCACAATTTTGGGGAAGGCGATCATCGCCCTTCTACCAAGTTTTACCAGCCAGAGAACCTGGCCCGTATCAATGCTTTCCTGGATGAACTGCGGCCCATGGCAGAAAGCAAGAATGCTACATTGGCGCAGCTGGTGATCCGCTGGACCATTGAAAGGCCGGGGATCACAGTGGCGCTTGTAGGGGCAAGGGATGCGAACCAGGCGATACAGAATGCGAAAGCGATAGAGGTGAAGCTGAGCCCGGAGGAGATTAAGTTTATTAATGACAGGTTGTATAAGGTAGAACTGGTGCAGCCGGTGAAATAAGCTTTTCCAGTCGCTTTGCTCAATCGCGCTAGTCTCCGCGTCATTGCGAGGAGCCGTAGCGGCAAAGCGGATGGGGCGACGAAGCAATCTCTTAGGGGCTTCAATCGTGTAGATCTTCGCGAAGATCCACATAAAAGATTGCTTCGTCGCGCCGCCCACACTACCCCCGCAGCTTCTCGCAATGACGGAGGATGAAGACCCTTTGTTTCGCCTGCTTGCAAATTTCCCACCCAAATCAAACTTTTTTCGTATAATTGCATTAGCAACTATTTCATGCTAAACCTGCACACATACAACAGCGCTGACCAGCGCCACATCAAATACTACTTCCTGATGGCCACGCTGGCCATGGATTCGATCGCTGCCTGATAAGGCGCCCTGCTGCCTGCGGGTAGTAATTTCCCATTTTCCTTATTTTTCTATTTTCCATTACTCCCACAAGCATTTGCGCCTGCCTGTAAAACATTGTCATACACCTTCCATCTGAATCAATTATACATCATCATACACCAAAACAATCTATTTAAAGCTTACAGATATGGATATAGCTACCGCTAATGCCGTTAATACCCAGGCACAGGATTTCCTACCCTTGAATGGCACCGATTACGTTGAATTTTATGTAGGCAACGCCAAACAGGCAGCTCATTTTTACAAAACCGCTTTTGGTTTTCAGTCCGCCGCCTATGCAGGCCCGGAAACCGGAGTAAAGGACCGGGCTTCCTATGTACTGGTACAGAACAAGTTACGTTTTGTGCTCACCACCCCCCTGAAGCCCGGCAACGAGATCTCCGCCCATATTGAAAAACATGGAGACGGTGTAAAAGTGCTGGCGCTCTGGGTAGACGATGCCCGTTCCGCTTTTGAAGAGACTGTTAAAAGAGGAGCGAAACCCTTTATGGAACCCAGGGTGGAAAAGGATGAGTTTGGAGAAGTAGTGCGCAGCGGCATCCACACCTACGGTGATACCGTGCACATCTTTGTAGAGCGTAAAAACTATAATGGCCCCTTCCTGCCCGGTTACAAGGAATGGAAGACCGTATACAATCCCGAAGAAACCGGCCTGCAATATGTAGACCATTGCGTGGGTAATGTAGGCTGGCATGAAATGAACACCTGGGTGGATTATTACGCCAACACCATGGGTTTTCACAACCTGATCTCCTTTGACGATAAGGATATCTCTACGGAGTATTCCGCCTTAATGAGCAAGGTAATGAGCAACGGCAACGGCCGTGTTAAGTTTCCCATCAACGAGCCGGCCGAAGGCAAGAAGAAATCACAGATAGAAGAATACCTGGATTTCTACGGCGGCGCAGGCGTACAGCACGTTGCCATTGCTACTAACGATATTATCCATACGGTAGGAGAGCTGCAGAAAAGAGGCGTAGAGTTCCTGAAAGTGCCCGGCTCTTATTATGACGAGCTGCTGGACAGGGTAGGGAAGATTGACGAAGATATCAGTCCCTTGCGTGAACTGGGCATACTGGTAGACAGGGACGAAGAAGGTTACCTGCTGCAGATCTTCACCAAACCTATCGAGGATCGTCCTACGGTGTTCTTTGAGATCATCCAGCGTAAAGGCGCCAAATCCTTTGGTAAAGGCAATTTCAAAGCATTATTCGAATCAATAGAAAGGGAACAGGAGCTAAGGGGGAACCTCTAAAATTATCCGCTTCCGCATCTGATCTGTGATGCTGTTTCCGTTGTAGTTAAATCTCCGGGCTGTTGCTAATTGCAACAGCCTTTTTGTATTTTGGCGCCTCATGGCGTTAAGCAATATTCTTTATTATAGCACGTTAGTTTTATGAGAACACAAACATTATTCGGTATCTTGTTCCTGTTGGGAGGGATTTTTCAGTCGATTACTGCCTATCTGATCTACCAGGGCCATGAGCATTATGTATTACGATTTGCCAACCGTAAAATTGGTATGATTATATATATTATTTTTGCATTGATACTATTTTTATTGGCTTATATAAACTTGTTCTAGTCACGGACGACGTCTTAAAATTTTGTTAAAAAGTATATGAAGCGGATCATTGTAGCGGTATTGCTGATGTTGAGTGTTTATGGTGTTCGGGCCCAGCAATCGTTCCTGGACAACCAGAAGCTGTTCCCCAAGGTGGGGGTGGCTTTCCGGGATAAAGAGGAATCCCTGAAGAAAGAGTTTGAAAAGAAGGGCCTGACTTACCCTGCCAAATATATCTTTTTACGCTCCTTTAAGCTCGATAGCGAGCTGGAGGTGTGGGTAAAGAACAATGTGAATGATACTTTCCGCCTTTTCAAATCCTACCGGGTTTGTACCTTATCAGGTAAAATGGGCCCCAAACGTAAGGAAGGGGACCGCCAGGTACCGGAAGGGTTTTATTATATCAACGACTTCAATCCCAACAGTAATTACCATCTTTCACTGGGGCTGAACTATCCTAATTATTCAGACAAGATCCTGAGCGATGCCAAGAAGCCGGGCGGCGATATCTATATCCATGGCAGCTGCCTGACCGTAGGTTGTATCCCGCTGACAGACGAGTTTATAGAGGAGGTGTATATCCTCTGCGTAAATGCCAAGAATGCCGGACAGGACTTTATACCGGTGCATGTGTACCCGGTGAAGTTCGGCAATGTACGCTCTATGGACTATCTCGGCGGCGTATCGCTCACAGATAACTCTTCCCAGCAGTTCTGGGTGGAGCTGAAAAGCGCCTACGACTATTTCGAGAAACATCACCGCCTGCCGGTTGTCCTGGTGGACAATAAAGGAAAATATGTGATGTAGGTGCAGGAGGATCTGTAACGTCATTTAAAGGCTGTTTTCCGTTGGGAAACGGCCTTTTGTATTTATTCAATATTAATTGTCAATTATTAACTATTTTACAAGCGGTGTTTGTTTTATCACTTTTTTTTCGAAACTTGAGCCAAAGGTCAAATTAATTTACGTTTATGAATAGAAGAGATGCCATTAAGAACGTTGCCATCCTCCTGGGCAGCGCCATTTCTGCTTCCACGTTAGCAGCCCTGGAAGGCTGTAAAAGCTCGGCGCCAAAGAACTACGCCCTGCAGGCGCCAGAGACCAAATCTATCCTGGCTGAGATAGCGGAAACCATAATTCCAGAGACTGATACGCCTGGCGCAAAAGCCGCGAAAGTAGAGGAGTTCATCGTTACTATGATGAGCGACTGCTACGAGCAGAAAGACCAGCAGATCCTGCTGGACGGCCTGAAGAAAGTAGACGAGGCCAGCGATAAGCAGTACAAGAAGAAATTCCTGGACCTGAGCCCGGAAGAGAAAACAGCCGTGCTGACAGAGATAGACAAGGAGCGTGTGGCTTATAACAAAAGGGAGAACAAGAAAAAGGAAGATCCTACCCATTATTTCCAGTATATCAAAGAACTGACCCTGCTGGGCTACTTTACCTCTGAGCCGGGCGCTACCAAAGCCCTGCGCTACGTAGCCGTACCGGGCAAATACGAAGGCTGCGTGCCTTACAAAAAAGGCGACAAAGCATGGGCGACCTGATAATGGAGCTGCTGGCTATTGGCCTTTAGCTGTTAGCTAATGCAGTTTGCCTCTGATAATTGTGATCTTATTTATTATTTGTAACCTTCAGCTAACAGCAAGATGCTAATAGCTAGCAGCTAGCGGCTGATTCCTCAATTGAATTCCATGAATCTGAATATAAAAGCGCAGGATCAGAATACATTTGACGCCATTGTAATAGGCTCAGGTGTGAGCGGCGGCTGGGCTGCCAAAGAACTGACCGAAAAGGGACTGAAAGTGTTGATGCTGGATCGCGGCAAGAAACTGGAACACGTAAAAGACTATGACACGGCGACGAAAGATCCCTGGGAATTTCCGCACAGGGGCCGTATCACGGTAGCGCAGCAGGAAACGCATCCCAAGCTGAAACGCGACTACCCTTACAGCGAGCATAACGAAAAATACTGGATCAAGGATATTGACAGTCCGTATAATGAAGTAAAACGCTTTGACTGGTATCGTCCTGATATCGTAGGCGGTAAATCCATTATGTGGGGCCGCCAGTCTTACCGCTGGAGCGATATTGATTTTGAAGCTAACCTGAAAGACGGCATCGCCGTTGACTGGCCGATCCGTTATAAAGATATCGCGCCCTGGTACGATTATGTAGAGCGCTTCGCCGGTATCAGCGGTCAGGCAGAAGGTCTGCCCCAGCTGCCCGACGGCCAGTTCATGCCCGCTATGGAGATGAACTGTGTAGAGAAAGAAGTGAAGAAAAGAGTAGAAGAGAAGTTCGGTGGCCGTAAGATCACCATGGGCCGTGTGGCTAACATCACCAAGCCTTTACCCGGCCGTACCGCCTGCCAGTTCCGTAACCTGTGCAGCCGCGGTTGTCCCTTTGGCGCTTATTTCAGCACGCAATCGTCTACGCTGCCCGCAGCCGTAGCCACGGGCAACCTGACCTTAAGGCCGGATTCTATCGTGAATTCCATCATTTACGATGAAGCAAAAGGCAAAGCTACCGGTGTAAAAGTGATAGACACGCACACCAAACAGATGACGGAGTACTACGCAAAGATCATCTTTGTGAATGGCTCTACCCTGGGCACCACCTTCGTGCTGCTGAACTCTATCTCCAAACGTTTCCCGAACGGTTTGGGCAACGACAGCGGCGTATTGGGTAAATACCTGATGGATCACCACTTCCGTAACGGCGCCTCCGGCACCATGGAAGGGTTTGAAGATAAATATTTCTTTGGCCGCCGCGCCAACGGTATCTATGTACCCCGCTACCGTAACATCGGTTCCGATAAGCGCGATTACCTCCGCGGCTTCGGCTACCAGGGTGGCGCCAGCCGTAGCAGCTGGGCGCGCGGTATTGCTGAAATGGGCGTAGGTAAAGACTTCAAGGATATGCTGACAGAGCCAGGCAACTGGTCCATGGGATTAGGTGGTTTCGGCGAATGCCTGCCTTATGAAGATAACGTGGTTACCCTCGATACCTCTGTGAAAGACGCCTGGGGACAACCCGTACTGAAGTTCGACGCGGAGTTCAAGGAGAACGAAATGAAAATGCGTAAGGACATGGTGAACGATGCTGCCGAAATGCTGGAAGCAGCGGGCCTTAAAGACATCAGGACTTACGACAACGGCTCTTATCCCGGCATGGCTATCCACGAGATGGGCACCGCACGTATGGGCCGCGATCCTAAAACCTCCATCCTCAACGGCTGGAACCAGATGCATGCAGTAAAGAACGTGTTCGTAACAGACGGCGCCTGTATGACCTCTGCCGCCTGTGTGAACCCCTCACTGACCTACATGGCATTAACAGCCAGGGCAGCGGATTACGCGGTGAAGGAATTGAAGAAAGGAAATATCTAAAATACAGCTACAAGCTATTAGCTACAAGCTGCAAGCAAGCGCCAGTTTGACGGATGCTCCGACGAAAGGCCACTGCTTGCAGCTTGTAGCTGATGGCTAGCAGCTTTTTAAAACTATGCATCTCAACATTAAGGCACAACAGGAAAATACCTACGACGCCATAGTAGTAGGTTCAGGGATCAGCGGCGGATGGGCCGCCAAGGAACTGTGTGAGAAGGGGCTCAAAACACTGGTACTTGAAAGGGGACGTGACGTAAAACACGTGGAGGACTACAAAACCGCTATGAAGGCGCCCTGGGAGTTCGCCCACCGTTTACAGTTCACCAATGAAATGAAGGAGAACTTTCCTATTCAGAGCCGTTGCTACGCTTTTGACGAAGCCACGCAACAGTTCTGGGTGAATGATAAGGAAAATCCCTATAACGAGATCAAGCCTTTCAACTGGCTGCGCGGCTACCAGGTAGGCGGCCGTTCCCTCATGTGGGGCCGCCAGGTGTATCGCTGGAGCGATATTGATTTCAGCGCCAATGCAAAAGACGGGCATGGGGTAGACTGGCCTATCCGCTACAAGGATCTTGCGCCCTGGTACTCTTACGTAGAGTCATTTATTGGCGTGAGCGGTCAGGCCGAAGGCCTGCCACAGTTGCCGGATGGCGAGTTCCTGCCTGCTATGGAGATGAACTGCCTCGAGAAGCATGTAGCTGCCCGTATCAAAGAAAAGTATAAGGATCGTATCATTACCATGGGGCGTGCGGCGCATGCCACTAAACCGCATAATGGCCGTCAATGCCAGTACCGTAACCTTTGCGCACGCGGATGTCCTTTCACAGGGTATTTCAGCAGTAACGGTGTTACGCTGCCTGCTGCAGCTGCTACAGGTAACCTGACCCTTCGTCCGGATAGTATCGTAACAGAAGTGATCTACGACGAAGCCAAAGGCAAAGCCACCGGTGTACGTGTGCTGGATGCCCATACCATGCAGACCGTAGATTATTACGCCAAGGTGATCTTCCTGAATGGTTCTACCCTGGGCACGAGCTTTATCCTGCTGAATTCTGTCTCCAACCGGTTCCAGAATGGTTTTGGTAATGACAGCGAGCAGGTAGGCCATAACCTGATGGACCACCATTTCGGTGTGGGCGCATGGGGCATGTATGAAGGTTTCGAGGATCAGTATTATAGCAGCGGGCGCCGTCCTAACGGCATTTACATCCCGCGTTTCCGCAACGTGAGCGCTGATACTAAACAGAAAGATTATGTGCGTGGTTTCGGTTACCAGGGCGGCGCAGGCCGTGGCCGTGGGATTCCCGGAACAGACGGCGTAGGCGCTGCTTTCAAGGAGTCGCAACTGGCGCTGGGCCCCTGGGATATGAGCATCGGCTCCTGGGGTGAGCACCTGCCTTATTACGAGAACAAGGTCACACTGAACAAGAATAAAAAAGACAAATACGGTCTGCCTACCCTTGATATCGACTGCGAGTTCAAGGAGAATGAGCTGGCGATGCGGAAAGATATGTTGGCGAGCGCCAAGGAAATGCTGGAAGCAGCAGGACTGAAGAACGTGAGCGGCTATGATGAAATGCCGCCTCCGGGTCACTGTATCCATGAAATGGGCACTGCCCGTATGGGTAAAGATCCGAAAACGTCTGTGCTCAACAGCTGGAACCAGGTGCATGCAGCGAAGAATGTGTTTATAACGGATGGTTCCTGTATGGCTTCTTCTGCCTGTCAGAATCCTTCTCTCACATATATGGCATTGACTGCACGGGCATGTGATCATGCGGTGAGTGAGTTGAAGAAAGGAAATATTTAGGTCAGGGTCTTCCTTCCCGTCATTGCGAGGAGCGGTGGGGGGAATAGCGGGAGGGGCGACGAAGCAATCTCCTGACGTAATCTTCGCGGAGATTATGTTAGAGATTGTGTGAAGAGATTGCTTCGTCGCACCCCCGCCGCAAAGGCTTTGCCGCTCCTCGCAATGACGGAGAGGGGTAGCTTGGAGCTTCTTATAACGCGCCACGTTTTGATGAACGGTGGCGCGTTTTATTTTCAGGAGTAGTATTTTGTCAAGGAATTTTATCGGTAACAATGAAGCAAATTTTACTAGGGCACCTGGTGTTGTTAGCCTGCTGGATCGCAAACCCCGTTTCTGCACAGCGCAAACACACATTTGAATTATCTAAATCGGAATTCCTGCTGGATGGCAAGCCTTTCCAGATCATCAGCGGTGAGATGCATCCCGCGCGTATTCCCTATCAGTACTGGAAACACCGCATACAGATGGCGAAGGCCATGGGCTGTAATACAATAGCGGCGTATGTGTTCTGGAACTACCATGAGCAGGAGCCGGGCCATTTCGATTTCAGCAGCGGCAATCATAACATCGCTGCGTTCATTAAGCTGGCGCAGGAAGAAGGTATGTGGGTATTGCTGCGCCCCGGTCCGTATGTATGTGCGGAATGGGAGTTTGGCGGACTGCCGCCATATTTGCTGCGTACTCCGGATATCAAGGTGCGTTGTATGGATCCCCGCTATATGGAGGCCGTAGAACGTTATGTAACAGCGGTGGCCGCACAGGTGAAGCCCTTGCTGGTATCACAGGGCGGTCCTGTTATTATGGTGCAGGTAGAGAATGAGTATGGCAGCTATGGGAACGACAAACAATACCTGCGCCGCCTGAGAGCATTGTGGCAGCAGAACGGCATTGATGTGCCATTTTATACCGCGGATGGTCCCACGGCTTTTATGCTGGAAGCCGGTACGGTAGACAGCGCTGCTATCGGTCTGGATTCAGGCAGCTCTGATGCTGACTTTGCCGCGGCCAATCGCCAGAACCCGGATGTGCCTGCTTTCAGCAGCGAGTCTTATCCCGGATGGCTGACGCACTGGGGCGAGAAATGGGCGAAACCTGATCCTGCCGGGATTGTGCGGGAAGTGAAATTCCTGATGGATAAGAAACATTCTTTCAACCTGTATGTGATCCACGGCGGTACCAATTTCGGCTTCTCTGCCGGGGCTAATTCAGGGGGTAAAGGCTATGAGCCGGATCTCACCAGCTATGATTATGATGCGCCTGTTAGTGAGCAAGGCAATGCTACGCCAAAATATATGGAGCTGCGCAAGCTGATCGCTTCCTATTCAGGGAAAGCGCCGCTGAAGATACCAGCGCCTATCCCAACGATCACGATCCCTGCCATCCCGCTGATCCCTTTTACCAGTGTATGGGAACATCTGCCACCCGCCATTGCTTCCGTACAGCCCAAAACTTTCGAGGCATACGGGCAGGACTATGGGTTTATGCTGTACCGCACTACACTGATCGGTCACAAGAGCGGCAAGCTTCAGGTCACAGAGCTGCATGATTACGCAACGGTGTTCCTGAACGGGCAATACATCGGCAAGATAGACCGCAGGCTGGGAGAGAACAGTATCGATCTGCCCAGGACGGATGTAAAGGATCCTGTGCTGGAGATCCTGGTAGAAGGCATGGGCCGTATCAATTTCGCCCAGCAGCTGATCGACCGTAAAGGCATTACCGACCGTGTAACGCTGAACGGCATGACGCTGATGAACTGGGAAGTATTCGGTTTGCCGATGACGGAACAATATGTACAAGAGCTGAAGTCAACCAGCGGCGCCCAGGAAAGGCCCGGACAGTTCCTTAAAGGCACTTTCAAGCTTTCCCGGACCGGAGACACCTATATAGACGTTTCGGGGCTTAAAAAGGGTGTAATTTGGGTAAATGGGCATAACCTGGGCAGGTATTGGGAGATAGGTCCGCAAAAACGCCTGTATTGCCCGGCTCCCTGGCTGAAAAAAGGGACCAATGAGATCGTGGTATTTGACCTGCATCAAACTGCTCCGGCTTCAGTAAGCGGGGCGAGGACGCTGGAATAAAAAGTATTACCGGAAGAATATATGGTGTGCCATCCCTATAATTTACGGGGTGGCACACGCGTTTATGTTAAGGAACAATGCATGTAATCTCCTCGCAGGCTCAGGAATAAAAATATTGCTTTTTCCAAAGGAAACACTTAACTTACGATAAGTAGTCTTTTTTCACCAACAGTAACCGAGCAATAGCTACTTTCGCTACCGACTGGCAATTAACCACTAATCACTGACTACTTAGGACTCTCAACTCTAAAAAAAAGGCCTCGTTATGGGAACAGTACGCAACATCCTGCAAGCTAAAGGACACGCAGTTTACTCCATCCTTCCGGATAATACCGTGTATGAAGCACTCATGATTTTAGTAGAAAGAAATGTGGGCGCATTACTGGTAGTAGACGAACAGGACAAATTCCTGGGCGTTTTCTCCGAACGCGACTATGCCCGAAAGGTGATTTTGAAAGGAAGGGCATCTAAGGAAACCCTGATCCGCGAGATCATGACAGAGCGCCCGATCACTGTAACAGAAAACGAGTCTATAGAAGACTGTATGGTGAAGATGACAGACAAACGTATCCGCCACCTGCCCGTAACAGATGAGCAGCAAAGGCTGGTAGGCCTTATTTCCATCGGTGACGTTGTGAAGTTCATCATTGATGAACAGCGTTATATTATCAACAACCTGGAATGTTATATTAACGGCACACATACCTGAGGAAAAAAAATCCGGATATTGATGTTTTGAATAATTTTTTGTAAATTCATAACATATATCCGATACCGTAAGGATATCTTTCGCCTGCCAACAGCGTTTTGTAGGGTATAAGAATAGGCGACAGGAAATAAACGGTAGTTGAGCAAATTGCTTTTTGACAGATTAAAGGACTGAATTTTAAGAATCGCTTGGAGGGCGATAAATTTTGCAAGGTTCAGTAATTGAAACGGCTCCCCTGTGGCCCTTCCTCGTTTTCGGGGCCATCGTACTGGTACTGGTTAGTGCCATACTGGGTCTGTCCTACGTGCTCGGACAGCGGCATAAAGACCGCGCTACGGGCGAGGCCTATGAATCCGGCATCCTCTCTACCGGATCTGCACGTTTACGCTTCCCTTCCCAATTTTACCTTATTGCAATGTTGTTTGTGATCTTCGATATTGAAACTGTTTTCATTATCTCATGGGCCATTGCTTTTGAAGAGCTGGGCTGGGCAGGCTATATAGGAGTGGGCATATTCATCTTCATCCTCCTGGTGGTGCTGATCTACGAATGGCGCAATGGTGCGCTGGATTTCGGGCCGGACGGCAAAAAGATACTGCGGGCATATAAAAAGCTGCGCAAGGGCAGGCAGACGGATCTTGGTTTGCCTCCGCTGCACACCACGCAGCCCGCTAAATGACATCGTCACAATTGATACTAGCATAGAACAAAACTGGATTAGCTGAAAAGCGAACGGTATTACTTTTTATTCCACGGATCTAATAATAAGACTGGCCATACTTTCCTCAACAGCCAGAATGGATCTTGTTACAAAAAACGACTGGTAAATCTTCTACAGCCAGGAACAGGACTCAATTATGAATTGAACAATTATGAATTGCGAATGGGATCGCCATTTGTTGTTTGTGTTGCTATTTGTAATTGAATCACTACAGCATTTATTTCTCCAACATTTTTTGAGTTTTCATGCGGCGCTATGCCTGCATGAGGATTTGTAATTCTCTAATTCGCAATTATTATGGACTGGTGGTTAAGCAAAGCACAGGATCATACCGGTAAAGTAAACGGTAATGGATCACTCGAAGAGGCCATGCAGCAAAGCATGATATTAAGCTCTGTAGACCGGCTGCTGGCATGGGGCCGAAAGAACTCCCTGTGGCCCTTCCATTTCGGCCTCTCCTGTTGTTTTGTGGAAATGGCTACCTCCATGACGCCTAAATATGATGTGGCCCGTTTCGGTGCAGAAGTGATCCGCGGCACACCCCGTGAAGCAGACGTGATGATCATCGCCGGTACTGTATTCATTAAAATGGCGCCCATTATCAAGCGTTTGTATGAACAGATGATGGAACCCCGCTGGGTTATTTCCATGGGCTCCTGTGCCAATTCCGGTGGTATGTACGACATCTATAGTGTTGTTCAGGGCGTGGATAAATTCCTGCCCGTAGATGTATATGTGCCCGGTTGTCCTCCCCGGCCCGATGCCTTCATGCAGGGCCTGATGTTATTACGTGATTCCGTCGGTAAGGAAAAACGCCCGCTGAGCTGGACCATCGGCGACCAGGGCGTGATCAAGCCTGAAAAGATATCCATGAAAGAGGTGTTGCGCGATCAGCGGCAGCAGATGACGCAGTTCAAAACACCTGACGAAATATGAAATAGCAACAATGATCGAAGATATCACAACGCAGTTACGCTCCCGTTTTGGAGAACATACCTTTAAAGATGAGGTGGCGAGGGACGGTACCCTTACATTATGGATGCCGTCAGACAAGAACGTCACCATACTCCAGTTCTTAAAATCAGAAATATCAATGCCTTACCGCATGCTCTATGACCTCACGGCCATCGATGAGCGTGCGTATAAAAGACCCCAGAACGGACATGCACCCTTTGATTTCACCGTCGTATACCACCTCTTCTCTTTCGAGCGCAATCAGTTCCTTCGCCTGAAAACAGGACTCCGCGGAGAATACCCATCACTACCAAGCATCACCCACACCTGGCCCGCCGCCAACTGGTACGAGCGGGAAGTGTTCGATATGTTCGGCATCCGCTTTGACGGGCATCCGCTGTTGAAACGCATCCTGATGCCGCCTACCTGGGAAGGGCATCCCCTGCGCAAGGAACATCCTGCCCGCGCTACGGAAATGGGCCCTTTCCGGCTCTTTGATGAGAAGGAGGACAAGGAACAGGCTGCGCTGCAATTCAACCCGGAAGAATGGGGCCTGAAAAGGCAGAGCGAAGATTCCGACTTCATGTTCCTGAATATTGGTCCACAACACCCCGGCACGCACGGTGTATTACGCATCATCCTGCAGCTGGACGGCGAAGATATTGTAGACGCCGTGCCCGATATCGGCTTTCACCACCGCGGTGCAGAGAAGATGGGCGAACGGCAATCCTGGCACACTTACATTCCTTATACAGACCGTATTGACTACCTGGGCGGGGTGATGAACAACCTGGCCTACCTGCTTTCCGTAGAAAAGCTCGCAGGGATAGAAGTGCCTTTAAGGGCACAGGTGATCAGGGTAATGCTCTGTGAACTGTTCCGTATTGCCAGTCACCTGGTGTGGTACGGCACCTTTGCACAGGATGTAGGACAGCTCTCCCCGGTGTTCTACATGTTCACCGACCGTGAGCGCATCTTCGAGATCATCGAAGCGGTATGCGGCGGCCGTATGCATCCCAACTGGTTCCGCATTGGCGGCGTAGCGCAGGATCTGCCCAAGGGCTGGGATAAAATGGTGCGCGACTTCGTTAAATACTTCCCTCCCAAACTGCGGGAATACGATAAGATGGTGATGCAGAATGCGCTGTTCAAAGCGCGTACCGTAGGCATCGGCATCTATACCCTGGAAGAAGCGATCGACTGGGGGGTAACAGGTCCCGGTCTCCGCGCCTGCGGCATGGAATGGGACATGCGCAAGATGCGCCCTTACAGCGGCTATGAGAACTTCGCCTTTGAAGTGCCTGTTGCCGCCAACGGCGATTGTTACGACCGTGCGCTGGTGCGTGTGGAAGAAATGCGGCAGAGCCTGCGCATCATCGAACAATGCCTGGAGTTTATGCCAGAAGGCGATTTTAAATCGCATCACCCGCTGGCTACTCCGCCCGTGAAGCAATATACCATGCACGATATTGAAACGCTGATCCACCACTTCCTGAACGTAAGCTGGGGCCCGGTGATACCCGCCGGGGAGGCCATGAGCTGTATAGAAGCCACCAAAGGATGGAACGGTTATTACCTGGTCAGCGACGGCAACACTTCTCCCTACAGGGTGAGAGTACGCACCCCTTCATTCCCGCACATGCAGATGATCCCTTATATCAGCCGTGGTTATACCGTGGCGGATCTCTTGTCTATCCTGGGCGGAATGGATTATGTGCTGGCCGATATAGACCGATGAACAAGCTACTTACTGACTTTTTATATATGCTGACACAAACAGAAATATCAAAGATCGAACATGAGCTGCAACAGGTGCCTGTAAAAAAGGCCGCTGTGATAGAGGCTTTGAAGATCGTGCAGGAAGAGCGGCGCTGGGTAAGCGATGAGAATGTGGATGATATTGCCGCCCTGCTCGGTATGAGCGCAGATGAGGTAGACAGCGTGGCTACGTTTTACAACCTCATCTTCCGCAGGCCGGTGGGCCGTCACGTGATCCTGGTATGCGACAGCATCAGCTGCTGGGTGATGGGGTATGAAGATCTCAAACAAGGGCTGATGGATCACCTGCAGATCAGGTATGGCCAAACCACAGCGGACGGGCGTTTTACCTTATTGCCCAATGCCTGCCTGGGCTGTTGCGATCATGCACCCGCACTGATGGTGGATAATGACCTGTACCAGGATATTACCCCTGTCATGATCAAAGATATACTGGCTAAGTACAAATAACTGTCAACCGCCAATTGCAAACTGCAAACCAATGCAAAACGTAATGATTGAAACACCGCTAACAGGCAATATTAAACCCGGCGTATCGCTCGATATCAAGGCGTATGAAGCTGCTGGCGGCTACCAGGGACTACGCAAGGCGCTGCAGCAAATGACGCCGCCCGAAGTAACCACGCTGGTAAAGGAATCGAACCTGCGGGGCAGGGGAGGCGCAGGTTTCAGCACCGGTATGAAGTGGAGTTTTGTACCGATGAATGTGGAAGGTCCCAAATACCTGATCTGTAATGCAGATGAAATGGAGCCCGGCACCTTTAAAGACCGCTGGCTGCTGGAAGGCAATCCTCATCAGCTGTTGGAAGGCATGATCATCAGCGCTTATGCGATACAGGCTACTACCTCTTTTGTGTTCCTGCGCTGGGCTTACAAAAAGGCTGCCCAGGAGATACGCAGGGCTATTGCAGAGGCGCATGCAGCAGGCTACCTGGGGCAGAATATATTGGGCACGGGTTTTCACCTGGACATGCATTTGCACACAGGTGTAGGCCGTTATATGTGCGGAGAAGAAACGGCCTTGCTGAATTCACTCGAAGGCAAGCGGGCCGTACCCCGCGCCAAACCGCCTTTTCCGCAGATCAGCGGTTTGTTTGGCAAGCCTACCATCGTCAATAATGTAGAGACGCTTTGTTTCATCCCTCATATTGTGAATAAAGGCGCTGCCTGGTTTCAATCCCTCAGCCGTACCGGCGATGGGGGAACGAAAATATATGGCGTGAGCGGGCGTGTAAATAAACCCGGCGCCTGGGAATTGCCGATGGGCGTTACTATGCGTGAATTAATCGAAGAGCACGCAGGCGGTATGCAGCATGGCTACAATTTCCGCGGCGCTTTGCCGGGAGGAGCTTCTACCGATTTTCTCACTACTGCGCACATGGATGTACCCATGGATTTTACTTCTGTGGCAGCAGCGGGCAGCCGTCTGGGTACAGGCACCATGGTAGTGCTGGACGATCACACCTGTCCGGTAGGTTTTGTACATAACCTTGAACATTTCTTTGCCCAGGAATCATGCGGGTTCTGCACTCCCTGCAGGGAAGGCTTGCCCTGGACAGAAAAGATATTATATGCCCTGGAAAGGGGAGAGGGCACGGAAGCAGACCTGGAGCAGCTGGATCTGCACACGCGCCTGCTGGGCCCTGGTAATACGTTCTGTGCGCTGGCGCCCGGTGCGATGGAACCTTTGCAAAGTGCACTGAAGTATTTCAGGGAAGATTTTGAACAGCATGTTCACGAAAAAAAATGTCCGTATGGCAATTATACACATTGACGGTAAGACCTACCAGGTAAAGGAAGGCAGGAACCTGCTGGAAACCTGCCTGTCGCTGGGACTGGATCTGCCTTATTTCTGCTGGCACCCGGCGCTGGGCTCCGTAGGGGCCTGCCGCCAGTGCGCGGTAAAAACCTTCAAGGATGAGCAGGATACAAAAGGACGCCTGGTAATGTCCTGCATGGAGCCGGTAAAAGACCAATTGCGTTTATCCATCAGCGATAAAGAAGCCGCTGCTTTCCGGGAGCAGGTGATCGGCTGGCTGATGACCAATCACCCGCATGACTGTGCGGTGTGCGATGAAGGCGGATCCTGCCACCTGCAGGACATGACCGTAATGACGGGGCATAGCTATCGTAACTATCACTTCACCAAACGTACGCATAAGAACCAGTACTTGGGCCCTTTCCTGAACCATGAAATGAACCGCTGTATCCAGTGCTATCGCTGCGTGCGCTTTTATAAAGATTTTGCGGGCGGTAAGGATATGGATGTATTTGCAGCGCATAATCACGTGTACTTTGGACGGCACCAGGATGGTATATTGGAAAGTGAATTTAGCGGCAATCTTGCAGAAGTATGTCCTACCGGAGTATTCACAGATAAAACACTGAAGCAGCACTATACCCGCAAATGGGATATGACCTATGCCCCATCTGTATGCCAGGGCTGCGGACTGGGTTGCAATATTATTGCCGGTGAACGTTACGGCTCATTGCGGCAGATCACAACGCGCTATAACGGTGCAGTAAATGGTTATTTCCTCTGCGACCGCGGGCGTTATGGTTATGAATTTGTGAACAGTGACAGAAGAATAAAACAGGCAGCTGTGCGCAACCTTACGGGAACGAATGTAGGAACAGCGGAAGCGCTGCAGCAGGTAAAAGATAAACTTGCTTCCGGGAAGGTGATCGGTATTGGTTCTCCGCGTGCATCGCTGGAATCTAATTTCGCGCTGCAGCAGCTGGTAGGGCGCGATCATTTTCACCTGGGCATGAGTGATACCGAACATGATCTTACTACACTTGCTTTGAAAATATTGCGGCAGGGCCATGTACGCACGCCTTCTATGCAGGAGGCGGCTACCGCCGATGCCGTGCTGATACTGGGAGAAGACCTGCTGAACACGGCGCCGATGATGGCCCTGTCTGTAAGACAGGCGGTTAACCGTCAGCCCGCACAGGAAGCTATGAACACCGCCCACGTGGCAGACTGGCAGGATGCGGCTGTACGTGAGGCCATGCAGGACAAACACGGTCCTTGTTTTATCCTGAATGTACAACCTACCAAGCTGGATGAACTGGCTACCAGGGCATACTATACGGCGCCTGAAACCATTGCCCGCATCGGCTTTGCACTGGCCCGTCAGCTGGGTGCGCCGCTGGCTGAGATCAACCATCTTACAGAAGAGGAACACCAGCTGGTAGAACAGATGGCAGCTGCTTTGATGAGTGCTGCCCGTCCGCTGATCATCGCCGGTTATGGCAGCGCCTGTGATGGGGTGTTACGCGCAGCCTCCAATATCTGCGAAGCTTTGCATCAACATGCAAAACCTTCCATGCTGGTGCTCACTACGCCTGAATGCAACAGCATGGGCCTGGAAATGCTGGGCGGCCTTCGCCTGGATTCTGCTGTAAACGTGGTAATGAACGGAGAGGCAGACACAGTGATCATACTGGAAAATGATCTTTACAGGAAGCTGGATAAACATGTGGCGGATAACTTTTTCAGCCGCTGCAAAGAAGTGATCCTGATAGATCACCTTTATAACGCTACGGCAGAAAAGGCAACTGTATTGCTGCCTGCAGGCACCTTTGCAGAATCAGACGGTACCATGGTGAATAATGAGGGCCGGGCACAACGCTTTTTACAGGTGTATGCCCCTGCCACTACAGAGATCCAGGAAAGCTGGCGCTGGCTGCTGCAACTGGGCCGGGTGACGAATTGTGAACGCTTACGGAACATGGAGTTCTTCGATGATGTGATCCATGCCCTTACACAACAGGTACGCTGCTTTGCAGGGATAGATAAGCTGACGCCTCCGGCAGATTTCCGTATCGCCGGACAAAAGATCCCCCGTGAGCCGCATCGTTACAGCGGCAGAACCGCCATACTGGCCAACATCAATGTGAGTGAGCCCAAACCACCGGTAGACGGTGATACGCCGCTTTCTTTCACCATGGAAGGCTACCGTGGAGAACCACCTTCTTCCGTGATCCCCTTCTTCTGGTGGCCGGGATGGAACTCTGTACAATCCGTTAATAAATTCCAGGAAGAGATAGGCGGCTCACTACATGACGGCGATCCGGGCAAGCGGCTGATAGAGCCGGGCGGCAATGGTCAGCTCACCTTCTTTACAGAAGTGCCGGGCCATTTTGTACCCTGCGCCGGGCATCTGCAATTAGTACCCATATATCACATCTACGGATCAGAAGAGCTGAGCGTACATACGCCAGGTATTGCAGAACGGATGCCTGCGCCTTACATCATGCTGAGCCCTGAAGACGCCAAGCGTTACCAGGTGGCAGAGCAGCATCAGCTACAGATCGCGATCGATGGTCATCCATATACATTTACGGTGAAGGTAAACCCGGCCCTGCAACGCGGCATGGCAGGCTTACCGGCAGGATTGCCGGGAACGGGGATAGTAGATATGCCGCAAATGGCGAAAGTATAAAACTGTTTTCTTATGAGCACAGGACAATATTGGCTGGTTATTGGCGGCGTACTGTTCGTAATACTGAACACCGCGGCTGGTTTGATATGGCTGGAACGGAGGGCCCTGGCCCTGTGGCAGGACCGTTACGGACCTAACCGTGCGGGGCCTTTCGGGCTGTTCATTGTGCTGGCGGATACCATTAAGCTGTTCTTTAAAGAAGACTGGATACCGCCTTTTGCAGACAAGGTAGTGTTTGTATTTGCACCGGTAGTAGTAGTGGCCAGTGTGCTTATGAGCTTCACGATCATACCTTTTGCGCCGAATGTGATGGTGGCGGACCTGAATATAGGTTTGCTGTTCTTCCTGGCCATGTCTTCTATGGGTGTGTATAGTATTGTACTGGGCGGATGGGCGTCTAATAATAAGTATGCGCTGTTAGGCGCTATGCGGGGCGCTTCGCAGATGATCAGCTACGAAGTGTTCATGGGTTTGTCGCTCATGGGCGTAGTAGTGCTCAGCGGTTCCTTTAACCTGCGGGAGATTGTGGAAGCGCAGCGCAGCGGCTGGTATATTTTGCCGCAGTGTGTAGGCTTTTTTATTTTCCTGGTAGCGGGTATTGCAGAAACGCACCGTCTGCCTTTTGATATACCTGAGGCAGAAAGTGAGCTGGTGGCAGGTTTCCACTCCGAATACTCCGGTATGAAGTTCGGTATGTTCTTCATAGGCGAATACATGGGTATTACGCTGATCTCTTCCATGGTGGTAACACTGTACTTTGGAGGATGGCTGGGCCCTGCTTTCCTGCCGCCGGTGATCTGGTTTGTGCTGAAGACCTTTGTGTTCATCATGCTGTTCATCCTGCTGCGTGCTTCCATGCCGCGGCCCAGGTATGACCAGCTGATGGAATATGGCTGGAAGATCTTGTTCCCCCTGTCGCTGCTCAACCTGATGGTAACGGCAGCTATTAAATTACTTCTGTAAAATCACTGATCATGCTTAGTTTGTTGCACAGTATGTGGCTGGTTTTCCTGCACATGTTCCATAAAAGGGAAACATACCAGTATCCTGAACACAAAGCGCCTTTACCGGCTCGCTGGCGTGGACGTATTGCGCTGACCCGCGATCCTGATGGGGGAGAGCGCTGCGTGGGTTGTTACCTGTGCGCTGCTGCCTGTCCGGTAGACTGCATTTCACTGCAGGCTACTGAAGCGGAAGATGGCAGGCGTTATCCTTTGTTCTTCCGTATCAATTTCTCGCGCTGCATCTTTTGCGGTTTCTGTGAAGAAGCGTGCCCTACCTACGCAATACAACTGTTACCTGATTTTGAAATGGCGGAATACAACCGTCAGAACCTGGTGTATGAAAAAGACGACCTGCTGATCAACAGCCAGGGTAAATATCCCGGCTACAATTATTACCGTGTAGCAGGTATGTCTATCCAGGGGAAAGATAAAGGGGAAGCCGAACAGGAAGAGCCGCCGGTTGACATTAAAAGCCTGTTGCCATGAGCATTGCATTTTATATAGCTGCGGCTATTGCTATTTTCTCCACCATTATGGTGATCACGCGTTTCAATATTATGCACGCGCTGCTGTACCTGATCGTGTCCTTGTTGTCCGTAGCGGTGATCTTCTACCTGTATGGCGCGCCGTTTATGGCGGCCCTGGAAGTGATCATCTATGCAGGGGCTATTATGGTGCTGATCATCTTTTTTGTGATGATGCTGAACCTGGGACCGGAAACCACGCGTACCGAAAAGCAATGGCTGAAGCCCGGTATGTGGATGCTGCCTGCTTTGCTTTGTTTGGTATTGCTGATAGAACTGGCCTATCTCATTGCACAGAACAAAGCGCCGTCTACCGGTATTACGCCGGTGGCGCCCAAGGAAGTGGGGCGCAGCCTGTTCGGGCCCTATATACTGGCGGTTGAACTGAGCGCGATGTTGCTGATGGCTGGTATTGTTGGCGCATACCATCTGGGCCGCCAGAAGAAAAAGATCTTACACCGTTTTTTTGAAAGTAACGTATCATGAACATACATCCTACAACCGCAGGTATGACGCTGGCAGGGATCCTGTTTGTACTGGGACTGATCAGCATACTCATACGCCGTAATATGATCTTTATGCTGCTGTCGGTAGAGATCATGCTGAATGCGGCGGGGCTTGCCTTCATTGTGGCTTCCTCGCACTGGGCACAACCCGACGGCCAGGTGATGTTTATGTTCATCCTGTCTATGGCTGCAGCAGAAGTGTCTGTAGGCCTGGCGCTGATCCTGCAGCTGTACCACCAGCTGAAATCGCTGGACAGTGATGAGGCGAGCAGGATGAGAGGATAACTTCTAAACTTTTTGTTATGCTTTGGTTGATTCCGGCATTGCCATTCTTTTCCGCATTGATGCTCATATTGGGCTGGCGTGTTTTTACCCGTGCGGCTGTTTCCATTATCGGCTGTGGCAGCATTGGCGTGAGCGCCCTGCTGACCATTGTGCTGGGAATTGAATTTATGCAGTCGGGTCAGACCAGCGTTGTACAGCATTTGTGGGAATGGATGCAGGCGGGCACATTCAGTGCAGGAGCTGATCTGCGGCTGGATGCGCTGTCGCTCTGCTTTGTGTTTGTGATCACCTTTGTAGGTTTCCTGATCCATATTTATTCTACCGGGTACATGGCGGAAGATGCGGACTATGGCCGTTTCTTCGCGTGTATGAACCTGTTTGTGGGCGCGATGCTGGTGTTGGTGTTGGCGGATAATCTCCTGTTGCTGTACTTCGGATGGGAAGGCGTGGGGCTTTGCAGTTACCTGCTGATTGGGTTCTGGTATAAAGATCCGGCCAATGGTTATGCCGCCCGCAAAGCGTTTGTAGTAACGCGTGTAGGAGATACGGCGATGGCTATTGCGTTGTTCATGTTGTTCCAGTTCACGGGTAGTTTGCAGATTCAGAGCATCCTGGATAAGGCGCCCACATTGTGGACGGTGGGAAATACAACAGTGGTATGGATCGCTTTTCTCTTATTGGGTGGGGCGGTAGGTAAGTCGGCACAATTGCCTTTACAAACCTGGTTGCCTGATGCAATGGCCGGCCCTACACCAGTAAGCGCACTGATACATGCGGCCACGATGGTAACGGCGGGGGTGTACCTGATAGCACGTATGCATACCTTGTTTGAACTGGCGCCGGCTGCACAAACAGGCGTTGCTGTAGTAGGTGCTGTTACCTTATTGCTGGCGGGTTGCAGCGCGCTGGTGCAGCGGGATATTAAACGTGTACTGGCTTATTCTACCATCAGCCAGATAGGATATATGTTCCTGGCGCTAGGGGTGGGTGCATGGTCTGCTGCTATCTTTCATTTTGTAACGCATGCCTTCTTCAAGGCTTTACTTTTCATGGGCGCAGGCGCAGTGATCGTTGCCATGCACCATGAACAGGATATGATGAAAATGGGAGGACTGCGGAAGCAGCTGCCTGCTGTGTATTGGGTATTCCTGATAGGATCTGCATCGCTGGCAGCTATTCCTTTTATTACATCCGGGTTTTATAGTAAGGACCAGATCGTGTGGCTGGCCTGGTCATCGGCACATGGGCATACGCTATATTGGGTATGCGCTATTACAGGCGCATTCCTGACAGCCATGTATACATTCCGTATGGTGTTCCTTACATTTTACGGAGAAGCAAGAAATCATCAGCATCCCCATACGCCTGGTCCAGCGATGATGATACCGCTGTACATACTGGCGATACTGAGCACCGTGGCAGGATTTATAGAATTGCCGCATACACTGGGACATGTAACCTTGTTCAGTGATTTTCTTCAACCGATGTTGCCGGCAGTGCATCTGCTGCAGGAGTCTGCAGCGCTGGAGTGGACCTCCCAGTTGCTGGCTGCGGGCCTTACCTTCCTGGGCATTTACATTGCCTGGTTGTGGGTGATACGGCAGCCGGAAGGTATGAAGCGTTTTGCGCAGATGCCATTTATGCAATGGCTGCGTGTGTTCTGGATGAAAGGATGGGCCTTTGACGATGTGTACAATACCCTCTTCGTACAGCCCTTTGTGCAGACGGCCCGCATGAACCGCCGTGATATTATCGACCGTATCTATACTTCTATCGCCGCTATTACGCGATGGTTCCATGATATACTGGCCCGTACGCAGAATGGCATCCTGCGCTATTATGTGATGGGCGTGGTGATAGGAGCTGTTGTAATACTGAGTGTACTTATCTGGAGAGTTTACGTTTAAAAATACACCAGAATGATCCTGTTATATATTATACTCATCCCCGTTATCGGCGCTTTGCTTTCCTGGCTGGTTTCAGCCAGGAGCGCAGCGCTATGCCGCTGGATCGCCTTAGGCAGCCTGTTACTGGACTTTGCTATTGTAACGGGCATCTGGATCAACCAGGGAACTGCAGGCAGCGGATGGCTGTACAACTGGCAGGCGCCATGGATCCCACAATTCGGCATTACCCTGCATCTGGCCATGGACGGTCTTAGTCTGGTGATGCTGGTGCTGACTTTTTTCCTGGGCGCATTGTCTGTGCTGGTATCCTGGAATGAGATCAAGTCGCGTACGGGTTTCTTCCATTTTAACCTGCTGTTTGTGATCACAGGGATAGCAGGCGTGTTCCTGACCATGGATCTCTTCCTGTTCTACTTCTTCTGGGAAGTGATGCTGATCCCTATGTATTTCCTGATCGGTATCTGGGGGCATGAGCGCAGGGAATATGCTGCTTACAAATTTTTCATCTTTACCCAGGCAGGCGGGCTGCTGATGCTGCTGGCTATCCTGGGATTGTATTTTGTACATGCCGCTAACACCGGTGTATATACGTTCAACTACTTCGACCTTCTACATACGCCAATGGCGCGCAGCCTGGCGCAATGGCTGATGCTGGGTTTCCTCACCGCCTTTGTGGTAAAGCTGCCGGCCGTGCCCTTTCATACCTGGCTGCCGGATGCGCATACAGAAGCGCCCACCGCGGGCAGTGTAATACTGGCCGGGCTACTGTTAAAGACAGGCGCTTATGGCATATTACGTTTTGTATTACCCCTGTTTCCCGCAGCTGCCCAGGAGTTCGCCCCCTGGGCTATGCTGTTGGGAGTAGCGGGCATCCTCTATGGCGGACAGCTGGCCTTTGCGCAGCCGGATTTTAAACGCCTGGTAGCCTATACCAGTGTAAGCCATATGGGCTTTGTATTGCTGGGCGCTTTTGCCTTCAACGAGGTAGCCTACCAGGGTGTAGTGATGCAGATGATCACGCACGGTATCAGTACCGGGGCATTGTTCATGCTGGCCGGTGTGTTATACGAGCGGATCCATACCCGTGAGCTGAGCCGGATGGGAGGGCTGTGGCCCGTACTGCCGGCTATGGGCACGGTAACGATGATCTTTGTAATGGCTTCCCTGGGCCTGCCCGGCCTGGGTAATTTCATTGCCGAATTCCTGATACTGGTAGGCAGCTGGCAGGCCAACAAGCCAATGACGGTACTGGCGGCAGTAGGTTTGGTGGTGGCTACCGTGTACTCGCTGCGCATCATGCAGAAAGTGTTTTTCGGGCAAACGGAAAGGCAGTTTGGCCTGCCTGATCTTGGTTTCAGGGAATGGGTGATGCTGGCGCCATTGGTGCTGGTGATCATCTGGCTGGGCGTATATCCGAAACCGGTATTGAAAACAATTACGAATGAGCAGGAACGTGTTACGAATGTAGAACGGAGTGATTCTTCATTGGTGATCCGTACCGCGCAAAACATTATACCATGACCTTCGACGATCTGCTTAGCCTTGGACCTTTACTCAACATTTGCGGCGCTGCGGTGATCGCTATGCTGCTGGTAGCTATATGGCGTAACCACCGCCTGGTGTACTACTTTACATTACTGGCTTATGCATTGGCGCTGGCCTCTGTGGTGCCGGTAGCAAAGCTGTTGCCGCATATTATTGCGCCGCTGGTGGTGATAGATATGTTCGCGCTGTTTAACAGCGGAGCGATTGTTGGTTCGGGCCTGATCATCGTACTGTTATCCTACAACTATTTTGAAGAGCGGGAGGAGCGGAAGGAGGAATACTACCTGCTATTGCTGTTGGCCACTGCGGGGGCGCTGGTACTGGTGATCAGCCGGCATTTCATGTCACTGTTCCTGGGACTGGAAATGCTGAGCATCAGCCTGTACGGGCTGATCGCTTATCTGCGCGCCAGGCAGCGTTCAGACGAAGCGGGGATCAAGTACCTGATACTGGCCGCCATTTCATCTGCATTCCTGCTGTTTGGTATGGCGCTGGTGTATGGGTTTACAGGGCATATGGATTTCCCGGGCATAGGCGCTTACCTGCAGCGGACGGGCACTGTACCGCTACCAGTGGTTGCGGGTTTCGGGTTGATGCTGATAGGTATTGGTTTTAAGCTGGGCATTGTGCCTTTCCATATGTGGGCGCCGGATATTTATGAAGGCGCACCGCTGCCCGTGGCCGCGTTTGTAGCTACGATCTCCAAGGGTGGCGTATTGGTAGTATTGATCCGTTTCTTCCAGGATGTGAATGGCACGCAGTATACCATGCTGTGGTGGATCCTGGCTATTACTGCCGTGGCTTCCATGTTTGTAGGCAATTGGCTGGCCCTTACCCAGCAGAACATCAAACGTATGCTGGCTTATTCTTCTATTGCGCATCTGGGTTATTTGCTGGTGGCTTTCCTGGCAGGGAAGCAGTCGGGCCTGGAGGCCATTGCTTTTTATCTTGTTGCTTATTTTCCTACCAGTATTGGGGCTTTCGGTGTGCTGATCGTGATGAGCAGCAGTGTGCAGGATGCCGAAACAGCGGAAGATTATCGCGGCTTGTTCTGGCGCTATCCCTGGGTGGCGCTGGCCTTTACGGTGATGCTGCTTTCGCTGGCGGGCATACCGCTGACGGCGGGCTTTATTGGTAAGTTCTATATTGTAATGGCGGGCGCAGATGGGAACCGCTGGTTCCTGCTGCTGATGCTGGCAATCAACAGTGTTATCGGTCTGTACTATTATATCCGTATTGTGGCGATGATGTTCCGCACCACGGAAGCGCCACAACGTACCTTTATCAAGCCATCCCTGCCGCTGGCGGGCAATATCACATTAGGGCTGGTGGTATTGCTGCTGGTAGGGCTGGGGGTGTATCCTACCGCCATGATGCAGCTGATACAGCAGATGATGACGCTGATCAAATGATCAGCGCCATCATCTGCTGATTATGCTTTTTTAAGCAGCAGTTTGCGGCTACCGAAATCGGTGGCCGCATCCAGTACTTTCAGGATGTCAGGCCATTTGGCGGCCGGTTCAAAAGCGTGCTTATATACTTTCTTCACGTTCAGTAACAGTTTATTCTGTGCAGTGGAAGCGCTGACAATAAAGCTGCCGCAGTCGTTATCCACCTGCTGGTTCAGTTGATCCACCCCTTCCAGCGTATACCCCGCGGGTATCAGCAGTTCAATGTTATAGTCTAATGTACGGGCAAAGGGCATGTAGATATCTACCTCGCGCTTGCGTTGTTCGGGCTTTAACTGCAGTTGTCCGCCTATCAGCTTACCAGCATTCAGTATGTAATTATTGCCAGCTTTCTTTATCCAGCCATCCATGGTGAATTCAGTAGTATATTCAAAATCAGGATCGGAATGGCGCAGGCCCATTTTATTGATGTGGAAGGCTTTTACTTCCTTAGGATCCGTGTCGAATTGTGCTTTGATCTCGCTGCTGAACTGCTCTTTCTCGTCTTTACGGGCCTTCTCAAATGCATTGGTATATTCTTCTGCCAGGCTCCTGTTTCTGCGGCTGTCGGCAAATTCTTCCATGAAAGATTCTTTTACACTCAGGGCGCGGCGTTCCACATCGTAGTAATCTTCAAACAGCAGCAGGGCCTTCTGGCCGTCTTCCCGCATATGGCCTTTCAGGGTAGTAGTGCGTTTTACCAGCGCCTGTTGCATATTGCTTTCCAGGCTGATGCTCATCTTTTCTATGTGGATGTTATCAGCCGCGTTACTTTCAGATATGGTAACCGGCAGCTCGTTGTCATGCTCTTTATCCACCTTTAAGCGTTTGGTGTCTACCGTTGGGGCTTTTTGTCCTTCGAGCTGGTAAGGGATCTCTGTAGCGTCTGTAAACACGCCATCCGATCCCATTAACACCGGTTTGTCGGTCTTGGTCCTTACCAGGTAAACGTAATCGCCTGCAGACATTACATCTTTTTGTGCAGGGCCATATTTTGAAGTGGCTAACACGATCTCGTGCGGGATATCGAAGCCGTTAAAGATCCTGGCCAGGTAATAGATGAACCAGTTGTCTTTAGGTGTCCAGTAGTTGCGCTGATGGTTTACTACAATGGGGTCCTGCGGCTTTACGCGGTAAAAGAACATATAACGCAGTCCGTAGTATACAAAGTAAGGAATACTGTCTTTGGGCAGCTTTGTTTTATGTTCCTTGTTATACAGCTTGATCTGGTCCTCGATAGGTCCGTGATATTGAGAGGCCAATGAATAAGTATTCCTGGAAGCCAGCTCGAGACGCACATCATCCTTGAACTCGTCGATAGCCGGATTGTGGTACACTTCACCGGATTTGCGGCTGTTCTTACCAACGCCTCCTTTCATTACGTTCATGCGCACAATGGGTAGCTGGCGGAAGGGAGACATCCATAAGCTGATGGGGCGGGCAGGGATGTTTTTCATTTCCATATCCATGATGATATCCTCATCATCGTTACGTTTTACCTTGAATTCAGGTGCATCGTTCATGGAGCGGTATTCAATGGCGTATTGATCACTGAATTCACAGTGAACAGAATAATGCTGTATAGGTTTATCATCGCCAAAAACAAAGATCTCATTTTCTTCGTTGTAGGTATCCGTCTGTTTTTCCACTCTTACAAAATAATCCAGTACATCGCCTACCTGCAGATCGGGGATGGCGAGCTTGCGCTGCTTATTCGTTCTTTCATCTTTTACCAGTACCGCCTCGTCTATATTCACTTCTTTGATCTTTCCGTCGGGTTTCAGGATGCGTGCGCCTATGGTAGTGGTAGCGCCGCGCCATTTGTAAAAGTCCCGGCTTTCAAACTGCTGATAGCTTAGTTCGGAGTATTCATCCAGCGCAGCCTTATCATTGATCTTCACCATCTGCCGTACGGTGCTGATATAAATAAGATCCTTGATCACGGTAAGGGAGATCCCTCGGATCTTTTTCTGGGTAGAACCTTTGATCTCTTCGTGTTTGGCCAGTATAACGGCAGAAGCCTTGCTGTCTGCAGCAGCCGGGTCGGGTTTCTGGAAGGCAGGAATATCCCATCCCCATACCTCTTTCTGTACCTGTGCAGCATATTTTTTATACTGTTCAGCGTTCCGTTGCTGAGCGGAAACAAAGCAGGGAGGCAACAGCAGTAAAGCGACTATTGTTGTCTGATATAAACGTGTGAATCGTCCCATTTGAATTGATTAACGGATGAAATATATAGGTCTTATTTTTTAGTAAATATGATCTGCTGCTCATAGGTTTTTTTCAGCTGCTCTATATCCAGGTTCCACTGGGCAAAGGCTGCTTTAGGAAGGCGCGTATTACGGATGGACAGCTCTTTTTTATAAACCACCTTGTTGCCCTGCTGCTGATAGCTGATGGCAAATATATAAGCGTCCCGGCTGATGTTCAGTGCCTCCGGTAAGGGTTGTGGCTTGTAACCGGCAGGGATCTCAATGCTGGTTTCGTTCACCAGGTGGTATTTGTAATTGAAGAGCCAGTCCTGTGTTCTTTTGGCGGTATCGATATCCATCCCGGAGAATTCCTTGCGGAAATCGGGCTCGATATACATTTCATTGCCAAAGCTGGTAACGGCGTCCTGGTGCTGCAGTTCGTAGGAGATCTGCATATCGGTGTTCCAGTTGTGGAGATCGGAAGTTTTAAGATTGCTCAGCACGTATTTGCTGTCATTATCAGCCAGGTATTGCAGCAATGCATCCTGCAGTTTTTCTGTTTTGATGCCGTGCACCTGGGAGAGCAGGTATTCTTTGCTTTCGCCTGTCCAGCGCTGTTCTGCGTTCCCTTTCAGGCTGGCGCCATCAACCTTTAAAGTACGTTTTTCATACTGCAGGTTCTGTTGATAGTTGCCGGAGGGGATGCGATCCAGTATGAAGGCGTCTCCGTTCTCTATCATTACCTGGCGGTTCTGAATGCGTTCTGCGTATTGGTCGAAGCCGATATAGGTTTCTGTGGCATCCAGGAAATAGCGTTTATTGTTATAGTTCACGGCGCAGATCATGTGATTGTCTACCGCCATGGAGGGAGTGCTATAATCGTAGGCGATGTGGTTGGTGCCTATCCAGCAGAGGCGTGCATCAAAGCCGAGGGCTTTCAGCAGCTCGCTGGTGAGGTTGGCCATGCCCTTACAGTCGCCGTATTTACGTTGCAGCACTTCCTGTGCTTTCTCCGGTTTGAAGCCGGCGATGCCGTCTTCAAAAGCGATGTAGCGGATGTTATCCTGCACCCAGTTGTACACCATCCTGATCTTGTCCAGGTCTGTGGCGGCGCCTTTCGTGATCTCCAGCGCTTTGGCCTTTATAGCGGCAGGATCGTTGCCGATCTTTTGCACCAGGCTTTTGTACCAGGCATACAGGTCGTCTACCTTATTGAAGTATTGCTGTTTACCTTTTTTGTTTTCGGCTGATTTGGAGAGGACCAGGAGATGTGGATATATGTAGGAAGGCCCGGGTGACTGCGGTTCGCTTACGCGGGCTTTCAGATCGCTTGCGTAGTAGGTGTAGATATCGGCATCCGCTTTCTCATTATATTCTGTCTTTTTTCGGATACCGGCGCCGTCGAAGTTCATTTCCTTCAGCTCCACTTTCATCCAGCGGGGCACAACCAGTTTTATTTCCTTATACAAAGTGGTAAAGCCCTCGTTGAAGTAGATATTGGTAAAGTAGCGTGGGTCAAGCATCGTTTTTTCCAGCTCTACGGTGCTTTCGGCGTCTTTCCTGTCCAGGGGCACGTTAAAGAAGCATACCCGTGCGTCTGAATAAAAGATGTTGTCGACAGAGTAGTACTGGTATTGTGGAGTGATAGACCTTGCCCGCATGCCGTTCACAAAAACACGCAGCTCATCGATCTTGCTGAGATCATCGTAAAAAGCGACGTATGGAACGGTGGTGCGAAACTCGTTGCAGGTGTATACCGTCTGGCTCTCCTGTTTTATATGGACAGGATGCTCCTCATCGCCGGTAGTGAAGGTGTACGTTTCGTGTTTCTCCCGGATGCTAACGTTCGTATTGTCATCGGGGTCAGCGTTCGCGACTAGCGTATTGGTTGTCAGTATGATACTGAAGATCAGGTAACAGGGATATCTTCTCATAGTATTTGTCCCAAGGAATTAGACAAATATACCAAATCTTCATATTACAAAAATGCATTTATGAATGAGCCTCAGCCTGACGGCTGAAATACCGGGCTGCCATGGTGGCTACCGGGATGCCTATGGCCAGCATGAGGATCAGCATACCCAGGAGGGAGGGGCCGAGCCGCAGGGGAGGCTGTTTATAGGCGGAGATGGGTAATACTACCAGGTTCATGATCATCCAGACGATAGCGCCGTAGAGCACACCGCTTACAATTGCCTGTTTGTGCAGAAAGGGAAGGTAGGGGTACACCAGGTAATAGCCGATGGTAAAGAGCATGGCGATGACATAATGGAAAAGCAGTCCGGTGACTGCCATGGCAGTACCGCCTGCATAAGCTTCCCGGCCAAAAATACCGCTGGCAATACCTTGCAGTATCTGCACAGCGGTTGCTTTGTCCAGGATCACGGCATAAACGATGATGGCAGCGAGAATATCCAGTGTACCGGCTATGAGGCCGGTACGCAGAATAACGTTAAATGGTGAAAGCATATTCAAATAGGTTTAAAGGGCATGGTTCCCGTAACAGATTCAGATTTTGTTATGAGCGATACAGGATACCTTGTTTGTTGATTCAGCACTTTACATCCGGCGGAAGGAGAGATGCAGCTGGCTGAATGAGCATTTTGGCAGTACAAATGTAGGGATGGGCCTGCAAGTAATGCAGGCAATTCAACGGGGAACAGGCAGGGGGTATTATAAGGGGGATACTGGCCCCTGTGCGGCGTTGGTCTGGTGCAAAGCAACGGTGGGCCGTTGGAAACTGCAGATGGTGCCCTTGATTAGTTGATGGAGGGCAGGTGGATACCAGTATTGTCGAAAATAATGCTGTCTATGTCATCTATGGTGTGCACGCTCAGGAGTGAAGCAAACTGCATGGGGATGGGTGAGCACATCCAGGTGCCGCCTTTCTGCACTACGCCAAAGGCGGTTTTACCTACTTCTATTTTATAGTACTTGTTACCTTCCAGGAAATGAAAGCCTAATGACAAAAGCCTCTCGGGAGTAATCGGGTCCATGGATTTGTATTATATTTTTCGTAAATATAATACCTTTTTGTTTAAAAGGAAGTGTAATATCGTATAGGCCTCAAGGTTGTTCCAATACACTTACTACCAGCTCTTTATAACTTCGGCCAATGGGGATGGGCTTTCCGTTCACTTCTACGTCTGTAGCGGTGAAGGCCTCTATCTTGTCTTTGGCCACGATGAAGGAACGGTGCACGCGCAGGAAATTATTACGGGCCAGCAGCTCTTCGATCTGGCCGATCTGGAACTTGGTAAGAATAGTTTTGTCGCGCGTAACGATGCGGATGTATTCCTTCATGCTTTCGATGTACAGGATCTCATCCAGGTAGACCCTTACTTTCTTCTTGCTGACATTGAAAAACAGGTGTAATCTTTCGGGCCTGGCAGTTACAGGGGCGGCAGGCGATACCGGGGCAACGGACTGTTTCAGCTTATTGACCGCCATCAGGAAGCGGCTGAACTCAATGGGTTTCAGCAGGTAATCCACCACATTCAGCTCGTAGCCCTGCAGGGCATATTCCTGGTAGGCCGAGGTGATGATCACCTGGGGCGGGTTTTTAAGGGCTTTTACAAAGTCGAAGCCCTTGAGCTTAGGCAGGTGTATATCAAGGAAAATAAGGTCTATTTTTTCCTTTTGCAGCATATCCATGGCGTAGATGGCATCGCTGCAGATACCTTTGAGCTGCAGGAAGGGAACCTGTTTGATATAGTCTTCCAGTACTTCGGCCGCCAGGGGCTCGTCTTCCACGATGATGCAACTATATTTTTGCATGACTGTCCAGGTTTATGGTAAGGTGCACTTTGAACCTGTTCTGCTGGTCCTGCACATCCAGTTTATATTCCTTGTACATCAGTTCCAGCTGTCGTCTTACGTTGCTCAACCCGATGTTATCTGTGATGGCGCTGCCGTTGCCGTTCTCCTTGCTGTTCTCTACCAGGAAGGTGAGTACACCCTGCTGTAAGCGAAGGTCAATATAAACAAAAGCATCCATCCGCGATTCACTGACGCCGTGCTTAAAGGCATTTTCCACGAAAGGCAGCAGCAGGAGCGGAGCCACGGGGTAGGTACCGTTGTCCACTTCTTTATTGAAGGTAACGCTCAGCCTTTTGTTGTAGCGGATCTTTTCCAGTTCCAGGTAATCGTCCAGCATTTTGATCTCATCGCAAACGGGGATGCTGCTTTTGCCTGTTTCGTAAAGCATGAAGCGCAGCAGCTTGGAGAGCTTCATTACAATTTCTGCGGTATGATCTGATTTTTTACGGGCCAGTCCGTAGATATTGTTCAGGGTGTTAAAGAGAAAGTGCGGATTGATCTGGTTGCGGAGGAATTTCAGTTCTGTTTCCAGCTTTTCCTTTACCAGGTTCTTTTCCCGTTCCTTGCCCGCCAGCTGAATACGCAGCAGGTGAAGGGTAACGACGGTGCCGCTCACGAAGCCCATGTCCATAATGCCCAGCAGCACGCTGGCTACGGCAAAGAGGGGCTTGGTTTTCAGCAAACCGTTGTATACGCGGGGATAAATGAAGTAGTTGTAGGTGAGGCGATACAGCAGCAGGATAACGAGGAAGACGGCTACTATTTTGACCACCTCCCGCCAGAGGTGACTTTTATCCTGCAGCAGGCGGTTTACCGATACATAGATCACAAAATAGGCGAAGGCCATTTTGAGGATGCCTACGGACAGGGCGGCCTGCAGGGCCATGGAAAAGCGGGTACCTTCAGAGAGGCCCGGGAGGGCAGGGCCTACCCACAGGAATTCCAGCAGTGAATCCTGCAGGATGTAGACCACCCAAAATAAAATATGCAGCAATACCCGTTTCATGCGATCCAAAAATCGTAAAAAAGACGGGTATTACTGCATAAAGGGTACCAACAACACTTTTCGACGGATGAAAAGCCGTTAGTCAGCTATCAGTTATCTATCAAACCCATTACTTTCAGCCTGGTCACTGCTTCAATCAGCATACAGCCGCTCAGCTGCGTAGTCATGTCAGTGGTGGTAGCGGTGCTGTTCCAGGCGGTGTTGAAGAGCACCTGTGGTCTTGCAGTGCCTTGCAGCCAGAGGGTTTCAGCGTTCAGCTTCAGGAAATTGGCAAACTTTGTTTTGTCTGTGCTGCTGATATCGCCATCGGTGATGAGCAGTATGAGATAGCGTACCAGTATGCCTTTGAACAGGCCACCGTCTCCACCGCCTTCAGACTTCAGGATGTTGTTCTGTGTGAAATCTCCACCCAGGGCATTGTTGGCGGTTTTCAGCGCATCAGTGATGTAGGCCTGTTCGCCGGTGAGCTTATAGAGTTCCACACCTGCGCCGATGAATACACCCTGGTTGTAGGTGAACTTCCAGTTCTTGTCAATAGCGCCATTGCCTTCGCGGTTGATGCCGTCCCAAACCAGGCCACTGGCGGGATCTACGAGTGTGGTTTTCTGCCACTGGTAGATCTTCTTCGCCCAATCCAGGTCTGCCGCATCATGTGTTACCTGGTACATACGGGCTGCAATGATGGCAGCGGGCGCATTGGCGGGTGTGTTCTTGTAGTTCTTACTCTTGTCTTTATTCCAGTGAATACCGCCGCCCCAGGTGTCATCCCAGCCTCCTTTAATATCGTTCCATAAGAGCTGCGCAGTGGTTTTGTAGCGGTCGTCCTGTGTGGCTTCGTAGGCCCGCAGGCAGGCAAGCGTCATCCACTCCATATCGTCGTAGAAGTGATTGATATAAGTGTTGCCGTTCTTTGCTTTCATACCATCCAGCAGCTCGCTCATTTTGCCTTTGGTGGCGTCATTATTGGTGCGGATATAAGCATCCAGCAGCACATCCAATGCGTGTGCGTTAGGCCAGTAGTTGAAGGTAAGGTTACCTGCATTGTTGGCGTTGAAGTATTTACCACCGGCATTGTAAAAGTTGCCTGTCAGCGAAGCCTGTGCCGAATCTGCGATGGCAGGCCAGTCGAATTTGTACACCGCTTTATTTGCGCCCGGTCCCGGGCCTTCATCTTTCGGCTCTTTTAAGCAGGAAGTGAAGGCAAGGGAGAGGGATAGTATTAATAGAGAATATTTCATGTTTCAAACATTTAAACGGATACATTAAAGCACGATCACTTCGTGGGTATAGGCTTTGTCGTTATAGAAATACACTTTCACATCGCAGGCCTTTGTATCCACTTCTGTTTTGAATTTATAGCAGTAGTTCCACTGGTCGTTGTTGTTGATGGGATATAAGTTCCAGAAGGACAGCGGTGTGGCGGCAGTAGGACGGGAATTGTCGGCATTGGAGCTGCCTACCCATTCCTGTGCGTCGGCGCCATCGGCGGTCTTGGTGTTGATGCGGAACTTGTAGCGCTCATCGCGGCCCCAGGATTCCTGTTTGAAGGTAATCACCTGGTTGGAAGCAGTGAAGGTACCGTTGCCGGAGTACGTCAGGTCAAACATGATCTGGTTGTTAGGGGCGAACCAGAGGCCCATACCGGTGATCTCGGTAGCGGTAACAACGGTGTTGTTAAAGTCGAGGCGCAGACGGTATACTTTGGTGCCGCCGGTGTGGGTGGATTCACCGCCTTCTTTGAGCACGGTTCCTTCCAGCGAGTAAGTAGCGGGCGTACCGGTGTTACGATCGGTGAAATGGAACTTGCCGTCTTTCAGGGAAGTATAGAGCTCAAACACGCCGCTGGTGATCATCTTCATGCGGATAGCTTTGGAGAGATCTGCACCCGCTTCGGTAGCATCGCCGGTGAGGAATACATCTACCGGTATTTCAGCGAAGCCGTTGGGCCTTTCCACTTCCAGCAGGCGGGTAGCAGTGGCTTGCTGAACGTTATATCCTTTGGCGGCCAGTACGGTCCATTTCAGTTTACCGGTGCCCAGGGCGGGAATGCCAGCTGCACCTGCAATGCTGTTCAGCTCTTTGTGGGAGAGAGACAGCTTGTTCTGCACGCCTCCGCCATCGGAGGTGTATTTGGCGATAGGATTGGAGAAGTCGCCGCTCTCTTTATCGAAAGCTACTTCGTAGAGTACGAGAGAGCCATCTTCTGCACGGGCCTGGTCCCATTCGAAACTAACCGTGGCGCTGGTAGCGGGCTGCAGCTTTACAAATTTATTATCTGCAGGTGCGGTGAGCCTGCTCACCGGTTGCAGGTTTGTGTTCAGTTTATAATCGTCTTTTTTGCAGGCGCTCAACAGCATGCCCATTACAAAAGGAAGTATAGCGATAGTATGTATCAAACGTTTTTGCATAAACGGAATTTTAATAGTAGTACAATTGTTACCAACCCTGGTTTTGTCCGAGATTATTGTTCTGGTCGCGTTCAAAGGTGGGCACCGGCCACAGGTAGTGCTTGGGATTGTTAAATCCGCGGTTCTCCACGATGATATACCCGTTAGGGTCTTTATTGAATGCGCCTGATGTTACTTTAATGCCTCTTACGGGCCTGCTCATTACCTGGTCTGCTATTTTCCAGCGGCGGATGTCGAAGATGCGGAGGCCTTCAAAAGCCAGTTCGGCTCTTCTTTCGCGGCGGATCACATCCCGCAGCTGTGTTTGCGTCAGTGCTGCATTGAACTCGGTAGCACCCGCGTCAGTGAATTTGGCACGTACACGTAAGGCGCGGATGGTTTGATTCCATACGGCGGCGTTCATCTGGCTCAGCTCATTCTTTGCCTCGGCGTACATGAGCAGCACTTCTGCGTAGCGGATCATGATGAGGTTGAGCGAAGACTGATAGTTAGTAGCCGAACGGTCGTAGTATTTCTGGAAATAATAACCGGTAGGAGAGGCGCCCTGGTCATCCACGGTGTTGGTCGCCGGGTTGGAACCAGGCTGCGTGAGGATGGTTTGCTGCACACCGGTAAAGTCTGTAACGGTAGAGCCGTGATGCAGGATCGTGGCTTCAAAACGCGGATCCCTGTTGATGTAGGGTGTGTTCTCATTATAACCGGAACCAGCTTCTTTAATGCCTTTGCCGTTCAGCATGATGTAGTCATCTACCAGGTCTTGTGTGGGCACCAGTACGCTTCTTAACTGCGTTACGGTCTGCGGCATGAAAGAGCGCTGACGGTCGTAGGTGCGACCACCGCCGTATTGCAGATCGAGCACTACTTCGCGATTGTATTCATTGCCAACAGTGAAGATGCTGCTGTAGTCGGACATCAGGCTGTAGGTACCATTGCTGCTGCTGTTGATAAGCAGCTCGCAGTCGGTAGCGGCTGCCTGCCATTCACCGGCGTACAGGTGTACACGGGCGCTGAAGGCGATGGCGGCGCCACGGGTAATGCGGCCTTTGTCTGATTCAGCATATCCGCCGGGGGCGCCGCTGTAATCATTCGTGGGCAGATCGTTACGGATGCCTGCCAGTTCGCTTTGTACGAACTGCAGCACCTGGTTTTTGGCAGTGCGGTTAATGGTTCGTGATTCATCCATAGAGATCACGTTGGTGAAAAAAGGTACGTCCCCATACCAGTTCAGTAATTCGAAGTAAGCGTAGGCGCGTATAAAGCGGGCCTGTGCGGTGATGCGGCGTTTGAGCGCACTGTCCAGCGCGGGCACTTTGCCGATGTTCTCTGTCAGGTTGTTGCACCTGCGGATGGTGGTATAGTAGTAGCCCCAGGTATCGGTTACTCTTCCGTTGGAAGGGTCATAGCCGCCGTTGGCGATGGCCGTTACGTTCTGGTAGCCGCTGCCGTTCACGTAGGCGTTATCGCTCAGGCCTTCGTTGCCGAAGAAGTAATCATCTTTGTAGAGATGTTCATAACAGGCCGCGAGAGCGTCCTGAGCATCTTTTGCATCCCGCCAGTAGGCTGTTTCAGTGAACTCGCGCGTGATCGGCTGATCCAGCTTGCGGCAGGAAAAGAACGTTATGGCGAGACAGGATATTACGAGTAGTTTTTTCATGCTTTACACTTTAAAATTTTACATCCAGGCCAATGGCGTAGGTAGCAGCATTGGGATAGTTACGGCCCGCGATCGGGTTATAGGCGCTGTTGCTCAGCTTATCGTCATACTGCGTGAACTCCGGATCCACACCCAGTTCGCGGAAGCGTTTGGGCATGATGGTGATCAGGTTCTGGCTGGTGAAGTAGATCCTTAAGCTTTCCATATTCACCCTTCCTGTAACGGAACGAGGTAAGGTATAACCTACCTGCAGGTTCTTCAGCCGGAGATATTTTGTATCGAACATCCAGTAATCGGAGTAAGCAAAGTTGTTAGCATCTGTGGTACCGATGGTCAGGCGGGGATAGCTGGCGCCTGGATTGGTGGGCGTCCAGCGATCCAGGTGCTGTACAAAGGCGTGGTCTTCGTTGTTGTGAAACGCTTCCACGATATCGCCGCGCAGGAACTGGGAGCGTTTGCCCACGCCCTGCCAGAACATGCTGAGATCAAAGCCATGCCATGCTACGTTGTAGGTGAAACCAAAGGTGTAGCGCGGGAAAGGATTGCCGAATACATAGCGGTCGTCGGCATCGATCACGCCATCGCCGTTACGGTCTATGTAGCGGATATCTCCGGGCATTACCTGCTGGTTGTAAGCAAAGGGTACTTTAGGAGCGTTCTTGATATCGTCGAGGTTCTGGTAAAGGCCGTTTGATTTGTAGCCGTAGTAGGAAGCGATCGGGAAGCCTTCTTTGATGATATAGGCGTAATCGCTGCCGCGAATAGATTGCTGGCCGAACTTTACCACCTTGTTCAGGTTATCGGAGATGTTAAAGCCGAAGGAATGGCTTACCGGGCCGGTGTTGGTACGGTATGTAAGGGCCAGTTCCCAGCCTTTGTTGTTGACGGTGCCTACGTTCTCCAGCGGAGACTTTTCCTGGTCGGTTGTTACGCCAGCGGTGCCGGGCACGGTCTGGAAGAGGTAGATACCGGTGGTGTTCTTGTTGAAGTAGTCAAAGGAAGCGGTCAGCTTGCCGTTGAAGAAGTCAGCATCGATACCGTAGTTGGTCATGGTAGAGATCTCCCATTGCAGCAGGTCGTTGTAGGTAGAAAACACTGCGCCTGTTACAGGAGCGTTGTTAAAGGAGTAAGATCCCTGGTTAAGGTATACCCTGGAGAGGTAGTTAAAGCCTCCGATGTTGGAGTTACCCACCTGACCCCAGGAGAAGCGGAATTTTACGTTGCCGATATTATCCTTTACGTACTGCATGAAGTCTTCATCCGTTACACGCCATCCCAGTGAGAAGGCGGGGAAGAACTGCCAACGGTGGCCCGGGGCGAGCTTGGAGGAACCATCGTAACGCCAGGTGAACTCTGCCAGGTACTTATCGTCAAACACATAGTTCAACCTGCCGAAGAGAGAGTTCAACGCATAGAGGTTCGGGTTACGGATCTCGTTGTAATCATTGAGGCTGCCGTAGTCGAAAGTGCCGTCGGGCTTGGGGCGATAGCCGCCGCCGATGGCCCAGTCGTCATCCAGGTTGGTGGTGCCGAAACGGTCGGCGCGCAGGCCGTAATTCTCGTTAATGGCATCGCTACGGGCGCCTACCTGGGCTTTTACGTAATGCTTTTTGAAGAAGGTATTCTCGTATTCAGCGGTAGCGTATACGTTGGTGTTCAGGTCTTTGTAGTCCTGGCTATGCAGCTCGTCAAACTGCGGCGGGTTGGCCGTTGTGTAGTAAGGCGCATAGGTGAACTTATTAATACGGCGGGTTTCGTTATCGATGTTGTACACACCGGATGCGTTGAAGTTCAGCCGGAAGTTCTTCACCGGTGTGATGGTCACGTCTACACCGCCCATCAGGTTATCTACCTCATTCATTTTATAACCACCTTCTGCCAGTTGGGCAAATACGCTGTTGCTGGTGAGGGAGGGTACTACCCAGTTGCCCAGTGAATCCTTCACCGGGTTGGTGCGGGGAACGCGCATCGCATCGCGCATCAGGATGCCCATATCAAAGGGATGCGTGCGGAAGTAAGATTTTGTGTAGGCGATGTTGGCCGCTACTTTTACATACTTACTAACGTCGATGCCTATGTTAGCGCGGGCGTTGTAGCGTTTGTAGTAGAAGTCCTGGTCGGCCGGCAGCCATTTGTTCTGCAGCATGTTACCCTGGTTCACATATCCCAGTGAGAGCAGATAGCTGCTGGTTTTACCGCCGCCGGTAACGCTCAGGCTGTGGTTTTGCTGTGGAGTTGATTTACGGATCAGCTCACGCAGCATGGCCGGTTCTGAGCCACGGGTATGCCAGTACTGAATATCCTGTGAGGAGTATTGCGGTGTTTTACCAGAGTTTACAAGTGCTTCGTTCTTCATGGTCATGTACTCCCATGCTTCTACCTGGCGGGGCAGGGTGGTGGGTGTTTGCCATCCGTACATGCCATTGTATTGTACGCTGGGCTTCTGATCGGTCTTGCCTCTTTTTGTGGTGATGTAGATCACGCCGTTAGCGGCTTGTGAACCGTAGATAGCAGAAGAGGCGGCATCTTTCAATACAGAGATGCTTTCCACATCATAAGGGTTCAGGTTCTGTAAGCCGGTACGGCCAGCCTGTACCCCATCAATGATGATCAGCGGTGCGTTGCCGGTAAGGCTGCCTACACCGCGGATATTCAGGTTGAGCGCGGCGCCCGGTTCTGCTGTATTCTGCTGAATGGTGAGGTTAGGCGCCAGGCCTTGCAACGCCTGGAACATATTGGCGCTGGGACGGCTGGTGATATCCTTGGTGGCTACTGTGCTGATGGCAGCGGTTACCTGTCCTTTTTTCTGCGTGGTATAGGCTGTTACTACCACTTCTCCCAATTCCTTGGAGTCCGACTCCAATACCACGGTGATGTTAGTTCTGCCATTGATCCCCACTTCCGTTGCCGTGTAGCCAATGGAAGAGCATACCAAGGTACCATTGGCTTGCCCACTGGGGACCTTTAGCGTAAAAAAACCGTTTTCATTTGTTGTGGTGCCGATAGTGCCGCCTTTCAGGCGGATGTTGACACCGGGAATACCTTCGCCCTTATCGTCTACCACGCGGCCGTTGATGGTCACGTCCTGCTGCTGTTGAAATTCAGCTGCGGGTTCGGCGCCCTGGCGAAGGATGATCTTGTTATCGATCAGCTCATAGCTCACGTTGAGTGGAGACAAGAGCATGGGCAATACTTCGCCCAGCTGTTTGTCTTTTACATTCAAAGAGATGCGCTGGGCGGTTTTGACAAGATCGTTCGAGTAAACGAACACGTAGGTGGTTTGCTGTTCGATCTTTTCCAGCACCTGTTCGAGGTGCTCGTTCTTTACCTGAAGGCTGATGCGGCTTTCAAGCGGCCTTTCATTGTGTTTTTCCTGTTGGTCGCCGCGGTGCGGTGGCGGCATACTGTAAGCGTATGCCACCTGTGCTTTAAGGTCGAGCATGTTGAGCAATGCCATGCAAGTGACCAGCGGTAAGCACCATGAACGGATAGAAGGCGAAAGGAGTGCAAGTAGAGATTTTACTCTCATAGCGTGGACTTTTAGCATTAAATGATGAATAATGAACAGTGAATAATTAGTTATTTATAGTTAGTGTGCTGTCAGTTATTTCGTAATGGAATGCGCGTGACCTGGCCAGGTAGAACATGATCTCCTCCAGGGAATTGTGTTGGAATGAGCCGGTGAGGCGATAATGCTTCGGCGTTTCGGTATTGAACTTTACTTTCTTGCCGAAGGTTCTTTCCAGTTCCATGGTAATGCTTTCCAGTGTGGCGTTGCGGAATACCAGGCGTCCTTCTGTCCAGGCCTTATCGTCTTCGCTGGTGGTGTTCTCTTTCACGATGTTGCCGGTGTTCTGGGTGAAGGTCACCTTTACATCGGGCGTGATGAGAATGGTGTCAGGGCGTTGGTTGCTGCTGTCATCGTATTTAGGGATGAAGGCTACTTTACCGGTGGTAACGGAGGTTTGCACGGGCTCGTTCTCATAGGCACGTATATTGAAAGAGGTGCCCAGTACTTTGATGGTGCCTTTGTGCAGGTGGATGATGAAGGGCTTTGTTTCGTTGTTGGCCACTTCAAAAAAAGCTTCTCCTTCTAAATATACTTCGCGCGAAGCGCCTGCAAAAACTTCGGGATAGGTAAGCTTACTGTCTGCGTTGAGCCAGATCTTGCTGCCGTCTGTCAGCTCGAGAATGGCTTTGGTGGCTTTACCGTTCTGGCGGTTTTGCCAGGCAGACGTGTCGTTATGCGCTTCGGCGAGTTGCCTGACCGGTTGCTGGCGGCGAAGCAGAAAGGACACGCCCAGTAAGAGCACTACGGCGGCGGCAAGGCTGGCGCCGATGTAGATGTTGCGTCTTAAGGCGCTGCGTTTCTTTGAAGGGGTTAGGGGCATGGGAACAGCGGATGGCTGTATCCGGGCCAGTGTGCGTTGTAATGCCTGATCGGCATTGCTGGATGAGCGTTGGGCGGTTTCTGCAAAGTATTGCTGAAGGATAGTGTAACGCTCCCGTAAATGTTCGTCTGCCTGCAGCAGGGTGTCGAGCTGCTGCAGCTCTTGCGGAGAGGCCTCTCCTGCAAGTTTTTTGGTGACGAGCGTGATGAATGGGTCTTCGTTTAACATAGATGTTTAGTTTGAGGTTTGATCTGCGACTCGCGTCATTGCGAGGAGCGAAAGGCCCCGTGCGTGGGTGCGACGAAGCAATCTCCTGACGTAATCTCCGCGAAGATCGTTTTAGACGATTGTGTTAGGAGATTGCTTCGTCGCGCCTCCCGCTTGGCTCTTCTGCTTCTCGCAATGACGGGGAGGGAGACCTCTATGCTCATCTCAATGATGCGAATCGAGAGTCAAACCAAGAGAAGGACAGGGAAACTAAAAGAATTACTTACAAGGGAAATATTTTTTTTCCGCCGGGTTTGTTGTTGGAGAGATAAGGGCCGATGGTTTCATTGAGACGGCGCATGGCGCGGAAGAGCTGTGTTTCTACGGTACGGGGAGAGATATTGAGGATCTCGGCGACTTCTTTATACTTGAAGCCTTCTTCTTTGATCAGCTTAAATACTTTGCGGCATTGGTCGGGCAGGCGGTCTACTTCCTGGTCGAGCTTGAAGAGGATCTCTTTCCATTCCATGCTGCGTTCAGGATCGATGCTGTTGGTGAGCTGGGAGATCCCGGAATCGTCGCTAAGGGGGGCGATACGGAGTGCGGAGTATTGTTCCAGGTAATTGAGGGAGTGGTTCTTGATGGCGATGAAAAGGTAGACTTCCAGGTTGGCTACTTCTTCGAGGGCCTGGCGGCGGTTCCAGATCTTGACGAATACGTCGGAGACGATCTCTTCGGCGGCTTCGCGGATGTGGACATATTGCATGCTAAAGCGCAGGAGGCGGTCATAGAAATGGCGGAACAGTTCCGAAAAGGCTTGTTCGTTACCATAACGTGCAATTTGCTGCTGCCACTCTTTGATGTTAGCACTGTTCATACGCCTGCGCGGAGGTGGATTTCTTTTATAGACAGCGAAATTGGGAAAAATACGTACAAGGAGGGAAAAAAAGTTTGGGAGGGGGGAGTCTCGGTCCTGACTCCCGTCATTGCGAGGAGCGTAGAGCGGTGTGGGGAGGAGCGACGAAGCAATCTCCTGACATAATCTCCGCGAAGATTTTACTCGATGATTGTGTCAGGAGATTGCTTCGTCGCGCCCACGCGCGGGGCCTTGGGCTCCTCGCAATGACGGCGATGGAGACCCTTTGCCTCTTGGAGAGGGAGGTTTAATTTCCCGCCCTTTTCAGCTCATCCGAGCTGCCCGTTTGCCTTTCCCTGGCGCCTTTGATCTCATTGTTACCGAAGCGGTAGCTGAGGGAAAGGGTATAGGTGGTGGTGTTCCAGGTATTTTTGATCCGGGTGTCTACGTTGTTGTAGAGGGCGTAGCCGTTGAACTGGCTGCCGCGGCGGATGATGTTATTGACGTTGCCTTTGATAGTGAGCTTCTTGTTCATCAGCTCTTTTTGCAGGCCCAGGTTGATGTCGTACTGGGCTTTGCCGTGGAAGATGCCTTCCAGGAATTTGGAGTAGTAGTAAGCGCCGACTTCCGCCTTCATATTGTTGGGAAGGGTGAAGGTGTTGGTGGTGTTAAAATAGTACTGCAGCTTGTTGCCGCTATAGTCAATATTGCTGGTGGTCAGGTCGTAGACGTTGTAGAACAGGCTCAGGTTGGTACTGGAGTTCCACCATTTGGTGACATCAAAGGGCAGGGTGAGCGCCAGATTATAGTTCCTCAGGTTATTGAAATTGAGGTTGGTGCTGGTGGTAATCTTGGTACTATCGTCCTGCAGCAGGATCTCGTTGATGAGATTTTTGGTGTAGGCATAGCCTATGGTGAGGATATACTTTTGCTTAAAGGTGTATGAGAGCTCGGTATTATCCGTGTATTCCGGCTTCAGGTAAGGGTTACCGCGGAAATACGTGTATTTGTCGAGGAAGAACAGGAAGGGATTGAGCCAGTTGTATCCCGGGCGTTCTATACGGCGGGAATAGGCAATGCCCAGTTTATGATCTTCCGTGAATTTATAATCCGCAGAGAAGTTGGGGAAGAAGTCCAGGTAATCGCGTTTGATCGTGCTGTTCAGGCTCATGGAAGTACCTTCAGAGATGGTCTTTTCCAGGCGCAGGCCTGCTACGACGTCGAATTTACCCAGGGTTATCTTGTAGGACGAATAAGCCGCGAGGATATTCTCCTTGTAGATGAAGCGATCGCTCTGGGAGGGAGCGGGCACATAGTCCTTTCCTCTCAGGGAATCGTATTGCAGTTTATTATCCGTTTCCACGAAGCTGGCTTTCAGGCCGGCTTCCAGTTTGGATTTCTTATTAAAGGGCAGCACCAGGTCTGCTTTCAGGCTTTTGATGGTTACCTGGGTACGGCCATCGTTCCGGATACCGTTCGGGTTACGTATTTTATCCAGGTGATAGTCGAACAGGCTGTCTGACAGGTTGAGCTTACGATGGTTGTTAAAACGGCTGAAGTCTGCATCAAAGCTGATCTCCGTACCGCTGGTGTCCAGCTGACCTTTATAATTCAGGTTCACCGCTACGTTATTGAAACGATTGTTGTTGGTGGTCAGGGTGTTAAGGGTAGAATCTACCTTGCCAGCAGGATCGCCGATGTCGGTATTGCTGTACATGCTGTTGCGGAAGGCATTGAAATAGCCGTTCACCAGCACGCCTACGGTATGCTGTTTATTGATGAAGTAATCAAAACCGGTTTTGAAGTTACGGTTGGTAAAGCGGTTGCGCTGGAAGATGTTCTGGTGAAAGAGCATCGGTTCATCGCCGGAGATATTGCGGTACAGCTCACGCAGGGTAAAGAAGCGGCGGTCGCCATAGTTCAGGTTACCGAAGAGGTTGAACTTAGTGGTACGCCAGTTCAGGTTGGTACCTGCGTTGTAGATCGGATACCTGCCGAAGCCCATGCTGGCATTAACGGTGCCGTTGGTACCGGTGAGCTGTCCTTTCTTTGTTTTGATGTTGATAATACCGTTATTGCCCGCGGCGTCGTACTTGGCGCTGGGGGTGGTGATGATCTCTATCTGGGAGATGGTCTCTGCCGGGGTGCTTTTCAGCAGGTTGGCCAGCTGGTCGCCGGAGAGGTAGGTGAGCTTACCATCTATCATCACCGTTACGCCCTGGTTGCCTTTAATGAGCACGTTATCATCCTTATCAATGGTAACGCCCGGGGCCTTACGGAGCAGGTCCAGCACGCTGTTGCCTGCAGAGGTAACGCTGCTTTCTACGTTCAGGGTAGTTTTACCGGCGCTGCGTTCTATGAAGGGTTTCTGTGCGGTGACCTGAACGGCCTGCAGGTTCTTGGCCTGCTGGCTAAGCTGCACTGTGTTGAGTGCGATGGTCTTATGGGATGCGTCAATGGTGAAAGGCGCGCTTTTTCCGGGTGTATATCCCAGCAGGGTTACCTGGATGAAATAGTGGCCGGCGGGGATATTATCGATGGTGGCATTGCCCTGTTCGTCGCTCAGCTCTCCTTTTACAAGGGAGGTATCTTTCGCCTGGCGTACCAGGACGTTTGCGAAGGCGAGGGGTGCGTTCTTGTCGTCTGTTATTTTAATCGTGATCTTTCCTTGTGGCTTTGTCTGCGCAAGCAACGTATGGAATGTCAGGAGCAGCAAAAGCCCGCTAAGTATACTTCTGGTCATAATTTCACCAATGATAGGAGTGATATCTTAATGTTAAGCCTACAGTTTAGATTATTATCTTGATTGGTCTGGTCGTCAGATCTTGTTAAGCGTGTTTGTCCCGTTGCATTTTTTAGGTATTGAATTGAAGCCGGCAATGCTGAAAGTGACCATATAAAAAGGCACCATTTCGGGGCGCAACTCTTCACTGACAGGGGTTGGTGACTGAATAGAGCGATCTCTCCAGGTACTGAATGCCAGGATAACAATACATAGCAATAACAGGAGCATTATCTTTCGCATTTTTGCCGTTTAATCTAAAGACGAGCAAGTTAAAGAAAGGTTGCACTGGGTGTGGAAAAAAGTGATAAAATGTAGGAAGGTCGGGATGAATAGCAGATTATGGAGGATGGTTTGATGGAGGACGTTAGGAGATTGCTTCGTCGCAACCCACGCGCCCCAAGCTCCAGTGCTCCTCGCAATGACGTTTACTGCAGACCCTTACTTCAATATGCGCTGTACGGTGATAGGTGATCTCTGTTCCAGCAACACTGTTCTGCCGTTGCTCAGCTCCTCCAGGAGACCGTCTTTCGTATAGCGTACGGTGAGCAGTTCCAGTCCTTCGTTATAGGAGAGCTTAAAGCCCTGGTGGAGGGCCTTGATGAGCTGTTCTATCTTTTCCGGGTTGTTGTCTATACAGCAGGAGAAGCTGATGGCAGCGTTCTGCATGAGGTTGATCTTGATCTTCAGGCCGTGGAAGATCTCGTAGATGTCACTGATCTTATCTTCCGTGATAAAGGAGTAATCGCGGGAGGTCACTGTGATCAGTACCTGGTTCTTTTTAAGCACGATGATGGGCGGCAGCTGGGTATGGTCCACATCTTCCCGGATCAGGGTGCCGGGCAGGTCTTTGTTCAGGAAACATTTTACATATAGGGGGATCTGTTTGTTCTGCAGGGGCTTGATGGTTTTCGGGTGGATCACCTGGGCGCCGTAGTAGGCCATTTCTATCACTTCGCTATAGCTGATCTCGGGTATGTTGATGGTATTCGGGAATTGTTTGGGATCGGCGTTCTTGAGCCCTTCCACGTCTTTCCAGATGGTCTGGCTTTCGGCGTCGAGCATGTTGGCGAATACGGCGGCGGAGTAGTCGCTGCCTTCGCGGCCCAGTGTTACGCTTTCGTTCTGGTCGGTACTGCCGATAAAGCCCTGGGCGATCACGATATTGGCGTCTTTGAAGAGGGGCAGTACTTTTTCGGTGATGTTCCGCTGGGTGAAGGCCCAGTCGATATTGGCGTCGCGGAAATTATCGTCGGTACGGAAGATATCCCTTACATCCAGCCAGGTATTTCTGATACCGGCCTGGTTGAACCAGGCGCTTACGATGGCGGTGCTCAGCAGCTCGCCCAGGCTTACCAGCTGATCGTAATAGTAATCGTAGGAGCGCAGGGGTTTTTCTCCCAGGGTCCATTCGGCCTCGGTAAAGAACTGCTGGAGCTGCTGGAAGAGGGGATGTTCGCGGGTACCCAGGAGGGCGGCGGCCAACTCTATGTGTTGCTGTTCGATATTGAACAGTAGCTGGGCAGCGATCTCCCTTTTACGCAGGAAGAAGTTCTGGGCCACCTTTTCCAGCTCGTTGGTGGTCTTGCCCATGGCGGAGATCACGATCAGCAGCTGTTCGTCAGGGAACGACTGCACAATAGCACCCACATTACGGATACGTTCAATACTTTCTAAACTTGCACCACCAAATTTGAAAACCTTCATAGGGCAAAACTTCTTCTGTTAAAAAAATATTTCGCAAAGTAAGGCAACTTTGAAATTGTTTAAAAATCTGTTTTATAAGAAATGACAGTTTCGTTAAAATAGGTATTTACATTATATTCGTTCTACTCAAACCCGTATAACGCTATGAACAACAAGCAGAAAGTAATGACCTTAGATGAATTTACTATCCAGGAGCTAAGGAACTATCCCGGTGCTACAGGACAATTATCCGGTTTGTTGCGGGATATTGGACTGGCGGCCAAAAGGGTGAATGTAGAAGTTAACAAGGCCGGTATTGCGGATATATTGGGAGAGGCCGGGAAGACCAATGTACAGGGGGAATCTGTGAAGAAACTGGACGAATTTGCCAATGACCAGTTCATCAGCTCCCTGCAGACCAGCATTTATTGCTGCGGGGTGGCTTCCGAAGAGAATGAGACCTTTATCCCCTTTGAGGACGAATATTCCAAACAATCCAAATATGTGGTGCTGCTGGACCCCCTTGACGGGTCGGGCAATATTGATGTGAATGTTTCCATCGGCACTATCTTTTCCGTATACCGCCGCCTGAGCCCTAACGGCAGCCGTTGCGAGCTGGAGGACTTTCTGCAGCCGGGCACCCAGCAGATAGCGGCGGGGTATATTATTTACGGATCTTCCACCATGCTGGTATACGCCACGCGGCGCAGTGTGCAGGGCTTTACGCTGGATCCTTCTATCGGGGAGTTCTGTTTGTCGCATCCAAACCTGAAATGTCCGCCGGAGAGCGATATTTTCTCTGTGAACATCGGTTATTACCATCTGTATGACCAGCCGATCCGCAAGTCTATTGATCATTTCCTGGCGCGGACCGACCATGACAAGATCTACCGGCACCGTTTTGTAGGGTGCATGGTGGCTGAAATACACCGTACCCTGATACAGGGGGGTATCTTCATGTATCCTGCCTTTGGCAAGTATGCTGCTGGGCGTTTGCGCCTTTGTTATGAATGTAATCCCATGTCCTTCATTATGGAAAAAGCCGGTGGGGTGGCGATGGCCAATGGCCGTCAGCGCTTGCTGGAGCTAAAGCCAGCCCAGCTGCATCAGCGGGTGCCTATTTTTATAGGGTCGAAGGGGATGATGGATACGTGGCAGCAGATTGTTACGAAATAAGTTGTCAGTTATAAGTTGTCAGTTGCCAGTTGGGGTAAATGCGCTTTTACTTAAGAGGTATGCGCTTTTACCTTAACTGGCATACGCTTTTAATACGGGTGGGGTATGGGTAGGAGTAAGCTATGACTAAAGTACTACTAAGCTTGTACTAAATTAACACTAAAGGCATTCGGCGTGTAAAAGGCAAGGAAAAGGCCAGTAGAACTGAAGGTGAGGTGGATGTAAGGTGGACTTGAGGTGGACTTGATGCGGGGTAAAATTGTATTGGTTTTGGAGGTGAGGGGAGGGGAAGCGGAACAAATTAAAAATAGGTACAATAGTTGCTAAACCTGAATCGTTTTTAATGGTCTAAGGTTAAAGCGTTTATTATTCACTATTAATAAGTATATGGTTATCAGTAAGCAACGTAAGATTGTACTGTTATTAGTCTCCCTTTTTATGAGCGTACAGGTATGGGCTTGTCATCGTGCAGGCGTGCCGGGAGATAGCACCACCACCACCAGAGAAGGCGGCGGAAGCATGGAAGAGCAGATCCTGTATTACACCAACAAGTTCAGGGCGTCTAAAGGGCTGGCCCCGTTAAAACTGGTGGATATGATCAGCGACGAGGCAAGGGATCATAGCAAGGACATGGCCAACGGCAGGACCGGTTTTGGGCATGAAGGGTTTGAAGAGCGGGTGGACCATGTAAGCAAGAAGCTGGGCAGGGTATCTTCTGCGGCGGAAAATGTGGCTTATGGGAACCTGGATGCGGAAGGTGTGGTGAATGGATGGATCAAGAGCCCGGGGCATAGGAAGAATATGCTGGGCGCATATAATTTGATAGGGATAGGCGCAGCGAGGGGGAAAGGGAATATTATTTTCTTTACGCAGGTGTTTATACAGAAGTAAAATATAAAGAGATTGAGAAAGCCGGAAGGGGACTTCCGGCTTTTTTATTTGATACATTTCAAGCCCCTGGAAAGCTCAGCTAACTTTACCGGAACGGAGCGCCAGTCCGCCAAGGCTTATACCTATCAGGCCAAGCACCAGGCCAACAATGGCCCCTGCTTTTCCACTACCGGAACCAAAAACAGCACCAGCTGTGATGACGAGGTGAATCCCACTCAGCACAATGCCGGTTATACCCAGGAGCAGCGCGATAAGGGCGCCGGTTCGTCCATTGCCTGTTCCGCCGGTGGCGCGTTTTTGGGCCCACCAGCCAATGCCTACACTCAAAAGGCACACTGCAGTTCCTGCAAGGGCCCTGGCCCGTCCGGGGGTGATGCCCTTAACAGGTGCTGAAGTAGTTTGCTGGGCATCTGTTTGTGAAAACACTTTTAGGGGCACCAACAATGTGAACCCTATGATCAGCCAGGCAGATAAGATGTACGGAATAAACTTCTGCATAGTAAATGTTCTTTGAGCGCAAAACTATCGTTTAGCGCAGCAATACCACTGTAAAAAAGCGACATTTTACTTTTAGAATTGGACCGTACCTCTATCACTCGCAGCTAAGATCCCGGGTTTAAAGTATTCTTTCGGGTTGCAGCCGGAGAATTTTTGAAAATCGTGGATGAGATGAGATTCGTCATGATACCCGGATTCACACGCGATCTGAAACAGGGATTTGTTTTGAAAAGTTTTATTGAGCAGGGAATTGAACCTTGTGATCCTCAAAAATAATTTTGGGCTAAAACCGGAAAACTCTTTGAATCTTCTTTCAAATTGTCTCAGGGATAAATAGTTATGCTCTGCCAGTGCTTTTACAGCAATCGGCTGATAGGAATTCGAAATCGTTTTGATGGATGAAAGAATATTTGCGTATGCAGTGCCGGCATTTTTCAACCGTGCTTCCAAAAAAGCAGATACCAGTTTAACCCGTTGGTAGTTGTCTGATGCCAGCATTATTTTTTCTTCAAGGATCTCTCCTTCTTTGCCGCAGAGTGTCTTAAGATCTATAGATTGATTGCTAAGTTCGTTTGCCGGTATGCAAAATAATTGTGGAAAGGCATGGGGGTATAAATAAAATCCAAAGATGCCGAAATCAGCGCTTGCTGCGGCATTGCTGAAACTTTGCGTTTGTCCGTAAATCCCGGGAACCAGGATCCTTTCCGTTTCAAACACGGATGAATAGCTGAATTGACCTTTGTAACAAAAGATCAGCTCAGGACAAGTATAAGCAAATGCATGATGAGCAAATGGCTTATGCAAGGAAGCATTGCCTTCTGTAAACCAAAAGAACTTTACATAATCAGCAAGCTGCGGCGCCGGTTGTATGATATCAAAGTTCATTTCATCGTGAATTTATGGAATTTCTGTATGCCGTCCTTATTTTATAAAACCACTTTAATTTTTTTCTCCTTGTAAAGGTATTCCTTTGCAGCAAGCATCTACACTTAAACAACAAAGAAAATGGAAAGAACAACGGAACTCAACGCAATCATCGTATCAGCAACAGAACAGTCATTTCCTGCAGATACGCCTGTATACATGGTAAATTTATTACGGTATAAAGAACATGCAGACTACGATAATGCAGCAGGCACCTCTCCATGTTCGGGAAGGGAAGTTTATTTTCAGCGCTACGCAGGGTGGTTTAGAAAAATTGCTGCAGACAAAGGGGTGAAGGTTTTATTTTTGGGGAGCGTGAGCGCCGGGATTGCGGTTCCTGAGGGAGAACAGTGGGATGATATAGTAATTGTAGAATATCCATCCTATGCCACTTTCCGGCAGATCGTTGAAAGCGAGGAATATCTTGCAGATGCAGCGCCGCACAGAAAGGCCACATTGGAGGACTGGCGGCTGATCGCTACGAGCAGGATCGAGCTATAAAGAAAAATGCGAAATCAATGTATGAACTTATCCTGAGCAACTTTGCAATGCACATTTCATTAACGGCTTCGGAAACGGAATTTGTTAAGTCGATATTAGCGCACCAGGTAATAAAAAAGAATACGGTCGTCCTGAAAAGCGGCGATGTATGCAGGAACTTTTATTTCGTGACAAAAGGCTGCCTGCGCATGTATCATACAGATGAAAAGGGAAAGGATCACATCGTAACTTTTTCTCCTGAAAACTGGTGGGCTGTAGAATTGTCCAGTTTTTATTCCCGCGGTCCGGCGGTTTATTCAATAGATGCCCTGGAGGATACCGAAGTGTTCTACTTTACCCCGCAGCACCTGGAAACTTTGTACGAGCAGGTTCCGAAATTTGAACGTTTTTTTCGCATCTTTTTACAAAATGCGGTTGTGCTCTACCAGCGTCGTATGACCGCTGTGTTATCATTGCAGGCAGAGGATCGGTATATGCGGTTCCGGAAGCTTTATCCTGGTCTTGAGCAGCGGATTGCTCAGAAGCATATTGCGTCATATTTAGGTATTACCCCGGTGTTTTTGAGTATGTTGCGGAAGCGGTTGTATTAATTGGCAGTGACATTTATCTTTTGCTTATCTTAGTTGGTAATAAAAGTAACCCTATGTCCCTTTTTGAAAAATGGTTCAAAAGAGAAAGAAAAGAAGAGCCAAAAGAGGAACCCAAAGAAGCATCACTGCCCTGGATCGAACCTGCCAAGAATCCCTTTGGAGTAAGGCTTTTAGATCTGCGACCTGTTACAAAAGCAATGCTTGCCACGTCCAGCGATCCTCAATGTGCAGCCAATGCTGTTTCTTACAATACGGAAGATGGCACTACGTTTATAGATATACCACCGGCTGTTGGTACTTCGATCAATAGCAATATTATCATACCTATTGATAAAATGCTGGCTCCCGGCGTATTATTTACTCCGCAGGCCATGGAGCATAAATGGGCCATATACTATCATAATAGTACCCTGATATTTGTAAGGAGTTGGTTAAGGCAGGTCTTTGTTACTGCAAAAACGGTACAAAGAGGAAACACACTCGTTATAGCATCCATTACAGGTAAATTTATCAATGATAATGACAGCCCGGAGTTTACACGAAGGATCATCAAGTTTTTATTGATAAGTCATTGTACCAACCAGATCGTTCCTGCTCCCTTACCCCCTGAATTAGCTTCCACCACTAAAGATGCAGCATTGTGGGCATTTTCTGCCTTTGGCAATATGGCGCTGGTAGGGATCTTTGACGAGGCTTTTGATCCACCGGTAGACCGGCCGCTCCGCTCTCACTCGCTTCTGCACATTGCTGTAGCGCAGGGCAATATTAATGAGATCGATCAACAATTTCGAAATGGCCTAAGCCTGGAACTACTGGCTGGTGACGGATTGGCTCCATTGCACTGGTCAATGGCATCAGATGAAATACAGGTGATGGAAAAGTTATTAGCATTGGGCGCAGATCCTGACTCCCCCTCTGCAGAAGGAGCAACACCGCTAATGAATGCTGTGCAATCTAATAAGATACATCATGTAGACTTGCTTTTGCAGTCAGGCGCTAATGTTAATGCTATAGATAAGCGAGGCTTTACATCGCTTCACCGGGCTGCTGAAATGGGGCATTTGGATATAGTAATTACGCTGTTGAATAATGGGGCAGATAAAGATATTTCTTCTGGTGGACACACTGCTCTTTCCTTTGCAGAAGGAGCGGGGCATGAGGAAATAGTTAAGGTGTTGCGTGGATGAAGCTATGCTAAAATCCTTCTTCTACTTTAAAACTGACTTTTTCTTTGCTCGTTGGGTGTATAAACTCAATATGAGCGGCATGCAGGTACATCCTTTCAGATGCTGTACCATAAAGATCATCTCCAACAATTGGCGCGTTAAGCCCCAGCTCATGAGCTGAGTGCATACGCAATTGATGTGTTCTTCCCGTAAGTGGCCAAAAATTGATCCTGGTCATGGATTCATATCTCTCAACCACTTTCCACTTCGTAACGCTTTTTTTACCGGATGTGAAACAAACCAGCTGCCGGGGACGGTTAAGCAGATCAGCACATAATGGAAGATCAATCTCTCCTTCCAACTGATCGATCACTTTAGAAAGCAGGGCGGTATAACGTTTACTTACTGTGCGTTTCAGAAATTGTCTCTGGAGATGCATGTGTGCTTCCTTGGTGATGGCTACCACCAATAATCCCGAGGTATCCATATCCAGCCGGTGAACCATTAGCGGCTCCGTATCCTTCAAAATATGTTTCAGCCTGGTATAAACTGAATCACTGACATTCACTCCCGGAACAGAACGTAACCCGGCAGGCTTGTTGACTACCACAAAACTTTCATCTTTATAAACTATTTCCAGTTTGCCGCCTTCTTCCGGGGCGTGTAAAAGCGGATTTTCGTCGACCGGCATTCCGTGAAGCATATGTTCCAGGATCGGCTTACATTTACCAGTACAGGCAGGATAAAAATTTTTATGTTTTCTAATCTCCGACTTCGGAGAAGCTCCCCACCAGAACTCTCCCATGGCAATTGGCTTGTAGCCGTTTGCAAATGCAAATTGCAATAGCTTGGGTATGGCGCATTCACCTGCAGCAGAAGGTGGTTTACGAAAAACGGTCTGGCTGAAGATTTCCTGTAAGCTTTTGCTTTTGCCGTCTTTGTTCAGGAATACGTATTGTTTGAAAAGCTGTTGTTGTAAAGCGGCTGATCTTTCCTTACGTTCATTCTTTAAAGCCTCGATATTAGTCTCAAATTGCGCTAATCTTGTTCTCTTCTCTTCCAGCAGCTGTTCCCATTTGTCGGTAAGGGCTCTAAGCTGACGCTTGTCATATAAACTCTGTTTAACAAGGTCCGCTTCAGCAAGCGCATAACCGGGTTGATCCAGGCTGTTTATCAGCTGTGCACGAAGTGCTTTCCGTCTTTCTTTGTTGTTCTTTAAGTGTTGCTTTAAAGCTGTAATTTCCAGTAAGGATTGTGCAGATAATTGTTTAATGTCGCGATCCAGTCGCTGGTAATTTTCATCAGCGCATATTTCCTCCATCCGCGTATTAATGGTGCTGATAATCTCCTGCTCTTTGAGAAAAAAGCTATTTTCAACCAGCATATCAAAGACAGGGGGAACAAATTTCGGATGGTTATTTGAGTCTGCCAGTTTACCCGAAAACGCTGAAAGATAGCCCAGCTTGCCTTCGGTATCCTGTACTACCAGCACGCCGAACATTTTTCCGATGGCATTTCCGTCGCTGTTACCATTGAGCCCAAAGTTATGCTCCAGGTCAGTCTGTGTTTCCAGGTAATGTTGCAGGCCGGCTGCGGCCAATTTTGTTAAGGGATGTGGTTCGTAATAAAATGGAAAGGTAAACCGCTCAGGTAATACAATTTGATTTATCGAATCATCCAAAAAATAAGAAATCTTACTTTCACCAATGTCTCCCAACTGTTTTGACTTTATTTAGGGCGCAAAATTACCACTTCTGCATTAAATAAATAGTATTTTTGGATGGTATTATATCCTTATAATGCAATCAGTTTAAATCCTCAAAAACCATTTTTAACCCGTAAAATCGCGATTATGAAAAAGAAAACCTCGAAAACCCTGCAATTGACAAAGATCAAAATTGCAAGTCTTTCAACATCTCAACAAGGCAATCAACTGAGGACTGATGACGGTTGTTGGAGCAATCGCCAGACCTGCGCCTCCTGCGTGTTAACCTGCACAACGAACTTGTGTTAGTTTAGCATAAGCCCAAGGCTGTCTCAGCAGGAGATGGCCTTGGGTCTCACTCAATGGGTATCTTTCCAGGTAACAGGACGGATATCTTCTTTCTCCAGCAATTTCTTAAACCCCTCGCTCGTCACGTAATCGAAATCATTCTGCCGCCAGGTGGCGCCAAAATCAGGATGGTCAATGGTAACAGCCTGCATCTCGTCATTATCATATGCGAGATGGAAGATGATCTCGTTCAGTCCGGGTTTTAGCCGCTGCAGCGCCTGATCGTAATACTCATGCCATTTATCAGCAGGAGCGGCTTTAAAGGCGGTTATAAACTGGTTGACGATCACATTGTTCACGGTATCGATATAGGGCAGCAATTGCGGAGCCATCATGCGTACCATATTCATCGGGATCATGACCGGTAAATTAAATTCTTTGCCTAGCTCCTGGTATATCTTCACCATTTCCGGGGAGCCGAAAAGGCTGCCCATGTGGGTATCCAGGTGTGATAATCTGATACCGGCTGCCATTGCTTTGCGGATCTGGGCCCGGACCTCTTTCTTTACTTCTTCCGGTTTGGCATGTTTGGTAAATTCTTCTACGGAGGCATAGAAATAACCATCCTTATCTAAGAGGCTTGCAATCTCATTGGAAGAAGATACGCCACCCCATTTATAGTTTTTCCATTCTGCCGTTAAGGTGATATGGATGCCCCAATCCAGTTCAGGATGGGCTTTTGCATAAGCGGCTATTTCCGGGAACCAGGGACATGGCACCATCATAGCGGCGGAGGTGATGGCCTTTTTTTCAAATGCGGCAATGATAGCAGCGTTTGTAGAATGAGATACCCCTGCATCATCCGCATGGATGATCAGCAGCTTGTCTTTAGGTTGTGCCGCTGCAGTAAAGGGTATTAAAAGGATGGCGGCAAGGAGCATCCGGAAGCTGAAAATTTTCATAGTCTGTTTTTAAGGGTTATTCTGGCTGTTTGTCCAGGACTTCTTTCTTTTCGATGCGGTAGGACGCAATAAGGCCAATGCCTCCGAAGATAGCAATCAGCGCAAAATAGATGGAGGCGTTGTCTTCTCCATTGATGGCAGATGAGGCCACATCCACGAGGTATGCCAATAGCAAGCCAATACCGCAACCTGTCAGCAGCAGGCCATATTTGAGACTGGTATAGGGAGCCGGCCGGTGAATTTTAGGGTTCATGCCCTTTTCTATCATTGCCAGATTCTCTTTTCTCAAGAGGTATACGATCCCGAAAATTAAAGCCATAGCGGCCAGGGGCACCAGCACGGCCGTTAGCATTTCATTACTACCCATGATAAAATAATTGTTGTGAGTATTAAAGTTTAACCTGTTTGTACAAGCTATGACTACCGGCAAAAAGACCAGGTTACAGAAAACGCAATAATTATTTTAAATTCGGGTGTAACCTCAGGATCAAAATAGTAGTCATACCTCTCATCTATGCAAGCTGGAACGGATGACATTCAGATTATCAACCAGGTACTACAAGGTGATCAGCAAAGTTTTGAGGAATTGATAGAACGGTATCAGCACTTTGTATTTACCATTGCACTACGTTATGTCCGCAACCGGGAGGATGCTGAGGAGATCGCGCAGGATGTATTTGTGAAAGCTTATCGCTCGCTGGCGGATTTTAAAGGCAATGCGAAATTCAGTACATGGTTGTATACGATCGCGATGAATACTACGAAGACCTTTTTACGAAAGGTAAAACCGCCTGTTGATTCCCTGGATCATGTACAGATCTCGGAAACGGTGGATAAACAACATAGCGGGAATGGCGCTGATCTGACGGAACAACGTTCCATGCAGCTGTTGATCAACCAGGCGATCGGGCTGTTAGGCCCGGACGATGCAATCGTCATTACCCTGTTCTATAAAGCGGAGCAAAGTATTGAAGAAACAGGCCTTATCATGGGGCTCACGCCCAATGCAGTAAAAGTAAGACTGCACCGGGCGCGTTTAAGGCTAAAGGAAAAACTGGAGTTGTATTTTGCGAATGAGATAAAAGAAATTATACATTAGTGTTCGAACTGCTTAAGTGAATTGATATGAAGCAACATTTTGATATAGAGAAACATTTACGGGAAGACCTGGAACTTAGCGCTCCATCTCCTGACTTTTCTAAAAAGGTAATGGGGGCTATTGAAGGCGTGCGTATAGCGCCTCCATCCCGTACTTATATCAATAAGAAGGTGGTATACGGCTTTGGGCTGTTCTTCCTGTTGCTGATCGTGGCTGCCGTAGTCTGGGCACTCGTTTCTTTTAACTGGTCGGCAGCTGGTAAATTTGTCTCCGCTGTTGAACTGAACAAACTTAACCTGAGCCAATACATTACTCATAAAACCCTGAATAGCCTGCTTTTTCTGAATATTTTGCTGGGCCTGATCTTCCTGGATAAATATTTCCTGAGGAGGTCCCTCCGTTAATGCGTTGTTCCTGTATGGGAAGGCCTGGGCTCCAGGCCGGTGCTGTATTGAAGGTCTAAAGGAATGGGAACAGGGTTTTTAGTATCCATGATACCTGGTGTAAGGTAAGACAGCTTCAATTTAAAGTCTTCAATCTTATGCAGATATTCCAGGCGGAAGGGATAGAATCCTTTTTGCAGAGGTAATATGTATGAATACGTGCGGTTGCTGTAAGAGCCTTCCCATCGTATCAACAGCTGGTTGTTAAGGTAAAGTTTTGAGCCTTTATCTGCATCCAGGATAAACATGTAGTAGCCATCTTCTTTTGTCTCCAGCAGGCCATCAATAACGAGGGCGTAGTCATTTTTCCGGGGTAGTTTATCCAGATCAAAATCTGCGGTTGTTGTACCTTCTTTCTCCGGTTTCAGATTCCGGAAATTGGCAGTGCTATCCCATTTTCCTTCGTAGTAAGCATAGTGAAAACCTCCTGGCTGGGTATTCTTTGGTTTTGACAGGGGACTGAACGTTCTTGCTGCCGTGAAGTCAGCGGTCTTTATTTTATCATAGCGTGCCCTGTTGGTAAATTGTTTCACCGTGAGTTTGGCAGGGTTAGTAATCATGATCTCCGGCTGCACTTTTGCAGATGAAAGGGTAGATTCAGTGCCGTCGAGCGTATAGTATGCCTTTGCGGTGTCCCCAAAGTACCATACTTTAATGGGCTTATTTTTTGCAACAATGCCACTCATTGGATGAAATTCAATGAGCCCGTTATGCCATCCATAGGAAAACTTCAGGCCATCGTAGATACTTTTGAACCTCACCAACTATGTGTTTCATCGGGGTAATCAATATGTTTCCAGGTTAGGCCAGCAGGTGCCCATTTGTTAAGGACCGTGTCCATGGAGGCGATCTTCATACCTGCACCATCTTTTCCCTCTCTGCCGCTTATGAATAGGGTGATCTTTGAATCAGCTAAGGCAGGCAATTTACCGGGTGCGATCTTTTGTATATAGCCATTATCCCACCAAAGGCTGGGATCCACTGCAATGTATGATTTAAAGGTCCGGGGCTCATTCAGCAACGCATTTATCACAAACAGGCCGCCCAGTGAATGTCCCCATAACGTATTATCGCCATTAGAGGGATATTCTTTATTAATATGAGGTATCAGCTCATCTTTAATAAAACGGAGGAAATTAGCGGCTCCGCCAGAGGTTTTCCAATCGTCCATATGCGTAGGGGTAAGATCTTTAACCCGATCGATACCCATCACACTTACAATGATCGTTGGGGGCATGTAGCTTTCTCCTTCCAAAAACCGTTGCACTTTTGTTATGAGGCCTGTATTCCAGTTACCACCGTCAAGTACATACATCACATCGTATTTGTCAGCGTTTCCCGGTTTATAATGCTGAGGTACGAATACCTGGAAAAGCCGTTTTTCTTTTAAGATGTCTGAATTTAAGGAGTCCAGCCTTCCTACATCGAACACTCTCCAAACAGTGTCTTGTGCCTTTACCAGGTTCACCTTAGCGCTGATGATCATTAACAGGATAATAAGGGGGATAAACTTAAGTTTCATTGCAGTTGTTTTCATGACGGTAGTGGTAATACCAAATATACTACCAATATAACAGCTTAATTAAAATATGCTGACAGATAAGGTGTTCTGTGCGGTGGTAAAGTAAACCGTTGTCCGATCGCGGACGCCCGGCGTCCGGTTTTAATTGTTTTTTTGCTTTTTTACGTTTTACTTTGTTCTCCATGGAAAAGAGAACCATCATTACGGTCAGGGACCTGGTGAAGCAATACGGGGATTTTACCGCTGTAAAAGGGATCAGCTTCGAGGTGTATGAGAACGAGATCTTCGGCCTGCTGGGGCCTAACGGGGCGGGGAAATCCAGTACCCTGGAGATCATAGAGACCCTGCGTGACAAGACCTCCGGACAGGTGATCGTAGACGGTTTTGACCTGGACAAAGACCCGGGAAGCATTAAAAACATCATAGGCGTACAGCTGCAAAGCTCAGGCTATTATCCCAACCTGAACCTGACAGAGCTGATCGCCCTGTTCAGCGGGCTGTATAACCAACCTACAGACGCAAAAGAGCTGCTGGCCCGCTTTAACCTGGAGGACAAGGCCCATGCGAAATACAAGGAGCTGTCCGGCGGCCAGAAACAGCGCTTTTCCATCGCCACCACCCTCATCAACCGGCCCAAGATCATCTTCCTGGATGAGCCTACTACCGGTCTGGACCCCCAGGCCAGGCGCAATCTGTGGGAACTGATCCAGCAGGTAAGGTCACAGGGAACCACCGTAGTGATCACCACCCACTATATGGACGAGGCGGAATTCCTGTGCGACCGCTGCGCGATCGTGGATAAAGGCGAGATCATTGCCCTGAATTCCCCGGATGTGCTGATAGATAAGCTGGTGGCAGGAGGTTTTGAGCGGAAGAAGGAAGTGAAGAAGGCTAACCTGGAGGATGTGTTCCTGCATCTGACAGGGAGGGAGTTAAGGGAAGAATAAACAATAGCTCCTACTCATAAACGCTATACTCATGGAGGACTTACAATACCCCATTGGCCGGTTCAAATCCCCGGACACTGTCACGGATGTTCAACTGAAAGGGTATATCAATGATATACGCCATTTACCCAACCTGATAGAAATTGCGGTGCAGGGGCTGGATGCCTGGCAACTGGATACGCCTTACCGCCCCGGTGGGTGGACGGTTCAGCAGGTAGTACATCACCTGGTGGACAGCCATATGAATGCGCTTACCCGTTTCAAATGGGCATTGACAGAAGATGCGCCGGTTATCAAACCTTATAACGAAACTGCCTGGGCTAAGCTGGCGGATGTTCGCCATACCCCGGTGAATGTGTCTATTACCATACTATATGGCCTGCATACCCGCTGGGTAAACCTGCTGGAGCACCTGACGCCGGAGGAGTGGGAGCGGACCTACGTACATCCGGAGACGGGGAAAACCTTTGGGCTTAAAACTGTTGCAGCGATGTATGCATGGCATAGTATGCATCACCTGGCGCATGTTGTTAACCTGAAGGAGCGGGAGAATTGGTAAACTTCAAACTATTTTATACATGGCTTCATTAGATTGGAAACTGCTGCATTCGGAGTATATCCACAAAAGCGACTGGCTGACTGCACGTAAAGACCGATGCCTGACGCCAGCAGGCAAAATAGTAGATCCTTATTATGTTCTAGAATATCCCAACTGGGTAAATGGGCTTGCCATTGCGGAAGATGGTAATGTGGTGATGGTACGGCAATACCGTCAGGGTTTCGGGAAGACGTTCCTGGAAATTCCGGGCGGCGCAATGGACCCTACGGATGCTTCGCCGGAAGTAGCGATGCGGCGCGAACTGCTGGAAGAAACGGGATATGCTTTTGACCAACTTATACCGCTGGGGGATATTTGTCCGAACCCGGCCTCCAGCAATAATGTTACCTATATGTTCCTGGCTACCGGCGGTAAAAAAGTGCAGGAACAAAAGCTGGATCAGAATGAAGAGATAGAGATCGTGATCATGAGCATGGATGAGCTGAAACAGCTGCTGAAAGCCAACGCGATCAGGCAGGCGCTGCATGTTACCTGTATCTATTATGCGCTGCAGCACCTGGAAACTACATCGCTTCTGCAACAATAAAGAAGCTGCCGCAGACCAGTATTACATCGCCTTGATGAGCATGCTGCTGCGCAGATTGCAGTGCCTGTTGCACGGTTTCATATGCATGTCCTCTCAGGGCATGCTTCGCCGCCATTTCGGCCAGAGTATGCTCGTCCAGGGCACGTGGTATCTGCGCTTTGCAGAAGTAGTAGGTGGCGGTTACGGGTAGGAGGGCCAATACTGCATCAATGGCTTTATCTTTTACAAAGCCTATCACGATGTGAAGCTTCAGGTGTCCGGTATGATGGATCTGCTCCACGATCTCGCTGATCCCGGCTTCATTATGGCCTACGTCCAGTATGGTCAGCGGTTCGGTATTCACTATATCCCAACGTCCGCGTAGGCCTGTCAGCTTGCGCACATGTGCCAGCCCTTCTGATATCGCGTGCTCCGGGATATTCCACCGGAGTTGCTGTAATACCTTGATAGCGCTGAGCACCGTCATCACGTTTTTTTCCTGGTACCTGCCCATGAGATCGAGGGTAACATGCTTTAGCTCACGCTGTTGTTTGTATACAAGGCCCAGCCGAAGGCCATAAGCCGGACTTGCAGCGGCCAAACTGGTTTCCTGCACCAGCCATTGCTGATCAGCGAAAATGAGCGGGGCTTCGTCCGCCGCCGCTTTATCAATGAACACCTGCTGTACTTCAGGCTGTGTTTCGCCGATCACTACCGGGATGCCTTTCTTGATAATGCCTGCTTTTTCTGCTGCAATTTCGGGCAGAGTGTTGCCCAATATATGCATATGATCGTAGCTGATGTTGGTGATCACAGAAAGCTCGGGCGTGATGATATTAGTGCTGTCCAGGCGCCCGCCCAGTCCTACTTCGATGATGGCGATATCGACCTGTTCCAGGGCGAAGTAATGGAAGGCCATGGCTACGGTGAGCTCAAAGAAAGAAGGCTCCAGGTTGCTGACGGCGTTCTTCATCTGCTCTACGAATTCAACGACGAAGCTTTCGGATACCATTTGTCCGTTCACGCGGATACGTTCCCGGAAATCTTTGAGGTGGGGAGAGGTGTAGAGGCCTGTTTTATAACCGGCCTGTTGCAGCACTGCGGCCAGCATATGGCTCGTGGAGCCTTTGCCGTTAGTGCCGGCTATGTGCACTGATTTGAATTTATCCTGCGGGTTGTCCAGGAGCTTACATAACTCCAGGGTGTTGTAGAGGTCGTGTTTTAATGCCACGGCGCCTACCCTGGTGAACATGGGGAGGTGCTGGTAGAGGTAATCGACGGTTTGCTGATAATTCATAACTAAATAATTGCGTCATGTGAAGCCCGCAGGAGATTGCTTCGTCGCCCTGCGCGCTGGTCCACGCTGCTCCTCGCAATGACGGGGAGGGGGAAACACATTGCTCTGCAAATATTATTAATTATTCAGTATTCGTCTAATTATAATTACGACTTAATAAGGAGGACAATCTACCTGGTGCCGTTGTTTGCGGAACAAACCTCCACCGCCGTCGCGCTCACCGCGTTTGAAGCGGATGGGCACTACCCGCAGGGCTACGAAGGCGTCTGCATGGTTGAGGTTTGAGCGCATGAGGTTGGAGAAGATACTGGAAGAGCCGATAATGAGCGGTCCGGCACGGAATCCTACACCAGCGTCGGCCTGGCCGAAGCGGTTGAGCACTATAGGGAGGTAAGCGCCAAAATGTTTGCTGTCGAAACGGGGCGTTACCTGCAGCTGTGTGATCACGTAGTTCTTGCTAACGTCGCTTTGTCCGGAGAACAGGCCGATAACGGCGTTGGCGCTCAGGAAGAAGCGGCCGTCGATATTATAATCGCCGCTCAGGTGGAGGGCGGTAGGAAGGGCCATGAAAAAGCCATCATAGGTAGTGATGGGCGTAAAGTTCTGGATCACACGGCGGTAGTAGACGCGCAGGTCTTCATTTTTCTTACGTGTGATGGAATCCGGATTAATGCTTTCGGTACGCAGATCGAGGTCTCTATTGACGGATGATTTTTTATAGAAGATGCCACCGATGTCTGTAACGGAAGCTCCTAAACGAAATTTGTAGGTGTCGGCATCCGGGTTCCAGGAATCGGAGTCGTAACCGCCGAAGCCATCGCCATCGGGGCGGTATTCGTAGATCACGCCGATGTCTGCGCCTATACCGGGATTACCGGTCAGTTTGAGGAAGTTCCCGGCGTTGGTCGGGCCCCAGGTGTCCAGGTCTTCGTTATAGGCAGATTTGAGCGTACCGGTGCTGATAGCGGCATTGCGGCGGTTGTTCATGATGAAGGTAGCGTCATTCACCACACCGTATCCGGCGGCGGTACCGCTCAGGTATTTAAGGGTGAGGCCTGCTTTCCAGCGGCTGGTCACATCATCTTTGATCACTCGGGAGTAGGTGAGGCCTATCTCATTCCAGCTATGAAAAAATACGCTGGCATAGTCTATGGAAAAATTCTTTCCCACGAAGCGCGGGTTAGGATAATCGATACCGAAGAAGTTGGCGATCACGGTTTCCACGTTACCTGCGTTGGCGATGCCGCGTACGCGCCAGGTAAAAGCTACTGCCTGTTTTTCGTCGATAGAATAGAGTACGGAAGGCATCATCACTTCGCCCATGGCCCAGCCATACTGGCGGCCGGTGGAAGCAGTATCCAGGAAATAGTCCTGGTCGCGTACCCACTTTTCAGGAGGGCTGAAGAGATTGGATTTAGGAATACTGGCGTAGGTGTTGCCCGCTTTAACGTCTACTCCAATGATGTTAACGTCCCATTTGTACCTGGATCCCGCAGCAGATGCAGGATTGGTTAATACGCCATAAATGCCCGCATAATGACTGGTATGGTATCCGGCAAAAGACTGGGCCTGCGCATATTGTAAGGATAAAAGCAGACCTAAAGTGGCAATAAAAATTTTTCGCATAGTATTATTCTGGGCTATGACGCATCTTCACCGTTCGCTTTCTCCTGTGATCGTGATCTTAATATAACAGATGTATTGTCCTCTTATTGTACTTTGAAATAAAATCTTATGGTACCAAACTGCTCTTCCGGGGCATCAGGGCTCGCGTTGTACTTTATCTCCCGGGCGGCTCTTTTGGCAATCTCGATAAGGGTTGGATCATTGAGCGTAGAGCCGCGGAGGCTATGGGCAGCGCTGACTACGTTACCCTGCCTGTCTACCTTTATGTTAACGGCTATATAGCCGGTTTCATTGCCATCGTAAGTGGGTTGTGGCCTGCTTACCAGGTTGCGTCCGCGCAGGCGGAAATCACTGCGGCCGCCACCTAATCCGCCACCCGTATAACCGCTGGCGTTAGGATCTCCATTAATCTGACCACGATCGCCCGGGCGGCCGGTATTACCTTCTCCTGCAGCGTTATTGGAGCCATTAGCGTTGTTGCCGCTGTTGGCGTTATTGGCAGTGCCGCCGCCGTATAAGGCTTTAGGCTTGGGAGCAGGCGGTGTGGGTGCGGGAGGAGCGGTTGTGTTGTTCCTCCTGGTAACTCTTTCAGGCTTGGGCTCCAGGTTCTTAGGCTGTTCCTTTGGCTGCTCCACCGGTTTTTCCGGTTTGCGGACCTCGGGGGCCTCTTCATCGTCCTGGGTAGCAATATCTTGTGTGGAAGCCGCATCCTGGGCAGGAGCCGGCTCATTTTGCGGAGCGGCGGCCGCAGGGGCGGCATTGCTGGGTGGATTAGGATTGAGCGGTTGTACATCGCCCATGCCATCGTCTGAGGTACCCAGGTTCACTTCCATGCCCAGGTCCTGATCAGGAGGGGGCGGCGGAGCAGAAAAACCAGCAAACAGCAGTCCGAGCAGCAGTAGTGCATGTACGCCAATCGTTGTACCAAGGGCTGTTAAATTCTTCTGAGTATTCCGCTCTTGCATAATGATCAAAAATAATATTTTTCTTGACTATTTAAATATTTCATATGCGAACCGCAGTATGGTTGCACCTACCACCAGCAGGAAAAACCTGCGAACCAGGCTGTTGCCTTTCAATATAGCCAAACGCGCACCAAAAAATGAGCCAGTCAGGTTCGCCGCCGCCATTGCCAGGCTTACCGGCCATAAAATATGCCCGTGCAGGGCAAAATAAAGGATGGCCGCTATGTTGGTAGCCAGGTTCACCACTTTGGCGTGAGCGCTGGCATGTAAGAAATCAAAGCCCATCAGGCTGATAAAGGCCAGGATCAGAAAGCTGCCGGTTCCGGGCCCGAAAAAGCCATCGTAAAAGCCAATTACTCCTCCAATAACGGCGCCCCACACCCATGTATTGCCTGCGGGCAGGAAGGCCTCCTTCGTCTGCTGACCAAAATCCTTTTTTAACCAGGTATATATCGCTACGGCAATGAGCAGGCAAAGCATAACGGGCTTGAGGAACTGGTTGGGGAGGTAAGTGACCAGGGAGGCTCCCAACATGGCCGCAAAGAAAGCCGTGGCAGCCGTTACCGTGAGCAGGCCGCGGTTAAAGCTCACCTTTTGGGCGTATTGCCAGGCTGCCATACTGGTGCCTGAAAACGAAGGTATTTTGGTAGTGCCGAGCAGCGTAGCCACCGGGTATTGCGGAAAGGTAAAGAGAATGGCGGGTGTCTGGATCAATCCGCCGCCGCCAACAATAGCGTCTATAAAACCTGCGCAAAGCGAGAAACAGCAAAGCAGGATGAGGTCGGTTGTAATCACGGGCGCAAAATTACCTTTTTTAGGGGAATGATCTATGCTGCGGAGACGCGTTTATTGAGGTACCAGAATCCCGCTGCCGTCACCACTGAGCAAGCGGCTACAATATACCACCAATAAGCAAAGCCCAGGTATTGTACAATGTTGGTGCTTAAAGTGGGTGAGATGACTTGCGCTACCGAGAATGCGACCGTATACAGGGATGCGTACTGGCCGCGGTTATGGTCTGCGCTGCGGCCGGTCCAGAAGGTGTTCATAAAAGGCACGGTCATTATTTCGCTGACGGTGAACAGGAGTATGAACAATATAGCGACCGCAAAGGAAGCGGGGAGGAGATTGAAGCTCAGGTAGGCCAGGCCGTTCACCAGTACCCCTCTCCAGATAAAATCCAGGGGTGCTTTTTTACCTTCCAGCTTGTACACCGTCACCATTTCGAGCACAGCGATGAGCAGTCCGTTCAGGCCTATTGTCATTCCCACATAGAGCTCGGGCATGTGGATGACCGTCTTAAAATATAAGGATACCAGGGAGCTCAATTGGAAAAAGAACATGGCGTACATGCAGACCAGTGCAATGAAGAACACATAGGGACCGTCTTTGTAAGCCGGAGGGCCTTTGACAACAACAGGGCTACCGGCAGCAGGTTTCACTGCTTTTATGGGTGGCATTACCATGCGCATCAACAGGGCGGCAATGATGCAGGTAAGTCCGTCTGCCCAGAACAGGAAACGGTAGCTGATGGCGGCTAAGATACCACCCAGTGCAGGACCTACGGAGAAGCCCAGGTTGATGGCCAGGCGATGCAGCGAGTAAGAGCGCGTGCGGTTTTCGGGACTGCTGTAGGCGGCGATGGCTGCTGCGTTAGCGGGACGGAAGGCATCTCCTACGAGGCTTAGTATGAATACGCAGATGCTGATCTGCGTCATGGTGCGCATTTGTTCCAATACAATGAATAGTACGCCATTGAGGAAGAGGCTCCAGAACTGGACCGGGTAAAAACCGATACGGTCTGCCAGCCGGCCGCCGCCCAATGCGCCCAGGATAGAGCCTGCACCCCAGAGTGCGAGGACGATACCTGCCTGGCTGATGCTGAAATGAAGGTGTTGGGTGAGGTAGATGGTGAGAAAGGGCATTACCATATTCCCGCTCCGGTTAATGAGCAGGACGACGGATAACCACCAGGTGGAGGTGCTGAGGCCGGAAAAGGCTTTTTTGTATAAAGAGAGCAAGGAACAGCGGGTTTAAGGGATTCACTCGCGTCATTGCGAGGAGCTGCAAAGATAATGTGCGCGGGGCGACGAAGCAATCTTCTAACGTAATCTTCTATAACGATCTTCGCGGAGATTGTGTCAGGAGATTGCTTCGTCGCGGCCACCCCGCAAGGGCGCCGGGGCTTCTCGCAATGACGGACACTTACACGTAGCTGGGCCTAAGGCTAGCAATGACGGGGATGAAAACCCTTGTTTTGACGGCGAGGAAGACCCTTGTTTCGTTGTCTTGTAGTGACGGCTACTGAAGACCCCAGACCCTAAAAGTGTGCGAAATCATTTGCGTAGTCTCCTTTGATCCTTTCCATGGGCGGGTTGAAGTAGCCGAATTTCAGGTCAGGGAATTCTTCGCGGATGAGATCCAGCAGCTGTTGCATGCCGAGGCATTCTTCGGTTTCGGTGATGCCCAGCTTACCCAGGTACCAGTCAGGATCGATGTTGAAGTTGCGCCACTGGATCATGTTCAGGCCGGTTTCTTTGATCAGCTTCCGCAGGGCTTCGTATTCGGAAACGCTGTCGGTCATGCCGGGGAACACGAAATAGTTGATAGAGCTCCAGCCACCAAAGCTGCGCACTACTTTCAGGCTTTCTACAATGTCGTCAAAAACGTAGTTATTGGGCCTGTAGTAGGGCGTGTACCATTTTTCCTGTACGGAGTTGGTGCTTACGCGTATGCTGTTAAGACCGGCCTCGCAAAGGGCGCGTACGGCATCGGGCTTACTGCCGTTGGTATTGATGTTGATGCTGCCTTTGGGGGTATGTTTCCGGATCTCCAGGATGGATTCGCGGATGGTTTCCCACATGAGCAGGGGCTCGCCTTCACAGCCCTGTCCGAAGCTGACGATCGGGAAGGGGGCGGTTTCCAGGTGCGGCACGGTATATTCCACTATCTCTTCTGCCGTTGGCTTGAAGCGGAGGCGGTCCTGCGTGGAAACGATGCTTTCTTCTTCCGGCTGGAAGGAGATGCAGCCTACGCAGTTGGCGTTACAGGCAGGAGAGGAAGGGATCGGGCATTCCCAGCGTCCCATAAAATAGTTACGGGCGGCGGGGCAATGATAGGTAAGTGCGCAATTGTCTGCCAGGTGCTTTACCAGGCGGTTGTGCGGGTAGGCCTGCAGCAGGTCTTTTACGCCCTGTTTCACCTTTTTATCGTCAAAACCCGCGCATTCCTGGCGGATATCCTGTTCGATACGGGTGGCGGGCACATAGAATTTGCCATCCATCCAGCCTACTGCGGTGTAGCAGAATAAGGGCAGGGTGGGAGCGTCGGGCAGTGTTTCGTAGGCAGCCAGGTAAAAGCCGGTGTGGGCGGGAGGAATGAAAGCCGCTACGGCCCAGCCTTTGTCGCACAGCGCCATATCGCCGGTGGCGGCATCGATACCGATGCCACGGCGGCCGGGCAGTTCGTACAAAGAGCCTCCTTCGGGCAGCTCGATCCACTCTTCGTCAGGGATAGGCATTGCGTCCCAGCCGCTACGGCCGGTAACGTGCAATGAAGTATCCTCAAAAATATTCCCCTTTCCGTCGGAGTAAAGTATGTATGGTTTCATTCTATTTTAACTATTCAGTCGGCTCCTGAAGAACCCGTTTATTTCATCTTCCTTAATATCCGGAATATTATCCAGCACTTCCAGCTGTAGTATTTTGTTGTTCTTAAAGTCTACTGTCAGCAGGTCATTCCGCAAAATTACGTTATTGAGCTGGTTCCAGCCCACTACCCGGCTTGAAAAGGTGGTGGGAATGTTAATGCCGGTGATATCCATGGTGATATAGACGGGCTTGAAGATATTGTGCTCTACCCAGCCAATGTAGGCCAGTCCTAATCCTATCAGCAGCTGCATCAGGCCTACCAGGGGCTGCATATGCGAGAGGAAGTACAGGGCGCCGCTGAAACAGACAAACACCTGCAGCAGGCGCATCATACTGTTGGCGCCGGAGAAATTCCGCATCCGGCGTATTAAAAAAGGGAAGAGCAGGCTGAGAAAGCCGAATACCAGGAAAAAAACTACCATGGCCCAGTTAGGCGTGCGGCTGTTGTAAATGCCGATAGCGTTGAACAGGAATAATATCCCTGCCATGCCATGCATTACCGGTTGTAAACGCAGGCGGGTGACTGTATTGGGATGGAGGATCCGGATCTTGTACATTAATTGCAGCTTACCAGTAAGTTACACAATTTAAAGAGGATGCGGGCGCCTACGTTGGCATCCCATTCATCATGAGAGGTACTTACTTCGTTCAGGTCGAAACCGATGAGCTTGCGGCCGGAGGCTACCAGGCGTTTAAAAAGATAGAAGATCTGTTCTGCCTCAAATCCGCCCGGTACAGGAGTGCCGGTGTGGGGGCAGAGCTTGGGATCCAGGCCATCTATATCAAAGCTGATATAGACCTGCTGCGGCAGGGTTTCGACGATGCTGTCGCAGATGCTGCGCCAGTTCTCGCCTTCGAACTGGCGTTCCTTGATATTCTTATCGAAGAAGGTGACTACGCGGCCATTGCTGGCTGCTATGTAATCGAGCTCTTCCTCGCAGTAATCACGGATACCCACCTGTACCAGCTTCTGCAGCTGGGGCACCTCATTGAGGGCATTGTACATGATGGAGGCATGGGAGTATTTGAAACCTTCGTAGCTATCGCGGAGGTCGCAATGGGCGTCTATCTGCAGGATGCCGAAATCGCCTTTCTTTTCGCCGATGGCTTTAAAATAGCCCAGGGGGGTACTGTGGTCGCCGCCCACCAGGCCTACCAGCTTGCCTTTGTTGAGCAGGGCAAGGGTTTGGTTATAGACCCATTCGTTCATCACTTTGGTGCCGGTGTTAACGTCTACCAGGGTCTTTTTCAGGAATTGATTCTCATTGATCTCGCCGCCTTCTGTCAGGAACTTGATATACAGTTCAGCTTCCTTGCGGAGGTAATCGCTGCGGAGGAGGAGGTGCTTGTCGGGTTCCCGCATGAAAAAGCCTTTTTTCCAGCCATCCTTTACATCCGGATCGAGGAGGTCTACCTGGAAGGAGGCTTTAAAGATCTGCTCCGGGCCACGGGCGGTACCGTTGCTATAGGATACGGTCACTTCCCAGGGAACGGGCAGCAGCACCAGCTTTGCATCTTCCTCGCTGAAGGGCAGTCCAAATACGTTGTTAGACAGTAACCCTACCGAATTAGGGTCAAATTGTGTTAGATCGGCCATGATACTAATGATTCATTTTCATTTCCGGCGCAAAGATAGGAATCTGTGTCGGGTGAAATGCCATTTATATAAAAATTAAGGACAAGGAACCTGTTTTTGCGTTAATTTTGCGCTGAAAATCGAACCGGTTTCAGTAAATCAAGGGATTAGATCAAAAAAGGAAGCACAGGCCGAAACTTTAAGCTATGAAGAAAACAAACATCATCTTACTGATAGTGATCGCAGTGGCCATCGGTGTAATTGTTACAATGGTAGGGGATTTCAGTACCTATGAAACATTTGCTACGGCGAAGGAAAAAGAAGGTAAAGAATATCATGTGATCGGGGTGCTGGACAAAAGTCAGCAGCTCACATACGATCCGGTAAAGGATGCCAATTATTTCACATTCTACGTGAAAGATAAGGTAGGTGAAACCCGCAAGGTAATATTCTACGGCACCAAGCCTACAGATTTCGAAAAAGCCGAGCAGCTGGTGCTGACCGGTAAGATCGAGGGAGAGGAGTTCCACTGCAACAAGATACTGATGAAGTGCCCTTCCAAGTATAAAGACGACCAGATTGCCATGGGCACCAAACAAATGTAGGCTGCCTCCATTCATTACAAACTCAGCGTAACATCTTGGAAACAAAATACATAGGGGAACACCTGCTGCCCGGACAGTTGGGACATTTCTTTGCAGTACTCTCTTTTATAGCATCACTTGTAGCGACCATTGCTTATTTCAACGCTGTAAGGGCCAAGGAAACGCCGCTGCAGACTTCCTGGAAAAAGCTGGCCCGCTGGGCGTTCATTATAGAAGCGGCTTCTGTTTTTGCCGTATTCGGCATTTTATACTACGTACTGTACAATCACTATTTTGAATATAAATATGTGTGGCGCAACTCATCGCGCGCACTGGAGGTAAAATACCTGCTGTCCAGCTTCTGGGCCGACCAGGAGGGTAGTTTCCTGCTTTGGAGCATCTGGCACGGCGTGCTGGGGATCATACTGATCTTTACTTCCAAACGCTGGGAAGCGCCTGTAATGACTGTGCTCTCCTTTGCACAGTTCTGCCTGGCCAGCATGCTGCTGGGTATTTATATACTGGGCTACCGTGTGGGCAGCAATCCCTTCCTGCTGTTAAGACAGGCGGAGGAGAACATTAACCTGCCCTGGGTGAGCATGCCCAATTACCTGGAAAGGATCACAGACGGTAACGGGCTGAACCCGCTGCTGCAGAACTACTGGATGGTGATACACCCGCCGGTGCTGTTCCTGGGCTTTGCCTCTATGATCATTCCCTTTGCCTTTGCTTTTGGCGGGCTGTGGACCCGGGAATATAAAGAGTGGACCAAACCTGCCCTGCCCTGGGCGCTGTTTGCTGGCATGATGCTGGGTACCGGTATTATGATGGGAGCTGCCTGGGCTTATGAGTCGCTCACCTTTGGCGGCTACTGGGCATGGGACCCTGTAGAGAATGCCTCCCTGGTGCCCTGGCTCACGCTGGTAGCGGGCATTCACACCCTGCTGGCGTTCAAGTCTACCGGACATGCGCTGAAATCTACCTTCTTCTTCTTCTTTATTTCCTTTGTACTGATACTGTACTCTACCTTCCTGACCAGGAGCGGTGTGCTGGGAGAAACTTCCGTGCACTCATTCACCGACCTGGGTATGAGCGGACAGCTGCTGGTGTACATGGCGGTATTCACATTGCCTGCCTTTGTGATGCTGATCGTGCGCAGAAAAGAGATCCCGGATGTGAAGCGGGAGGAAAGCACTTATTCCCGCGAGTTCTGGATGTTTGTGGGTGCGCTGGTATTGCTGATAGCGGCCATCCAGATCACCTTCACCACTTCCATACCCGTGTGGAACAAAATGTTTAACCTGAACCTGGCTCCGCCATTGGAACCGGTTTTCCATTACAACAAGATCCAGGTATGGGTGGCGATCGTGATAGGCCTGCTTACTGCTATTGTGCAGTTCCTGAAATATAAAGACACGCCGCGTAAAACAGCGGGTCAAAACCTGCTATGGCCTACGGTGATCGCACTGGTGGCAACTGTGCTGATCGGCTGGCTGGGAAAGATCAATTATGACCTGTATGGGGCCGGTTACCTGACGGCATTGTATATTATGCTGTTTGCCAGCGTTTATGCGGTGGTGGGTAACGGTGTATATATTTTCAAAGGCCTGAAAGGCAAGATGAAATCTGCCGGGGCTTCTATCGCGCATATTGGTTTTGGCCTGGTATTGCTGGGCATCCTGATCTCTGCTTCCAAGCGGGAAGTGATCTCCATAGACCGTATGAAGATGCTGGATGGCGGTTTCTTTGGTAAGGAAAGCAAGGAGAACCCCCGTGAGAACCTGATGCTGCCGAGGAATTTCCCGATACAGATGGGCGATTATCATGTGACTTACGCAGGCGACTCTACGGCAGCAGGCGATCCGAAAACCTATTACGTGGTGAGGTATGAGAAAAAAGACCCCACCAACGGACAACCGCTGGAGAATTTTACGCTGTACCCTGATGCGTTCATCAATACCAAAGGACAGGAGGGGCTGACGCCTAACCCGTCTTCCCGTCACTACCTGACCCGGGACATCTTTACTTATGTAACGGCGGTGCCGCGTAAGGATGAAGGCAGCGATACGGCGAAATACAGCCATCATGAGGTCAAGGAAGGGGATTCCGTATTCTTCTCCAACGGTTATATGGTATATAGCGGCCTGCAGAAGACCCCGCAGAACAAGAACTACCAGGCGGCCGCCCAGGAAGGCGACCTGGCAGTGGGGGCGCAATTGCAGGTACATACCAAAGACGGCACAACGTCAACACTGGAGCCGGTATATTTTATCCGTAACAATACTTATCAATATAACGTACCGGATACCGCCCATCAGTTATCTTTGTATGTACGTTTTGCCAAGATACTTCCGAACGAGAACAAGATCGAGCTGGAGGTGAAGGAATCTGCAACGTTCGATGATTATATAGTGCTGAAGGCGTTCATTTTCCCCTTTATCAATGTGTTGTGGATAGGGATACTGATCATGATAGCGGGATTTTTAATGAGTATCTATCAGCGGGCAAAGAGAATCTAATCTCTATATATTTATGAAACGCAGATGGTTGCGTATAACCCTGGTGGTTATTGCAATACTCGCTATCGTGTACTGGTTTGGCCCTGAACCAGCTGCACCAAAGTATGGAATATCCCTGCCAGCCGTACCGGCCGAGGCCTCTGCACTGGAACAGTATGTAACAGCGCGTGAAAGCCGTCACCGGTTGAAGCCTGATAATGAGGCCCGTATTGTATGGCACGATTCCCTGCACCGCAAAACTCCCTACAGCGTTGTTTACCTGCATGGTTTTTCTGCCAGCCGCCGGGAAGGCGACCCGGTAGCGGCTGATTTTGCCGCCCGTTATGGCTGTAACATCTTCTACTCCCGCCTGGATGGGCATGGCATTGATACATCTGAACCTTTATTGAATATGACAGCCGCCGGATTGTGGCGGGACGCCCGGGAAGCGCTCAGCATCGGGCGTGCGCTGGGTGATAAAGTGATTGTGATGGGCACTTCTACGGGTGGTACGCTGGCGCTGAAGCTGGCGGCAGAATATCCCAGGGAAGTGTATGCCCTGATCAATATGTCGCCTAATATTGAGATCAATGACCGCCTGGCTTTCCTGGCCAATAATCCCTGGGGATTGCAGCTGGCGCGGCAGGTAAAAGGCGGTTTGTACAACCATACCAGCGGGGCAAACGACCCGGAAGTATCCAAATACTGGAACACTACCTACCGGCTGGAAGCAGTGGCTGAATTACAGAACCTGCTGGAAACCACCATGACAAGCTCCACTTTCAGGAAAATACATCAACCCATCCTGAATCTCTATTATTACAAAGACGAAGAACACCAGGACCCGACCGTACGCGTGGCGGCTATCCTGAACATGGAAAAAGAGCTGGGTACTCCCGGGAACCGGAAGGCGGCAGTGGCCATACCGGGCGCGGGCGCACATGTGCTGGGAAGCTCCCTGGTATCGCATGATGTACCGGGTGTAGAGCGGGCAATTTTTAATTTTTCTGAACAGGTATTGAAACTAAAGCCCTTAGAAGCCAGGTGAAATGAATCTATGGAGGAAGTATTGTTCATCAACCGAAATGTGTAACTTTAATAAATAAAATTTCGTTAAAGTTTACATGTGCCGTCTTAAGATCACTTTATTCCTCACCATGCTTATGTGCGCTTTCCTATACCGGAATGATGCCGTAGCGCAATCTGCGCAAGAGGGAGGTATGCAGGTGAGAGCGGTGATTGTCGGCACAGATACCCTTCCTTCCATTACCCTCCAGATATTTGAAATAACGGAAAAACTGCCGCGCAAGCTGCGTAAACAGCGGGAGCGCTGGACCCGTTTACGGAATGCGGTATATGTAACGTATCCGTATGCAAAATCAGCCGCCCGGATCCTGAAAGATGTGAATGGTCACCTGGCCTCCCTGGATAATAAAAAGGCGCGTAAAGCTTACCTGGCTACCAAGGAAAAGGAGCTGAAGGCGGAGTTTGGAGATAAGCTGGAAAATTTGTCTATCTACCAGGGAAAGGTATTGATGAAGCTGATAGACCGGGAAACGGGTGAGAATTGTTATGAGATCATCAAGGAACTGAAGGGCGGGTTTAATGCCCGTTTGTGGCAGACGGTGGCTTTTTTCTTTGGCGGTAATCTGAAGAGCGAGTATGATACCGAGGAAGATCATGATATCGAGGAGATTGTGCAGGAGATAGAGATGTACAGGTATTACAGAGCGTATAATTAACCCTCCCCATATTTTAACATTCCTTCTATTTTTTCTTTTGAATTATTGGTTAAGTTTGATGGTATGAAACCATTGATAACGCTATTATTTCTATTGCTGCCGGGAATGGCGGCGCTGGCACAGGAAGAAACAGATGAGCCGATACAGGTGTATGTGATTGATAGTGTGGAAGTAGGATCTGACGCGATGAACGGGTTGAGCCCCGACCAGATCGCTATGATCACGATTGCGAGGGGAAAGAAGACCGTTGAGAAATATGGGGAGCGGGCAGCCAGCGGGGTATTTTATATTGAAACAAAGGCGTTTGCACGTAAACGTTATAACCGGATGTTCAGCGATCTGTCGCCTGCATATGCAGCAGCCTTGCAGCGTTATGGCAGTGACAGCAGCTTTCAGTACATTATGGGAGACAGTGTGCTGACCACCAACCGGGAATCGCAGCTGGCTACTTTAGCGCCGAAGGACATTGCGGAGATCAGGGTAGAAGGCGGGCAGCAGGCATCAACAAAGAAGCTATCGAAGATCAGGGAGGAGGATGTAAGGGTACTTATTAACACGAAGCAAGAAGTAATTAAGAAGAAATAAGGACGGAATAAAAAAGAAATAAAAAAACCAGGAACGATGACCGCTCCTGGTTTTTTCTTTTTATGCTGTATTGCTTCATTACTGCACATATCCCGGGTTCTGCGGGCGCAGGTTCGGGTTGTTGTTATATTCCAGCGTAGGCAGCGGGAACAGCAGATGCTTTTCCTGCAGGGTAGGCGCGTTAGCGGTACCGTAGTTGAATTTGTGACCTACGAAGTTATCGAAGTTGTTGGTTGTTTCGTTATATGCTTTACGGAGGCGTACCATGTCGAACCAGGTTTTGCCTTCGTAGCACAGCTCATGCCAACGCTCGCGCCATACCGCCAGGCGGAAATCGGCCTGTGTGAAAGTAGTGGCTGTGGTAAGTGCAGCACGGTCGCGGATCGCTTTCAGTGCAGCGATAGCCTGTGCGTTAGGTCCGCCGTCTGCTTCGTTCTGCGCTTCAGCGTAGATGAGCAGTACTTCTGCGTAACGTATCAGGGTCCAGTTCATGCCGCTTTGGGAGGTACCGGCTATGCCTGAGGTACCATTGGCCACTTTATCGAAGTGTTTGAAGATGTAAGGCTTGTTCAGCTGTTTCAGCGCACCGCTGCCACCAGTGTAATAGGCGGTGTAGAAGAACTGTTGTTCTTCTGTACGTTTGTCTCCATCTTCATAAGAATCATAGAATGCCTTGGTAGGGATGGTGCTGCCCACCTGAGTACCATAGGCGGATATACCACCAAAGTTAGGCAGCATGGATTCCTGGAAGGGATTGTTCACGATACCCTGTGCATACTGTACTTCGAAGATCAGCTCTCCTGTGTTCTTTACGGCAGGATTGTGCAGTGATTCGTAAGTAGGGAACAACTGGAAGCTACCGTTATCGATCACTTCTTTTGCTTTATCTGCAGCAAGCCTGTAATAACCCGGCTTTTTCAGCGGTTCACCTGCCATGGTAAGGTATACGCTGGCCAGCAGTGATTTAACCGCGCCAAGGGAAGCTCTGCCGCTAGGCTGTGTCCAGGGCAGACCGGAGGCCTCTGCTTTGGTAAGATCGCTAACGATCAGCTGGTAAACGCTATCCTGAGAAGTGCGGTTAGGATACAGCTTCGGATCGGTGTAGCTGTTTACGGGCTCAGTAAGCAGGGGCACATCACCAAACAGTCTTACCAGCCAGTAATAGTGCAGTGCGCGCAGGAAGTAAGCTTCGCCCATGTTCCTGGCTTTCTGCGCTTCATCCATTGGGTTAATGCCGGGTATTTTGGCAATAGCCTGGTTGGCGTTAGCGATGTTCAGATACAGGTTCTGCCACCATTGTCTTACGTGCAGGTTATCCGGGTTGTAAGCGAGGTTCAGCAGGTTATTCAGATCAGAGTTCTGACCGGTTTCTGAGTTGGTAGTGCCCGTGGGCGCTTCCAGCAGCTGATAGTTGTTAGAGAAGATACCGGTACCGTTGCCGATGAAGCGCAGGTTGGCATAGATAGCAGTCAATGCTGCATCTGCATGCTCGGGCAGGGTGTAGAAGTTATCCGGCGTGAGGTTGGAGGGGTCCTCCTCTTCCAGGAACTTGGAACAACCAGACACTGCGAACATCGCGCCACAGATCAAAATCAGACAGAATCGTTTTATCGTCAGTTGCATGATAATAAGCTTTTTAATTAGCAATGAATTACAGTCCAACGTTCAGGCCCAGTGTAAAGGTGGTGGGCTTGGGATAGTCGAAGAAGGTCTGACCCTGCGTAAATGACTGGTCGTAGGTGCTTACTTCGGGATCGTTGCCGCTGTAGCTGGTTACCAGGAAGAAGTTCTGTACAGAACCATAGATCCTGAGTTTGCTCAGACGGTATCTTTTCAGCATACCTTCTTTGAAAGTGTATCCCAGCAGCAGGTTCCTGCCACGGAGGAAGGAGCCGTCCTCTACCCAACGGGTGTCTACGTTGGTTACATAACCAGCCCTGGTATCGCGCAAAGCGGCGATGGGGGTGTTCTGGTTTTGCGGCGTCCATGCGTTCAGCACTGTTTTGTAGCTGTTGGCAATGGCTACACGGTCTTCACCAGAGTGCTTGGTCATGTTCAGTACGTCGTTGCCGTAGGTAAACTGCAGGTCTAATGTCAGGTCCCAGTTCTTGTAACGGAAAGAGTTGATGAATGAACCGTAGAAGTCAGGGTTGTTGTTACCGATGATCTTACGGTCGGCATCATTGATCTGGTAGTCGCCATTCACATCTTCGTACTTGATATCACCGGGGAGGATGGTTTTGTTGGAGCGGTAGCTGGCGAATTTAGCCGCTTCAGCTGCATCTTTATCGCTCCAGGTACCGATGCGGTTCAGGCCCCAGAAGGAACCTACAGACTCGCCCACTTTGATGATACCGGTAAAGTTGGTGAAGTTCGGGTTACCGCTGAAGATAGGCGCCGGAGTGGCCAGTGACAATACTTTGTTTTTGTTACCGGCGATGTTGAAGGTGGTATTCCAGGTGAAGTCTTTGCCGTCGATGTTAACGGTGTTGATAGAGAATTCCCAGCCTTTGTTCTCCATGCTGCCGATGTTCCTGGTGATCACTGCATAACCGCTGGAGTAGGGCAGGGGAGACTCGAGCAGCATGTCTGTTGTCTTCCTGTAATAAATATCCGCCTCCAGTGAGATGCGGTTCTGGAACAGGCCTACTTCCAGGCCGAGGTCTGCCTGACGGGTCTTTTCCCATTTCAGATCAGGATTGGCAAGACGGTTGATACCGATACCGGTGGCTCTTGTGCCATTGAAGATGCCGGTGTAATCAAAGGTACCGCCGCCGCCGAAGCCGGTGTAACGGGGACCGATAAGGCCCAGTGACGCATAGGGGCTTGTTTCGGAGTTACCTGTTAAACCATAGCTGGTGCGCAGCTTCAGGTGTGAGAAGGTAGGGTTGCCTTTCAGGAATGGCTCTTCAGAAATTCTCCAGGCCACAGCCGCAGAGGGGAAGAACGCATACTTGTTGGACTCACCGAATTTGGAAGAACCATCCACACGGCCGGTCAGCGTTAACAGGTATTTATCCATCAGACCATAGTTGATACGGCCGTAGTAGGAGTTGAAAGCGAACCTGCTGTTGCGGGATTCCGGTGTTGGTAAGGTAGCTGCAGAACCTAAGTTGTTATACTTGAAGTAATCAGTCAGGAAACCTTCGCCGTAGGTAGTGAAACCTTTTACATTGGTTTCATACCAGGAGGCGCCCACCATGCCAGTAAAGTTGTGGATGTCGTTGATCTTCTTGTTATAGGTCAGATAAGTTTCTGAAGAATAGAAAGTTTCGCGGTTGTCATCCAGTACGGCACGGCCTTTCTGGTTTTGTGAGATCTGGTTCAGGTTACGGCCGCTGTATTCGTTACGCTGGCGGGTAACCACATCTGCGCCCAGCACAGAGCGCAGTTCCAGTCCCGGCGCCAGGTGCAGGTTCACATAGATGTTGCCCAATACGGTTTGTGTATACAGCTCATAGAAGCGGTTATTCATGATGTTAACCGGGTTCTCACCACCTTCCATGCCCTGGTATTGCCAGTTACCTGCGTAGGTACCTGCATATTTACCGCTGGTATATTTAACCGGCAGAATGGGCAGACCTTCTGTGATCATACGCACGGAGTTAAGGCCACCGGTACCGATATCTACCAGGTTTTCTTTCTGGTTGTTATAGCTGAGGTTACCGCCCACAGAGATCCAGTCTTTCAGTTCTGTATCAAAAGTGAAGCGGGCAGAGTAGCGTTTCAGGTAGGAGTTCAGCAGCAGACCGTTATCATCGCGGTAGCCCAGGAAAACGCCATAGGAGCCTTTCTCTGTACCATTGGTGAATGACAGCTGATGGTTCTGGGAAAGTTTGCTTTGAGTAGCTTCTTTCAGCCAGTCTGTATTGTACAGCGGCTCAGGATTACCGTCAGCGCCCAGCTTGAACAGCTCAGGATTTCCCAGGGTGTTGCCCACGAGGTAGTTCCTTCTTTTAACTACCGGATCGGAATAATTGCCTGCAGCCCAGCCTTGCGGATCGTAGGTTTGCGCGTTCTTATACGCTTGTTCTTCTACCCACAGGAACTCTTTGGAGTCCAGCATTTTTACGCGGTGGGGGCCGATGGTAGGCACGCTGAAGTCTACATCATAATTGATGTGACCTCCGTCCCTGGGGCCTTTTTTGGTGGTAACCAGCACTACGCCGTTGGCGCCGCGGGAACCGTAGATAGCGGTTGCAGAAGCGTCTTTCAGTACTTCTACAGATCCGATATCGGAAGGGTTAATATAGTCGATAGCGTTAGAGAACTGTGTTTGCGTGCCAACGGGCAGCATCACACCATCGATAATATACAGCGGGTTGCTGGTAGTGTTGATGGAGCTGAAACCGCGGATACGTACACGGGTGGCGCCACCCGGACGACCGGAGTTCACGCTTACGTTCACACCGGGGATACGGCCGGCGAGGGCCTGGTTCACGGAAGGAACCTGGCGTTCCTGCAGCTGTGCTGTTTTAACAGTAGCTACGGCGCCGGTGATGTCAGATCTTTTCTGCGTACCGTAACCCACTACTACAACGTCTTGCAGTGACTGTACATCTGAGGATAGCGTGATGTTCACTGATGAACCGCTACCCAATGCTACTTCCTGGGTAGAATAACCCACGAAGGAGAATATCAGGGCGTTGGCGCCCTTGGGAACATCCAGGGAGAATGAGCCGTCAGGTTTAGTTTGGGTACCTACAGCAGTACCTTTAGCCTGAACAGTCACGCCCGGTAAGGGGCTTTTGTCCTTGGCGTCAGTTACCTGTCCGGAGATCTTCCTGGACTGGGAAAAGGCCAGTAAACACATAAATATCCATAACGTGCTTAGGAGGCCACTTCGCATAAGAAAGGTTGTTTTCTTCATACGCTTTGGTTTTTAGGTTGTTTAAAAGGTGGAATGACATCGACTTTGCCGTGTTACAGCTCAATTGCAAGGGACGAGTAGAATTGAATAGAAAATACCGCTATCTTTGCGCGGCAAAAAATATGGTGGCTTTACAGCAAAGCAGCACCATAACGTGGCGTCCCTCCCCATTAGCAGCAAAATCGATTTAGCATTTGGTTATTTTAAAAGATCCTTCCGGATCCTTTGCCAGTACATGTTACATGCTTGATATCGTGGTTTTAGGTTTTAGTTTACAAGTTTTAGTTCGCTTTAATTTAGTTCGCTTCAGTTCCCGTGATGATGTGGAATCCTTAACGGTTTATTCAATAGATAACTTTCGCCGTAAAAATAGTACTCTTTTTTACAATCCAAAATGGATGTGTAAAAAATAATATCAATCAGATCGTTTATAGTTATCAGGTAGAACGCCGCATAATCAATTTTCCTTCGAGCAGGATCTGTTGCGATTGCTTTTTTGTTTTATCTGCGCTGCCGTTCTTCAGTTGTTCCATCAATAGGGAGATGGCGGTTTTAGCGATGTTGGCAATAGGTTGTTCAAATGCGCTGATACCAGGCGGGTAGAGGCGGAACACATCATGATCATCAAAGCAAACCACTGCGAGATGTTCGGGGATACGCAGTCCGAGGCGATCAATTGCTTCAAGTCCGGCTACTCCAAGATAGTTGGTGGCGAAGACCAGTGCATCAGGCTGACGTTTACTTTTGATAAAGGTGCCGATACGGTGGATGATGGCATCCTGTGGCGTATCATATTTTAATTTGAGCACGTGCTGTTTGGCTGCAGTGATGTTGTATTGCCTGCAGGCGTCACGGTAGGCCTGTTCCCGTTGTTGCAGCTGAACGAGATCCAGATCAGCTGTAACCAGGCCGATATTGCGGTATCCTTTTTCGAGCAGGTGATCTACACAGGAGCGCATGCCTTTATAGTTATCTACCAGCACATAGGGTGTGCTTACATCTTTGAAGTAGCTATCCATCAGCACCAGTGGCTGGCGGTTCTGCATCAGCTGGCCGATCTCTGTTTCCATTCCGGGGGCAGGTGTGATGAGATAACCGTCCACCTGCTGTTTGAGCATCATCTGGATCAGCTCCTTTCCTTTCTGCGGGTTGTTCTCCGTACTGCAATACAGCACTTTATAGCCATGGCGTTCTGCCTCTTCTTCTATGGTACGGGCCAGTGCGGCAAAGAAGCTGCCGGAGATGCTTTCCACGATCAATCCCAGGATCCTGGATTGCCCGGTGCGCAGGTTAACGGCTACCGGATGCGGCTGATATCCTGCCGCTTTGGCCAGGCTCTCGATCTTTGCGGCCAGTGTGTCGCTGATACGTCTTTGTTTGGCTTTACCGTTTAGCACCAACGAAACAGTAGAAGGCGCCACACCGGCTTTTTTTGCTACATCTTTAAGGGATACTCTTTTCATATTTACTCCCGAAGGGGAGGAAAGATACGGCTTTTAGGGCTCACTTTGCCTTCAGGCATCCCGGAGTGGTTTTTACACTATCCTTTTGCGTTATGAGGGCCGTACGGGAAAGGTAGTTCTTCATATCTGCCTGGGGCAGGTCGTAATACAATACTACGCCATAGCCGTCGTTCATGGTTCTCTGCGCCAGGTTAGCAGCGGTGGAGAGAGCCGTATGATTGATCCAGATAGCGGCGGGCCCCAGCTGGCTTTTGGTCATTCCGGCGAAAGTGGGAGGAGCGTAGCTACCGTAATAAGGATTCCAGGCGTAGTTGATAAAATCGCCGGTCTTTTTGCCATTCCAGGAAGAACGTGCTGCGGCAGGACCGATGTTGTAAAGGGAAATGGTCTTTGTCGGTATCAGCTTACGCAATTCGTCCAGCAGCAGGATGAAGGAGCTGTCGTTAGGCTGGGGCAGGCCGTTCTTACCATATTCCGCATATTCATCATCAAAGTCGATACCGTCGAGACCGTAGGTAGTAACGGCGCTGCTCAGCTGTTGGGCAAAGGCTTTTGCTGCTGCACGGCTGGTGAAATTAGCAAAGCCGGCGCCCTGGTGGTTGCCCAGTACGGAGAGAAGCACTTTAATGCCTTTGGCCTGCAGCGGCTGGATATAGGAAGCGCGGTTATTCAGCACCGTAGCTACATTAGGATTGTTATAGAGCACGGCTTTCTTTGCCTGTGTATCATAGTTGATATTGGCAGCAAAGATGATAGCGATATCGAAGAAGGCTTGTCCGCCTGTTTTCAGGGTATAGCAGCCTGCATTGGCAAAATTGTTATTGTTCACTTCAATATAGACCACGTTCAGGGGACCGGTCTTGGCTTCGGGAGTGACCTTTGTAGTGTCCTGAGGGGGCGGAGGTTGCTGTGCTGCATCCTTTTTGCAGGCGATACTGAACAGGCATAACGCGGTAATGGTTAACAGCGGGGTACTGAATAGTGTTTTCATCAGGGTTGTTTATAGTGTATATACGCATAGACATGGATTTATATTATAGCGGTTTGGTGTGTATTTATGCTTTCGAACTTTTTGCGTTCCTTTGCACCCATGAAACTGGATATACTTGCTATTGCCGCCCATCCGGACGATGTGGAATTATCCTGCGCCGGTACCCTGATGGTACATGCCGCCCAGGGGATGAAAGTGGGGGTGGCTGATATTACCCGCGGAGAGCTGGGCACTCGCGGCACACCTGAAATACGGGCCGCAGAGGCAAAAGCCGCGGCGGAGTTGATGGGACTTGCCGTAAGAGACAACCTGGAGCTGGCAGACGGGTTTTTTAAGAATGAAAGAATGGAACAACTGGCCGTTATTACGGCTATACGAAAATACCAGCCTGACATTGTGCTGACCAACGCCATAGACGATCGTCATCCGGATCATGGCAGGGCCGCCAGGCTGGTGGCCGACAGCTGTTTCCTGGCAGGCTTGCGCAGGGTGGAGACCACCTTTAACGGGCAGCTGCAGCAGGCCTGGCGCCCGAAGCAGGTATTCCACTTTTTGCAGGACAGGTATCATGAGCCGGATTTTGTGGTGGACATCAGCTCCGTGATGGAGCAAAAGCTGGATGCTATCCGCTGCTTCAAAACACAGTTCCTGGCGCCCCAGAATGAAGACCTGCAAACCTATATATCTTCCCCATCCTTCTTTGAAAGTGTGATCTACCGCGCCAAAATGCTGGGTAAGATGGTGGGCGTGGAATATGCGGAGGGATACACCAGCGCCAAGGTGGTGGGGATCAGGAGCTTTGCAGACCTGATCAATGAAGTGACCTGAGTAGCATATGAAATATTTTCTTTTGCTTTTTGGGCTGCTGATCAGCAGCACCGTTTTCTCCCAACAGGAAGATAAGCGCCTGGCGGACTTGCTGCGCCCTTACCTGAAGCAACATCATGGCATAGCCGGTATTTATGTGCATCACCTGAAGAAGAACAAGGTGGTGGCCATTAACGCCGATACGGTGTTCCCGACGGCCAGCACCATCAAAGTGCCCATCATGATAGGGATCTTTGACAAGATCGCGAAGGGAGAGCTGCAATATCACCAGCCGTTGATCTACAAGGACTCCCTGTTGTACCCGGGGGAGGAGGATATCTTAGGCGCTTTTAAAGATGGGCATAAGATTGACCTGGATAAGGTAATGATGCTGATGCTGACGATGAGCGACAACACGGCCAGCCTATGGCTGCAGTCGTTGGCAGGAGGGGGGCAGCAAATCAATGCCTGGCTGGAAGCTAATGGTTTTGTGAACACCCGGGTGAACAGCCGTACGCCCGGCAGGGAGGTTAATCGCAGCCAGTATGGCTGGGGACAGACCTCACCAAGGGAAATGGCCCGGCTGATGGAAATGATCTATAAGGGAGAAGCGATCAATAAGGCAGCCAGCGAGCGGATGTACCGCAATCTTTGCCGCAATTACTGGGATACGGAAGGATTGCTACAGGTGCCGCCGCGGGTAAGAACAGCGTCGAAGAACGGGGCGGTAAATGCATCGCGTTCGGAAGTGGTGATGGTTAATGCCCCACATGGGGATTATGTGTACAGTATCATTACCAAAGAGAACCTGGATCAGCGCTGGGACCGTGATAATGAGGCCTGGGACCTGCTGCGGACGGTGTCAAGGGTTATCTGGAAGCACTATGAGAAAAGGGACAAATGGGTTCCTGACCCTGGGGTAGGGCAGTTTTAAGTGCGGATTTTAATCCAAGGGCGCTAGATGAACAGATCCTGAGTAGCGTCAAATTCATCCTGTCTGTTGATACTGTTTTTGATAAACGGAATCAAAGCAAGGCCCACCGTAATGATCACTAAAAGTACATGCTTAAGTTTCATACCTGCCAAATTTTTCAGTTTCTCTAGTTATAACTAAATAACGTGCCAAAATGTTACGGATTCCGGCGTCAAAAGGTTGCCTGTTAAAGGGGCGTTTAGCTGATTTGCGCAGGATTGCGGGCTGGGCGGGGCCTCATATGGATTGTCTATAGTTGAAGCGGGAAAGTATAGAAAATATCAATACCACATCTGGAAAATCTATTTGATTTATTATATGCAGACAAAGAACTTTGCACCTGTTTTTAAAATGCGTGGATGTTACACAAAGTCTGGCATAAAGAGAATGTAAATTAAAAATCAGCAATACAAATGAAAAATGTCACTTTATCCGTAGGATCTCAGTTCCCGGAATTCAAGAAAACGGCAGTTGTTTCCATAGAAAAAGGCAAAGAATTCTATGATGTTTCTTCTGAGGAGATCAAAAGCTCCGGCAAATGGCTGGTAATGTTTTGGTGGCCTAAGGACTTCACTTTTGTGTGCCCTACCGAAATAGCAGAATTTAACAAGCACTTCCAGGACTTCAGCGATCGTGATGCTATCCTGATCGGTGCTTCTACCGATAGCGAATTTGTGCACCTGGCCTGGAGAAAAGACCACGAAGACCTGCGTGGCCTGCATTTCCCGATGCTGGCAGATACTTCCAAATCCCTGGCTGAAGAACTGGGTATCCTGGAAGCTAACGAAAAGATTGCTTACCGTGCTACTTTCATCGTAGATCCTCAGGGTATTGTACGCTGGGTATCCCTGTACGACCTGAACGTAGGCCGTAACGTGAAAGAAGTGGTACGTGTACTGGATGCACTGCAGACTGACGAGCTGTGCCCCTGTAACTGGCAGAAAGGCGAAGCTACACTGACTGCTTAATAAGCGTTTTAACATTTCGAGGGTTTGAGGGTTTGAAGGTTTGACACGTTCACCTTTAAACTTTCAAACCCTCAAATTTTCAAATCATTGAACTTTAAGATAATATGTTTGCTACAACGAATAATGATACGGCCATTCAGCTGTTACAGGCCGTAGGCATCACCGACACGAATCTGCCGGTGAACCTGCAGACCCTGGCTACCACGGATGCCCGTTACCTGAAAGATCTGAAGCTGAACGTTACCAACTCCCTGGGCGCAGCTACCCTCACCAAAAAGGAAGCCTACCTGATAGGGGTTGCCGTAGCGGTGAACGAAAAACACGCGGTACTGCAGGCGGCTTTTGAAAAGCTGGCGCAGCAGGAAGGGGCTAACGATAAGGAAATTGCGGAAGCGATCAGCTGTACTTCCCTGATGAATGCCAATAACGTGTTTTACCGTTTCAGACATTTTGTGAACAAGGAGTTTTATACCGCCACACCTGCAGGCATCCGGATGAGCATTATGGCTAACCCGGTGCTGGGTAAAGAGTTCTTTGAACTGTTAAGCCTGGTGATCTCTGCCCTGAACGGCTGTGAGATGTGCGTTACCTCCCACGAGGAAGCGGTAGTGAAGCATGGTACGGAGCAACAGCGGGTGCTGGATGCGGTAAGGCTGGGAGCAGTGCTCAGGAGCCTGGCGGTACTATTTTAACAAATGCTTCGGAGCAAGGACAAGTCCAGGTGAGGCCGGCCGATGTGGAAAAGTTGAAGTGAACTGAATTAAATAATTGGTTTTCAGCATTTTTTATCTATAAACACATTTGCCTTTTTTGCACATTTGGATAATGTTAATAAATTCGAGCAAGAATATTTGTGAAATAAATAAAAAAAGTGGACTTTTGCAGTCCAAAATTTTTTAGATCATGGCAAGAGTATGTCAGGTGACAGGAAAGAAGCCGATAACAGGTCACCATGTTTCCTTCTCTAATATCAAAACAAAGAGAAGATTTCTGCCTAACCTGCAGAAAAAGCGTTTTTTCCTGGCGGAAGAAGATCGCTGGATATCCTTAAAAGTGTCGGCTGACGGTTTAAGGACTATTAACAAAAGAGGTTTGTATGCAGTAGTGAAGGAATTGCGTGCAGCCGGACAGGAAATTTAATTACGGAATTCACTAATTGTATATACAATGGCAAAGAAAGGTAACAGGGTGCAAGTGATCCTGGAATGTACCGAGCATAAGACTTCTGGTCAGCCGGGCACTTCCCGTTATATCACCACCAAGAACAAAAAGAACACTCCTGAGCGTATGGAGTTGAAAAAGTACAACCCTATCCTGAGGAAGGTAACTGTACACAAAGAAATTAAATAATTTTGTTGAATTGTCAGGTACGGGGAAATGGTTGTTGTATGCAACTGTTTCAACACCAGTAGGCACAATTAAACCAATAAACCAATAAACCAATGGCAAAACAAGCTAAGACCGCGATCAAGAAAGATGCTAAGGCTGCTGCTGAGGCAAAAGTGTGGACCAAAGTGATCAAAGCGGTACGTTCTCCGAAATCCGGCGCCTATACTTTTAAAGAAGCTATTGTGCACAAGGATAAAGTGCAGGAGTACATGAACCAAAAGTAATTCGGCTTTACTAAATTATACTGCAAGAAGCTGTTCCGTTCCTAGCGGACAGCTTTTTGTGTTTGTGGTAAGCCCATAGCCGGTATACCCCATCTGTTTCCTCATTAATGTGTAAATTGCAGCGCCTTTGTATTATTTTCATATAAAGGAACAGCATGGATCTGGAACTATAGACTGTGGATCAAAACTATTATTATGAGCTTTTTCAATAAACTATTTTCCCGGGAGAAGAAAGAAAGCCTGGACCAGGGTTTGCAGAAGACCAAAGAAAGCTTTTTGTCTAAGATAGGTAAGGCTATCGCGGGTAAGTCTACCGTAGACACCGAGGTGCTGGATAACCTGGAGGAAGCGCTGGTGTCTGCAGATGTTGGTGTGGAAACCACCGTGCGGATAATAGAGCGGATAGAGAAACGCGTAGCAAAAGATAAATACCTGGGAACCAGTGAATTGAACAAGATACTGCAAGAAGAGATTGCAGCTATCCTGGTGGATGCACCTGATAGCGGCTTCCGCGATTTCGAGGTGCCGGAAGGTAAGAAGCCTTACGTGATCATGGTGGTTGGTGTGAATGGTGTAGGCAAGACCACCACCATCGGAAAACTGGCCTATAATTTCAGGAAAGCAGGGAAATCTGTGCTGTTGGGCGCCGCTGATACATTCAGGGCTGCAGCGGTAGACCAGCTGACCATCTGGAGCGAAAGGGCGGGCGTACCGATCGTAAAGCAGCAAATGGGCTCCGACCCGGGCGCGGTGGCTTTTGACACCGTACAGAGCGGGGTAGCCAGGAATGTAGATGTGATCATTGTTGATACTGCCGGCCGTTTGCATAACAAGGCTCACCTGATGGACGAATTGAGCAAGATCAGGCGGGTAATGAAAAAGGTAGTGCCCGATGCCCCGCATGAGGTTTTGCTGGTGCTGGACGGATCTACCGGTCAGAATGCCCTGGAACAGGCTAAACAGTTCACAGCCGCTACAGAAGTGACATCTCTGGCTATCACCAAACTGGATGGCACCGCTAAAGGCGGGGTAGTACTGGCCATCGCCAACCAGTTTAAAATACCTGTAAAATACATCGGCATTGGAGAGAAAATGGAAGACCTGCAAATCTTTGATAAAGAAGAGTTTGTAGATTCTCTGTTTAGCATAAAAGGCTGATTTGCAATATCTTTGGCCGTGCTGTATGTAAATTCCATTAAAGTGATTTCAGCGTTATAAGACGCTGTACCTGAGTTCTTTGTAGTATTTATGGTAACTCCTTTTTTTATAAATTTGGCATAATAGTTCTTGTTTTACCCTTAGCCGCTTATATCATCACAATTCGTTTATATGCACATTACCACTATAGACAGAGTTGAAAAGATAACACCGGAAGCGTTCAGAAAGCAATATTATGAGCCACGTAAACCAGTGGTCATTACCAGCTTAAGTGCGGAATGGCCCGCCAGGGAGAAATGGACCTGGGAATACTTTAAATCCATTGTTGGCCAGCAAACGGTAGGAGTATATAACAATGAAAGGGCCAACGCAGGTACGCCTGTAAACGGGGCAGACGATTATATCCGCTTCGGGGACTACCTGGATATGATACAACAGGGACCGGTGACCTTGCGGATCTTTCTCTTCAATATCTTTCAGCATGCCCCCGAGATCACCAATGATTTTACCTGGCCTGAGCACCTGGTAAAAGGCCTGCTCAGGAAGTACCCCATGCTATTTGTTGGCGGCGCCGGTTCGGTTGCCCATATGCATTATGATATTGACCTTTCCCATATCTTCCATACCCAGTTTCTGGGCCGCAAACGGGTATTGCTGCTGGAGAATAAGCAGTCTCCCTATATTTACCGCATGCCGTTCACCGTTGAAAGCGCTGCCAGTTTTGTAAACTGGCACCAGGCGCTGGATACGCAGCAGTTCCCTGCGCTGGAACACGCCAATGGTTATACGGCTATCCTGCAGCATGGCGATACGCTTTTTATGCCGGGTGGTTACTGGCACCACATGGAGTATATGGACAGCGGCTTTGCCATGAGCCTGCGGGCGCTTGATCAGAGCCTGGCCGGAAAGCTGAACGGCCTGTACCATATCGTAGGGCTGCGGGGGATGAATAACCTGCTCATTAAACTGGCTCCCCAGTGGTGGTATCACTACAAGCGCAGGGCAGCCCACCGTAATGCCGATCGTTTGCTGGAATCCATTAGTAACGAATAGTTAACAAATTGACAGAAGTCGCGTCATTGTGAGGCCCACGCGGGCGCCTTGCCTGACTCTGATGCGTTTATGTAATGATTATTCTTTATTAGTTATTAATTGTGAATTTTTTTTGTTAATTTTGCACCTTCTCATATAAGCCCCCACTAAGGCTAAGTCACATACAGTAAGTCTGCTGTTTTTATTTGTTCGTGTCTTAATTGTCTTCGTGGCGGTAACCCAACCGGCAAATGAAGACAAAAACTTTAAAGAAAGACAAGGTCAATATTATTACATTAGGATGTTCCAAGAATATGGTAGATTCAGAGGTCCTCAGCGGACAGCTGATAGCCAATGACATTGATGTGGTTCACGAGAGTGGAAAGAAAGACCACAACATTGTCGTGGTAAATACCTGCGGTTTTATTGACAAGGCCAAGGAAGAGTCTATTAACACCATCCTGGAGCAGGTGGAGCTGAAGCAAAGGGGCCGGCTGGACAAGGTTTATGTGACCGGCTGCCTGAGCGAGCGTTACCGCGGCGACCTGGAACAGGAGATACCCGGTGTGGACGCCTGGTTCGGAACAATGGAACTGCCGCTGATCCTGAAGAAATTTGACGCGGACTATAAAGCGGAGCTGCTGGGTGAACGCCTTTTAAGCACCCCTGCACATTATGCCTACCTGAAAATATCTGAGGGCTGTAACCGTACCTGCTCTTTTTGCGCTATTCCCCTGATGCGGGGCGGGCATGTATCCAAGCCCATTGAAGCGGTTGTTCAGGAAGCCGAGAAACTGGTGCGTTTCGGCGTTAAAGAGATCATGCTGATCGCACAGGAGCTGACCTACTATGGCCTGGACCTGTATAAGGAACGCCGCCTGGCCGACCTGCTGAAGGCACTGGCTGCGGTACCCGGGCTGGAATGGATCAGACTGCACTACGCATACCCGCACAAGTTCCCGATGGACGTGCTGGATGTGATGCGCGAGCACTCCAACATCTGCAACTACCTGGATATGCCTTTACAGCATGCAGCCGACAATATGCTGAAAGCCATGAAAAGGCAGATCACCCGCACTGAAATGCAGGATCTTATCCATGACATCCGGGAAAGAGTACCGGGTATTTGTCTGCGTACCACGCTCATTACCGGTTTCCCCGGTGAAACACTGGAGGACGTGGAAGAGATGAAACGTTTCCTGGAAGACATGCGCTTTGACCGCGTAGGGATCTTTACCTACAGCCATGAAGAAGGCACCAGCGCCTATGGCCTGGAAGATAATATACCGGCTGAGGAAAAGGAGAGAAGGGCGCAGGAGATCATGGAAGTACAGCAGGAAATATCTTTCGAAAAGAACCAGGAAATGATCGGTAAGGTCTTTAAGGTGATCGTGGATAAGAAAGAATCCGGCCGTTACCTGGGAAGAACCGAATTTGACTCCGTAGAGGTAGATAATGAAGTGATCATCAATACCGACAAGCGTCTGAAACCGGGCGATTTTGTACAGGTGCGGATCACCAAGGCGTTTGATTACGACCTTGAAGGAGAATTAGTTTAAACGCTGAAAGCAGCACGCTAAACGCCGAAAGCGGTCCGTTGCTGCAGCAGTATATCGGAAACAAACAGAGCGTTTGGCGTTAAGCACTAAGCGTTCAGCACAAAAAAATACAAGGGCTCCGGACGGAGCCTGTTAAAGCAAATCAATGACTACATTTGAATCACTGGGCTTACAAGAGCCTATTCTGAAAGGAATCCAGGACCTGGGATTTGTTGCACCTACGCCCATACAGGAAAAAGCGATACCTGTATTACTGTCCGGCGACAGAGATTTTGTGGGCCTGGCACAAACAGGAACGGGAAAGACGGCAGCATTTGGCCTGCCTTTATTGCAACAACTGGATATTAAACGCAGGCAGCCGCAAGGGCTGATATTATGCCCTACCCGCGAGCTGTGCCTGCAGATAACCAATGATCTGAAGAATTTCAGCAAATACCTGGGAGATCTCAGCGTGGTGGCCGTTTATGGTGGCGCAAGCATTGTACAGCAGCTGCGCGAACTGAAAAGAGGCGCCCACGTGGTAGTAGCTACGCCCGGCAGGTTGCTGGATATTATAGAACGTGGCGCTGTCAATTTTGACCAGGTGCGCTACGCAGTACTGGATGAAGCGGATGAAATGCTGAACATGGGTTTCCAGGAAGATATCAACAACATCTTATCCAAGACCCCGCAGAGCAAGACCACCTGGTTGTTCTCTGCCACCATGCCGCAGGAGGTTCGCCGTATAGCGCAGAACTATATGACCAATCCCTTTGAGCTGACAGTAGGTAACAAAAACAGTGGTAATGCCAACATCGAGCACGAATATTACGTGGTACGGCCCCGTGAAAAATATGCCGCACTGAAACGTATTGTGGATTACAACCCGGAGATATTCGGCATCATTTTTACCCGTACCAAGATAGAATCACAGGAGATCGCAGAATCCCTGATCCGCGACGGTTATAATGCCGATGCACTGCATGGCGACCTTACCCAGCAGCAGCGTGATAAAGTGATGAAGCGTTTCCGTGAAAGGTCTATACAGGTACTGGTAGCCACTGATGTGGCCGCACGCGGTATTGACGTAGACAATGTAACGCACGTTATCAATTATGAGCTGCCGGATGATGTAGAGAACTACACCCACCGTAGCGGACGTACGGCCCGTGCTGGTAAATCAGGCATATCAATTGCTATCATTACCGGTAGGGATGTCGGAAAGATCAGGCAGATAGAAAGAGTGATCGGTAAGAAGTTCACAAAGGTAGATGTACCGGATGGTTTTGCAGTATGTGAGAAGCAGCTGTTTGGCCTGGTGCACAAGATCCACAATGTGACCGTTAACGAAGAACAGATCGAGCCCTACCTGGAGCGTATATACGAAGAATTTGCAGCCATGAGCAAGGAAGAGCTGATCAAGCGCTTTGCTTCGCTGGAGTTTAACGAGTTCCTGGAGTATTACCAGGATGCGCCAGATCTGAACGTGAAAGAGGAAAAACGTACTTACGAAGGCAATACCATGAGCCACCGTGGTACCGGTAAGTTCACCCGCCTGTTCATTAACCTGGGCTCTGTGGATGACTTTACCCGCGGCGATATGCTGCGTTACCTGTGCGATACCAGCGGGGTGAGGGGTAATAAGGTAGGCCGTATTGACCTGAAAGGCGTATATTCCTTCTTCGAAGTGGAGAATGATGTGGTGGACAAATTCGTTCAAGCATTTAAAAAAGCAGAATACAATGGCCGCAGCGTACGCATTGAAATGTCGCAGGATGGAGATAAACGCCGTAGCGGTGGTGGCCCCGGCCGTCCTCCCAGAGAGGAAGGCAGAAGGTATGGCAGCACACCCAGGCCTGGTTTTAAAAAGAGATATTGATCCCCTGACAGGGATTATGAAAAATAAAAAGTCCTCCTGGTGAAGCCGGGAGGACTTTTTTCGTTATTTTTCATTTGAAAATAACGGTTCATTCCCCAAACTGAAAAACTGTAATCCGGTAAGCTGATGTCTATAGAACCAAACCGCTCACTGTCACCTGTTGTGGCTTTCTCGCTGTTTTCCGCGAAGGATATTGAATTGTTCCAGGCTGGCACACATGAACGCCTATATGAAAAGTTTGGTGCGCACGCCCTGGAGTACGAAGGGGTGAAAGGCACCTACTTTGCCGTATGGGCGCCTAATGCTGCCTACGTGTCTGTAATGGGAGACTTTAACAACTGGGACCGGTATTCTCATACGCTGTTGCCGCGATGGGACCATTCCGGTATCTGGGAAGGGTTTATCCCGGAGGTGAAGAAGGGCGCTTTGTACAAGTATTTTATCCGCGCCAGGTCTGGCGAAGAGCTTTTCAAGGGAGATCCTTTTGCTCTGTACTGGGAACAGCGGCCTAAAACGGCTTCCATTACCTGGCAGCTGGACTATCAGTGGAAAGATAAGAAATGGATGGAAAAGCGGCAGCAGCGCAACAGTCTGCAAAGCCCTTTTTCTGTATACGAAGTGCATCTTGGTTCCTGGCGGCGCCCGGATCCCAATAATCATGAGCTGTTCTATTCTTACCGCGAAATAGCGGGGATGCTGGTGCCTTATGTAAAAGAGATGGGCTTTACGCATGTGGAACTGATGCCGGTGGGAGAGCACCCCTTTGATGGTTCCTGGGGATACCAGCAAACCGGTTACTATGCGCCAACTTCCCGCTATGGTACGCCCCAGGATTTCATGGCGATGGTAGATGCCTTTCATCATGAAGGCATCGGTGTGATACTGGACTGGGTGCCCTCGCACTTTCCTTATGATGCCCACGGCCTGTACCGCTTTGATGGATCGCATGTGTACGAGTATGCGGATATGCGCAAAGGCTACCATCCGGACTGGAACAGTTATATTTTCAATTACAGCCGTAATGAGGTGAAGAGCTTCCTGCTCAGTAACGCTATTTACTGGCTGGATAAATACCATCTGGACGGCCTGCGGGTAGATGCGGTGGCATCCATGATACACCTGGATTACTCGCGTAATGCCGGGGGATGGGTGCCCAATGAGCAGGGAGGAAGAGAGAACCTGGAGGCCATTGCTTTCTTAAAGCACCTGAATGAAAGGATCTACAACCTGTTTCCTGATACGCAGACCATCGCGGAGGAATCCACCTCTTTTTACGGGGTATCACGCCCCACCTTTATGGGGGGCCTGGGTTTTGGTATGAAATGGATGATGGGCTGGATGAATGATACCTTGTCGTTTTTCAAAAAAGACCCGCTGCACCGCAAGTGGCACCAGGATGAATTCACTTTCAGCATCATGTATGCTTTTAGCGAGAATTTCATGCTGCCCCTGAGCCATGACGAAGTAGTGCACGGGAAATCTCCCATGGTATATAAAATGCCGGGCGATGACTGGCAGAAATTTGCCAACCTGCGCCTGATGTACGGTTATATGTTCACGCATCCCGGTACCAAGCTTTTATTCATGGGCGACGAGTTTGGGCAAACGCAGGAATGGAACTACAAGTCAGAGCTGAATTGGCACCTGCTGGAGCATCCTACCCATCTTGGGGCACAGCGGTTTGTAAAAGAGCTGAACCACCTGTATACCTCCGAACCGGCACTGTACCTGAAGCAGTTTGACCCGGAGGGCTTTGAATGGATCAATGCCAACGATTATGAGAACAGTGTACTGGTGTATATGCGTAAGGGCGCTACCATAAAAGACAATCTGATCGTAGTGCTGAATATGACGCCGGCGGCAAGGGAAGAATACCTGCTGGGTATCCCCATTCCCGGTACCTGGAAAGAGATATTGAACAGTGATGATCCACGCTTTTACGGCAGCGGTGTAACTAATACAGCGCCGATTGCAGCTAACAAACAGGAATATAACGGAAAGGAATATACTATTACTTTGAGAGTGCCTCCATTAGGCATTACTGTTATGAAACAAATTTGATGATTGGCTGTCCACAGATACCTATATGATCTGTGGACAGCCTTGATCCTTCTCTACATTAATTACCAATTATTTATAATTGTAAGCCCCTCTGCCCCCAAAAATTTTTACTCCCTTTAAACCTTCTTTAACACTTCCCATCCAAGTATAGCGCATTTCGAAAATGAAATAATAGCGGGGAAGAATCGTTATATATGCGCCATATCTAATATGTATTCATGCCAAATACGCTTTCAGATACAAAAAATCGATAATCACTAAAAACCATTCATTTATGAAGAGCTACCTCCGGAACCTGAGATGGCCGCTGGTATTTTTGGCCCTGACCGCCTTTGTAGTATATGCCTGTAATAAAGACAATTCTACTCCCGGTCCCTCTGGCAACCAGCAAAAACTGAGTATCTACATGTCGGACAATCCAGGATTTTTCGATAATGTGTTCCTGGACATCCGCAAGGTGGAAGTACTGGTAGACACCTGTACCCAGGATAAAGATGATGACGATCATGATGACTGGAGCGGCGCTGGCCGTTGCTGGTGGGGTGAAGACCGCCGTGATGACCGGGATTCCTGCCAGACATGGGATTCTCTGGGTATCCGTCCCGGTGTGTACGATATCCTTTCTTTAAGGAATGGCGCCGATACTTTACTGGCGGGTGGTCTTGTTCCCAAAGGTGTTGTGAAGAAGATCCGCATTACACTGGGCAACAATAACTCCCTGGTGAAAGACAGCGTTAAATATCCGCTGAAATCACCTTCCGGACAGGTGAAGATCATTATCAAACTGCGCAGCGACGACTGGGATGAAATTGCCAATGGTGATTTCCGTCTGTGGCTGGACTTTGACCTGGATCGTTCTATCGTAAGGGTATGGGATGGTAAGTTCATACTGAAACCGGTGATAAGGGTATTTACCCTGAAAGTAACTGGTAGTGTGTCCGGTAAGGTTAGCCCGATGGCTGCATGGCCGGTGATCAGCGTGTATAACGACAAGGATACCGGATTTGCGCTTCCCTGGATAGACGGACAGTTTAAAGTACGTGGCCTGAAAGCAGGTACTTACAAAGTATTTGTAAATGCGTCCAACGGTTACGTGGACACTACGCTTACCAACATTACTGTAGAACGTAACAGGAATACAGAATTGGGTAAGATCATTCTGAGGAAATAAGATAAATCCCTTCATTTTACGGGAGGTACAGGGCATTGGTCCTGTACCTCTTTTTTTTAAAACCGAATGCCTAATTTTAGCGTATATTTATTCTATATAAAAATGTTAACCTTTATTAACCCGTAACATTTGACCAGTAATGGAATTTATGATGAACAAGAAGAGGTGCGGCAGTGAACAGCAGTTTTACCGGCATGTATCAGTACTCTACAAGGCGCTTATTACTTTTTTTATTTTCTGTGCACTGGCGGCAGTGTGCGTGCTTACAATCTATGACGTATAAACAACAAAAGCCAACAGATCACAATGCCCGTGATCTGCTGATCCGAACCTTGTGACCTGGTGGCCTTAAACTTTCAGTGGTTCAATGGGTGACTAATTACACAGATTGCTGGCTTTCCTGGCGTTGGCGTCTGCGCCCGTGGGCTGCTTCTCCGCCTTTCTTGCCAATGGCAGCCATATGTTCGCGGTTGCGGCTTACAGCCTCACCACCTTTTTTCCCTGCCATGCGAGCTTCATCTGAAGAAAACTCATGAGCAACCCCTTGCTGGTGAGCGGCACGGCCCCCCATACTGGCGATAGCGCGTTGCTTTTCGCCATCCATAGCTGCAAAACCCCGTAAACCCTTACGGCGGCCAGATTGCTGTGTGTCTTTTTCCGATTCAGTCGTGTTGTTGTCATCTACCTGGGGGTTTTCATTGGCGACAACGTTGTTCCAGGTTGCTGCTTCCTGGGCCGAGTGGCTGTTTTGCATTGTCATAACATCAAGTTTTAATGTTTTTGAAAATAGTTTCCGTTCACAGAAAATATAAGCGCTTACCGGGAGTAGGGGAACAAGGACTGTGCCATGGACGACTTCGTATTGTGAGGTGGTATTATATATAGAGAAAACGTAGAGAATGGGTGATAACGGGTATCTGGTTCTACAGTGTAGAGAAAATATCCACACCTTTTTGTGGCATGGGCCCACTCAAACAGCTCTGGCGCTATAGTTGATGAAGTAAAGGCAAAAGCGCCTGATTATGCTGGTACCGCTTATTGCACTGGCAGTAGTTATTATCCTGGTGGTAATATACCTGATCTCTCAGGCAAACCGGAAAACGAGAGATCAGGGCAACAGGTGAGGGAGCCATGGTCTGTACTGTTCACTATCCATTTTCCATTCTCCATTATTCACGCTGTTCATTTTATTCATTTTAGCCTTTTGAGGCTTCAAAGCTTTGCCTGTAGTGCGAATCAACTTACTTTTGAACAAACTCTAAAGTTGGCATAGGTTATGAAAAGGCACTAAGATATCCATCTGTTAGTGCCCTTTTTTTTGTCTATTATCGTATAATAAGTTCTTCGAATTTTCTTTCCACTACCACTTTTACGATTCCTACGGCGAAGTTGCGGGCATTCAGCTTATACACTTTGCCATCTACCACATACTCGGTAGGCTGGAAAGGCAGGCCATGCACCAGTACCCGGTGCTTCTTGTAAGAAGCCTGGAAATCGCCGATGAATCTCTTCTTAAGCCGGAATTGCTGTTTGTCGGATACCTGTTTAAAGCGGATCGTATTGGATTGTCCGTTCTTGTAACCGTAGTGGTCTCCGGCGTCTTCGTAAAGCGTGCTGCTGGTAGGCTGATCGCTGTAGTAGACGTTCAGGATCATTTCATCGATCGTCTTTTCACCTACGTACTGGATAGCAGGATAGTTGGGCACCACGGAACCTGCCTTTACAAACAGCGGCATTTCATCCAGCGGTGTAGCGATCTTGATCAGCTGTCCGCCTTCATATGACTTATCGTTGAAGAAGTAGTACCAGCGCCCTGCAGGCAGGTATACTTCTTTTTCTTTTACTCCCGGCGCATCTACATGGCTGATGAGCAGTGCATCACCCAGCATGAATTCGTGGGAGCGGTTATAAGTTTGCGGGTCCTGTTGCGCTACGAAGGCCAGTGGGCGCAGCATAGGCGTGCCGTAATGGTGGTATTGCCAGAAGGTGGTATACAGGTACGGCAGCAGGCGGTAGCGCAGTTGTATAAATCGTTTGCAGATAAATTCGTACTTGCTGCCGAAGCTCCATGGCTCCTGGTTAAAGCCGGTTTCATTGCTGGCAGAGTGGGTGCGCATCAGCGGGTGGAAGGCCGCCAGCTGGATCCAGCGGGTATACAGCTCTCCATCCGGTTCGCCGATAAAGCCGCCAATATCACTACCTGCGAAGGAGATACCGGATACTGACAGGCGTTGGCATTGTACGTTAGCCAGCCACAGGTGGTCCCATTCAGATACATTATCACCGGTCCATACGGAAGCCCAGCGCTGGGCGCCTGCATAGCAGGAACGGGTGATCACGAAGGGGCGGTTGGGCATCAGGTATTTCTGCAAACCTGCTGCCGTGGCCTTGCTCATGAGGTGACCATAGATGTTGTGGGCCTTACGATGGCTTACATCTTCTCCGTCATAGTCGTGGCGCACGTCTTCAGGGAAGGTGCCCATTTCAAATACGGCGGGTTCGTTCATGTCGTTCCACACGCCTCTTACGCCTGTTTCCACCAGGCTCTTGAACAGGCTGCTCCACCACTCGCGCACTTTAGGATCTGTATAGTCCGGGAACACGCATTTACCCGGCCATACATCGCCTTCCATCAGGGCGCCGTCTGCACGTTTACAGAAGAAGTCGCGTTCCATGCCCTGTTTATAGATATCGTAATCCGGGTCTGATTTAATGCCCGGGTCTATGATCACAACGACCTTGAAGCCCTGTGCATCCAGGTCTTTGATCATGGCCGGCGGGTTGGGGAATGCCTCCTTGCTCCAGGTAAAGCAGCGGAAGCCCTCCATATAGTCAATATCAAGGTGGATGACATCGCAGGGGATCTGCCTTTTGCGGAATTCGGCCGCTATCTCACGTACCCGCTTTTCCGGGTAGTAGCTCCAGCGGCATTGCTGGTAGCCTAAAGCCCATAAAGGAGGAAGCTCTGCCGTACCGGTTATTTTAGTATAAGCTTCGGCCACCTGTAAGAGCTCGGGACCGTACATGAAGTAATAGTTCATTTCACCGCCCCTTGCCCAGAAGCTGCATACCTCATCTCTTTCATGGCCAAAGTCGAACAGGGTGCGGAAGGTATTATCGAAGAAGATACCGTAGCCGATGCCGTGGTGAAGGCCGTAGTAGAAGGGGATGTTGCGATACAGGGGATCGGTGTCTTTCTGGAAGCCGTAAGCATCCGTACCGAAGTTCTCCAGTCGTTTACCACGGAGGTTGAGGTCGGTAGGCTTATCGCCGAGTCCGAAGAAGCATTCTCCCTCCTGGATCTGTTTGCTGCAGTACACGATCTTACCGCCTTTCAGCAGGTAGTGCTGCCAGTGGAAGCCCATTTCGTCCTGGTTGATGATACGGCCTTCCTGGTCGGTAATGGTCAGGCGCAGGTTATCGCGGGCTATCCATATACGGATAACATCGGTATAGATCTCAAAAACCTCTTCAAATTCACGGATCCCGAAATTAACGGGCGACTCATCCAGCCGGGGATTGATGGCATAGGAAAAATCACGTTGAAATTTACTGTCGGCGGCATAACGGAAGCGGACAATTTTGTCTGAAATGATCCGTACTTCCAAAATAGTTTCTGCTGTATGAAAATAGAAGTAGTTGCCTTCTTTCTGCCATTTCCTGACTGCGTCAGGGTAGTGTTTAACGGAATATTTACTCGACGAACTGGTAACTTGCATAATTAGCTTTTAAAAAATCCGATCTTCTGCGTAGCCAGGCTCACATCATCTAAATTAAAAAAAAAAGATGTGACCACAGCTTTTTCCACGTTTGACATGCTTAATCCGGCGTTCACCCATTAAAATGATGTGTTGGCTAAATCCGGCCGGAAAAGTATCAAATACTTGGTAAATTTATTTCGAAACGTACTTTTTTGCTTTAACCTATTTGTCCTCATCAAGCGGTGCACAATGTCTGGTGCACCGTTTTTGTTTCTAATAAATTCAATGCATAATTAATAATTAATAATATTCCTAGTTTGGTTATTTCGTGCTATACTCATTGAAGGGAAGGCTGGGAAACAATTGGCTAAGGCCAATGTGATACTATTTTAACAAAAAGCCCCGGAGCAAGGATGACACATATAGAACACATAGAGAACACATATAGAAGCCATAGAGAAGGCAGCGAAAATAACATTACCTTATTCAATTCCCAGCAAACGTGCTATACGACCGTCTGATCCAGCCAGGTAAACTGCTTTACCACTGCGGGCGCTTTGCACTACATGAAATCCTTCTTTGCTGATCAACTGCCAGTGAAGACCCCCATCTACAGAAATATCCGTTCCCGAGGTACCCGTAGCCACCAGTATGTTATTGTGAACCCAGGTAACGCATGAGCGGAAACCACCGGGCGGAACAAGGGAGGGAGTCCAGGTTTTGCCTCCATCATTGGTGAGCACGCAATTCTGTCTCCGCAGGGTGTCGTTACGGTAGTCGCCGCCTACCGCGACGCCCAGGCGTGCATCCCAGAAAGCCAGGGAGAAAGCACCGGAGCTGGCATTACCCTGGATAACGGGCAGCGCAAAAGAAGCCCATTGCTGATGCTGGTATTTCAGGAAGCGGGCGGTATCGCCACCAGTTACGAAACAGTCTGTTTGCCTCGCGAGGGAGCGGAGGCTGGTACCGCTGGCCGCGAAAATAGCTTCGCCCTGGTATGCCGCCGGGGAATTGTCGGCGGGTGTCCAGTGGCGGCCGCCATCGCGGGTATAAAGTAAGGTGAATTTGCCCTCCAGCGGATCGCCGATGGCCCATCCCTCTTTTGGGTTACGGAAATCCATCCCGTCAAAAAAGATCCCTTTGGTATCATTAAAATAAACCCGTTCCCAGCTGGCGCCGCCATCAGAGGTGCGGAAGATGTGGGCCGGTTCCCCGGCATTGATCACCAGGGCCTCGCGCTCGTTGAACGCCTCAATATCCCGCCAGTCGCAGCTGTCGCAGCCGGGTACCTGCATCCATTGCCAATGCTCACCGCCATCGGTGCTTTTGCCCACCATTCCACCAGTGCCGGACACCCAAACCTGTTTGTCAGACACCACACTCATTCCCCGGATACTTTTCAAGTGCCCCCTGCTGAGCTCGCGGATGCTATACTTTTGGGATTGATTCTGTTGAGCTTGTGACGTTAGAACGGCGCAGCAGCATAGTAAAAGATAAAGGAAGCCTGTCTTGGTCATTTATATACAGTCTGTTAGTGAGCAAGAAAATTACAAAATCATTCAAAAGTGTGATGCGGATTTATATATTTGCAAATAACTAACCTGCATCAGTGCGTTATTTACCATCCCAGATAAGAAAAGAACTGCAGCTGCTTTGTGTATTTGTTTTTGCAATGAACTCCCTATTCGCACAGGAGGGGCGGTATATATTCGATGCATACAGCGTGAATGACGGTCTTTCTCAAAGCTTTGTAAGCGATATCATCCAGGACGACCAGGGCTTTATGTGGATAGCCAACCGCGACGGTGTAAACCGTTTTGACGGCTACGTATTTAATGAGTACCGTTTCAAAACCAGCGAACAGAACAATAAAGGAGAGGGAAAGGGCAACCTGGTGTCCAACAGCTCCAGCGGGGTAAGGGCGGTGATCAACCGTTTTGACCTCAAGGGATACAAAGGCTACAGCTTTTTCAAAAACAGCCGCCAGCAGCTGTTGCTGGCCCACAATAACGGCCTCAGCGTATATGATCCTTACCGCAATACCTTCCGCATGGTGCTGGAGGATACCTCTTATATTAATGAGCGGGAGCGCGACTGGAGCGTCAAATTCAAGATTCTCGGGGAGGATACCACCAATCATAACCTGTGGATCTGGCGCCCCCTGAAGGGGCTATACGCACTGGACAACCGCAGCTATGCCATTAAAAAGATCATCCTGTACCCACCACAGATCTCCAAACGGGGACTGGTACCCCGCGATATCGTAATGGACGGCTCGCAGGTATGGATGAACTTTGAACCGGGGGAGCTGCTGGCCCTCAACACGAAGAACCTCCGCCTGGCTACCTACTGCCTGCCGGTGATCGGGCAATACCCCGTGATGCGGAACCTGAATGCCGATTCCATGATCATTGCCAGTCCGGGGCACATCGTAGTATTCAATAAAAAACAGCATAAGTATACCGACCTCCCTTTTGAAGATAAAGGAGAGCCCTTTGAGCCCGTGGTAATGGAACAGGACCACGACGGCAACATCTGGATAGGAGGGAGCGACGGCGTGCTGATATATAATATACGCAGGAATGAGATCCTGCAGCATATCACCACTTTCAATACGTTTGAGACCCGTTCGCTGAACAATGTGCGTTACCTGTACCGCGACGCGGCAGATAATATGTGGGTAGGCACCAATGGCGACGGTATCAAAAAATATTCCCCGCACAAGAAGGTGTTTAACCTGTACCGCTCCCCGTTCATTACACACAACATGGTGCGGTCTATGTACAAGCATGACGACGGCAAGCTGTATGTGGGCCTGTGGCGTGACGGGCTGGATATTTATGAAGAGGGCGGCCGTTTCCTGGAGCGCATTTCCGACTTTGCAGATAAGAACCATTTTACGATAAATACCATTGACGCCATCTGCAGGGAGAACTACAAATACCTGTGGATGCACTTTGAAGGTAAGTACCTGGGCCTGTTCAATGTGCAGAACAAGAAATTTGAGAACCTGACGCCTGTGGTTGACAGCCTGGGCCTGCCTGATCAGCGGGATTATTTCTCTCCTTTCCTTTTCAGGCGCGTAAACGGGGAGGTATATTTTAATTATGGAGAGTACCTGTTATCTATCAGTCCGGATATCAAAGGGTATAAAGCTTCGCTGGTGCACAGGTTTCCAGGAGAGATCCTGAACTGCTACTATGAGGATTACATGGGTAACCAGTATGTAGGTACGCAGGCTACCTTGTATGCCAAAGAGGTGGGGAACGTGCGTTGGAAGGTGGTGCCGCTTCCCAGCGGTACGGTAGTAAAGAGCATTAATAAGAATGCCCATAAACAGTTGCTGGTGGCCACTACCAGGGGCCTGTTCATACTGGATGGTAATTACAACCAGCTGCAGCATTATAATAGTTATGATTTTCCGGCGCTGGTAAATGATTATTTCTACGGCGTGCTGCTGGACGATAAAGACCGCATCTGGGTAAGCCATAACAAGGGCCTGTCGCAGATCAACCCGGTAGACAACAGCATTACCACCTTTAATCATGAAGATGGATTGCAGTCCAATGAATTTAATACCGGCGCCTATTTTAAATCGGTAGACGGCGAGCTTTTCTTTGGCGGCATCAGGGGAGTGAATGGTTTTTACCCGCGTAATTTCAGGGACAATCCTTTTGTTCCCAAGGTGATCATTAAAAGGATGGAGGTGTTGGACAAACCTTATGAATCGGATACCGCCATTTCCTTGCTGCATCATATTGAATTACCTTATAACCAGAACACGATCGCTATTGAGTTTGTGCCGCTGGAGTATACCAATCCCCTGAAAAATAAGGTACAATACAAGCTGGAAGGAGCGGATGAGGATTGGGTACAGGCTGGTACTTTCCGTATGGCGCGCTATACTAACCTGCGGCCGGGCACTTATACTTTCCAGGTGAGGGCATCGAACAATGACGACCGCTGGAATGCAACGCCGACTACGCTGGAGATTGTTATACGCATACCGTTCTGGCAATCATTATGGTTCAGATTTTTATTACTGTTACTGCTACTAGGCATTGCATATTATTTTTCTACGTTGTATCTTGATTATAAAATACGACATGAAAAACTGAAACTGGAAAAGGAACAGGCGGTAGACCAGGAGCGGGCGCGTATTTCCAGCGACATGCATGATGATCTGGGGTCAGGGTTATCGACCATACGTTTATTGAGTGAGATCGCCAAACAAAAGATAGATCCTTCCCAGGCGCGCGAAATAGAACGTATCTCGGAGGCAGCGGGTGAGATGATAGACAAGATGAGCGAGATCATCTGGGCTATGAACTCTTCCAATGACTCACTGGAAAACCTGATTGCTTACATGCGCAGTTTTGCTGCCGATTTCCTGGAACATGCCCATATCACGCACCAGTTTTCCATACCCGAAAGTATACCGAATGTTAAACTCAGCGGCGGAACGCGCCGTAATATCTATCTGGCTGTAAAGGAGTCGCTACACAATGTAGTGAAGCACGCCCAGGCGTCTGAAGTGATGATAGAGGTGCAAATGCAGCAGCATAGTATGACCATATTGATAAGAGACAATGGCAAAGGATTTGATCAGGAGAAAGTACGTTTGTTCGGCAACGGCCTGAAGAACATCCAGAAGAGGATGCAGGCAGTAGGCGGTCAGGCGGATATCACCTCCCAGAACGGGACGATAGTTTTTCTAGATATCCCGTTAAATTGATCTACTTTTGCTCCTAATAACATTTTCGTGTAAGTAACCGCTAAGACCAAGACAATGACTGTGTACTCAAAAAAGAAATCCCAGGACAGTATGGATATTATTTCTGTTGCCATCGTGGAGGATAACCATGATATCCGTACGGCCATGGAGTTGCTGATAAACGGTTCTGATGGTTATGCCTGTGTAGGGGCTTTTAACAATGCAGAGACTGCGCTGGAGCAAATCCCCCATTTATTACCCAATGTTGCCCTGATGGACTTCAATCTCCCCGGCGGGATGAATGGTATTGAATGTATTGCCCGCCTGAAGGCAGAATTCCCCGATATGCAATTTATGATGCTGACGGTGTATGAGGACGATGACAAGATCTTCCAGGCATTGGAAGCTGGCGCCAGCGGATACATTCTCAAAAAGACCTCACCTGGCGAACTGCTGGAAGCCATACGCGAAATTCATGAAGGCGGCTCTCCCATGAGCTCGCAGATAGCCCGCCGCGTGGTGGCCTATTTCCAGAAGCAGGCAAAGCCTAACCCTGCGCTGGAGGCGCTTACCTCCCGCGAAAAAGAGATCCTGGACCAACTTTCAAAGGGATTCCTGTACAAGGAAATAGCCAGTAATCTATATATCAGCATAGAAACTGTGAGAAGGCACGTCCACAATATCTATGAAAAACTGCACGTAAGAAGCCGTACGGACGCGGTCAACAAGTACTACAACAGATAAAACAATTACGCTAAACACTTAATGCTCAGTGCTAAACGCCGTTAGGAGAAGCGTTTGGCATGCAGCCTTATGCATTCAGCGTAATTGAACAGCATGTAACTCTTTCACTCATTTACTTGCTTTCACACGCAACTTAGCCAGGTTTTTACGGGTTAAGTGCACGAACAGGACCATTGCTGCAATAAGCAGGCATGCTAGTTTGAATAGTAGACCGGTTTTCATAGGTATAGGGCTTTTGAAAGCTATTAGCTTTTAGCTGTTGGCATTAGCTAAATGCTGTTAGCTTTATGGTTTTAGTTAAAGGTTAGTAGTTAGTGCTTCGTATTCAGTTAGTTAGGATTGTGGCTAATAGCAAAGCGCTAAAAGCTAAAGGCTGATTTCTGTCTACCTCATCATCTGCCAGGAATCAAATTTCCTGATCAGATCAGTAAAGGTATTTCCAAGACGATTCATAGAGCGTTGTTCCCTATTAACGAAAAATGTAACCAGTAGCGCGACAGAAAGCACTACCATGAGCAGCAAAAGGCATAGTGTTTTCATAATTAGGACAGTTTGTACTTGTGTTTGCAACCAGGAATGTAAATATAGATAAATATCTCATATAAAGTATAGTTTGAATAAAAAACTTTTTAAAAGCAAGAAAAAAGGCGGGGATGGAAAACTTATACTTGGGATGATAGCCTGAATCCTTTATTTTTGCCAGCAGCCGGATTTTGCTAAAAGATTTAGTATCGGCAGGGTTAGCACCTATTGAAAATGTTATTATATATATTATGGCAATTACAGATAAAACGGATAAGAAAGACCTCTTTGCTGCCTATACGGAAGATTCCATCCGTTCCCTGGACTGGCGGGAACACATTCGCCTCCGGCCGGGTATGTATATAGGCAAGTTGGGAGATGGCACCAGCATGGACGATGGCATCTACATCCTTATTAAAGAAGTGGTGGATAACTGTATTGATGAACATACCATGGGCTTTGGTAAGCAGGTAGATATCAAGGTGTCTGAGCACAATGTTGTTATACGTGACTACGGCCGCGGTATTCCCCTGGGCAAGGTGGTGGATGTGGTGAGCAAGATCAATACCGGCGCCAAGTACGACAGCAAGGCTTTCCAGAAATCCGTAGGTTTGAACGGGGTGGGTACCAAAGCAGTCAATGCCCTTTCCAATTATTTCAAGGTACAGTCCATTCGCGACGGGCGCACAAAAGTAGCCGAGTTTGAACGCGGCGTACTGACGAAAGAACATAAGGAAGCCGCCACCACGGAACCCAACGGCACCATTGTGACCTTCATCCCGGACGATACTGTTTTCAAGAACTATCATTATATCCCCGAGTTCCTGGAAAACCAGATATGGAATTACTGCTTCCTGAACGCCGGGCTTACCATCAACTTCAACGGGCAGAAATATCTTTCCAAGAACGGACTGCTGGACCTGCTGCAACGCAAGACCGTTGAAGAAGACCTGCGCTATCCCATTATCCATCTGAAGGGAGAAGATATTGAAGTAGCCATCACCCACGAGAACCAATACGGCGAAGAATATTATTCCTTCGTGAACGGACAGCATACCACCCAGGGTGGTACGCACCTGGCCGCTTTCCGTGAAGCATTTGTGAAGACCGTACGTGATTTCTATAAAAAAGACTACGATGCTACGGATATACGCGCTTCTATTTGCGCTGCTATTTCCGTAAGGGTGCAGGAGCCTGTATTTGAATCACAGACCAAGACCAAGCTGGGCTCACTGACTGTATACGAAAATGGTCCTTCCATGAAGGCCTTTGTGCTGGACTTCCTGAGCAAACACCTGGATGATTTCCTGCACCGCAATCCTGCTGTGGCAGAAGCGATGAAGAAACGTATTGAGCAAAGCGAGCGTGAGCGTAAGGAGCTCGCGGGTATTAAGAAGCTGGCCAATGAAAGGGCCAAGAAAGCGAACCTGCATAACCGCAAGCTGCGCGATTGCCGCTACCACCTCAACGATGAAGTAAGCGGAAAAGATAAGCTGGAACAGGATGCCAAGCGCCTGGAGTCTGTCATCTTCATTACGGAGGGTGATTCTGCCAGCGGTTCCATCACCAAATCCCGCAACGTGGAAACACAGGCGGTATTCAGTCTGCGTGGTAAGCCCCTGAACAGCTTTGGCCTTACCAAGAAGATCGTATATGAGAACGAGGAGTTCAACCTGTTGCAGCACGCGCTGAACATTGAAGAAGGGCTGGAAGGCCTGCGTTATAACAAGATCGTGGTGGCTACCGATGCGGATGTGGACGGTATGCACATCCGCCTGTTACTGCTTACTTTCTTCCTGCAGTTCTTCCCTGACCTGGTAAAGAATGGTCACGTATATATTCTCGAAACGCCCTTATTCCGGGTGCGCAATAAACAGGAAACCATTTACTGCTATACCGAGGACGAAAAACAAAAGGCCATAAAAAAGCTGGGCAGCAAGCCGGAGATCACCCGCTTTAAAGGGCTGGGAGAGATCTCACCGGAGGAGTTCGGCCGTTTCATTGGTGAGGATATGAAGGTAGAACCGATTATCCTGTCGACAGACGTCCATATTCAGAAATTGCTGGAATACTATATGGGTAAGAACACCCAGAGCCGCCAGGAATTTATTATCAGCAACCTGAGATACGAGAAGGACCTAGTAGCAGAATAATTATAACCGGGAGCAATGAGTACGTTACATATTGTATTTGGACAATCTTCCGCTACAACGCTGGCAGCTGCGTTTGAGCTGGATGAGACCCTGAAGGGTGAATTGCTGTATTTTGATGACGACCTGTCTATCGGGCCATTGTTCATTCTTGATACGAAGGATGGACAGTCTAACCGCCGCCAGTGGCAGCAGCAGATGGCGGGTGTACAGCCGCCAGCGCAGGCTCAGCCGGTGGCGGAAGAAGCCCAGGCAGCCGAGCCGGTAGCCGTTGAAGAAGAGAGCGGAGATCCTGAACTGGTGAAGCAGCTGAAGGCCCGGCTGAAAACGGAGGAAGATCTGCAGGTGTGGATCTGGGCAGGCCAGAATGCCCGGGACGTGAGCGGCTATTACTGGCTGGTAAGCCAGCTCTATGATTTCTCCGGCCGTATTCACATTATTTACCTCAACAACCTGCCTTTCCTGAATGATAAAGGCGCTGTTTTCTATCCCACCCATCTGCACCAGATATTGCCCAAGGAATTCCTGAAAGCCAGGAAGCTGGCAAGACCTGTATCCCTTGCAGAGTTTGAGCTGGACGGAGACGAATGGCATCGCCTGATGAACGAGAACGCAGGCATACGGCTCCTGGAAGGTGGTAAGAAATTGAAAGGAGAGCCGGTTGCCTATTATGATAAAGACCTCCTGCAGGTTTGCAGCAAGGAATTTCAGAAAGCATCCAAGGTCGTGAGCCAGCTAACCGGTAAAATGAAATTCCCGGTGCCGGAGCAATTCCTGGGCTGGCGATTGAAAGAGCTGATCAAAGAAGAGAAGCTGGAAAGCAGGGGAGAACTGAAAACAGTGAAGGATTTTGAAGTGAAACAACCCGGAGGAGCAGAAGGCAGTGCAACGCCTGAAGCAGCCCCGGAAGCACAATAAGATCTCAGCCTGGAATAAAATAAAACTATGGTAACGGTAACACCTTTAGCGTTGATAGGTCAGGATGATCGCGGCGCCAGTTATACCTGGGACGCTTCAAGAACGGGGCAGTTCATCATGTGCTTCCGCAATGCAGGCAGCAGCAGCGGTCAGCATTACCATGAAGGGAAGAGCGATAACAAGAACCCGGAGATCTTATACCTGACAAGCGGAAAGGCGGCGCTGCACTGGTGCCCGCTGGGAGAAAAGGAAATACATGTTACGGAGATCATTGCTCCGGCCAGGGTGGAAGTGCCGATCAATGTATGGCACCAGCTGATCGCCATCACAGATTGTTCTTTCCTGGAACTGAACTCCCTGGAGGATGTACAGCAGGATTCCATACGTATCTGGCGGGAAGATTTTGAAAAAATGCTGAACGCTTAATATTAATGCAAGTCTATGAGTGATATTCAAGATAATCTGCAAAACGACGAATCGTTGCACAATATCATCCATGTGGGTGGTATGTATGAAAACTGGTTCCTGGATTATGCTTCCTACGTAATCCTGGAACGTGCAGTGCCATCTGTAGAAGATGGCCTGAAACCGGTTCAGCGGCGCATTTTTCATGCGATGAAGGAAATGGATGATGGCCGCTTTAACAAGGTGGCCAACATTATAGGACAAACCATGCAATATCACCCGCATGGTGACGCTTCTATCAGCGACGCCATTGTGAACCTGGGGCAGAAAGACCTGATGATAGAAACACAGGGTAACTGGGGCGATGTAAGGACCGGCGACGAAGCGGCTGCCGCCAGGTACATTGAGGCGCGTTTATCCAAATTTGCACTGGATATTGCCTTTAACCCAAAGACCACTACCTGGCAGCTGAGCTATGACGGCCGGAAGAACGAGCCGCTGACACTGCCCATGAAGTTCCCGCTGCTGTTGGCACAGGGTGCTGAAGGTATTGCGGTAGGCCTGTCTACCAAGATATTGCCGCATAACTTTTGCGAACTGATCGAAGCTTCCATCAAATACCTGCGCGGCCGTAAGTTTGAACTGTTCCCAGACTTCAGCAGTACCCGCGGCATGATAGATGTAGCGGCCTACAACGATGGTAAACGCGGTGGTAAGGTACGCGTGCGTGCACATATTGAAGAGAAAGACAAAAAGACCCTGCTCATCAAAGACGTACCCTACGGTGTGACCACCACACAGCTGATGGAGTCTATCGTAAAGGCGAATGACAGTGGTAAGATCAAGGTGAAGAAAGTGGTGGACAATACCGCCAAAGACGTGGAAATTGAAGTACAGCTGGCGCCGGGTATCTCTCCGGATATTACCATCGATGCCCTGTACGCTTTCACCGACTGTGAAGTATCCATCTCTCCCAATGCCTGTGTGATCGTAGACGACAGACCGCAGTTCCTCACCGTATCAGACCTGCTGAAGCACTCTGCAGACTTTACCCGGGAACTGCTGAAGAAAGAGCTGGAACTGAAGCTGGCAGAACTGGAAGACAAGTGGCATTATACTTCCCTCGAAAAGATCTTCTTCGAAAAACAGATCTACAAGGAGCTGGAGCAGAAGCACAAAGACTGGGAAACCGTGCTCCAGGCTATCGATAAAGGATTTAACCCTTACAAGAAACAGCTGAAAAGGGCCATTACCCGGGAAGATATAGTAAAGCTGACCGAAAAGCCGGTACGCCGTATATACCGCCTGGATATCAATGAGCTGAACGAACAGATCAAAGGCATTGAAGCGGATATCAAACAGGTAAAATATGACCTGGACCACCTGGTAGACTTCACCGTTGCCTATTATGAAAACCTGCTGAAGAAATATGGTAAAGGAAGAGAACGGGTAACGGAGATCAAGACCTTTGACACCATCCAGGTACAGCAGGTGGCCATCGCCAATACCAAGATCTATGTGAACCGCGCAGACGGCTTTATCGGCACCTCCCTGAAGAAAGACGAGTTTATAGCAGATTGCTCCGACCTGGATAACATCATCGTGTTCCGTAAAGACGGTAAGATGCTGGTGACCAAAGTGGCAGATAAAACCTTTGTAGGGAAAGACATTATCCATGTGGACGTGTTCAGGAAGAACGATGAGCGCACTACCTATAACATGATCTATGTGGATGGGAAAACCGGTATCAGCTATGCCAAACGCTTTAACGTAACCGGTATTACCCGTGATAAGGAATATGACCTGACAGTGAAAGGCGACAAGAACTCCAAGGTGCATTACTTTACCGCCAATGCCAACGGCGAGGCGGAAGTGGTGACCATCAAGCTGAGCCCGAATTGTGCGGCGCGTAACAAAGAGTTCGATATGTACTTTGAGACGATCGCTATTAAAGGGCGTAACTCGCAGGGCAACCAGGTGACCAAGTACCCCATCCGCAGTGTGAAGTTCAAGGAAGCGGGCGCCAGTACCCTGGCTGGTCAGAAGATCTGGTATGATGATAAGGTAGGAAGGCTGAACACCGAAGAACGCGGCGTATACATCGGCAGCTTTGAAGGAGAAGACAAGATCTTTGTAGTATTCAAGAATGGCAGCTATGAGCTCACTAATTATGAGATGACCAACCGTTATGAACCGGATGATGTGATCTACATAGAGAAGTTCAACCCGGAAAAGATCGTTACCGCCATCTACTACGATGCAGATAAGAAACAGTTCAACGCCAAGCGCTTCAAGATAGAGACGCAGACACTGAACAATAAGTTCGTCTTCATTAAGGAAGGACAGGGCAACTACCTGGAACTGGCTACCACCCATTCAGACCCGATCGTGTTGCTGAGAACCGGTAAGAAACGCAACCCCGATGAAGAAGAAGTGAACCTGAATGAGTTTGTGGAAGTAACGGGATGGAAAACAGTAGGTACCCGTATTGCCGGAGACGACCTGGTAAGTGTGGAGCTGCTGTCTGAAGATGAAGATCCCAGTCCGGAGGATGAAGAGGGTAACGTGCAGGGAGAGTTATTTTAAAGCCATCTATTGAGATAAAAAAACGCCGGATGTAAGTACATCCGGCGTTTTCTTTTTTGATATATCAAAGCTGTTATTGGCCTTCGTATACGATCACCAGTTTCGGGTGCTTAGTGAAATCGTTAAACTTGCTGGAACAGAAGATACGGGAGTTATAAGTTACCTCGTTCTGCAGCTGGATCATGAAACCGTAGTTGCCATTGGTCTGCATACTGGAAACCAGGGAAGTTACATCAATATCCACGAGATCGAGCATAGACTGGTCTGTATGCGGAATTTCTATCCGGCCGGTTGTTGCTGTAGCAGGCTGGTTGGTCCAGTTGGTGGTGCCGGGATTCCAGTTGCTGGCAATACGGCTGATGTACAGGGAGTTGTTCGGGCCCGCGTTCGGATGTATCAGGTCGCCATTGTGGGGATCAGGATTGGAGTAGATGCTCATCTTAGCCGAAATGATGTGTGCTCCGGCTGGTATGGCACTCATGTCAAATTTTAACAAGCCTCTGATCGCCACATAATCACCGTCGATCGTCCACGCACAGCCGGAAAATTCGGCTACATCTACTATCATGCCCTGGTCATTGCGTACCATGTAGATGAATCCTTCAGTCGGGTTGTTGGAAGGCCGTAAGCTGAGCGTGTCAATCGGGGCCTTTGTAACGGTAACGGACACTGTATCAACACCGGTGAGGCCCAGGCTGTCTGTCACCATAAACTGGAAGAGATAGCTACCCCGTGTCAGGCCGTATACCTTAGTGATGGGGGCGCCTTCTGTAGCAATAACAGGGCGGTTGGGACCAGAGATCAGGCTCCAGAGATAACCTTTGATCTTGCCATTGTAGCTTTTACCAGTACCAGTGAGTGTTACGGAATCCTTCTGCGTGATCTGTGCGTCACCGGCGTTAGCTTCGGGCGGATGCAGATCAGGCGCGTCTTCTTTTGTACAACTTGTGAAAAATACCGCTGCGCTCAATAGAGCGGGCAGGGCTGCGCGTAATAACCTCATAGATGGGATTTTAAAAAGTTTAGGGTACATTATTGAATGAGTTTGAACGGGTAACAAGCATTTACTAAATAGGGATTTGTTGTAGTGTCCATAAAACAGTATATCTGTGCCCGTGGCACTCCGGACAAAGGTAAGATATTTTTATTACTCAAATAAATTACTATTAATATATGATTTTCCGTTAGAAAGGCTTTCCGTGGGTAGAGCGGATAATCTGCCGGGCCACCGGGGGCAGGTAACGCATCAGGCCTACCAGTATATTGGCGCGGCTTTCTTTACCCAGGAAGCTTTGCAGGATGCGGCCCATGGCCAGCCTGGTTCTGAAATGCTGTCTCCAGGCGCGGCGGTAGTTCTCTTCCATATCCCTACGGGTGATGGATTGCTGGAGCAGGGCATTGATCTGTTCAAAGGCCAGTTTGCTGCCATGCAGGGCCATGCTCATGCCGTTGCCGCAGAGCGGGGCTATCATACCGGCGGCATCGCCTACCATCAGGATATGATCTTCTACCGCTGCTTTGCGGGCAAAGCTGATCTGTGAGATGGCCAGCGGCTGTTCGTACAGGAAAGTGGCTTCGGTAAAGATCTTTTTCAGGTGAGGGTTACGGAAGATCACCTTTTCTTCTACCTGGCGGATGCTGTTGTTATGCCTTTGCAGGCTGGCGGCGGTGGTAAGGTAACACACGGTGCACTTGTCATCTTCTATGCGGGAAATGCCGCAGTAGCCGTCTTCAAAATTATGCAGGGCGATCACATCTTCCGGATGATCGTAGCGGATGTGGTATTTGATGCCTACAAAGTTATTCAGCTTGCCCGGGGGCTGCTGTACAAAGGGACGTTTCCATTTTACATCCAGGTTGCTGCGTTTACCAAAGGCGCCGGCCACGATGAAGGCGGATACCCGTTTACCGGGATCCGCTGTGAGAATGAAGCGGTTGTTCTGGAATTGCACATCCTGTACCTTGGTTTGGGTAAAAACATGCACACCTTTGCGCAGGGCTATCTCATAGAGCGCATTGTCTATCATGTAACGGCTAACGCCGAAACCACCCAGGGGCAGGCGTGCCGTATAGGCGTTGCCGCTGGCGTCTGAGAGATAAAGCTGCCGGATAATGGGAAGGTCCCAGCTGTTCAGCGGCAGTCCCAAACGTTCCAGGAAGCTGCGGCTTTCCAGGCTGATATATTCTCCGCAGACTTTGTGAAAAGGATATTGCTCGCGTTCAAACAGCGCAACGTTATAGCCAGCTTCTGCACTCTGGATGGCCAGGCTAAGCCCTGCCAGTCCGCCTCCTACAATGGCAATATCGTATCTGTTATCGACCATCATGATGCTTAAAGATAATTAAATAACGGAAAGCCCATTGCCAGCTGACCTGGTAAGGGGAAATGCCAGCCTCCTGCAGCAGGGTGTTCCACTCTGTTTTCAGGAAGCCCCTGCTTACGCTCAGCGGCGCATCATTCTTCAGCAGGTAGGAGCGGGAGAACATCCGGGTGAGCAGGCGGATGGCGTGATAAGGCAGCCAGTGGCGATGCAGGTCATTGATAAAGAAGCCTGCCGCGCTGTGCTCCTGCATCCATTTCAGCTGGGAGATCAGTACATCTTCCTTAAAATGATGACAGAACAGGCTGGAGAAAATAATATCCGGTTTATCTGTGAAAGATACCTCGCGGTAATCGTTGGTGATCCAGTTGGTAAGCGGCTGCAGTGCTGAACTTTGGGCGGCGTACTGTATGCAGGCGGCATTGATGTCGATACCGGTGAAGGTAACTTTGATATCCCTGCGGCGGCACCACTGTAAGAGGGCCAGCAGATTATCGCCGCCACCACAACCGATCTCGCAGATATGGATATGCCTGCGATGTCCTATCAGCTCCTGCAATCCGCGGATGGACATACGATGCCCGCCCAGCCAGCGGTTGATCACATCGAGCTCCCGCAGGTTCTGTTGGATATCGGGGAAGGGAATGTTGTCTCCGTCCAGCAATTCCAGTTGATATGAGCGTTGCGCAAAGTTCATTTTGCAGAAGCGATAAATGTTTCCATGGTGAGCCCCGGGCCGAAGGCCACTCCAAAGATACGGGCAGCCTCACCGCCCTGCTGCAGCTCATCCATGATCTCTTTTAACACGAAAAGGATGGTGGGAGAGGACATGTTGCCGTAGCGGTGCATGACGTTACGCGCATATTGCAGTGCATTTTCGTTGAGCCGCAGCTGTTGCTGGATGGTATCCAGGATCTTGCGGCCGCCCGGGTGAATGCACCAGTGTGTAATATCCTGTTTAGGAATATTGCACTTGTTCAGCGCCTCTTCTACCAATCCGCTGATGTCTTCTTCTATCAGGTAGGGAACATAGCCGCTGAGGGTCATGAGAAAGCCTTTACTGCTGATACCCCAGGCCATTTCCTGCTTGCCCCTGAAGGTGATATTTGAACAGAAATTATCTACACTTAATACGGGTTTATCGCTTTGAACGTTGCCCATGAGCACCGCTGCGCTGCCATCTGAGAAGAGGAGGGAAGCGGCGGCGTTGTCGGGTGTATACTGCTGCTGGAAATGCAGGGTGCAGAGTTCGGTGGATACGATCATTACTTTTGCCTGCGGGTCAGTATCGCAGATCATCTTGCCCAGCTTCAGCGCGTGCACGGCTCCGTAACAGCCCATAAAGTTAACAGAGGTACGGAAGATGGCGGGCGAGAGCTGTAAGGCTTCGATGATCTCCAGGTCGAGGCCGGGAGCGCTCATACCCGTGCAGCTGACGGTGATGAGATGGGTAATATCTGTAGCGGGCAGGATGCCGTTAATGCATTTTTCGATGGCCTGCAGGGACAATGGCAGGGCTTCCCGTTTATAGACTTCCAGGCGGTCGTCTATGGAAATGAGGGAATCGCCGCCCTTGCCGTTCATGGAGGCCAGGAATGTCCATTGGTCATGTGGCAGGCTAAAGTCTGACAGCACGGAGTAGCGGGTCTCAATGCCGCTGTGATGGTAGAGGAATGCCAGTTTACGTTTGTCTGTTTCGTCCAGATGATGTGCCTGTTGCATAAAATGCAGGATGTCCTCCTGCTTATGGCGATAAGCAGGCACCGCCGTTCCTATTGAAATGATCTCAGCCAAGTTGATGTTTAATTAATAATATAATGAAAGCCAGGTTCGTACATGTACCGGCTATGATGTTCATCTGCATTGTGCGTTTAAAATCTGCTGCGGACGGTTCTTTCCATACCTGCAGTACCCATCGGATAAAGAAGTAAATAACGGGTATAAAAAAGAGCTGCAAGAGCATAAAATCCGCTAATTGTTGTCTCTGCTTATAATAAACAAACAACAGGCCAAAGGCTACGGCGTACATGGCGGCGCAGAAAATAAAAGTGCCCCTTTTTCCCAGCAGCATGCTGAGGGTGGTAACCCCGTCTTTTCCATCGGCTTCGTGCTGGTATACCTGTGTTACCGGGTAAAAGCCACCTATCAGGAAGGCGGCCGCCACTGCAGGCAGCCAGGGCACTGGCAGGCTAATACCGCTGACAGCGCCGTAATAGACCATGCAGAACACCAAGGTGCCCTGGTTCAGGATCACGGTGAGATAGCCGGTTACGGGGTAGCGTTTGAGCCGGATACGGCGATTGCTGTAGGCACGGGAACAGAGTATGTAGCAGCCCAGCGCCAGGGCAAACCAGGGCGAAACCAGGAATGCCAGTAAGAAGGCTGCAAAATCCATGAGCAGCGTTACGTAAAACAACTGTCGGGTAGGTTGCATCGGTTTTTCAAGGCCGCCAATGCTGCTCTCATCCCGGTCCATATAGCTGTTATAGCCATTGCTGGCCGGGTAAAGCAACAGGTGCAGCAGCACAAAGATAAGGATCGCCTGCATCCAATTAATCTCGGGTACAAAGCTGAGCGCAAACCAGTACACCGGCATCAGGAAATAGGAGAAAGGAAAGCGTAGCAGCTGTATAGTGGAGGCTTGTAGCATGCAGTTATTTTGTGACCGGTACCGACAGCTCCACGGTGAAAGTACTGCCCAGCAGCCAATGTGAGCTTCCAACCTTATAATCCAGCCGGTTTATCTCGAAACTGGAAGTGAATAAGGCGCCTGTACTGGTCTTACTATATTTGAAAGGTAAGCTTATTTCCTTCTTTATCCCATGGATCTCCATAGTTCCGGAAGCGATATAACCTTTATCCGCCTGTTTGATGCTTTTGGACGCGAACCTGATCTGCGGATACTTCTCCGCATCAAAGTATTTCTCGCTTTTAGCGTGCTTATTCTTCAGACCAATACCGGTATTGATCGTGCTTACATCAATGGAAACGTTAAAGCGGGAATTGGGGAGATCATGCTCGTCGAACACAATGTCTCCCTTTAAACCACGGAACGTGCCGGAGGCGCCTTTGCCGTCAAATTTAATGGAATAGCTATCTGCGATCTTCCAGCTGTCTGCATGGATAAGCGTAAAAGCGGACGCCATAAAGCATAGCACCGCGGTAAGAGTGACAATCGACCTTTTCATTGTTACGATATAAATAAGCTAGTAGTGCTGAATCCCGAATGTAGTAAAAAAAAGCATTACTTGTTTTTACGCTTCTTCGTTGCCTTTTCCGCTTCCATTTCTTCTGCGGTTTGTGGTCGCATCAGGTTCTTTTTCCGTTGGTCCTGCGGCTGTTGCACAGGGAATTTTCCCAGTTTAAGGGCGTCATGGAACACTTTCTCTACATGTACCCATTTACCGCCTTTCCATTTAAAGCCTTCATAGTCCAGATCGGGCACATACGTATACGGTTTTCCGGGCTCATTGGTTGCCGATATCAGGTGATCATATACGATCATATCCATTTCGGCATTATAACTGAGGCTGATAGTGGCGTTCTTGTTGTATTCGAGGATGAAGCGCTTGCGCACGGGTTTGGGCACGGTATCTTCTGCAAAGCTGAAGTAAGGGCCGCCAAAAACGGGTTTGCCGTTCTTGAAGGTCAGCATGTCCAGCACCTTTTTTGTGCTGCGCATGTTGTTGGCATCGTAGCCAAACAGCGTGTAGTACTCGGTGTTGAAGTAATGCAGCTGCTGGATCTTGTAATAGAGACATCCGTACCAGCCGCGGTTATCCGTAACGCTGTCAGTATTCGCGGCATAATCAGAATTATCGAACAGTGGAAAGAGCTTCAGCTCACCGTTCTTTGTCTTCATTTGTATAGCGCCGAAGTGGCGGTAAAAGCCGCTTTCATTTTCCAGTCCCCAGGTAAAGATCCTGAAGGTGCTATCCTGCGGGTACTGCACGCTAATGGTTTTCAGCGAATCGAAAGGAAAATCAAATGAGTATTTTGCTTTGAGCGTGCGTACCAGTACCGGGATGAAGCGGTCACTGGCGGGCAGGCGTACGTCTTCTGTTCTTCCGTTCAGGATAGTATCGGCCAGCAGGCGAAGGGTGTCCAGCTGTCTGAGCATCCCGGTGCTGTCAGCCGCACTCAGGCGTTGGGCCTGTAAGGCAGTGGCACAGGTAAAGGACCATAACAGCAGGTATATAAGTTTCTTCATGACCTACCTATTACGAATATTTTAATGTATTTATTGTGTTCAGTCGCCAAAGAGGTTGTTTTCCACAATCTCGCAGATGATGTGGCCCACGGTAATGTGCGATTCCTGGATACGTGGTGTATCAGTGGATGGTATGTTGATGAGATAATCACTGTCTTCTTTCATTTTGCCGCCGGTGTTGCCGGTCATGCTCACTACTGTCATTCTTTTTTCCCTGGCTACCTTCATGGCTTCCAGGATATTTACGGAGTTGCCGGATGTAGAGATGCCTACCAGCACATCCCCGTCGTGGCCGATGCCGCGCAGCATACGGGCGTATACCTGGTCATATCCGTAATCATTGCCTATTGCTGTCAGGTAGGAGCTGTTGCAATGTAATGCTTCTGCATACAGCGGAGCGCGGTCTTTATAGAACCTGCCTGAGAACTCTGCTGCCAGGTGTTGCGCATCTGCTGCACTGCCGCCGTTGCCACAGAAAAGCACTTTACCGTGCTGTTCTAGGCAGTGTGTGATAACGTCTGCCACCTGTTGTATGGTGTTCAACAGGTCGGCATCCCGGAGGATGGCCTTTTTTACTTCGATGCTCTGTTGAATGGTTTCCGTTATCTTGTCTATCAGGCTCATAAGGGCAGCGGTTTAGCTTTCCGCTAACCTATGCAATTCTGCTGCCAAGCTTTGCCAGGAATACTTCTGCTTCTCTATACGGAGGGCAGCGGTCATGTCTGCTTCCCGCTGATCCCGGTAATATTTTTCCACGACTGTTGCTATTGCTCCCGGTTCGGGTTCACAGATGAAGCCTGCTTTATTATCCGGTATAGTTTCTGCGAGGCCGCCTACGTTGGTCACCACCATCGGTTTCTCGAAGTGGTAAGCGATCTGTGAAATGCCGCTCTGGGTGGCGCTTTTGTAGGGCTGTACCACCAGGTCGGCTGCGCAGAAATAATCTTTCACTGCTTCGTTGGGAATAAATTCCGTGTGCAGCAATACCCTGTCGCCCAGCTGTAGCTGTTCAATCAGCTGGTGATAGGGAGCGGCATCTTCGTAGAATTCTCCCGCCACGATGAGGTGTATATCAAGATTACGCAGGCGTTCATCGCCCATGGCCTGGAGTAGCAGATCCAGGCCTTTATACTGGCGGATAAAGCCGAAGAAGAGGATATAACGTTTGTTATTATCAAGCTTGAGATGTTCCCTGGCTACGGCTTTGGGCAGGATGGGCCCGTAGTTGTCGTAGATAGGATGGGGAATGAGCTGCGCGGGTTTCAGGGGTTCAAAGCGGCGCAGATCGTTCAATACGGATTGGCTCATCGCGATGAATGCATCCACCGGTTTGAGGAAGTAGCGTGTAAAGAGCACATCACCTGGTCTTTTTTCATGCGGCACTACGTTGTCCAGCATGGCTACTATTTTAGGACGGCCGTCTTTCTTTCCCAGGCGCAGGATAGTGCCCAGGCAGGGGCCCATAATGGGCAGCCAGTAACGCACCATGACCAGGTCTGGCGCCAGGCGGCGTAATTTACGGCCGGTGATCCACCAGTTTAGCGGATTGATCGAATTGACAAGGCGGCGGATCCGCAGATGAGCCGGAGGCGGCTCTGTAGCGTACTGCGTTTTACCCGGGAACATGAAGTTGGGATACTGCACGGTAAAGGTCCAGATCTCGACGTCATCGGTGAGCTGCAGCTCCTGGGCCAGTCGTTCATTAAAGGCGGCCAGTCCGCCGCGGTAAGGATGGGCAGTGCCCAGTATCAGTATCTTCTTTTTAGCCAAATGAATGATCGGTTAAGCATTATTGATGCGTTCTTCTACCAGGTAGGTGTTGCGTTCCGGCGCATTGCGGGCTACCAGCTCGCCAATAAAACCGGTGAGAAAAAGCTGTGAGCCGATGATCATGAACAGCATAGCTAAAAAGAAAATAGGCCTGTCTGTCATGTTATACCTGTCAAAGAATATTTTGGCGTAAGCGAGGTAAAATGCGATGCCGAAGCCCAGTATAAAGAACACGGTTCCCAATGCGCCAAAGAGGTGCATGGGCCTTTTACCGAATTTACCGATGAACATGATGGAAGCCAGGTCAAGAAAGCCGTTCACAAAACGTTCCAGCCCGAATTTAGACACGCCGTATTTACGGGCGCGGTGCTCCACCGGTTTCTCGCCGATCTTGCGGAAGCCCGCCCATTTGGCGATCACGGGAATATAGCGGTGCATTTCGCCGTATACCTCGATAGACTTCACTACTTTCTTGCGGTAGGATTTCAAACCGCAGTTCATATCATGCAGCTTAATGCCGCTCATTTTTGTAGTAGTGTAGTTATAGAGCTTACTGGGCAGATTCTTGGTAATAGCGTTATCGTGGCGTTTCTTTTTCCAGCCGCTAACGAGATCATAGCCGTCTTCCACGATCATGCGGTACAGCTCGGGGATCTCGTCGGGACTATCCTGGAGGTCGGCATCCATGGTGATGATCACGTTGCCCTGCGCGGCCCTGAAGCCTTCATTGAGGGCGGCGGATTTGCCATAGTTGCGGCGGAAGCGGATGGCGTTGATATGCTTATTCTCTTCAGAGAGCTGACGGATCACCTGCCAGGAATCGTCGGTGCTGCCGTCGTCTACCATCCATATCTCGTATGAAAAGTTATTCGCCTGCATCACCCTGTCTATCCAGGCTGCCAGTTCGGGTAAAGATTCTTCTTCGTTCATCAGTGGAACGATAACGGATATGTCTATGCTCATCTGTCAATTAGTCTTGTAACGTTACTTTAGATCGCCCTGGTATTCGGGTTCTTTTTGGCTATGGCGGCTCCTATCAAAGAGGCGATCACGCCAAAGAAAAGGGTGCCGAAGATCCCGCCCGCCAACAGGAACACAATAAACATCTTATCGGTCATGGCCACTGCTTTATCAATCACGTCATCGGCCTGGCCCTGTTTTTCCATATCCAGGCGAACCTGCTCAAGGGCTTGTTCCTTGATATCGGGAAAAATGAGCACAAACAGGACAGAGAATGCGATTGTTACCAGTGCAACAATGGCGGTGGTTTTGAAGCCATTGCCAAAAACATTGCCAAAAGTTACATTACCGTCATTCGCCTTTGCAAATTGTATACAGGAAATGATAACGCCCACGAACATGATCAATACGCCTACCCACTGTGTCCATTTCTGGGTATTGATATGAAGTATGTAGAACAGTGTAGAGAACAGGATTACAATTGCACTGATTATCAGGCCATATTGAATATGGGTCTTTGAATTCATGATAGTAAGGTTTATAAGGATTAAGAAAACAGAACCTGGTTATTGCTGACGATTCCCTTCACCTGGCCTTTCAACTGCTCGCCAATATACGCTGAATTTTTAGACCGGGAAGCAATATCCGCCTGGGTAAATGTATAGTCGGCGTCCGGGTCAAAAATGGTGAGGTTGGCTACAGCGCCCTCCTTTATTTCGGGTACGGGGAGATTGAAGATCTGGCGTGGCTGGATGGCCAGCAGCTTGATCAGCTGTTCCAGGGGCAGCTGGGGAATATGTCTACGCAGCACCCCAAAACAGGTTTCCAGCCCGATCATCCCGTTTTTGGCATATTCGAACTCCAGCTGTTTGGCATCCCAGTCCTGTGGCTGGTGATGGGTGGCGATACAATCTACCACGCCGTCCAGCACGGCTTGCTGCAGTGCGGCCACATCCTCTGCGGTACGCAGGGGCGGGTTCACTTTCAGGTTGGTATTGTAGTGCAGGAGGTGGCCATCGGTAAGCGAGAGGTGGTAGGGCGTTACCGAGCAGGTAACCTTGATGCCCCTGGCTTTGGCCCTGGCAATCAGCGCTATAGACCTGGCTGTGCTAACGCCTGTGAAGTGCAGGCGGGAGTTGGTATATTCGGCCAGTTCAATATCCCGCTGGATGATCAGCTCTTCCGCGATGGCCGGTTTTCCGGGCATACCCAGCTGGGTGGAGAAGATGCCTTCGTGCATGAGGCCATGAGCGGAAATGCTCTGATCGTCAGGTACTTGTATAATGGTGCCGTCAAAAGCTTTTACATATTGCAGGGCTTTGAGGAGAAGGCCGGGCGACTGGATGGGCTTAAAGCCGTCTGAAAAGGCGACGGCCCCCGCTTCCTGCATTTCATACATTTCAGACAGGGAGGCGCCTTCTGCGTTCTTGGTGGCTGCGCCAATGGGCAGTACCTGTACGGGGCTGTGGGCCGTCTGGCTGAGCACATAGGTTACCTGCGGCTTGGTATGAAGGGCCGGTTGGGTATTGGGCACGATCATTACCGTGGTAAAACCGCCTTTTGCGGCGGCAAGGGCGCCGCTTTGCAGGTCTTCCTTATATTCCTGCCCGGGGTCGCAGAAATGGGCAAAAATGTCCATCCATCCAATGGAAACGTGCAGGTTGCCGCCCGTCACTATTTTGGCCTTGTCTGCCTGGATAGCGGGGGCTATCTGGCGGATAATGCCGTCTTCGATCAGAATATCCTGCTGTTGTCCATGGAAACCGGACGTGGGTGCGACAATCTTGACGTTTTTAAGTAGTATGTGCATGCTGTACAAATAAAACCTGTCTGTAAGAATAATGCTTGGTCAAAAGTCCGGGGGCAAAAGTAATATAAAAAGTCGTCAGTCGTCAGGGGGGTATCGGATTTTGACAGAGGGGTATGTGGAGGGTATATGGAAGGTATGTGGAGGGTATGTTGCGGGTAGGTTTACTCAGGTCTTATGGCGTTTGGCAATCCGGTTATAGACTAAATTGGAGATGAAGGGCGGAACCAGCTGTATCATACGGCCCATGATACGGTAACGGCGGTGACAGCCACGCAGGATGCGGGCAACAGCCCTGGCCCTGGTATAGGCTTTACCGCCCTGTATCAGGTAAATAGCACCTGCTTTTTTACCTGTGGACACGGGCAGTCGGTGTTCCTGCGCGATCACGTTAAATTGCCTGCTTTGCTGATCGCAGAGGCGGAAACGTACTCTGTCTACCTTGAGGATCCGGCGGATAAAGCCATTGCAAAAAGCACAGCTCCCATCGAACAATATGATATTATCGGCCTGCATAAACCCGGAAATCTGATTTTGCGGACGCAAAGGTAGGTATTTCCCGGGAATTCAAATGTTATCTTCCGTCCCACCTGATCAAACTATCATTCGGTACGTCGTACTCATATATTTTGCGGGAAAGGGTATCAACATACAACCAGCGGTCGGTAGCAAATATTTTTCCATCGCCGTTGAATTCATCATGACCAAGACGGAGCACCACGAATGCAGCTGTGTCTGTGTGCAGTAAGCGGTCCCATGTCCATTCCATGGTGCTGTCGCTCTGCGCCTGCTGAATGGAGGCATCTTCAGAATGTTCGATGTATCCTGCCGCCAATCCGTCAATCCAGTTGAGCCGGCTGCGTAAGCTGCTGTCTACCGCGAATGATTCATCATTTTCATGTTCGTAAAAGAACGGTGTATTGTGAGGAACGAAATTCAGGCTGTCGATAGCAGGTTTGTGTGCACCTGATGTCTGGCTGTCTGCCGGAAGGCAGCCTACTAATCCTAGTAGAAGGCTAAAACTGGTAAGGGATCTGCGCATGGTGATATGGAAAAATTGCGGGTAAATATAGAGAATAGTTTAATCATTTATCTATCCTCACAATTTGGTACCCTAAATTAATTTATGCGAGCCGCCGGCCGGGTTAAAAAGTGCGCTGCCGTACGGCTGCCATGAATTGATCGCGGAATTTATCGCTCACAGGGATCTGCCTGCCGCCAATGAAGATATGGTTATCCTGGATCTTGTCCAGCCGGGCGATGTTTACGATATAAGAGAGATGCACCCTGATGAATGGTGCGCTCAATTGCTCTTCGATCTCTTTCATACGGCGGTATACCAGCAGCTGTTCTGTAGTAGTGACCAGTCTTACATATTCTTTTTCTCCTTCTACATACAGAATATCTTTCAGCAGCACTTTGTGCAGCGTTTTACCTGATTTTATGAAAAAATATTCTTCTGCCGTTGGCGCGGGGAGGGCCTGGCTGCGGTCGTTCCTGGCAAAATACGATTCTATTTTCTGTACCGCCGCATAAAAGCGTTTCAGGGTGATGGGTTTCAGCAGGTAATCGAGGGTGGTAAATCCGTAACTATCGGCTGCGTATTCTGAATAGGCGGTGGTGAAAACGATATGCGTACCTGCGGGCAGCAGGGCGGCCATTTCCATCCCGCTGATAAGGGGCATGTTGATATCCAGGAAAATAAAATCCACTTCCTGTGTTTTCAGGAATGCCATTGCCTCCAGCGCATCATAACATTTGGCCATCAGCTGCCATTGGGTGGTTTGCTGGATGAACATTTCCAGGAGGTTCAGCGCATTGGGCTCGTCGTCTACAATGATGCAGCGCAGGTTCATTGGATCGGAATTTTTAAAAAAGCATTATAGTATTTCCCGGAAGGCCAGGTGCTGAGCTCGAAGTTGCAGCCAAACAGCAATGAGAGCCGTTGCTGCAGGTTCTGCAAACCGGAGCCGCGCCCGGGAGCAGTTGCCTGCGGTGCATGCAGCAGGTTCTGTGTACGGAACTCCAGGTAGCCGTCCTGCTGTACCAGGGATATCATGACTTCATTTTCGCTGCTGGATTTATCGATACCGTGCTTGAAGATATTTTCTACAAAAGTCATTAGGAGCATGGGCGGAATGCCGCTGGAGGCATTGCATTGTTTGGTGAAAGTAATGGGCACGGCATGGCGTATACGGATCCGTTCCAGGGCGATGTAGTTTTCCAGGAACTGGATCTCGGTATTCAATGCCACTTCCTCTTTAGGGCTTTCGTCCACAAAGTACCGCATGATCTCCGAAAGCCTTTCAATGAATATGGCGGTACGGGGCGATTCGCGGTAGGCTTCGTAATAAATGTTGTTGAGTGTATTAAAGAGAAAGTGAGGCTGTACCTGTGATTTCAGTAAGTTAAGCTCTGCCTGGCTTTTCTGTGCGATGATCTCATCGGCCTCTTGTTTCAGCTTAAAATAGCCCAGGGCCAGCCGGAAGATAAAGCTGAGAATGTAGGCTACCATCCCGGTAATGCTGCTGTAAGCAATGGCCTTCATGGTGAGGGGCACCGGTTTCTCTGCAAAGAAGCGGTTGTAGACGAACTGTGAGAGGTAGCTTCTGGCGAGGCCTACCAGCGCAAGAAAAAGGATAGAACAGATGATGTATAGTACGATACGGTTCTTTTCATAGAACACCGGTATCAGGAAGTTGAGGTTACCGTAGATGATAATAGCGTAGAAGACAATGGAGAGAGACGCGTAAGTGGCAGCCTGCACCACTCCGTCCATAGGAAGTAATGAAAGAAAGTTGATCAGGAATACAACTCCCCAGATGAGCCACTGTAGTTGTACGGGACTTGCTTTCCCGCTAAGGATGTTCATAGTTAAAAGTACAAAGAATTTCAAGGCGCTGCTATTTTTTCAACCATCCGGCAGGTATTCTCAACGCCTGGGAGTATTGAGCCGGATGGTGTGGTGATTAAAAGATCTTAGCTGTTCATTGAAGCGGTTTTTAAATAAGCCTGAACAGGATAACATTTGCATATTCCTGATCATCAAACTATGCAGATGAAAAGATATTTAATACTCCTCCTGTTACAATTATCCTGTACTGTAGCCTTATATGCGCAGACCGATACGGTCTACCCCGGGTCCCGTCATTTAAATACGGCCTTGCTGAAGCCGGGTTTACGGCAATACCTGGTGTATCACCAGTGGCCGCAGGTCAAAACCGGGCTGCAATTCTCTTACTGGATGCGGGATGTCAGCATCGGGCAAAAGAACGGGCAGCAGGTGTTTGTGATCCGTCAGCATTGGTACACAACAGATACCAGCAGGTACCAAACTTTCCTGTCGCTGAACAGTACTAAAGATTTTGCGCCGTTGTATCATTCCTCCAACGGTGGCGGTAAGGTGGCCGCTTATAACTGGAGCAATGCCCGTATCGCCGGGGCAGACACCGTGCAGGGAAATGTACAGCGGGATTTTGAGCTGGCATTTGAGCGGCCTAATTACAACTGGCACCTGGATATAGAAACCTTTGAGATGCTGCCGCTGGCAGCAGGGAAAAGCTTTGCGATCAGTTTCTATGATGCAGGGTTATCACCCCCGGAGTTTGCACTCTATAAAGTAAGCGGTAGTGAGATACTCCATATGCTGGACAACAGGGAAGTGGATTGCTGGAAATTGTTCACAAGCGGTGCAACCCCTGCGGGTAAAGCCTACTCGCAGACCTACTGGATCAGCAAGAAGGAACATGAGCTGCTGAAGGAGGAGGATGAATACGACGGGAAATACCGCTACAAAATTAAACTGCCGGGATTAACACCGGATATCCTGGAGAAATTCAAGTTATAATATTTCAATGCTATCGCGATGAAAAAACTCATTATGCCCGCCATTCTATTCCTGTGTATTGTGTTTTTCATGAGCGCCCTGCCGGTGAGCCTTTTCCCGGATAAGGACAAGAGCGAGGTTTTTGTGCTGGCTACTCTTTACAGTCGGCACAAAACCACGCCGGTCTATGATTTGGATACGCTGAAGAAGATCATAGCGGCTATTAAACCAGATGTATTTGTGCTGGATGTAACACCAACGGAGCTGCAGGAACAAAAGGTGTTCCCCTCCAAAATAGAATATCCCGGCGCCATCTTTCCCGCCATTAACGGTGGAAAGTATGCTGTTTATGCGGCAGAACCGCCGGAGCCGATGTTTACAGAGATCGTGAATAAGGTAAAGGAAGTGCGTCAGCAATTTAAGACGAACCGGCCCGAGGCCGCCAGGGCGGTAGAGCAGATGACGCTCAATATATTTGATGTGCTGAAAGCCGGTTGGCAAACTCCTGCGGATGTGAACAGCCGGATCACCGACCAGGCCCTGGCAGGTAAAAGAGTGATCGAAGACCGGCTGACAGGGCCCATGGATGTGGAATGCGGGATCCGCTGGACACAGCATATCGTAAAGATCACTTTACAGGCGGCAAAAGAGCACCCGGGCAAACGTATCCTGGTGCTGAACGGGATCGAGAATTGTAATGTGCTGCGGGATGAATTGAGCCGCAAAGCAGCTATTACCCTGGTAGATATGGAGCAATGGTTACGCAGTCATCCGTAACAAATGAAGATCGTATATTTGTTGCTTCATTTGTTGTTAACATGGACATTACAGGGGCTGTTTTCTTCGATGAGCTATTAGGGTATCATCAGGCAAATAATACATTAAAGGATAAGTATACCCGTCTGCGTTTGCTGCTGGAGCGGGTGTGTAAGCATGTGGTATCCGGCGAGAATATGCAGTTCTCCAACCTGTTCTCCCGGCTGAATTATGTTTGTCAGCAAACGAACCTGAACGCACAGGCTACTTACCGCATCAATACGTTCCGGATCCATGCGAATAGCGTGTTGCATAGTGATTTTAACCCCACGGGTGAAGATTATCAGCAGGACCTGAAAGCCATCTGTGAGGTCATCAGCCATTTTTATAACATGCCTGTACCTGCTGCCCTGCAGGAGCTCTTGCCCGAAACAGATGTTTATAAGCCCCGGCACCGCAGGAGGGACTTACGGCATGAACGGATACGGGTAACGGTGCTGTCAACCGATCAGCAATACATATACGCTTTTGATGAAGAAACACCAGCGGATGTGCCGATCAGGATCTGTCATCATACAACGGAGATAAAAGAAGCATTCGGAACGACTATCGCTGTGCTATGGAAAGGTTGCCAGCTTAACCTGCTGGATGTGGTGGTAGATGAAGATAATATCTACTACCCGGACCTGATCATCCTGGAACCGGATTACCTGGTGGATATCAGTTCGCTGGCGGAATGTATGAAAGAATACGGCAGCCATCCGCTGCATTATATACAGAGCAAGCTGGAAGCACCGAAGAATTCGCGGCATATCCTGCTGGGTAATGCGGCGAACGTTTTCCTGGATGAGTTTGTGAATGAAAAGGAGCATCAGCAGGTGGGGTACAAGGATACGATGCAGCAGGTGTTTAAATCCTTGCCGTTTGAATTCGCTACCTGTGCAGATTTCAGTACAAAGGAGCATGAATGGGCTTTCTTTGAGGATGCGCGGCTGCAGTTTAACAATATCAGGCAGGTGGTGAATGAGGTGTTCCCGGCAAAGAAGATCAACCGGGAGAATGGCGTACTGGAGCCGAGCTTTATCTGCGAGCACCTGGGTGTGCAGGGAAGGCTGGATTATTTACAGCTGGAAGCAGATGGGAACCGGCAGATCGTGATAGAGCTGAAATCGGGAAAGTCGCCATACCCGGAGACCAATACCACGCTGATTGGAAAGAATCACCGTTCGCAGGCCTTCATTTACCAGATCGTTATACAGAAAGTGCTGGGAGTGGCGTTCAGGCAGCTGGATACATTCATTCTTTACTCGAAGTATGCAGACAGCAATGCCAATCTGCGTTTATCCCAGCCATTTATGGCTGCTATCAAGGAGATCCTGAACATTCGTAACCTGATCGTGGCGCAGGAGCGCAGTATTGCCAATGATCAGCCGCTGCAGGCGTCCAGGCAGCTGATAGACAGTATATCGGCAGATGTGCTGATACAGGGAGAAGCTGTGCAAAGCAGGTTTGTGGAGCAATTTATTATCCCGCAGATAGGCGCTTTTAAGCGGCCTTTTGTCGATGCGTCGCCACTGGCGCTGGCTTACTTTCACAGCTTTTACAGGTTTGTTACAAAGGAGCATTATATCTCAAAGGCCGGGGATACGGATTATGATACCAATAAAGGGATCTCCTCGCTTTGGCTGTCGCCGCTGGAAGATAAGCTGGAGTCCGGAGAGATCCTGCCGGATCTCAGTATCCTGGAGAACAATGCTGCGCAGCAGTCGCCCAGTATCAGGCTGCAGATCCCCGTCTATGAAGAGGACTTCATGCCAAATTTCAGGGAAGGCGATATTGTGATCCTTTACCAGCGCAACAGCAGGAAAGATAATGTTACCAACAAGCAGATCTTCAAAGGCACCATTGCTTCGCTGAGGCCGCATGAGATGACTATCCGGCTGCGTTACCGTCAGCGGAACCCTTCTGTATTGCCGGCTGAAAGCAGGTATGCAATAGAGCATGATTTTTTAGATTCCTCTTATACCGCCATGTGCAGGGGCCTGTATGCTTTTCTCCAGGCCAATAAAGACAGGCAGGAATTGCTGTTACACCAACGCAGGCCGCAGCAGGAAACGGGGGTAAGTTTACCGGCTACTTTGCAGTGCCCGGATGAGGTAAAGGAGATTGTGCTGAAAGCGAAGCGGGCCAAAGATTATTTTCTGTTATTAGGCCCGCCGGGTACGGGTAAAACTTCTGTAGCCCTGAAGAGCATGGTGGAGGCCTTTGCAGCTGATCCGGACTGCAACATTTTACTGCTGTCGTATACCAACCGTGCCGTAGATGAGATCTGCAAGGCCTTACACAGCATTGAAGGCGGCCCGGCATATATACGGATAGGCCCTTCGCTTTCCTGCGAACCGGCATACCGGGAGCGTTTATTGGAGAACGTTATCTCCGCTTGTGATAACAGAACACAGGTAAGGGCTAAGATACAGGAGCATCGCATCTTTGTGGGCACAGTGGCTGCTATATCCGGCAAGATGGAATTGTTCCGTTTAAAGCGTTTTGATGTGGCTATCATTGATGAGGCCTCGCAGATCCTGGAACCGCATTTGCTGGGCATCCTCTCTGCCCGCGATACAGCAGGGCGTAATGCTATCGGGAGGTTCATCCTCATAGGCGATCATAAACAGTTACCTGCCGTGGTATTACAGCGGGAGCGGGATTCGCGGGTGGAAGACCCGGCATTGCATGCGATGGGCCTTACAGACAGGCGGCAATCATTATTTGAGCGGCTTTACCAGCTGCATAAGGAGGATGTGCAATCCCCTGTGTGGGGCATGTTAAAAAAGCAGGGACGTATGCACCCGGAGATCGCCTTGTTCCCCAATATGGCTTTTTACAATGGTCAGCTGCAGGCAGTTCCCTTGCCGCATCAGTCGGGCGATATTGAGTTTACCAGCTTTGATCCGGCCTTGCCTTTGCAACAGGCACTGGCTACTAAGCGGCTGTTGTTCATCCCTTCGGAGAAACAGACGGATGTCAAGCATCCCAAAAGTAATCCCTGTGAGGCGGGCATCGTCGCCATGCTTTTACAGCAGCTGTATGCGTTATACCGCCTGAATGGGCTGTCTTTTACACCAGACCAGAGCATAGGCGTGATAGCGCCCTACCGGAACCAGATCGCCTGTATTAAACGTAGCATTCACCAGTTGCAGATCCCGGAGCTCAACGACATTACTGTGGATACCGTGGAGCGTTACCAGGGCTCGCAACGGGATATTATTGTTTATTCATTCTGTGTGAACCAGCGCTACCAGCTGGATCTGCTGGCCAATGAAACGGTGGATGAAGGGCAGCTGATAGACCGTAAGCTGAATGTGGCTATTACCAGGGCCAGGAAGCAGCTGCTTATTACGGGGGAGCCTACTTTGCTGGAGAGGAACCCGGTTTATCAGCAGCTGATTGCGTTTATACGGGAGCGTGGTGGGTATCTTCCCCATATGTAGTGAAAAAAAATGCTACCTTAGAGGTCTTATCCCAATACCCAAAAAACAAATAAATGACAATTAAGAAAATTACGTTACTGTTAGCCGTCGCTTCCACTATTCTTTATTCCTGCACCAAAAACGACACTGATCCCAATTATGAGGACAATACAAACGCACTGGAGGGAACATACGACTTTGTTGGTATGACGGCAACCGCAACGACTACCGAAACAACCACGAAGACCGATAGCTCTTTTACCAACAAAACTGTGGTGATCGCTTATTACAATACCAAGAATAACGAAGGTACTGTTGTAGTAGATGATACCAGTTTTAACGTTACTGGTATGGACTATCGCATTGATACAACGGTAAGGATTATGACGTATAAACGTGATGTGCTGGAGAGCGATGTCAAGGGGCCATTCATTGGGGCAATCCCCAAGTCCGACATTCATGCACCTTACAAGCTGATCGGAACTGATTCTATCTTTTATAAGAGAGGATTTATCGACAGCCCTGACGGAACCGGTATCGGGCAGGATAGCGACCCTAATGGATATAAATTCTCCTGGTCCGGCGATACATTGATCTTAACCGCCCCAGCTATCGCCAGGGATAAGGCATACCCCGGCAGTAATACTATTATTGAACGTATTGTGGTGGCATTGCAGACTGTAAAGCTTAAAAAAAGGAAGTAATCCGTATAAATCATTAGCCCTTCTTTTTTTATCCACGCCATCAATGTTTACCCTTCCTCAATTGTCTGATGATAGACAGCCCTGTACAACAGGGACTATTATCATTTTAAAAAAATTTAACCAATGAGGAAAACGATCACTCTTACTATCCTATCCGGTGGTGTGGCCGGACTGCTAGCCCTGGCTGGCTGCAGTAAAGAACAACAGGAAAAAGCCACTACGGCAAAGGTAAACAGCCCTAATACTGAACTGATCGCCGCCGCCACAGGCGTTTGTAATTACGATCTCCATGATTCTACGCTGATAGCGCAGGGATACCAGAAAGTTTTCGAGGAAAATTTCTCCACTAATCTCAACAAGTGGGATGTATGGAACAGCGGTGCCTATAACAATGAGCTGCAGTGCTATAAACCGGCCAACCTGCAGCTGACGAACGGCATCCTGGTGATCACCGCTAAGAAAGAAACGGTTACCGGTTATACCGATCCTGATGACCACACTACTAAAACATTCCAGTACACTTCAGGCCGGGTGGAATGTAAAACCAATTTCTCGGCATCCAGCGCCACACCCAAGGTAAGGTTTGCCGCCAGGATCAAACTGGCCGCAGGTTATGGCATGTGGCCCGCATTCTGGACCTACGGGGGCAATTGGCCTACACAGGGAGAGATTGATATCCTGGAATCACAGGGACAGCATCCTTTCGTGTACACAACAGACTATTGGTATGGCGCTACGCCCGGAGAAGCGGAACCCATTACGGCGGAGGCAGGGGCTACGATCACTTCTGATGTAGATCTGACCACCTGCTACCACGTGTATGAAGTGATCTGGGAGAAGAACAGCCTTACCTTCCTGCTGGACGGCAAGGTGGTGAATGTGAAACGAACCGCTGACCGCGGCGGGAAATTTATTCCCAGCATGTTTGGCAAACTGCAGCATGTTACACTGAATGCTGCAGTAGGCGGGGATAATTTCGGCGACGATTTTGATCCTTCCAAAATTAAAACAGGTACTACTTATGTAGACTGGGTGAAAGTATACACCGCTAAATAAGCTTGTCTGTTTACGGAATGGCGGTTGCCGGGCGAAGGCTTATCGTATTGGCTGTTGGGAAATCAGGCGGTAGCGGATAAGTAACTTTTCCGGTAGCCAGCCATTCTGTTGCTCTTATCAATGTGGTTTGGAAACCTGCGCAACGGTAGCCGGGCGGATAGATATCGCCTTTCCACAGGTGGCCCATGCTTGAATTGTACACGCGGCCTTTTTCGTAGGCAACAGTCCAATCTACGGGCCAGGTTTTACCGCCGATACTGTCCGTAGCTGCGGATAATACCGTTATATTCTCTGCAGGGCCGCGGGGGTACAGGTACAGCTCCATGGAAGCTGTTTTCCAGTATTCGGGGAAACCTTTGTTGATAGGGTGCTTGTGAATGACATGTACCAGGGCGTCGAAGCGGTCGCCATGGCTGGTGCCTTCTCCCTGACCCGGGGGGATCTGAATAATATGCTTCTTTGCGTCAATTTCCAGCGCAACACCGGTTGTGACAGGGCGCCAACCCAGGCCAATCATTTTGTTGTATTCTTCCCAGTGGGGAAATGCATTGTTGGCAGAATGCAGGATGTATAAGCCGCCGCCATCACGCACATATTGTTCCAGGTGACGTTCTACCTTACGGGGCCATCGCATCGTGCTATCTTTAATATTGTTGGTGTTCTGGATGACCACATCGTATTTTTCAAAGTCAGGGTTCCAGTCTTTCCATTCGCGTGCGGTGGGGGTGGAGGGAGTGGTGGAGACTTCCACGTTAAAGCGTCCCGTGGCTGTCAGGATCTGTTTTACCAGTTTGGTGGTCTGTTGCCAGTCGTGATTGCTGAATCCGTCTACGATCAGTACATTGATCTGTTTAGCGTTCTGTTTTGGTTGTGCCGCTGCCGTGAAAAGGCTCAGTAAGCCAGTGAGCAGCAGGGTGAATATTTTACCGGGCATGTTCATAGGATATAGTATGGGAGGCTAAGATAATATCTTATTTTTGGTGATGGCTTTTAAATTTTTCACCAGGAACAAACATATTCTCCTATACGGCGCCAGTCTGGCCGTGTTATTATTCCTGTTGAAATGGCTGGAGCTGCGTTTTATTATCATCGACCATGCCTTTGAGATCTACATAGGCGCCATTGCCCTTATTTTTACTTCCCTCGGCATATGGCTGGCGCTGAAGCTGGCAAAACCCAAAGTAAAGACGGTGATCGTGGAGAAGGAAGTGCATATCAGCCGGCCGCCGGTATTTACCCTGAACAGTGGTGAGCTGGACAAATTAGGATTGAGCAGCCGGGAACTGGAAGTATTGCAATTAATGGCGGAGGGATTGAGTAACCAGGAGATCGCCAGCCGTTTGTTTGTGTCCCTCAACACTATCAAGACCCATTCTTCAAATCTCTTCATAAAAATGGATGTAAAGCGCAGGACGCAGGCCATAGAAAAAGCCAAGAGACTGAGTATCATACCTTAAGGGTTTTCATACTTTGGTATGAATACGCCAGTACTCCCCAAAATCATCCTAAAGTATGACCGGAAAATGGGACGGAACGCTCAAATTTGCGGTATATCAACCAAACTAAAAACTTTTAAAGGATGAAAAAGAACGTACTTGTATTCGGGTTAATCGCAGGGCTCATTGTTTCCTGCATGATGCTGTATTCCGTATCCCAGTGTTATAAAAGCCAGGATTTTGACGCCAGCATGGTGTTGGGGTATGCAGGTATGCTGATGGCTTTCTCCATGATATTTGTTGGCGTTAAGAATTTCAGGGATAAGTATAATAATGGGGTCATCAGTTTCGGAAAGGCTTTTAAGATCGGCTTATATATCTGCCTTGTTGCCTCCACGATGTATGTGCTGGTGTGGCTGGTGGACTATTATTTCTTTGTACCTGATTTTATGGATAAGTATACCGCGCATTTGCTTCACAAGGCGGAAGTTGCAGGGGCCAGTCAGCAGGAGCTGCAACAGAAGGCGGCAGAACTGGCAAAGAATAACGAGATGTATAAGAACCCCATTATAATGATATTATTCACTTACCTGGAAATACTGCCGGTAGGCCTGGTGATCGCCCTTATCAGCGCCGCCATTTTAAGGCGTAAATCCAAAGGGCCGGTAGTTGCGCCTGCCCGGTAATTATTTGCCCGCCATTCTAAGCTAAAAAGAAAGCATAGCCACTATTGTGGCTATGTTTTTATTGTACCACCAGCAGCTGCTGATCAAGATTGTCGAGCATCAACAGCCAGCTTGGATGGGCACCGGTGCGTTTGGCGATAGATTCCGCTACGGTTTGATGGAGGGTCACCGTTGTTTTACCGTTCTGTTCTTCGAAGGTAACGGTGACCACTGTTTCTGAGGGCCAGTCTGCATCCACACCTACTTGTTCAGATGTCAGGAGATTGCCTTGTTCATCGGCAAAGGCGATGGTGTACACCAGCTTTTCCGGCGCTTTGATCTCCAGGAAAGTGCTTTTGCAGCGGCAATCATGATGGGCAGGATTGGTGAGCAGCGAAAGGAAACCGCCTCCGGGGCGCAGGTCAAAATTGTAGAATTCGATGGTGCAGCCCGGAGGTGCGTACCAGTGTTTCAGGTACTCAGGATCAGTCCATGCCTTGAACACCAGTTTACGCGGCGCGTTGAACACCCTGGTGATGAGCACCTGGCCAGCGGCGGCCTCGCCAGTAAGGTCATTTCTTTTTTCCATGTTTTTTCTTTTTTGATTGTAAGTCAGTGAGATAATTATCGAGTGTGTTAAAGCGGTCGGCCCATAGCTGTTGGTATTGTCCCACCCAGCCGGCTACTTCGTTCAAGCCGTCGAGACGGGCTTCACAATAGCGTTCCCGGCCCTGTTGCCGGATAACGATCAATCCGCATTCTGTCAGGATCTTAATATGTTTGGAGATGGCGGGCCTGCTGATATCAAACTTTTCGGCCACGCCATTCAGGGTAAGCTGCTGATGGGCCAGCAAGTCTATAATCGCCCTGCGTTGAGGATCGGCAATAGCCTGGAACACATCTCTGCGGATATACATCTTGTAACTATTTGGTTACAAAAGTATGTAATAAAACCATTTGGTTACAAATTTATTTTCGGGCGGTGGATAAACAGCATGAATCCTTACCTTTGGAAGCAATGAAAATTGAGCGATATATTCCTGGAGATATGTTGAAGCCTTTCATCAAGACTTTCATGATTATTGAAAGCAGGGATGGCATGGTGAGCAACATATTGCCAGATACTTCGCTGGTGATCGCTTTTCGTTTCAGGGGAACTGTGACGGCTATGATAGAAGGGCAGCAGCATGTAATGGCGCCTTCGGTGATCTCCGGTATCAGGCGATCTGCCCGCGCTATGGAATATGCAAGCGATACTGCGAACCTGCTGATCGTTTTTCACGAAGCGGGAGCAGCTGCGTTTTTCAGGGAACCTTTGCATGAGCTGTCAGATATCAGCCTGTCCCTGGATACGCTGATGAAAGGCAGCGAGCTGTCAGTTATAGAAGAGCAGCTGGCGGAAGCGGATGATGATCTGCAGCGGATCCGCATCGCTGAAAAATGGATGCTTTCAAAATTGAAAGCTCCTGCAGCTGATCAGCTGGTACAGCATGCGATACAAACGATACGACACACTCACGGCACTATACGAATGAAAGACCTCGCTGGCAGCCTGTATATCAGCCAGGACGCTTTTGAAAAGCGGTTCAGGCGGCAGGCCGGCGCATCCCCCAAACAATTCTCCTCTATAGTAAGGATCAAACATCTGATCGACGGGTATTCGCAAGCAAAAAGTTTAACGGATGCCGCGCTCTCAGCCGGGTATTTTGACCAGGCGCATTTTATTAAAGATTTCAGGGCGTTTACAGGAAAGACCCCGCAGGACTTTTTCAGGGAAGGGGAGTATTGGTAGGTATTGATCATTTACATATTTGGCAAGGTAATAGCGGCAGCTATTGTATGCTATCTGGTAGTACCATTCTTACCATCCTGGTGGTCATGCTGGCCATACTGCTGATCGTATTCCTGATCCTGCGGAACAGGAAGGACAGGAAAGAGCTGATCACACCGGACGATAAAGCTGCAGTGGAGGAGGAGAAGTGGGAGCAGGAAAGGAAAAAGGACCAGCTCTGACCGATTTCCCGGTAGTGCAGGTCCTTTAAAGCTGGAATGATAGGTTTATTCTGTTACCGTAAAGGTGATTTCATTCACTTTCTCCAAACCGCTCATGCCGCTGGCCTGGTAAACTGCTTTGTAAGTTGCCGGAGCAGAGAGATTATACCCTTTCAGCAGATCAATATCCACAGATACACTTTTACCAGCCGGAACCTTGATGTAAGCCTCAGCAGGAGGCGGCATCATCCTTTTGGCCATGGCGCCGCGGTATAATACTTCCGTATTGTTGCTGCTTTGAATATCCAGGAAGGAAGAGATAAAACCTTCAAAGGGGGTATGCCATTTACAGAATTGCAGTTCCTTGCCTGATTTGTTATATACTGTAAATTTTAACATGACAGGATTACCTGTCTTCACCGTAGCAGGTACAGACATTACGGTTACCAGGCCTTCTCCGGTGGCGCCGGTATCGCCGCTGGTTTTTTGAGTATGCTTACAGGCAGCAAAAGTTAAAAATGACAGCACGGCTGCCAGGGTCATAAATCGGTTCTTCATGTTTGCAAAATCGTTTGAGGGCCGCAAATTAAGGGAAATAATTCATAATTAGCCGCTTAATACATTAACAAAAAGATATATCCCAGATGACATCAGCCTGACAGTTTTCCCTTTTTGTATGCTAACTTCAAAATTGTCTCAAAATTCAGCAATAACTTTGTTCCCGTATGAAAGTACTAGTGGTAGAAGATAGCAAGGAGATCGCCAGCAGCGTTCATGACTTTTTAGCCCGGGAAGGATATATCTGTGAACTGGCTTATAGCTTTGATGAGGCGCAGGAAAAGCTGTTATTATATACCTATGACTGCATCCTGCTGGATATTATGCTCCCCGATGGAAACGGACTGGTATTGCTCAAATTCATCAGGGCCCAGAAGATCCACAGCGGAATCCTGATCATTTCAGCAAAAGACGCAATGGACGACAAGATACTGGGCCTGGAAGGCGGTGCAGATGATTATATTACCAAGCCTTTCCACCTGCCCGAACTGCACGCCAGGCTGCGTGCCGTGTACCGCCGCAAAAAGCTGGCAGGCAGCAATATCATTGCTTTTAATGAGATCACGCTGAATACAGATACACTGGAAGCAAGGGTGAATGAAATTACGCTGGACATCACACGCAAAGAGTTTGATCTGTTGCTGTACCTGATCGTAAACAAGAACCGCGTGCTCTCCCGGCAGTCCATCGCCACCCACCTCTGGGGCGATTATACCGATAATTTAGCTAATTTTGACTTTGTATATCAGCATATTAAGAACCTGCGCAAGAAGATCAGCGCAGCGAATGGAGCGGATTATATTGCTACTGTTTATGGCTTAGGCTATAAATTTAATTCTTCTAGTGTATGAAGCTGGTTGACAAATTATCATTGTGGTTTATCGGCATTGTTGTGCTGTTGACGCCCATCACCGCCTATATCTGCTATTATAACCTGGAAAGGAAAATAGATGAAGCGGAGATAACGCGCCTGAAGGAGATGAACGATATTGCTGCCCGCCGCCTCGCAGCAGGGCTATGGCGCGATCAACAGGTGGATGGCGCCTCCACTGTGGTAAGCCCTTTAACTACTGCCCTGCCGGAAGAGCGGATGAAGATATCAAAAACAGATATCGATAAGGGGAATAGCACAGGGATGTTAAGCCTGCTCTCCGTTAACTCCTATGTGTCTGTAGGTAATGCTAATTACCGCATTTCCTCCTCCAATTATATACCCAGTGGTAAGCAGATACGGAATGCTATCATGGACACCGTTGTGTGGAAGCTGCTGCTGATCATCCTCTGCGTGTGCGTAACCGCCCGGCTGGTGTCTCAGAAGATCCTCTGGTCGCTGCGGCAGACCATGAAGACCATACAGCACTTTAACGTAAAAGAAAAAGTAGAATTCCCCGCCAGCCGTACCCGCGAATTTAAAGAGCTGAATTCTTTCCTGCAGAAAATGACAGATAAAGCGGTGGATGAATATGCATCTGTAAAAGAGTTCAGCGAGAACGCCTCTCATGAGCTGCAAACACCGCTGGCCATACTGCGCAATAAACTGGAGCTGCTGAGCGAAACAAATATTGAGGAAGACCAGGCGGAGCTGATCGGCGATATGCAAAATGCCATAGAGAAATTATCTAAGATCAACCGTTCACTCGTACTGCTCACCAAGCTGGAAAATAATGAGTATGCCGTTTCGGAGAATATCCGCTTCTGCAAAATTACCAAGGATATCCTGGCTGCGTATGAAGACAGGATAGAGATGAAGCATCTTACCGTCACCACAGATATTGACAAGAGCATTCATCTGAAAATACATCCTGCACTGGCAGATATGCTGGTCAATAACCTGGTAGGCAACGCCATCCGTCATAATGTACAGGATGGCAAAATAGAGCTGACGCTTACACACAAGCGATTTGTGATCAGGAACACCGGGATGCCGCCGGAAATGCCTACAGAAGAGCTTTTTCAGCGTTTCAAGAAAAGCAATCAAAGCAGTGATAGTGTTGGACTTGGCCTGGCTATCGTGAAACAGATCTGCGAGGTGTGCGGCTTTTCTATCTCTTACAATTATAAGAACCAGCTGCATGTGATACAGATCGAATTTGTACCTGCATCACCCAATGAAGGTGCAAAAATATCACATGATAATGTAGAAACAGCGGTGCTGGCTTGATAATATTATATACGGAACCGGCAGTTGAGAATCAATCCTGTACGGCCTGGCGCGTGATGTGCCAGGCCTTTTTGTTTTTATGATCATTACACAACTATTTTTTAGAATAGTCACGCTACTTCAAGATTACTTCAAATTCCTGTAGTCATTTTGTATCCGGAAACACTTCATTAGTGAACATGCTGCAAAATTTTTCTTTCATGTTTGATATAAAAAACTGGTTGATCTTTCTGGGATTAATTTTTGTAAACACACCAATAACAAGCGCACAAGAGACACTTACGCTGAAGGATGCCATCCGCACAGCCGTGAATAACTATGGCACTATCAAGGCCAAATCAAATTACGCAGATGCTTCAAAAGCAACTGCTGTACAGGCTAAGCGTGATTACCTGCCTAACTTCAACTTATCCGCCCAACAGGATTATGGTACTGTGAACGGCCAGAATGGCCCCTTATACGGCTTCGGCGGATTGGGTGTATCCTCTTCGGGCCTGGCTTTGCCAGACCAGAACTGGAACGCTGCATTCGGAGCACTTTATCTGACCAATATAAACTGGGACTTCTTTGCTTTTGGCAGAGCCAAAGAGAAGATCAAAACAGCACAAGCGGTTGCTACCAGGGACAGCAAAGACTGGCAACAGGAAATTTTTCAACAGGAAGTAAAGGTAGCAGCCGCTTATCTTAACCTGCTGGCCGCGCAGAAGCTCACACAATCCTATCAGAAGAACCTGAACCGTGCAGATACTTTCCGCCGTGTGGTAGTAACCCGTGTGAAGAACGGACTGAATGCCGGTGTAGATTCTGCACAGGCAAATGCAGAAGTATCCAATGCAAGGATCGCGCTTACAAGAGCGCTGGATTTTGAACAATCTGCCGCTAACCAGCTGGCACAGCTGATGGCAGTACCGGTACAGGCATTTACGCTGGACACCGTGTTTGTTTCGCGTCTTCCTTCCATGCTCGGAGATACTGCTGCTTTGAATGATCACCCCTTGCTGCAATGGTATAAAAGCCGTATCGCGGTGAGCGAGGAACAGACCAGGTATTACAAGACCTTCAACTACCCGGTGTTCTCATTAGTAGGCGTATTGCAAACAAGAGGATCCGGATTTGACGCTGCCTACAACCAGGACCAGCATGCTTATACCACCAATTACTGGGATGGCGTGAAGCCTACCCGTACCAATTACCTGATCGGTATTGGCGTTACCTGGAACCTGGCGCAGCCTTTCCGCATCTCGCAGCAGGTGAAATCACAGAAACTGGTCAGCAAAGGCCTGGAAGCGGAATATGAGCTGGCTAATCAACAGCTGCAGGCACAATACCAGTTGTCAGAGACCAGGATACAGAATTCCCTGACCAACTACTATGAAGTACCGGTACAGGTGAAAGCGGCTTCTGATGCTTACCTGCAAAAATCTGTGCTCTACCGCAACGGCCTTACTAATCTGGTGGATGTTACGCAGGCACTGTATGCACTGGTGCGTGCAGAAACAGACCGCGACATTGCCTATAACAACGTTTGGCAGGCATTATTACTGAAAGCTTCGGCAACAGGAGATTTCAACCTGTTTGAAAAGGAACTTTAATCGTGGAATTGATCAATATACAGATATTATGAACCTTATCCGTTTCGCACTACGTAAGCCTATTACCATACTGGTAATAGTGGCCGGATTGTTCTTCTTTGGGATCAAAGCTGTCACCTCTATCAAGATCGACATCTTTCCAAAGCTGGACATGCCGGTGATCTATCTTTCACATCCCTTTGGCGGATACACATCCACCCAGATGGAATCTTTTTTCGGTAAGCAGTATATCAACATATTGTTGTACGTGAACGGGGTGAAGAGCATTGAGACAAAGAACATACAGGGTTTAACGCTGATCAAGATCAACTTTTATCCCGGTACCAACATGGCGCAGGCAGCAGCGGAGGTGAGCGCATTCTCCAACCGTATTCAGGCCATCTTCCCGCCAGGCTCCAATCCGCCGTTTATCATCCGTTTTGATGCATCCACGTTGCCGGTAGGACAGCTGGTATTGAGCAGTGAAAAGCGCAGTAATAACGAATTGCTGGACCTCGCCAACGTGTACGTGCGTTCATCCTTCACTTCCATTCCCGGACTGGTAGGTTCAACGCCTTTTGGTGGTAACATCCGTACCGTGGTGATCAAGGCTGACCCCGAGCTGTTACGCTCACACAACATGACGCCCGATCAGCTGGTAGAGGCCTTACGCCTCAATAACCAGACGGCGCCATCCGGTAACGTGCGTATCGGCGATAAGAACTACATCACACCTGCTAACGCCACTATCAAGCAGGTAAAGGATTTTGAGAATATCCCCCTCTTCAAGAACGGTGTGCAGAACCTTTACCTGCGTGATGTGGCTACTGTGGAAGACGGCGCGGATGTTAGCACCAGCTATGCATTGATCAACGGAAAGCGTTCGGTATATATAGACATTGCCAAAGCCGCAGATGCTTCCACCTGGGAAGTAGTGCAGAACCTGAAAAAGGCCCTGCCCAAAATACAGTCGCAGCTGCCTGATGATGTGAAGCTGAGCTATGAATTTGACCAGTCTACTTATGTGATCAATTCCGTAAAAAGCCTGTTAAGTGAAGGTGTGATCGGCGCGATCCTCACCGGTCTGATGGTGTTGCTGTTCCTGGGAGATCCGCGCGGGGCGCTGATCGTGATCCTCACTATTCCTACGTCCATCATCTCCGGTGTATTGTTCCTGAACCTGTTTGGGCAAACGATCAATATCATGACACTGAGCGGCCTTGCACTGGCCATCGGCATCCTGGTAGATGAAAGTACGGTAACGATAGAGAACATCCACCAGCACCTGGATCTGGGCAAAAGCAAGGCGCTGGCCATCTGGGATGCCTGTAAGGAGATCGCTTTCCCGAAACTGCTGATCCTCTTCTGTATCCTCGCCGTGTTTGCGCCAGCCTTCACCATGGGTGGTATACCGGGTTCACTGTTCCTGCCGCTAGCGCTGGCTATCGGTTTCAGCATGATCGTATCTTATTTCCTGGCCCAGACCTTTGTGCCCGTAATGGCCAACTGGATCATGAAAGTGAAACATCATAAAGGCCACGATGATAAAGCCATTCCGGAAGTGCGGGAAGCCGATACCTGGGACCAGAAGAAAGCCCTGGTGGAAAGAGATGACAGTAACCGTGACGGAAAGCTCAGCCGCTTTGAAAGATTACGCCTGCGTTACCTGCGCTTTATAGACAGGGTGATGCCTTACCGCAAGCCCATTGTGATCGCTTACCTGGTGGTCATCTCCGGCCTGGCGTTTCTGCTGATCAGCAGCATTGGCCGTGATGTTCTGCCTAAGGTGAACGGCAGCCAGTTCCAGCTTCGCTTACGTGAACCGGATGGTACGCGTATCGAAGAAACGGAAAAGAAGACCGTACAGCTGATCAATGCTGTGAATGATATTGTAGGGAAAGACAATGTATCCATCACCTCTGCATTTGTGGGATTGCATCCGCAGCTCTTCTCTACGGCGCCTATATTCCTGTGGATGGCAGGCCCGCATGAAGCGGTGTTGCAGGTAGCCGTGAAAGATGACTATCACGTCAACCTGGATGAATTGAAAGATAAAATCAGGGAACGCGCGGGCCAGATCGACCGGGATATGCAGCTCTCCTTTGAGCCGATAGAGCTGACCGATAAGATCCTGAGCCAGGGATCGCCCACGCCGATAGAGGTAAGGTTCGCGGGAAGGAATAAGAAGATCAACGAACAGTATGCTAAGAAGATGGTGGAGAAGCTGAAGCAAATACCTTACCTGCGTGATGTGCAATTAGGCCAGTCCATTAACTACCCTGCGCTGAACATTAATATAGACAGGGTGCGGGCTGCACAACTGGGCGTGGATATGGGCGACATCACCCGTTCTCTCATCGCCAGTACTTCTTCTTCCAGGCTGACAGAAAAGAATATATGGGTAGATGAGCGCGCAGGTCTGAGCTACAATGTACAGGTACAGGTGCCCGAGAACCAGATCACCAGCCAGAATGATATAGGAGAGATCCCGCTGCTGCGGAATACCTCCCGTCCCATACTCAGCGATGTGGCTTCTATTACGCCGGATGTGACCTACGGAGAGAATGATGACCTGGGCGCATTGCCCATCCTGACCGTAACAGCTAACCTGAATAATAAAGACCTGGGAGAGGCTTCCAAAGCAGTGCAGCAGGCCATCCATTCACTGGGCGAATTGCCGCGTGGTTTGGCGGTAGAACAGATAGGATTAAGCGACACGCTCACCGATACACTGGACAGCCTGCAAAGCGGTTTGCTGGTGGCAGTGGTAGTGATCTTCCTGATGCTGGCTGCTAATTTCCAGTCCTTCAAAGTGTCTGCTATTGTACTGGCCACTGTGCCCGCGGTATTGTTAGGTTCCCTGGCGCTGCTGATGATGGCTGGGTCTACGCTGAACCTGCAGTCTTATATGGGCATGATCATGTCGGTAGGTGTATCCATCTCCAACGCAGTGCTGCTGATCACGAATGCCGAGCAGATACGCAGGCATAATGGTAATGCGGTACTGGCGGCAAAAGAAGCAGCGGCCCTGCGCTTACGCCCGATCGTGATGACGGCAATGGCGATGGTAGTAGGGATGATACCGATGGCCAGCGGACTGGGAGAAACAGGGGATCAGTCCTCACCGCTGGGCCGGGCGGTGATCGGCGGACTGGTAGCCTCTACATTTGCTGCGCTGTTCATTTTACCACTGGCTTTTGCATGGGGACAGGGCAGGACCACTACACAGAGCGTATCGCTGGATCCGGAAGATGAAGAGAGCATACATTATGTTCCTTCCAAGGCGTAAACAGGTGTTTATTGAATTATGAAAAGATATACAACAGGAAATAAAACTCATTTTATGAAACCAGTATCTAAAAGTGTAATGATACTTTTACCGCTTGTTGCCTTCGCGCTCCTATTGCAGGCTTGCGGTTCTTCAGAGGCAAAGAGCGAAGATGCACATAAGGAGGCTGCTGCGCCTGCGCTGGAAGCTTTTTCGCTGCAGAAAGAACAATTATCCTCTTCCATAAAGATCCCCGGAGAGCTGCAGGCTTTTCAGCGGGTAGACCTCTACGCCAAGGTAAGCAGCTTTGTAAAGAAGCTGTATGTGGATGTAGGCAGCGAAGTGCATGCAGGACAGGTACTGGTGACCATGGAAGCGCCTGAGATTAATTCACAGCTGTCTGGCGCTGAATCCAGGCTGAAATCACAGGAAGCCATTTATTTATCCAGCAAGGCCACTTACGACCGTTTGCTGGAGACGAGCAAAACGCCTGGTACGGTATCGCAGAACGACCTGGACATTGCTTTCGCCAAACAGAAATCAGACCTGGCGCAGCTGGAAGCGGCCCGCGCTTCTTACCATGAAGTAGGAGATAACCGTAATTACCTGGAGATCCGCGCACCTTTCAATGGTGTGATCAGCCGCAGGAATGTGAGCGCTGGCGCTTATGTAGGCCCAGCTGGTGCAGGTTCTAATCTGCCGATCTTCACTTTGCAGGAGCAAAAGAAGCTGCGTCTCATTGTAAGTGTGCCGGAAGCATATGTGAGCTACCTGGGTGATAACAGTGAAGTAGGTTTTACGGTGAAGTCTATGCCCAGCCAGGTATTTAAGGCGAAGGTGAGCAGGTTGTCCGGTGCATTGGATGAGCGCCTGCGTGCCCAGAGCATAGAGATGGATGTGGTAAACAATGATAAGAAACTGCTGCCCGGCATGGTAGCGGAAGTTTCCATCCCCTTAACCAATGCGGATGGAACATTCGTAGTGCCTTCCAAGGCAGTACTGAATTCCACACAAGGGGTGTATGTCATCAAAGTGATCAATAATAAAGCGATATGGGTACCAGTGAAAACAGGCCGTATCGTGGAAGGCAAAGTGGAAGTATTTGGGGAACTGGCGCTGAACGATGTGTTGGTCAAAACAGCAAGCGAGGAGATCAGGGATAGTTCGGATGTAAAGCAGCTGACGATGGTGAGTGTAGGGAAGAAATAATTTCAGCGCCCGCAGGAAAAGGCCGTGACCAGATAGGTTGCGGCCTTTTGCGTTTTCACCCGAACGGAATATTTTTCTATATTTAAACAATGAAAATTCTGGTTACTGGCAGCGCAGGCCATTTAGGCGAAGCCCTGGTATGCACCTTGCAGGGCATGAAATGCAATGTAGTTGGCCTGGATATACAGGCATCTGATTTTACTACACATGTTGGCTCTATTGCAGACCGCTCTTTTGTAAAGGAATGTATGAAGGGGATAACAACAGTTCTTCATACTGCTACTCTGCACAAACCACATGTGGCTACGCATAGTTTGCAGGAGTTTATAGATACGAACATCACCGGTACCCTGAACCTCTTACAGGAGGCAGTGGAGGCTGGCGTGAAAAGTTTTGTCTTCACCAGTACCACCAGTGTTTTTGGCGATGCCCTGGTGCCTCCTGCGGGAGCGCCTGCCGCCTGGATAACAGAAGAGGTAGTGCCCGTTCCCAAGAATATCTATGGTGTTACCAAAGCAGCTGCGGAAGATCTGTGCGCCCTGTTCTACCGCAACTATGGCCTTCCCTGTATTGTATTGAGAACATCCCGTTTCTTTCCGGAAGAAGATGATCATAAAGGCATGCGGGATGCTTATGCAGATGCTAATCTCAAAGCAAATGAATTTCTCTTTCGCCGGGTGGAAGTGGAAGATGCTGTAAATGCGCATTTGTTAGCAGCAGAACGTGCACAAGCCATCGGTTTTGGCGTTTATATTATCAGCGCTACTGCCCCCTTTACTCCGGCAGATCTGGCAGATCTGCGTAAGGATCCCGCCGCAGTGGTACAGCGCCTGGTGCCGGCTTACAAGGCAGTGTATGAGCAGCGAGGATGGCGCATGCATAAAGACATAGACCGCGTATATGTAAACGAGCGTGCCCGTAAGGACCTGGGCTGGCAGCCGCGTTATGATTTTGCATATATCGTTGAGCGCCTCCAGGCAGGAGAGGATATACGAAGCGCCCTGGCCAGGCAGATTGGCGTAAAGGGCTACCATGCAGAAACATTTTCGGAAGGGCCTTACCCGGTGGAATAAGTACTGCAAAAATTCCCTATATTAATAGCAAACTAACCCGTCTATGAACAGGAGAAATTTCCTGCACGCCGGTTCTTTAACAGGCCTGGGGCTCATCGCCTCCCGCTTACCCGGCCTTGCTGCCAACATTCCGCAACAGTACACCCTGGAAGAGATCACGATCGCGCAGCTACAGGAGCTCATGCAAAAGGGACAGGCTACCGCCGTATCTATCACCCGGCAATACCTGGGCCGTATCAAAGCCATTGATCAAACAGGCCCTAAGCTGAACTCCGTTATCGAAGTAAATCCTGATGCCCTTACCATTGCCGCCCGTATGGATGCAGAAAGGAAGCAAGGTAAGATAAGAGGTCCGCTGCACGGTATTCCCGTACTGGTGAAAGATAATATCGATACGGCGGACAGGATGATGACCACAGCTGGTTCCCTGGCTTTGCTGGGCCACCACGCTAAGCAGGACGCCTTTATTATCCGGCGGCTGCGTGAAGCTGGCGCGGTGCTCTTAGGCAAAACAAACCTGAGCGAATGGGCCAATTTCAGGTCCAGTCATTCTACCAGTGCCTGGAGCAGCAGGGGAGGACAGACCAGGTCCCCGTATATACTGGATCGTAACCCTTCGGGTTCCAGCTCCGGTTCAGGCAGCGCTACGGCCGCCAGTCTTTGTGCAGTAAGCATAGGAACAGAGACGGATGGTTCTATTACCTGCCCTTCTTCTGCTAATGCATTGGTAGGCATCAAGCCAACAGTGGGTTTATGGAGCCGTTCGGGTATCATCCCGATTTCTGCTACGCAGGATACGGCAGGCCCGATGGCCCGTACCGTACAGGATGCAGCCATTTTACTGGGCGCGCTCACCGGAGTGGATGCGGCAGACCCGGTGACCAGAGAAAGTGAAGGAAAGTTCCTGGACGATTATACAAAATTCCTGAATAAGGATGGCCTGAAAGGCAAGCGTATCGGCGTTGAAAAGCAGCACCTGGATGCGCCTGAAGACCTCGCAAAAGGACTGCGCGCTGCCATTGAGGTGCTAAAAGCACAGGGAGCAACCATAGTGGAAGTGGATTTGCTGAAAGCATTGAATGTGATCGCGCCCCGCTCAGAATTCAAAGTGCTGCTCTATGAATTCAAAGACGGTGTAAACCGTTATCTCTCTGCCGCCGGGGCAAAGGTCCAATCGCTGGAAGATGTCATCGCCTTCAATACAGCCAGCGCTTCCAAAGCAATGCCTTTCTTCAAACAGGAAACACTGGTCGAAAGTAATGAGAAGGGAGATCTTAATAGCCAGGAGTATAAAGATGCGCTGGCGCAAACGCTCCGTTCCCGCCAGATCATTACTGAGCTGATGGCTGCGCAGCACCTGGATGCACTCTGCGGCATCACCTATGGTTTTGCATGCTGTATTGACCTGGTGAATGGCGACTACGATAATGGCCCTTATTTTGCCACACCGGCCGCCATTGCAGGATTTCCGCATATCACCGTGCCGATGTGCTCTTCGCATGGATTACCGGCTGGTTTGTCTTTCGTCAGCACCGCTTACACAGAAGCAAAGCTGATCAGCATGGCCTATGCCTATGAACAGGCTTCCAAACAACGCAGGGCGCCACAGTATAAGAAAGACCTGCTGGGATAGGGCATACCGCCTGTCCACCTTAACGTTCCTTTATCGTTCCCTTAACTTTTTATTCAGGGAACTTCCTGCAATTTAGCGGTACAACCTTATACGAAATATGAAATGTATGCTTAAAAACTGTACACGCTTATTCCTTCTTTTTGCTTTTATCGCTTTATCATTTACCCGCAGCCACGCACAGGCAAAGATCGCTTATGTGGACATGCAGCAGCTGGTCTTCAGCATGCCCGAAACAAAACGCGCTTATGATTCCCTGAAGCTATACGAAAAGGAGCTCGCAAAAGACGGGGAGACCCTGATGAAGGAGCTGCAGGTTAAAATAGCGGAGTTTCAGAAGGTGGAAGCTACCCTGAAACCGGATATGAAGGATATTAAGGTGCAGGAACTGCAGGCGGCCCAGAATAGCCTGGAGCAATACAAGGCGCGCGCTGAACAGCAGCTGGCCGCCCGGGAACAGGCAATGACGGGCCCCATTGTGGCAAAGGCCAAGAAAGCAGTGTCCGACATCGCTGCCGAGAAAGGATATGTTTGTGTGCTGGATAGCTCTAAGGATATCATCGTCACAGCCACCTGCGACGACCTCCTGGCCCAGGCCAAACAAAAATTAGGGATCAAATAAGAGGATAATACGGAAAAATGCCCGGCCTCCTGCTAACAGGGGGTCAGGGCGTTTTATAAGGTTAATTGTTTATATCATATAAATGCTGTACTTTTAACACAGATTGTTCAGAACCAGCAGTTAAATCAAATAACCGATACACCGGAGCCCATCAGCGCAAAGATCAATCCTAAAAAAGAAGGAACTATTTTTCATAACCTATTGCCGCCGGACAGTTTAAATGTTCGTACTCACTATTAATTAAACTTAGGTTTATGAAAAGGATCCTCGTTCCCCTCAGTGCCGCACTGGCATTGTTTATTTGCTCCTCAACAGCCACTGCCCAGGAAACGGCTACCGCCACCGCTACGGCTACTATCGTAACACCGATAGCTATTACCAAAACGACAGACATGAATTTCGGCAACGTAGCCGTACAATCCACCACAGCAGGAACGGTTGTACTGCCACCTTCTGCAACGCCTACCCGTACTGTTACCGGTGGCGTTACCCTGCCTGCTACAGCAGGAACAGTGACGGCGGCCGCCTTTACTGTAACCGGGGAAGATGGCTATACCTACAGCATATCGCTGCCCAGTTCCGTAGCTATTACCAGTGGCGCTAACAGCATGACGGTAGGTTCGTTTACCAGCAGCCCTTCGGGCACGGGTACACTCACATCAGGTACGCAAACCCTGTATGTGGGCGCTACATTGAGTGTTGCCGCCGCGCAGGCCGCCGGTACGTATGTTTCCTCAACGCCTTTTAACGTAACGGTTAATTACAACTAAGCGCAAAGGCCTGCAAAATTTGTTAACTATGAGAACAGCATCGCTGCTGGTGTGCTATTGCTGCATCATCCAGGGACTAAGCACTTTTTTTTATCACCAGGCTGCGGCCCAGGGAAACCTGCTGATCACCCCAAGACGTGTGGTGTTTGACGGAACACAGCGCACCCGGGAACTGAACCTTGCCAATACCGGACGGGATACCGCCCGCTACCTCATTTCCATGATCGAGATCCGGATGAATGAAGACGGCACCTTTGAGACGATTACCCAGCCAGACTCCGGCCAGCGCTTTGCCAGCGGACATATACGCTTTTTCCCCCGCAGTGTTACACTAGGCCCCGGTGAGGCGCAAACCATTAAAGTACAGGTGGAGCGGATGAATGAGCTGCAGCCGGGAGAATACCGCTCGCATATCTATTTCAGGGCCGTACCTGAGGAGCAGCCGCTGGGAGAGGAGCCTCCCAAAGATGCCGTTGCCATCGCCGTTCGCCTGACCCCCGTTTTTGGCATCACCATACCGGTGATCATCCAGGTGGGCGCATCCAATGCACAGGTGCAGGTGGCAGACCTCTCGCTTTCCAGTACGAAGGATACGGTTGCCGGTCTTAATATGAGCCTGCAACGCAATGGGGATATGTCTGTTTACGGCGATATCACTGTCCGCTCTATTTCCGAACGTGGCGAAGCCGTACAGGTAGGTTATGTAAAAGGAGTGGCCGTATATACGCCCTGCCGCGTAAGACAGCTGCGCATCCCGCTGTCACAGGAAAATGGCACGAATTACCGCAACGGTAAATTGCAGGTCACCTACACCGCGCAGGTAAAAGGCAAACCGGTGGTCTTATCAGAAGCAGAACTGCTGTTGAAATAACCGAGTACACTTACTTACCTATGGGCCTTGAAAGAAACAGTGGGCTGTATATCATAGCAGCCATCCTGCTGCTGTCATCCTTTACAGTACGTGCGCAAACCAGCTGGAAGGGAACGGTCAGCACTGCCTGGAATAATGCGTCCAACTGGACGGCCGGTGTGCCTACTGCTTCGGTGGACGCCATTATCGGCGATGCCAGCTTCACTGGCAGCTTTCAGCCAACCGTCAGCAGTTCCGCTACCTGTAAGGCATTAACCATCAGCAGCACCGGATCTCCTGTGCTTACCATCAGCAAGAGCCTTAGCATCACCGGTGACCTCAACCTGAATGCAGGAGGTACCATCTCTCACAGGGGAGTAGTGGTCACCATTAAAGGTAACTGGAACAACGCCGGTACCTATACGCCCACTGTTAACAATGCCAGGGTAAATTTTGCGGGTGTGACCCAGAGTATCAGCGGTGCTGCAGCAACTGCATTCAGAAGACTGACCGTTAATGCGGGCAGCTCGGTCACACTCAACTCGAATATCTCTGTTGCTAATGCCTTTTCAGTGGACGGAACTTTTACACCGGTAGAAAATGCCACGCCACCCGTAGTATCCGGTACAGGCTCATTGAGTGTTGGCGCTAACGGTCTCCTGAAAGTGAACGCGGCCACCTTCGCTGGCAACTATAGCCTTTCAGGAACCGTGACGCTCAGCGCAGGCAGCAGGGTCGACTACAGCGCTACCCTGGTGAACCAGACCGTTCGCGACAATGTGACCTACTCCACGCTTATCATCAGCGGCAGCGGGGTAAAAACACTGGCCGGCAACCTGAATGCATTGAACTCCACCACTGCTAATACCGGAAATATCACTGTGAGCGCGGGCACGCTGGACCTCTCCACCTTTACCGCTAATCGCGGCACTACCGTTGCCGGTGGCACTTTGACCGTCAGCAATGGTGCTACCCTGAAGATCGGCGGTACTAATACTTTCCCTGCCAACTATGCCACCCGTTCACTCAGTCTCACCAGCATAGTAGAGTATGCAGGCGCTGCACAAACCGTATCCGCACAGTCTTACGGTAACCTGACACTCTCCGCCAGTACCGGTGCGGTGGTAAAGACCATGCCCGCTACTGATTTTACCGTATCGGGTAACCTTAGTAGTAATTTAGGGGCGGGTACTTCCCTCAGCTTTACCGCAGCGTCAAATATTACCGTAAGCGGCAACGTTGCCATCGGCGCTTCCACCACTTTCAATGGCGGCAGCTTTACACATAACGTCGCCGGTAACTGGGTCAATAACGGTACTTTTACAGGCAGCACCAGTACGGTGAATATGACCGGCGGCGGTACTGCCATCAGTGGTACGGGTACGCATAATTTCAACAATCTTTCTTTTCTTGCTTCCAACATTACAGCTGCTGCTACCAGCAGCCTGAATATAGGCGGCAACCTGGCTACCAGTGGCCCGGGTTCTTTTGCACATGCTGCCGGTGGTACAACAACCTTATCCGGTACTACTAAAACCATCACAGGAACGGGAATTGTATTTGACAACCTCACGGTGTCCGGTTCAGTCAGTACTTCCACTGATATTACCCTGACCGGCAATTTATCCGTTAGCGGGAGCCTGACTGCCAGCGCAGGTACTTTTACATTGAGTGGCAGCACAAAAACTATTTCCGGGGCAGGCACGATCAACTTCAGTGGTTTATCTGTGAGCGGTGGCATTAGCACTGCCTCCGGCTTTTCAATAGGCGCGTCGCTGGTGGTAAGCGGCAGCTTCAGCGCATCGGCGGGTACCGCTACCTTTACCGGTACCAGTAGTTTGAACGGTACCGCCAACCTGTTCAACGTTACGCTGAATGGAACTTCACTGCAATTATCTACCAACGCAGTATTGGGCATTGCAGGCGCTTATACAATCGCTGCGGGCAGCCTGAATGTAACTGCCACCACACCCAATACCGTCAACTATAACGGCGCCGGAGCCCAGACCATTACAGGCGGCGCCTATGGTAACCTGATGTTGTCTAACGGCAATACAAAAACGGCAGGCGGCGCCATTACCGTGAACGGTGATATGACCATCGCTGCTTCCACTACTTTTAATGCATCTACTTTTACGCATACCATGCTGGGTAACTGGACCAACAGCGGTACCTTTACTGCCTCCTCCGGCACGATTGCCTTTACAGGTACATTAAATACCACTATTAGCGGCGCTACTACCTTTGCCAATCTTACACTTAACAAGTCTTCCTCCAGCCTGGAACTGGCTCTGCTGAGCAATGTCAGCGTAGGCACGCTGAACATGACCACCGGTACCATGACAACCGGCAGTAACACGGTTACGATCACCACTACACGCACCGGCAATGGAGTTATATTTGGTAACATTCAGCGCTCGCACGCTTTCGTACTGGGCACAGCCTATGCCTTTGAAAGCCCTAACACTACTATTTCCCTTGCTGGCCTCAGTTTAACGGTCAGCTCGATTACCTTATCTGTTACCAAGGGAACCGTTACTGATTTCCAACGGCAGGCGGCAGTTAACCGCCAGTATAGTATCAGTATCACCGGCGCAGTTGTATCGCTGATTACTACGCTGAGGCTGCATTATGAAGACGATGAGCTGAATGGTAACAACGAATCCACTATGCAGCTGTGGCGCAATACCGGCAGTTCCTGGACAGCGGCAGGCAAAGCTTCAAACAGCACCACCGCTAATTACGTGGAGCAGTCTTTCGTAGGCGACGCGGCCGGCCGCTGGACCTTCTTCGACGATCTTAACGTGGTAAGATGGAACGGCTCCGTAAGCAGCGACTGGTTCACAGCCGCTAACTGGACCACGGTAGCAGGCAGCCCTGCTCTTCCGCCCGGTACAAACGATATCGTGGAAATAGGCACTGCCGCTTTTACCAATCAGCCGGTCATTAATAACAGCACTACGGTTAAAAGCATTCTCTTCGGCAGCGCACAGGCGGCCATACTCTCCCTTACCGCAGGTGGCGCATTAACCGTACGCGGAAATGTAACCGGGTCCTGGTCTGCCAATGCTGCTCATACCATCCAGCTGAACGGACAAGCCCTCACCGTTAACGGAGATCTGATCCTCAGCGACGGTACCGCCGGACATGCCATCAACCTGGATGCAGGCGCTGCTACAGTAAATCTCAGCGGCGCCTTAACACAATCCGGTGGGGCTAACATTACCTTCTCCGGCGCCGGTGCGTTTAACATTGGCAGCAATTTTACCTACAGCAGCGGCACATTTACCGCCGGGAACAGTACTGTTACCTACAACGGAACAGCTACACAGCTCGTAGGGCCCGTTACTTACTACAATCTTGTTATTAACAAAGCCAGCGGTATTGCGGCTATTAACAGCGGAGCAACCGTAAACGGACAACTCACCGTCACGAGCGGAGAATTGGATATTAACTTCCCTACCACCGTTGTTGGCAACGTTAACATCAGTTCTGGCGCGATCCTGAACGGCGACGGCGTCACCACTACCGTAGGCGGTAACTGGAATAACAGCGGTTTCTTTGTGTCGTTAAGCGGGACGGTTGCCCTGAACGGTACGGGCGCACAAAGCATTACTGCTACTACCTTCAATAACCTCACTGTCAACAAGGCATCCGGCACGGCCACGCTTACCGGTAATGTTGGTATTACGGGCAACCTTTCGGTCAACAGCGGTACGCTGGACCTGTCAACGTTTACAGCTAACCGTAGTTCTACCGGCGGAACAGTGACGGTAGCTGGTGGTACCACGCTCCTGGCAGGAGGAAGCAATAATTTTCCGGCCAACTTTACTACCTATACGCTGAACACCGGCAGCACCGTCAACTATAACGGCACAGGTGCACAGTCCGTTGCAGGGGTGTCTTACGGGCAGCTTATCCTCAGTAATGGCAATACCAAGACACTGACGGCTTCCACAACCGTCAGCAGCGATCTTACCATCAGCAGCGGTACCACTTTCAGTGCGGGCGCTTTTACTATCGACCTGGGTGGAAACTGGTCCAACAGCGGTACCTTTTCGCCGGGCACCGGTACAGTGATCCTCAACGGCAGCAGTAAGACCATCACCGGCAATACCACCTTCAATAAAGTAACCGTATACGGCAGCTATGCAGTAAGTGGCAGTGATATTGCCTATAACGGCCTGCTGCTGATCACACCCTCCGGATCCTACAACGGGGGATCGGGGCTTTCTACTATTAATGGTGATCTTACCAACCAGGGTGTGCTCATCGCCAATGGTACCGCTACCTTTACTGGTACAGTGGTACAAACCATCCGTTTCATCAACGCGGTTACTTCCAATTCCAGCGGCATTATTAATTTCAATGGTACGGTATCGCCGGTGCTCAACTCCACCAGCACACCCACTTATGCTACCCTGAACATCAACAACACGGCAGGCGTAACAGCCAGCGTAGGATGGATCGTAGGGGTGGCTTTTAACATTGGTAGCGGGGCTACATTTAATGGGGGTAATTCCACGCACACCATTATTGGTACTTTCACCAATAGCGGTACGCTTACCGGCAGCGGTGTCCTGAACTTTACGCCCTCCACAGCTAAAACCTATCAGCTGGTGGGTACTGCATTTTCCAGTACAGGCACGGTTATTTTTGGGGGCACAGGGGCCATTACTGTCAGCGGTACGCCAACCGCCCTGAATAATGTTTCTATTACCAACAGCAGCGGTGTTACGCCTAATGCAGACTGGAATATCGGTGGGAATTTCACCTTAGGCAGCAACGGAATTTTCAATGCAGGCAGCCGCAGTTTCACTGTTGGCGGTAATCTCACCGCTGATGGTACCCTCAACGGCGGTACTTCTTTGTTTACAATGAGCAGCGCTGCCGGCCAGCTCTCCGGTAATCCCAACACTACCTTCTATGACTTTACTGTTACGGGAACTATCACACTCAACTCAGACGTCAATATCTCTCATAATTTTACAAATAATAACACCATCGATGCTTCATCTGCCTCACTCAACTTTACCGGTAGCTCTCCGGGGCTGATCACCGGCAGTGCCGCCTCCTTTGCATTGGCGCAATTCACCATCCTGAAAAGCGGCACCACCGTCACCCTGTCAAAAAGTATCACCAACATCTTGGAACTGGATATTGAAAGCGGTACGCTTGATATGGGCGCACAGACCCTTACACAGGACCCTGGCGGCGAACTGACTATAGCGGACAATGCCACCCTGAAGATCGGTGGCACCAGCACTTTACCCGGTTTCGACACCTACGATTTAGATACGCTCAGTACAGTAGATTATGCGGGCAGCACACAGGCGATATCTTCCGCCAGCGCTTACGGTAACCTGACTATTTCTACTGCCGGTACGAAAACTGCCAGCGCGATCCTGCGCATCTTCAATAATTTCACCCTGGCTAACGGTACTTTGGTATCCGGCAGCTTTGCAGATACACTGGGCGGCAACTGGAGCATGAGCAGTGGCGCATTCACCAATACCGGCAGCACATTTGTATTGAACGGGGCAGGGGCACAAACCATCAGCTCTACGAGCGCTTTTAATAATCTCACGATTAAAAAGACCAGTGGTTCAACGGTACTGTCGTCCAGCATTACTGTGAACGGTACATTGAACTTTATAAGCGGCGTGATCCAAACGGGCAGTAATACCCTTATCATGCCTGCTGCCGCTACCGTCAGCGGCGCAGGCCAATCCAGCGGCTGGGTGTATGGACGATTACAGAAAAACGTAGCTACCGGTTCCAGTATATCCCGCACATTTGAGATAGGCGATGCTGCTAACTACACACCTGCTACCGCGCTCTTTGCCAGCGTAAGTACTGCAGGTAACCTGCTGGGTATCGTTACTACACCGGATCATCCCAGCCTGGCAGCGTCTGGTATAGATGCATCGAAGAGCGTGAACCGCTACTGGACCCTCACTAACAGCGGCATCGCATTCACCACGGTGGCTGTTACGCTGAACTGGAGAGCAACAGATGTAGACGCTGGCGCCAACACCGCCAATTTTAAAGTGGGCGTTTACAATGGCAGCACCTGGTCGCTGCCCGTAGTAGCGTCTCCCTTAGCTACTTCCATACAAGCCACCGGGTTGACATCGCTCAATGATATTGCAGTGGGAGAGCTGCTGAACACCGCTATCTGGACCGGCGCTGTGAGCACCAATTGGTTCGTATCCGGTAACTGGTCTACCGGTACTATTCCAAATACGGCGGTTGCCATTACCATACCTTCGGCGCTTTCCAATTATCCGCTGATCTCCACCGGTACGGCTGCCTGCAATGCTATCACGATTCAATCCGGCGCCAGTGTGACCGTGACGAATGCCACCCTGCAGATCAGCGGCGTAATTACGAATAGTGGTACTATTTCCGCAGGCAGTGGTACTGTTGAACTGAATGGCAATGCTGCACAAACTATTCCGGCAGCATTGTTCAGCGCTAATACCATCCGCAACCTCACGATCAACAACAGCGCTGGTGTAAGCTTAGGCGGTACGCTATCGCTCAGTGGCATCTTAACGCCTACTGTTGGTAATTTCGCTACCGGCGACAATCTTACGCTACTCTCCACCGCTGAGCAGACTGCATTGATCAGCGGCAGTGGCGCAGGTGCTGTGCTGGGCAATGTCACCATGCAGCGTTATCTGACCAGCGCTTTTGGTTACCGTTATATCAGCTCGCCTTTCCAGGCGGCTACGGTGGATGAGCTGGCGAATGATCTTAACCTCAACGCCACATTCCCCACGCTCTACTATTACGACGAAAACCTCACATCACTGGGCTGGGTGCGTTATACCACTGCCAGCAACGTATTGAACCCCATGCAGGGATACGCCGCTAACTTCGGCGCAGTGGCCACTGCACGTACCATAGATATCAGCGGCGTAGTGAACAACGGTGTTCAGTCCCTTACGCTCTACAATCACAACCGTACTTATACATTAGGCTTTAACCTGGTTGGTAATCCCTATCCTTCTCCGGTAGACTGGGATGCCGCCAGCGGCTGGACCCGCACCAATATTGATAACGCAGTATATTACTTCAACCCGGGCACTACGGATCAGTACACCGGTTCCTATAGTTCTTATATCAATGGTGTTTCCAGCGATGGTGTCGCCAATAATATTATTCCAGCCATGCAGGGTTTCTTTGTGCATGTGAGCAATGGTACGTTCCCGGTAACCGGTACGCTGACCGTTAACAACAATGCCCGGGTGAACAATTTAACACCTTCGTATCACCGCGTTACAGGCGCTGATGCGCCGCTGCTACGATTGGAAGCAGGTTATAACGACGAAGCCTATCCGCCCGATCCGGTAGTGATCTATTTTGAAGAAACCGCGGGCCCTGGTTTTGAACAACAGCTCGATGCATTGAAATTGATGAACACCGATCCGCTTACCCCCAGCCTGTACACCCTGGCGGCTGACGGGCAGGCATTGTCGATCAGCGCCCTGCCTTACCTGCAGGACAGCAGTACCACTATTCCGCTGCTGCTGCAAAGCAAAAGAGCGGGCTGGATCACTTTCTATGCACGCGATATTAGCCGCCTGCCTGCGGGCTGGCATATCTACCTGAAAGATGCCGTAGCGAACACACTGCAAGACCTGCAGCGCAATGCGCAGTATCGCCTGTACCTGGATGCAGGGAATTATGATCAGCGTTTTTCACTGGTATTCAGCCGTAGCGCCTTAGGACCGCCGCTCACGGCAGATGATTTCAGGGCCTACGCTATTGGCAGCGTTGTGCATGTTCATCTGCCCTTACCTGTGGGAGAACAGGGCCAGGTGTCTGTCACCAATCTGCTGGGACAGGTCATATATCAGCGATCATTCAACGCCGCCGGACATTACGAATTACAGCCCGGCTGCAACACCGGTATATATATGGTAAATTATTTTTCAAAGCAGGGCCTGCGCTCGAGGAAAATACTGATAACACATGAATAGGTACTGTCAATGGATATTGTGTGCCTGCATGGCATTGGCTTGCTTCGGCCAGGTTGCCGCCCAGCCGCCGCCGCCGCGGCCTATCGCCGTGTACGTAAACCCCGCGCAGGGACTGATATTCGGCGCATTCTTCCAGGGTATTGCAGGCGGCACCGTGATCGTTTACCCGGATGGGTCCCGCTCTGTTACGGGCGATGTAGTACAGGCTAACCTGGGCATTCCTTACTCCCCCGCTATTTTTGAGATAGAGGCGCAGCCGGGTACGCTCATCTCAATATTGAACGGTGCAGACGTAACGCTGCATGGCAGCAACGGCGGCGCCCTCATATTACACCTGGGCTCTTCCAGTACAGGCTCTCCTTTTATCACGACCGTAGCGCCGCCGGGACGAACGCAGGTCAGGATAGGAGGGACCCTCACGGTTGGCAGTCCCCTGGCTAATCCACCAGGCGCCTACAGCGGCACATTCGCTGTAACATTTATACAGGAGTAACAAAAGAGGATGCAGTATAACAAGCCGCATATAACAATAAAGCATACACGGTACAGGATGCATGCCATGTACCTGCTCTCCTGTATACTGCTGCTAACGGCTGCTATTCCCATACGCAGCAACGAAGAATATGAAGAGATCTCCGTTTACCTCTCCGTACAGGACATCGGCGGCACAGAAATGCCCGCGGTCATTTATGAAGAAACCCTCTATCTCCCAATAGCAGATCTCTTCGATTTCCTGCGCATCCGCAATACCCTTTCTACCGGGCTGGACTCGGTATCCGGCACTTATATACAAGCCCAATCAGACTATCTGATCGATTATACCCAGCGTCGTATCCTTTACCAGGGAAAGGTATTTCCCCTGCAACAGCATGATCTCATCCGTACAAACGATAACCTGTACCTTAAGCTGGATTACTTCGATAAAGTATTCGGCCTTGCCGGTAAATTTAATTTCCGCAGCCTTTCCGCCACCATTGCCAGCCGTATAGAACTGCCCGCCATCCGCGAAAGAAAGCTGGAAGACATGCGCCGCAACATCAGCCGCCTGAAAGGAGAGGCCCAGGCAGATACGTCCTTCGGCAGCAAACGTCCCTTCTTCCATTTTGGCATGGCCGATTGGTCGGTGATCGCCACCCAGCGTCTTAAACAGAACAGTGATACCCGCCTGAACCTCTCCCTGGGCGGCATTGTAGCCGGTGGTGAAGCCATCGTATCCCTGAACTATAACAATTACTACAGCAGCAGTGAGCTGCCGGATGTATATAAAGTAAGCGGCATTACCCGCGCCTTTGATGAACGTCTGCAGTTCTACCGCTGGCGTTACGTTAACAACGACTGGAGTGCCGTAAGGCAGATCACGGCAGGTAAGATCTTCACTAATGCTACTGCTACTATTTACGCGCCAATTGTAGGCGTACAGTTCACCAATACGCCCAGCACCATGCGCCGTTCCTACGGTTCTTATACGCTCAGTAACTACACCAATCCCGGCTGGACCGTAGAGCTGTATATCAATGGCGTGCTGGTAGATTATACCCTGGCAGATGCCGCTGGTTTTTACACCTTCCAGGTGCCACTGGTGTACGGTAATACACAGGTACGCTTACGTTTTTACAGTCCCTTCGGCGAAGAGCGCAGCAGCGAAATGCTGGTGAACGTTCCTTTTAATTTCCTTCCTCCCAATACTTTTGAATACAACATCAGCGGCGGCATTGTACAGGATGGCCGCAACACGCAGTACTCCCGCGCGCAGTTCAATTATGGCGCCACCCGCCATCTTACTATCGGTGCGGGCAATGAGTATGTGTCTTCCGTACTGCAAAGCAAGAACATGCCTTTTGTGAATGCTTCCATGCGTTTAGCCAATAACCTGCTGCTGAGCGGCGAATACAATTATCAGGTAAGGGGTACGGGTATATTAAGTTACCGCCATCCCTCCCGTCTGGAAGTAGAGGCCAGCTACACCCGTTACAAAAAAGGGCAGCAGGCTATTAATTTTAACTACCTGGAAGAACGGAAACTAAGTGTTGCAAAACCTTTTACTGCCAGGACTTTTTCGGTGTATTCCCGCCTGGCGCTGAGCCAGATCCTGCTGCCAGGTACCCGCTACACTACGGTAGAAAGTATGTTCTCCGGTGCAGTAGGCGGCATTGGCGCCAACTTCTCCACCTTTGCCTTGTTTGCTAAAGGACAGCATCCTTATCCTTATGTGTACAGTAATTTCTCCCTGTCTATCCCTGTGCCTTCACAGCGCATGCTGATAACGCCGCAGGTACAGTATGAATACAACGGTCCCCGTATCATCTCTACAAAATGCGAGATCAGTAAGTACCTGTTCTACCGCGGCTATCTGACCTGCTTCTATGAGCAGAATTTCAGGAGCAATATCAACAATATCGGTATCAGTCTCCGTTATGACCTTGCTTTCGGACAGGTAGCTGTTTCCGCCCTGCGCGGCAACAATGGCAGCACCCTGGTGCAGGCCGCCCGTGGCGGGTTCCTCTACGACGCCAACACGCATTACCTGGCAGCCAACAACCGCGTAAATGTAGGCAGCGGCGGTATTGTATTGTTACCTTTCCTGGATATCAATGGCAACGGGCAAAAGGATGCAGGCGAGATGAGAGTGCCCGGCGTTAAAGTGAGCATCAACACCGGCCGGGTGATCACAGATGACAAAGATACTACCGTGCGCATCCTGGAACTGGAACCTTACACGTCCTACTTTGTAGACCTGGCCCGCAGTAATTTTGATAACATCGCCTGGAAACTGGCCTGGCAAACCATGTATGTAACAATAGACCCGCATCGCCTTAAGCCTATAGCCGTACCCGTGACTGTAATGGGGGAAGTGTCTGGTAAAGTATTCCTGCAGGAGAAAGGAACGAAACGGGAGATGGCCCGCATCACGGTTGGGTTTTACCGGGAAGATGGCACCCTGGTGGCAAAGGCGCTTACACAGGCAGATGGATATTTCAGTTACCTGGGACTGCCTCCCGGCGCCTATACTGCTCGTATAGACGCCGGCCAGTTAAATAAACTGAAATTGAGTGCAGTGCCTGCCATCATTCCTTTTACTATTAAGCCCCGTATAGACGGGGACATAGTGGGTGGATTAGAATTTGTGCTGCATTGATCACAGCCCCTCTTTCAGGCTGTTCTTCAGCTGTGAAAGATACTGGCCTACAGATGTTGCGCTGCCGGATGTACTGTCCTGTACGGCACAGCCCCGTCTCACATATCCTTTAATATCTGCCATCTGCCAGATCGCTCCGCCGCTCATGCCCGGGTAGTCTTTTTTGAACCGGATCATCTCTGCCTTGATCTCAGCAGGCGTTTTGCTGTTATGATTGGTAGCACAGGTGCTGAAAGCGCCACGGCAAAGAAAGATCGGATACAGCGGCATAGCTGGCTGCAATTCCCTTATCCAGTCTGCAGGTACATTCCTGGCGCCGCCGTCATAGCATTGCAGGTAGATAGCGTCTATCAGCCCTTTCTGTGATCCGTTCATTATCTCTTTCCAGTAAGTATAGTTCTTATAAGGGCAGAGCGTCATGTGCATGTTCAGCCGCTTTACCATCGCCCCCAGCAATACGATGGATGCGCTGTTGTAAACAGATTCATCGTCAATACAAATAGCGTCTGCGCCTACTTCTTCCTTCAATACCTTGCATAACTTATATAACGTGCTGTTATCACCGGTTCCCGTTACAATGCCGGGAAATGTCTTAGTGCCATCAGCCCAGTCTAATATAAAATCATAGGTGTTCGGCGCCTGGTTAAACCATCTGCCTTCCAGTAAGATCTCTATGCGCTTAACAGTACTGTTCTTCTTTTTAAGCGAAGCTACGCGCTTCAGCCAGGTTTTGTCTCCAACATATTTGCCATCGTGGATGACCGGGTTTTTGTTATCATCTCCGGAGTATAGGTCTCCGTTGGACTTGATATAGAAGCTGGAAAGGATCACGGTGTTGAAACCGGAAGTTTTGATCAGCTGGTAACTGCTGTCGTCTCCGGGATAGGTGCCACGGCCAAACAAAGTAAAGCTGGTGTCTGGAATAGCAGCGGGTTCTTTAAGGGCAACGGTAGCTTGCCTGCCATCGGGAGCCGGAAAGAGGCCCGTGGCGAGCAGAGGGAAGAGTAACAAATATGTTTTCATGGCATAGTTTTGTTGGACGGCCAAATTAGTGAACTAATTGCTGGCCCTTCCTCCGTTCATCAAATTATCAATAATAAAAAAATGCCCGTAAACAGAATGTTTACGGGCGGGAGAGAGTGTGCAAGATGCTGTGAGTGTATAGTGTGATCAATGGAGTAATTATCTTCCTGCTCCTGTTCTCACGGGGCCCAGGATAGGGCCGCGAGCCAGCCTGTCGCTTTGAATGGAGCGGAAATGGATCTCGCCGGGAGTATCCATATCGCCCAGCAGGCGTTCGGAGAATATTTTAGCAAAAGTGTACAGCGACTGCATGGGATTGGCGCCTACAGAAGTGGGATACATGCTGCTGTCCATCAGGTACAGGTTGGGTATCTCTTCTTTCGTTACCATGTTCCAGATACGCTGGCGGGTAGAAGCTACAGATGTATCGGCAGCAGCGCCCAGCTTATTGGTGGCCTGCAGGTGTGCAGATGTCAGCACCGTACGGTTAGGGATGAATTGCAGGTTTTGTTCCACCAGGTCGGCCTGCTGGATGTTGTCGAGATAGCTGCCTCTCATCGGGTCAAAATTATCAAGTCCCAGTACATTCTCGTTGGTGGGGATGATCACCTGTTTGGCCCCGGCCAGGAACATCATGCGGATGGCAATGGCCACACCGGTACGGAAGCGTGCCTTATCATCTTCACTGAGCGTATAGTTCAGCACGACCGATCCGTTGTTCATCGTGATACAGTTATCATCAGAAGGCGTATCTACCAGCATCACACCGAAGCCTACAGATTGATTGAACTTCGTGATCTGCTTGAATACGTCCAGGCCGTTGCCGGGAATGAGCACTGCCCCATATGCTGGCATGCCCGACATGGTCTCGAAGATGAAGCCCGGCGTTACGCCGAATGCATCCAGGTAAGTAGCGCTGTCCAACCCTTCCAGCAGGTTGATGCGCTCATTGAATACACCGATCAGCGGGAAGGAAGGATGCATGATCAGTCCTTTGCCGATCCTCGGATTCTTTAAGGCCGGCTGGTTTTGTGCACTGTTCAATAATATTTTGGTAGAGCCGATAGTTCCGGCAGAAAGGATCACATTCTTTGCATAAATTTTCACCTGCGTGCCCGGAGGGATGTTTAGTCCGCAGGGATCAACGATGGTGTTGCCATACTCCGTCCAGGGCGTATTCACCAGCAGGCTGGCGCCGCTGGCATATACAGTACCATCGGATTGTGTGTCAAACAGGAGTTCCTGCACAGCCACGTCGGGGATCACGCTCAGCGGGTTTGTGCTGTCTTCCATAGCGGGCAGGATCAGCTGCCGCGCAGCATCGCGTTTCTGCGTTACCGGGGAAGGAGAGAGGTCCTGCGGGAAACGGTTCAGATGATACAGGGATGGATCAACGCCGTATGCGTTGGCGCCGTCCCACAGCGCGCGGTTGTCACAGTTCAGCTCACATTGCGTTACCGCGCGGGTATGTATGATATTGCGCACCCACTGGTAAGTTGCTGCCAGGCGATCCGTAGTATAGAAGCGGCCGTCAATGTAGCCCTTGTCAATCCAGTTGGCGATGCGGGAGTGAATCGTATCTTCCAGCGGAGAGAAGGCCAGGTCGATATTCACGGTACTTCCGCCGCCCATGGCCTGACCGCTGCGCACCAGGATGCCGTTGTCTGAAGTGGTCACTGCATCGCTGCCGAACATCAGTTTAGAATAGCTCATGGTGTTCATGGATCCCCATACCACGAAGGGGCCTTGTTCTACCAGCACTACTTTTTTTCCGGCCTGCTGCAGTTCATGCGCTACGGTGGCGCCAGCAGGGCCGCTGCCGATCACCAGGTATTCAATCTCGCCTTCTTTGGCCCTGATGCTTTGTGTGCCGGGATCATATACCAGCCGGCTGGGGGGAATATTGGGATAATTGATCTTTGAATAAACAGCGGTATCGCTTACAAAAGTTTGCGGTACCTGTATGCCGGTGAGCGGAACGCCCAATGGCAGGTCCCAGATCACCGTAAGATAGGCTTCGCGGATGACCATTGCCATCTCAGTAGACAGGGGGCCTGCCGTTCCTTCAAAGAAGAAAGACAGTACCTGTGATGCCTCATCCGGCGTTAATCCGCCCATACCGCCGGCTACGGTGATGAATTTTTGTATGGCAGGATCAGTGGAACTTTTCAGGGCTGCATAAAAAGGAAGATTTTGAGGGTATGTCAGGCCCTGGAAGATGCTGAGCAATGGATTGGGGCCTGCGCTTACTGATGCCCAGAACCCCGCCTGCACCTGTTTGGAGATAGCTTCAATGTCGGGCTGCGCCAGGGGAGCGATGGGCAGCTCGGAAAACGGGAACCACAGCGTATACAGTACATCAAAGGTGGCGTACACGCTGTTATCGGCGCCGTGATTTTCAGGAGGGATAGTTGTACCGGTCATTTCCTTAATGGTTTATTGTGAGTGAAAGGATATTCCTAATAGCAATAATACAGGTATGCTTTTCCCGTGACCTGGCCCTTATCCAGTATGAACTTGAAGTGATTGATCCTTTTGTGTACATAACAGATCTCACGCTTGTGAAGTTCAGATAAGGCGGTAGAAATGCCGGGGTCCAGCGTTACTTTTCCCTGCCACTGCTTCAGCAGCTGGTACTGGTCTTTATTAAAGGCCTCTTTCCGGTAGAACATTTCCACTGCGGCATCGGTATCTTCTGTATAGACTTCCACACCAAGGCGGCTGCCCAGCTGACCGTTATGGTCCAGTGCAAGGGAAACTTTGTCAAAGGACTGCAGGTACTGTGCTTCCAGGGCTTCTACCAGGCTGTAATCGCCCTTCCAGTCAATCTTTTGCAACACAGCTGCCAGCTGTCCCGGTTCAACGTTCGGAACGGTGAAGCGCAGAAATTGCGGTTGCCTGGAGAACATCAGGCCATAGTAAAGCACCGGCAGGTCCTGCTCTTCAAGCAGGGTAAGCTGCGCTGCCAGGCCATCCGGCAGGGCGTACCCAAACAGGCTGCACACTTTGGCGAGATCTTTCATCCGCTTGTTAAATGATGATCCGGTGCTCCTGTGCAGGTCAAAGAACAAGGAAGGGTCCGCAGTCACGGGAAAGTCGTACTCAAACCAGAGATTCTCGATCCCGTAACGGAACCCGTTCCTGTCTTCATTGAGCAGCTGCTGGTAGCCTTCTTGCAGGGAGCAGGACAGTTGCTCCCGCAAGGGCCACTCTGGGATTAGCACCCGGTCGAATTGGGTATTTATTCTGAGGGAAAAGTCAAACCAGTGTTTCCGGTCAAAATGAAGTTCGATCATATTTCCGGAGTAGGCGGGAACACGCTGTGCAAACCTGATCAGCGGGTCAAAATACCAGGGCGACGCGCCGGTGATATCTTTACGGATGCATCCCAGCACGGAGCCGGCAATGCTACTGATACTGCTAAACATAATCCGGGTATTATTTTACCAATGTGAGGGATTTAGTCTATCCCACACTTTTTTTGCAAAATTTGCGTAATCGCCACCCAGGGATTTAAAAGCGCCCTCTATTGTGTTGGCCGGATAACCTGCCTTTTGCAGTATATCGTTGATGCGCTGCATATTGAAACCATATACATCCCTTAGTACGGATGCGATCTCCTGCAGACTGAAAATACTCTTCAGTGCGCTTACTACTTCGTTTGGCGGATAGCCGGTCTGGTTCATCACTAAGGCGGTCTGACCGGCGCTTTGCTCAAAACTACTTTTAAGGATGGCAGCGATCTCCCTGGCGGAAAATCCTGCATTTCTGAGGATAAAGGCTGTTTCGGACGCGTTCTTTCCAAACGCAAACCGTAGTATGTCCCCCAGTGGGTTTACAATATTGATCATTGCGCGCTTTACGCTGCGGGCCCATGCTTCGGCTGCGCTTACCGCCATCATGTACGTATCGAAGGTGCAGGCCGTATACCGTGGCTGCTGTGAAAAGAAATAATTCACTGTTTCCATCAGTATACTGTTCGGCGTGCCCGTCCGGATGGCTTTGAATGCGGCGGATAGCTGACCGTCTGTATTGTGCGTAATGTCGTCAATGAACTGGAAGGTGGCCTTCATGGCCGCTTCATTTGCTGTTGTGATATTAAAAGTGCTGGCGCCGTCAACAGAGGTCTTCACATACCTGGCCAGCGGGCTTTCAGTGGCGGCGTTGTTCACAACAAACACGCTCGTGATCTGTAAAGGCTGCACATACGTTGTGGCATTGGCGGCAGCCGTACCTAACAATGTTAGTTTTCCAAAATAGTTGTCTGGGTCCTTCCAGCCGCCCGAATCGTATATATTAACCGCGTAGGGCAGCTGGTTGATGAATGAAATACCGGGTATGATGCTTCGATCGTCCATTGAGGTACCCGTCCCCTTTTCTTGAATAATCACAATACAAAGTAAGGCCATCCCCGGTTCCCGGGCCAGAGTGAAATCACTCTCTCTTCAAAATAGAGTAGAATTACTCTATTTTAAAAAGGGCTACTGATAATAGTAAAAATGTCTATATATTTATCCGCTGATATACTCACCCTAACGTATAATTGTAAAATCAAACAATCCTATGCATTCAAAATGTCCTCAGTCCCTGAAGCTCTATTGGCTACAGTACGAGGTGGCCGACATCGTGAACATGATGACGACCAATCCTGACCTGGATTACTTTGTATTCCCTTTCTACATTCCCGGCGACGAGGAAGGAAGCGGAAACGGTTTCCAGCTGATCGCCTATGGCTATAACCGCGAAGACAGCGGCGACAGCTATTCATCCAACAGGGACATCCTCCCGGTGTATAAGAACAATTCACTGCAGGTAAGCGGCCCGATTATCATGTCTAACAACATTGTCTCCAAACAACAGATGTTGGATGCTATCGCTCCCGCAAACGGTGTAACGCCAGACTACCTGGTGCTGATCCCCGACGTGAGCGAAAGTAATTTCGTATATTACAAGTTCAGAAGGCATCTAAGGGTACCGAATGCCCCTGATCCGCAGGTACCTGTACCAGTTGGTACAGATCCGGTGGTAACAAATCCGTCACCCCCGGCTACAATGGTGTCTCCGGCGCCTTGATGGTATCTCAATAATTAAATGGACACACTTGTAAGGAGCATACTGGACTGGTCAGAAGTTTGGTCTTTGGGGATACCCCTTGCCGTGCTGGCATGGAAGGGAACGCAACCCGGCGTTAACAAGCCGGTCGTATATTATTTATACTTCGCACTATTCATCAATCTGTGCATAGACCTGATCTGGAAGTTCCGTACAATGATCCCGGAACCGTACAATGGCAATAATTACCTGTACAACGTACATTCCATTGTACGGTTCCTGCTTTTCAGCATTTACTTTATCCGCCTGCAGCAGCCCTTCCTTGTCAGGATCAAAAAGCTGCTGGTGCTGGCTTTCCTGCTATTCGTTGTTATCAACTTCGCTTTCTTTGAACATTTTTTCAATTATCGCCTGCTGAGCAGCCGCCTGCTGTCTGTGGAAGCCATCTTCCTGCTGTTCTACACCCTGCAGTATTACCTTTTTATGTTACAGGTAGACGAAGGTATCAGCACCAATCGGTCCGACTTTTGGGTAGCCAGCGGATTAGGCATTTATGTTGCAGTTAACTTTTTTATATTCCTGCTGTATAACAAGCTTACGACAGATTTACTGAACTTTGCAGTGATCATCTGGAATGTACATAACATCTCATATATTATTTTAAACCTCTTCCTGGCAAAAGCATTCTATGAAGCCAAACGATGATATTGCTTTTTTAACGATGATGGGCATTGCAGCCATGCTGCTGCTCTTTGTGGGTTTTCTCCTGGTATTTATCTTCATGCAGCGTAAGAAAATGGGATACCAGAAAAGTATCCAGGCCCTCCGCGAAACACAACAGAACCAACTGATAGAAGCTGCCGTGCGCAGCGAGGAAGAAGAACGCCACCGTATTGCAGAAGCCCTGCATGACGAAGTGGGCGCTATCTTATCTTCCGCCAAGCTCCATTTCCAGGACATCAAAGAGGATAACCTGGATGCACAAACGAGAAAGCGTTATAAGAAAGGAGAGGAGCTGCTGGGGGAGGCGGTCATCAAAATACGCGACATTTCGCACAATCTCCATTCCAGCATCCTGAAAGAGTTCGGGCTCAATGAGGCCATCAGCCATTTCATGACCAAGCTCACCAAAGACGGTATGATCCAGTCTACCGTTTCTTTCGACGATCATGCCCCCGCCCGTACTACGGCGAACGATATGAGCATCTACCGTCTGGTGCAGGAACTGATCAACAACATCATCAAGCACGCCCGCGCGGCCAATATCAATATCCGCACCTTTCCCACGGGCGATAGCTTCAACCTCACCATTTTTCACGATGGTAAAGGACTTTCCCAGCAACAGTATGAAGAGCTGCGCTTTAAGAAAGAAGGGCTGGGCCTGAAAACCATCCAGAACAGGATCATTTCCCTGAAAGGGGAGATCGCCTTTTCCCAGGAACCTAACGGCTATTACATTCGTTTACATATTCCCTCCATATAACTTGTTATGAAGAAGATCAGCATTGCCATAGTGGATGACTATGTTATTTTCAGGGACGGCCTGAAGGTAGGCGTTACCGCCGATGAGAATTTTGAAGTAGTACTGGAAGCCGGAAACGGCGAAGAGCTCTTGCAGAAGCTGGAAACGATCACCCCCGATGTGATCCTGATGGACCTCAAGCTGCCCGTTATGGATGGCATCGAAGCTACCCGCATTGTGAGGAGCAGGTTCAGCGGTATCAAGATCCTTGTGGTGACCATGTACGATGATGAGAAGTTTGTGATCCATATGATGGAGAACGGCGCCAACGGTTACCTGCTCAAGGATACCGACTCTGCCGAGATCCGCAAAGCCATCTATGCGGTGCACGAAACCGGTTATTATTTTAACGATGTAGTCAGCAAGGCCCTTCTCAAAAAGCTGGTGCTGAAAGGCAATGTGAAGCCTTCTTTCAATCACGGTATAGAATTCTCTGAACGCGAGCTGCAGGTGCTCAAACTGATCTGTGAAGAAAAAACAGCGCCCGAAATAGGAAAAGAGTTATTCCTCAGCCATCGTTCTGTAGAAAACATTCGCCAGCGTTTAATAGAAAAGGTAGGGGTGCGCAATACCGCCGGACTGGTAATGTTTGCGGCCCGCAACGGACTGATATAATTTCTTGCAGCAGACTTAGCTCCCGGCATGAGTATTGAGAGGGATTTAACGGTATGGTATATCCCGTCTAAAGAACACGTATGAAGAAATTAATCATCATCGACGATGACCCCAGTATCCTGGATGTTTTGAGGCTGGTTTTGGGGGAGAGCTACCAGGTCACCACATATCCGGACGGTTCACCCATACTGAACGGAACTTTTGATCTGCCTGATCTCTTTGTTTTAGATAAGCAGCTTTCCGGTACGGATGGGCTCGATCTTTGCCGCTTGTTAAAACATGGGGACGATACCCGTCACATCCCCGTTATAATCATTTCAGCTACTCCGGGTATTCAGGCCATGGCCGCGGCCGCTGGTGCAGATGACGTATTGGAGAAACCTTTCCGGGTAAAGGCGCTCCGGGAATGCATTGCCAGGTTGCTGGGGGTACACCAGGAAGCATAGCGGCAAGGTATAAATATTCAATCTACTATATGCAAGGGGCTACTACAGCCGTTTTTCTGGGCACCGCAACTGCTGGCCGGCGAACCATGAGGCCGGCGCTCATCACCACGATACTCTTGCTGGCGGCATTCCTTATTACCGCTCCCTGGGCTCGTCAGCCGCTACCAGCCTTCCCGGTTTTCGTTCCCGTCTATAACACAGCTATTATTGTACTTGACCTGCTCACCGTGGTGCTGCTGCTGGCGCATTTACGCCAGCTAAAAGAACCTGCCTTCCTGGCCCTTGTTTGTGGCTATGTCTTTACCCCCATACTGGCAGCCGCCCATGCCCTTAGCTTTCCGGATGCTTTTATGCCGGGAACCCTCATCGGCAACCATCAAACCGCTCCCTGGCTCTGGATGGCCTGGCATAGCCTGTTCCCGTTTTTTATTATAGGTTATGCCGTTTCACGGCGACAGGAAGCTGCGATCGCTCCGGCTAAAAGGCCGGTAAAATCTGCCACGATGGTAATAGCTATCACAGCCACTATCGCCCTGGCCCTCGGTATCGTATTCTTTACCACGCACGCGGAAAGCCTGCTCCCCAGGCTCCTGGAAGGCACCCACTATCGCTCCGTGTCATCGCCGCTCATTCTCTCAGTAGGTTGGGGCATTCATTTCCTGGCCCTCATGCTGCTCGCCGCTTTCACAGGGCTCAGGCGTGTAATAGACACCTGGCTGGCCGTGGTGCTGATCACCAACCTCATATCCATTGCCCTTAGCGCATTGCTGATAGACGCCCGCTATGAGCTGGGTTTTTATCTCGGCAGGATTTACGGCCTGCTGGCCGCCTCCTTTGTGATCATGGTATTGCTGCGGGAGGCCATCACCTTGTATGGCCTCGTGACGTCAACCGCTGAAACGCTACGGCTTTCGGAACAGCGCTTCCGTACCCTTGCGGATGTAGTGCCGCAGCTGATCTGGTCGAACGACGAAAGGGGAAAGCCTGTTTACTTCAACCAGCGATGGTACGAATATACGGGCCTTAGTTTTGACCAGTCTGTCAGCGACTGGAAGGCTGCGCTTCACCCGGAAGAGGCCCAGGCCATTATCCGCCAGTGGCAGGAAGCCCTGGCGGGGCAAACCGCCTTTAATGCAGAATACCGCTTACGCAGGGCAGACGGCGCCTTCAGATGGCATATCGTCCGCAACGCGCCTCTTTTGGGGGATAAGGGCCAGTTAAGAGGCTGGTTTGGATCAGCTACCGACATCCATGAATTGAAGGCCTTGCAGCAACAGAAGGAAGATTTTATCGGCATTGCCAGCCATGAGCTGAAAACGCCGGTTACCAGCCTGAGGGTGTATACGGAGATGCTGCAGGAGAAGTTTGAAGCCGCGGGGAACCGTGAGTATGCAGGATTTATGGTGAAGATGAACGTACAGGTAGACCGCCTGACAGACCTGATCCGCGATCTGCTGGATACCACCCGTATTACAGACGGCCAGCTGCCGCTCAATGTGGAGCCTTTTGATCTGAACGACCTGATTAACGAACGCGTGGAAGAGATCCAGCGCCTTTCCGCCAGGCACCAGCTGCAGTTCAACCCGGATGGGGCAGGAGTAATAACTGCAGACCGCGAACGTATCAGCCAGGTATTGACGAACCTCTTATCCAATGCTGTGAAATATTCTCCACAGGGTGGGAATGTGGTGATCAGCACCGGTTCCACACCAGATGCGGTAACCGTTACCGTAGCCGACAGCGGTATTGGTATACCTGAACAGGCGCAAGCCCATATATTTGACCGTTTTTACCGCGTACTTAGCGCACAAACGCAAACCTATCCCGGACTTGGCCTGGGCCTGTACATCAGCTCGGAAATCGTACGAAGGCACGGCGGTAAGATAGGCGTAGCAAGCAGGGAAGGAGCGGGGGCCACTTTCCGTTTTTCTATTCCTTATAAAAAGGCAAAAACGTAAACAGCTGACTTGGCAATTAACCCGGGAATCAGTAACTTACTTTTATCTTAATTAAGAGCTATGTTACTCAACCTCCTCGAAATACTCTTTGCTGCAGTGAATCAGCTCCTGAAAGGCTATATGAAGGGCAAATCCAGCCGTAGCCTGGCAGAGATTTTCAAACGCAGCTGATCCTATTTTTTTGTTTTGTGCTTTTTCATGATTTCTTCCAGTTTGTTAAAACGGTCATCCCATATTTTGCGGAATGGTTCTATAAAATCAGCCACCTCTTTCATTTTTTTTGCATTGATGTGATAGTAAATTTCCCTGCCGTTCTGCTCCTGCTTCAGCAGCTCGCACTCCGTGAGTATCTGCAAATGTTTGGAAACGGTTGGCCTGGCGGTATCAAAGTTGGCAGCAATGGCTCCGGCGGTCATGGCCTGTGATGCAACCAGCAGCAGGATAGCCCTCCTGGTGGGATCAGCAATGGCCTGAAATACATCTCTTCTTAAATTCATTGTGTAGATATTGGGCTGCGACTAATCTTCTAATCCCCTTCCTTCCAGGATCTGCGGTATATACTTTTCAACCCTCGACGCCCGGGTTTTGGATTGTTTGGCCGAAGAGAAATAAAAGATGTAGCCCCTTTGCCGTCCCGGCGTCAATGCTTCGAATGCCTTTCTTAACTTAGGCATTTTATCCAGCTTCACCTGGAACTCTTCCGGTACGGGATAGTCTGCCGTCTTCTTCATCTTTACTTTCAAACCGGACTTCTCTACTTCGATCGCTTCATAGATATATGCTTTCAGCACACGCGCCATCCCGGAGATCTGTTTCAGGCTGGTGAAACGGATCTGGCGGGCCGACTGTACATTCTCTGTCTGCTGGATCAGGATACCCTCGGGATCGCCTAAAAGCGCACCTTTAAACAGCAGCAGTGCACAATAATCTTTGAAGCCATGTATTAAAACAACATTGCCTCCCTGGTAACTGTAACAGGGACAGCCCCATTTCAGATCTTCCTCCAGCGGGCAGTCCAGGACGATCTCCCTGAGCTTTTCAAATTCTTTCTGCCATTTTTCTTCTTTATCTATAATGGAATCAACCTTAGGATTCATGGTGCTCAATTTATTGGTGAATGATTTAAACCCTTAAAGAACCACGGAAAGCCCGGGAACTATAATAAGACTGCGCGCCATTGTGATACGTAAAAACATGATCATAGCGCCTGTCGCAAAAAAGGGCGCCGCCAAGTTCTCTGATCGCATCCGGTGTGCGCACCCAGCTGGATGTTTTCAGATCAAAATTGCCCAATTGCTGCAGCTCCCGGTATTGCTCTTCTGTTAAGATCTCAATGCCCATATCTGCCGCCATACCGATCGCATTATTTTTCGGCGGATGGTCTTTCCTGGAGGATTGCGCTTCATAATCATAACAGGTGTTCCTGCGGCCTTTGGGTGTTTCAGGAGCACAATCATAGAAAATGTACTCGCCCGTCTTTTTATCATATCCAACAACATCCGGCTCGCCTTCAGTTGTTTCCATTTCATTCAGCGACCATAGCTTTTTAGGAGCTGCTTCCAGCTTTGCCTGTACATCTTCCCACTTAATACCTTTATGGCGCTGCATGTTTTTTTCAAAACGTGTTTGCAATGCCTTGAACAGTTTTGCTTGTTCTGCTGCTGATATTGTTTGCTTATTGCCGGTGGAGTTTTTCATACTAATAATTTACTGAATTAAATGGAAACGCTCAGCGCCATTACCTTTCTGTCTGCAGGTCTGAAATACCAGGATATTACCGTCAGCACCAGCAGGAACAATGATGGAACAGTTTTACTGAAAGGATCGCCTGATACGATATGTGAGATGAAGGCGCCACTCAGGGTAAAGAAAAAGCCTGCATAAGCCCATTCCTTCAGTAAAGGGCGTTTGGGGATCAGCACGGCGATCACGCCCAGGATCTTCCAGGCGCCGAGAATCGTCATGAAATAAACAGGATAGCCTAATTGTGTAATGGTATACACCTCATCTTTCACCCTTAATAACTGCACAATGGCACTGGATACCAATCCTAAAGACATCCAGATGGTGAAGATCCAATAGATGATTTTGTTTCTCTTTGTCATGGTATGTTATTTAAATTTATTAGCTACTTTTTGTAAGCGGTTATGCGCCAGCTCAACGCCTCTTACCATGCCTATCTGCACATATTGATCACGCTCTTCCACTGTTCTGTATATCACATGCATATTCAATTTGCTGGTATCTTCCGTAAGCGCCTGAAATTCCAGGAATTCCAGCTGTACCCCCATCCCTGTATTTTCCATTTCAAATGTCCGGGTGATCTGCTGTTCCGGGATAAACTCATGGAATACCCCGCTAAGCCTGAACTTGTTCCCCGTAGGATCGGTGGTTTCAAATTGCCAGCGGCCGTACTTTTCAGTTTCCAGCTGCAGCACTTTTGTGCCCATCCATTCCTCCAGGATCTCCGGCTCAATATAGGCCCTGAAAAGCAGTTCCAACGGCAGCTCAAATTCCCTGGTGATGAGTAATTCCTGTTTGCCGTTTTCGGCATGCACTTTTGTTTTTGGTTCCATATATGTAGCTATGTGACTACAAATATATGTGTAGCTACTTAACTACGCAAATTTATTTTCGGGCTATACAAAAAGGCCGGGATAAGTATCCCGGCCTTGTGTTGAGTGTGTAATGATCAGTTCACTATTCTACGATCAATTTAAAAGTATGTTTCAAGCCTTTATCGCCCGTCACCACCACATAATATAATCCGGGCTGCTGTCCGTTCAGGTTGACAGTTACCTGCTGTATGCCGTTGCTCACAGCGCGGATAGTCCCGAGATTCGCTACCATATGGCCCGCTGTGTTATATGCGCGGATGGTGGCCTGCTCGTTTTGTGCAAGTGATACTGCCAGCACCGCATTACCGTTGCTGGGATTGGGATAGATACCTGCACTTGGCTGTTTAACCACTGCTTCCGGTTCCACAGGCGATATGATGGGCATGAGCGTGGTCCTGGCTGTTGCTGCGCAATTGGCGGCGCCTGGTGCGTTCCCTGTGATTGCTATCCAGTCAATATCGGCAGTAGCAGTGCCCGCGGTACATTGCAGGCGAATAGTATTAAGACCGGCATTTAAAGATACCAGCGCCGTAGTGATCATGAATGTTGTGCTGCTGTTTGTTTTAGGGAATGCCTGTGCCCCATTTACCGTCACACCGTTCACGATCAGCGCCATGCTGTAGGTATTACCGGCGCTGCTGTTCACATAACGCCAGGACAGCGTGTAGTTCCCATCAACGGGCGCACTCACGCTCCAGTTGACCCCTTTGCCTGCTGCGTTAGACAAGTTAATGACCTTACCGTTATCAGCGCCGCTGTTACTGCTGATGCTCCCGTCATAGCTGCATAGCCCCTGCGTGCTGTTTGCATCATCTTCTATCCTGATGGTGAGGGTGGAATCTCCTGTAGCGGTAGAATCTCCTGTAGCGGTAGAATCTTCGGGGTTTTGCGCTTCAAAACCGGCGATCAGGTTTTTATTGCTGTTCATGGTAATGCTAAGGGAGCTGTCTGTACCGGAGGCATCGCCGCTCCATCCTGTAAAGGTATATCCTGCTGCCGGTATAGCCCTTACCGTTACCACGCTGGCGGAGTCGTAAGTGCCTGCCCCGCTCACTGTGCCCCCGGCGGCCGGAGATGCTGTTGCGCTGAGCGTAAAAGTAGTAAGGGGCGCAGGCGTGCTGGTATCACTGTCGCCGCAGGACGAGGCACTGCTGAGCGTAGCGCCTGCACCTGACATTACCTGGCTTTTTACCTGGCTAACTGGTGTGATGTTCAGCGCATAGGGAGGCGTAAATGCAGTGCCCCTGCCGCTGGTGTCACCAGAGGTGTTGCTAAAAATATTATTCCTGGAAGTAACGGCCGTAAAATTGTTATCCATCGGATCAATAGGCCTGGTAACATTTTCAAATACGTTGCTTTCCACCAGCAGGTCTGCTTCGTATCCGGCCATTACGCATTGCGCGGCTACGGTGCTGTTGAAAAGATTGTTCACCACATGTACTTTGCCGAAGCGTACACGGGGCATGCGTGCTTTACAACCCTGTGCCCACCAGCAGTGTTGCATGGTAACGCGCAAATGTCCCCTGTCGCCCGTGGCGCCATCACTTGAGCCGAACAGATCGGAAAAGCGGTGGTCATCCGCACCGCCAGGGCCGCCTGGTATAGGCGCCTTCTTATAGATAAACTTGCACCAGGTAACGCTGATGTAATCGGCAGCGTTCTTGATATCCAGGTTGCCGTCCATACCGTCCTGGAACTCGCAATGGTCCACCCATACATTGGTGCTGGCGTCGATGGTCATGTTATCCCAGCCGTCGGTATCATAAGCACCGGGACCTTCCAGTGTGACGTTCCTGAAGATAATGTTGGTGCATCTTTTCATATACAGTATCCCCGAACCGTCTTTCGTAAGATCAGTAGACACCAGCTTGGATCCGGGCAGACCAAAGATGGTCTTGCCGGATTGATCCTGGAAACTGATGCGCCCTGCGGAGGGAACGGAGATACTGCCGGATATGTGCACCACCTTTACGGAAGCCGAAGTAATGGCTGCTTTCAGCTCGCTGTAAGTGCTGACAACGGTGGGCGTAGCATTGCCGCCTCCGGTTACGCCGCCGTTCTGGCTGGCCCAGCCGCTTACGGTACATTGGCTTTGTGCAAAAAGGCTGTTAAGGCATAGTACTACACTACATGCCATGGATAGAAGCCAGGGTTTCTTCATAGGTACTTGATTTGTATAATAGATGGTTAAAAATGAATGATATGGCCTCAACCCCCTGGTGTTGGGTGCATAGTAATTAGAGCAGGTTTATCTTCACTTAGTGCTTACTTGCAGGTGCTCTCATTGTTCACGGTGCAAAAATGTTAAAATTTATCATATTTCAAAACGCCTGAACGGAATTTATTTATGCAATCGTTGCCGGGATCGTATAGGCCTGACAGTTGGCCAAAAAAAAGCCCGGTAAACTTTGTTTTACCGGGCTGCATAATTTAATAAGACTTCCATCCCTTTCTAAGGATGAAGTAACCATCGCAAGCGATCGCACGCTCCTCAATAACCTTTTTTTTCATCCATTGCCTGCGGTTCCTGGTAGTATCTTTCCAGTTACCGCGATAATAAAGCTTCGGTATTTCGCTATTCCAGTAAGGGTCTGCCTCGTTTATCACGGGCTTGAAACGGGAAAGGCGTACATGACGCCAAAAAATAGCATGCCAGTTACCGTACTCCCAGTAATCCAGCATCTGTTTCTTCACAATGGCGTACGTCCGCCGGTGCGCGGTTGCCTTTAAAATGTCTGTTGGTTTTCTCACTTGTAACACTTTTGGTGCTACAAGGCGTCAAATGCTTTTTTCATGGGTGAGATAATTCGGGTGCAAATATAGAATTAACATTTAAGACAGCAATCCCGCAGCTTTCTTTCATCCAATACAATCACCATCCCATCCCGGATCTCCACCATGCCTTCCTCCCTGAAATCCCCCAGTGTTCTGATCACTGATTCTGTTGCCGTACCCGCAATGGTCGCCAGGTTTTCCCGGCTGATCTCAATGGCGAAAGGTGTTTCTTTACGCGTATTATATTTCTTGTAAAGGCTCATCAGCGCCTCCGCTACCTTCCTCCGGAGGGAGTTATAGGCCAGTCCTAAAAGCTGTTGTTCCTTTCCCGTCACATTCCTGGCCAGCATGCGAATAAACACAGCCGCTGCTTCCCGGTGACTGTTCATCAGCTTTTCAAATTCTTCCCGCGGTATCACGGCAATCTCGCTGTCGTCCAGCGCTTCTGCAGTTTCCTTGTACAGGCCTCCTTCCAGCAGCGCTACATAGCCCAGGAAATCCCCGGCGTTGTACAGGTCCACTACCAGGTCTTTGCCGTCTTCATTACGCTTGAATGTTTTTACTTTACCTTTCTCGATATAGAAAAGGCTCACAGGCCGGTTCCCTTCAGAATAGATCAGCTCCTTTTTTTTGTATTTCTCAATATTCCTGCCGGCTGCCAGCGCTAAGAGGGATGCCTTGCCTGTGGCGGCTTCCATGAGTCTGTTCAGTCCCTGCAGGTCGGAGGCAAAAGCCTGTTTTCTCAGCGCCGCTTTTTTCAGGCGGCTCTGTACGGCCTGCAGCAGTTCATTGCCATGAAAAGGTTTGGTGATATAATCATCTGCGCCCATTTCCATGCCTTTGCGGAAGGCGCTGCGTTCGGCTTTGGCGGTGAGAAAGATAAAGGGAATATCCTTGGTTTCATTGTTACGCTGCAGCATGTGCAATACGCCGTAACCATCCAGTACAGGCATCATGATATCGCAGATCACCAGGTCAGGCTTGTGCTCCAGGGCCAGTTCCACGCCGGCCTTACCGTTGTCCGCGGTAAGTACCTTGTAGCCAGACATATCAAGGATCTCTGCTGTGTTCTCCCGGATGCCATCGTTATCTTCAATAAGCAGGACCGTTTTCATTTGCTCACTTTTAGTTTCCAAGATGCAAAAGTTTATCGCAACCAGGCATGATGGCCGTCATTTCCTGAAATGATTCCACTCATCCCCGCCCCGCCGCTGGAGCCGCTGCATTAAAACCTACCAAAAGCATGCCCTTGTTACGTTTTATTGACCATGATCAGTAGTCGCCTTGATGCGGATCATTGTTTAAACAGCTATTTTTCCCGAATATTTGTACAAAGCGCAATTGTCATGTACCGATCATTCACCTATGCCGAATTACAGGAAAGGTTTTGCGAGGGTTTTGCCTTCTTTCCTTTTACAGCGCTGGAACAACACGGCCGGTTTATTTACAAGCGATATTCGGCCGGGGACAATACAGCGGGATTGCTAGACAGCTACAGCAGCAGCAACGATGGCGGCCTGCACGCCGGTGGGCTACTGGTAAAGCTGCAACAGCAGGACATTCCCCTTGCCGCAGAGCTGCTGAACATGCTCCAGTCTGAGCACGCCCACCTGGAAGAGCGCGTTCGCGGAATGAAAAGAAAGCCTGCCATCTATAAGCAGCTGCTGGAAACGATGGATACCTACCACCGCATACTCCTGGTGTATCAGCAACAGGTACAGCAGCAAATAGTGGCGCAGCTGCTGGCCCTGTGTGATAAGCACGGGCCGCTTTTTGTAGAAGGGATCACCGCGGAGAATCTTACCAATATCAACGCCGTAGTGCTGGAATTCCTGCAAAGCACAGAGATCCTTTACGGCTTCCTGTATGGCTGCATCCGCCAGATGCCAGGCTTCAAAAAGCTGGTGCTCAACGCTAAAGAAACAGAAGAGATGGAGGTCTTGCTGAAGATGGTAAGAGCATTCAGGGCGCTGCAGCGGAAAACCAGTCATCTGCTCGATGAGTGGAAGAAAGAAGGTACCCGGCAGCGGGAACAGCGGACCATGAACTGATCCTTATATCGGCTTTTTTTGCTACTTTTCCGGCACGAATTACTCTTCTTATGAACGCCCGTGCCCTCAAACCCCGCAATAACAATTACCAGTCGGCTGCATACCGGCCAGCCCAATCCATCGTCCATAACAGCGCCGCGGCGAAGCAGTTTAACGCCTACCAGGAAATGGCCAATAACATGCCGCAGGTAAAACAATTGCGTACTTACCAGGCCATGGCAGACCGTTATACATCGTCCATGGCAAAGCCGGTGATCCAGCGCGCAATAGGTGCGGGGGGAGAGAAATTACATGGGAAAAAAGTCGTTGACGCCAAAGACAACCTGTATGTGATCGATGGACACCGGGAAACAAGGACTGCATTGAAATATAATCTGAAGTATCTGAAAAACAAGTATATATGGGTAGATGCATGGGATGACGACTATGATCTCTACAACAAGGAAGTGATGGAAGAGGAGCCGAAGGTGCAACCGGAACGTTCAAGTAAGAAAAGGGCCCGTTCAAGCGATACAAAAGAGCCGCCGAAGAAGAAGAGAAGAAAGTCTATCAAATTCACCGTGGCCAGAAGAGATAAGGGGCCACGCACCAGGACTACCTTCACCAACAGCAAAGAAGCGATCAAGGTATTAATGGAGGAAGGCCTCTCAAAAAAACTGGCTACTTCACTCGTTGCGAAAGATGACTGGAGCTACCCTACCATGCGCTCTCTGATGGAAACCTTGCAGGAACAAGGCATCCTGCAGCCAGGCCTGCAGGAAGGGGCGAATCTCTGGACCCAGCATCAGGAGGTAGGTGAATACAAGGTAGAAACTACCGATACCGGCTCTCAGCTGGCACAAATAGTAGGCTGCCATTTGCTGGAATACCAGGAAACCAATAATGGTACGATGGGGCCAAGGCAAAAAAAGGAAACCTCGCGCAAGAAACAGCTAAGCTTCTCCAAGGAGATCCTGAAATTACCACCCCAGCAGGTAACCGAGCATAGTCTCGGCCTTGGGCTTCCCCCATTTGTGAACCTGTTCCCGGGAATGTTTGATACCAAATATGAAGATAATGAGCATAAAGTGTTCAGTAAAACAGCCGGGGCCCTGACCTTTAAGCTTTTCCAGAAAGCGCTCAAAGAAAGGGATCAGCAGTTCGGTCATGAAGACACCCTGAATGACCAATCACGGAAAGACCGCAAGGATACGGTGAAACGGGTGCTCCGCGAGCAGCAATTTGATGTTGACCAGCTGGACAGGTTCAAAGATGAAAAAGTAGACTACCTGAAAACCTACATGGGAATAAAAGATACAGACAGCGATGACAGCTTTGATGAAACAGAGGGATGGGAATCTCCGTATACCATACAAAAGGTGCGGCAATGGACGCTCCGTGAATTCTATGACAATGTTTATAAGCAGAATGTATATTCAGGCGTATTGCTGAAAGATACTGCATCGAAACTGGCGGAACTGGATGTACTGGAGCTCCAGTCAAAACCCGGGCCGAAGAGTACCACCGGCAAAAAACTTACACGCACCAGGAGCAGGCGGCGGCGGGTACAAAGCCGGGTAGGGCAGGTGAACGAATCGCTGAGATCGATCATGCAGGCGCTTGATATCGACATAGTAAAAGCATACACACGGGTAAAGCAGTGGAAAACCAAAAGCAGTATGCTTGCTTCCATTAAGACCGATGACCAGCAGAAAGCACTAAGAATAGCCAAATATCAGCAATCACTGGACGATTTTATAAGTATGAAGCTGGTTGATATGAAGAAAAAAGATTACCCGGCGCCCTTAGATGGAGTGGGAGAAAAGACGCTCGAAGATATGGGAGCAGTGAAGCCTGCGAAAAAAAGAAGAGGCGGGAAGAAAAAAATAGTCGTAGAGCAATAAGCTCATTATAAAAGAGAAAGGCTCCTGGATGGGAGCCTTTCTCTTTTATGATCTTTATAATTTTATAAACCGCTTCACCACCGGGGCGCCATGTTTTCTTCTCAGCACCGCCAGGTAAGATCCGCTGTTTAGCTGTGCGATAGAAAGCGTAACCTTTGTTTGCCCGGCAATACTGAACCGGCTGATCCGGGTCTTGCCGTCTATATCCATAATATCCAGCGTTTCCCACTGATCCGACAGCTTCAGTGAGTTAATATTCAGATCGGTCTGCACTGGGTTGGGATACAGCTGAATGCCCGCTGCAAGATCCGGATCCGGAGATACCGCTGTAATGACCACGGCCTCTCCGTTAGAGTTAAACGCGCAGGTTCCCTTGCTTACGCTCACCCTGTAGGTACCTGGCTGTGTCGCATAATAGTGTTGCTTTGTTGCCGCAGGTACCACATCCCTCCAGTCTCCTTCGAGTATCTGCCACTTGTAAGCAGCATCGCTCCTATAACCCGCGGAGATGGTCAGCGTAAAGCCGCTAGCAGTGATTACCGGCTCTTCCGTTACATCCATGGTAATGGTATTGCTGGTAACAGTGGCAGGTGTTGGGCAGCTAATATTACTGGTCAGCTGCAGGGTCACCACATCGCCGTTCTTCGGGTAGCCGTGGTAGGAACTAAATCCTGAGTCGGCAGGAACATTATTGACCAGCCAGCGGTAACCCGGATTGTCGCCTGCATTGAACGCAGAGGAATAAAATATTACCGGCAGACCGGAACAAACAGTGGTATTGGCAGTCGAGATGCTCACGGAGGGAACCACGTTGCGGGTCATCTGCAATTGATATACTGCTTTATTGGGCGTTCCCGTCACACAGCGGTACCTGTAACCAAGCCAGGAGAAAGGCACATTCGTCAGCCGGAGCGTAGCCGTGCGGGCGCCAGTGAAATTGGCATTGTCGCTGATGGCGGCAAATCCCGAGCCTTTGTCCTGTTGCCATTGATAAGTGGCTGCCGTGAGGCCTGAAGCAAATGTTACGTTGCCATTCTCACACAATGGGATGATCACGGTGCTGTCTGTAGGCGTTTCAATACGCACGGTCACGGTATCACTGGTGCCTGCCTGTATGCAGGTCATATCTACTGGCGTTATCTGGAAATAAAACCGCGCAACTCCTGCCGTTGGATTGTAGTGCGACAGTAAGCTTATTACGGATGATGCACCATCAGCATTCATCTGGGTAACTTGGTTGAAAGGCCCGTTATCCAATTGGCCATACAGCACTATCAGGGCATCTTTAGGGATATTCACACCTTCCAGCGTTACCGGGAAAACAGCATCTACTTCCTCCCTGAAAGGCGCATGCGCCTTACCACCTGCCCGTACTTTTTCGCGTACCTGCATGGTGATGGTATTACTCCTGGTAGTGGGAATGCAGGCGTCGCTGTTGGTCACCATCACGCTTACCCGATCTCCGTTCTTCAAGGTGGTGGAGGCGAAAGTGCTGCCTGTCTCGCCCGGTATTATTTTGCCGTTCAGCAACCACTGGTATACAGGATTAACGCCGCCGTTGGTAACATAGGTCACAAACAGGACGCGCTGGCCGGAGCAGATAATGGAGTCTGTTGTGAGCAAGTCAAAGACAGGTCCGGATCCATTGCCGATCCGCAGCATATATTCGCGGTTGGAGCTGTCATTTACAAGGCAACGGTAGGAGTAACCGTTACGGGAAACCTGTATATCATTAAAGCGCAACTTGTTAGTAGTGGTGCCGCTGATCTCGGCATTATCCTTGATGTTCACAAACCCGGATCCCGCGTCCTCCTGCCACTGGTAACGCGTACCGGTCATACTGGAAGTTAAGGTAGTATCCATCCCTGCACACAATCGCATATACACGGCTTTGTTGGAGCGGTTGCGGAATATGGAAACATTGTAATCTTGTTTGAATGATACGATATCCGGGAGACCGTCTCCATCCACATCACCAATGGCTGCAGCAGACGCCCCCGAAGCGTAATCTGTTTTTAACTGCAGTGCGGCCTTGCCACTGCTGCTGATGTTCTTCAATACGGAGATGTCGCTGACAACATCCGCTTTGTTGTCTCCATTCAGATCTCCAATTGCCAGGCTATAGCCCGAAGTCCCGCTCGTATATGGCTGGGCTGCTTCAAAGGCAATATTACCAATGCTGCTGTTGTTCCTGAGCACGACCACTAAATGGTCGCCATCCGCAGATACCACGATATCTTTTTTGCCGTCTCCATCTATATCACTGGCATGTACTACATTCACGGAGGGGGCTGCAAACCTCAGCGGTTTATCCAGTATGATCGTACCCGGAATACTAATGTTCCTGTATACCGTTACATTGCCGGAGCCTGCGATAATAACCTCTGGCTTCCCATCGCCATCCAGGTCTGCAATGCTTACACTATTGGGATAATAGTCAAGCAGGTAACCTACCCGTTCTGCCATGGCTATTACGCCATTGTGGCTGATATTTCTGGATATCACCAGCGCCCTGGCGCCATAGTCGGATACGGCAAGATCAGGATATCCGTCGCCGTCCAGGTCCGCCAGATCCTTGCTGTAAGAACCCGCAGCGAAAGTCATCTCTGTATCCTGTGTGAAAGAGATATTGCCTGTTGTACTGGTGTTTTTAAGCAGCGCTGTCTGGTCCCCATGGCTAACCATCAGGTCCAGCTTACCATCGTTGTTCAGATCAGCTGCAACTGACGCAATCGCCTGGTCTGTCCCAACAGTAAAGCTGCTGGCGGCAGCAAAGGAGATTTGCTCCGGGGTACTGATGTTCCGTCGGATCTGTATACCGCTTGGCCGGTCGGGATACACGATATCCAGTTTGCCGTCATTATCAAAGTCGGCAATACAGCCGGAATTGGCTGCAGGCATATCAAGGCTATGCACAAAGGAAGCCGGGCTAAAGGTGGTATCTGCTGTAGTAAATGTCACTATGAATGGCTGCGGCGCATAAGCACTGCGGCCATTGGTGATAACGGTAAGCGGTTCAGGTGTAGTGCCTGTGGGAACAACTGCTACAATTGCATCTGCCGTAGCAGATACAATACTGGCTTTTACAGCGCCGAAATACACTACATTGTTCTGCGCACCGGCGCCAAAATGATGACCATTGATTGTCACCCGGCTGCCTACCGGCCCATAAGCGGGAGTGCAGGAAGTGATCACCGGTGGCAGGCCAAATACAAATCCCTGCCTGATGCCGGTACCCTTGTTGTTGGTAACAGCCACCTCGCCTGAAGCACCTGTGCCTACCACAGCTGTTATCATCGTATCGCTGTTGATCGTAAAGGAGGCGGCAGGCGTTCCACCGAAGCTAACGGTGGGGGCTGTATTAAAGTTGTTTCCCTTTATTGTAACAGTAGTACCCTGTTCAGCGATCGTTGGTGAGAAGCTGGTGATCTGGGGTTCCCGCTTTACATTATTGGTAAACACATATAGCGTGCGCCCGGTAGCTATCACCAGGATCTCCGGTTTGGAATCCCCGTTCAGGTCACTGATGCCAATCTGTTGCGGGTAATAGGGAGTGCTGTAACCTACACCTGGCGCGATCGAAATGTCCGTTGCCGTGCTGGTATTTTTATAGACCACCAGTTGACTTGTGGACATACCTGCCGTCGCAATATCCACCTTGCCATCGCCGTCAAGGTCGCCAACCGCCAGGTCCACCGGACCGGATGTTATTATAAACTCCTTCGCAGGGGCAAAGCTGATGATGCCGGGGCTTCCGGTATTTTTGAAAATACTCAGCCTCGATCCGCTGCTGCTCGGCAGCACCAGGTCAGGGCGGTTGTCGCCGTCGAAATCGGCCACCCGCACACCAGAAGGGGAACTGAGCGCATAGCTGACAGGTGCGGCAAAGGATATATTACCAATCGTACTTGTATTTCTCACTACGGAAACGTGCCCGTCCTGGTTGCTGTAATTCACCAGGTCCGGCTTTCCGTCGCCATCAATGTCAGCAGTTACCACGGCGAAATTGTTCACCGGGTTTGGCGCAAAAGCAATTTTCCCGGGGGAGGAAATATTCCGGTAAATATTGGCGCCGGCGATGAGCTCAGGCTTTCCATCCAGGTCCAGGTCAATGATCAGCACGTTGCCACCCGACAGCACGATCTTATCCGCAAATGAGATGGTAGCAGCGGTAGAAGTATTCCTGTATACGGACACCGTTGGTCCATCACTGCCGGATACAATATCCAGCAAGCCATCCCCATCCAAATCGCCGGTCACGATATGGTTAGCGTTTTCACCAGCGGGTAGCCGTAGAACGGAAAAATTAAGCTGTCCGCCTGCACTATTATTCTGCCAAATGCCAACATTGTCCGGAGTGTTGCTGTTGATCAGCATTTCAGACTGGCCATCGTTATTAAGGTCTGCAAAGGCGCCTCCCCTGGAATACATCGGGTCGGGCCCTGCAATGTAATCTGTGCGTTGTGCAAATGATGCGCTGGTAATACCGCCGCCGTCGGGGAAGGTAACAGTGAAAGGTTTGCTGGAATAAGCGCTGAGCTCATTCACCGTTACAGACACCGGGCTATAAGTAGCCGCAGCTGGTACCGTCACCGAAAGCGAAGTAGCTGATGCCGCTGTTACAGTGCCCCTTACGCCGCCAAAATATACCACGTTATCTGCAGGATTGACACCGAAATTGGAACCGCTGATGATCACCGTACTGCCTGCTGGCGCTTTCAGCGGGTTCACCGCAGTGATCACCGGAGGTACCAGGTAAGTAAAGCCAGGCAAGGATGAATTGCCGTCAGCATTGCTCACTTTTACACTGCCGCTGGCGCCTGGTCCTACTTCAGCAGTAATACCGGTTACAGAATCTATCACAAATGATTTAGCCGGCACTCCGCCAAAGCTTACAGCGGTAACCGCATCAAAGCCGGTTCCCGTAATAGTGATAATAGATCCGTTGGTACCCCTGGCAGGAGAAAAGCTAATGATCACCGGAATAGTGCGGAATCCATCTATCTCGTCCGTACCACCAAAAGTGCTTACTGTTATCTTACCTGAGCGGCCTTTGCCCAATACTGCTTTTATCTCGGTATCCGATACCACGCTGAAAGAGACAGCGGGTATACCGCCAAACAGTACGCCGTCTGCTCCGGTGAAATATTTTCCGCTAATGGTCACGGTACTACCAGCTGCAGCGGCAGCCGGACTGAAAGACGTAATATCCGGCGGCGGCACAAAGGTGAAGCCTGCCAGTTCCGCATAGCGATGCGTTGTTGTTACCGCCACACTGCCACTGGCGCCGTCGCCCACAATAGCCGTGATTTCCGTATCAGACAGTACCTGGAAAGACGCCGCTGCTATCCCGCCAAAGCGCACTGAAACAGCATCGGTAAAGCCAGCGCCCCTGATCGTCACAGTTGTGCCTTTACCAGTGGTCGTAGGTGTAAATGAGCTGATCAAAGTAGCAGGGTAGTAGTTCACATATTGTATAGCGGTATCTGCATAAGCGCCATTAGCAACGATCAGCTGTATGGTATCCCTTAACTTGTTGAAGTCATGGGTAAACGAAGTGTGATAAGCAGTGCTGAAAAGCGTTCCGTTCTTTAACCATTTATACTGGTATCCGGGCCTGGAAAAGTTTTGCAGCTTCACGATGCGGGTTGACCATTCGCCGCTGGTGTCTATTGAGAAATAAGCGCTGGGAATGGGTGTACCGCCCGCATTGGTGCTCATCTCAATGAAACCGTGGCCACCACCTGCCCATACCTGCGTATTGCCCAGGCATTGAAGGTCCGCATGTGAATATAACAGGTACGAGTAGTTGTTGTCCCTTGGCAGGCGTTCCCATATCTTACCGCCGTCGCTTGTCTTCATCGTCACAAATCCTCCGCCGATCGCATAGCCGGTGCTGTCATTAATGAACCGCATTTTTCCGCACAGGAATGGCGTAGCGGCATTATTGACCTGCGTCCAGGACAAACCACCGTTCGACGTGAGGTAGGTTTTTCCCACACCATCATCTTCAACGTTTATCCATCCCAGCCAGGCACTGTTGAACCACGCGGCATTCAGCCTGCCCGGGGGCGATGAGGTAGGGCGCCAGCTGAAACCGTAATCATTGGAATAATACAAGCTGGTATTGGCGGCGCCTGCACTGTAGGCAATCACAGTAGAACCTGTTGCCTGCACATTATTGAGATAGCTGCCATGGGCAATGCTTACCGGCGACCAGCTCAACCCTTTATCGCTGGTTTTTAATATACGGTCGGCATCCACGGCGAAACCTACATCGCCATCGCCGGGGAACACCATATCCATCACGCCTGTACGGATCTGAAGGGGATCGTACTGCGAGTGGAAAACAAGCTTGAAAGAGGTACCTCCATTGGTAGAATAAAGGATTGCCGGAACAAACCCATAATCACCATATACGATCAGTACATCCTTATTAAAGGCTTTTACACCGTTAATGCCAAAGCCAAAGGTGAGGTTGGGCAGATAACCATTAAAGTCTACATTGTTCAGGGTAATATACTTCTTGACGAAGGTCCGGCCGCTATCGGATGTAAATCCGATCCATTTGTAAAAAGCCACATAGCCTTCTGAAGCAGAATAAAAACTGAACTTTTGCACCTGGTTGTCGGCATCCTGGTCCACGTATAGCTGTCGCATTTGTGAACGGGCAGGCGCCAGGGCAAAAAGAATTAAAAAGAAAGTCACAGTAAAGGCCTTCACTGTCGGGGATAGTAAAAGTTTGGCATGCATATTTGCTGGTATAAGGAAGATTGGGTGTCTAGGTAACAAATATAGCTAATGTTCTAATATGACAAAAGCGTGGATGTTAAATAATACCCACGCTTTTATGCCAGCACCTGTTCAACTATTCCTGCCGGATCAGCTGCATTATTTTCAGCTTTTCCACGATCAGCAGGATAATGAAACCTGCCGCTACAGCGAGGAATACCCCGGCCATACAGAAAAGATAACGTTGTATGGACCATTCCAGGGCTATTTTTACCCGGTGCGGAAAGCTGATACCCGTTTTTGGCTTGCCTTCAAATAAGGACAGCTTTACCGTACAGAATTCATTTTCTGCATTAAAATTGCCGAGTTCTACGCCCAGGTCCTGCAGTTTGCCTTCTATCTCCAGGATCTTGTCATGCAGGGAAACAAAATCACCTACCTGGCCGTTTTTCGACCTGAGGTCCTGTAAGGATGCTAATGTCTTTTCCAGCGATGCCTTTTGCGCATTCAGCTGGCGGTATTCATTGGTCTTGTCTTCCTTGGTAACAGACATGGACTGAATGTTCCCGATCTTCCGGATCTCTGTATAAAAAGAATCAAACACAGCGGGTGAAATCCCGATCAGCATATGCAGTTCCCGGCTGCCTTTAAGGCCAAATGCCCTTTCGTATTGAATGATGCCTTTAAAGGCTGTTACCTGTGCGCGTGTTGACCTGTCATCCTTGTCAAAATCAGCCGATTCGGAAGTGACCACCGCCGTTTTTTCATACTTCTGGGCGCTTGCAGGCACTGCGCTGCCCGAAGCAGACGGAGGAGGAGCCTCCATCTGGAAGCTTATCTTTTCAGATGCATAGTTCTTACGCAGGTTAGCCACCCCGTCGAAATAGCTGTTCTGCTGACTGAGGGCAGGTCCATCCTGCCTCACATAGGTATAGGCCAGGCGGTATACGAAGAGCACAAGATAAAAAGCAAGCAGCCAGCGGGCAATGCGCCAGCAACGTTTGATAAAGTTTGTTTTCATAGCTAGAGATTCATGGCTACAATGATGCGTGAATATGAAAATTCCATAATGCATCAGGTGATTTTTTTTGATAAAAAGTGATGCAGATCACCTAAGCGGCATGCCTTTTCTCTTCACCTTTGTACTGTCACAAATACATAGTGTTATGAACAATGCAAAGGTTTGGTATGTAACGGGCGCCTCACAAGGCTTAGGGCTGACCCTGGTTAAAAAACTGCTGGACAGCGGTTATCGTGTGGCCGCCACTTCACGCAATACCCAGAAACTGAAGGAAGCCGTTGGACTGATCGATACGGAACGCTTCCTCCCTTTGGCCGTTGATCTGCAAAACCCGGATTGTATCGATGAATCCATCCGGCAAACGGTCTCCCAGTTTGGCGGTATTGATGTACTGGTGAACAATGCAGGCTATGGCATGGTAGGCGCCGTAGAAGAGATCCAGGAGCAGGATATCAGGAAGATCTTTGATGTGAATGTAATAGCCGCTATCAATGTTGTGAAGAGCATCCTGCCCCAGATGCGTCAGCAGCGCTCAGGATATATTATTAACATCGGTTCTGTTGCCGGCTTTGTGGGCGCGCCCGGGTGGTCTGTTTACTCCGCCACCAAAGCAGCTATCGCAGCATTTTCTGAAGTGCTTGCTTTAGACCTGAAAGAGTTTGGCATTAAAGTAACAGTGGCCGAACCTTCCGGTTTCCGCACAGGCTTTCTTACAGCAGATTCACTGGCAAATATTGCTTCCGGTATCATTGGTTACGAAGCCATCAGGGCTACCCGTGAGCGCTACCTGGCAGCCAGTGGTAAGCAGCCCGGCAATCCTGAAAAAGCGTCAGAAATATTGATGGCGCTTGCCGAAGAACAGGAACCGCCGCTTCATTTGTATCTGGGGCAGGATGCTTATAACCGTGCAGCTGAGAAGCTGGGCGCAATGAAGCAGGAGATGGAGGAATGGAAGGAAACTACGATTTCGGCGGATTATCAGTAACATCGTCCTCTTTAGTTCGTCTGTCCAGTTCTTTTAATACTGTAGGGATCCTGTAATCGCCATACATCCCTTGTACATCATCTGCAGCCTGCTGCAGGTCTGTACCAATAGCGGTAACGTACAGCGGATTCTTACTTTCACCGCGGTATACCGGGATCACATGTTTAACGTTCTGATGGAAATTGGTTTTGGCTACGCCTATAACCGGTACTGTACGATCCAGGCGCTCATATAGATGTCCGCCCAGCCCATATTTGCCGCTGTCATCCAGTATCACAAATCCGTCAATAACAATGCAGGAAACGGTGGACAGATCTATGTCGGATAAGATCTCCAGTATGCAGGGTAATTCGCGTTTATAAAATTCGCCGGGTATGTATTCATCCACAGCAGTCACAAATTTTACCCGGTAGTCTATCGCAACAGGATCATTCCATTGCTGTAACACAGCACATACCACTTTGGCCTTGTCGTTTCTGTAGTGTACGTCGATCGCTAATATCATAGGAAGTAATGCAAATTACTTCATTTTCTTTATTGCGGATATAAAGATCAGTATGAGAGACGCCCCGTACCACTAAGGGTGACGGGGCGCTATGGTTGCTCTCATGTTCTATTCGTAGTTATAATCGTTCCAGTACGGGATAACCGTGCGTAAAGCAGTGGGCACCCAGAAGATGGGGGTGGTCAGGTTGTTCTGAGTCGCCACTTTCTGGAAATTATCCGGGTTGGCGCTTTGTTCTGAAGTGGGATAGCGTACCCGCTCAGGCATGGGCTTCCATACATTCCCACGCCAGGTGAAGGGTTCCAGCTTGGGATGGCGTGTTCGCCGCAGCTCTGCCCATAATTCATAAGGCATTAGGAGGTTCAGATGAATATACTTCTGCTGCATCAGTATTTCCATCTTGCCGTCCACACCCGCGGCAGCATCGAATTTAACGCCTACCTTGTCTGCCCAGGCGGATATCACGCCGGCTGAAGGCTTTGTGGGATATAATATGGAATCTGCCGTGCCTCTTTCATATACGCTTAGCTGGTTCAGCCAGTACCAGAAATCAACAGAATGGGTGATGGCGTCCCTGATATGCTCACCGGCTGTTTTACCAGTGGCGCCCAGGCCTTTCAGGGCTATCTCCGCTTTCAGGAGGTCTACTTCTGCCAGGGAAAACATATACACCGGCATATTGGCGTTGCGTTGAAAGGTGGCATGATTGTACATGGATTTGGCATTCGTTGTCAGGGAAGACGTGATATCGTCTGCAAAAGGATAGTACTTGTCGCCGCCATCATAGATAGGCGTCTGTGCATCTATATTGTAAGAGATGCCCCTGTAGTCGTTGTATTTGGTGCGCAGCGCTAATACGGGCAGCCTGGGATCATCCTCTCCCTCATTATAGGTGCTTGCTCCGTAATTCAGCCTTTTCATGATGATACCAGGCACGAATGCCGCGTAGGTAGTTTCATACAGTCCGCGTAACCAGAAGCCGCCACCGGTAGGATCTATGGTGTACCACAGCTGCCAGGTAAGATCTGTTGTGGGCAGCGGTTTGGCCAATGCGTCGGCAATCAGCGGTTTGGCATAAGCTTCCTCCACCCCGGAGATCCTTACCAGCAGCCTTAAGCGGGCAGCATTGGCAAAGGCCACCCATTTGTTGATATCGCCCTTGAACGCCACGTCCTGTGAGCGGAAGGTGGATTTACCGAGCTCAGACACCTGGTTATAGGAAGCTTCCAAAGTATTGACCAGGTCACCCAGGTCTGCTATGATGGACTGGTAAATTTCCTTCGGGTCATCGTAGGCCGGAAAATAGTGTTCCGTGCCGCCGCTGCTACCCTGGAATGCCTGGGAGTAGGGGATGGAATTAAAGAGATCCACCAGTTTGGCAGCCTGGTATAGTTTTATCAATGTAGCCAGCTTAAAATACAGCTCGGCATCCGTCTTATCCTTTCCGCTGCGTTTATCCATTTCACTTTTGATCGTTTCCCAGTTTTTGAGCCGTGTATAGCTGCTTTCAAAATAAGACTGGCCGGTAATGGGGTAATCGTCGAAGCCATTGCCCGTGGTAAGATCGTTATAAGTAGAGAACCAGTCATAACGGTAGGAGATGTACCGGTTGCATACCTGCTCATAGCCGGTAATGCTGGTACCGCCGGACAACAGATAAAACCATTCGCCATAATCCTGCACAAAGATTTTATTGGTAGTAAGCAGCTGGGTAAACAGCCCGGGCACAATATCTGATGTGCCGCCTCTCAGCTGGTCCGGGTTGTAATATCTGTCCTCCAGGTCTTTTTTACAGGAGCTGACAGCTATTACAGATATGATCGTCAATAAAAATGCTTTTTTCATGTTACTCCGTTTAATGCGTTAAAAAGCTACTGTCACGCCAAGAGAATAGGTCCGCTGACCCGGATACACCGTATTCTCCACATACACATCTGCTCCCAGCGCCGATTCCGAATCGATGTTAGGAATGGATTTATAGATGTAGAACAGGTTACGGGCTGCCAGGTTCACCGTCAGCTTTTGCAGGCGCATCCTTTCGGTGAGCCCTCTCGGCAGTGTATACGCCAAAGCAACTTCCCGCACCTTTACGTAATTGTTTTTGTACAATCCATCCGGCGGAAATGAGCTGGCGAGGTCATTCACATAAGACAGATAATAGTCGGAGGCAGATGCGATGATATCATTCTGCACATACTTATCATTAGCATCCTTTTTAACACCGGGCAGGATCACACCGTCATGATACACTTTTCCGCCAACGGCTCCTGCGGGAGCAGGCTGGCTATGCTGCCAGGCTACCTTTTTGTTATCAGCGTCTATATAATAGGCTAGTCCGCCATGTTCTTCATCCCGGTACTGTAAAGTGTTTTCCAGTTGTCCCAGGCCGAACATACGGTTATTGGTATACGAAAATACCGTACCACCTGATTTGAAGTCCAG